>Ga0194123_10000004_pt1 | contig 554896 bp, 480 predicted proteins | sample TA2MahsurfametaG_5_FD_155479 | JGI IMG/M metagenome (GOLD analysis project Ga0194123, IMG submission 155479) | Freshwater microbial communities from Lake Tanganyika, Tanzania - TA2015023 Mahale A surface | ecosystem: Environmental > Aquatic > Freshwater > Lake | place: Tanzania: Lake...
TCAGTTCACGAGAGATTGCGGAAAAAGTCGGACTCATGATCGTTCGATGACTGCAGCGATTGGACGGGCGGGGATGTCGACTACGAGTGGCCGGACTAACGAAGGCCCCTTCCGCATCCTAAAAAGCTCAAAACACCCGCGCTTGGCTCAGTTATCGAAACTGACCGAGGACGGCGGATGTTTGCCGTCCTTGACCCATGTACCTCGGGATGGGTGGAGATTTGGGCGGTTGCACTTCCAAAATGCAAAATCGAGCACAAGGTCAGACGACGGCTGACGCAAAGGTGGGGTTGTGAAGGCTGACAGGGGTGGATTTCTGAGGAGATCTCAAGGCGCGATTGGCATAATTTTGCCTAGCCACCCCAATAAACTCCGACTCATTTTCAGCAAGTCGGCATACAGTCCTGCAGCTGTCACTTCAAGACCAGCGCCAGGTTCCTGGACAATGAGTGGATTATCGCGGTATCTGGATGTTTTGAATTGAACCACATTATCGGCTGGATTGAGGTTCGCAAAAGCATGGGTTGCAGGAAACGCCTTTAATTGAACGTTGGCTTGCCCCTGAGAGTTGAGAGTTGCAACGTACCTTAGAACTTGTCCTTGCCGTTTGGCATTCACAATCAAGTGCTCAAAATAGCTGTCATACTTGTTCCAATCGCGATTAAATTGCGCGCTGAGCTCACTCGGGAGCAGCGGGTTCGCTGAAACTTCTTCAAGACTCAACGGGATCTCAAATTGCCTTGCCAGGATTGTTAACTTTCGAGCAACGTCGAAACCCGAGAGACCAATCAATGGATCGGGCTCCGTGTAGCCGTTCTCCTTGAACCTATCAGACTGTCCGGGAATGGGCGATCACATCAGCCATTCGAGTCCTGTTCACTCTGCGCCGCCTTGAAGTGCGTTTTCGGTGTTTGGCAATTCCCACCTCCAAACAACAGCGCCTGATGGTTGCATAGCTTGCCGCGAGGTCTTCGTCAGAGAGAAAATGCTCTCTCATATGGACAAAGTTAAAGTCGAAGTATTTCCTCTCGGCCAGGTCTGTGATCCTACGAGCGACCTCCTTCGGTGTCTTGTTCGGTGGCTCGCTTCCCACGTTTCCATGGACCAAACCAGAAGGTCCTTCAGATTGTAGCTTTGCACGCAGTCGAGACACCAGCCGAACCGACAGCCCGAGCAGGCTTGCAGCTTGGCTTCTGGTGATTTTGCCTTCCCTAAATCTCTGGATAACTCCCAGCGTCCTTTGCTCGCTCTCGCTCATGGCCCATGCCCTCTCTCGCATCCGCTCCCCCCGATCCTTGAGTCGAAATGATCTTCAGTTGAGGGGGCTTAGTTTACAGGGAGGGACATAATCGCTGAAAAGTTTCAGGAGTGCTACTCGGCCTGACATAATCGCTTGGGAGATAACCCCTGACATTTTCAGTTGGTAATTACAAATTATTCAAGTCTCATCGCAATGTTTCCGATCAGTTCTAAGGGGGTATACACAATGAATCAAAGAAGCGTTGCTTTTTTGTACATCGCATTGTTCTTGAACCTTTCTGCGTGTGCACCGGGATCGAACGCGGATCAAGTAAGTTTAACGGCATCTGCATCGTCCGGTCTTCCCATCATTGGGTCATGGTCTCCAGAGTCGTACGTGGGTTATTCCTACACGGCAATGAATGAGCGAGAAAATGCCATACTCGAAGTGGAACGACTGCGTTCAGAAGATTGGCAGATTGAATCGAACATTGATTCATCCGGTAACGGCTACCTCAAGACAAAAATATCCTGCAAACCGAATTCGGAAGCACTCGAAAAAAAGGTTGCGGGTATTCCATCGCCGCGCAGCTTGGGTCTTTTTCCGGATGCCGGCAAACTTAGAATTTGTGATAGTGGTAAACCAATTGAGCATCATCAAAACCATACCGTGCTCGCAATCTCCCGCACGGCTGTTCCCAGGAATCTGGGCGTGGACGGAAAGCCTCAATCTCTGCTTGAGAGTTGCTCCCGATTGCGTGGCCATCGGTTCATCCGACATCATACAGCATTCAATGCAAGACTCGGCTCAACAGGCTGCATAGGCTTCGCCGATTCGGCAGCAACACGACTGTCAATGTTGCTTGTACCGATGGGTGAGATTCACGCGGTACGAATCGATTTCAAGAGAATTCGCTGAATTCCAAAGTTAAATTTAATAATTTTATCCGTTATGTGAGGATTCACGATGAGAAAATCATGCAATGTACCCTTTGCGTCAGTGTTTTTTGCAGTCACTGCTTGTGGTTCTGGTGGACAAAATTCGAACCTCCAGAATACTGAATCCGTTTCCAACAGCGATTACAAAGGTCGCTATGCGATTTCGGCATCTGTTGTTTCGAGCAAAAATAGCGGTGAGTCGGAGTATTGTTTTCTCCAGCTCCGCGGTCTGGGCGATGCAGAGTTGAAGGCGGAAGATATGGGCGGTGTCACAGATGTAGCTGCAGTCTACCCGAAGTCGATTTCGTTCGCTTCGTTGAAGAACTTGCGTAGTCCGGAACTCCGGCGGGCAGTGAATCTTGCTAACGATGTCAGGACATCAACTGGGTGGAGAGCGTTGCAGGCTGATGTGAAGCAAGCAGCGGCCGGCACAGGATCAGCGGGCTTCGATTGCAATGCGACCGCGGACTCTGTCAAGGCGACGTTGGGACTGGCATCACCGAGTGAATCGTCTCTTGCATTCGGTAGCCGTACTTTTTGGGGAATGTGCATTTGGGCATGCGCGGTGGTCTCCCAACCACCTGCAGATTACTGGCCAACTCGAATGCCTCGTCACTCTGCTGGTCAAGGAATTGAACTGCCAGATTATCCGCGGAGAAGATACTGACACTTGGAAATCAAACCCGGGAATTGTTCAGGTGTGACAACAGCCGTCCTCACATTGAATCAACCGCATGCGCACACCTGACGGTTGCGGGTTACAATGAACTTGAAACTGATGTTCAGCGTTCGAACCAGCACGTTTGTACCTGACGTCTTTACCGAACCCAAACCAATCACGTTGAACAATCGAGGTCATCGGTCTTCTTTTCACAAACTGAGTTAAAACTTACAAGTTCCCGGAACGCGCGGGAATGGAATGACATCGCGCACGTTGCCCATTCCTGTGATCCAAACGAGCAAACGCTCAAGTCCAAGCCCGAATCCGCTAGACGAGTTTTGGGGCATTGATTTGCGCTGCGAAAATCTTGCATCATGCACTTGATAGAATTGTCCGAAAATCCAATGGAGCGCTCATAATCACGGAGCCTAAAGATCAACGCACAGGAATCAATGGGTTTTTAACAAAAAAATAACCAACATTCCCTCTATAAAACGTCGTGCCCGAGGCATAAAGACCGACTCCGTAGCCCGTGGTGTTGTTGACCCACGTGTTGCCACCATTGGTGGAAATGGAAAGCCCCTGACTCGTCGCCGCATATATCGTCTCGCCAACAGCGAAGACAGCACGGACCTGATTGCTTGCGATTGAGGTGAAGGAAGCAGAGTTTTGTGGAAGCACCCAAAACTCTGAGCACCTCACAACAACATTGGTAGCTGGCATCGCAGAAATTTTTCCGTTGTTGTTGTATAGGGCGCAGGTTTGCTCGGCTGGCTGAGTCTTGATTTGAACCGAATAAGTTGCACCCACAGACGTCGGGTTTGGAAAATTAAATGAACCGTTCGCACTCAGATTGAGAACCTCGAGAGTGCCGTCGGGTCTTGTATTGTTGAGAACAACTGAGCCGGAGAGTCCTGTTACCTGAACAGGAACTCCAAAGGAATCAGTGATCGGTGCGCCGACTCCAGTTGCCATTTCTCCTGCAGAATTTTTTGTTACGACTAGAAGGTGAGTTGCACCTTGAGGTTTTGCGGTGCTTGCCGGAATTTGAACTGACAACTTGCTCAGAGATTTTGAAAGAGTCGCGATGGGCGCAGAATTGAGTTTCGTTCGTGGTCCAGAACCCCAATACAGCACGTAGCTCGACAAAACGAGTTCATCACTCGCCCTGGTTATCTGCACCTCGCCACTGAGCAATCCACCTCGTTCGGCCGTATCCGTGAAGGCCACGCTGGTTGCGGCACTGGTGGGTGGACGACCGCTCGCTATGAAGTCGCTGTTTGTGTCGTTCGGCAGTATTTGAAAACGCATTCATAGAATGCACCAGATTACATCGGAAACGAGGGTGTCAGCTCTCACATGAATGCATTCTAGAAAGTTCACGGGGCTCCAGTACCTGTCCCTAAAGGTCTGTCGATTTATCCAAATGGGAGGCTCTGATGATGTTCCTTTCTCGCACCCAAATACCTCTGCTCCGATACTCGTCGGAGTCGTCCCAATTCTATACCGAGCAATCTTTTGAACGCGGAGAAAGCCAACTCAAGGAGGCTGAACGTCCCACAGGGATTCCCTGCGGTCACAATTGAACGCAAATCGTTTTCCCAAAACAAAAAGCCCAAGCACTTCTTGTGCTTGGGCTTTACATGGCGGAGAAGGGGGGATTCGAACCCCCGGTACCTTTCGGTACGCCTGATTTCGAATCAGGTACGTTCAGCCACTCCGACACCTCTCCGCAGCTGTGCTGGGGTAGGTAGCATAGCGGGGCGAGGCTTGCAAAGCCCCCGCATAATTGTCCCCGACTGGAGTCTCTCGATAGTCCCGAAAACTGGAATTTTCGGAGATTTACCTGAACTCAAGGAGCTGCGGGGATACCGGGCTCTTGCGCTTTCTAGCAAGAACTAGCTCACCTTCTCCGCCATAACCTGGACCACGGCACTTTGCCCGTGGTGTCCTTGGCCCTCGCGAACATCGCGTTCGATTTCCTGACCTACGACGAACGTGAGTCCGGTGAGTTCTTGCTTCAATTCAGCAAGCTGCATCAGCATGTCGGGTGCTTTGGGGCCACCCGTGCCATGTTTGAGCTGCGCAGGAGTGTAGGCTTCAAGAATCAAAAGCCCCCCGGGCTTGAGAGCCTTTACAATATCGGTATGCACCTTCTTGCGCAGCGCTGATGGCAGATGGCACCAAATGGAAACAATGACATCCCACTGTGCATTGCCGAGAGTGAAATCGTTGAGGTCTGCCAACAAGGTTTCTACGTGTGCATCTTTTTCTTGTGCGAGCTGCTGTGTTTTCTCGAGGCCGACTTTCGATGCGTCGACTGCCATCACGCTCGCTGTGGGATAGGTTGTCGCGATGTAAACGGCATTTCGACCTTCGCCTTCAGCAAGGCACAGAACCTTATCGCCTGGCTTAATGTGAGCAACGCTCTCTTTCAGAAAATCGTTCGGTTCCTTGCCGTAAAAATAATCTGTGCCGGCGTATCGTTCATCCCACATTTTTACCTCAATACAGAAGGTATAAAGCTTGTGCTCAAGGGGTTTCCCATCTCGAGAGCACAAGCTAATGCGCTTACCCGTTAGCGTCCACTGGTACAGTTGAGCCAGCGGACTTGGTCGAGTGTGAACTCGCCTACGGTGATTTCCATTTCCAAATAAACAGAGTTGCCATCGAGGCCAGCGGGAACGGAGAGCTTAACGTTCGACTGCGCATCTTTTCCCGTGAAAATGAAGTGGCTCCAGGTTGTGCTTGTTCTGGTCACTTCAAACTTGCCTTGCACAGCGGGTTGGCTTGCGTCGGGTGCAAAGCTGTAGGTGAACGTGCCTGCGTTGGTCTGTTCGCGGATTCGGAGCTCATAGCGAGTCTTCTCGGCAGAGTTTTCAAAGGCACAGATATACTGCGGTGCTGCATGTGCATAAGTTGTGGATAAAAAACTCAGCGCAAGTGCGGCGGACAAAAAAAGTGCGTGAACGTTATTTTTCATGATTGGAACCTCCTCCCGAGCGGGTACGAGAGCCTTTAGTGTGAGCTTTTAAAACCCGCAATTTAAAAGATCCAAATATCCCCTTTCAGGCCGCGCGGCCGAAAATGCAGCGCGGAGAAGGAGCGGGGTCAGGCGGCCAGGAGCCCGCGGCCAGCGTGCCTGCCGCGAGAAAGTGCTGAGTCAAATTTATAACTAATCTAAATCAATTATTATGGAAACTTAATCCGCTTGTTTAATTATTTAATTAAATACTTGAATATAACTTCCGAAGAGACTAGCATCAGGAATCGAAGCATGGAGGTTCCCTATGACTCTTCTCAAAATGAACTGCCCGGAATTTATGGCTCGCTACAAAGCAGCCGCGCCCGGCAGCACTGTGATGCTGGATGTACGCAACAACGATGAAGTCGCAGCAGGCATGCTGCCCAACGCTGTTCATATTCCCCTCGGCGAGCTCCCTGCCCGCGCAGGTGAGCTCGATAAACAAAAAGAAATTTATTTGTATTGCCGCAGCGGAAACAGAACACAAATGGCCTTCGATATTCTGAAGCAGGCTGGGTTTTTAAATGTGATTTGTTCCGTGCAAGGCGGATATGACCTGCTGAAGACACTCTGAGGAGGCACTCAAATGAGTAGAATTATCTTTGAGCAATATCTCGATGAAGAAACATCAACCTATACCTTTCTGATTGCCGATCCTAAAACCCGTGAAGCAGCATTGGTTGACTCGGTGCGTGAGAACGTTTCTTTTTACAAAAAACGCGTTCAAGAGCTGGGTTTGAATCTGCGCTATCTTCTTGAAACGCATGTTCACGCCGATCACGTGACTGGCAATGGCCTCCTTCAAGATGCTTTCCCCAACGCTCAGGTCGGTTTGAGCGAGAAGGCAAATGTGAAGTTTCCGCACATTCCGTTGGCCGACGGCGCCACATTGAAGGTCGGTGAAATCGAAATCCAGACCTTCTATACACCTGGTCACACCAGCGAGAGCCTCACGTTCCTTGTGGATGGCAATCGTCTCCTTACCGGCGACACCCTGTTTATTGGCTCATGCGGTCGTACCGATTTTCAAGCGGGCGATTCCAAAATGATGTTCCAAAGCCTCAAGCGTTTGGCTGCTCTGCCTGCTGAAACACTTGTGTATCCTGGCCACGACTACAATAAACGCTGGGTGTCTTCGATTGGTGAGCAGCTGGTGAGCAACAAGCTCCTTTCCATGACAGAAGCAGAGTTCATTGCGGAGCTCGACAGCTGGAAACTTCCGCCACCTCGGAAAATCAAAGAATCAGTTCCGGCAAATCTTCTGAATGGTCGTTCGCCCGCTGAAGTTCGGTCTGCTGAGGCTCGGGCATGATGACCCCTTTATTTATCGTCGGGCTTTTTTTGAGCCTGCTCATTGGCGTCTCCCTCGGCCTCTTGGGAGGCGGAGGGAGCATCCTCACGGTGCCGATTCTGCATTATGTGTTCGGCTTGAATGCAAGTGAATCCACCGCACTTTCACTCTTCATTGTTGGTCTAACTGCAGCCGCGGGTTCGATTGCGTACGCGCGTCGCAAAGAGATTGCCTGGCGTGAAGGATTGATTTTTTCCATCCCAAGCGTTCTGGCAGTGTATGCAACGCGCCGCTTTGCGCTTCCGGCGCTTCCAGCCGAGATGTCTGCCTTGGGTTTTACATTCAGCAAAGACACTCTCATTCTGCTCGTTTTTAGTGTTGTCATGTTGCTTGCGGCATCTGCAATGCTCAGGCCTTCCAAGGCAAAACCCTCCAGCGATGCTCATTTGAATCTCGCTCGTGTGCTGCTCATCGTGCTGGAAGGAGCAGTGGTTGGTGGTGTCACTGGATTTGTGGGAGCGGGTGGAGGGTTTCTGATTGTGCCTGCGTTGGTGATACTCGTAGGCCTGGATATGAAGCGTGCGGTTGGCACATCGCTGGTGGTGATTGCATCGAAGTCCTTGATTGGCTTTGCGGGTGACCTTTCGGCTGGAACACACATCAACATGAATGTTCTCACGTTCATCACCCTGGCTTCGCTGGTGGGAATGGCTGTGGGAACAAAATTGGTGACGAAAGTTTCGAATGAAAAATTGAAGCCAGCGTTCGGTTGGTTTGTTCTTATTATGGGAACATTTATTTTACTGAAGGAGACCCTACTCAAATGATGATGGCACTTTATGGTGGTCTTATTATTGGTTTAGCAGCAGTTTTGCTGATGATTTTCAACGGTCGAATCATGGGAATCAGTGGCATCGCCGGCACTTTTGTTAACATGCTTTTCACGCCAAAAGCTCGCACTGCACAAAGTGGCGAATTCGCGTGGCGCGGATTCTTTATTTTAGGAATGCTTCTGGGCGGAATCGGTCTGTCTCAGTTCACAAACATCTTTACGGAAGCTTCCATGGTTTCAAGCAACCCCGTGGTTCTGATTGTGGCAGGTTTGTTGGTTGGTGTTGGAACGCGCATGGGCTGGGGATGCACGAGTGGTCATGGAATTTGTGGAATTGCACGTTTCTCTGGGCGCAGCGTGATGGCAACCATCATCTTTATTGCTGCTGGAATGGGAGCTGTTGCAGTGGCCAATGCACTCTTTAATGCGACCGGAGGAAACTGAAATGAGTTCGACTTTTTATCGATCTTTTGTCGCCCTGATTTCCGGTGGGATTTTTGCCGTTGGTTTGGGTGTATCTGGAATGTTGAATCCTGCCAATGTGCGTGGCTTTCTTGATATTCTGGGTGAATGGAAGCCAGCTCTTATGTTTGTGATGGTAGGTGCGATTGCTGTTTATGCTATCAGCAACTTGCTTGCTCAGCGGATGCAGAAGCCAGTGCTCGAGAAGGATTGGAGCAACTTGCCACGACCCGGTTTCGATTTTCCAAACGTGGCCAAACTTGGTGCTGTGCTCTTTGGTGTGGGTTGGGGTATGGCTGGGTTTTGTCCTGGGCCAGCCATTGTTTCGCTCCCAAGCCTAAATCCAAGTGTCATCATTTTTACGATTGCTATGCTGGCTGGCTTCTATGGGTTTGCACTCTACGAGCGCATGAAACACAACAAAGCGCATTGAAAGTGAGAGGCATGTTGCGTAACTTTTCGGTTATACTTTTCTGATTACTTTTTGCACTGAGGGGAAATGCCCTGGAAGCTCGGCGAGGTTTTAAAGTAACTATTGTAGATCTTGAAACCTGTCGCTTGCAGAAAACGCTTCAAATTTAAATTTCTTGCCAGTTGGAACTGATCCTCTGAATGAATTCCGGGGACGCGGTTTGGACGTCCGTGAGGTCAAAGAGGAAGGGAAGGGTCGATTTGTCGAGCTCGTCCTTTATTTTATTCATTTCTTGCAAAGACAAGGATCGCCCGGCATCCAATGCAAGGTCACAGTCCGAGTCGCGACGCGGAGAGCCACCGAGCCGAGACCCAAATAAGTAAATGCGAAGGCCAGGCAGAACCTGAACAAGAGTGGTTTTGATCGTTGAAAGCTGTTCCTGATTAAGGTGCATGAGTCCAACCGCGTTTCTCAAGAATTTCTATGAGCAAACGTAATTGCTTTGTAAACTTGAGAACGACTGAATAGACACGTTCCGAATGAACTTCGTCATAGTTGTGGCTGGTTGAGTTTCGCGCTTCATGAAATTCGAGCCAGAGTTCAAAATTCTCGATCAGACGTTGCGCAAGTGCCTTACGGAATAAATCTCGGCGGGAAATGCCGTCAACTTCTGTACTACCAATCTCATCGCTGAGCATCGCAAATTATGGCAAAAAAGGAATGTTAAGAAAGTCATTTGCGCCTCAGGTCTTTAGCGTCTCCTTACCGAATCCGCGAATGTTGAAAGAGTTTTGGAATCATACGGGATGCTCATCAATCCAAAATGCGTTTCAATTGCCTGCGCGTGCACAGCGCATTGAGTCTGGAAACGCCTTCGGGTGACCCGCTTTGTCTGAGCCTGCGAGGCGTATGAATTTCATGCCGCTGGTCTCAGGCAAGTTCCAAAACTCAACACGTTTTTCTTTGAGGAGCGCATCGGTGCGTGCATCGCGTGCACAAGGATCTGCGATGTTTTCGCAGATACGATTTTCGGCTCCCTTCCATTTTGCGCATTTCTTCTCGGTTTCCAGGGACGCCGGATTCTTGGTAAAGATGTCTTCTACAGCCTCAAGAGCATCGGTCATGGCGACTTTTGGCGAGCGCGGAGTGCCCGGAACTTTTGCCAGGGCCGCGGTTTTGTCTTTGATTTTAACTGCACCGTAGTTATCAATGTAGACAAAAGCCGAGCTGAGTTCCTTCCAGCCTGCGACCTGGATTTTGATATTTTCAAGTTTGCCATAGGCATACCAAGATTCCGGAGAATCTGAATCAATACCTTCGGAAGCATGCATCCGTTTCATTTCCTCGTCATCGAGGAAGGTCATCCACACTTCACTTTCGGCACCTGCGTTGTACGCGATTCCCGCAGGAAAGCTTCCATTTACTGGAACAAAGTGGGCGGCATGGACCACTTCAAAGTTCTTGAGAGTCGCTTTTAAAACCGGAAAAATAGCCCATCCGCGGCTAAACTTTTCGCTCATGAACTTGCGGTTGAGGGCGCTTACGGCTGCGTTGGAACCATAGGCAATAATAGCTGTGCGCTTGCTCATGGGTTCAGGCCGCGGTTGCTTGTCTGAGCGTGAAAGATCGTTGAGGAGGGTGTCGACCTGAACAACCTTTCCACCCACGCGCACGGTGCCGTCTGCGAGGGGGTCTTTGCCGAGATATTCGTACGGGTATGGTTTGCCATTGACGAACAGGTATGAACCCGATTCGCGTTCGTAAGGGTAGCTTAAACCGAGGGCAATTGTGTCTGCGAGAGCCTTGTCGGCTGATTCATTGGAACCACTGCGCAGTTGGCTTTTGCTATTTAAAAGCTGACATCCACTAAGACTCATGAGCAACACAGAGAGAGACAGCAGCTTGATGGTGTTGTGCTTCATGTTTTCTCCTCGACCCTGTTTTGGTGCATGCAAATGAAGAGCATCGTTCAATTCCAGCCTGAACAAGGAAACAGAGCCTTCAAAACCTCAGGTTTGCCCATGTGGAACGGGTTGGCCACAGTGCGCATCGAGAGAGCTAGATACTCATCTGGTTTGAGTTTCCTTTTTGCTCTGCGCTCTTTGAAGTCTTTGAATGCCTCATCGGCAAGATTTTGAAAATCAAAGAACACGTCCCAAAGCGCCGTGCCGTTCACAAATTCCGTTTTGCTCCAGTCGAGGCTTTTTACTGAGCGCTTTGCTAACATGCGGTTTGTTCGAGCCAAGTCGGCCTCGCCAGCCTCAAGAGCCTTGCGTGCCTTCACGGCCTCTTCAGTTCCCGCTTTACTTGTCACTATTTTCCGGTTGCTCTCGATTTCCTTCTTGAGTCCAGGCAGGTTCTCTACAATGCCCTGGAGTCCAATATAAATGGTGAGTTCTTTGAGCTTTACGCCATTGCAGGTGCTGCCCTGTTCTTCGCACGACAACCACATCTCGAAGAAGTCCATCACATGCACATTAACGCTGTGCGCTGACTTGTGCGCCATGCTCCCACCTGGAGCGAATGCGACATCAAGAAAGGGCGATTCCTTTTCAACCAGATGACCGTAAAAAGGAACAGCCGTGAGAAAGGCATCAGGCAGCGGCTCTGGGGGGCGTCCGTATTTGTGGAGGACAAAATCTTTCAGGAGTGAATTGAGCGTCTCGGCGCGCGGATTTTTGCCATCTTGGCTCAGCGCACAAGAGCTTTTACCGAGCCCATTTTTTGCTTCCACAATCTGCTCGATAAGCTGCTCGAGAACAATACGGCGCTGAATCTTCAAAATGCCATTGCCACGTTGCGATTCAAGCAATCTCTGCATTGCAGGCTGGAATTCAGTTGGAATGTTTGTGGGTAAAATGGAGAGAGGTTGTTCCTCGATGGCCAGTTCAGTGGGTAACGATGCTAATTTCGTTTCAGCATCATTGACTGCCTCTTGGATCCGTTCCCAATTGAACTTGAATCCCGGTTTGGCTTTAGCTTCGATTTTTGAAAGAAAATTATTCATATCAGCGGTGTAAGCGACATTGATACTGCGCACTTCGGAGGTGTTGAACTTGCGATTTTGGCAGGCACTGATGGGGGCAATAATCGCGGCTCCGAGAGAAAGCAAAAGAATCCGATTCTGTGGAGTTTTCGAAAAGGAAATCTTCATTCGTCACTCTCCGTAATTGAAGTTCTGTTCTTCTTTGGTTTGATTACGGTTTCGTTCTCGTGCGGACGCTCAATTTCAAGTGCAGTTTCTCTTAGACACCAGGCTTGTCGACCCTGTGAACGAAGGAATTCAGCTGTCCGCGATGCAGTAATGCAATAAGCTCCGCGGCAGAAAACATACACAGGTTTATCTTTGGGTGTGGCTTGCAGCACCTTCTCGAGGTCGGTTTCGCTTTCCACTGGGATTTGCAGTGCCAGATTCACTGGTGTCGCCGACTGCTCCTTTGAGGTGCGTACGTCAATGAGCGCGGCTCGCTGTTGAACAACATCTGCAAGTATGTCCGCAAGGGGCTCGGTTGCCCGTAATTCCGGTGCCACAAGGGTGTCTTCTGCTTTTACAACCTCTGCCGATATCTCGCGTGCGAGTTCTTGGAGAGCAACAACCACCTTTTGGACTGTCGGTGAGGCCAGTGCATAAAGACGCTGCACCCCTTTCTTCTCGGATTCTACGAGGCGGGCGTTTTTGAGTTTGGCGAGATGCTGCGAAACGTTGGCCATGGATTGACCGGTGAGGTCCGCCAGCTCTTCAACCGTGCGCGGCGACTGAACCAATGTAGAGAGAATAACGAGGCGCACAGGAGTTGAGAGCATCAACGCTGTGTTCGCTAAATAAGAATTGAGGAGTTCTCGTGACTCCCCAACCTTTCTCTCTTGCGCCGATTGCTTGGTCACTCCGTTCAGTCTCCTGAAGCTTTTCTGTAGTCATCGTGTTTGTCGAGACCAAATTTTTCGCACTTCATAATGAGGCCAGCGCGGCTGATTCCAAGAATCTTCGCAGCTCTGGATTTGTTCCAGTTCTCGCGAATAAGAACCTCATAGATCATCTTACGCTCGAGCTCTTCTATTGCATCTTTGAGCTTACCATCGACACGCAATCCAGGAAACTTCTCTTCCTTCTTTGAGCGTACTCGATCCGAAAGCATGTCACCCGAGACTTCGGAGTCGCTTCCTGCAAGAACGCACAGGCGCTCAACTTCATTCTGTAATTCGCGCACATTACCTGGCCAGTCGTGACCCTCGAGTTTTTCAAGACATTCGCGAGCCATCTTTTTGCGCGGTGCATTAGTAGCGATGGCATAGTCGTCGAGGAATTTGTTTACAAGCAGTGGAATATCTTCCTTGCGTTCGCGCAGCGGAGGAACTTTAACGGGAATCACATTGAGCCTGTAATAAAGGTCTTCGCGGAAAGTTCCATCTTTGACCATTTGCTCGAGGTTTTTGTTTGTTGCCGCAAGGATGCGCACATCAACTTTCCTTTGCTCGGTTCCGCCTACGGGAATGAATGTTCCCTCTTGCAGAACACGCAAGAGCTTCACCTGCATTGCGGGCGAAGTATCGCCGATTTCATCGAGGAACAATGTGCCTTTGTCGGCGAGTTCAAACAGACCTTTCTTGTCTTTGATGGCACTTGTAAAGGCACCCTTCACATGACCGAAAAGTTCGGATTCGAGGAGATTGTCGTTCAGCGCGCCGCAGTTTTGCACCACAAAGTTCTGCTTTTTGCGCTTGGAATTAAAGTGGATGGCGCGTGCAATGCCTTCCTTACCCGTTCCGTTCTCACCTGTAATCAGGATGGTTGCATCTGATTCGCAGACCTTGGTGAGCAACTTGAACAGCGACACCATCGGTGTCGAGCGTCCAACCATTTTGCCGAAGTCCCATTTTTCGCTCAGCTCTTGCGAAAGTGCTTCGAGACGTTCGCCCGACTCACTCAGAGTTTTGCGCAACGTGAGCACTTCTTCGATGACCACATCCACAAGCTCGGTGAGATAGTCGAGCTCTTTTTTGCTCATGATAGGCAGTGAGTCGATGTAGGTCTCAAGCGCTTGTGCATCGTTCGGGAATTTACCTTTCAGGTAGTCCCGCAGCTTGAGCTTTTGTTGTTCGGCTGTCTCCTGCATGAGGAAGCCGTCGGCAAACAGTGCACCCATGAATTTCCCTTCAATGCGCAAGGGAATGGTCAGCGTGCTGAAGCCTGCATGGCATGTTCCGCTGCGCGGATTGGCAGCTTCGCTTGTCGCCGAGGTGCATTGCCGTGCGGTGGACATGCAGTCTTTGAAGCCTTCATTGTTTTGCGTAATGAAAGCGCACACACGGTTTGCAGGGTTGAAGAACCGCCCTTGGGGTACTCCGCGCAAGAATCCGCGTGCATCGGTAAAGTTGAGCTGGACTTTCCACCAGTTGCCCACAATTTGGCGCATCCGACGTACCACGTGAAGTCGCTCGAACTCCTCGTAATTCATGATGTTGGTTGAATCAGCCATGCCCACCCCCCTCAAATACAGTTCTGTCTAAAGTTTCGGCAGTCTGTGTTGGAACTTGAGAGGGGTGTCTGACAGGAAGACAATCACCGCAAAAATGTAGGTAATTTTTTAGACAGCGAGGGAGTGAAGTTACACTTGACGTGGTGAGAACGCTGCGGCCATACTGAGAATGCCTCAGGTGAGCTTGGTTAATATGCCGGTGAACCTACAACGTAAGACACGGGAGCCAAAACGTCCTCGGTGTGCAAGCCCTCCGACTCAGTGCGATAGAGGGAAGCCTGAAGAGGCCGAAAGCGGCACCCACTTTAAAAAAGTGGGTTTCTCTGTGCTCTTTTTCCTCTCACCTGGGGTTTCTTCTTTTTCTTTTTTTTCCAATTAGAAGCTAATCACAAAGCCCGCGGAAACGGCTCTGCTGGAGTGGTTGTAGGAAACATCGGTTTTGTTGGAATCGTCGACTCTATAACTATACGACGTTGTGCGTTCCTGCGATGCTTCGTTGTGCGTTACGTTAAGTGCGTGTCTCTTCCATGGAACTCTGTAACCCCAAACTATATTCGATGTGGAAGCCGAGCGGATATCCGGAATTTCTGCGAACATCAGTTCCTGCGATTCGGTTGCGCGCAGAGCGAATTGATTTTGCCCATCGACCACGCGTCGCTCGGCTCTCATATTGACCTTTGTGAAGGGAATATGCTGAAGACCGGCTCTGCGAGTTAGGTATTGAACGGTCGTGAAGGCTGACGCATCTTCGCCGTCTTGCGCCGATGTTTCGGCCGTGGTTTGGGTTTGTTCGTTGGATTGTGCACTGGCAACTGGGTCAAAGGTTTCTCGCAGAACACGTTTGGCGCGCGTTGGTTTTCTGCTCAGCCAATGGGGCGATTGCGAGTCGTCGACACTTCCAGCAGGTAAACGTCCGACGCTCGCAATGTATTTGCGTTTGTTTAAGGGTGCAGGGGTGTTGGGAGCGGTTTCGAGCTCAACCACATAGCGCGGGCGTGGTGTTTCCTGCGAGGCTTTTTGCGCCTGAGGTGTCCACAGCTTTCCAAATCCAAAATCAATTGAAATTCGACCTTGGATAATGTCTGCGAGTGTTTTGTTCCTATGCGCAAGGTCGTTGATGGAGCGTTGCAACAAGCGTTCGCGAGCTGCTGTGCTGATGCTTGTCCATTGCAAACCGCCGCCGAGCGGCGATAACGCATATCCTTGCGATTCCGGGTTCGATTGAAACCGTTCGTCGAACAGAACGGCCTGCCTGTTCTTGTGCTCTTCCATGCAGGAGTATGCAAAATTGCTGTAATTTTTCTCGAAGAATGACGGAATGCGGCTTGAGGTTTCGCACACGCCAAACGAGCCCGAGCCGTAAAGTGAGTGCAGGTCCTCGTTTCTAAAAGCTTTTCCGAGCACATCAGAAACGCGAGGATGTTGTCCAACTCCACCCGGCACAGGCGGTTGGTTCATGAAAATCGTTGAGGCTGGCAATGTGCGCACAGGGCTTTGTTGATTAGAAGCGTTGGTTTGTTGCTGCGGAGGGAGCTGCGCTGCCAGGCTTTGGGGGGCGACAATTGCTGTCAGCACGCCGGCAACCGTGGTGAGTTGAGTTTTAGATTTGTAGAAAGTCTGGACACCCATTGTGGACTCTCCCCTCCTGCGGCTCGTGTAGCAAGCTCTGAGCCAACGAGAAAAGTATGATCTCGCGCTTGCGTGGTCTGAGAATTCAACGCGAAAATCGTACGTTTCCCACACAACTGTGTTTTTTTATCGATAATGCAGCTGAGGTCAAGTAAAAAGAATGGCTCAAGAACTTGGCAAAATTTTCGACACTGTATAGTTTTTTGCAGAAGAGTGTCTTGTTTCAATACATACGGGGATGTCTGATGAGCATCTATGAAAAGCATGTTTTTGTCTGTGAAAACCAGAGACCTGAAGGCGATCCGCGCGGTTGCTGCGCTTCAAAAGGCGCCTCTGCATTCACTTCGGCTCTTAAACAACTCGTAAAAGATGCAGGGCTCAGTAAAAAGGTGCGTGTGAACAAATCGGGATGTCTCGACCAGTGTGCTTTTGGAGCAGTGGCAGTCGTTTATCCTGAAGGCACATGGTACCGAGGCGTGACTGAAAAAGACGCACTCGAAGTTTTTGAGCAACATATTCGTGGTGGCAAGCCCGTGGAGCGCTTGCTGCTTAAGCGTCCCGAAAAAAGTTGAGGTCATCATATGTTTTGTTTGCCACACTCTCCTGAGCGCAGCGCTCTCTTTTTACGCTCACTTGAATTGACCATGCCGCACGGAGCTCTTGATGCTCTCATGCTGCCCGTGTTGCGTATTCATGCTCAGCGTGAATCATCAAATGCCGAGCCTCTGAAGGCTGCAGGATTGTTGTTTGCAGGTGATCACGCTGTGGCTCGGCACCATGAGGTCAGCGCCTACCCCGTAGAAGTCACACCACAGATGGTGGCCAACATTGTCAGGGGTGGAGCGGCGATCAGTTGCCTTTCACAGCGCCGGCAGACGCCGCTGTGGGTCTGCGATGTGGGAGTGGCAGCAGGTTTTGATTCGCTCTTGAATTTCGACGAACACACACCAGTGCGTTTTGTGAGCCGTAACATTCATAAGCGCTTTCCTGAAGGAGGGTTCCAGCATGGTAGCCGGGATATCTTCGCTGTTGCTGCTCTTTCGCCCGAGGCACACCAACACTGCTGGGATTCCGGTGCTGCGCTGGCAGAGGAGATCATTAACGCCTCAGGCTGCGATGTTCTTTTTCTTGGAGAGATGGGAATTGGCAACACAACGCCTGCAAGTGCGCTTGCGGCACTTGTACTCAACCTGCCCGCAGCACAGTGCGTGGGCCGTGGCACTGGTCTGAACGACGAGGGATTGAGCAGAAAGGCTCGCGTGGTTGCGGCGGCTGCTGAGCGTTTCAATGCTGCTTTCGGCACGCCTGTTTTTGCGAGTGTTGATGCAGCTCACTGCGTGATGCGTGAGGTGGGTGGTGCGGAGCTGAGTGCGTTGGCAGGTGCAGCTTGGCGAGCTGCGCAATTGGGGCGTTTTGTTCTCCTCGATGGGCTGATTGTGACGGCGGCAGTTGCTCCCTATGCACTAGCGGAAGTGAACTTTTCGAAGTGGTTGTTGGCAAGTCACCTGAGTGCTGAGCCGGTGCACGAACAATTGTTGAAGGCGCTTGAGCTCTCACCGCTCTTGAAGCTCGGACTCAGGCTCGGCGAGGGCAGTGGCGCTGCTCTTGCGCTCGGACTTCTTCAAGATGCGGATTTCCTGCTGCGCAACATGGCTACTTTTTCGGGAGCTGGTGTCAGCTCAGGCGATTCAGCCCAGTAGACTCAAAATATTTCTGAGATTAAGTGGCTTTGAAAAAATATGCTTTATGCCGGCTAAACGTGCTGCGCGAACCTCGGGCGAGTCTTGGGTGTAGCCCGTAATAACGATGAATGCAGGTTTGTTCTGTTTGCTGTTGCTGAGCTCGTAGAGCGCGATGCCTTTGGGATCGTTGGGTAGGTTGAGATCACAAAGAACTGCTGAATAATTCTTCTCACTCAACTTTTTTTGTGCTTCTTCGCCGTTGGCGGCTAAATCAACAGCAAATCCTGATTTCTGAAATTTCATTTGAAGTAGCACACGGAGTTCAAGCTCGTCATCAACGATCAGAAGATGCCCCTTGGGCTCCGTGTGAGTAGAGCTCGAAGTCATGGGAAGACCCGTGCTCCGAGTGTCCAGTTGATGGGCTGATATTTTGAGATGCGGGCTTGAACATCGCCAATGTTTTCGAGTGCGAGCTGTGAGCTAATTTGATACTGATTCATGTGTGCAGCAGCGACTCCTGCTGCAATCCCGGAATGCCACTCAATGGGATGCAGACGTGTTGCCGCATTTGCGTGGAAAGACTGCGCCATGGTTTTTCCGGCAACAAGCAGGTTGTCGAAGGCTTTGTTGGTGAGTGCGCGGAACGGAATAAAGAAGGGAAGAGTGGCTGCTTTGTTCATATAGGCCGGTAGATTGCAGGTTTTGAGTCCATGAAAGTCGGCAACGTATGAGCCAATTCCGACCCGATCAGCAAACTGTTCACCTGTAATGTCTTTGGGCTCACTCTTGCTCAAATCAGAAAACTTCAAAACGAAGTCATTGAGCCCGATGCTGCGGCGGGTGTCGCGCATGTAAGGAACCTTTGAGAGTCCGGTGTCTGTTCCAAACACTTTCCATGCGCGAGCAACTCGCTTTTGCACGTTCTCTGGAGCCTTCGATTTGAAATAGTAGTACCAGCCAATGGCGTGGCGCTCAGCTCCCTTCAGCACATTGATATCGACACCACCTAGCCAATCAGATTTCTGTGCAGTTGTTTTCTCCTTGGAAAGAAAAACGTAGCCGTAGGGATAGTCATTGCCTGGGTTCCAGTTCTGCATCGAGATGTCGCCTGTCGATGCACCTGTGAGTGGCTTGCCGCGCAAGCGCCGGTAGCGCCAGATTTCGTCCCAGGAAAACGCACGAGATACGGTTTTAAAATTGTAGAAATCTGGGTGTTCCACTTTGAACGGATTGGCGCCCTCAGCGACAGGCTCAGCGTTGAGTACAGCGGCAATCGGGTAAACAATCGCTTGACCACAGGTGTCGTTGTCATTCTCAATCGCGCCGTCGGTTTGCTCTGTTCCCTGAAGCCACGGCGAGCCCGAGGTCACCAGCACGTCGCCAAACTCAGTGGCATCAATAAAAACAGGCATTTTTCCGTCGCGGCCGCGGAACGTAAGAACTGTTTTGATGAAGTTTTTGCTGTTGTTGGTTGAGTACCAGTCGGCGATGTCCTCAGAAAGGTAACGCTCATACCCTGTGCCCTGTATAGGAGCACGGGAGATTGAAGTCAGGGCGACAATTTGCTTGTCTTTGGTTTCAACCGACTTCACGACAGTATTGAGAAAGACCTTGAGATTCGGCTCGGCATCGATTGTGGGGCGGATGAGTTTGTTGACGAATGATTCAGGTTCATAGCACTTATCTGATACCCAACATGCACCTGGGTTTCCGGGCAGTGCTCGCATCCACTTGTAGAACGTAGATTCGAGATTCTCAGGCCGCTGACTTTCCTTGCCAAGCATCACACCATTAGAATTGATGTGTGAAAAGTCGATTGCACTGACTCCCGATGAGGTCAGCTGCCCTCCAGGCCAGTCCGTGGGCTCGAGCAAACAGGTCACGCGCTGTTCACGTGCGGAGGCCAAGGCAGCGGCGAGTGCAGCGGTTGAACCGCCGGCAACGATAACGTCGCATCGCGGAGAAGCAAATTCGAAAGAAAAGTTGCCTTGGGTTTTGTCGCTCGCGTTGAATGTTCGAGGTTTGCATCCCAAAATTGAAGTGAACAGAGCACCGGCCAGAAGCACGAAGTTTGCGACAGGCAGACGTGAAGCGCGCAGGATCATTGGAATGTCCTCTATTTGGCTTTGCTGTGTAGAATAATAATGTGAAAATGGGAGAACTGCAGGCTCTTGGGCCTGGTTAAGGTCATGTCAATTCATTGGCAACAAGAGGAACAGAGATGAAACAAGGCGTTGTTTTTCTGGATGGTGAATTGTGCCGCCTTGATGAGGCTCGCATTCCAATCACAGACCGAGGCCTACTCTTTGGCCATGCCATTTTTGAAACACTTTTGTCCCTCGACGCTGGTCTGGTGCTCTGGGATGCGCATTTTGCACGCCTCAGGGCAGGTGCCTTGCGTGCGCGTCTGCGATGTCCCGAGGAAGACGAATTGCGCAAGGCACTGCAGAAATCTCTGAGCTTCTTTGCTCGCGAATTTGGGGCGGCTGCAGCAAAGCGAGTCTCAGTGCGCCTGCTTCTCACAGGAGGTGATAGCCTCACTCTACAGCCCCGGCGTGATGATGCCGGTGCACTTCTACCCGCCCGGCTTATTGTTATCTGCAGAAGTGCTGTGACATCCGAGGATGAGGTTTTTCACCGCGGCTACGCTCTCAAAACGTGCTTAGATGCGCGTTCCAAGGAGCTTGTCGATATCAAGAGCTGTTCCTACCTGTGGAACCTCATGTGTCTCGATGATGCTGTCCTTGAGGGCTTCGACGACGCTCTTTTTGTTAATCCGAACGGTGAAATTTCGGAGTCGACCACGGCAAGTTTTGTGTGGATGAGCAAAGGAGAAAAGATCCTTTACTCAGCACCACAGGAAAATAACGTGCTGCCTGGAACAACTTTGTTGTGTTTGCAGAATGCGCTTGAGGCATTGGGGCATCCGGTTTACTGGAAAGCTCTCAGGGTTGGCGAGTTCGACAAAGTACTTGCCTGTGCCATTGTTTCCTCGGTGCGTGGTCTTGTTCCAGTGCGCAGAATAGATGATTTTATTTTTGATACAGCAACAAGCCGAGAACAGTTAACTCTCTGGAATCAGGCTTTGCGTGAAGAGCAGCTCAGGAACTGCGAATCTCCACTGAAGTGATTTTATCACCCGACGATAGGATGCGGCCTTCCTGTTGCGCGGAGTCAATTAAGGTCAGCTCTCTGTTCTTCCAATCGTAAACTCGGACAGCAATTTTATAATTGAATAAAGCTCTTTTCTTGACTGTCACTTCACGCGGAACGCCGTCGAGTGATGGAAGTTTGAGCACATGCCTGCTGTCGTCCATGCTGTGCAGGATTTCATCGAGTGGAAGGCGCCATGTCTGTTTACCAATGCGTGCAGCTGTTTCTGTTACCTCGGGCGCAATATGAAAGGATTCCCAAACGCGGAAAGACAGACCTTTTTTATTTTTTTCCCAACGTGTTTCGCGCTCGATTTCTGCAACTTCGATTTTTCTTTGGCCTTTGTTTTGGTCGTCTTTGGCAAGCTGATAGCACCGACCAAGCCATTTGCCCGCGGAATAGTTGAACCGCTCGCGCAAGCGTTCTTTGAGCCACTCTTTAAGCCGGTCTTTGAGCACGTAAACGATAACGTTGCCAGCAGCAAAGATGGCGAAGGCAACCAGACCACTCTCCTGCAGCGCCGTGCCATCCTGGAATGAACCCAATCCCAATCCCTGGTAGTGAATCCAGGCGAATGTTCCGAGAAAAGCGAAGGCTGCAGACACACCGGCTGCGCCACCACCAATCCAGAAATCCACCTTCTTTTCATTGGCCACTAGGTCGGTCTTCAAGTCCCAATAGGCGTAATGAAGGCGTTTGAGCTCGCGCAATCTTTCAAAGTACTCGGCTGCCATCTGTGCGTCGGCAGCGATGTCCATCAGTGATGGCAATTTGCACATGATGCGCCATTCACTGACTATACGAGCCCACTCGGAGAGCCAACGCTGCTCCCTAACAACGCGTCGGAGGTTGTTTTTGGTGAACTCGATTGAAGCATCCAGTTCGATTTTGGAACTGATGCTTCCCGAGCGAAGAACGGCAAAGTGGCTTTCATATGCATCGTGCGTGTCGCGCATAGAACTCTGGAGTTCGCCGATAGTTGCAGTCGCAAGCATAAGAACAAACTCTGCCAGATTTGCGAGCGCGGGTGTAAAGTCTTCAGCATCGTGCTCGCTGATTGTGGCTTCTGATTTTTTATCAGCTTTGATTTGGTTCTCTTCAGCGCACAGTGCTTCCCATTGATGATGTGCGTGAATGATACGAAATGCTGAGCGCAGACTGCTGAGCAATTCGTGTTTTGCGCTTGCGTATTTTTCCCAGTCCATGCCGTTATCAACATCGCTTGTTTGGACAAGCTTTTTGATGGTGGAGCGGCAACGCTTCAAGTCAGACTGAAAGATGATTCCCAGTCGGGGCAGAAACGCCTCGCTCCAATAGTCCTTGGCTCTGTGGAGAAAGAAGCGTCGCGCACGTGGCACCAGGTTTCTGTCCAGACTTTCTTCGTGATGAGAGTCTTTGCCGAGAACTCCCAGGAGCCACAGTGTGTCGCGGTAATAAATGAGCGATTGGAAGCGCACCGACGAAGCAGAGTCAGCAAAACTCAATCGAGTTGTAGAAAGGTTCGCTTCAGAAAGTGCAGCCCGGGCCGCGCCAGGAACCTTGTCGCTCGGGAAACTCAGTTCGAACTCCCCTTCAATTTTCTGACCTGGTGCAATGGGAAAATGATAAGACCACTCAATCGAGTAATTGCCGTGGGCTTCAACATGCGGGTTGATTCTGACTTTCTGGGCAGTGGACGAAAGACGTTCACTTGTGTTCATATCAAGATCACACATTGATGCAGGTGGAGTAAAAAATAAGTGAGAGTGATTGCCGGAAAGTACAAAAGACGACTCCTCAAAACGCTCCCTGGTACCGATGTGACTCGCCCCACATCTGATCGAGTCAAAGAGAGCCTCTTCAACATGTTAGCACCCGATATTCAGGGTGCAATCGTGTGGGATTTGTTTGCCGGCAGTGGTGCCCTCGGACTTGAGGCGCTCAGCCGAGGCGCAGCCCATGTTACCTTCGTAGAGGAGTCTCCTGCTGCGCAGCGAATTATTCAGGAAAATTTGAAAACTTTGAACGTTCCCGCAGAAACTTGCCGGGTTGTGGGCGCTTCCGTGCAGGATTTTCTGAGGGGGCAGACGCACCAAAAAGCGAGTGACAATACGGCAAATCATGCCGGGTTGGTCTCTGTCGTCTTGGCAGATCCACCCTACCAATCGAGTTGGTATGATGAGGCACTGGAGTCATTGGCCGTCTCTGGGGGCTGCGAGCCTGGTTGTTTGGTGGTTCTCGAGATGAAAACGGGAAGAACACTTCCACAGCCGTCGCACGATTCCTGGGAGCTCGAAGACGAACGCAAGTATGGCATTGCGCAGCTCCACTTTTGGCGTTTTCTTGGACGAGGAGGATGAAATGAAATTCATTCGTTGTGCACTCAAAATGAAGCTGTGCGTTGTGGCGTTTGCGGCTTTTATTGTTGCTGCATGTGCGACCACTCCAAAGCAGGATGTGACCCGGTTGTTGCTTGATGGCAATTCAGCGGCACTCCGTGGCGACTACTCTGCTGCTGCAAATTCTTATGAAGCGGTTCTCAAAATCGCACCCGAAAATTTGCCTGCAAAGAGAAATCTCGGGATTGTGTTGGTCAAAATTGGTAACTTTAAAAAGGCACAGAAAACTCTTCTGAGCATTCAAAACGAATACAAAGAAGACCTTGAGGTATTCTACTTTCTGGGTGAAGCAGCTCGGGGAGCAAATGACCACAAGGGCGCTTTGGCGAACTACCAGAAGGCTGCCAAAATTAACTCTCAAGATCTCCGCGTGCAGAAGGCGCTGGCGTGGAGCCACTTTCGGCTTTCGAACCTTGAACGTGCTTCTTCGCTCGCACACCGTCTGAACCGCACTCACGCAGATGACCTTCAAGTCAAGTTAATCTTTGCAAGCGTTCTGAATCGTCAGAAGAAGTTCGAAGAAGTTCAGGCTCTCCTCGTGAACGTCGAACGCTCAAATTTCAGCGTGCAAAGCAAAGACAAAGTCAGCGCTGTGACCGAAAGAACGCTGCTTATGAATGCGCTTGCTGAATCCTACGTGGGCAGTGACAACTGCCCCAAGGCAGAACCCCTCTATAACGAAATTCTTAAGGCGCGGCCGTTCTTGTCATCTGCACTCGTGGGTGCAGCTAAGTGCGACGTCAAGTTCAATCAGAGAACCCGTGCCATCAGCCGCCTCGAGCGTGCAACAAAGTCAGATCCCGACTCCGAGGAGGCCTATTTTATTTTGGGTCAGCTCTACGAGAGTTCCGATAAGAGCAAGGCGACTTACTACTACCGGCGCTTTTTAGTGCTCGCCAAAGATAATCCTCAATTTGTGAGTGAATCGAGGATCACGCGCTCGAATCTTGCGAATCTTGAGCGTGGTACGACGCGCTGAAGCCTCTCTGTGTTTGCCGTTGGGAAAATGGCGCCGAGCCAAAAAAGCGGCAAACAGGGAGAGGGGCAGGGCGAAGGCTGATAGCATTCTAGTGAAGTGGGCTTATGGTTTTTCGTGTTTTCCTTCATGCAACAGGGGTTGAGGAATGTTTTCTTCAATTTCGAGAGGAATGTTCAAGCGGCCAGCGCGCGATGCGCGTCATGCTTTGAGCAGGAGCTATAACGAAGTGTCACGTGCAGCGGTTGAAATCACCAGCGTGCCGCGTGCTGAATTCGGACAGGCTGTACGCGCGCAGGAATTTCCACAAACTGAGCGTGAGCCAATCACACCGCGCAGCATGGCAGGACGGAGCACGGGCAACTTTGGCAACGACTCTGGCCATGGCGATGAATCTGGATTCAACGAGAATGCCCGTAGTTCGCATCACGGCGGCGGCGGTCGTGGAGCAGCGGGTCCGCGCATTATTTCCGTAGGTGGCGGTAAGGGTGGTATTGGCAAGAGTTTTCTCTCGGCCAACTTGGCTGTCTCTCTGACGCGCCAGGGCTATCGCGTTGCGCTTGTTGACCTTGATTTCGGTGCGGCTAACCTGCACACCTGCTTGGGTGTTCCCAGTCCAAAAATTGGCCTTTTTGATTTCGTAAGTGGCCGGATTGAAAACCTCGAAGACGTTGCTGTGTCTGGCGGAGTTCCTGGACTTACGCTTTATGGCGGCGGACAGGAGTTCTGGCAGCAGATTCGTCCACAAGCAGCGCAGAAAATTCGCTTGATCAGCCGGCTTCAGCGCTTGGATGTTGATTATGTGATTCTCGACCTGGGTGCAGGAACTCACGTCAACACGCTCGACTTCTTCATTTTCTCGCATGCGGGAATTGTTGTTGTCGTTCCCGAGCCAACGAGTATAGAGAATGCATACGTATTCCTGAAGAGCGTGCTTTACCGCAAGCTTCAAAGCATTGTGAAGGCGATTCACCAGGAAGAAGCAGCCGAGCGACTGCTACAGAGCCTGGGCGATCCTCGCTTTGCAACTCCACCTCTTGCGCAATTGCAGAAGTTTGCAGCCGAGGAACCAGAAATCGGTCAGAAGATTCTCAACCTGATTCAAATGACTCATCTCGGGGTGGTTATGAATCAGGTGCGCACACAGGCCGATGCTGAAATCGGTTCTTCTATTACCCAAATCAGTCAGCGCTATTTTGGATTCTCTGCTGAGTTCTTGGGCGCTGCCATTTTCGATGATGTGGTGTGGAAGTCACTTCGCAACCGCCGACCTGTCTGTGTTGATTTCCCGGATTCCAATGTCTCTCAGGGGCTGATGTCAATCGCGAGAACGCTCGCGACCCGATTTGAGCCTGTCGTACCGCAGCATCAGAACGTGAGTGGAATGGGTTGAAAAGGGGTTCGCAACCAAATGGGTGAGCGAGTGGCAAACACACCAGCAGACATCATTGGCCTGACAGGTGAATTGACTCTGGACAATGTGCATCAGAGTTACCGCAAGACGCGGGAGCGTATCATTAGTGGCGGCCGTGCCTCTGAGCTCGACCTCGAAGAACTCGACTGGGCTTATCGGGCAATGATCACCGAAATCGAGCAGCTCAGTGTCAACGATTCGGAAGACAGCGTTGTTTCTGCGCTTCTGTTGCCGCAGCTATCGGCTGAGTCGATTTCTCAGCTCGATCAAGATGAAAATGTTTTTTACCTGAAGCGCGATGGCAGCGGAGGGAACACATCACCTGCTGCTCCCATGAGTGCTCTTGATTTGCCTGAACTCAAAGGCGCGTTCTCTCCGGCACGTTTGGGGGCTTCGGGGCGCACGACACGAGACTCTCGTTTGGGTTCAATGCATACGCATGCACCACTTGACGCTGTGACTCCGGTGCGTTCCGGCGAGCCCTCTGCCTATCAGCCACCTCGTCGCCTGAGAACTCTGGTGGGCGAGCACGACAAAGATGTGGTTGACGTGTGTGCCAAGGCTGCAGCTCAGCCAGAGGCTGTGAACATGCTGAACAACATCATTGATTCCGCCGAACAAATCACCGGAAGCATGCTCAAGAAATTACGTGAGGAAATGGGTGTGGGAGTCGATGAGATGTCGAGCCGTACCAAGATTCCCCGCAAGTATTTGCTCGCCATTGAGTCCGACAGCTATGAACAGTTGCCTGCAGCCGTTTACTTCAGAGGCTTTCTAGTGTCTTATCTGCGTTACTTGAATCTGAAACGCGAGGACATCATCGATGCCATTACCGAAAACTACCGCTCCCGTCTTCGCATTCAGGCTCGTACAACACGCCGTTGATTTTCAAGGAACATGATTCGTGAGTCACTCAACTTCGATGGAGAGTGAAGACAAAGTCACGTTGGTTGTGTCCGAAGATGAGGTCGGACTACGGCTCGACTTCGCACTCACGCGTTTGCTAGAGCTCATTCCAAGTCGTTCATTTGCTCAGAAACTTTTAGAATCGCAAGCTGTCTTGGTGAGTGGAAAGCTACGAAAATCGTCGTGGATTTTGAAAGCAGACGATGTGATTGAGGTTGATCTTTCGGCTCTCAAGCCCCCACCTTCTGTCCCTCAGCCACAAACTATTCCGCTCGACATTATTTTTGAGGATAAGGATATCTTGGTCATCAATAAGCCTGCGGGCTTGGTGGTGCATCCAGGTGCGGGGGTGCCCGATGGAACGCTTGTGAATGCTGTTCTTGCTCATACCGGAGCGACGCTACCAAGCTTGGGCGATCCGCTGCGCGCAGGCCTGGTGCATCGGCTGGATCGTGATACCAGTGGGGTGATGGTGGTCGCCAAAACCCAGCGTGCACTTACAGAACTCTCGCGGCAGTTTGCGGAGCACGCCCAACTGCGTCGATATCTTGCACTGGTTTTTGGTGAACCTACACACACACCTCGTGTTGTTGAAACGTGGCATGGACGCGATCCCAAAAACCGACTCAAATACGCAGTGCTGCCGGAGGGGCAGGGCAAGAGCGCACGCATGCAAATAAAAACAGAAAAAGTATTTGCCGGCGGCAAAGCGAGTTTGGTTGTGTGTGAGCTCTACACGGGGCGCACACATCAGATCAGGGTTCAGATGGCTCATCTTGGGCATGGTTTGTTGGGCGATGCGCTATACGGTGCATCGGCCACGTCCGGTTCGGCGACAGGGGCAAACGCAATGATGAAAGATAAACCCTTATGGGCAAAAGTACGTGCAGCAGCACCCCGACAAATGCTGCATGCAGCTCTTCTTGGGATAACGCATCCAGTCTCTGGCGAGCGCCTGGAGTTCGAGACACAACCACCCCAAGACTTTCAGGTTCTTGAAAAATTGCTCGGCGATTGCGGAGCCGAAAAAACTTGATTTTTTTTCTCAGGTTTCGGATTGTTCAGCCGATACGAACTCGACATCAGGGCGCAAGCTCCCGAAATGAGACGGGTGATGTTGCCGCGATGGAGAATGAGGTGAATGCGGGGTCATGAAAGCAATCAAGCCAAGTGCATTCCACAAGCACATGTTTACGGTTTGGATGGTTGTGGGTGCAGCTCTGTGCAGCTCTGCGACTTTGGGAATTGTAGCCGCTCCTGAGGCGCACGCTGAGGTGGCTCTTTCTGCAAAAGCTGCCACGAAGTCGAAAAAGGCACCATCAGCCAAGCCTGTTGCGTCGCAGTTCGCGAGTCCGACGTGGACGCCAGCATTTCCGGCGCTTTTTAAATCTCCGCTTAACCCGGCTCGAACTTATTACATCGACGTTGTGGGCACAGATGCATCCGTGCTCGACGGATTTACTCCGGGTCGACAAGCAGCGGCAACCCGAGCTGTTCAGATTCGTCAGATGGAATCTGAATACAAACTCCAACCTGCAAAATCACAACAGGCACTTAACGTGGGTTTGAAGCTTGTCCGTTTGCTTGAGGAACAAGCGCTCTACATTGAAAACTTGCGTGCTACCGGTGGACTCGATCAGAAGTATCCTGACCTCAACCACTATGTGAAGGCTTCGAGAAGTCAGTTAGTGAACGTTATCGATGGACTCATTCGCAGCTTTCCGAAAAACGATCGCCTACCGAGCTTGCGTGCGACGCAGTTGGTCTCGCGCATGAAGGCAGGAGACCCAACGGCACGCGAAGAGGCATTGCGCTTTGTTGGCTCTGGGAGAAACACAGACCAGCAGCGCGTTGCATTAACTGGAATCATGCTCGATTTCGAATCTGGGCGCAGCTCGAGTCCGTTTGGTAATCTGGAATTTGCCTCTCAAAATGCGAGTGACTCTTCAGCGCGGGCAGCATTTCGCTATTTTGCAGGAGAGGCAGCTTTCAACCGTAAACAGTATTCGCAAGCCTCTGCACTTTACCAAGAAGCATTGAAGGACATGGGTCGTCTGAAGCGCATTGAGGGCAAAGCAGGCCCATTGCTTGCGCGAGTGATTTACAGGCTGCACCAGGTGTCGGTGTTGCGCGACCCTCTGAACGTGGATGCTGAGGCAGTCGCCTCTCTGCAAGGTGCTGGTGCGATAGATGCAGCTCGGCACTATTCCGAGCAGGTGGCGCTCAACAATGTGCAAAAGCAACCAGGCCGTGCGGCACAAATATATGCTGACGTGCAGAATCTGGGCGATTATTCCAAGTCGTTCAATGCCTATCTGGAGCTGCGGATTCTGGACATCCATTTGGCGTCGCGCGACCTGATTATGGGTCAAGCGCAGTGGCAGCGAGTTGGTAAACTGGGCGATGTGTTGGACAGTGTTGTTCCTGGACGCATTTTTTACACGCAGAATCTTGCGCTGAGTCAGGCTCAGGCAAAGCTCGATGGCGAGAATATTGCACGATTCGTTTCACTGCATGACTTTTTTGTTCAGAATTATCAGGTCTACGCGGAACGTGAAGATTGGGTTATCAAGGTGATTGAATTGCTCTGGAAAGCTCGTCGTGCAAACGATGTTGCAACCCGAGCCGATGCATTGGCAGGCCAGACCAAGAACAAAGAAGTTTTGCTCACAGCGCTGCGCTTTTCACTGCGTGCGCGCGAGTCGATTCTTGGACTCAGCCCGGAGCCAAAATTTGTACGTAGCAAGAAGCTGGGTGGCGATGATCAGGTTGCTCAGGCTTACGTGGTCACACTCGACAAGATGAACGGAGTGGCTGCGGGCGCTGAACTCGAACAATCGGTATTCCAGGCAGCTTATGTGACCCATTTGCTCGGCCAGGAGAATCCAGCGCGGCAACGGTTTGAAGGTGGTCTAAACAGTATCCCCAAAACACGTCTTGCAAGCGATTCGGTCAGCTTTCTTCTCGATGGCGCTGATTCTAAAAAAGATTGGTTGTATGTGGAGAAAATCGCAAGGCTTGCGATGAAGTTAAAGATTGTTCCGTCGAAGCCGGTGCACCGCAATCTGCGAGTCATTCTCGAAAACGCGGTTTATTCGCATGCACAGCAGCTCTCTGCCCAGGGACAGTTCGAAGCCTCTGCAAATCGTTTTGTGGCTTTTCAACAAGAGTTCCCAAAGCACCAGAGCGCTGCCACAGCTCTCGACCTCGCGGCTAAGAACTTTCTTCAAGCCAAGAAAACTGATTCCGCTGTGACGCAAATGGAGTCTTTGCTCAAGAGCTATCCGAGCTCTGGATATGTGAAGGAAACGACTTGGCAGGCAGCCGAGCTTTCACGTGGCATTGCGCAATTCTTGCGTGCCGCGAAACACTACGAGGATTTTGCGCGCAAGTACTCCCAGGAGGGAGCAAAACGCAATGCGTGGTTGAAGTCGGCAGAGATGCACAAATCACTGGGACGTTTTGCCAACGCAGTGTCGCACTACGAAAATCATTTGGCTCAGGTCAGCAGCCCATCCGAGAAGTTGCGTATTGCACGCGAGATTGCAGATATTCACTTCAAGTTTGGTCGTTCCGCCGAAGCGATAGCGGCCTATGAGCGGATGATGAAGTTCATTTCCAACAGTGACGATGAACTCTATTTGCGTTCACAAATACTTCTCGTTCAAAACCGTCAGGGTCTTGAACCACAGGTGCGCAAAACGATTGCGCGCATGCTGAGTTTGAAGCCGAACTCACAAGATGGTTTCAGACATCAGGCCAAAGCTAAATTTACTCTGGCACGTCTTGATGCCCCGGCCATTCGCGACCGCAATATTCAGGACCAAAAAGATTTGGGCAAAGCGGTTCGTACGGTTGCCTCCGACTACGACCGGGTGAAGTCGTTGTTCCTCGCTTCTTGTGAAGTTCCCGGACTCGAATGGTGCTCGGCAGGCTACTACGAGACCGCACGCTTGGCGGAGGAAGTTGCCAAGACCCTCTTTGCGGTTGAATTGCCTCCGACATTGAACCCGGTTGAGGTGAATGGGATTCGAACAGCACTCACCCAAACGGCTGAACGCCTCCAGACCGATGCCAAGAGCTTTGCCGCTCAGGCGGAGCAGGCCTTGGACAATGGAGCGCCGGACGCCGAAATGGCAGAGCGGATTCGCACATATGCTCAGCAAATGCGCGGAGACTCTAAGGAAAATTCCGGCCAGCAGTAAACATTTCGATTGACGGGCGAGCTATAAAAGCCTATCCCTCGGCCAATGAGCCAAGTACGGGGAGGGACTCATGCTCGCTCGGCCAAATTTTCCGTTTGTGTCCGCCGTTCTGGGATTGCTGACTACATCAGCAGGCTGTCACCTTTTGAATGACTCGCGTGTGAGTCCAGATTTGGCTGCTCCTGTGCCTGGGCTGGAACCTCAGCCTCAAACGGGGCGCACAAGTCTCCCCGAAACTCCCCTGCCGGCTTTGAGAGCGGGCGAAGATCGCATTCGCACATCTTCTGATTCATTCATTCCCGTGCGCTATGCCGCCGGCCGTGCATTCATTCCCGTTGAAGGTGTGCTCGTCGATACGGGCTTTGTGCGAACACAGGCCAACGCGTCTCTCGCTCAGCTTTCCAATTCTGAAAAAGACGCTCAGATGCACAAACTGTTGAGCAAGGTTGTCGACAGAATTGGGCTTGAGGTTTCATTGAGCGATGTTTTTGTCGCAGCCGATGTGGGTTACTTTTCTGCGTGGGTTGCTCTTCAGGAATATCCTGAGTTGAAGAATGTAGGTCAGTTGCCCATCGACGTTAAAATTGCACCTGTGCTCCAGGCGGAGCAGCGACCACACAATTCAGTTAGCGTCGAAAAACCAACCTTGTCCTCCGCAAAGGCTTCTTTCGCCGACTTCAGCGGAATCGAGCGAATGGGTGTGAGCGCATTCACGCGTAAAGTGAAAAGAGAGCTCGGGCTCGAGCCAACAGGCCAGCGCGTTAAGGTGGGTGTCACTGATACTGGAGTTACCTATGGCCACCCGGCGTTCAGCAACAAGCTAAACGGTCAGTCGCGTGTGGTTTATATGAAAGACTTCACCAGTGAAGGGGCGGGATACGTTTCTTCGCTGTCTAAAATCAGCGTGCAGCGTCAGGCAGACAACTCTCGAGTTTCGGCATCGGCTACGATTCCTGTGACTGTGAATGCTGAATATCTCGAGTTCGATGCACTCCAAAAATTAAGTTCCGGCGACCAACAATCGTTGCCATTTTCAAGCGTCAGCAATGAAGTTTTTCTGCTCCCCAGAGAGCTGGTTGAGCTTCTCGAAGTTCCAGAAACTACAGTGCGCCTGGGAGTTGTTTCGGAATTGTCGTTTGCAACAAAAGACGAGCAGGTTGACGTTAATGGGAACGGTAAAACAGATGACTCTTTCTATTTCTTTCACGCTTCCGCACAGGGGCGTCGTGCAGAGAAGGTTTGGATTGATTTCAGTGGCACGGGGAATTTTAAGGCCAGCAAGGCCTTGAGGGATTTCAATGCTTCGGGTGATGTTCAGGAGGTTCTGAGCGAACGTATTGGATTGTCGTTCACTGAGATGGATATTACTCCTCCCAAGCAAAACGACCTCACTTACAAGTTGAAGAAAGTGGCTCTGGTTGGATTCGATCCGGGCAATCACGGAAGTCACGTGGCCGGAATTATTGGTGCCACAAAGACTCTCAGCAACGACAAAGATTCAACCCTGGCTCGAGGAGTTGCTCCCGATGTGAGTCTGATGGTGAACCGGGTGTGTGCGAATAACTCGGGCTGCAATGCCACCCGTGCCATTATCGATTTGGCGCAAAATGGAGCCCGTATCATTAACATGTCGCTCGGTGGGCTAACCTCTGAGAATGATGGATATGGCATTCAAGAAACAATCATCAACCGCCTAACAGAAATCTACGATGTTCTTTTCGTGATTTCAGCAGGCAACTCAGGTCCGGGTCGGCAAACGGTGGGCAGGCCATCGACCGCGCGGCATGCGCTGAGCGTGGGAGCCACAGCGACACCCAAAATGATTCTGCGCCAATACAACTGGCTTGGTCGTGGTGCGCCAGCAGAGATTGCAGAAAAAGGCGATGATGACTTTGTGATGTATTTCAGCTCACGCGGTCCCAGTGCTGCAGGTGGTTTCAAACCGAATATTTCGGCACCCGGAACGCAACTTAGCGTCATCCAGCTAAATTCAACTTTAGGCTCACGTGCCGGAACAGATATTTATTGGGGTACCTCGATGGCAGCGCCTGCAGCCGCGGGTGCTGCTGCACTCCTCTTGGATGCAGCATTGGCTTGGAACGAAAAGAACCCCGGACGCCCCTTGCCAATCGATGCCCTGACTTTGCGGCGTGTGCTGATGGATTCTGCGCGGCCGTTCCAGGTATCGTCGTTCAAACCAGCGACGGGTGAAGTGCGCAAGGGAATCTACTCTTGGATTGATCAGGGCTACGGCATGGTCGATTTGCCCGCCGCATGGGAGCTTTTGAAGAAGAAAGCAAACCTTGGCTTGAGCACGGGTGTTGTTTCAGCCGAGGGCAGCGGTGCCGTGGCTCAAGCAATCACGCCAGATTATCAGGTGCGCGTGCTGCGTACGATGGGCAACGGAAAGAAATACGATGGGAGTCAAAGCTTTAAAACCGGCACGCTCTTGGGGGAGGAGTCCAGCGAGCGGAAGTTCGGTCAGGGAATTTGGTTGAATACCGCAGAGGCAGACAAGTTGGTTGAAGTGCATTTCAGCCGCAAGCTTCCTTTGAAAGCCATGGCACAGAAGAATGTGGGTGAGCTGCTGCGGCAACTGAACACCAGCTCAGAATCCTTCGAACTTGAAACAACGTATTTTGGTTCACGCACGGAATGGTTGAAGGTGGGAGTGCCACAAAGCGCCCTGTGCGATGAAGATACAACCCCTGTCAACAGCACCTTGACGCTGCTTGGAGCGGGCGCTCTTGAAACTCCCGTTACAGGTGAACCTGGTCCAGCACTGAATCCGTTGCGTGCAAGCTCGTTGTTTGTGTGTCTCAGGAAGACAGCCTTCACAGAGCTTCAACCAGGTGACCACGCGGCACTCATTCGTGCGTTCCGTGTTGTTGATGGCAAACGCGATGCGCTCGCTTCATTTGAGGTCCCTGTCTACATGACAGTTCCTCATCATTCTGCGGCACTGCAGGCAAAGTTCAGTGTGCAAAGCCAAATCAAGAGCTTTATGGTTGATCGCCACTATGTGCGCGTTCCGGCAGGTGTGAGCGTTCTGCGTGTGGCGCTCGAGGTTCCCCAGAATGATGCAAGCATTCAGTCGCCGTGTTCAGCAGCGAGCCTGATGGTGCTCAAGGGCAACAACACTTCGAGTCCGGGAGATTTGGCGGGAGCAGGAGGAGTTGCTTCGAACTGCACTTCAGCGGGAGCTCCTGTTGCCAATCGGCGTGTCGCCAAATTCACTGAAATGAATCCAAACTCAGGGATTTGGGACATACATGTTCTGGGACGTTTTCAATTCCCCATCAGCAGCTACAAACTCGACATCGACTACGCGACCTTCGCAGAAATTGCGCCTGTCAATCTCAATGCTCAGAGTGATGTGAGCGGAGCATTCGATGCAGTTCTTAAAGAGAGTACCTTTGATGCTCAGCCAGATGCAGTAAAGAGCGATATTCGCCTTTCATCGCTGCTGGGGCGCACCAAGCACGAGATTGGCAAGGATGCGGGGCGGATTGTTATTCCCTCAGCAGCGGGACAGGTGGCACGCACCTACGCGGCCGATGCTGGTACGGTCACTATCACCACAACCTCCATTGTATCTGGGCTCGACATCGATGTTTACGTTGATGAATGTGAAGATGCTGAGCTCAAAGTTTGCAAGCAGGTCGCTGAAAGTGGGAATCCTGCATCCGAGGAGCGTGCGGTGTTTCTGCCCCTCAGCGGGAAGTTCTATGCGGTGCGCGTTGACCCCTACGAAGTACCCTCGGATAACGCACTATTCTCGGCAACAGAGGTTATCAATGCTCCATTGCCTGAGGCAGGACGTTTGAAGATCATGGCGCAGGAGTCAGCGCCTGGTGCGTTCAAAGTGGAGTTTGGCTTCGACCGCAGCACAAGCAAGCTTCTTCAAGATGAGCTGTTCCGCAGCGGAAAATATGAAATTCTGGGCGAGTGCAAGCTTGCCAACTCAAGTGGCTTGACTCTCGTGAAGGTGCCCGTTCACGTGCTCGCAAAGTGAGAGCACTGTGGGCTCTGGATTGCAGAGACGGCGTTTGCCGTGATTGAATATTCTTCCGAACGCTTTTGTTGCCAAGCAGCAAAAGCGTTTTTGATTTGCAGATAAAAGCTCAAGAGTTCACGCCCTTCCTCGGCATTGATTTTGTGTTCAATGCAGCTGAAGTAGTCGCTCAATAGTTCGCGCAGTTCTTGAAAATCTTCGTTGTAGACGGCTTGCGCTGAAGAGAGTTTTTGCGCTTCGAGAAAGGCAAAGCATCGGCACCAGCGAGCAAATTCACTGCAATCGTTCCAGGAATCGACCTGGAGGCTGAGTGTTTTTTCGAGCGCTGCTTGCATTGCTGAAGACGTGCTGCGTCCCTCGAACCAACCCGCGAACCACGCTCTGTGGCCGGTGTGGCTAGTCCAGAATTCGCCCAGGTCGAGCCTGAGTGCCTTGGGGATGTTCTTCAGGCGGAAAAGCGCTGCATCGCCAATGTACAGCCGAGCCTCCGGAAAGGGCTTCTCAGGGTTGGGTGAAGTGAATGCCTCGGTTTCGCCGAGAACTTTCACATCGAAGCCCGCCATCGCGCACAAGACGCGGAACATCCAAACTGATTGTGCGCTTTCACCCGCGGTGCGCAGAATAACGGTACCGTGGCATTCGTGCAGTTGGAAAGCAGCAATTGGGTTCGGATGGCGGTGTATCCACAGTTCTCGGAGCTGGTTCCAGAAGTTCAGATGCGATTCTTTGTGCAGAACGGGCTCAACAAACACACTCATCACCGGTCCTTTGGAGAACACGCCATGTTTGAGTGTGAGAGGTGTTTTTCCAGCATCGAGTCCGGCAATCAGCGATGAACAGTAAGCATCGAATTTTGCGCTTTCCGCGTTGAGTGCCTGAGGTGAAACAAACAAAGTGAACTGGCTCTTCTCGAAAAAGAACGGCAGCATGTTCAGGTAGGCGACCGCCGCGATTTCAGGTGTTGTGGCCGGAGCCGCAGCAGCATGCGTGGACGCTGTGGATTCTGAAAGCGCGTTTTGTGCTGTCATGAATTCAGAACTCCCTGGGCTTCATTGAGCAGCGCCTTGGCTTGCGCGAGGCTTTCGCGTGTTACCCGCTCACCCGCGACCATTCCGGCCAGCGCGTGAATGCGCTCCTCTGTGGATGCTACCTTTATTTCTGCCACCGTTTTTCCTTTTTTCAGGTTCTTCGTGGCAATAAAATGGCAGTTCGCAAAGCAGGCCACTTGCGCAAGGTGAGTGATACAAAGAGCTTGTCGATGGGCGCAGAATTCAGCCATTTTACGGCCGACTTTTGAAGCAATACTGCCGCTAATTCCGGTGTCGATTTCATCGAAAACGAACACGCTCACTGCTCCGTCTTCAAAGAGAATGCTCTTGATTGCAAGCATCGTGCGAGAAAGCTCACCACCACTGGCAACACGTTCAATGGGTTGTGGGGCAAGTCCTGCGTTTGCACTCATGAGGAATTGTGCTCTTTCAGCTCCATTACGGCTGAGCTGAAGAAAAGCTTCCAGATCTTCGGCGGGGATATTCTCGACTGTTTCAGAGCCAACATGCCGCGGTACAGATTGGGTTGAGCCACGCTGCAGCTCGCACAAAAAGCGCGCCTGAGGCATCCCAAGTTCTGCGAGAGCCTTTTGTACTGCTGAGCTCAGCGCACTGAGACCCGAGCGGCGTCGGGTCGATAGCCCGCGTGACAATTCCAGAGATGTGCGGATGGCCGCAGTGAGCATGGTTTTCTTTTGCAGAATTTGCTCGCGCAGAGCATCGTTCAATGAGAGTGTCTGGATGCAACGTTCCCGATGCGCGCGTACGTTTTCGAGATTAGGTCCGAACTTCTGCAAAACAGTATTGTAGATTTCCGAGCGTGCAAGACATTCCTGAAGTTCCTGTTCATCGATGCTGAAGGCGTCTTCCGTGGCGTCTACCTGCTGCAAAAGCTCCTCAAAGTGCGCTGATATTTCGTCGATTTTTTCAAGACCCAAGGGGATTTGTTGGCTAGCAGAGAGTTTGAGGAGGCGTTCAATGGAGCGGCGGCACATGCTCAGTTGTGACATGCAGCTGGTTTCTGCATCAGAGATCATCTGCTTGAGCTCAGAAGTGTGGCGCGCAGCCTGCGCAGTTTTCTGACCCAAGGCAACAACCCGCTGCACACGAGACCATTCGTCATCACGCAAATCTGCTTGATCGATTTGGTCGAGCTCAAATTGGCAAAGATCCTGCTCGCGCCTTTGCAAAGCTAGCTCTTTTTCGAGCCGTTCAATTTCGCCCACAAGTGTCCAGGCATTTTGCCAAGACTGCTGAAAAGACTCCCGGACATCTGTCGTTTCAACAAATTCGTCGAGGTAGAAGGTGTGGGTTTCAGGATTGAGAAGTTTTTGGTTTTCGAACTGGCTACTGATGTCGATGAGCTCCGAGGCAACTTCCTGCATGACCCGGGCACTGATTTGAGTGTCGTTCAGGTAGCTGCGGTGCTTGCCGCTGCGGTTGAGCACGCGCCGCAATGTGACTTCGTCCGGGGCATCCTCGTCTTTGAGGCAACCATGTGCTTCGAGTTGTCCCCACACATTGGAGGAGGCAGGGAGCTTGAAGGTTCCTGTGACGGAAGCCGATTCATTGCCGTCGCGGATGAGCCCAACGTCGGCTTTGTTGCCCCGCAAAAGAGCAAGACCATCGACGAGGAGTGATTTACCCGCGCCGGTCTCTCCGGTGATGATATTGAGGCCATGTGTCAACGAGACGCAAACGTTCTCGGCAATGGCGAGATTCTGGATGTGCAGTCGGATGAGCATAAGCGGATTCCTCTGAACTCTACTTGCTTAACATCATTGCAGGCAGCCCGCCAATCCGCACAAGCCTGGTGGAGAAAAAATTGGGCAAAACCCGTGAATCCGGGTAAACTCCGTGAGTTGTCGCTGACGTTTTCCTCAGGCTGGAGAAAGACATGGAAAAAACAACTGTGCGAACCGTAGTGCGGGGGGTGGGTCACAATGTGCCCCCCCGGAGCGTGACCAATGTGGAACTCTCCAAACTGATGGATACGAGCGATGAATGGATCATTGAGCGCACGGGAATCCGCGAACGACGGTTTGTTGAGGCCGGCACAACCACCACCGACCTCGCCCTGCCGGCTATCGAAATGGCTTGCCAGCGTGCAGGTATCAAGCCTCAAGACTGCGACATGATCATCGGTGCCACTCTCTCTCCTGATTTCTTTTTCCCAGGCATCGGAACCGTTCTGCAACATAAGCTTGGGATGGGTCATGTTCCCGCGCTCGATATTCGCGCCCAATGCAGTGGGCTCATCTATGGGTTGGCAACTGCGGACGCCTATATCCGTTCAGGGATGGCCAAGCGCATTCTTTTGGTGTGCTCGGAAGTTCAGTCTCCCATTCTCGATAAAACCAACCGCGGCCGAGACATGGCTGTGCTCTTTGGCGACGGTGCCGGCGCTTTGGTGATTGAATCTCAGCCTTGTGCAGGCGAGCCACCTCGGGCGAACAACCAGGTTCGTGGTGTGATTGACTCCATTATGGGAAGCGATGGTTCGGGCGCACAGCTGTTGTTTTTGAAGGCTCCCGGGTCAATTGTTCCAGGCTTCATGACCCAAGCGGCAGTGGACGCAGGTGACATTCATCCAAAGATGGACGGACGTGTGGTTTTCAAGAATGCGGTCACCAGAATGGTGGAAGCCGCCAATGCGATGCTTGAGAGAAATGGAATTTCACCCAGTCAGCTCGACTTGGTGCTTCCGCATCAGGCCAATTTGCGGATCAACGAGGCAGTGCGAGAGAAGCTTGGCATTGCTGAAGATCGGGTATTTAACAATATTCAGAAATACGGAAATACAACGGCGGCCACTATTCCAATCTGCATGTCCGAGGCGGTTGAACAGGGTAAATTGAAAGAAGGCCATTTGGTTCTCACATTGGCATTCGGAGCTGGTTTCACCTGGGGCTGTAACCTCATTCGCTGGTGATTCCATCACTGCGAAAAAGGCTGCTCCTGCAAGTGTTCTGCAACGCCTTTCGATTCAATGAAAAGACCCGGTGAGTCAGTCGACCACCGGGTCTTTTTAATTTTCGGCGTTTGGTTGGATTCACTTCTTCTTCATGAATTCCTGACGCAGCAGGGTTCCATCTTGAGAGAAGAAGCTCTCTTCTGGGTTGACCTGCCCGCGTGTGAGAACGTCCATGGCCGTGAACACGAAGAAGAGCACCAAGAAAAACAACGAAATAATGAAGATGAGGCTGTAAAACCGATCGTCGAACTTCAGGTGCATGAACCACAGAATCACGAGCGTCGCCTTCGCAGCTGCCACGGCCATCGCAACAACGATGGAGAGTGTTGGCGGCAAGCCAATAACGGACACAACGACCGTGAGTATGGTCAGAACGAGCAATGAACCAAAGACTACGAAGTAGGTTTTCAGGGGAAGAACGTGTGGTTCATTCCCGTGATCACCGGAGTGTGAGGCAGACGCTGATTTATGGGCGAGACTACGAAGTTTTTCGAACATTGTGGGTGTCCTCCGGCTCAGCGTACGAGATAAAGAAGTGGGAACAAGAAAATCCAGATGAGGTCTACGATGTGCCAATAAAGACCCACGTTTTCCAAGTAGACGTGATTTTCAGAGTTGAAGTCGCCGCGTTTGATGCGAATCAGCAGCCAGATCATGAGACCCATACCGATAAGCACGTGCAAGCCGTGTGTGCCCGTCATGACAAAATAAATGGCAAAGAAAATCGCTGGAGCTCCAGGAATATTTGCCGGTACGCCATTGTGCATGGCTTTGGCTGCATCGAAGAGTTTTCCAGGTAACAAGCCATCATGGAATTTGTGGGTGTATTCGAAATACTTGACCACCATGAATGCGCCACCGAGAATCAGCGTGGCCATGATGTTCCAGTACATCTGCTTCTGGCTGTTGACCTGAGCGCCACGCACGGCAAGCGCCATGGTGAGTGAGCTCGTGAGAAGAAAGACTGTATTGAGTGCACCCAACTTCCAATCGAGCAGCTCGTGGGCCGCGAGGAAGGTCTCCGGATAGAAAATACGCGCAAGAATGTAAGCCAAAAACAGACCACTGAAAAACAACACTTCCTGGCCAAGGAACAGCCACATGCCAAGCTTTCCTGCGGCGTTTTGCTGCGCCATGGATTCGAAGTGGTGTGCCAAATACTTTGGATGATGACCCGCAGTTGATGCGTGAGCTGTTTGTTGACTCATGTCTCAGTGGCCTCCGCGGGGTGCTTGTGAGTGGTCGATCTCAGGGAACTCGTATGGACCATGCGTCACGACAGGCTGATGATGGAAGTTGTGCTCGATGGGGGGTGAATCAGTTTCCCACTCGAGTGAACGACCACCCCAAGGATTGGGAGGAGCCTTCTCGCCGTTGATAAGCGACTGAATCATGTAGCAAAGCGTAATGAAGAAACCGAGGCCCAACAGATATGAACCAATGGTCGAGATTTGGTGCAGGTATTGGAACTCAGGAAGGTAGTTGGCATAGCGGCGCGGCATGCCTTTGGTTCCGAGAACAAATTGAGAAAAGAAGGCAATATTGAAGCCCGCAAACACGAAGAAGCAACTTACCTTACCCCAGAATTCATTGAGCATGCGACCGGTCATTTTCGGCCACCAGTGGTGAAGTGCTCCAACGAACGCTGTCATGGTTCCGCCCATCATCACGTAGTGAAAGTGAGCAACCACAAAGTAGGTGTCATGCAAGTGGATGTCGACCGAAAGGGTTCCCAGGAACAATCCCGTGAGACCACCAATTGTGAAAAGAAAGAGGAATGCCTGCGCGTACCACATTGCAGAATTCATGCGCAAAGAGCCGCCATACATTGTGGCAACCCAGCTGAATGTTTTGATGGCTGTGGGAACAGCAACTGCAAACGTGAGGAATGAGAACACGGCTGCGGCGAGTTCTGACTGGCCACTGGTGAACATGTGATGGCCCCAAACCAGGAAGCCAATCACGGCGATGGCAACACTCGACATAGCAATCGCTTTATAGCCAAAGATTTGCTTGCGGCTGTTGATTGTGATGATTTCAGAGATCACGCCGAAAGCTGGAAGAATCATGATGTAAACAGCAGGGTGCGAGTAAAACCAGAAGAAGTGCTGGAACAGAACAGGGTCGCCGCCAAGCTTGGGATCGAAAATTCCCACGCCAATAGTTCTTTCGATAGCAAGAAGCATGAGCGTAATTGCCAAAACCGGGGTGGCGAGAACCTGAATCAGGGATGTTGCGTACTGAGCCCAAACAAACAAAGGGAGGCGCACCCATGTGAGGCCGGGAGCGCGCATTTTGTGGATGGTCACAATGAAGTTCACGCCGGTTAGAATCGAAGAGAAACCCAAAATGAACACACCCAGGACAGCAGAAACAACCGAAGTGGATGTGGTTGATGAGTAGGGTGTGTAGAAGGTCCAGCCGGTATCGACTGCACCCGTAAAGATGGAAAACAGAAGAAATGCACCGCCCAGAATGTAAACGTAGAAGCTCATCAGGTTGAGCTTCGGAAAGGCTACGTCTTTTGCGCCCAACATGAGGGGCAAAAAGAAGTTACCGAGGCTGGCTGGGATAGAGGGAATGATGACGAGGAACACCATCACTGCGCCATGCAGAGTGAACAGCTTGTTGTAGGTTTCGCCGCTGAATAGCCACTCTTGCTTTCCGGATGCGCCTTTGAAAATAGGTCCAAGCAGCTGCGTACGCACAAGCAAAGCAAAGATTCCGCCAACGGCAAAGAATCCAAGCACGCCAACGAGATACATAAGACCAAGGCGCTTGTGGTCAACGGTAGTCATCCACGACCAGATGCCCTTGTGTGCATTGATGTAGTTTGGCTCAGCTCCGCCAGCTGTCGCTGCGTGCGCGCCTTGAGGTACATTTTTGCGGTTGCTTTCCATGATGGAGTTCCTTATTTCAATGACTTCATAAATTCGATGAGCGCTTCAATTTGTTTGTCGTTGAGCTGGCCTTGGTAGCTGGGCATGACGCCCGGATAACCAGCTACGACCTTAGCATTGGGAACCAAAATAGATTCACGCATGTAGTTCTCATCGGCTGCAGGAAGAGATGAGCCATCGGCAAACTGACGTGCAGTTCCGAATGCGCCCTTCCAAGTTGGGCCGACTTTTTTAGATCCATCGATTGAGTGGCACGCCACGCAGCCGCGCTGTTCCCAAAGTTTCTTGCCCTTCTCTGCCAAAGGTACGCCTGCACCGCCGGCTTCTTCGCCGCCGTTGGCGATCCATTCTTCGTACTTCGCGCTCGACATAACTTTCACTTTCGAAAGCATGTTCGAGTGCTCGGCGCCGCAGTATTCGGTACAAAAGATTTGGTGTGTGGCTTCTTCTTCTGGTTTGAACCACAAAACGGTGTACTTGCCCGGAATAACATCGCGCTTAATGCGGTAATCAGGGATGTAGAAGCTGTGCAAAACATCGGTGGAGGTCATGACGAGCTTCACTGTTTGGCCAGCAGGAACCACAAGGTCTGGCGAAACAATTCCGTCTTTCGGATAAGTGAAGGTCCAGTTCCACTTTTGCCCTGAGACGCGCACTTCCATCGCATTCGCAGGAACCACCGCAATGGCCAGCCAATCTTTGAAACCCCATGCAAAAATCAGCACGAGCAGAATTCCGGGAATCACACTCCAGACAATTTCCAGGGTGTGGTTGCCCTTGATGGGGCTTGTGCGCTCAGGTCCACTGCCCTTGCGGCGGTATTTCACGATGAAATAAACCATCGCACCGACAATCAGGACAAAGAAAAAGAAACAAAGGTACATAATGAAGTTGAACAGGGTGTCCACTGCAACAGCGTGGCTAGAAGCTTGCATGGGCTTCCACCACGATGCGGTATTAGCAGCCTGCGCCATCATGTTTCCAAGAGCAGAGCCAAGGTTCACTGTGCATACTCCTCGCGACGAAGTGCCTTCTCTTTACGAAATAAGGCAACAACCAAAATCAATAAGCATAAACTGAATAAGATGCCAGCCACGCGCATGGAATTCATGGCGATGGGTGTGTACTTCCCCGCGAGTTCGTCAAAGTGGAAGCAACGAAGAATGAGCTTCTCGAGTGTTGAGCCCATGCGTCCCTGGGAAGCATCGAGAAGAGCGAATTTCATGTCACGCGGTGAGTATTGGAGACCATACAAATACCGCATCACTTTAAAGTCAGGAGACAAAAAGAAAATTGCCGCAGTGTGGGCGAATTGATCTGTTTCCGGATCATATTTGTACTGAAAACCCACAGCGTCGGTGATTTGGTCGATGGATTTTTGCTCGCCCACAAGGAAAGTCCAGGCAGCTCCCGGGCGGCCGAGGCTTTCGAGGTAGTTCTTTTCCTTCATCTGCGCCAAAGAGGCGCTGTTGCGCGCGTCGAAACTCACGCTCAGAAGGTTGAAATCACGTCCGGGCAGGTAGTCGAGTTTTTTAAGTCCATCCACGAGACCGTTCAATTGCAGTGAGCAAAGTGCGGTGCACTGGTAGTAATTGAGCGTAAGAAGTGTTGGTAGTCCTGGGTTCAGGTGCTTGTCGAGCGACAGAGCCTGTCCTCCGGGGGTGCGGCTAAAGAGCATCTCGCGCGCCGGCAGCACTGTTCCAAGCTTCTCAACGATTGTCACGTTTTGGAGCTTCTTGGGGACTTCTAGGTCAGGTCGAGTTGCTTCTGACGCTGGAAGGTCTTGTGCCAACCCCGCCAAAGGAAACGCCGAGACAACAGCCATCAAAAAAAGTCCAACACCGCAACGGATGAGGGCTTTGGTTTTGAAGTTTTGGCTCAGCCTCAGCATGGATCCTCACTCTGACTTTCAGTTGCCATTCCGCTGGACGTAAAGCTTCATGGCCTCGTCGATAGGCAGACGATAAATGCCCTTTTGTTGATCGACAACGTCATAAGTCGTCAGCACGCTTTGGTCAGCTGCGTTGAGTGTTTGGAGCAGGGTGTTGGGTTGATCTAGCTCAATTTGCTGAACGGCTTTTGAACTCGTGAACCAATACAACTGGTTCACACCGATAACCGTTCCGACCACGATGATAACCAAAGCAACGACAGCCCATCCAATGGTGCCAACAGGCAGATTGTCGGGCTCGATGCCCGCGTGGCCAGAAGCTTGTTGGTGTTGGTCGAGAGTTTCTTTTTTCATGGGTGTTCCCTTTCTCACATATTCTCGAAGGACATCGACTCGGTAAGTCGCGGATCCTTCTGAGGCACGAGGCTTTTGCGCTTGAGGAGAAGTCCGGCGACTCCAAAGAACAATCCACCAATGCCCACGAGAGTCAGCACGTCGATGATTCCAAACGAATTCAGTTCGTTGACCCAGTTGGGGCGAATCAGCCAATGGATGTCGACGTAGTGAATAATCAACATCCATGTTGCACCAAGACCAACAAGAAGAGGTTGGCGCTTGATGTGACGAGACATAAGGAACAAGAAGGGAACTGCGAAGTGTCCAACCATGAGGGCGATGCTCCAGGGCAACCATTGTGCACCGCCATAGTCAGCAAGTGAGCGCTTCGCGTAGAACAGGGTTTCTTCTGGGATGTTGCCGTACCAAATGAGGAAGTACTGCGAAAATGCAATGTAAGTCCAGAACACGTTGAATCCGAACAACAGCTTGCCGAGGTCATGGATGTGCTCAACCGTAACGTAATGAGACATCTTGGTTCTGCCGCGCACAGCCAATGTTGTGAGGAGCAAAAGTGCGTAAACTACCATGATGCTACCGGCAAAGTAATACACACCAAACATCGTAGTGTACCAGTGCGGGTCGAGCGACATAATCCAGTCGAAGGCGCAGAACGAAATGCTCAATGCGAACAATGCGATGCTTGGGTAGCTCGACTTCTGCAGCTTAACTGTAATGGACTTATCGCCGGTTTCATCTTGGCGCACAGAGTTGCGATAGTAGTAAACGCCGATGATGCTCCAGATGAGAACATAGATAAATCCACGCACAACGAAGAAAGGTACGTTCAGATACGCACTCTTCGCTGCGATCAGAGGATCCGCTTTGTATTCCTCACCTGTCCAGTGATGAAACAAGCTGTGGAAGCCTGTGAGCATGGGCAAAAACAATAGAGCAAAAAGTGGCAGTGTTGCAGCGTAGTTTTCCGCGAAGCGGCGCACAACAACAGACCATCCAGCACGCGTTGCAAATTGCACGAGCACGAAGAAAAGCGCGCCCAGAGCCATACTCAGAAAATAAAGATATGACGTGTGGAAAGACCACTGGAGGAGTTCAACCTTTTCGTGGCTTCCCAAGGACATCGCAAGCGCAATTCCCAGAGCGACCAGACCCAAGACAAGAGCGACAACAGGAGTTTTGCTCAGCCAGTGCGACTGGGGAAGCATCACTTCAGAGGGGTTGATGGCTTTTGAGTGGTTTGAGCTCATCGCTTCCATCCTTTCGAGGTAGCAAGGTCAGAGGGAACATTGTCGATCGTGCCGCGCTGGCTCAGCTGAAGCGCCTGAATGTAAGCGACGATCGCCCAGCGATCTTCAACGGGGATAGCGTAGGCGTAGGAGGGCATGTTTCCGCGAACACCATTCTTAATGGCATCATAAACCTGCCCGGCGGGCATGTTGACGAGGCGCTCTTCATGAATGCTGGGTGGCTTGAGCATGCCTGCGTTGCGTTGAATCACGATGCCGTTGCCTTGGCCGGTTTTGCCATGACACACCGCACAGTAGATGTTGTAGCGTTCTTGGCCACGTTCTACGAGCGGTAGCGAGATGCCGACTGGAATTTTGGTGACAAATGCTTCGCCGCTTTTACCGAGGTGAAGCGCGGAGTCTTCCTTCAGTTGTCCCTGAGCTACAGTTCCGGCAACAGGCAAGCGCATCGCACGACCGTCTTCAAAGAACTTGTTTTCCTTTTGAGGGCGATACTTGGTCTGAAAATCCATGTTGAGATTCGGGTGAATCGGTGGATTCTCTGAGGGCTGGCCTTGGCAACCCGACAGCGTACTCAGCGTCAAAGCAGCCGCACAGAGGCTCAAGCTTGAGATTAATTGTGTAGAGAGTTTCATTTTTATTGCTCCACCAATTCCACATGGGTTGCACCAAGTTCTGTCAGCATCTTGGACGTTGCGGTCGGGTCGAATTTTGGATCGCACGCTTCGATGGAGATGAAAAACTTGTCATCCGTGACCTTTTCAAAGCGCTGTGAGCGGAACAGCGAGTGATACCACATGGGCAATCGGTTGATGAAAAGCATTCCGAAGACAGCACCGAAAGCACCCAGCAGAACGCCGAGCTCGAACGTCACAGGCACAAAGGCCTGCCAGCTAAATAATGGTTTTCCGGAGATAACCAGCGGGTAGGCTTGGGTGTTGATCCACCACTGCAACAACATACCGCCGCTCGCACCCGAGAGACCCAGGACAAGCACAATCCAGGGCACCTTACTGGGCTTCAGACCCATAGCTTTTTCCAAGCCATGAACAGGAAAAGGTGTATGCGCGTCCCAATTCTTAAAGCCCTTGTCACGAACCTTCTCGCAGGCATGGTAAATGGCAGACGCTGTAGGAAACTCGGCAAGCACTCCATAGAGGTTTTGTTTCTGGCTCATCAGTGTGCTCCTGCTTTGGTGTCATGGCCATGAGGATCTGCTTCGGGCATCACAGTTTTGACTTCCGCAATCGCAACAATTGGCAAGAAGCGAACAAAAAGCAGGAAAAGCGTGAAGAACAGACCGAACGAGCCAATGAACGTTGCAATGTCAACGAACGTCGGTTGGAAATAAGCCCACGACGAGGGCAAGAAAGTGCGGTGCAGCGACGTTACGATAATCACGAAGCGCTCAAACCACATTCCGATGTTCACAAAAATAGAAATGATGAACAGAGCCCATAGGTTGGTGCGGATTTTACGCACCCAGAAGAGCTGCGGGATAATCACGTTACAGGTGATCATCGTCCAGTAAGCCCAAGCGTATGGTCCGGTTGCGCGGCTAATGAAGATGTAGCGCTCGTAGGGGTTACCACTATACCAGGCAATGAAGAATTCCATTGCATAGGCATAACCGACCAACGAGCCGGTGAGGAGAATGATTTTGGCCATGTTCTCGAAGTGGCGCATGGTCACGAGATGTTCGAGCTTGAACACCCAGCGGCAGATGACCATCAGGTTAATGACCATCGCAAAGCCCGAGAAGATCGCACCAGCAACGAAGTAGGGCGGGAAGATGGTGGCATGCCAACCAGGTAGCTGAGAGGTTGCGAAGTCGAAACTCACGATGGTGTGCACCGAAAGAACGAGAGGAGTCGAGAGAGCTGCAAGAATGAGGTAGGCGCGTTCGTAGTTCAGCCAATGGCGGTGAGAGCCGCGCCAGCCAAGGGCAAACAGACCGTACACAAATTTACGCACACCCTTCGAACGATCGCGGAAAGTTGCGAGGTCTGGAATGAGTCCGACAAACCAGAACAGCGTAGACACAGTGAAATATGTAGAGACTGCAAACACGTCCCAGAGCAGAGGGCTGCGGAAGTTAGGCCACATCACCATCTGGTTAGGAATTGGGAACAGCCAGTATGCAACCCACACACGGCCAACGTGGATGCCTGGGAAGATCAGCGCGCAGATCACGGCGAAGATGGTCATCGCTTCTGCGGCTCGGTTAATAGACGTACGCCACTTCTGGCGGAACAGGAACAAGATGGCCGAAATCAGCGTTCCAGCGTGGCCAATACCAACCCAAAAAACGAAGTTGGTAATGTCCCATGCCCAACCGACTCGGTTGTTCAAGCCCCAGACCCCAACGCCTTCCCAGAATAGGTAGGCAATTGCCGCGCCTAGGACACCGCAACCTGCCAGAGAAATGAGGAATAAAATCCACCACGCTTTGGGCGTAGCCATTTCCATGGGGCGAGCAACGATGTCTGTGACCGACGAGAACGTCTCGCGCCCCAGAACGAGTGGTGCGCGTTTGTCGACGTGTTCTTCAAGATTCGCAAGCGTAACTGATGTTTCCATGTGCGCTCACCACTTCAGAGTTTGGTTGATGGTTCAAGTTCAGGATTTGTGTTGCGGACCTTCGCAAGGAAAGTTGTGCGTGGCTCGAGGGCGAGCTCAGAGAGCACAACGTAGTTGCGAGGTGAAGCCTTGAGCTGCTTCACGCGGCTGTCCACATCGTCTGCCAAGTTTCCGAAAGTGATGGCGTCTGTGGGGCATACCTGCTGGCACGCCGTGACCACTGAGCCCTCGCGGAGAATTTCTTCGCCACGAACTTTCGCGTCGATGCGGGCTGCGTTGATACGCTGTACACAGTAGGAGCACTTCTCGATAACACCGCGGAAGCGAACCGTAACGCGAGGATTCTTCTGCATCGCGTAGAGCGGATTCGACTCATCGTTCTCTTTTGCGAAGTTAAAGTAGTTGAAGCGGCGCACTTTGTAAGGACAGTTGTTCGCGCAATAGCGGGTACCGATACACCGGTTGTAGGCAATGTCGTTGGTTCCTTCGATACCGTGAACCGTTGCTGCAACAGGGCAAACCTGCTCACAGGGCGCTGTTTCGCAATGCGCACATGCCATGGGTTGGAAGACCGCTTGAATGGAATCTGGATTATCTACCTGACCCGTGAAGTACCGGTCGATACGTATCCAGTGCATTTCACGCGCTTTCAGCACGCGTTTTTTACCCACAACAGAGATGTTGTTTTCCGCCTGACAAGCCACTGTACAGGCATTACAGCCCGTGCAGGAGTTCAAGTCGATGGTCATACCCCATTGGTTGCCCCGGGTTTCGTTCGGTTTCTTCCAGAGAAGAGTTTTGTGCTTTTTCGGGTCGCCGAGGTTGAATTTCTTGAAAGTATTTTCAAGCGTTGGATCGGCTTTGTAGGCTGCCAGCGTGAGTTCGCGGGTCACGCCGCGTGTTTCAATTGCTTCGCGACCAACCATGGTGTCGTATTGGTAGTCGGACACACCGTGTTCCTGGGTTGTTGCCAGTTCGTACGTTCCCGCAACCTTCTTTACATCGGCACCAACAGCATAGACTTCATCACGACCCAAAAGCGTGTAGCCGTTGAAGCCGGCACCTGTGGAAACGCGGCCATTGAAGGTACGGCCATAGCCGAGAGGCACGACCACCGTGTTTTCTGCGACTCCAGGCACCACGAAGGCAGCGATCTTGAGCTTGCGTTCGCGATCTTGTTTGATTGTAATTTCTACGAAGTCGCCCGTTTTGATGCCCTTTTCTTTTGCTGTCTTGGGGCTCAGGAGAGCTGCGTTGTCCCATGTGAGTTTGGTGACAGAATCGGGCACTTCCTGCATCCATGCGTTGTTTGCATAACGGCCGTCGTACACACTGCGGTCGAGTGTCAATCGGACTTCAAACTGCGCTGATGTTGGAACGGGAGATTCACCCAAACCTGCAATCAACTGGCTCAGTTTGTCGAATTCAGGTTTGCTGGTGAGAACCTGACCCGTCGTTCCAGTGATGATTCCATCATGCAGCCAGCGGCGCCACGCTGCATCGAAATTTGCGGGTGTAGACTTCTTCCATTCCGCTTGCACGAGTTCGTAGCCGTTCTTGTTCACTCCCATCAGGCCTGCAAGGAACTCAACGTCACTGAGCGAGGGGAAGAGGGGTTCGATGATGGGCTGCACGAGTGCTGCTGTGCCGTCGGCGCTCACGAGATCGCCCCAGCTTTCGAGCATGTGGCTGCGTGGGAAATGCATGGTGCATGCCAATGCAGTTTCATCAGCATGGTAGCCGAGGTGAATGCTTGTTTTGACCTTCTTGAGAGCTTCAGCGAACTCGAGGTCAGCAGATGACGAGTAGACAGGGTTGGCATCCACGATAACCAGGGTCTGGATTGCACCGCGGTTGATTTCGGTGGTGAGCTCAGCAAGCGTCGCAGCACTCGGAAGTGGACTTGAGCGCACAACGACACTCTGGCCAACGTTGCCCAGAGCGGAGTTGATTGCGAAAGCCACAGCGTGAACCCATGCACGTTGTCCATGGCCAACCATAACAACACTCTTGCCCTTGTTGAGCATGAGGTCAGTTGCAAGACCCTTGATCCATTTTTCGTTAGGGCTCTTCACTTGGTTAGCGCGTGCAACGATGTCTGCAGGTAGGCTCAGGCCCTTGGCTGCGAGTTCGGACGCGAGTGCGAGAAGAGATTCGCCAATTGCGGAGGTGCGCAGGCTCAAGCGGTGGTCTGCGACAACGCCCGTATTGGTGAATGCAGATTCAACCACATACAGGCGGGACATGTTTCTTGATTCATCTACGCTTCGGCGCTTGGTTGCGAATGTTTTCGAGTTGCGAACAACATCACCTTCGATGCCGAGCGGGTCAGCATCGAACATGGCCAGCACATCTGCTTCTTCGAGCTTGTGGATAAGCCCTGCGCTCTTTAAACCAAGAGACTCAAGCGCAGTTTTTTCGTTCCAGTGCATTGCTGGATCGTGAATCGCGACCATTGTTTTTGGATACGCAGCTTGGAAGTCGCGCACGAGTCCGAGAAGTGTAGGTGATGGAACGGCTTCCATCAGAATTGCCATTCCTTGCGAAGCGCCGGCACGTACTTCGGCAGCAGCTGCAGCAAGTTTTTCTTTGAGACTTTTTGCTGTGAGGCGTGCTCCATCGACGCTTTTGCCATTTTGCAACACGCGTTGGCTGCGGTCGGGGTCATACACATCCAGAACAGCTGCCTGAGCGAATGTGTTTGTGCCGCCGAGGCTCATAGGATGTGTTGGGTTGCCGTCGATTTTGGTTGGTCGACCTTCGTAGCTCGTAACCAATAGACCGAAAACGCTGCCACCGAAACGGCCAACAGACGCATAGAATTGCGGTTTGCCTTCGATCAGATCTTCAGGGCGCTTGTTGTATGGAAGAATTTTTTCGGCTGGTTTGCGGATGCAGCCTGTTGTGGTCGACAGACCAGCGAACGCTGCGGATGCGCCGATGATTCCTAAGAAGGAGCGGCGGTCGACGCCGGGTGTAACTTCGAATTCAGCCGCACCGGATGGAAATTCGTTTTTCATGCGTGCAAGGAGTTCAGGTGACTCAGCCATCTCCTCGAGGCTTCGCCAGTATTTCTTGCCGCTCTTTTCCTGATTATTTTCAGACTGCATTTGTGCATTCCCCAGGTTCAAGTCTAGTTTTCAGTAGTGGCAGCCGGAGCAGTGTTGCGGAGGATTCACGCCGCGATGACGATGCGGGTCTTTCTCCGGATCATAGCCTGCTTTGGCGGCGTCGAAGGCAAGGTTTGTGACCTGATTCTTGGGCACCAGGTTTGGCAGTGGATTGCGATGGCAATCGAGACACCAACCCATGCTCAGAGGCTGCGCCTGACCAACCACTTTCATTTGGTCGATGCGTCCGTGACACGACACGCAGTTCACGCCCGCGGTCACGTGCGCAGAGTGATTGAAGTGGGCATGCTCAGGAAGCATGTGCACCTTGACCCATTCAATTGGTTTTCCGGATTGGTAGGAGTCGCGCACAAGCTGAAGGCGAGGGCTCTTCGCTTGAACCATGCTGTGGCAGCCCATGCATGTTTCCGTGGGAGGAATAGACGCGAACGCTGCTCGCTCAACCGTGCTGTGGCAGTAGCGGCAGTCCATTCCCATTTGGCCAGCATGGAGCTGATGGCTGAACGCAACAGGCTGCTTCGGTGAGTAGCCCACATCGGTCCATTTGGGTGAGAAGAAATACCAAATAACAAGAACAACACTGACAAGGGCAATGGGGGCACCAATCGCAACCAATGTTGGGATTTGATTGGTCCACTTAGGAAAAATGGGTGTCACTCTATCACCTTCACACATGAGGGTTTGACACACGAAACTCGCGACTCCGGGAAGGAGAATCTCGACCCGTCGCGCGATTTCTCTATTTCATCCAATGTACGCGAGCAAGTCTCGCACCAAAACAATCTCAAGAGAAATTTTCAAAGGCGAGTTGATCTGAATCATAATGGAGGGTGAGCGAGATCTACGGTGTCAAAAAATCGCACGTGTCAGAAAAAGCGTTCGCCCGAGATCGCCTCAGCGCGTGAAAACACTTCGTCCACACCATTTGGAGTAGCGTCATAGAAGCCGCGGATTTTTCCCTTCGCATCGACCAGCACGAGCTTCTGAGCATGAGCGATGTCCATGAGCCCACCCATCATGCTCGCTTCACCGACGGCCATCATGAAGCCACCTTCGATGATCTGGGTCAAAATTGCTTTTTCAGCGGTTAGAAAAATCCAGTGAGCTGGATCGCTCGGAATTGTTGCACCATGCGCTTTAAGTGTTTCTGGCGTGTCGTGTTCAGGGTCAACCGTGAAGCTGACAATATTCAGGGGCAGGCTTGAGACTTTTATGCGCTCCTGAAGGGTTTTTAAGTGTTGAAAGATCATCGGGCAGGCGGTTTTACAGCGCGTAAAAATGAAACTTACCACATATGCTTTCCCAGCAAGTTGTTTGGAACCAAAAGCTTCACCATTTTGGTTGATAACCGAGAATTCGGGAACCTCGGCAATGACGGGTGGAGGTTCGGGAACTCGGCGGGTGAAGGGTGTCAGAATTGTGATGACCAGCATGCAGATGATGGCAGACCAAAAGTAAGGGCGACTTTTGAACTTCTCGACAGCCTGCTCAAACATGACGAGCCTTTCTGTTTCGGGTCATGAGGGTAGTGAAATAAACGCAAACCACTGCCTGCAGCATCAGAGGTGTGAGATGCGACCAGAGTTGAGATGCTGTGGGTGGATCGATTAAGGCGAAGCGAAAAAGAGAAGCAATGTGTGTCATGGGGTTGAGGATTGCTAAAAAAGCCATGATTCCCTCTGAGGGAAGTGGAAACATCGCTCCGGAGACGATCCAGAGCGGAAAGAGAATAAGCCCCATGATGGCGTGATACCCTTGCACGGAATTAATAAGTAGCGCTGCGCCCAAATTGAGGCCAGCCAAAGCAGTGCTTCCAAGGACTGCCGAGAGCGCCAGTATTCCCCAATTGAGCGCCGTGAAACTGAGCCCGGCTAACGGGACGAACAACAGCAGAATGGCCAGTTGAGCTAACACTAAGGTGACAAGACCTGCGATTTTCCCAGCTGCAATACCCAAACGCGGAGCAGGCGAAGCAAGTATGGCTCGCAGGAACCCGCTTTGTGCATCTTCAATCAGGCTGATTGCGCCAAAGAGTGTGGTGAAAAGCACACACATGACCAGTGATCCTGAAAAGAAAAACTGAAGATAATTGCCGTTGGATTCGGGAAGTGAAACAACGCGGTTGAGACCAAAGCCTATCAGGAACCAGAACAGGAGCGGTTGAGAAACCAGCCCCAACCAGCGTGAACGCTCTTTTGCAAAACGCAACATGTCGCGCTGCCAGAGTGCACCTGCCACCTGAAGGATGTGCTGACGGTTCATCGGTTTGCTCCTGATTCAATCAGCGTTCCCGCTCCGACTGCTTCGTGTGTGGAAAAAAGTTGGCGGAGCACAACGTCGGCCAAATTGGTTTTGCGGATTGTGGTGGCTTCAATTGCGTCGTGTACACCGCTGATGAGTTTGAGTTTTGAAACAACAGCTTCGGCCTCATCGACGTGAATGAGCAACTTGTTGTGCATGGGCTCGGTGACAGCAAGCGAAAGGGCCTGTTGCAAGAATTCTTTGACCTGCTGCGCCTGAAATGTGGTTATCTCGAGCGTTTCGGGTGGAAGTTTGGAGAGCAATTCTTCTCGTTTTACGTCGAGTTCCACACGCCCTTGCTCGAGAAAAAGAAAGCGTTCAAATAGGCCGAGCTCTGCCGCGTGGTGAGAGGCGCAGATGAGCGTTAGTGCTGGGTTGAGATTTTTTGTTTGGGCTAAAAGAGCCCAGAATTCGCGTTGCGCAACAACATCGAGCCCAGTGGTGGGTTCGTCGAGAAAAAGTATTTCTGGCTCAGAGAGCAGCGCTCGCGCAAGATCAGCACGCCGTTGTTGGCCTCCCGAAAGCGATCCGACTGTTTTCTGAAGAAGACTTTCAAGGTCAAGCAGCTGAGCCAATTGCATCGTTCTGTGCTCGATTTGCGCCCTCTTGAGACCCCAAACTTTGCCGAAAATGAGCAGGTTCTCAAGCACTGTGAGCTTTTTGTCGAGGCAGGGGGTCTGAAATACGAGAGCAACTTTTTGGGGTTCAACTCGGCACGCGCGCTTGCCCGATGAGGCCTCGAAGACTCCCGAGAGACAATGCAGAAGAGTAGATTTGCCCGATCCGTTACGCCCCACGAGCGCAATTTTTTCGCCTGCAGCGATGTCCAATTTCGGAACCACAAGCGCGTTGTTGTCAGGATTATAGGCGAAAGAAAAATCAGAGAGTGAAACAATCATTTTAGCAGCACATCAATGGCCAGGCTGATGGTCAGAACTGGCAGGTAGACAAGTGAGACAAAGAAAAGCTGACGCGCCCAGGTTACGTTACGTTGCGGATTGAAGCCGCGCAGACTCATCCACACCATCCAAAGACCCAATCCGAACGCGGTCACTCCGTAAACGTAGCCCGCAAACTCCGCCTGACACAAAAGCAAGCTCACGGGCACGAGTGCAATTGAGTAAGAAAGCGCTTGAATTGTTGCTGGACGCAAACCACGTTCTCCAGGCCAGGTTTTAATGCCGGCGTTTTTGTAGTCGGTTTCATGGTTCACCGAAATCGCGATGAAGTGAGGAATTTGCCAAATAAGCAGAATTGCGAAGAGAACTAAGCCAGGAAATGAAATTTCATTGGTGGCTGCTGTCCATCCCAACAGGGGCGGCATGGCTCCAGGAATGGCTCCAATAAGCAATGCATGCGGAGTCACACGTTTGAGCGGGGTGTAAACGAGGACGTACGAGAGAAGCGCAAAAAGGCTGAGCGCGGCTGTAAGGGTGTTCACCCACTGAGCCAACACCAGAACCGATGCGACACCCAAAACCAATCCAAAAACCAATGCATTGAGTGAGGCAATGCGGCCTGCTGCGAGCGGACGCATTGCCGTCCGTTTCATGAGTTTATCGGTTTCGCGTTCCCAGTACATGTTGAGCGTGTTGGCTGAACCCACAGAGAGCGCAGTGCCCAATAATGTGGCGAATACGGTCGGCCAAGGCAAAGACTCGGGTGCAAGTGCCATGCCACCGAGGGTCATCAACAAACAGAAGAGATTGATTCGCGGTTTGGTGAGTTCGTAGTAATCCCGCCAGAAACGCAATGGCGGCTCGAATGTGACTTCAGATGCTGCGCTCATTTTTTGTACTTCTCAATTGATGCGGGCAGATATCCTAGCCCGCGGCAATGCAGGTCTAATGTCTTGTAAGAATTTCCGCAAACCTTATTTAGACTCCGGCTCAGCATCCGTGCTTCACACTCCTTGAAGCCAAAGTGTGCGTCAGCAGGGCGATCTCTGAGAGCCTCGCACTCACTGACCCGGCTCTGCCCTGCAAGACAGCTGTCCATGATTCGGGGCACGGCTCCCTCGCAAAGTGCTTTCATCCCGTTGCATTTGGGCACCCACTGAATGACCTCGTCGATGCACTTCTCCGCCGAGGCCTGCGTGCCAAGAGTTTTGAAATAAGTGTACATCTCCACCAAATGAACGTCGGTTTGGCGGTAGGCAACCGCTGTAATGCCGGACATGATGACCGAAAACACTGCCAATCCGCCCAGCACCCACCATGCTTTGTGCTTGCGGGGTTGGGACGTTGGAGCTGCTTCGGTTGGGTTGGACGTCATGGTGCGACCCCACAATAAAGGTTTCGCCGCACAATAGACTCAGTGGGCCGCGACCTCAAGCCGGGAGTCGGCCAAATAGCCTGCGAAAACCCCCTTCTTGTCGGCCATCAACTCTCCGGGTGAGGCACATTCAACGATTCGACCGCTTTGCATCACCACAACCCTGTCGCAGTGCATGACCGTATTGAGCCGATGGGCAATGGTCAGAATTGTACAGCCCGCGAATTCATTTTGGATTGTGGTTTGAATGAGGGCGTCGGTCTGGGTGTCCACGTTCGCGGTGGCTTCGTCCAGAATCAAAATTTTCGCTCTCCTGAGTAGGGCGCGCGCCAGGCAGACCTGCTGCCTTTGTCCAACGCTCAGATTGCATCCGCCTTCCTGAACGGGTGTTTGCAGACCCTGTGGAAGACTACCAATGATGTTCCATAAGTGAGATCTTCTGAGCGCATGCAACACGTCGGCATCGGTATATTGGTCGAAGGGATCGACGTTCTGGCGGAATGTTCCGGAGAACAAGATTGGGTCTTGGGGAATAATGGCAATGCGGCTGCGGAGGGTTTCGAGCGGCAGCGTTGAAATATCGACGTCATCTATAAGCACACTGCCGCTCGGTGGCTCAACAATTCTAAAAAGAGTTTGTACCAGCGTGCTTTTTCCGGCTCCTGTGCGTCCCACAATTCCAATACGTTCGCCGCCGCGCACCTGCAAACTGACTCTATCTAGGACGGGAGGTAGCTCGGGACGGTAGCGCAAAGTCAGAAGTCGGAATTCGATGCGTCCGGTTGAGGGCCAGGTTTCTTGAGGAGTTATTCCATTCCAGCGCTCGCTGGTTGTGTCGGAATAATGTTTGACGCGCTCAATGGCATTCATGCTGCTTTCCAATTCGCTGACCATGCGAACGGCCCAGTTCAGTGCTCCTGTCACAAGAAGTGCATAGGTCAGCGATACACCTGCAAAGGCTGTCGTAATTTGTCCGTGCAAAAGCATTGATGAAGCAGCAGCCGATCCCACGACAAGTGCACCAATGAATTCAAGGCGTGTACCCAGCCATCGGTTGATGGAGATCATTGTGTAAAAAGCACGCTGGTTACCCTCGAAGCGTCTGACACTCTCGCGCAGAAAAACAGTTTCACGCTGAAAGGCTCGAATCACACTGACACCGGAAAGTGATTCAGAGAAATGTGCGTAAACTGGAGAGCGCGAAATTGACTCGAGCCTTTTCACTTCTCTAGATGTGAGACGGAAAAGATGTTGAATTTTTAAATAGACGAAACCGAGGGGAACAAGTGCAAGCAAAGCGACGGGAGTGGCTATCGTGATGACCACCAAAGTCGCACCAATCGTAAAGAGGCACGCGAGTGCTTCCATTAGAGTATTGGGGATGTGTTGATCGATGGCTTCGGTATCTTTGCCGAATCGATTGAGAATGCGTCCAGTTGGAGTTCTTTCGAAGAAACTCATGGGTGCTTGAAGCACGCCTTCGAGGAGCCGCTCATGCAGTGTACCCGCAGCGCGCACACCACCACGCGCAGTCACGAGGGTGCGTAGAAAGGTCATGAGAGCGGCAGCTGTTCCGAGAAAAGCGAGAACTAAAAGGAAAAATCTTACGCTCTCGGCCTTGTGTGTTGTCCACCAGGCAAGCCAAGAGTCGCTTCCTGCGTTGAAAACTTCCCTCAACACAAAAAGGCTCGCGAGCAGTAAGAGGGCACGACCGGGAGCGAGTTCGCGCAGGTAATCTGAGTAGAGCGCGCGCTCTACAGCACCCACTTGTCTTTCTTCGTCGACCACCAGTCGTCCGGCTGTTGGGTTGTGCATGCGTGCCGGAGATTGAGCCGGATGAGCTGTAACAGGCACGACCGTAGGTGTACGAAACTCAAAAAGTTGGCCTGGGGTTAGGCTTTCAGCAGAGTTGTGCAACGGATCTGCGGTTTCTAGTTCAGCCGCACGCACGTTGGATGTCGACGCTTCCGAAGCGGATTCAAGATGCGCTTGCGCTTTGCGTAGTTCAGCTATTTCCTCGGGTGTGAGCTCGCGCACAATTCCATCTTGAACCCACAAAACCCGATTCGCCCATGCTGTGTGTTCGCTGTTGTGAGTCACAAGGATTCTGGTTTTCTTGGCGAGAAGCCCCCGCAAGCAGGTTGTGAAGATTTGTTTTCCAACCTTGCTGTCCACCGCACTCAGGGGACTATCGAGCAGATAGATGTCGGCCTCTGCAAATACCGCACGTGCGAGTGCTATGCGTTGTTTCTGGCCACCTGAGAGATTTACACCGCGCTCACCGATTTCAGTTTCATCGCCCGAGACGAGTTGTGAGAGGTCGTCTTCGAGGCAACACGCTGCAATTGCATTCCTATAAACAAGACTCTTTTCCTCTTCTCCCAATTGAATATTCTCACGCACAGTGCCGTTGAGAATCCAAGGGAGCTGCGGAACATAGGCGAATTGACCTGCACTGCGGATGAGGTGATTTGAGTTGCTGAGCTCGTTCATAATGCTGTGAAGCAGAGTCGATTTGCCACCGCCTACGGGACCGAGCACAACCACGAGCTCGCCTGGTTGTATTTGCAGTTCGGGAATATGTATGCCAGGCTTCGAGGCACCCCAGGTCACAGCACCAGCCGTGAGGCGAATTTCACCGGGCTTGAGTTCGGAGGCAACGGCGCGTTCGGGAAATGTGCTGCGTCCAAGAAAGTCTTCGACTCTCTTCACGGCAATGTTAGCATCAATGTAGCCTGAAAAGGTCATTGGCATTTGCGACATGATAGGCCGCAGGATGCCAAAAAAAGCGAGCGCGCTGAAAACATCTTCGACGTTCAGAGAGCCATTCAATATGAGATGGGCGGAGAATGTTGCAATGCCGACAAAAATCGGAGTGCTGAGAAAAAGAATGTTGACCAGCGCTGATTCGCGCGCCAGGCCATTCAGTTCTCCAAGTTCCTGCGAGCGAAAGCCACGTATGCGCGATACAAAACTTTTTTCCCATGCATAAAACTTTATGACTCGAATTCCTGCGAGAATTTCATTCATCAGACTGACGCGTTGATCGCTGAATTCCATCAGACGGCGTCGGCCTCTCATCATTTTTTTTGCACGCCGCGAAGAAAACCAAAGCAGCAGGATCATCACGCCCAAGCCTGCGAGAGTTGAGGTTCCAAGAATATAAAAGAGCGCAACGAGGATGACGATTGTTTGTAGTGGAAGCACCCAAGCGGAGTGGAGCATGCTTGCGACGTTGTAAACGCGAGCAGCATCGTTGGCCATGAGGTTGACTATTTCGCCTGTACTCGAGTGTGCTCGCGCAGCAGGGTCGAGCTGTAGCGACTTTTTATAGATAGAAACCACAAGGCCTGCGCGGATACGCATGCCAAGCTTGAGTGAGGCATGGTAAACGTGGTGGATGCTAAGATTTGCAAGCAAAGCGCTCGCTGTAAGGGCAGCGGCGAGAAGCCAGCCAGAGGCACTGATGGAATCGGGAGATTTCAATGTTTTGAGAATCTCACGAATTATAATCGGGTTTAGCGTGACAAAAAACAAGTTTAAAAATGCCAAGCAGCTGATGAAGTAGAAAGTCTTTTTGTGCAGTGACCACATTGTACGCAGCACTGGGCGTGACTTACGCTGTTGATATTTTTGCAGCGTCGTGAAAAATCTCTCGCCGCACTCCGCAGAGTCTTCGCTGGAGTTGAGTTCGAATAAATGCTGATCGGAAACATGTTCACGTTTCCCAACTGAGATGAGTGGGCTCACCCAGTGGAAAAGAACACGTTTATACCAGGGGCTGTGTTCTTCTTTGGTGAAGTTCATGTTGTTGAATGACTTTCTGAAAAGGGCTCAAGAGTACGTGCCCAGGTAACAAGCCCGCTCCATCCCTCGGGGCCAAAACGCCGGCCATGCTCAAGCGCGTTGCGCCGCATCATTGAAAAAGCATCGGGTTGGTTGAAAAGAACCAGCGCTTTTTCAAGAGCGGCGGCAAGCTCCTGAGAATTGTTCGACTCATAAATCAGAGCGCAGCTGCGGGGAAGGACTTCCGCCAGAGCTCCGACATTGCTGCTCACAAGGGGAGTCCCCTGTTGCAGAAACTCAACTGCAACCCGACAGATAACCTCGCTGCCCAAGCTTGGGATGAGTCCAAAACTCGACTGTCGCATCCATACGGCGATGTCGCGCAGCCGTTCGTCGAGCACCAGCAAACGAATGCGCTTTTCCGGCGCTTCAAGAAGCCAGCGGCTATCCGTGATTTTCTTTGCAGTCACATTGAAAGTGTTTTGAGCAAGTTCAATGAGCCGAGATGCTGAAATATTTTGCGACTCGCCAATGAACACTATTTGGATCCATTGGTCGTTTCTCAGGTAGCTTTGAAAGTTGGCAAGTGACAAGGCCTGAATTGTTTCTGAGTGACCTTTAACCGGATCGTAGCGTGCCACAATAGTGAAGGTCGGATGCGAGAAATCGAGCGAAAATTCGCGGGAAACAGCAATCTGGCGCGGCGCGGATTCGAGTGCAACTGCGGGTTCAGTTACCTTTGCTGTGCAATAGAGATGCACCCGTCGCTGCTTTTCAGGAACATCAAAAGCTGTGCGCTGCCTGACAATCTCTGCCGCAAAAGCAACACCGGAAACACCGCGAGTATAAACCCATTTATTGAGTAAAGAAGGAGCAACCGGAGAGGCCTGACCACGCACACGTATGATGCGTGTTTTGCTCCATAAACGCTTGTGAATAAGTCTGTGCACAGCGCAGAGCGTGTGTTCGCGACCTTCGAAGACCCAAACGACAGATGGTTTGTGGCTGCGGACAAGCTCACCGAGTGCGTGCCAGGCCGCAAAAAAACGTGCAAGCGTGAAGGGGAACAAAGGGATGGGGTTGGTTGGCAGAGCTGACTGATCCGCTTTGCGCAGTGCAATGCTGCCTGCTGGCGCGCAGTAAACAACACGCGTCGTTTGCCTCGTGGAAACGAACTTGGCTAACTGGAGGCTGTAATCCGTGACTGCCGAGAACCACGGATTGGAATTGAGAACAATGTGAAATTCCATCAGGCGTTGCCGACCTTCTTGAAGACAAGAACTATGTTGGTCGAGATATTGCCACGTTCCTCTTCGTCGACAAGTGTTTGTATGGAAATTTGGGGATGTGATTGTACGTTTAGCCAGCCAAGGTCGTAGCTTTTTGCTTTGTAAGCGACCAGTTCAAGTCCGCACTGAGAGGCCCATTTCAAGGTGTCGCGCAGACTGAGGGCGTGATCGGACGGGTGCAGAAAGGCATCAGCCAAGCGGGCACGAGAGAGACCAATGTAGCGAAAGCGTTTTGATTTCGCGCCCGAACCGAGCATCGGTAAACACAGGCGCCACAAAAAGAGTTTGAACGCAACCCATTTCAAATGCAGGCGTGTGGCCAAGGGTGCCGAGGTACTTTCGCTGTGCTCGGAGGTCAGAGATTGCCAAAAGTTGTGGAAGCGTCTCTGCAAACCGCGCTCGAGTTGTCTGCCCTTGGCAGAGTAAATCATCAGCCGCAGGGTGCCATTTGATTTCAGTGCCTTGGACATCGCTTCGAGAAGGCTACGTGGCTCGGGCTGATGATGAAGCACCCCAAAGCATTGGATGTGGTCGAAAACGCCCTCTTGCTTGAGCACACTTTCCGCATCGCCATGAATGAGCATCACGGGCTTTAACCTGTGCCACCTTATTTTTTTCTCGGCTCGCAATAGTGAGCGGTGACTGAGGTCGATTGCGACGATGGGATTGTGCGGGTGCAGTGTCCTGAAGAGCAAAGGTTCATCGGTTCCACAGCCTACCAATGCAATGCGTTTGTTCACCGGGAATGCGTGCCGGGCATCACGCAACTGTAGGTCGTCGATGTTGCCTCGGAATGGGCTGGTTTCCGAATTGGCAAGAATGTGAGCATAGCCAGCATGTGCTTCGATTGAACCCTTTGGATCAGGTCGAAGGAAAAAAGGTCTGTTTGGATAGGGAAACAGTTCGTAGAAGAACTGCATCCGATCCAGAAAAAAGGCTGCAGAGTGAGTGCTTTTATCGCTCAATGAATTTTCGTCAGAACGCATGATGAGATCCCGCCAATCCCCATGCTCAGTTTGCCGCAGATGAGGCCGTTTGGCGCTTCAACTGTCAGCGGCTTGTCTGTTGCAAGGGTACGACCCACATCGCGAATGCTTGGGTGGACGCGAGCGGACTCGATCCCCGTGCCAATCAATGTGAACTTCGAGCCTTGTTTGCGTGTTGTAAAAAGCTGAGCCGTGAGTTCCCATCCGCCGCAGGTCGACATGCCGTGACCAAAGATTCCTTTGCGTGCCGTGATGATTGTTGAAGAGGGCAGGTTGTCAATCAGCTTGAACTCAGACCAGTCACCCGGCGTGCCTGTGGCATGCATATCCCAGGTGTGTACATGAGCCGGTTCGATATCTGCCTGTTCGAATGCATCGCGAATGCAGAGTTTTGGTCCTTCAAGCGAAGGGGTGATGATGTGCTCAGCGTCGGAACTCAGACCCACTCCAAGGATTTCAATACCAAGTGATTTCTGTCCGAGTTTCTCCATAGCGTCGTCGGCCGCGAGAATCCAGGTGCAGGCTCCTCCAGCCACATGTGTGCCGCGCAGGTTGCACAGGGGAATGCCCACCTCGCATCCTGCAGCCAGAACCTTAGCTGCATTGAAGCCGGCGACCATTTCGGGTGGTGGATTCAGGTCGGTTGAACCGATGATTGCAGCATCATATCGGCCGCTGCGGATGCCATCGAAGGCTTGGCGGAGAAGCAAACCAAAGGTCGCACATGCGCCGATGGCAGCATAGGAAACGCCATGAATGCCATGCAGCATGGAGACCTGAGCGGCAGGTGCGTTTGGCAAGTTCCACAGCAGGTTGGCGTTCACCGCTTCCCAGGGTGGAGTTGGGTTCTTCCATTTGTCTGCCAGTGCTTTCTTGGCTTTACTCTTCGCACGAATAACGTTGAGTTTGTCGTTGGCAACATCGGCACCGATGGTGATCGATTCCATTTCATTGAACTCACGCAAATATTCTTTCAGGCCATCCGATTTCTCGGTCCAATAGCCATTCCAAACATCCCATGCCGCTGCGCGTTCGGGAGAATCGATTTCGAATGTGGAAGGTGACGCTGGCACGTTGTCGAAGTTCTTTTTGCCCGAGATGTGTTCGGCAAGTGCAGTATTGCGCTCAGGATGAGCCCAGAATTTGTTCCATGCGCGCTCGGCTGCTTTGTATTCATCGTGTGCTTTGAAGCTCGACTCTACGTCGCCAAAGCCGCTGCCGTAGCAAACAAAAACACGAGGGTCGATTTTCTTGAGAGCTTGTTCGAGGCCCGGATTGCTTTCGAGGGCGTCAATCGAAGTGCCAATCGCCATGCGAACATGCGTATAGCCCTTATCCGAGAGTTGCGAAAATTTGTTGGGGGCATGACGTTCGGCAATCCAGCCGCGGTAGGCTTCAAAATCGAATTTGGGTTTCCCGACCAAAAACGCACCATTGAATTCGCTCATTGGGCTGAGTGCTGGTGCGCCCTCTTGGACTAACGCTAGGAATTCACGCAGGTTGGCTGCTCCAGGAGACACCACGCCAACTCCATACAGCGAAATCTTTCGGGATTTTTCAGCTGTCTGTGACTTTCCTGCTGAAGAGCCAATTTGCGCAGTAGAGACCATCACTCACACCCTCCGGTAGCATACGCCGCGGGCAGGACACCCCCGATTCGACGTTGCAAGACGCTATAGTCTGCCTATGTCCTGATAAATGGGTTAGTGTTTCATGCCTGAATTCAAGGAGACCGGCAAGCAGACAGCTCTTGACTAATGGAACCCAACTGGTTAATGCCTCGGCAACCGTCGTGGTGGCTGTAGTCAAGCGGTTAAGACAATGGATTGTGATTCCATCATGCGCGGGTTCAAATCCCGTCAGCCACCCCATCTTCCTATCTCGAATCCCCGGTAAGAAAATTCTTAATGCGCCAGATGTCGGTCAAACCGATTCCGGAAGACGCCCATTTTATTTTGCCCTGCGGGGCAATCAGGAAGAGCGTAGGGGTCATGTTGACATCAAGAGCGCCAGCCAGGAGTGCGTCGGGGTCGACCAGCGCGGGAAAGCTGAATCCGTGTTTCTTCATGTGAGCATCAACAGCCTCAGCTGAGCCTCCCACGTGCACAGCGAAAACCTGCTCCGGGTTTAGCTCTTTTTTGGCAACGGCTCTTTGAATTCGATCCATTTCAAGTTTGCATGGACCACAGTGGATAGCCCAGAACACCGCCACTGTTGGTTTTTCAGGATGGGGTGGAAAATCGATGGTTGCCCCTGCGCTTGTCAGAAGTTGTGTGCTCGGAAAAACCGCGCCTTCGATTGCAAAGTTCTTGGAGACCTGAGGTGCGCGTTGCCAAGCAACAAAAGCCAAAAGCAGCAAAGTGACTATCCAGCTCCAGGGAATCCGCTTCAGTTTTTCTCTCATGACCTGTTCCCACTTCTGTTCTGCGACACTGAGCATTGCCCGCGTGACTTAATCAAACAGTTTTTCTAAATCCGCTTGAGCAACATAGAACGCATCGTAGGATGAGCATGCCGATGCCTTCACCAGGTTCGAGGGCTTGCCAATGACGATCTCCAGCATCTTCTGTCCTCCCAGAGTTGCGCCTGTATTTGAGACCGCCTGCACATGGTATCCCGGTGCTAAAGAACCACACTCCGAATTTCCCGGAGCGCCGCGCTTGAGCCCGCGAATAATAGGCTTTGATGCAGCTTTCACTCGCCAGAGTTTATCGCGCGGTGGCATGGTCATCACGAAGGTGCGCACGGTTTCAAGAGCCTCGGTGGCCACCTGGAGGTTTGGCCAGGGTTTGTCGATGGGCGGCATGGCACTTTTGCCGGGTGGGTCAAGCTTTGTGAACAGCGTGCTGGCCTTCAGATCGCCAGGAACAGCCCAGTTCCCCATGGCCAATATATAGCGCATGTAATGCAGGCCATCTGCCGTTGAATCGCCCAGGTTTGTGTAATTATCGTGACAGCCTTCGCACTGTGGAGCGCGGATCACCTGGCTCACCATGGTGTCGTATGCTTTTTTGAATGCCGGCAGTTCGGCCGTGAGCTGTGTATAAGCGAGCGCTAGGTTTGGTCGTGGAGCGCGCGGCCGAGCCTGCACTTCGCGATCGGGAACGGCGAAGCGAAGAATTGCATTCGCCTTGTCGTCTGCAATCCAAATGCTGCCATCACTCCCCTGGGTTATAGCAACGGGTGCTCCGCGCGGACGGTATCCGGGCGCGTCATACCAACCAGAAATGACCTCTTCAGAAAAAGCAGCAGGCGGTTGCTCGGGATAAAATCTTTCAAAAGCCGTTGTTCCTCCCGACATGTCATCGTCCCAGAATGATCCTTTTCCTGCACGCAAGGGGAGCTCGGTGTTGGGATCGGTCTTGAATGCAATCAGCCGATGGCCAGCGCTACGGTAACCGTGCAGCGGAACAAGCAACTTATTTTTGAGACTCGGAAACATGTTGCCGGTGTAACGCATGAGCCCCAGAGGTGCGCTGTGTGGTGGCAGGAAAACGTGCGGTGCACGATAGTTGGTATTCGTTTGCGGTTCACAGGAGAATGAGAAATTTTTCCACTCATCGCTTTTTTCGTTGAAGTTATAGCAGTAAGGCCAACCGTAGTGCTGCGGTTCGGCCTTTGGTGCACGCAAATCGCTTGCAGCAATGACATTCAGCTCTTCGAACGGGCGTGATGATTCAGGGAAATCACGTCCATTTTCGACCTGAATGAGGTCACCTTTGGATGTGAACAAAAGTCCCATGGAATTGCGCAAACCCTGCGCAACAATTTGATAGTTCGGATCCCATCCTGCTTTGAGCGAGCCTTTATAGGCATACTTGCGCAGCACTGCACCGTGATTGCGGATATCATTTGAGCCAGCTGTGCCGAATGAAATATCAGCCTCAAGGCAAGTCTTTCCAAGAAAGTCACTGCAGTGATCCGTGTACGCTCCAATATTCACATAAAGATTAAATTGTGAATCGAAGGCGAAGTGTTTGAGAGGATGCATGCTGTTTTTCTGATCGCCACTAAACATCCCTGGGAGACCGGTCAGAACATCGCGGAGGGCTGATGCAGGAAGTTCGGTTGTTCCTTGAATGGCCGATATGGGGAATGCGCGAATCCGGTTATCCTCTGCAAAATAGATATGGTTCTCTGGACCAACGGCAATCTGGTGAGGAACCGAGAGACCCTTCACGATGGGAGTGAGCGTCACATCGGCTGCGGTTCTCTTAGATTGCAGCAACCAGATTTTTCCGGCCTTGGGATCCCAGCCCGCAAAATCGGTGATCAAAAACTCACCGGGCTTGCCTGGGATTTCGATGGGAACGCGTGGTTGGAATTTGCTGTCTTCAACGTGCTTAACCATTCCCACACAACTTCCGGGCATCGATTCCACCCAGAGCATTGGATAACCGCCGCAGGAAGTATCAGAAGGGTTGATGAGATATCCGCCCTTCCTGATTTTGCCGGGAGTGTCTTTGTAGGGCACCTCGCGGGTGCTGCTTGAGGTCGTCTTTTTGCTTTTGCAAGAGAGAGAAATGAAAAGGAATGTAAGTCCAATAACCGAGCAGAGGCGCGGTCGCATGGTATGGCGAAAAGTCTTAAAAATTCCGTGATTCATCCCGGGATCCCTTTTCAGTTGTCTGGCTGAAAAGAGATCTCATCAGAAGTCACTCGAAGGTGCAACTGCCCACGACAGTTTCGCGGCTGTCGCCATCAATGACGAATGACACTTTCTTGTCTTTCAAATCGACTTTCAATTCACTCAACTTCTTTTCGGGCGCAAAGTCATCGTCAAAGAAAACGCTCAGCAAGCCATCTTCAACTTTGAGGTTGATAATGTTGTCCTTTGTTTCCGATGAAACAATGCGTCCAGTTAGGTGTTGAAAGCCAGCGTCGTTGATACTGCCGCGCTCACCCGTCGCAAAATGATAGGTTCCGGAAATATTTTCAGAGCTCATTTTGATGAGGAGTGTTTCGCGAACCGTGATTTTCTCAACTTCACTCAATTGCGAGCAGCGGATTATTTTAGGGAGAGCTTTGCTTGAGTTCTTCGCGAAATCAACTTGAGAGGATGATGTGCCCTCTTGTTTGTTGCAAGCGACAACTGCAGAAGTGCACGAGAGGATGACAATCAAACGTCTCATCATGTTGATACCTCCAAAAACCAGAGTGGACAGCGTGTCGGCTGTCTTCGCCTCGAGCAGTGAGCATAAAACGTGCCATCAGCTGTTCGCAGAAATGTGTTTGTTTTTGATTTCTTGGCCTGCAGGGTGACTTTGTAGGAGTGACAAAGGTTTGGGCGATTTTCCCGGCGAGTGTACAACTTTTGCACGGGTTGCTCTTATGTCTGAAGTATTTATTTTCTCGTCCGATACGCCCAAAGGTTCGGCTGAAAGGAGAATGCATCATGATTCTAAGAGCTGTACTTCTATGCTTGGGATTGACTTCAGCTGTGGCCTGTAAAGCACAGGACAGCGATGCAAGTACGTCGGCGGCTGGTTCGCAGCGTTCAGCTGCAATTTCTGAGCAGTGCGGTACCGTTATGTTGAAAGGCTCCGATATCGTTTTCCAGGTGAGTGGTAATAACTCTGAAAACAACCTAGATTATGTGCTTGATCCTCAAGATGGTGCAAGCTCAAACATACTTCAAGATATGGCCACGAAACTTTCACAGGCATGTATCAAGGCAGAATTCAGCTCAGCCGGTAAACCTTTGATCATTAAATCTGCGAGTGTCATCCGTGAGGTGAAGTAACTTCGCACGGGTTTCTGCTCTTTAACTGAGGGCTGTTCATTGACCTGGCAATGCGGAGAGCAAAAGATACGGCAACTGTGGGATATCGATCCCACGGTTGCATTTTTAAATCATGGCTCTTACGGCGCAGTGCCCCGGGCTGTGCAGCACTTCAGGCTTTCAGTGCTTCAACAGATTGAAAAAAACCCAGTGGATTTTCTGGCTCGCAGACTTCCCGAAAAGATTGCGGAGCAGCGTCTACGACTTGCGCGTTGGTTGAATGCCGACGTCGATGGCCTGGTGTTCGTTAGCAATGCAACTGCTGGAATTGGAGCTGTGCTGAGCTCACTCGAATGGTATCCGGGTGATGAAATTCTATTTCATACGCATGGCTATGGGTGGGTTCGGCAAGCGCTGACCAACTTATCCAACCGCAAGGGCGTGATTGTGAGAGAAGCGCAAGTTCCATGGCCGGTGCATTCTCCTGTGCAAATTGTTGAAGCTTTTGAACGAGAGTTAAACGGCAGAACAAAATTGGTACTGTGCGACCACATCAGTTCTCCTACGGCACTTGTTTTTCCTTTGCAGGACATCGTGGCACTTGCGCGCAAGCGAAACATTCCAGTGCTTGTGGATGGTGCGCATGCTCCGGGCAGTCTGCCTCTAGACTTAGAGCAAGTCTCTGTCGAATTTTATACGGGAAACCTCCATAAATGGGTCGGTGCACCGCGTGGATGCGCGTTTCTCTACGTACACAAAGATTATCGCGATCGCATTCGACCTGAATCGCTGAGCTACTCTGGTGGAGTGACACATCATAACTATGATCAGCAGATGCAGGGATTTTTCGAGTGGACAGGAACACAAGATTTCAGTGCATGGCTGAGTGCTTCAGCGGCGCTCGACTTCAATGAGCTCTTGGGCTGGGAAGAGTTATATTTGAAGAGAAATTCTTTGTTGCTTGAGGCTCGGAAACTATTTCTCGATACATTGGCTCTCGAGCAGACTCACTTTTCTCATGGGGATTTGCATGCAACAATGCTGACTCTCGAATGGCCACTGCTTGCCGAGATTTCACCGACACCGCAATTGGCGCGTGCACTCTCCGAGGAGCTCTTGCAAAAAAACAGAGTCGAAGTCCCCGTGCTTTGCTTGGGGCATCGACTCTGTTTTCGAATTTCCGTGCAGGCTTATAACCGTGTTAGCGATTATGAGCGTCTCGCAGAGAGTTTGGTCGCACACCGCTTTTCAGCGGTGCGGAAAGGGGTAGGGCGCGGGCGGATAGGGTGAGGGCGGATAGGATGGGTGACGTGGGGCTGGTTGCGGACGCACCGAACGTCTGCAGCGGAATTCCTGATATTGACCACCGAGAGAGAGCACTGCGGTAGGTCCGTACGGATGACTGAGATATCCAAAGGTCATCTGTGCTAACCCAAAGGGTGTTTGAATTTGAACCAGCATCGTGTCGTTGATGCGGTTGGAAATGTAGGCACGCAGGCCATTGCCGTAGACTCCGAGTGCGCTGACGTCGGCGCGGTAATCAGCGCGGCGACCGTGCACTGATTGGAAGTTCACAAAGTCATAACCACCGCGGAAATCCTGACATTGAATGATCTCTGTTTCAGGATAGGGCTGATGACCGCCGGGATAACCGGGAGGAGGCGGAGGATAGCCGGAGCCGGGTTGTGGATAACCCGGGGGATAACCTGGGCCGGGGTGAGGATAACCGGGGCCATGGCCGGGCGTGGGCACGGGAACAACCACAGGGCCGCCATTACCGTTGCCTGGGATGGGGCGAACATCACCAAACGCATAAGACGCGCTCAGTGTTGCCAATAAGGGAGCAAGAACTCGTGCAAATGCGTTCATAAATCCTCCGGTTAAGAGAGATACACAATTATTTGTGTATTAAAAAAGTAATTAACACATAAAATTTGTGATGGTCAAGTCACCCCGCCACGGGAGGCGCACTTTCTGAGCTCTCACCGGAGGCGTGGGTTGTGGATCGCGCGAAGCCAGTTCAAAATCCAGGGAAACAATTCGGGGAAGAATCGATGTTGGATGGTCTCGTTTCGTTCGAGCTCTCAGACCGCGTGGTGCATGCGCACGATGCAAGTCTCTACAGAATTGTGCCCCGAGGTGTTGCGCGACCACAGAATGATTCTGATGTGCAGAGACTTATTTCATGGGCGCATGAAAATCGCGTTGGGCTGACTTTCCGTGCAGGCGGAACGAGTTTGTCCGGACAAGCCGTGGGCGAAGGATTGCTGGTTTCCCTTGGGCGCGCCTGGGACACTCTTAAAATTGAGAACAATGGGAGCCATGTGACATGTGGACCCGCACTGCGGGGAGGTGTGGTTAATGCGCATCTGGCTGCATTGGAGCGGAGAATAGGTCCCGATCCCGCTTCACTTCAGGCTGCGTGCATGGGTGGAATTGTTGCCAACAACGCCAGTGGAATGTGCTGCGGCGTCGAGGAAAATTCGTATCAGACGCTCGTGGGTTTGAAGTTGATTCTAGCTTCTGGAACGATCATCGACACGCGCGATTCCAGTTGCGACTCTGTGCTCAAAGAGAAGGAGCCGCAGATTTATTCTGGCCTGCTCTCGTTGCGCGAAAAAATTCTTTCCTCTCCACGATTGGTGGAGCTCATTCGCCGAAAGGCGGCCGGCAGGAATACCATGGGCTATGGTCTGCAAGCGTTTCTCGATTACGCGCGGGCTTCAGACATTCTTGCGCACTTGATTGTTGGATCGGAAGGCACACTGGCTTTCATCTCTGAGATGACTCTGCGCACTGTTCCATTGCGTCCCCACCGAGCAAGTGCACTTTTTTCTTTTCGGAATCTCGATGAGGCATGCCAGCTGGCACCTGAGCTTCGAGCGGCTGGCTGCAACGCAATCGAACTTTTCGACTATGCCTCGGTTCAGGCCTTGCTCGGCCAGCCGGAAATGCCAAAATTCCTTTATGACCTCGAATCTCAAGGAGCCTGTCTTCTTCTGCAGCTGCAGTGCAATAGTGTTGATGAGCTAAACGGAATGCTTCAAGCTCAGAGTAAATTTCTCGGGCACAAATCAGTGCAGCATCGCACCGACTATTTCTCCGATCAAAAACAGCAGAATAAATTGTGGGATCTCCGCAAAGGCATTTTTCCAGCGGTTGGAGCGCGGCGTCCCAAAGGTACATCGGTCATTATTGAAGATGTTGCATTTTCATTGCCCAAACTCGCTGATGGGGCACGCGATTTGCGTTCCTTGCTTATTCTGCATGGATACTCCGATGCCGTGATTTATGGGCATGCACGCGACGGCAATCTTCATTTCGTTTTGGCGCAAGATTTTTCGCAGCGTTCCGAGATTCTCCGTTACGAGAAGTTTATTGCTGACATGGTTGAATGCGTTGCGGTGAAACATGACGGAGCATTGAAGGCAGAACACGGAACGGGCAGAAACATGGCACCCTTTGTGGAAAAAGAGTGGGGTACAGAGGCCTATACTTTAATGCGCGAACTCAAGCGCCTGCTCGATCCGGAAGGTGTTTTCAATCCTGGCGTGCTTCTTTCATCGAATCCAAACGCGCATCTTGAAAAACTCAAGACCATGCCGCTTGTTGATGAGCAGGTTGACGCCTGCATTGAGTGTGGTTTCTGTGAGCCCGTCTGTCCGAGTCAGGGGCTGACTCTTTCGCCGCGTGGTCGCATCGTTCTCGCACGAGAAAATGTCGAAGATGTGCGAGCTGGCAACTTCGATTTTGCTGATGACAGCGCATATCAGCTGCTCAAAACCTGTGCGGCCGATGGTTTGTGTGCGCGTGCGTGTCCCGTTGGAATCAATACAGGAGATTGGGTTAAAAAAGCTCGTGCTGAGAGGGTGTCAACAGCACAGCGTGCAACTGCCCGGTGGCTGGCTCAGGAAACTGCGCTAGTTGAAAAAGTAGCGGAGCTGCCCCTGGCTCTGGCGAGCAAGGGAAGTGCGGTCTTCGGTAAAAAGAGCGTCGAGAAATTGAGCGCAATGTTGAACAGCAGTATTGGCACTCCCGTGTGGAGTGCTGCATTGGGTGGAGTCAAGCCGTCTGCATCCACACAAGATTCCCATGCGCACGCTGACGTCATTCTCTTTCGCAGCTGTGTGACCCGCAGTTGCGGAACAACGCAGTCTGTCGCTCAAGAAAAAGAAAACAGGGACAGCCTATTGCTCTGTTCACAGCGGGCTGGTGTGCGCGTCAGAAATGTTTTCGAGGCGGGGCAATGCTGTGGTCAGCCGTGGAGTTCAAAAGGTTACAAAGAATCTTCAATCTCCAAGCTCTCAGCACTGGTTGCGGTTCTTTTCGAAGCATCTGAAGGCGGCAAAAAACCTGTCGTCATCGACAATAGCCCCTGTTTTTCGTCACTTCTTGAAGATTCAAAGGAACTGACGGGCACAAGCCTCGCATCTTTTCAGGCTCTGACACTTTGGGATCCGATTGTGTATGCGCAGTTTTTGGCTGATAAAATGCAGGTCAAACCCATTGCCGAGAGTCTGCATTTCTTTCCGGTGTGTTCTGTGAGGAAAACTGGGCACAGTGCTGCGTTTGAGGCTTTAGCACGAAAGCTGTGCGCTGAGCCCGTGTTTCCAAAGCAAGAGGCTTGCTGTGGCATGGCTGGCGATCGTGGGCTGTGGCACCCGGAACTCATTCGCAACGCGGGTGAACGTTTTCATTGGGGAACCACACAAGCACAATCTGGGGTGTGCACGAGCCGAACCTGCGAGGTTGCACTTTCACAATCGGGAATGCCCTACAGCTCGGTGTTTGATACTCTCGAGCGTGCAACGCGGCCTGGCGGTTGAGTGTTCCACGCTTGAGTTGAGGGCGTGGGCTGACCCGACTCAAAAAACTCAGGTTTTAGATTGGTCCGGTTCTGTGGACTTAGGCCGGCGTACAAGCAAGTTTAAAATTTCCTTGCGGTAATAAATCAGCGCGCCTGCGGCCAAAATAGCGATAACCCAAGGTTGGTATTTCTTGATGAGATCGATGATGTCTTTGCCGTATGTACCCACCAAATAAACCTGCGAAGGCACACTCACGAGCGCTGCCAAACCATCCACCAAAATAAATTTGGTGCGGCTCACACCCAGCATGCCGCAGCTCAGGTGGCCGGGAAAGCGGATGCCTGGTGTGAAACGGAATACCCCCGCCGACCAAAAACCCCAGCGGTTCATCCATTGATTCACTTTTTCAAGCATTCCAGGTTGTGTGAGTTTGTTCAGCAGAGGAAGCGAGAGGATTCGAGTTCCGAACTTACGTCCGAGTCCATAGACAATTAAATCGCTGGAAAAGACTGCAACAAAAGCCAGCCAGGCCGCCAGATGAATGTTGATGCCGTTGGGAGTCACAACACCTGTAACGGGGTCTGGATTGTTGCCGAGCCAAACCAGAAAACCGAGCGTGAGAAGCGTGATTTCCTCTGGAATAGGCATGCCAAAGCTGCTGGCGTACATGATGAGGAAAAGCATGGAGAACACCAAGAACGGCGAATGTGCCACCGATTGCAGGAGCTCAATTGCCATTTGTTCCATAGTGTCTCATTCCACAAGGTTTGCGCTCATCAATCTCAGATCTGTGAGGTTTGCGCAACTTATCTCGCCCCGGGCGCCCGCAATTCGTATGAGAATTTGGGCACAAAGTTGCTGCCCAGATGCGCGGAGCCACCGGCAGAGTGCTTGCCTTTGAGAGCATTGAAGGTCTTGAGGACAATAGGCTCGTTCACCTCGGACTGCTCCAATTCAAAGAAACACTGGAAGCAAATGTCTTCGTAAGAGTAGCCTGTGATGTGCTCCGCTTGAAGCATTTGTTGCACATAGCGGATGCTGCGGTCGATTAGTTTGAAGTTACTCGGACGCACGCAGGTCATGGTGTTGCCGTGATAACGACCGAGGCGACCCATCACCAAAGTTGAATGGATGTTGAGCAGCATTTTTAACATCAGATGTTCGTTCAGCAGAGAGAGCTCGCCTGTGGGGAATTGCGCAGTGTGCGCACCCAAGGCCAAAAAGATATCGCTGTTCTGACGACGGATGCTAAAAATATTTTGCTGAATGGAAGGGCGTCGCTCCTGACGCCAGGCAAAAATACTGGAAGAGAAATCGTAACCCACTAGGCGATTTGGCCCACCGATTTGCTCGTAGTCAGTCCAACCCACCAACGGCCGTGGTGAGCGCTTGAGCAGAGATTCCCATGCCTCATGTGCAGAATGAGTGTGCGGCAAGCAAAGGTAACACAGGCTGGTTGGTGCATCTGTGTCGGCACGGTTCTCGAAAGCACTGAGGCTGAAGGTAGGTGAACGTTCTGTGGTGTCGGTGAGCACCGTAATGCCGTATTCGAGAGTCTCATAGATCAGCGTTTGTCCGCGCGCGTAGCAATCACTCTCGTGCTCGATGAAAGCGGGAAGTGCTTCCAGTGCAAGGTTTCCTTGATGTTCTAGCAGAGAATCTATGGACTGCTCGATGGAGTCGAAGGTCGGGTGATCTTTGAGAGTCTCGAAAAGAGCTGTGCCCGCTGCGAGCATAAGCACAGTGCTGGCCTGCATGCGCGTGCTACCCGAGATGGCCATGGGTCCCACGGTGAGATTGATTTTTTGCAGTTGTGGGTGAAGTAGGACTTGCTTACAGCGTTCAAGTTTCTGAATGAGAATTTCAGCGGGATTACAGAACAAGAACCAATGATTTTTTGAGGAAACTTGTGTTGCGCGCAGAGCTGCTCCGATGACGTAGGGCGTTTCTCCACCTTCTGTGGATGCTATCAGAAGGTCGCCTTCGCGGAAGCCAGCTTCATCAAGCATACGTGCACCGTAGCTCGGATGGTCTTCAAAGTTTTCAATCGAGCGTATCAAAGCAACATCGCCACCAGCCATAAGTGAGCGAACACTGTCGCACCAGGCATGACCAGGCTGCACAGATTCACGCCACAGCACTTCGAGGCTCAATGAAAGACGTCCGGTGGCGCCGCATCCGACGAAGAAAATGCGACCACCCGCCTTGAGCGTTTGCTGCATGGAATGAGCCATTTTGAGGATGTCTGCGCATTTTTGTTGTGTTGCACGCAATGCGTCGCAATCAACTTCACGCATCAGGCGCACGGCTTGAGCGAGATCACTTGTAGCGAGCGCCGAAAGATTCTTGGTTTTGGGGTGTTGCCCCTCCGTGGGGAGGTCGCCGAGGTGAAATTGCCCAGCAACCGCGAGGAAGTCATTTGCCTTTTGTCTTGCCGTAATTTCGCGCTGTTGAAGTTCCGTATTCATCGCTTTCCAACCACCTTCTCATGGACGCATCAATGTTTGCACCCAGCTGGTTGATGCGGCTTGAGTAACACAGTGTTCGGTCGAAACACGGAATCACGCGTTCTGCATCGAGCCTGTTGGAATCGGTAAAACGGCTGCCCAGGCTGGAGTTGAGAACCACAATATACTCTCGTTTGAATCCCCGCTCCGACAAACCTTTGACCAGTCCCGCATGACTTCCGGAGACGGACGTGAGCCCGGTTTTGCTCGCGAATTCAACCTCGGCGGTTGTCTGGCATTCCCCTAGATTTTTAGTGAAGTTGTAATCGCCTTTGAGCTCGTCAGCGGCAAAGACGAACGGGTAATCACCGACAGGTAATTTAAGTTGCCCTGTGCTGACCCATTTCTGGGGCAGGAGCGCCGGGATACCAAACCCCCCCCCCAGCTTCTGCTGGCAATGCAAAGTATTGCTCAGCACTTCATGGAAAAGCTGGTTCTTCATATTTGCCCAAAAGGCGTTTCTTACAGTTTCAGAAATCGAGCTTGCATCAACTTTCTTGTTTGATTTTGAAGAGAGCTGCCAATCGGGTTTCTGATTTTCAGGAGTCGAACTGTTGGTGCGCAGCAGCCAGAGGAGGCGTGCCGTGTCCCAGGAGGGCATGAAGATGTGGCTGACACTGGAGCTGTCTTTCAGGTACATGGTGTCGCGATTGCCCCAGAGGCCATCTTGCATGCGAGTGCGATTCATTTGAAGAGCAGGAAGACCGAGGCTGGCGAAGAGTTCATTGAGTTTATTTTGGCGCGGTGCAGCTGCAGGATATCCGGCAGAGTCTTTTTGCTCAGCCTCGATGATATCTCCGCTTCTGTGGAGGTATTGAATAAGAGCTGCTGTGGCTTTGTTGCCGCTCCATTGGATCATGGCATCCAAAAACTGAGCAAAGGTCAGCGTGACATCATCAGATGCATCGGCTGTTCCGAAATCGTATGTGTATTTATTGTTGAGTTGTTGCTCCAGAGAGCCTTGTTCTTCGAGTTTTTGAAGAACACGCAGTGCCACCAATATCTTAAAAACCGAGGCAGGATAGGGTGACATGAAGCTGATAGGTGAGCGCACTGCTTCAGGATTCAAAAGCTCATTTGCAGGATAACGTGATTTCCATGCACCCGGACTCGGTTTGAACCAGGGGGCTTGGGAAATCACCTGGCCTTCGTCGAATCGCTCTTGCAGCCAGGGGTACATTTTTACATTGCTGACTGCTTGAGTTTTGGGATCGAAACTCGCACCCACTCCGCGCGGGTAGTCGCGCGAAAAGAAAACATTGCCACCGACGACCGGATTTTTGCAGCCTGGCTGAAAGGCAATCACGGCCAAATCGATTTGTGGGAACTGTTTCCGTCCTAAAGTTTTGCGACCATGTTGGCACGCCGGCTCAGTTGTTGGGCAAGGATCTGCTGTAAAGGTCGGACCGAGGTCGACGACGTTTTTAAAATCCACCTTTAGAACGGCAGACTTGAGTTCATTGTTGAGTTCGTTGGTTGTGAGACAGGATTTTTCTTTGGCAAAACCTGTCGAAGACAGCCCCAACAGCAGTGCGAAAACTGGCGCGCAGGGGATGTGTTTCATGGCTTACAGAATGCTCCCTTCACAAGATAGGTGTCGAGAGCCTTGTGAGCTGCGTAGGTTCTGTATTCAAATTCCTGTGTGCGGCGGAAACGCGGTGTTCCTGTCGCATCGACTCCGTTGTTTTCGTAAGTCCGCCAGTCGAAGGGAACCAGACCCTTCACGCCAGCCACATTGAACGGGTTGGCGTAACGACATTCCTTCAAGTAGGGATTTCCGCCACCGAGTGGGCCAACGAAAATATCGACACGATCCAGCTCAATTGCTCCGCCCACATCTTGTGCACACACATAGCCGTCATGGGTTTTTCCGTTGGGAAGAGCAATGCCTTGCAAACGGGGCATGAACATCAAAGCGCCAATGAGGCGTTTTTTGATTTCAGATTCTGGCAACGAGCAGAAATCGAGTTTGGCCTGCTTGCACAGATGCACAAAATCTACGGCGACCGAACGATAGGGATGCAGATTGTGATTGAGGATTCCAATTCCGAAAGCGCCACGTGGCAGGACTTTGTAGTCCCAAACTCCATTTACACGGTTTGCAACATTCAGAACGCGTCCATCGATGAGAGTTCCTGTGCCTTCCATGTCGAGATCTTCGTGGAATGACTTACTGACTCGGGCAATGAGATTTCCTGTGCCTGCTTCGTAAAGTGCGTTTGTTTTGGGGCCGGGGTGATAGCTTTCATCTGCAATGTTGTAAAAAGTTGGGAATAGGTTGCCGAGAGCAATGCGCTCTGAAGTAGAGCTGCCTGCGGAGAGCATGCTCACCATGTCGCGCATCGGGATTTTGGAATCGTGTTCGTTGTCCGGGCAAAGATCCGATTCCCAATAGATGGGACGCAGATTCTGTGCAGGGTAGTAGCAGCTTTTCTCGCCTGCTTTGAGTTCAACCCAAGTGGAGCCATTTTTGGTTGCGTCGGTGCTGCTCTGGACACCGTCCACGGGCTGAGCGTGGAGCAGCAATGCGATCGGATCTTTGGAATTGGGAGCGGCAACGCATGCGCAGCCTTGAGGGCTGTTGGTGCAATTGACCTTGTATTTGCCCGAGAACAATTCAACGGCCTGAGCGGTGGTGACGCAGGCCGCCGAAAAAGCCAAAGCTGAGACCGAAACAATGAAATTGTTGATTTTCATGGCGTGTTCTTGCACTCCCGGGTGTTAGAGTTGTTTGCCCATAAGCAGCATGGGGCTCGCGTTCCAGAGGAAATCGTGACGAAATTTATAGCCATTTTTGTCGTAAAAGCCAACATTGCGGGCATCGGGGGCGGTTACGAGGTGCACCCCTTTGATTCCTTTGCCCCGAAGTGCGTTCTCAAAGACGTTCAGAAGCGTTGAGCCTAGCCCAACCCCCCGGGCAACATCGGCACAGTTAATATGCAGGTGGGCTTGATATTCCAAAAAATCTTCCGAGATTTCCGAGAACCATGGGTGCAGGGTGGAGAGTTCGGGGTGTTTGGTGGTGTCGGGTACACCGCAGATGTACCCATGCACGGACTTGTTTTGGTCGATAGCTACGAAAAAATACTCGGGATAATTTTTCGCATACCAGCCAAGATACTTGTGAAGAAAGGCTTCGCGTTCCTCTGGGCTTTTGAATGTTCTTTTGACCGACGATTCGAAGAAGATTTTTTCAACCCCGAGAAGCACGCGTTCCTTCTCTTGTTTGGAGTCGAGACCTACGAGGGCTTTTATCTTCATCATTGCCGCATCTCCTCCGGGTTTTTCATTTGGTGTCGTAGGAATTTGCTCAGCTCTTGTGTCTTGCGATCCGGGAGCTCGGTTGCAGGTAAGATAAGATGAACGTCGTTGTGGAGTTCTCTTTTGGAAGCAAGGCGAATCGACTTATCCTTCAAAGCTTTAGATATGCTGTGTAATGGAAGCGCCGCGTAGAGATGCAATTGGCGGACAGCCGAGAGCATCGCGGTATGTGAATTCACAGCCACTGCGATTTCGGGTGGAGATTTACGCGACCAAAGTGAGTGAGTTTTTAGAAATTGATTAAGGAGGCGATCCTGGGTACGAAAACCTGCAAATCGGGGATTTGGGTTCTTTTCGAGATCTAGATTCTGTGCCGAAGTCACCACATGAATCGTTTCAGATAAAAGCTTGTATGAGCGGATTCCTTCATGTTCAGGAGCGCGGCTACTCACACCAAGGTTGAGTTGTCCCTGCGCGACACCAGTTATGATTTCGTTTTCGGATAAGAAGCGGATGTCCATCGTGACTGATGGATGGTTTTCCACAAATTTCAGTAATGCAGGAGCAAGGAGATGTGTTCCAAGTTCTGAAAAGCATCCGAACGCCACGGCACCACTTAATTTGTTTTGAGCGTCTTTGATGTCTGTGATGGTGGAAAGCAGTGTTTCAAAGGCGGGGGTAATGTTGCGCCTGAGTTCACGGCCAACGGCTGTGAGTGTTAAGCCGCGGCTCTGCCTAACGAACAGCTGAGCTCCGAGGCTGACCTCGAGGTTGCGCAGTTTCCGGGTGAGCGCTGGTTGGGAGAGATTGAGTCGGCGCGCCGCGCGGGAAATATTCAGCTCTTCCGCCAAAAGCAGAAAGGGTTGAATGAGCTCAATGGGCATTTGATTTTGAGCTGTCACTCGGTTCGAACTCCCGGGTTTTATTCAGAGTAACCCGGAAATTCATGGAACGGAAGTTATTTACCCCTGTTTTGTGGCTCTCAGATGGTGTGTAGGCGTTGAGGGTGCTGTTACTTTTCCAGCAGACTCGTCATTGCGGCAGATAATCCAGCGGCATCGTCGCTCTGCACGACTTTCTCATTCGCATTGCCCACAACCTTGCGTAGACATTCAATCGTACTCAGACGGCGTGCACCCTCACTCAGAGTGCATTGGTCAGAGGTGTTGCCAAGAAGAATTCCAAAAATTCTTTTTGGAAATTCAGCATTCAATTCGCTGATTGCATCAAGCAATCTTGTGGGAGAGTCTTTCGCTGCGCCGTCTGAGAAGAAGAGGCTCGTCTCAACTTCGAGCTTCTTCGTGGCACGGAGCCGGCGGAGCTCAGAGAGCGACTCACTGATACCCTCGGCATAGTTTGTTGTTTCGAGTTGGCCTGGGAAAGTGCAGACTCCTGGCCGCAATTTCTGATCGATGCTGCTCCTGGATTCCTTGAGAACATCTGGAAGGCTACCAACGGCAGCGCTCCCGTTGCTAAAGGTGACGACTGTCAACCGAACGAATTCACCTTTGGTCAGTTTGGCTTTAAGCCCGTCGATGAGGTCGAGCAGAGCATCCATGCGTTTGCACTCGGGATCGCTCCCAGAACCCATAACGGTGCTCATGTTGGGGTCGACCCAAAGTGAGCCTGACTTGTCCATGATGACATGAAGGTCGAGAGACTTGCCCGAGCTAAAAAACTCCGGGCTCGCTTTTGATTTCGGTTGCGGGGCAGCATTCTCACCCTTTGCTCCGCCGCTACCGCCGGTGGTCGATTCGGGGGCTGCTTTGGCGTTCGTTTTTTTGGGGGCTGGATCGCCAGCTGAGCCGTAGTCGGCTGTCGAGCAGGAGACCGCAATCTGAGTGCCCAACATTGCAGTCAAGAGCCAGATACTCGATTTAGATTTCATGCTCTTCCTCCGCCAGCCCTGCTGCAATGCGGTTCGGAGTGAATTCCGTCGTTCTTTAAATTTCCTTGGAACACACGGTTCTTTCTGAAGAAAAGTTTCTCTGTTTTCTGGATGGATTTCCACACTGTCGAAGCTCTTGACACTTATATTTATATTATTTTTTGCAATTCCGTGAGTTTGGGTTGGCATGATTGATGCTGCAAGCGTAGAGGCGGAAAACTCCGAACCAATGACAGCGTGCGAGGGTGGTCATGAAATGGCCGGTATTAATTTTTAGCGTTGCTTGTTCTATGTTGGCTGCATGCACAGAGCAGGGCAAGACGCAAAGCGTTTCAGACCTCATGCTTGTGGATGATGGCAACACTCCTGCGAAGTGTACGGTCAAAGATATCACCGACTGTACGACTTCGGCCGGTGGTCTGAGTTGTTTTAGTCGATGTGGTTTTCAGCCGAGCGATAAGTTCTGCGCAATGGAAGCACTCGACAAGTGTCTCGATTCCAAAGGCGGCAATGGCTGCTATGTAAAACATTGTAACGCGTCTGTTCATAGTGGTTTATTTGCCGCGCCTAAGGGTGAGGGGCTCGTGAAGTTACCCGCTCAGGGCTATGGCTACGAGACCTTCGATGTTGAGTGGATGCGCTACGGTAAACCCAGAACGGTTGCACGGGTGCAAGAGCTCGCCATTCGCGTTTACAACAAGACAGGCAAAAAGCTTTTTATTGGTGACCTGTCGAGTAGCAGTGGTGGTAATGGCGGACGCCATGCGGGTCATTATGAAGGTGTTGAGGTTGACATTGCGGTGATGGGCAACACCCCAGCCGTTCACTGCTACACCATTTATGAAGGGTGTTATCTGCGCAGTGCTTCGGTTGTGCTCATCAACGAAATTATCAAGATGGGTGGCGCAACGGGTGTGCTCTTCAATGACCCTTCGGTTCGGGCCAAGTTTCCTGGGTTCGTTTCCTATGCCGGTGGCCATGACAATCATTATCATGTAAGCTGGCAGCGATGAAAAGAAAGAAATTTTTGGTGCTGAGCTTTGGCGTCAGCACCCTTGCCCTCATTAGTTTTGCCGTAGCTGCTGAACCGTCCTGGGAGGAGAATGAACAGATCTCCTCCCAAGGTCGTGAAAATCCATTGTCACTCTCTTCACAAGAATTGCAGCTATCAGCCGTGCGTGGCCGCGCACATGCATTAAATTATCCAGTTTCTATTACGGGCGAAGCCCTTCCGCTTGAGGCGGCTTTACGTTTTTTCGAGCCTGGTCAATCAAAAAATCTCATTGATTTGCTCCAAGGTTTTTTCAAAAGAGCAATTCGCATTGAGACGTTCTCCGATGTTGAGAACCTGGTAGGACTCATTGATTACCCCGAGGAAGAAGGCCGCGGTGTTTATCATGTTCCTTTTCCTGAGGGGAAAAAGCCATGGTACCGCATGGGAACAAGCATGATTGATGCTCCCGAAGGGCGCGCGTTGACGTTTAGTTGCGCGTCCTGCCATGCGGGAGATCTGTTTGGAAAGAAGGTGATTGGCCTGACCAACCGCTTTCCGCGTGCCAACGAGTTTTTTCTCAGCGGTCGCGCAGCGACTCGTTTTGTTGGGGCAGAGATGTTCCGTGCTGCGACTCAAAGCTCTCCCAATGAAACCGCAATGTACCGCAGGCTTCGAGAAAACGCTCAGTTCATTGATGGTCGTATGCCGCTCGTTCGGGGACTCGACACTTCGCTGGCGCATGTTGCATTGAGCCTTGCTCGTCGGGCTCCCGATTCAATTGCCAGCAAAGATCCTCGCAGCCAAAGAAACCCACGCGATACCTGGTTGCGGCATCAGCCTGCAGACAGCAAGCCGGCTGTTTGGTGGAACGTAAAGTATAAGAACAAGTGGCTTCTTGATGGCTCGGTTGTGGCTGGCAATCCCATTTTCACGAATATTCTGTGGAACGAGATCGGTCGTGGAACGGAACTCACTGAGCTTTCGCACTGGTTGGTCAACAACAATGCGGTTGTGCGCGATCTGACTGCCATGGTTTTTTCTGCACAGGCGCCGGAGTTTCTTGATTTCTTTCCCGAGCAGCATTTCAGCCTCGAGAAGGTTACAAAAGGGCAACAGCTTTTTTCTGAAAATTGTGCTTTTTGCCACGGAAATTACATCAAAGGTTTTCAGCGTGCTGATACCTCTGGCATGAGCAAGCGAGAGCTTTTGAAAACCGTCCGCGTTGAATATCACACCAATACACCGGTGGTGAACGTGGGAACAGATTCTCTGCGGGCAGAGGGAATGATTTCTTTGGCGGAGCCTTTGAATCGTCTCGATATATCCAAACGCAATGGCATCTTGGTTAAAGTCCAGCGCGGTTACGTTCCACCCCCATTAGTGGGTATTTGGGCGCGCTGGCCTTATCTGCACAACAATTCTGTGCCTAATTTATGTGCTTTGTTGACCCCCGCTGCGCAACGGCCTGTGCGCTGGGATGTGGGCGAGGCACGCTCGAAATCATCCGACTTTGATGCAGCATGTAACGGTTATCCTCTGGGTGAAAAAGCCCCGAAGTCCTGGAAAGACAATCGATGGGGGCATTTCGACTCGCGTCGAGAGGGTTTGAGCAATCAAGGTCATGATGAAGGAATCATCATGCAAAATGGACGTGAGAAATTCACGTCCGAAGAAAAATCAGCACTCATTCAATTTCTACAGACACTCTGAGAATAAGATAGAAGCTCTGAGAGCGGAAGAGTCACTCTATGCAGCAGTGACTCTTCCCTTCACCTAGAGCAATCCCGGTCCGTAATCAGCAGTGACAACCAGGCTTTCCTCGCGCACGCCATCTGCAAAGCAAATGCTATTGGCGGCTTCGCGGCCAGTGCACACCGAGCGTTCCATGAGAGCGGACGGGTAGTCAGTCTTCAGCCAATCACCGGCAAGAGTCAGGTTCTGAATGCCCATGCGTTGTGGCTCAGTTGAGGTCGGGCGAAGCAGACCTTGGCCACATTCGAACGAGGTGAAATTCTCATAGCTGCCAACACTGCTGGCGATGACATTTGCATCTGCCATGTCGGGCATAATCTCCAGAACGGTGTTGCGAAGATAAGGCCAGATTTCAGAGTCGGGCAGACCGACAAGTTCAGGAGTTGTGTACAGGTGGAATTCAATGATTGAGCCGCCTGTTTTTTGAGCCCATGCGCGTGATTCATCTTCGAGAAGTTCAAACCGGGCAAGCAGGTTGATAGGCCGGTGTTGTGGAGTCTCGAGACAATCGGGAATGGCATCTGAGGGCTGCTTATCAAACCACACGCGCAAGACTTTGTATGGTGGTGCGACCTTTAATGGCTGCATGCGGCTTTGCAGCTGCTTGAGCAGGAGGTTCGATTCCACATCATTGGCTGTTGAGTTAGCCAGAATTTTCTTTGTTGCTCCCACATCGGTGGCCAGAATTACATTATCGTACTGCTCTGACTCATCGACCACTCCAACGGCTTTGCTGTCTGCAAAGACCAGCCCATGTACGGGGCGCGAGAGCTGAATTTTCGTTCCGAACTTCTTGAGTTTTTCTACCCAAGGCTTGAGCAATGCGTTGTAGTGATCCGTAGTCGTGACTTCGCGGTTGAATGCTTTGGGTTGGCTCAGGAAATACAGGTGCATGTAAAGGCACATCTCGGCAGCACTGATTGTATTTGGGTCGTTCAGTGTGACCGATGCGGCTGGTTCCATGACAATGTCATAGAATTTTTTGTTTACTTTTCTTTGTTTTGCGAGGTCGGCAAAAGTGATGTTGTCGAGTTTTTCGTAGACGCTCTTATAATTGAAAAACAAAACCTCACGGATGGTGTTGAGTGTGCCCGTAGCATCGAGAATGTTCATGTTGGGTGAGTTTTTGAGGATATTGAGCAGATTGAGCGGATACACGGGCGGCTCACTGCGGATGACTTCGTCTTGGTAGTCCTTGAACTTGAACTCAACTTCGTTGAAAGCGCGGAAATTTCCGTTCACGCCAAGCCGATCGCGTATGTTCCTGAACACGTGGTAGTTATCGAACCACATGTGGAGTCCATGCTCGACCCAGAATGTTCCGGCAGCATTGGTTTCCTGGCGCACAGCGAGTTTTCCACCAACAATATCCATTGCGTCGCGAATAACGACTTTGTAGCCACGCTCAGAGAGTTCAAGAGCGGCAGAAAGCCCTGCCAAACCGGCGCCCACAATCAATACTGATTTTGAACCAGGATTGCGCAGCAGGCGCTGTGCTCGTGGGTTGCGCGGCGAGATAACCCGCGGAGGTTGGGGAAGTGCCTGGGCGCTTTGAGCATTCATGACCGAATAGCCCAGTGAACCGATACCGAAAGATTTCAGGAAATCGCGGCGCTGCATGTTTGCTTCTCCAGAGTAAAGAGATGGCTTTGAATCAATCGGCGGCGTTTTTGTTGAAAAAACACCGCCCACGAAGGGGTAGGATGAACTCTGGACTGAAGCAAGAAGAATTGTTTGGGCGTATTACTCAATAATTTCAAATTGATGCTCGAGCGTTCCGGCGCCGGGGCCGCTGAGAATAAATTCACCTTGCAATTCCAGAGTGGTTCCTGGAGCCACAGAGCCTTTGGCAAGGATTACACTCGATAGTTTTCCATTTTTCGCCCGTGGATCAAGAAAAACCTGTTTCCAAACCGTGGATACTCCCGAGCCTCGGTAGGCCAAAGGTGAAGCGCCGTCGGCGGTGACTTTCAGCACGACCGTGCGATTTTGCGTTCCCGTGTTTGTGACGCGGATGGGGTGACTGTACTGAACTGCCCAGTTGCCCCAGTTGGGCAGACGCCAGTGATTGAAATCTTCAAGGAACCAATGGAACTGAGCGGACATCCGCATGCAAGAGCGTTCGGCGAGGTTCTTATGCATCGGCCAGCCAGAAGGGCAGCTTGGAGTGCTGGCAGGAACCACGAGCTCGATGAGGTCATCGACAATGGCTCGTGTGCGTTTGGGATTTGCATCGCGCGGGTCAGGTGCAATGTGTGACACCCAGGAATTTTGCTGCGTGGGCTCGTTGTGTTTGCTGAGAGCCCTTCCTGTGCATGGAGGTGAGAGTTCGGGATTGCAGGCACCTGAAGTGTGATTGTCACCCTGGGGCTCGGAGAGCCTGTAGGACACAGGGAGTGCGCCGAGAGGTGTGGTGTCGTCGATTTGAAAATCAGCACCTTTCAAGACCACTGCAGAGGTCTGTGAGATTCCTTTGTAGACAAGGCTCTCGTGCACGCCCCAGAGTTTTCTTTGGCTGTAGCCCAGTGCATTGAGCTGAGGCGATGGTTGTTTTCGGAAAACGATTTCATCGAGACTGACTGAGCCCTCGAGAACATCGAAATCAACAACACCTGCAAAAAAATGACTCGGGTGAATCCATTTCGTGGAGACTTTATCGAGCATGATGCGTTCGCCTGGCATAATTGTAAGGCGCTGTGTTGTTTTGGGTGCGTTGAACATTTCGACGAATTCGAGTCCGCCTCGCTTGATGCTATTGGACTCAAGAGCGAGCCCAACAATGTCGATGATCGCGGTTTCCGCTCCGGGGTTGCTGAGCAGAATTCCAGAGCGAATCGCGAAGGGCATCATGTTGCGGTGCTCCCACCAGGCTCGGTATTGACCCTGACGCAGAGCTTCAATGCGAAAGAGGCTGGTGCGACACGTGTCGCGGCCGAAGGGGTGAGTTTCGTCGGCAAGGTCACAGACATGGTTACTTGCCCAAAGAAATTCTGGATTGTTCATGAAGATAAGTGCACGCTCGGTTGTTCTGTCGGCACCGTTGGCACCGTTGGCACCGTTGGCAACGTAGGAAATTTGGGGCACAGTGAGTTCTGATTTGTGTGGCTGGGATGCGCTCAGCGTTGCTGATAATAAGCCTTGGACAGCAGCGAGCGCCAGAACAACGGAGCGCCCCAATTTCGAGAACGGCTTGGGAAGAATTGAAGTTGGTGACACGAGGGCATTCCTTTCGTCCCAAAAATCTGCGAGACTTTATGTTTCGCCCGAGAGTTTATTCAAGAATAGCCAGGATGCAAAGATGAACGCCACCCTTGAAAGAATTCGTGCACTCCAGGTCATGATTGCCAAGGAATCGCCTCAACAAAAGGAACACCATACGTTTGGCGAGGTATTGGTCTTTCTCGAGCCCATTGAATTCGCATTGGCGGGTCTGCTGCTCTCAACCCCATTTTTGCAGCCTGTGCCACTGCTCGGTTTGAGTACTCCGTTTGGCGGCTTTTTAGCTTTGCTCGGTCTATTTCAAATTCTTGGACGCGGCCCTGCAGCGCTTCCGCGTAGAATCCGTGACCGTAAAATTCAAGCAGAGACCATCAAAAAAATATTGTTCTATTGTGAAAAGCTTTTACTCTCACTTGAAAAAATTCCTCACTGGGATATCGGAGGGCGTGGCAGGGCGCTTGCTCATCCACGCGTCCTCGGCTGGCACGTTTTCTTCATGGGAGTTCTGTTGGCATTGCCACTCCCTATACCTTTCAGCAATAGCATTCCAGCTTGGGGAATTGTGTTTTCGTGCTTGTCTGCAATCGAAACCAATGGATTGTTCATTCTGTTTTCCTATGCATTTTTGCTTGCAAACATTTTCTTTTTTGGGGCGCTTGTCTATGTTGCTCTCCAGATTGTGATGAGCGATGGTGCGAGGTACCTTCTCTCTGCACAGGGTATTGAGCAACTGATGCAGCTTTTGAAGAATATGTTCTGAAGAGCCAATGGAGAATGTAACGATGACGGATCAGCCAACACTTATTGGTGTGCTTCAGGCCTCTTTGGCGCCCGTTACGGTTATTACGGGGGCTGGTCTTTTGCTCGGTGCCATGACCAATCGTTACGGCCGCACCTCAGATCGCATTCGGTCGCTTATGCAGGATTACCGTAACCGGCGTCATGATGAGCGTTCTGTGAATGCTATCGTTGCCGAAATCGCCATCTTGTATCGTCGGGCTCGCATGATTCGAACCGAGATAGTCTCCATTGCGGTGAGTATTTTCTGTGTTTCAATTACTATCTTTTGCCTATTTCTCAACCTTGTTTATGGCAATGAGCTTGATGTTATCGCTCGGACGTTTTTTTTATTGAGCTTATGTTCATTGATTTTTGCAATGTTGTTCTTCATTGCAGATATTGTGGCTTCACTCAGAGCGCTGCGGGTTGTTTTGAGCTCAGACGAAGAACTCTTTGGCGCATGTCGGGAGCGCATTCGATGGCTGAAGAAAGTTGATTTGAGCCAGGAATTTAATGCCTGATACCGGGGGCTGAATGATCTCCGCCTTGCAGCCTGAAAATGCGGGATCGAAAACTGGGGTTTTACCCTGGTCTCATGAAATGCTGCTTGTGGATGGCAAAGAGTATTTCCCTGCTTTGCTGCATGAGATTTCTCAGGCACAGAAATCTATAGCCATAGAAACCTATATTTTTGAGAATGAAGCTCTTGGCCGCGAGATGGTTCGGGCGCTCAATGCTGCGCAGGCGCGTGGAGTTCAGGTGCGTCTTTTGGTCGATGGAGTTGGCTCTGCCGGATGGATTTCCGACGGCTTTCGCACTGACGAGAGTCTTTCCTTCGAGGTGCGTGTTTATCATCCCTTGCCCTGGCAGATTCTCCCTAGTCTTGCTCACCCGCGTGGTCCGGGAGTGGATTGGATCTTCCGCTTGTTCAGTTATGTCAACAGTCGCAATCATCGTAAGGTCGCCCTCATTGATGAGCGCGTTGCATTTGTGGGAAGTTTGAACCTGAGTGATGCACACATGAGTGCGATATATGGTGATAGAGCTTGGCACGATGTGGGTGTTCGACTTGAGGGCGGCGCTCTTGGTGTTCTCGCCGATGCCTTTCAGAACGCTTGGCAGCGTGGCTGGAGGGTGACTCACACAAACATGCTGCGACCTTCCTTGTTGGTAAAGTCATTTCAAGACAAGAAGCAACATCCGCTGGTCATTCGCAATGATGGGCGGCTTCTTCGGCATAAGGCCTGGCTCCGCCGTCTGCGTTTTATCAGACAGGCACGTGAGCGTATCTGGATTGCAAATGCTTATTTTGTGCCGAGCGGTGCCCTGCAAAAGAGTTTGGTTGCAGCTGCCCGGCGTGGGGTTGATGTGCGGCTCCTTTTGCCATCAATTTCGGATGTGAATTTCATGCCGTGGGTTGCAAGAGCCTTCTATGCATCGTTGATTCAACACGGTGTGCGCCTGTTTGAGTATCAGCCGCGTATCTTGCATGCAAAGGTCATGTATGTGGATGACTGCGTTGCTGTGGGTTCATCCAATCTCAATCATCGCAGTGTGCTTCATGATGCAGAAATTGATGTGATTCTTGAAAACAGAGAAACAGTCGCTAGAGTAAAGAGAATGTTTGAGCAGGATTTTATGGATGCGGTCGAAGTGGGGAATCATTCACTCAATTCTCTACCGGTGTGGAAGGGATTGTTTGTAAAATTTCTCCTTTATTTTCGGCACATCCTCTAAGGAAAGCGCGATGAGGGTTGTGACCTACAACATTCATAAAGGTTTTTCGATCGCCAACAGGCAGTTCGTGTTGGAAGACATGCGCAGAGCAATTCACAATCTGAACGCAGATGTGGTTCTCTTGCAGGAGGTGCAGGGAGAGCACCGTCGCAAGGCTCGCACAGTCGAGCGTTGGCCTGCGGCAGAGCAGCATGTTTTTCTTGCAGACGGTCATTTTGACTACAAAGTCTACGGACGTACCTGGGATGGCTGGGATGGCCATCATGGCAATGCTGTGCTCAGCCGTTTTCCCATTGTTTACTCAAACAATATTGACGTCTCGAATGTTTTTTTTCAAAAGCGCTCGCTGCTGCACGTCATTGTTCTGGTTGCCCCGGAACAGCCACCGGTGCACTTCATTTGCCTGCATTTTGATTTGCACGAGAAAGGCAGGCGTACCCAGGTCGATCGTCTGATTGAGCGCATCGAGCAGACCGTGCCCCATCACAGCCCGCTTATCATTGCTGGAGATTTTAACGATTGGCGTGGAATTATTTCGCAGCATCTCGAGTCAGGCTGTGGGATGGTGGAGGCTCATAAGGAAATACACGGGCGGTACGCTCGCTCCTTTCCCAGCGCTTTTCCCCTTTTGCCACTCGATCGCATGTACATCCGCGGCCTCGATTGTCGTTCGATAAAAAGTTTGAGCGGCACGCCGTGGACTCAGTTGTCCGACCACGTGCCGCTGATTGCGGATTTTGGTTTTCGGGAATCTCTTACAAGCCCGGAATGAATGCCACGGGGGCAGCTCGCGGAGCAGTTGCTTCAGAATACGAGTTCGCCAGCCTCTTCAGATTTGATTCGACAACCGAGCGTTCGTTTGCACCGAGGCCTTGAGCAGGGGCGGCCAGTCGCACTCTTTCAAGGGCACGCTGGATTTCGTAGACTGCGGTTTCACGCTTTTGTTCTGACAATTGCGATTTGAAGTCGATGATCTTGAGTGCTGTTTTCATCATTCCGCGCATCGGTTTTTGCACCATGCCTGGAAGCGGAACAACGAGGTTTTCCAGTACAGTTGTGCCCTGAATGAGACCTGCAACAACATAGTCAACCGGGTCGCCCACATCACCTTGGTTGCAATCGTAACGTTTAGACATGTCTTCGTCGGTGCAGAATGGCAGCGGTGCTGCAGGACTCTCACCGAAATAACCCCAGCGGATGGCAGCGGTATCATAGGAGCCAGGTAGAGTTCTGATGTTCGTTACAAAGCCAGGTTCATAGTCCATGACGGAGCTCGAAATTCCATTGCTGTCGATCTTGGTTGAACCAGCAAAGTTGTGGCGTAGTCCGAGCGAATGTCCAAACTCGTGCATAATGACGCTGTAGTAGTATCCCTTGATGTATTCATCTGAGGTCTTCGAGTTCGTGTCTGCAAAGAATGTGACCACGGGACTCTCGCCGACGCCCTCGACCAGTGGGACGTTACCAATTTTTCCCACGAGCTTGCTGAACTGTGGCGTCGCTTCAGCAGTGTACTTGTAGATGTCTTCAAAGCCTTTGCGTGTTGTGCTGCCATTGATAAGAATTTGGGTTGCGAGAACCTCTCCAGTCAGTGGGTTCACCATTGTCGGCGCATATCCAGCCCACGGAACCTCTTGGTCGAGGCCATCAATCCATTTCACAACGTTGTAGCGAGGATCTCCGAGGTCAATGTTATCGTCGGCCAATTCAGTTTTGAAGGCTGCAAATCCGAACGATATATTCCAACTTTCTACCGCGCGGCGACCGATATCGACATATTCCTTGGGGAAGTCTTTGAGGTAGACGATTTGTTGTGCAGTTTTTTTGCTCTCGACGTCTATTTTATAATGAGCAATCGGCAAGGTTTCGTCGGTGCCGGGGCGTCTTGCTGCGGGGAAGAAGCCAATGTTCTGTGTGCGCGCAAGACTCGCTGTGCGCCCAAGGATTTTTGGATTCTTATCTTGCCGTTTCAGGAAAAGGCGAATTTTGACCTCTCCCGAACGCTTCAGGCTTGCATCAGGTGCTGATTTTGCAAGAGCGAATGAAACAGTGTGCAGCAGGTCAACCACAACGGTGTCTGCATCTTGTTCGACTTTAATGACTTTGGGCTCGGCGATAGTCTGCCAGCTTCCGGCGTCGCGCCCTGCATCGAGGTCAACTGTTGCTCCACCGATGCTATTCCAAAGACTCAGTTCGTTGCCAGCGGTTGAAAAGTCGACTTCGATTTTTCCATCTGCTGTGTCCTTCACATCGAAGGAAAGAAGTTTTTCGAGGCGGTTTGAGCTCTGACTGGCAACAACGAGTTGCTGCTGACCTGCTTCATTTTCGGCGAGAATAAGGCGACTTTCCACCGGGCGGAAGTTGAGGTTTAGCGCTGTGCTAAAGAATCCCTTGGTTTCGATCACATTGAGGCCAAACAGAAATGTGTCTTCGAGGTCGCGTTTTTCCAGAATGGCGCGGTCAGCGCTTGTCTTAATGAACTTAACCTTCGAGTCCTGCTTGCCACTGCAAGCCAAGGTCAGGGTGCCCAACGACAGCGCGGAGAAGAGTGAAAGTGCAACCAGAATGGATTTTTTCATTGCGGTGCCTCGAAAATACCGAGTAGAATTTGGCTGTTGGATAGACTTTCAAAGAGCTAGCCGACCAGCCAGTCACTCGTAGGAACGGATGCGGTGCTCGTCAATGAGAATCTTTCACAGTACTTTTTGTGGCTGATATGACAGGAATTATTTATATAAAAGGAGCCAATCGTGGTCGTCGACTGGACGAAAATTGAAGCCCTCGCCATGGATATCGACGGTACACTCAGTACCCGCGGGCGATTTGCTGCCGAGGTGGTTGCAGTTTTGCACGCCCTAAAGCGCGCAGGCTTTACTTTGATTCTGGTGACCGGACGACCTTCGGGGTGGGTGCAGGGGTTGGTTTCATATCTCCCAGTCGATGCGGCCATTGCAGAGAATGGTGGAGTTGTCTTTCGTGGGGCAGAGGCAGCTCCATTGCTTCGGAAGAGCAATGGTGATGATTATGAGGATGCAATCGACGTTGGTTCTCGACGGGCTCTTCTGGCCGAGGTGTTCAATCGAGTTGTTCAAAAATATCCTGGTTTGAAAGTGACCGAGGACAACGTCTACCGTTTAAGCGACTACACCTTTCATGTTGCTGGTCTCGATTCTGCTCAGCTTTTTGAAATCAGGGCTTTTGTAGAGAGCCTCGATTTTGCATTCACCTGGTCAACCATCCATGCTCACATCATGCCGCACGGACAAGAAAAGGGCAGCGCGTTGTGTTGGCTCCTGCAGCAGATGCATCTTCCGGCTTCACCGGCAAGCTCCACTCTGACGGTCGGTGATAGCCCGAACGATGTGACTCTTTTTGACGAAGGCAGATTTCCTTGCTCAGCCGGAGTGGCGAATATCGAGAAGTACCGCGGTGTGATGAGTGCATTCCCAAAGTTCATCAGCACTCGCTCTGAGGGCGATGGGTTTGTAGAACTCGCCTGTAAGCTTTTAGATGCGAAAGGTGCGCTGCTGTGAGTGCTTCCAAAACTCCCCAGATTCTTTATTCCGACGCACATTGGCTTGTTGTCGAGAAGCCTTATGGCCTGGCGACTCACGGAGGTGACCCGGGAGACTTGGGAGTGCAGGAGTGGTTGGAACTTCATCTGGGTGTGAAGACCTTTGTGTGTTCACGGCTCGATAAGGGAACGACAGGTGTTCTGATATTTGCACGCACCCCAGAAGCCAGTGCTCAGGCAGAGCGCGTGCACACCGACGAGTCGTCGCGCAAAACGTATTATTTTCTGGCAAGCAAAGATGTCTCTAAAAAAAATGGGCTGAACTGGGTTTGTGAATTACCTCTCGATGGAAAAGCGGCGCGCACCGAATTCTTTTTCGAGACACAGCTCAACAAAGATGTTTTTCTCTACAAAGCAGTGATTGCGCGTGGACGCATGCACCAGATCCGCAGGCACGCCTCGGAAAGTGGATGCCCGCTGTGGGGTGATGTTGAGTATGGTGGCTGCAATGCAGCACGAATTGCTCTTCACTGTGCAGAACTTCAATGGCCGGGGCTGGCCAGTGTGATTCGCTCTCCGCTGCCTCAAAGCTTCAGTGCCGAGGTGCACAAGCAAGGACGCACTGCTGTAGAGAGCGCTGTTGCGCATGAACGTCGCGGATTTTGGTTTGCCAGCATCGCTCAAGCCTGGCGTGTGGTGCAGCGTGGTGAGCTTACAGATTACGACGTTTCGGTTGATGTATATGGGGCACATGCATTGGTTTGGGTCTATTGCGACTCAGAGCGCGAAGAGCTTGTTTCGGCGCTCGAACCGCTTTTGCTGGAATTGCAGCACCGCTTTGGTGTTGTTGGCTGTGTTTGGCGTCGGATTGCAAAAAATCCTCATAAGAAGGGGCTCGTTCAGGAAATGTGGACTGCGGGGCAAGAGCCTCCGGAGACTTTCACTGTGAGCGAGCATGATTGGAAGGCATTGGTCACTTTGACTTTGCGCCAGCATGTTGGATTGTTTTTGGATCACCGGGACAATCGACGTCGGGTGCAGCAGATGGCACCCGGCAAGCGGATCGCGAATCTATTTTCCTATACCTGCGCATTTGCAATCGCCGCGGCTCTTGCTGATGCAGAGGTTGTTGTGAATGTGGATGCAGCCGCAAGTGCTTTGAACGTTGGAAAGAAGAATTTCGAAGTCAATCAGCTCGCAGAGCGGCGCACGGGTAAATTCGTTGAGCGAGATGTGCGTGTTTGGCTCGAGAAACAAGTGCAAAAGATTGAGCGTGGAGAGGATTCGGGTTGGGATGTCATCGTGTGCGACCCTCCAACCTTTTCCTCGACTCAGGATTTAGGTGTTTTTCATGTTGCGCAGGAATGGCAGGAGCTTGCTGAAAATTGTGCGCGGATATTGAGAGCAGATGGTGTTTGTTTTTTCTCAATGAACAGCCAAGCACACGAGCGGCTTGCATTCGAGGCGGCGTTGCAGAAGTGTTTTGCTGCGGTGCAGCGCTTGAAAGCGCCGTTCGATTTTCCTGAAATTGCAGGACGCTCGCACGCCCGTTTTTATGCTTGCCGTGAGCCTCGTTTCGCGCGCTAAATTTGTGGATTTAGCGCTCATAGAAACGGCTCTTGTGCGGGTTACTTGATCCGCAAAGGGATTTGGAAAGGAACACGCTTTGTACATGCAGACTCTGGTTCGCCTGGGAAAGAGCAGCATCTCTCGCCGGTCAATTGCGCGAGTGATGCACTCGCAATGGTTTCCTTAGTAATCTTCGCTACCTGCTTATCTTTGCCTGCCTCAAAGGTGAAAACATCGCTCCGGGTGCGACCTGAGAGATCTTTAACCGCCATCGAAGCGATGCGGCAATTCATCTCCTGTTGTTCTTTCACGGGTTTGAACTGCTCGACAAATTCACTCAAAATAACACTTTCAGTGACAGGGTAAGCGAGGCCTTTGCCGTAAACTCCAGTTTTCGTCAGGATACTGTTGTATTGCTCATAAGCACTCATCCCAGCATAGGGTGCACGGCTTTGTGACGTCGAATGAAAAAAGCGGAGTCTTGGAAAAACAGCTGCAGCGCTTTGGATCGATGATTCAGCGACATTTGTATCAAAGTTTGCGTGATTCCCAGAATCCGGATCCCAGCCTGGATTATCGGTGACGAGCAGAATCACTTTGTCTGCTTTTAGGCGCTCGGGTTTCGAGTTTTTGTCTGTATCAAACATCTTGAGAGCCTCTCGCAGGCCTCCTTGTGAGTATTCCTGTGAGTCGTCCCCACCTGCTGCAGCCCACCTGCCCAAGCTGCTGGCCAACCCACTGGCAGCTGAGAAATTGTGGCGTGCATCAATTGAGTCCCGGAAACCAATGGCTCCAAATCGGGCATCCCATCCCTTTGCTTCAATCGCCCGAGCGAATGCAACGACGTGGTTCTTAATTGAGTTAATGTTACTCTGCATTGAGCCCGTGATGTCGAGTACAAATATAATGTCGGTCGGATATTTATCAGACGCCATTTTTTCGGTTTCAACTTGCGATTTGCACACCGTGGTGAGCTGAAAAATCTGCTCGTCGGGGCTTGAATTGACTGAGATGGACGCGGGAACTGTGCGTTGTTCGTCGGGGCAATCGAGTGCCTGTAACGCCAGCTGCAGCCCTTCACCCGCGGCACTGCTCTTGCCACCTGGCGCTTGGCCAGGCTTCTTCATGCCTGCTGCGTTCGCGCCAGCCGCTGTGGTTTCTTTCTTCTTGGTTGGTGTGTCGCTCGCGTAGTGGCCGGATCTGCAAGAAGCCGTTGCCCACCCAAGAATTACTGCAGACACGTAAATCAGAGTTTTCACCGTCGTCTCCGTCCACTTTTTTTCGTCGTATCGGTGAAATGCGCGGCGAACTTAAGCGCAGGTGAACAAGGCCAGTGTTTTTTGAGCCTTCTGCGGTGTGCACGCCCTCTGGGCACAGGCCGAAGGCATTGATGGAGCGAAGAAACACTTAAAGGGGATCGGAACCTCTTTGGATGCCCTTAAGCAATTTGAGCACATAAGGTTACGCGGCTTCAAAAGCCGTGAATCGGGTTAAAGTTTTTCGTAAAGACGTTCCCATTTCTCTTGATGTGCCGCGAGTTCATTCTCGAGGCGAGTCACCTCAGCTTGACGCTTCTGTAGCTCCTGAAAAGTGAGCCCTTGCTCATATCCTTCATTCAGCAATCGCGTTGCATTGTTGAGTTCTGTTTCGAGAGCCGGGATGCGCTCCTCGAGCTTTTCAAGTTCCTTTTTTTCGGAGTATGTCAGCTTGGCCTTTTCATTTTTGGCTGCTTCTTTGGTGGCAGATTTTGTTAGGTTGCTGGTGTTCTTTTTTTCCTCTTTTGCCGCTGAAGTCTTGGCTGGATTCAGTGCGACGAGAAGTGCGAGTGCTTGCTCCAAGTTCGGAACGATTGTCCAGTGGTAAAAGCTCGTGTCTTGTTGTTTCTCTATTCCGGAGAACGCCAGAATATGCGTGGCAACGCGTTGTATAAAGTAACGATCGTGGCTTGTGAAAACAACGCCGCCGGAAAAATTGACGAGTGTTTCTTCAAGCCCTTGAAGCGTGGGGATATCGAGGTCATTGGTTGGTTCGTCAAGAACCAGTGTGTTGGCCTGTTCCAGCATCATGCGTGCCATCAGTACCCGCGCTTGTTCGCCTCCTGAAAGATTTTTCAGTTTGCGTTCGGAGTCGTGGCGACGGAAGAGAAACTTTTCAAGGTAGCTCATTACGTGGAGATAACCCTGACTCGTGTGAACATAGTCACCTTCAGGGCAGATCGCGCTGCGAACGGTTTGGTTGAAATCAAGTTCATGGCGATGTTGATCGAAGTAACTGACTTTGATCAGGTCATGTCTCTTGCACGTGCCTGTGTCAGGTTCAAGGCGCCCCGCAAGAATCTTGAGAAGATGTGTTTTGCCGCAGCCATTGGGGCCGACAATAGCCAGACGTGTGCCTGGTTTGATTTTGAGCGATAAATCTTTGGCCAGCAGGGGTTTATCGGAGCCACCTGGATGGGCGTAAGAAAGTTTCTCGAACTCCAGCAAGACCTGAGAGCCAAGATTTTCTTTCACTGAAATCCAATAATCCGTTGCATCGCGTTCTCTGCTTTCCATGGCAGCTTCAAAACTGAGAGCAACTGTAGGTTTGTCGGCAGCGCGTTTTTCAGTTGCTTGAAGTTTGACTTCAAGAACAGCAGCACGATTGATACGCGCCTGTTGTTTGGTTGTACGAGCTGCAGGACCGCGGCTGAGCCATGCAAGCTCTCTGCGCATCAGATTCGCCATGCGTTGATTGCGGGTGCGGTTCTCCTCCATGCGGCGCACCTTTTCTGCAGCATGCGCTTCGTAATTGCCGGAATAGAATTGAATGTCACCCTCTGCGATTTCAAGAATTCGGTTAGCCAAGGTGTCTAGAAGTGAACGGTCGTGCGAGACGATGGCCATGGCAATGGGCTCGGGTTCATCGTCTAGGAGGGGAACGCCCAGCATTTGAAAGCCGGTTTCAGATAAGTCGAGCAGAATGTCTTCCAGCCATTCGACCGTCTCCACGTCCAGGTGGTTGGTCGGTTCGTCGAGCAAGAGCAATTGCGGCTGACTGATGAAGGAGTGAATCAATTGCAGACGCTTCTGCTGCCCACCTGAGAGGTGTCTGACCTCACGCTCGGTGAATTCCTCTAGTCCGGCCACACGCAGAGCACCAGCGAGTGCATTGGGAATATCAACGCTGCGCGAGTCCAATGCGTGCTGGAGCTTATCGAGCTCGGCGAGCCATTTTTCATCGCTTCCCAATTCAGGAGAGTCTTCGAGTCTGGCTAAGTGCTTCTCAAACCGGCTCTGAGTTTCTTCGGCGTTGTCCGTTCCGAAGATCTTTTTGAGCTGGGAGGTCAGAATATCTTTGACTGTGTGCTCGAGTGAGAAGGGGATGGCCTGGCTCACGTAGGCTTTGCGCAGGCCGCTGCGCCAAGCTGCATGGCCGGCATCGGATTGTCCGACTCCGGCGAGAATTTTCAGGAGTGTTGATTTACCGGCTCCATTGGGTCCAACGATGCCAAGCCGGTCGCCTGGGTGAAGGGTGAGTGACAGTCCCTCAAACAGTGTGGTGACGCCAATGCGTACGGCCAAGTCTTGGCTAGTGAGCAGTGGGGAGGTGGCATTGGCCATCCGGAAGCCTCTCAGAATTTCAAAGGCGAATGTCTCCGAGTTGTGTCACCTGATCTTTGCTAACTTCAAAGGTGACAGATTTTTTCAGATCATCGCTCTGATAAATGTTGAATTGATAGGTGCCGGGCAGAAGGGTGTTGAAGATAAATCCATCGGCCGAGCGTGTCCGAAACGGCTTAACAGATTTGTCCTCACCCGTGAAATCCTCCCAGACGCCATTTTCAGCTCTGCTGATCCTGTAGCTCACGCCGGCCAGAGAGCGTCCCACAAGGCGACCTTGGACACCCTGTTGAAGTGTTTGGCGGATGAGCGTTTTCCATCCTTCCTCTTGACGCGCAACAGTGACATCGCGCCAGCGCTTGTGAGAGGGCTGAAAGCCCTGCATCCGCCCATTCACTTCCATCGCGAACGCCAGTACGCCGGCCTCACGGAATTGCCAGTCGGCATCAGTGCCGTCAGCTTCATACAGGAGCTCTGGTGGAGTGCCGAGAGCGTATGTGCCCTTTCGGCCAGCATCATCAACGATGTTGGCCTTCATTTCTGCACCAATGCTTTTGAACAATTCCAGGGAAGGATTTTTCTCTTTGCGGCATCCATAGGGATAGAGAATCATTTCGCTGAATGCATGGTAGCTGATGTTTGCGATGGGCCGCTCGCTGAGCACAAGTTCAATCATGGCTTTGGTCTCGGGCTCACTTGCTGCTTCTGGGCCGCGGAATGAATCGCTTGATTTGTTTGGGCTCGAGCCATTGCACGAACCCCAGAGTGCTGGATAGTTGCGATTAATGTCTACGCCAAATGAGCGTCCCTCTGTTTCCCATGCATTCTTGCGCCACATGTTTTGGCCTTCGTGCACGAACTGATTGCCGTCAGGATTGACCTGAGGAACCAGTATGATGCGCGCCGAGTCGAGCCAATGTGTGACCTCTGGATCAGTGCCGTATCCGTTCAGAAGAACCTGAGCCATATGCATAACAACTTCTGTGGTCATGACTTCACGTGCGTGGTGCATCGCGTTGAAAAGTAAAGTGGGCTGATTTTGATTCTTGGGCTGTGCTGAAATGAACAACGCTTGGATAGGGCGTTTGCGGCGTGTAATGCCGATGGTGCGCAGCGTTGTGAGACTCGGATAGTTTTGTGACAGAGAGGAAAGCGTGTCGAGCACCTCGGTTGGTGTGAAATAAGGTTCAAGATTCTCTCGCTGCAGCTGTGCGTTAAGAGGTGAGAATTGAATCTGGAAACCTTTTTCTTTGAGCTCGTCGAGGCTGTTCTGCTCGAGAGCAACTTCCGCGAGGTTTTCTTCCAAGGAAACGCCCAAGATGTCGAAAGAGGCCAGGTCACGCAAATCCTCTGCACGACGCACGGGGTCGTGCGAGATTTTAACACTCACGATGCGTTTCGGGGCAGAGCTGAGTGCAGCAGATTGAATATTCATTGAAAGCGCACCAATGGAACCAATGAGAGCCAGCAACACACGCTGGCTAATGGGAAAACGACTTCCGGATTGTCTGGGCATGTGCGCCTCCGAAATAAAAAAAAGGATGGCCTCTGAGCCACCCATTCTGCCTGTCTTTCGACTTGCGTCAAATAAATACGTTTTATTCTGGTCAGAGTGCCAGGCTGAGCGCTGTGTTGACCTGAAGTGTAGCGAGCCGCAGCATGTACTCTTTGTTGATAATATTAATCGAATCACATTGCTTGTGGTAGCAGGGGTTTTCATCACCACCGAAGAAATTCTCTGAGATGATGGTCGCGGGAATATTCTTGTTCCAGAACGAAGCATGGTCGGAGCGGTTTGTGCAGGCTGCAACCTTCTTCATATTGAGTTCAAGATTCATGTTCAATTCTTCAATCACACGCGTGATGGGTTTGCTATCCGGACGGTCGCAGTCCATGGCATGGTATGCAAAGTCGTTGTTGCCGTCGTAGCCAATCATGTCAGCCTGAACGACTCCCAAAAAGGTCTCTTCCTTGCGCAGCTGGTTCGCATAGGCGCGCGACCCAATCAGACCAAGTTCTTCCTGATCGAAGCCAACAAAGCGGATTGATACGGGCAAAGTGTTGAGCTTTGAGAGCAGGTGAGCCGCTTCAAGGAATCCGACAGTGCCCGAGCCATCGTCATCCGCGCCTTTGTTGCGCACGGAGTCCATGTGACCAGAGACGATAACGAATTTGGTGCGATCGGCTCCCCACAAGGTTCCTTCAACGTTGGCGCCCTTGTATCCGTTGTATGTGTAGGGAACGAGCTTTGTTTCAATTCCCAGTCCAGAAAGGGTCTGCATAACGTATTGTTGCGTGAGGTTGCGGTTTTCTGTACCGCCGCGCTCCGTGATGCGGACTTCCTTGCCTTCAAGCATGAAAGTGCGGTCGCCCGTGAGAGTTTCGAGCATTTCCATCATGCGTCCAAGGTCAGGCTGAACAGCCTCAGCCTTTGTGACCGCGCGAGGTCGCCAAGAGGGAGGAGGAGGAAGGTTAGGGCGCTCGAGTTGATCGGCGGCCAAAAAACGCTCGTCATCGAGTGAGACTGGCCACACGAAATTTTTTGCTTCTAACTGCAGACGGGTCGTGTCGGCGGCATTCATAAGATACATGCCGCGGTTGCGCGAACCCGCCACAAGTTGTCCGCTCACCGGAGCTTCGCCTTCCACGAATGAGAGGGTGGTTCCAGCCGGCCAAGGAAGTTCGATAACGGTTCCCGAAGATGATTTTGGTTTCTTGCTGAGCACCTGGATTTGCCGGCCTTGACCCATTTCAAATTGGCCAAGAACCCATAGATTCTCTGCTACAGAGGACTTGGCTGTGGTGATTCTCAGCCAGACGGTCGTTGACTTCGGATTAAAATGTTGAATTGCGAGTGCGGGTCCATGTCCCATGGCCAGCGCTGCGTCATGAAAGAAAAAGCCGCCAGTGATGAGGAGTGCTGCCGAGGTTGCAAATAGTGATGATAGTCTCATTCCGGTACCCTCGAAGTTTGGGCTCCATGGATGGGTAGGCGACTCAGTGCTGATTCTTTCTGCTCATCAGATTATGCCCGGGTAGACTGCTGGGCAAGCCTGAAGCCCGCTATTTTTTAGGTTGGGTTTGGGAAGTTGTAAAAAGTCGTTCGATTTGCCGGCGAGCTTGCTCTTTCTGTAGAAAGCCAACCCCCTGACATCCGCTCGAAATCCGAGAAGTGTTACTCTGTTTAGGATGGTAGTTCGCAACTTCGGTTGGGGTTCTGCCGATGTTTTCCATTGGGGAACGCGATCTCATGGGTGAGGCAAAGCCGGATATTTACAAGATGTTTCAGGTGGCAGAACCGGTGCCATTTGGAAGTCAGATGGACATATTGATTGCCGACCCTCAAAGTGACCTGCGCCTTATTCTCAGCCACCATTTGCAAAAGCTCGGGTTTACTAAAATACGAACCGTTAAAGATGGTATGACTGCTCTCCTTGAAATGCGCCGTCAGCCTGCCAACATTCTCTTGCTCAGCAATGAGTTCGAAGGCCCAACGGCCATCGATGTGATTCAGGAGTTGAGAGAAGACCCGAGCCTGCAGCGTGATGTGGTGATTCTCAGTTCGACACCACCGAGCAAAGCTGAAATTATGTATGCGCTGGAATGTGGTTTTGATGATTTTCTTATCAAGCCCGTTATTCCAAATGAAATTATGCCCAAGCTTCGTACTTCGCACTCTGCTTTTGCAAGCCATAAAAACCCAGAGCGTATTTATGAGTTCGCAAAGACAGCTTTAAAAATGCAGGAGTTCGATCACGCAGAGCGTATTTATCAAGAGCTGGCCAGGCAAACACAATTCGCAGCGCGTCCATTTGTTGGGCTTGCGCGTATCGCATCGCTGCGTGGAGAACTTGATAAGGCTATAGATTTGGTCAAGACAGCCATACAACGCAATGATAAGTACGTCCACGCTCACGCGCTGATGGGAGACCTCCTGCTTGAGCAAAAGAATCTGGATGCAGCCTTAGCGAGCTACCGAATGGCTATTGAGCTCAGCCCATTGAACGTCGTTCGGTACGAGGTAGCAACGGCTGCCTTGCTTGAAAAAGGTCGGGTCGACGATGCTATTTCGCTGTTGGAGATTGCGACCACTGCTGGATTTGAAAATCCCTTTATTATTGAGCGATTGGGGTACTGCTACTTCCAGAAAAAGGAATACCAGAAGGCTAGCAAATTCCTGCGCCAGGCCGTTCATGCTGAGCCAGACAACGTCAGCTTCCTTAATTCCTTGGCGATTTGCTACAGAGATTCAGCTCAATTCGACGAAGCATTGGAAACCTACAATCAGATTCTCAAGCGTGACAACGACAACAGTGCGGTGATGTTCAATAAGTCTCTGCTACTCATTATGATGCAGCGCAAAGAAGATGCCCTTAAGCTTCTTAAGAGGGTTCTAGCGAAGCAGCCTGACTTTCAGAAGGCTAGGGACAAGATTCTTGAGCTGGGTGGACACGTCGATTGAGCCTTTAGCTGTGGAAAACTCCAACTCTCAGATTTTCCATCACTTCGGATACGCTTTGAATTGAGTCGATGCCTTCGACACTTTTTCCGGCTTGCCAAAAATCACTGTAAGAGAAGCCCTTCAGGGAAGCCTCTTTGAGCTTCCATGCTGATTGAATGGTGTAATACATCCTCATCCAATGCTTAAATTTCGGATGCTTGAGCATGTAACGGGCAAGTGGGTTAGCCTTCAGCCCCATGCGTTTCACGCTTTCGGTGAAGATAACAGAAACAGGTACGCCGCTGATTTTCTCTGTAAGAACGATGTCTGCTTCATGCGCTGATATGATTGCTTTCTTATAGTCTTCGTGTGCATTGCATTCGCGTGTTGCAATAAAGCGCGTCCCCATCTGAACACCCTGGTAGCCCAGCATCATGGCTGCATGCACTTGTTCTTGTGTGGAGATTCCGCCAGCTGCAATGAGGGGGACACCGAGATCACGCATCTCATTAAACAGGGATTGGGGAGTTTGATGGCCTGCGTGTCCACCCGCACGATTGTTGACACAGATAATACCATCCACACCGCTTTCTAGCGCTTTGAGAGCCCACTTTCGGTCGACAACGTCATGATAGACGTATCCCCCAGCGGCATGAACACGCTCAACAACCCAGCGCGGGTTGCCCAGTGAAGTGACAAAAAAACGAACTCCCATTTCAAGAGAAATATCGAGATATTTTTCCATTCTATCGCGATACATCTTTGATGATTTTTCGGTGATTATATTGAGTCCAAAGGGCTTTGAAGTCAGTGATTTGATATAGCATAGGCCGTCTTTGAAGTCTCGCTTGTGAACAAAAACAAGTGAGAGTGGCTGCACAATTCCCATGCCACCCGCCTCTGAAACGGCAGCGACGAGTTCAGGATTGCTGCATGGGTACATGGCGCCACAGATAATGGGGAGTTCAGTGCCTGTATGTTTGAGAAAAACTGAGTTGCTCATTCTATTTTAGTTCTCCTGTTGGGCTCACAAGCCAGGTTGTGCGTCCAATGGCAACGGTTCCGCCGCTGGAGTCGGTGATTTCGCTTGCCACAACAATGTTTGTTGGCGCCTCAAGATACTCAACTGTGTGTTCCATTTTAGCCTTGGAGGTGAGCATTCCTCGAGCCTTTTTAATGTACTCAACTTCGAGTTTGACAAGAATTGCACGGCTGTTGGGCGGAATTGCTGTGTGCAGGCTCAGGCCTGCGGGAAATTCCGCGAGATTCGCGAGTGCTAGAGCGTGAACCGAATTGAGATGGTTTCGCACGGAGCGATTGTCGTCGATCTCCACCGTGGCCTGACCCCGCTCCAGTTCAATGACTCGGGGTTTTATACTTCCAGTGTAGGGAATAACGGTTCCAATCAGCCGGCTAAACGCTGTTTTGCCGCCCGGAACCTGGTTGAAATTCTTCCAGACCTTGAGAATCTGTTGTGGCTGAAAAAGATTGCGCTGCATTTTGGTCAGCATTTCGTTTGTCCAGCGCATAAACACCCTTCCTTGAGTGGCATTTTGGATTGTCCGGGCATATTGTTGCGCCGGTTCTTGCTCGCCAAGTCTTCGACCAGGAAAGTGTCCCATGGAACAACTTCTGAAAAAAGTACTCAGTCAGCTTTCAATCGGCTCCAACCAATGGGTAGGTTTGCGTTACCACCGTGAGCATGCACGGACACGCGAGGTGCGCGATGCGCATCCTGAATCCAACCGCGGCAGTGAATCCGCAGGTGTGATGATTGAATGGCTCGTCGATGGCCAATTCGGCTATGCTGCCACCCCAGATCTGTGCGAAGCCTCGTTGCTGAGGACTGCCGCATTAGCGCACGGTAACGCTGTTTCTGCCGCCCGGCGCGCTCTGTATCGCTTCGACACATCGCGTCGCCCGCCGTCACAAGGGATCTATTCTTCAAAGGTGAGTTCACCGTTGGCTGGGCTGAGCGATGCCGAACAGTTCGAAGTGCTCGTGAGTCTCACTAAACGCATGCGCACATCTGAGGCTGTCATCACTGCAACCGCCTGGTTACAGAATGTTCAGGTTGAGAGCTGTTTTGTTTCCTCTAATGGCGCTCATTTTGAACAGGATCTTTCTCTGGTCTCGGTTGCTCTTGAGGCTGTTGGCCAGAGAAACGGAGTTGTTCAGAAGCGTTCCAACCATGGATTGAGCGCATATTCCTACCAAGGCGGGGCAGAGTTTGTTCTCGAGAAAATTCTTGCGCAGCAGGCAGATAAAGTTGCCGTTCAATTGCACGAGCTGCTCGAGGCAGCCGAGTGCCCCAACGAGACAACCCATCTGGTTCTTGCGCCCGACCAAATGATGCTGCAGATACACGAAAGTATCGGGCATCCGCTCGAACTCGATCGCATTCTCGGAGACGAGCGCAACTATGCAGGTTCGAGTTTTGTTAAACTCGAAGATTTTGGCCGGTTGCAATATGGCTCCGAACTCCTCAACGTCACCTTTGATCCGGGAGTTGAGCACGAGTTTGCTTCCTATGCCTTCGATGATTGTGGGCATCCAGCGCATCGTGAATTCCTGATTGAAAAGGGGGTTCTTAAACGTGGTCTGGGCAGCCTAGAAAGCCAGGCTCGTTCGGGCGTTCTGGGCGTCGCCAATCAGCGGGCGAGTTCATGGAATCGTGCACCCATCGACCGCATGGCAAATATCAATGTAGAACCCGGTGAGAAATCGTTTGAGCAAATTATCTCCGGCATCGAGCGCGGCGTATTCATGGAATCCAATAAATCCTGGTCAATCGATGACTACCGCAACAAATTTCAGTTTGGTTGCGAATACGCACGCGTCATCGAAAATGGAAAGCTCGGCCGCGTGCTGCGCAACCCCAACTATCGTGGGGTGACATCTGATTTTTGGAAGAAGCTTGTCGCCGTGGGTGACCCCTCAACTCTTGGCGTTTTCGGTACCCCGTACTGTGGCAAGGGTGAACCCAATCAAAGTATCCGCGTGGGTCATGCATCTCCTGTATGTGCCTTTGCAGGGGTAGAGGTTTTTGGAGGTGCACAATGAAAACATCCGCACACATTTTTGATGAACAGCAGCTCTCCTCCCGGTTCAGTCTTTTTTGTGAACATTTTTTTTCACAGTTGAGCGGCGGAGAAAGTGCACGAGTGTCTTTGGCGGCAGAACAAACCCATTTTCTGCGCATGAGCCGCGGAGCCGTGCGGCAAAACGGAACTGTTGAAGATGCGCAGGTGCAGGTTCAATTCATTTCTCAGGCCGGGCAGGTCTTTGAACTCTCATTGCCTTTCGTTGGCGAAAACAGCAATGCGCTCGCACACCTGGCCTTTGGAATTGTCAGCAAAGCACGCACACAGGTGCAAGGAATTCCTGCGGATCCTTATGTGAACCGGCCTGCGGCGCGCAGCACAAGTTCGGTTTCACACAAGGGTCAGTTGTTGAATCCGAACGAAACAGTCGAGGCGGTGCTCGGTCGACAGCAGCAGGGCGACGATCTCGTTGGAATCTATGCAGGGGGGCTCACGGTCTCTGCATTGGCAGATTCGGCAGGAATGCATCACTGGTTTTCGAGTGAGTCTTTTTTTGTTGACTACTCTCTGTGGCTGACCAATGGTCGAGCCGTCAAGTCGAGTTATGCTGGGCGCACGTGGGAGCAAGATGCGTACGAGCAGTCTGTTGCTCAGACACGTGCCAACCTGGAAATCCTGAAGAAGCCTCAGCGAGTTTTGAAGCCTGGAAATTATCGCGTGTTCCTTGCGCCATCTGCAACTTCAGAGTTGCTCAATATGCTGTCCTGGGGCGCGCTCTCTGAGGGGGCATTGCAGCGTAAAGATAGTCCGTTGTGCGCTGTTCGTGCGGGTGAGAAGTCGTTTTCGCCCAAGTTCTCGCTCAAGGAGAATTTCGCTCTCGGTTTTGCACCGCGTTTCTCAAACGACGGTGAGCTTGCGCCGGAAGTCATCTCTCTGTTTGAGAATGGAAAGTTTGTTCAAGCATTGGTGAGTGCGCGCACAGAAAAGGAATTCGGTGTGCCGAGCAACGGCTGCGGCTCTGAACGATTGCGTACACCAGAAATGGGCACGGGCACGCTGGCGATGAGCGATGCCTGCAATGCGCTCGGAACGGGATTGTACCTCTCTGACCTTCACTATTTGAATTGGAGTGACGCAATCCAAGGCCGTGTGACGGGGATGACTCGTTACGCGTGCGTGTGGGTGGAGAATGGCGAACCTGTTTGCCCCATCCAGGATATGCGCTTCGATGAAACCCTGTTCCGTTGTTTTGGCAGCGAGCTTGCTGAAGTAACACGCGAAACCGAGGTCATTCCGGAAACCTCAACCTACGTGCGACGTGCCTTGGGCGGAGCGCGTGTGCCAGGCATTCTGGTCAATAATTTCCAATTCACTCTCTGATTACTTACAGCTTACAGCTACAGATGTGTTGCCCGGCGCGTTCGGAGAATTTGGTGCGCCCGGGGGCGCGTCGCCGACGTCCACGTCTGCAATTGGGACAGCCCGAACAGCTGCTCCACCCGAGGTTGCTTCGCCATTAACCGTAGACAGTGCGAACGCAGGGATTGAATCCAGCGTGAAAATTGAACCGCTGTCACCCTTTTGCAGAAGCACTTTAGTGGGCAGTGGAAACAAAGTGAAGGTGCTTGCGCTTCCATCGTTGACGAAAATGGTATCATTGGGCGGGAGGCTTTCTCCCGAATTGAACATCCCAGGTGGAGATCCAACGTTGGTCTCATCCTTATCGACAGCCGAATCGAAAAAATAATTCAGTTTCGAAATATTGACTTTCAATTTCAAAAACTTTCCAAAGCCGCTGCCCACTGTGGAGGAAGTCCAGGGCATAATTTCAACCGGTATCGTGGCCGTTTCGCTAGAAGGTATCGTGGCCGTTTCGGCAGAAAATTCGAAGGATTCCATTCCCACAATGCTAGGCATGGGCATGGCCATAAAACCTCTGTGCAGCGCAACGTCGGTCGAGCTCGGGAGCGCATCGGCAGTCTCCTGAATAATGTAGTTAGAATTAAGGCGCAGGAAATCGATGGGGTTAATCATCATATTTAGGTTCGCTGCACTGCCCAAGTCTTTGCCATTGACAAAGACATTGGTTCCCGACTTGTTGCCGTTCACTTTATTCGCACTTGCTACTGCAAAAAACGGATTCCACACACTCAAAACCGCATTCACATAATCTGTTGCGGCGCTGTAATCAGTTCCAAATTGAGCATTGACTTGCGCAAGATTCAAGCCTGGCAGCATTCCATCGAGTGCCCGATTGATGGCGTCTTTCAGCGAGCACACTCCGTTTTGCACCGAGCCACACTGGTCAAGATTCAGCGGAGAGTCGCTCAGTCCGCTGCCGAGCTCTTTGACCATCGCAAGCATGTTATAGCGCGAAAAGGTGCGCAGACGCTCTCGGGTGATATAGCGCACGTAGGCGAGGTTCGCGGGGCTATTGAGCGGGACCTCGAGACAGTTCTCCGGAGACGGATGAAAGAGACCGAGTTTGGTTGTGAGCGAAGCTCCAGCCCACGCAACTAAAGAGTAGGTCGGGAATCCTGTGCATTTGCCGGATGGGTCGGTTTTGCCATCGTCACTCTTAAGCGTCGGGTCGATGCTCGAGCTCATAATAGAGTCTATGAACAAGCGCATGTGATTGCCTGGTTCGGCCGGCTTCACATACTCGCTCCACGGTCCTTTTGTTTCTGCTGCAGTCGTGTTGTTGACCCACTGCGCTCTGATCTCGCGCAGTGAATTGAGCAAATCCGAGCCAATTGATTCCGTGAGCTCCAAATCCAGAACAGCCATATCGTGGTATGTTGCACATGAGATTTGGGTTGTGGCACTGCGTGTGTCGAGTTTACATTGCTGTTGCGCTTCTGGAGCACCTTCCCCAAAAATCCGGTCGAGTTTATGGGTCGATGGCCGCAGTGCATTCAATATCTTGATGCCTTCTGCTTCGGTAATCGTTTGGCTTTGAATTTTTTTTCTGACTTCCTTGCGCAGTTGTTTGACTGCTTCGAGTTCAGGGATCTTCACATCAAACGTAAGATAAGCATCGGCCGGCGCAGGAAGTGTTGTTCCGGAAACGTTGTAGATTGCAAGTTGCGCAGAATCTGCCAAGGAATAATCGAGGCAGTGTGCAGCAGTGTAAATGCGCACCCGCATTGGGTCTGAGCTTCCCGGGAAACGGAACGCTGCAATCGCGGCGCTCTCGGATGGGAATTTGATCTGCGCCGAAGACGCTGGAGGCGGAATTTCGCCCGTGTGCTTCGGAAACTCGAGCAAAACACTGCAGCGCTTCAGCTCCCCTTGAATTTTTCCATCGGCATCTTTGAGGAGGCCGAGCGGGTCATTCGCTCTGCGCGAGTTTATGAAGATATAGCCCCCAGTTGTTTTCAGAGGCTCGCTTATGCTCGGTACAATTGATTGACCCGTTTTGTTGAATCCATTGACCAGGAACCGCATTACGCGGTCACGCTGCTGGTCTGCGGTTGGTGTTTTGAGGAAGTCTATCATGCTGCGAATTTGTGGAGTCTTCAAGACGCTCGACGTCTTCGAGCAACCAATTCCACCTCGCTTTGCGCTGCCTGGAGCGCAGGCCAACAAAAGAGCTAAAGGAAAAAGACTGACCGACGCTTTCGGGCTCATTTACGCTCTCCCCCATCTCTCATTTATCGGCCGCCCGTTCGAGAGTTGCAGAGGAAAATGTCGTGAATTTTATTTTCTGTTATTTTCAGGGATTTAGCTTTGCGATCCTGCGGAGCATGATGAGCGTCATGTCATCCTCATTTGCCGGATCACCCAAGAAAACGCGTTTGTTGTCATGCAGAGTTTTCATCAGCATGAGTTCGAAATTGTGTTCGCCAGAAGCAATGCGTTTTTTAAGTCGCCCCGCCCAAGTCAGAACCGTCACTCCAACAGGTACAATGCCATCTGAATAAATGACAAGAAGGTCACTGCTGGTGAGCTTTTCGGTTTTGGGACTCCAGACAGCTTCGCCCACCAAATCACCACCAAGCCGCTCGCCCGAAGTCGTCGCATAGCGCAAGCCAGAAGGGTTAAGAATCAATAGACCCGGGTGACCTGCCGAGCACAACGACACTTCATCGGAGTAAGGGTCGACAAGCGCCATCATTGCGGTGCAGTTTTCATTTTTTCGAAGTGCTGAAAGTCCCTTATGGATGCGCAAAGGTGCCATGGCAAGCAACCCTTCGCGCGCAGCAGCCTCGGTGGGAAATGGGTTTGTTCCGACCTCTGAGCACCACAAGCTCCAGTGCGAACATATAACACTCGTGGATAAAGAGGAGCCGACGCCGTGGCCGGTTACGTCGGCAAGGCATACGGCAAGGAGCTTTTTTCCGTTCTCAAACTGTATTTCGCGAATATCGAACCAGTCACCTGCAAGAGCTTCCGCGGGATGATAAACCGCATGCCACTTCCATAATTCACTGCTAAATTTTCTATCGGGAAGCATGCGTGCTTGAACGTCATGTCCAACTTTGAGTTCCTTTTCAATCAGCGCTTTCTCTGCCATTTCGTGACCAAACGTCAGCATCCGTTTTGCAACCGAACCGACCTCAAGCAGACCCGCTGTCAGAAGGGCAGGCATGAGGAACATGTGGCGCCAATCCAACGGGTCAGTGAATCCTGGTTCATTCCTGAGCTGTGCGCTCAGCTCTCCCAAATTCACACTTCCGTGCAGCAACAAAGTGACTCCCGCAATCAGAACTTGAAGTGCAGTCATCGATTTCGAGAATATGCTTTGTTCAATTGCTTCGGCTTGCAAAGCAGTCGACTGCATTTTTTGATTCTTTGATTTTTCGCGTCTTCGGTTGAGTAAAATGGCAATCATCAAGAGCAGACCCGTGGCTGCGCTGCTTGTATCGATCCAGAGTGTCGATGTGATTTGCCAGTTTTTATCGATAAAGTGACCGCCAATTGCAACTAAAGAGCAGAAAAGAACAAAGCAAACTCGATGCGCAGCAGTAACCTGACGTAGTTCAGCTTTGAAGAGTTTTTCAAGAAACATGAGCAGAAATGCAAAGGATGCTCCAAGCGCAGCGTGATTGAGGAGCAGTTCCCAAGTCAGCAGCTGAGAACTCTCCGAGACGAAACCAAAATAGGTATGAACTGCACGGAGGGCGCCAAAGACTGCCAGCATCATCATGGCTGGACTGTGATCCAAGACGGCTGCCACGGCACCCATGACAAGCGGCAAACCCGCAAGAAGTTGCTTTGAAAGAGCAGCAGCGCCTAGCTGCTGTTCAAAAAGACGTGCATAGCGGCCAGCAACTTCTGGATGGACAACAGCAGCCGAAATATCAAGCGGACCAAATTCTTCGAGCCCTTTATAATTGATAATTATGTCCAAGGTGTCTTTGTTTTTGAGGTGTGTTTCAGAAATCCCGAACGATACATTGCTTGCGTGGCCGTACTGAACTTCACCCCCCATATCGCTACCAAAGTAGGTAGCCCTGTGTGATTGGCGTGGAAGCAGCAAAACCCAGTCTCTCGACTTTTTGAGAAATTCTTTGTGCTCTGCTGTGAGATTAAAACTCAGATGAACTGTGTTTGCCTTTTTTTCCTGTCGGGTTGAATTGACCTCGAAATTCAGCATGGGATTTTTAAAAAATCTGAGCGGCAAGGAGATATTCTCCGCGGCGCGGAGAGGGTCTTCATGGCAAGAATTTGAAGTGCTCTCGCCTTTGCCGTAGTAGCAAAAGTAAAAAACCGCGTTCCATGAAGGAATCAGCAGAACTTTTTCTGACTTTTTGATTTCCGCAAGTTCCTCACCGGCATCGGTGAGTTTTTTCTGGTGGGAGAGAATTTTGGTGAACACAAACGCTGTCGCGAGCAAGCACAGGCTCAGTAGTGTTCGTTTGGCAACGGAAACCATCTGCATTTTCTCGGCCTTTCGTTCCCGGCTGAACCTGCGGGGTATCGGCTAGTCGATTAAAATTATTGAGTGTGTTTGGGCGCAGTCGCGCGCCGTTGTTTTTCTCAAGGCTTCGTTTTTATGAGATAAAGTTTAGCTAGCCGATGCTTTTTGTTTGTGCCGCGTTACTCTCTCAGTTTTTGTCACTCAATAGCCGATATTGCGCAAAAGGTTGGGGAAGGCAGAAATGTCGATAAAAATGCTTGCAGCGACGATTTTTTTTGCTGGAACGGTCAGCTGTAGTGTGAGCAACTCCGATCAGAATAAATTTGTAGAACCGTCGAAAAGTGTAGGGTCGAAACCAGGCAGCAGCAATCAAACATCCTCAACCACGCGCTCAGACAAGACCGATAACCCAGATGACACAAATACTAATGTTGTGCCTCCGACTTCACCTGTTGAGACCTCCCCAACTCCAATTGTCGCGATGTCCTTTTCAGAGGCTAAAGCAAAATGCGTGAATTGCCACAGCACCACAAACACGGGGCCTGCGCCATTGAAGTGGAATACTGCGAATGGAACGGAAGCGGATTGGGTTGCAAAAGGTCAGGCCATTCGTGAATCGGTTGTGTCGGGCAGAATGCCTGTGAAACCTCTGAGTGAGACTGATAAGGCTCGCTTTTTGAGGTTCATGGACAACCTCATATACAACAACGTGCCTAATCAAGTCGCGTTCGAAGCTGCGCGTGCGTATTGCACCGAGTGCCACAGTGCCAGCGCTCAGCCGGGTAAAATACATCGACCATATCTAGACTTGCCGCGGGAATGGCGGGAAAACAAGGATGCCGCTGATTTTGAAGTTTCCAACAACCGCATGCCGTTCGGCAAGAACATCACACAGGAACAACGCGATGCAATATTGACTTTCGTTCGTTCGCTTTAGCCAGCTTGTGCGGCTTTCTTATTGGATTTTTACGCAATCTGCCTGAACCTGAAACTCTCGCAACATCTCCAAGCCAGCATCATCGAATGGGTCACGGTACACGACTCTGTTTATGCCGGCTCCAGCGATGAGTTTGGCGCAGTTGATGCAGGGGCTATACGAGCAGTAGAGGGTGCCACCGCGCAACTTTGGACCGTCGGCATAAATGATGGCATTGGCCTCGGCGTGGATGACGATTCGGTCTTTGATGGTTCTGTCCCACCAGTCGATTTTGGAGTCATCGTAGGAGGCCGGGGTGCCATTATACCCGGTAGCCACCACGCGGCGGTGTTCGTCAACGATCACACACCCGACCTGGCGTTTTTTATCGGGGCTACGCTTGGCAATTACTTCAGCCATTTCAAGGAAGTAGTTATCCCAGTTGGGCTTCTGGTGGGTCATGGATTGTCAATCCTTTGCTCGCTGATGCCTCTCCCCGATGCATATAACCAGCTCTGCTGCCGATATCAATCATAAGGGCTCATTTCCGAGGTGGCCAATGGTTTTTCCTACTGTTCGAATTGGGTTTGGTCTTGGGGTGCTGATGTCGAGTTTTTTCGCCGCGAGCTGCATGCAGCGAACCTATAACGCGACGCCCAAGATTGTTTCAGGGGTTCTCGTTGAGGAAAACGACCCTGTTTATGCTAGCGCGGTGTCTCTCGATTCTAGCGGTAAGCCGTTCTGCTCGGGATTCGTGATGGATAAGCGAACCATTGTTACCGCGGCTCACTGTGTCGCTGGTCGCCCGGGACAAGTGACCTTCACGGTCAGTTTCGGAAGCAAAAATCGGAACCAGCACAAGACTGTGGATGTTCCAGCCAAGCAAGTGATGGCGCACCCGGGTTGGGATAGGGGTGACCTGAATCGCAAGAACATCGACCCGATGCCAACAGACCCCAAGAACGATGTTGCTGTGATTGTACTCAGCGAAGATGTTCCTGCCTGGGTTAAGCCCCTGCCAATTAGGGAAAATGGAGAGGTCGCTGCGGGACGCGATGTTCTGCTTGCGGGATTTGGTCAAACATTGGCGCTTCCACAAGATGGCGGTTCGTTTGAATTCAGCGGCTTTTTACGCAAAACTCAGGTTAAGCTCGCGACAATAAACACTGCAGGCAAAGAGCTGATTTGGGAAGCGCCGAAAGAGAATATTCGAGCGAGTTCATGTCATGGCGATTCCGGTGGACCAATGTACTACATCGAGGACGATGGTGCACTCACGGTGATTGGTGTGACCTCACGCGCATATGCATCAAATATCGATTGCCGTGAAAAAGGTGTTTACACCGATGTGAGAAAGTTTGCCGATTGGATTCGTTCGACGCGCGATAAACTGTCTGCGGGTGTTGTGAGTCCGGGAGACTGGTTGTACCGCAAATTCACGGCCAAAGATGGAACAAAAATATCTCTCGATTTTCGCTTGTCGCAGGTTGGACTAGATGCTCGTGCTGAAGAGGTCTGGCTGAATGTTTTCAATCCAAGTTTCGCTGGCAAAGAGGAGCTGAGCGCGACGCTATCGAGTTATATCAATTCGCTCAGTCAAGAAACTTTAAAGATGGAATATGCAGGCAGCAACCGTTTTACTGTTAAGTTTGGCAAGTTCAGCAAAGAAAAGGTCTGCGCTATTGCATCTCGCTGGGGAATAAATCAAGACCTTGCCATTCAGGTCGATGGCAAGGCTCTTCTGGATGAGGGCAATGGTGGTGAAGCTTTTGTCTTTAAGTTCTGTGAATAAGTTTTGGCTCTTACTCGTCGTCTGAACTCTGCCGCAGTGTTGCAAGCACGCTGACATCTTCAAGCGTGGTGGTGTCGCCCAAGCTTTCGTGACCAGTGGCAACATCACGCAGCAGGCGTCGCATGATTTTGCCACTGCGGGTTTTGGGCAGTGAATCAGTAAATCGAATGTGATCCGGTTTTGCAAAGCTACCGATGATTCCACCCACGTGGGTGATGAGCTCACGCGCCAGTGCATGTTTGCGCTCATCATTCCAATCTGGTGCTTGTTTCACCTCATTCTTGAGAGTGACAAAAGCATAGACGGCTGTGCCTTTCAGCGCGTCTGGGATGCCCACCACAGCGGATTCAGCAACACAGTGATGGTCGACCAGCGCGCTTTCCACTTCCATTGTGCCAATGCGATGGCCAGCCACATTGATAACGTCGTCGACGCGTCCAATCACCCAAATGTCACCATCGTGATCCTTGAAGGCACCATCTCCTGTGAAGTAATAGGGCTCTTTCTGCATTCCAGCTGGACCTGCGAAGGTGCTCCAATATGTTTTTGCGTAGCGTTCAGGGTCGCCGTGCACCGTGCGCAGCTGCGATGGCCACGGCTTGGTGATAACGAGCTTGCCGCGGTTTCCCTTGGCCACGGGAGATCCGGCATCATCAACAACATCGACGGCAATTCCGGGCAATGGACGTGTTGCTGAGCCCGGCTTAAGGGGTGTTAGGCCAGGCAGTGGACTCATCATCACGCCGCCTGTTTCCGTTTGCCACCAGGTGTCGACAATCGGGCACTGACTTTGGCCGATGACTGAATGATACCATTCCCATGCCTCTGGATTGATGGGTTCACCCACAGATCCGAGAAGCCGCAATGTGCTCAAATTGCTTTTTGCGGGCCAATGTTCTCCCTGGCGCATAAAGGCACGAATGGCCGTTGGTGCGGTGTAGAAAATTGAGATTTTTTCGCGCTCGATGCAGCGCCAAAAGCGACCAAAATCAGGGAAGTCGGGTGCACCTTCATACATATAAACGGTTGCGCCGGTCGAGAGGGGGCCGTACACAACGTAACTGTGTCCGGTCACCCAACCGATGTCCGCTGTGCACCAGTACACATCATCCGGTTTGATATCAAAAACCCACTGACATGTGAGATTCGTCCACAGTGCGTAGCCTGCTGTGCCGTGCACAACCCCTTTGGGCTTACCCGTTGTGCCGCTCGTATAGAGGATGAAGAGCGGGTGCTCTGCAGGAAGTGATTCTGCCGCGTGTGAAGAACCTGCAACACGAACATCATGATACCAGCGATCGCGTCCTGTAAGCATTTGGGTTGGTGAAAAGGAGGTCGTGGATTTTGGATAATTCCCAGAACCCGTTTCTCCGAGGCGGTCAACGACAACTACGTTTTCCACACATGGACATTCGGCTACGGCCTTATCCACAGCTTGTTTGAGGGAAAGAATTTTACCGCGGCGGAAGCCGCCATTGGCTGTGATCACACATTTTGCCTGAGCATCGAGGATACGGTCGCACAGTGATTCTGCCGAGAAACCGCCGAAAACAACTGTGTGAGTTGCTCCAATGCGTGCACAGGCCAGCATGGCCACGACAGCCTCGGGAATCATGGGCATGTAAAGGGCAACCCGATCGCCACGGCGAACTCCCAAGCGCACCAGACCCTCGGCGAAAGCACAGACTTCGGCATGTAGTTCGTGGTAGCTGAGAATCTTTCTTTCAAGTGGCTCGAGCCCGTTACAGGGCTCGCCTTCCCAAATGAGAGCGGTTTTGTTTGCAACAGAACCATTGAGATGGCGATCAAGGCACTGTTCACTGATGTTCAACTCGCCGTCGACAAACCACTCCACAAAGGGTGGATTCCACTTCATGGGGATGGTGAAGGTTTTTTTCCAATGGATATGCTTTTGAGCTAATTCTGCCCAATGCTTCTCGTAGTTGTCTAGTGCAGAGTGAAGTAGTTTGCTGTGATGTTCCTTATTTAAATTCGCCTGCTGAGCAAATTTCGCCGAAGGCTGGACGACGCGCTGATTGAAGATCATGGGGTACACCTCTTTTCTGCTTCCACGTTCACATTTATTTGGGCGCTGACCTTGCAAAAGTTTTTTGCTTTGTGCGGAGATTTACTTTTTGGCCGAGCTTACGGAACGAATATTTCGCCCACAAAACCGATTCGGCAGCAAGCGCAATTACAAGAGAAAAACAACCAGCACTTAGGATTGCGAGAATCGAAAAATGCGGCAGCTTGAAAAGTTTGCTGATTGCTGTTGATACCGCAGAGCGGCTGCTGTGAAAGCTAATAAGCATAATCATGCAGCTGATGAAGAGAAAGACGAGTCTGCGTTTGAAGCCGCGTTCTGTCAGGCGCAGCAGAACAGGAGCTGTGACGGCCGAAATAATCACACATTGCCACCAGGGAAGCAGAGCCAGACAAAGTGTGGATAAAAGAATCCACGCAAATTCGCGCATCAGGTGATTCATTGTTTTTTCTCCAGCACAATCCGTTCGCGCGTCAAAGTCTCTTTGAGTGTGCCTTGTTGCACAAAAAACAGCTCATCGAGCTCGCCCTTGAGCCATTGGTCTTTCATGTTTGCATACAGGTCACTCCCCACATGGCCTGATTGGCCACCAGGATAGATTCCCCAGGCTTTGGTTTGTGCATCGACCCAGGTGACCACCATACGCCAGCTCGGGCCATGCTTCTCTGTGAGGGCATTCACCGTGTTGCCGCTGCCGCCCGTGGGAAGTTTCTCGAGCCCGAAGCCACTCAAGTTGGCAAGATGGGGAATGGATGTTCCCCGCAGTTCGCCCCAGGCTGGATATTCAGAAGCGCTCCCCTTTTTTCTGTTGAACAGTTGGAGAGTTTCGATGGTGCGCGAGAACGTTGTTGCAGCTAGCTGTGGCAGTACCGAAAACTTCGGTACATTGTGAATATCAGGCCATTCACCGGTGCTGCTCTCTAGAAGAAGTTCCATGGTGCGATCTTCTGAGGGGCTTCGAAAGTGGGTTTGGGGAAAGGCCTTTTCCCAGACGGAATCATGAAAAACATCCCACCATATTGACCAAATCGCAGCGGCAACACTGTTGCTGCTTAACTCGTAGTTCCAGTTTTTGAGCAGCTGAAAAGCCTTTTCTTCATTGGCTGAGCGCTTCTGCTCTGCAGTCCAATTCAAAAACAAAGGCAGAAGATTCTTTGCGCGCAGATCCAGCACGTCATTCTGCAATTGCATGAGGGCGCCAATCGTCAAGGGTGACTTTTCCAAGAGGCCAGCGATGCTTTCGTGGATTCGAGTCCCGCGCAGATAACTGGTGAAACCCCAGTCACCGGAAGCGTATCCGATGGGTTGATTGCGTGTTGGTTGCTGGTTGGCAGTTGCAAGAAACCCGCGCTCGGGAGACCAGCTTTGGGGTAAATGCGTGAACGGGATAAACTCATTCCATTCACCGGCAGCAACAGTACCATCTAGAACAAACCGGCCGTGATTTGGCTTGCGCAGTGGGTAGCGGCCAGCCTGAATGTAGCCAATCGAACCGGTTTTGTCGGACAACACAAAATTTTGGCCAGGCGCTTCGTAAGAACGCAGTGCATTTTTCATTTCTCGCACTGTGCGGGCTCTGTTGAGGTTGTGAAAAACCTTAAATTCATTGCTTGGAGAGTGTCCTGTCCACTTCATTGCGAGTGGAAGTGTGGAAGTCCCACCATTCTTTTTCTCGAGTTCAAGCTCCACTGCTACGGGGCCAATGTGGGTTTGAACAACATCAATCAATCGTGGCAGCTCGCCTTTGACTTTAATGGTTTCTTTTCTGATTTGTGAGGTTTTCCATTGGCCACCATGGAGGTAGCGCGGAGCAGGTTTGGATTTGTCGAACTTCATTGCGAACCAGTCGAGGACATCGACTCCAGCATTGGTTATTCCCCAACTGACGTTTTCATTGAAGCCAATGATCACATGCGGAAGACCCGGAAGCGAAACACCATAGACATTCACACCGGGCGCGGTGAGTTGAATTTCATACCAAATTGAGGGCAGTTTCAGGTCAAGATGAGGGTCGTTTGCGAGCACCGGATAACCATGTGTTGTGTGCGTGCCGTCCACAACCCAATTGTTGCTGCCGTGAGTTCCTGAAGTCGAAGATTTTTTGGAACGCGGTGCGTCTGAGAGATTGAGCAGTCCGTCGAGTTGCAGCGGAGCAGCAGCACTACTGAACCCTTGAAGTTCTGCCGTGGACATTTGCACGACATTCTTATCCAAGATGGGTTCACCAGCTGAGTAGAATTCTGGAAACAGATTTTCGATCTCAGCCATCGAAAACTTTTGGAGTGTGTTCGTAAATTTGAAGTCGTCGAGACTGCCGGTCAGTGTCCAGGTCATCTGTTTGTGAAACAGTGCACTCTTTAAGGGAGTCCAGGGTTCAGGCTGAGATCCCAGCAACTTGTACTCAATAGGGTAGGTCGCGGGAGTGAGCGATTGAATGTAGGTATTGACCCCCTCGGCGTAGGCAACAAGAATTTCATGCTGGCTGGGGTCGTTTTTCTTGAGGAAATCGATTTCAGCTTCGGCAGCGGCCAGAAATCCAAAGCGGCGCTGTTCGATGTCGAAGTTGATGGCCTTCGCACCAAGGATTTCTGAAACCCGGCCGGCGGTGGCGGCTGTTTGCAATTCCATTTGCCAGAGACGATCGCGTGCTGTGGCAAACCCCTGCCCGAAAGCCAGATCCAAGTCGTTGTCAGCCACAACGTGCGGGACACCACGTGTGTCTATGGAAATGTTGATGGCTGAGCGTAGTCCAGCGACTTTGAGCTGATTTGGCTTCTTTCCTTTTGCCGGAGAAAGCTCGTTTCGCAGGTATCCTGTGCGTGGACTGAGAAATTCTCCGAGCGGGGGAACTGGCCCGAGACGCACGCTGAGCAAAACCGCGACCAATAAAAAAACGCCCCACGTTCCCAGGATTCTGAGCAGGTAGGGGCGTTTTTCAAGACGTTCAGACATGGTCTGTTCTCCGGGAGTCTCTGCGGTGGATTTCTCGTGCCACAGATTTTCTCCGGAAATCAGTCAACTGTAAACAGCATCAGTTTGACCAAGTCTTCATGATGTCGATGGGCTCTTTACCCACAGCATCTTTCCGGCTCAACTTGATGCGGCCTGTGCGGTCGATTTCAATGACCTTGACCATCACTTCATCGCCTTCTTTGACCACGTCCTCAACCTTGTTGACACGCTGAGCGGCCAACTGGGAGATATGAACAAGGCCTTCAACGCCAGGTTTGATTTCCACAAAGGCACCGAAGTCAGAGACCTTCTTCACGATACCGAGGTAGACTTCGTTGATTTCTGGGTCGCTGGTCAGGAAGTGAATCATGCGCTTCGCCAGTGCCGCAGCTTCGCCATTGTTGGATGCGAGATTGACCACGCCATCATCACCGATGTCGACCTTACAGCCTGTATCAGCAACGATCTTCTTGATGTTGCGTCCGCCAGGGCCGATAAGGTCGCGGATGCGTTCGGATTTGATTTTGATTTGCTCGATGCGGGGGGCGCGGTTACTCAGATCCTTCGCCTTGCCCAGAACAGCAGTCATTTTGCCAAGGATGTGCAGGCGACCTTCACGTGCTTGCTCGAGCGCGCGACGCAGAACGTCAATCGAAACACCAGCAATCTTCATGTCCATCTGCAGAGCGGTGATACCGGACTTTCCGCCAGCCACCTTGAAGTCCATATCGCCGAGGGCGTCTTCGTCACCCAAGATGTCCGACAGGATGGCGACGTCGTTGCCTTCCTTGATGAGACCCATTGCGATTCCGGCTACAGGCTCAAGCAGCGGAACGCCTGCGTCGAGCATCGCGAGAGTGCCAGAGCAAACGGAAGCCATTGAGGATGAACCGTTGGATTCGGTGATCTCAGACACCATGCGAATGGAGTAGGGGAAGCGCATGCGGCTTGGCACAGAGGCACGCAATGCTCGCTCTGCGAGGTTACCGTGGCCAACTTCACGGCGTCCGGGTGCACCCAAACGTTTGGGTTCGCCGACGGAGTAGCCGGGCATGTTATAGTGCAGCATGAAATGTTTTTCTTCGAGCGGGCTGTAAACGCTTTCGCTGCGCTGCGCATCGTCAGATGTGCCGAGAGTTACGACACCAAGCGATTGGGTTTCACCGCGTGTGAACAACGCTGAACCGTGAGGGCGCTTGAGAACCTGAACCTGACAGTCGATGCCGCGAATGTCAGTGGACTTACGACCATCGACACGGCGGTTATCGCTGATGATATTGGTGCGCAGGGTTTTGTAGCAAGCCATTTCAAACAGATGTTCGAAGGTCGCTGCAACTTTTGGTTCGGAGTTTGCGGGAACCAGCTCAGCCTTGGCTGCTACGCGGATTTCATCCACGGCATTTTTGCGATCGGATTTCTTGGCGATCGAATATGCCTCACGCAGTGCTCCCGCATATTTCTTGTCCAGAACCTTCTGCATTGCGTCGTTGGCTGGAGCTTCTGGAACGATGCGCTTCTCTTTACCAACAACTTTACGCAGTTCGTCTTGAACTTTACACATTGCTTTAATGTGCTTGTGCGCAACTTCGATGGCTTCAAGTATCAGGGCTTCAGAAACAAAGTTGGCGCCCGATTCCACCATCAGAATGCCTTCAGCCGTTCCTGCAACCACGATATCGAGGTCGGAGCCGACTTCTTCGGTTTCGGAGGGATTGATGAGGAACTGGCCATCTTTGTGGCCAATACGGACACCAGCAACTGGGCCGTTGAAGGGGATGTCGGAGATGTGCAGTGCGGCGCTGGCGCCCAACATTGCGAGCGGTGCGGGCGAGATCTTAGGATCGACCGACAACACAGTGGCAACCACCTGAACTTCTGTCAGGAAGGTTTCAGGAAAGAGAGGGCGGATTGGGCGGTCGATGAGGCGGCTGATGAGCACTTCGCGCTCGGTTGGCTTCGATTCGCGCTTGATATACCCGCCAGGGATACGGCCGGCTGAGTAAAGCTTTTCAATGTAATCGACAGCCAGGGGGAAGAACGACGCAGTAGGGGAGGGGCCTTTGGCACCCGTCGCGCACACAAGAATCTGGGTATCGCCGCAAGTAATGAGCACGGAACCGCCTGCTTGGCGAGCCATGCGACCGTGTTCGATGGTGATTTCGTGGTCGCCCACGCGGATGGTTTTTTCAACAATATTGAACATAAAGAACCTACAGAACTGATGATCTGTGCAACGAGGCGGGTCACAGACCGGAGAGCGTTTATCCTCCCGACCATTCGAGAGTCCCAGCGCACCATGCGCCAGCTTTGAGCAAAATGCCTGTCGTCAGTTCGTACCCTAACAAAGATGATGGACGGGGGAAAGCGAATCCTGCCCACTTGTTTGGCTCTTGCGTGTTTTTCCTTCGCTCAGTATGCCTTGGGCTATGAATTTTCTTTGGAGTCTCGGATGCCTGTATTCAAAGTTCTGCACTTTCCACATGTGCTTCTGCGTAAACCATCCACGCCGGTCGAGAAATTCACGCCTGGTCTGAAACAGTTTGCTGCCGACATGATTGAGACCATGAATGCCTATGAGGGCATTGGCCTTGCAGCGCCCCAGGTGGGAATTCTCAAGCGCCTTATCGTGGTAGATGTTCGCCCATACTTTGAAAACACGTCTCTTAAAGAGTGGCATGGAACCTACACCTACACTCTCGATGGAAAAAACACGGAGCTCCCTTCGCCCATCATTCTGGTCAATCCAGCGATCGTTTCCAAGACAGAAGAAATCACATTCCCCTTCGATGGCTGTCTGTCGTTTCCTGGTGTCGAGCGTGGGCAAACAACGCGCTGGAAAAATATTGTGCTTGAAGCCAAAGATGTTGATGGCCGGAAAATTCGGATCGAGAGTGATGGCATTTTGAGTATATGTCTTCAGCACGAGATGGATCATCTTGAAGGCGTGCTGTTCATTGACCGCGTTCAGGGCAAGGTGAGCGAGGATGAAGTTGTTGCTGATATTGAAGATCACGACAGTGATGCATCTACGCGCCGCCGTTTCAAGAAAATGAAGCTCGTTGATGCACGTGCACAGAAACTGGATTTTCTCTAAATCAATACAGGGCAGGGTTTTTGTGGAGGTGATCCACGTACTCGGCAAGTTCCTGTTTGACGCTGTCGGGTAAGTGCGAAAAGCTGGGCATTTGGTTTCCCGGCAATCCTTCGTTGAGCGTTTTAATGACGCCCGCTACGTCGAGTGAGTTTCTCAAGCCAGACGGCGCAGGAAGCAGAAAGTTCGGTGGTCTTCGGTTCAGAGTTGAGCTCGTTGGGCCGTTGCCGCGTCCATCGGGTCCGTGGCAAGTGGCGCAATACTGCTGGAAATGATAGCGACCTTTAGCTTGGCTTTCGGTGAGTCGGAATTTGGCTTGTTCTTCCGGGTCGAGTGCCCACGGTGCTGGGCCACGGTGAAAGAGTAGCCCAAATGGAGTTGAGTCGAAGAACGCCGGCAGAATCAGGAAAGCAACCGCCACGAGTGTGAAAAAACCAGCCACACCCAAAGTGATGGCTTTCATGGGTAAGGGCTTCGGTTCTTCTTTTTTATCGTGTTCCATTGCGAGGCTCCCTCTCTTTGCTCATCAGAGTGCTCGACCATCCGCTTGATCGCAAGTCACTGACACCGCTCGACGGGCCGGGTGTCTATATTTTTACAACAGCCTCCCCTGAAAGTTTACAAGCGATTGTTGAGCGACCAACGGAATTGATCGCGTTTCTCAGCGCACAGGTTGAAATTTCTTACGTTGGAAAAGCAAAGCGCTTGAACCAACGTTTGAAGACCTATCGCGTAGATGCAGGCGCCGCAGCAGGAGACTGGTACAAGGCCAACAAGCTCCATGAGAAAGCCAAAAGTGTGCTTGTCGTATCGACCCCCACTCATTTCGAGGCTTGTCTGCTGGAGCTTTTCCTTATTCGGATTCTAGATCCGCAGCTGAACTTCATGAGTACGCGCCCTGGTAAGCTTTTTTATGTGCAGCAGAACCACGAAAAGCGCGAGGTTTTTGCCACAACCCGACGAATAAAGGGGGTGAAGACCTGGGGCTGTGTGCGGGTTAAGTCAGAACTCCGCGCGGCGTTTGATGTGTTCAATGAAATTCTCGAATTCTATGATCCAGGCCAAGATGCCTTGAAAATTCGCCCTGTCGACAGCGCTGGTTTTCGTTCGACACGCAGTCGCCGCTATTCGCTGTACGTTACCGAAAAGCACGCTTTCACTGTCATGCAGGTGTTGCGAGGCAAGAAAGCAGGGTTGCTCAATAGTTTGTGGCGCTCCATGCGTGCCGCTGCAGATGAGCAGCAGTTTCATCACGCTGCCCGCCTCCGCGACGCATATCTCGCTCTCAGGCAGCTGCAGTTGCAGCTTGTTCGTTCTCGCAAAATCATGAGACGATTGCGGCGCAATGTCTTTCAAATTCGCGATGCGGATGGCTTGTCCGGGCGTGAGTATATTTTGAGCAAATATGATTTTGAGAAGGCAATGAGTGCTCCGATGCAACACGCCTCTTCAGATGACACTGCGTTTTTGAGTTTGATGAACTCAGTCATGGAGATCTTCAGAACCCAGTTCAAGGTTGAAAATGATTTGGAGCGGCTGAGGGTTAATTTTGAATTTCTTCGTTTGATGCTATGGTGGCTCGACAATCAGCCTGAGGACTGCACAACCCGCTCAGCAAGAAATGCATGACGCGTGAAGTGCAATTCAGCGAGTGATTCCAATTTCAATCGAGGACTATCAAATGAAGTTTGCTCTGGAACGTCAATCTGCCCGTGGGACAAGGACTCTCAGCAGTGTTTTCTCGGCTCTCGCACTTGTGCCTCTCTGCTCCTTCAAAAATGCAGAAGCAGCAACGGCTCAAGTCTACGGCCAGGCTGCTCTTGTGGGCGAATTTATCTCCAACATGCCCCCCAATCTTTCAGAGCTGAAAGGATTGCGTGTTCCTCTGGGTCTCACCATTGAGGGGCGCGCTTCAAGCAACCTTGGGATTTTTCTCGACCTGCGTTTCAACGCCAATCAGTATCCAAGAACTGCCTTCTCACTGGGTAACGCTGAAGACACCAAGATCGATGCGCCTCTCAGCGGTGCGGAGGTTGGGCATCCCTATGCCACCTCGTGGACGTCTTCGCGCAAGCGCGAAACGTTGAAGGTGAATCAAGCTTTCATCAAGTACGACAGCAATGAAGCGGGGCGTTTCCGCGCGGGGCGCATTCCGCGTCAATGGGGTCTTGGTCTTTGGCTTGATGATGAGTGGAAGCCTGAAGGAGGCTCAGTCTCGGTTTCTGATGCAATTTCCTATACTGTAGACTTTCCTTCTGCATTGTCGGTTACAGGGTACTGGGAGAAGTTCTCGGAAGGGCGCCTGAGCAGCCGAGGCGACGATGCTGACGCCCTGACAGCAGAAATTCTGATTGCCGATGAACTCACCGATGCGGGCTCGTCGGGCTTGAGCCGCAAGCTCGGCCTTGCATTCAGCAAGTATGATCACTCCGATTCTGGAACCGAGCTCAGAATTCTCGACATTTTTGGCATTTTTGCTTTCGGTCGGGTGGGGCTCGAAGGTGAGGTCAACTGGCCCACAGGCAAAACCAAATCACTTGCATTTGCGGCTGTCGGTGGAGAATCGAAAGAGTGTCCAGAAGCAAGCAATCCTCAAAAACTCTACGTCACCTGTGAATCACAGACCATTGATGGTCTGAATATTTTGCTGCGTACGCGCTATCAGATTGGAGGCGGTGTGTCCGCCTCAGACCGCACCGCTAAACTCTCTCAAACCGATGCTGCGCGCCAACGTCGCCCAACAAGTCAGGTCACAGATTCTCAGGTGTTGTCACTGACGGGTGGTTACAGCAAAGGCGATTCTGACGCGTTTGAGAACGTCACCACACGCGATTCCCGCATCACAGCACTTCCCATGCATCCGAATGTTCGCCCAGCATTCCTGATGTTCAGTCCTCTTTCGACCAACGTACCAGGTATGCCAGGTGCGATTGTGCGCAACGTGATCTTCGCTCGCGCAGACTACAGCTATGAGTCGACCTTTGGCATGCTGACTCCAGCGGTTATCTACGCGCGTCTGGATTCTCTGAACAAGAAGACAACCGCCGACGAGAAGAAGGTGGGAACCGTAAACAACGTTGGTTTTGAAGTCGACATCAACTATTCCTACAGAACCATGGATGGCATCAGACTGTCTGTGGATGGTGGCCTGTGGGTTCCAGGTGGCGCTTGGGAAACCTCGGGTGTGAAGCCTGAGACGGTTTATGGAATCCGTGCCTCTGCCTCAACTTACTTCTGAGTCTTGAGCCCCCTCAGAGGCCTCGAATGAAGTTGGATGGGTCGACTTTGCGTCCTCCCACTTCCACTTCATAGTGCAAGTGCGGTCCGGTGGTGCGCCCTGTTGCGCCCACCAGGCCTATCAGGTCGCCCTTCGAGACGCGGGTACCCACCCGTACGAGAATTTTCTGGGCGTGTGCGTAGCGTGTGACCACGCCAAATCCATGCGCAATCTCAACGTAGTTTCCATAGTCATCCGCTGCGCCCGCACGCACAACCGTGCCATTTGCGGCCGCACGAATAGGAGCTCCCATGGGAGCAGCGATGTCGACTCCATGGTGCATCTTTGATTCGCCTGTGAATGGGCTTAACCGCACGCCGTAGAAGGATGTGACGTAGCCCTGCACGGGAGCAATTGTTGGCGTCTGCGAAAGACGAACTCGATAACCCTGGAGTTCGCGCAGCAGCGTGCTCAAACCTTGTAACTGCAACGAGCTTTTGTTTCGGATATCGGAGAGTGCTGCAAACAGATCTCGGAATTCAAGGTTGTCGACGTTGACGTTGCTGCCCACAGCTTGTGCTGGCAAATCAATTTTTTTATCACCATTTTGAGGGGAGTTTTTTTGTTCGTCCAAGCTTGATTCAAATTTGAAGGGGTAACCTGAATCGGTCTCATTCCGGGTGGAGTCAGTCTTGGGCTTTGCCCGCGCCCGAAGGCTGAGTCCGAAGCCGGCTACTTTTTTTTTTTCGCTTCGGGGGTCAAGGCTTGCAGCCTCTTGACGCACCTGATCAGAGATGTGGTCGACCTGCGCAAGGTTCGATTTTACTTCCTGCAGCTTCGCGACCAAGGCGGCAGCCTCAGAACGGATCGCTGTGTTCTCTGCTTTGAGTTTTTCGTACTCGCCTTGCAAGCTCGCCATCTTGACGAGATTTGCGGAGAGAGCGCTGAGGAGGCCAAGCATCGCGCAAAAACCAGCCAACCCTGAGTAGAGAAACAGCTTTGGAACACGAATCCGCTTAGATGTTGCGCTTTCATTCGGGATATAGATGAAGGTGACGAAGGGAAGTTTTGAAAACCAGCCTTTTTGTCCCATGACCACCGTGGGTGGCTTGGAACTGTATGGGCTTCTGCTGTGAGCTGGCTTCCCTGACACGAATCTTCTCCTCGTTTAACACTGAAGGGTTTCTCGGATGCCCAGAAAGTGAACTTGAATGTAATAAATCGCTATTCAGTCAAAATTAGGGCTATTTCCGTCTCCTTTTCTCTCAGGTGTCCAACGCGACCAACAAAATCGTGATGTTATCTTCGCCGCCACGCTCTTTTGCGAGCTCAATCATGTGTTCGGCGACCCACCCGAGGTCGTCTTCCAGGAGCAAATCTGCCATCTCCTTCTCGCTGACCTTGTTTGACAGGCCATCGCTGCAGAGAAGAAAGCGATCTCCTCGAAAAGGCTCGAAACTCAGTACATCGACCTCTTCATCCTCCTGATATCCCACGCATCGTGTGATCACGCTTTTCATTTGAGAGGCCATGGGTGATTCGGGATGCAGAACACCTGCTCGAATCTTTTCTTGGAAAAGGCTGTGATCGCTGGTCAGTTGATAAAATAGGCCTGCGCGCAGCAAGTAACACCGACTGTCGCCGACGTGGGCAACACACGCCTTTGGGCTACCACTCTGACCGGGATGGGCTGGATTGCGCACGGGAAGCCACAGTGCAGTCGCTGTTGTGCCCATTCCGCGCAGGTTGGGGAGCTCAAGCGAGCGTGCATAAATATTGAGACACGCCGAGTTGACGGCTTGTTTGAGAATGATCTCTCTTGCCTGGGAATCGGAGCTGCAAAGCTCTCGAAAGCGCGTATTGATTTCATTTTTGAGAGTTTCTACTGCGAGAGAGCTTGCAACTTCTCCGCCCGCGCGGCCACCCATGCCATCTGCAACAACGAACAATCCGAATTCAGGCTCTGCCAAAAAGGAGTCCTGGTTGTTCTCACGCACCATGCCGACATCGCTCAAAGCACTGTGGCGCAGATGTATTCCGTTCCAATCGTGGAGCGGGCGTTTAGCACTTTGGCCTGAATAAGCTCTTGAATTCATCCGGCTCCCCTGGCTTTCACTCTGCCCCTAGTTTCTCTCATTGCGCACAGAGGAGCCGGGAAGAAGGGAACCTCACGTCAAATTTGACAGCCGGCAAAAGATTTCATGCTTTTCAGCTGAGTCCGCGACGAAACGGGAAGATGGAGGCGGAGAGATAAGTGAAGTGGCCTGGTCGGCAGGATTCGAACCTGCGACCATCGGATTAGAAATCCGATGCTCTATCCAGCTGAGCTACGACCAGACGCACAAGACTTATCACACCGCGGTGACGTTGCAAGTGAGAGGGATGCTCAGGACATGGCTGGTGCTCGCATCGTCGAAATCATCAAACGCTCGAATCTGGTAGGCCAAGCGGATTTTGCCAGAGCCGTTGAGTTTGCCGAACGCGACAATGTGCCATTGGCTCTGTTTCTGCTTCGAAACCGGCTCGTGGCCGAAGATGCTTTGATGAAGGCTCTCTCTGAGGGGCTTGGGGGAATGGAAGTCATTTCGCCCGACAAAATCGACATCGACCCCAATATCTTAGCCAGCGTGCCCCGCGAAATAGTCGTTCAGCACCGCATTATTCCCATCAACAAGGTCACCAACAATCTCATTCTTGCGGTTGGCGACCCAACGAATTTGTCTGCTTTCGACGCAATTTCTGCAAAGCTGGGGGTGAAGCTCAGGCTCAAGCTTGCCAGTGAGCTATCCATCCAGAACGCCATTGGCCGCTATTATGGCGCGGGAGAGGAAGCTGCAAAGATTGCTGCCCAGCAGAAGGCCATGCAACAGAAGGCGGCAGCTGCGCTGGTCAACATGACATCGGGCGGAGCGAATGACAGCGGCGAGAGCTACGTCATTAATTACGTCGAACGCCTCATGTTGATTGCAGCCCAGAAGCGAGCCAGTGACATTCACATTGAGCCCTTTGAAAGCAGCATTCGCATTCGGCTGCGTATCGATGGTTCCTTGATTGAGTATAAGCCTCATGCCCGCTACGAATTCAAAGATGCTTTGTTGTCCCGTGTGAAATTGATTTCTGGACTGGATATTTTCGAGAAACGTCTGCCGCAGGACGGAAATGCTAAGCTCGATATTCCTGGCCTGGGTAAAATGGACTTTCGTGTCAGCAGTCTGCCCTCGGTTTGGGGTGAAAAGATCGTTTTGCGTCTGCTCGATAAAAGCAACCTTCAGCTCGACATGACTGAACTGGGTTTCGACGGCGATCAGCTGATTCAATTCAAAGATTCAATTATGAAGCCCTTCGGGATGGTTATTGTCACGGGACCAACAGGCTCTGGTAAAACTACGACCTTGTATTCCGCGTTGAACGAGCTCAACCGCATCACAGACAACGTCGTCACCGCAGAAGATCCAGTTGAATTCACTATTCCTGGAATTTGTCAGGTCAATGTTCGCCCGGATATTGATTTCACATTCTCCAAAGCGCTTAAGGCCTTTTTGCGACAAGATCCGGACATCATCATGGTGGGTGAGATTCGTGATCTCGAGACCGGCGAAATTGCGATGAAAGCTGCGCTCACTGGCCACATCGTTCTTTCCACTCTTCACACAAACAATGCGGCTGAAAGCATCGAACGTCTGCGCAATATGGGCATAGACAAGTTCACTATTGTTTCGGCACTGAACTGTGTGGTTGCCCAGCGCCTGGTGCGCAAAATCTGCAATGAATGCCGCGAGGTTGATCCTGTTTCTGCGGAGAAACAGATAGCTCTCGGACTTCCAGAAAAATACGTGGGCAAGTTTAAAATCTACAAAGGCCTGGGCTGCGAAAACTGCAACCACACGGGTTACCGGGGGCGGGCTGCAATTTACGAAGTGCTCACCGTGAGTGAGCCGGTCAAACGCGCGATTGTAGAGAACATGACCGCAATTGAAATAAAGAGAATTGCCATGACAAGCGGAATGCAGACGCTACGGCAAAGTGCGTGGCGTAAGGTCTACAAAGGGGTAACATCAGTGGATGAGCTGATTGAGGCCAGTGGATCCGATGACGATGCAAAGTCTGCGGCGATGCGAATCGAGCAAATGAGGAGTGCTTGATATGGCGCTAAAAGTTTCGCTTCAACAGCTGCTTAAAACTCAATCCGACCAGAATGCATCGGATCTTCACATCAGTGTTGGAACTCCTCCACAATTGCGTATTCATGGTGAATTGTGCCCCATCAAGATCGATCCACTCACGGCTGCAGACACCGAGTCTTTGTGTTACTCGGTTTTGACTGAGGAACAGCGCAGAGTTTTTGAGGAACATCGTGAGCTCGATCTGTCCTTCAGTGTTAAAGGGGTAGCCCGTTTTCGTGCCAATATTTTTCGCCAGAAAGCTGCTGTCGGCGGCGTATTTCGCCTTATTCCAAGCCAAATTAAAAGTTTTGAAGACTTAGCTTTGCCTGCAGTGGTTGGAAGTCTGTGCACGCTCTCGCGTGGGTTGGTGTTGGTCACCGGCGCAACGGGAAGTGGTAAATCGACGACCCTTGCCGCAATGATCGACAAAATCAACCGAGAACTTCCGGGGCATATTCTGACGTTGGAAGATCCCATTGAATTTTCGCATGAGCACAAACGATGTATTGTGAACCAGCGTGAGGTCGGCTCAGACACCGATTCCATTACGCGCGCACTCAAGAGCTCGCTGCGTCAGGATCCGGATGTGGTGCTCATCGGTGAGTTGCGCGATTTCGAAACTATTTCGGCAGCGCTGACGATCGCTGAAACAGGGCATCTTGTGTTTGCCACCCTCCATACCAATTCGGCCATTTCGACTATCAACCGAATCATTGATGTTTTTCCAGCCCACCAGCACAACCAGGTGCGCACCCAGCTGTCGACAAGTCTGCAAGCGGTGATGAGCCAGCAGCTCTTGCCACGGACGACCGGTGGACGTGCGTTGGCTCTGGAAATCCTGCTTCCAAATCCGGCCATCCGCAGCCAGATCCGTGAAGACAAAATTCACATGATTTACCAAAGTATGCAGATGGGATCTGAAAAAACAGGGATGCAAACACTGAACCAGTCTCTGGTTGCTCTCGTGCAAAAGCGTGCAATTTCTGTCGATACAGCGATGAACGCTGCCTATGATGCGGATGAACTGAAAGGGCTTCTACAGCGAGCAGGACTCGGAAAGGTTGGGTAAGATTCATGATCAGCCGCGAGGTGCGACATGACCATGTATGAATACTCTGGCCGAGATAGGTCAGGGCGCAGAGTCGATGGTCGTTTCGATGCGCGTACCGAAGCTGAGGCGCGTCAGGTGCTGCGCTTAATGGGTGTTTCGGAAGCCAAAATCAACGGCGGCAGTGCGAAAACATCAACCGAAATCAAGTTGCCCGAATTTATGCAGAAGTGGAATCAAAACAGAGGGGTCAAGGATTCAGACCTGGTCACTTTCACCAAACAACTTTCAGTGATGATTGATGCCGGTGTTTCTGTTGTGAAGGCATTGGAGTTGCTCGGTGCTCAGGCAAGCAATCCCACAATGCGTAACGCCATTGGATCTTTGCGTGGTAAAGTTGAGCGTGGTCTTGAGTTGTCAGATTCAATGCAGGCTATTCCGGCTATTTTTGATGAGCTTTACTGTTCGCTGGTTCGTGCTGGAACTGCATCTGGACAGCTGGATGTCATTCTTAAACGTCTGAGTCAGTACATTGAGAAAAATGCCAAGTTGAAGCGGCAGCTTTTCAGTGCGATGTTTTATCCATCGATCGTATTGACCATCGCGCTCGCTTTGACTGTCTTCATGTTGGTCGTTATCGTTCCCATGTTGGCGAGCACTTTTTTAGAAGGTGGCAAGGAGCTGCCAGGTCTCACTCAGGCGGTGATTTCTGTCAGTAATTTATTGCGCGACAACTTTCTCTACTTGATCGGAGCTTTGGCTGGTTCGGTTTATTTTTTTAAAAAGTGGATTGCAACACCAACGGGTCGATATCAGTGGGACTCCTTTCTCTTGCGCATTCCACTCGTGGGAACCCTGGTGCTTAAAATCAGCATCGCCCGCTTTGCCAGCACGTGCTCTACACTCGTGGCATCCGGTGTGGGAATTACCGATGTCTTGCAGACCGCTCAGGGAGTTCTTGGTAACAAGCTTCTTGAGGAGAGTATTGGTCGCGTGCGAGAGGGAGTTATTCAGGGTAAAGGAATGGGTTTGCCCATGTCGCAAGAAAAGTTTTTTCCACCCATGGTGACCAGCATGGTGAGCATTGGCGAGGCCTCGGGCCGCTTGGATGCAATGCTGGAAAAAGTGTCTGAGTTTTATGAGGAAGAAGTTGATGTGGCTATGGCAGCCTTACTCAAGGCCATCGAGCCCGCAATGTTTGTGTTCATTGGTGGCGTGGTTGGCGTTATTTTGATCGCGATGTATCTGCCGGTGTTTGACCTGGCTTCGGTCGGCGGGTAAGCGGCTCTGCATTTTTGGGATCATCTGGCCAATAGTGTCGCGGATAACGCCTCGACATTTCTTTTTTGACATCCGGATAAGTGTTTTTCCAGAAATTGGCGAGATCGGTGGTCACCTGTACGGATTGCCCGTTGGGTGCCAAGAGGTGCACCGTAACCGGCAAACTGCCTTGAAGCAGTTTGGGTGTTTCCATGGTTCCAAAGAAATCTTGCATGCGTGATGAAAGCCAGGGGGGTTGTCCGGCGATATAATTGACTTCGACCTTGCGACCGGAATTAAGTGCAATTTTTACGGGAAGCTCGCGTTCGAGCAGGGTCTTGAGCTCCCAAGGGATAAACGTATCGATGTAATCTTGCAAAGGCACAGCAGCAATTTCTGCGAATGATTTCTTACCTTCGCAGATGTGTACGAGAAAGAGTTCAAAATCATCTTCCAGCAGGCTCACTTCCAAAGTGTCGGGAAAGCGCTTTTTGAGGAGCGCAAGTCGATGCTGAAAAAAGTCGAGCGATCTGAGGTCGTGAAATGGACGCGGCCATTGCGTTTTGAGCTGCTTGAATAATTCCTGTTCGAGCTGAGATTGTTCGGCAGAAACCTGCCGCTCCTCCAGTACGAGTGCATCCAGGCAAACGCGTTCAACACTGCGTACCCGTTCCGACTGGTCATCCCACGCCACCACAACTTCGCTGCGCACCCGCTCTGGCAGGAGTTCCTTGAGGCGAACTGCACTTAAGCCAGCAGCAGCTGTGATTTCTGTGGTGAAGTGCGCCACACCTGATCGCCTCACCTGTTCCGCCTCGAGCGCGATGGCAAATGCTGAGTCCTGTACCGTGCTTGAGTTCGAAAGTTGAGCGAGTCCTCCGCGTGCAAATACGGCCTCTTGATTTGATTTTGCGTTGGCTTTGTTGCGGCGCAGAGAGACTATTCTATCAGGAAATCCTGCAAGCAGAATGCGCGCATACGGGCTGCATTCTTCGCTGTGATTTGAAGATAATTGAAGCGGCTCTTTTTTAATTTGTGCGAGTCGGATTAAGGATTCGCGGCTGCGTTCAATTTTCTTCATTTGGGAGCTATCCAAGAGGTCTCGTAGAGAGCCAGGCAGCCGCTGCGTTGGGGAATTATATGCCTCCACAATCAGAGCCTGATGGTGGAGATCGCAGTCGGTATGGACGCGTGCTTCAAACTGTCCTGACTTGAAGACCTGACCTTCATTGAGGATGCTCGCAAGTAAGCAAGCTTCTGCGAGTTGTCCTGTTTCCCTGCTTTCTTCCAGGATTCTGCCAAGCCTTGGGTGCAGCGGCCAGCGAGCCATGGCCTCACCGCGCGCTGTTGGTGCACCATCCGTATCTACAGCACCGAGTTCTGAAAGAAGTTGCTTGGCAGCAGTAGCGTTGTCAGCATTCGGAGGGTCAAGCCATTCGAAGGAATCAAAACTCATTTTTTCGCCGTGTTTGAATATTCTTCGTGCAGCAACGCCAACCTCAAGCATAACTTGTGCAAGATCCATGCGCTGAATCTCGGGTCTCTCTTGGCCATTTCGTCCCTGAAAATCGGCACGTGTGTAAAGGCGTCGAGCAATGCCAGGGGCTGTGCGTCCGGCGCGACCAGAGCGTTGTGTGGCGCTCGCTTGGCTTATGGGTTTGACATCGAGCGAAGGAAGTCCACTCCAATGGGCGTGGCTGGCCATTTTTGCAAGACCTGAATCGACGACTCCCGTAACACCTGGAATGGTGAGGCTGGTTTCTGCAACGTTGGTTGAGAGAATGACCTTTCGCTTTGTATGGCTTTGAAAAACTTTTTTCTGCTCTGAGCTGGGCAGTTCTGCACGGAGCTCAAAGATATCGAATTCATTTTTCATTTTTGAGGTTGCCAGTGCCTGCGCTGTGCGGCGGATTTCTGCAGCACCCGTGAGAAAAACGAGGATGTCACCCGAGCAGCGAGAATCCGCTAAGAGCGACTCAACGGCAACAGTCACTCTCCACTCGAGTGGGCGATCGTCTTGTGCCCCATCGAAAACAATTTCAACCGGCCAGGTTGGAACATCGGCTTTCAGAAGAGCGGCGTCGGGTATTTTTTCCTGCAGCTTTTCGGTATCCAGCGTAGCCGACATAATAATGAGTTTGAGATCAGGTCGAGTGGATTTTTGCAGCGCTCTGACCATCACAAAAGCAATGTCAGAATGCATGTTCCTTTCATGAAATTCATCGAGAATGACATAGTCGACCCCGGAGAGTTCCGGGTCTGTGAGCAAGGTTCTCAAAAACAACCCTTCGGTCATGAAGACAGTTCTCGTTTTGGGAGTGATAAGCCGTTCGTGTCGAATTTGGAACCCAACGTCATGCCCGCAAGGCTGACCGATTTCTTCAGAAATTCTCTCTGCCGACATGCGCGCGGCAAGGCGGCGAGGCTCAAGCACAAGAATTTTTGAGGATGAGCTGCGCATCAGAAACTGCGGTACCCGAGTTGTCTTTCCGCTTCCAGGAGGAGCCTGGAGGATTAGAGTTGTTCTCTGCTTTAGAGCTTCACAGATGTCGGTTTCGAGAGCGTCGATGGGAAGAGAAATCATGCGCAACTCACAGCGGAGAAAATTCGTGGTGTGTGTGTTTCAGCTCAGCTTCAGTCGATGAAACAGGTTTAGGGCATTCAATGTGGTTTGCTCGGCAAGGGTTTCGAGAGAGACACCACGTACCTGCGCAATGCAGCGAGCAACTTCGCTTACCCAAGCTGGTTCGTTCTGCTTTCCGCGGTATGGGATAGGCGCCAAATAAGGACTGTCTGTTTCCACCAGGATACGGTCGCTCGGCACATGCCGAGCGACCTCTCGGAGTGCGTCGGAGTTCTTGAAAGTTACAATCCCAGAGAACGACAAATAGAAGCCCAAATCAAGAAAGGCATCACCTTCCTCGAGCGTTCCAGTGAAGCAATGAATCACCCCGCGCCCTCCGCGTTCCGCAAAACTTTTGAGGCGTGCATGGACATCGGCGAACGTGTCGCGCACATGCACCACCACCGGCAAACCACAGCGCAAAGCAATTTCGAGAAACTCTTCGAAGCAAATGATTTGCTGAGGCATGGGCACAAACTTGTGAAAGCCGTCGAGACCAATTTCTCCAATGGCCACGACATTCGGGTTGGTGTGCGCAATGTTTTCCATGCGTGCCACTAGCTCGGGTTTGAATTGGTCTGCGTCGTGTGGTTGGATGCCCACGGTCAGAGCCAAGTCAGGATGGTTTTCGAGTTGCTGCAATCCTGTATTGAGCGTTTGCTCATCGAAGGTGATGTTAATGATTTTTGCAACGCGGGCTTCACGCGCACGCAGGATCAATTCTTCAGCCTGCGGTGCAAGTTTGTCGCTGCAGAGATGACAATGGGTATCAATGAGTCTCATGTGAAGGCCTGGATCCCTGTCAAGCTCTGCCCAACGATGAGCAGGTGAATATCGTTCGTACCTTCGTAGGTGTAGACCGATTCGAGGTTGCAAGCATGGCGCATGCAGCGGTATTCGTCGCTGATACCATTTGCTCCCAGAATGTCGCGCGCCGTGCGAGCTGCTTCAAGTGCAAGTAAAACATTGTTCTGTTTGGCCATGCTGATTTGTGCAGGCTGAAGAGTGCCATCGGCTTTCAGCTGCGACAATCTTTGCGCCAACAAGTTTCCGGTTGTGATTTGCGTTGCCATGATGGCTAGCTTTCTTTGAATCAACTGAAAGGAAGCCAACGGTTTGTCGAACATAATACGGTTCTTTGAGTAATTCAGAGCCTCCATCAAGCAGTCTTCCGCAGCTCCCAACGCACCGAAGGCAATCCCGTAACGTGCCTGATTGAGGCACATCAGTGCATTCTTTACGCCAACAGTTTCGGGTAGAATATTTTCTGCGGGAATACGGCAATCCTGGAAGAACAGGGAGCCGGTGACGGATGCACGCAAACTGAGTTTGCCGTGGATAGCGCGCTGCTCAAATCCTTTGGTGCCTTTCTCAACCAGAAATCCTCGGATTCCTTGATCGGTCTTGGCCCACACGACCGCTACATCTGCCATCGATGCATTGGTGATCCAGGTCTTTGAGCCATTGAGAATCCAGTCGGAACCATCCTTCTTGGCGTTCGTGCGCATTCCGGATGGGTTTGAACCAAAGTCTGGCTCCGTGAGGCCAAAGCATCCAATCGCTTTACCCTCACGCAAGAGGGGTAACCACTTTTGTTTTTGCGCTTCGCTACCGAACGCATGAATCGGATACATGACCAGAGCGCCTTGCACACTGGCAAAGCTTCTCAGGCCACTATCACCCCGCTCAAGCTCTTTCATGATGAGGCCGTAGCTGAGGCTATCGAGACCGCTGCAGCCGTAGCCTTTCAACTGTGCCCCGAGCAAGCCCAGCTCACCGAGTTGAGGAATGATTTCTCGTGGGAAGGTTCCCTCTTCATAAGCGGTTCGGAGGTGCGGACGGAAGGTCTGGTCGACGAATTGGCGCACCATGTCTGCCACGAGTTTTTGCTCGGCGGAGAGAGTCGCCTCGAGATTCAGAAAGTCTGTTGCTTGTAAGTCCATGGTGTGGCCTCCCGTAGGTCTTAACCTCTACTAATGATCTCTTCGGCAAAACGCACGTCGAACAACGGGATGCGTGTTCGACCCAGGCTGCCCCCGAGGGTCGCAAGAAGGTGAAGCGAATGCTTAACCTCTTTTAAATCGCTGTATTTGCTTGATATTCCTCGAGCCAGGAGGAGCCAGGTCGAGGCTGTCACCTCGCGCGGATACTCGTGTAGTTCGAAGGCTTTTTGCAGAACCTCATTTTGGGAGGTCATCAACTGATCGAGTCCCAAGACGGACTCATTTTTCCGCCAATGGGCAATTTTCTCCTGACTGCGCAACAGTGTGATGAAAAGCCCCTGGAGAGTCATTTTGAGATGTCCAACGTCTAGGTCGGCAGCCTCGTGCTCGAAACGATATTTTGAGGAGTGTGCGAGGAAATCGAAAACACGTCCGAACGAAACAGGTTGATTGAGCATTGCGCATTGCGCAGCAAAAGTCGTTCCCACTTTTTTTGCCGTCGGATTGCCTACAACCGAACGCACATAGGTTGACGAGCAGTGAAGAAGTTCGGGAGGACAAAGCACAGCCCAGGTCTGGATGCGCGAATCAATGGTTTTGTTGGAAAAGTAGAGGTTGAATTCGGACTCGAAGTCTGTTGTTGAACGTAGCCCGCGAACAAGATGGTGAATACCGTGGGTACCTGCATACTCGACGACAAGCCCGGGAGTTGTGGTGACAACTACGTTTTCACCGATGTGAAAGGGTGTCTCGAGTGTCCACCAGTTGGTGCAGGGGTCGATTGCAGAGGCAATGATTCTTGCCCGGGTGAGGGGGTCAAGGGAGCCTTGCTTGCTCGGGTTGACCGCAACGAGCACATGAATTTCGCTGAAGACCTCGAGTGACGCTTTCAGAACGGCATCGTGTCCTGTGGACCAGGGGTCAAAGGAACCTGCATAGATGGCAGAGGTCATGAGTGAGTCGCCCTTCCTGTAAATAACGTAACGATGCTGTTTTTACCTTGAACACGTTCGAAATGTCATGCGACTGACCAGAGGTGCTTCTCTCACAGTCACTCGTCAGCCTATCCTATATTTATATGCCCCAAACGGGGCAGAACGGCGAGGAAGAGAGAGATGGCCAAGATTTTGTTGCTCGATGACAGCCCAGTGATGCACAGGGTCGTTCGGCTGACTTTTGCCGATGACGCGGGCGTGGAGATCGCAGTGGCACGCACTCCACCCGAGGCTGAACTGGCCATTTCAACAAGTCAGCTCGACCTTGTTATTTCCTATGCACGTTTCCCTGGTTCGGTCGACCTGGCCTATTTTCAAGCCATCTCGAAGAAGATTTCTCGCATTTTGTTGCTCGCAGAGAGTGAGGAAAATCTCGATCATTTTGTTGCTGCCGGTTTTAACTCAGTCCTGCGCAAGCCGTTCCACAGCGACGAACTTCGTCTTGCGGTCGAAGGTCTTCTCGCAGGTGCCCCTGAATCACCAAAGAGCAGTGTGCTTGCCGGACGCACGGCACCCACGCCGCCGAGTTCCATGGCGCCACCGAGTGTTCCTCCCAGCGTTCCTCCTCGAATGTCTTCGGTACCAACAGCTGCTCCTGCATCAAAGCCACCACCCGCTCCACCCTCGTTTCCACCGATCACTCCCGTTCCTGCGGAGAACATGAATCCTCAGAGTTCATTTGCACCTCCTCAGTCGGAGACAGCCGGAACGCCCGAGGAGACTTTGCTGACAATGCTCAAACCGTCGGCTCCGGCCAAGAACAAACCTGAGTCTGCACCGGCTACAGTGCAGGTGGTTTCAATGCCTCCAACGGGTGGCGATGAGCCGCAGATCACCATGAACCTCAGTTTCTTTAAGAAACCACCAGCTCCTCCCACTGAAAGTAATTCTGGTCTGCGTGAGAAGGCATTTGCATCAGAGCCAGCCGCGTCGGTCACGTCGCAGGCTCCGATCTCGGAAGCGTCCGTGGTTCCGCCTGCGCCACGTGCGCCTGTTTTTGAAGTGCCTGTGGCACCAGCACCGCGTGTATCCGCGGGAGCAACTCACCAACAACCACGCAGCATTGAACCCGCTGCGTGGAATGGCGAGCAACTCGGTCTTGAAGATGTGATGGTCTCGACACGCGTTGGAAACAGTGCGCTGTCGCGGCAAGAGGTGGAAAGGATTGTTGAGGATTCTGTGGCTGCGGCAGTCTCGAACGCAGTCCGGCAGGCCTTGAGCGAAACCTTGCCCGACTTGCGCCAAGCACTTGTAAATGAGGTGAGTCAGCGCGCTGTGTCTCAGCTGAGTGCCGAACTCCAATCGATCAAGGTTTCCCTGCGCGAAACTATGCTCGCCGAGGTTCGTGACGTGAGCGCTCAATGGCTGCGTCGAGAAACACCGACGCTTGCGAAAGATGTTATTCGCGAAGAGATTCGAAAAGTGATTGAACAGATCTAGTTTTACTGGGAGCGCACTGACTAAGGCGCAGTGTTTTTCAATCGAGATTGCGAATCAGGGTCAAAACCAATTGCGCCGGAACGTTCGCGTGGGTCAGTAGACTGGTGCCTGCCTGAACCAGGATGTTGGCTTTGGTTAGGTTGGATATCTCAGTGGCATAGTCGACATCGCGAATCCGACTTTGTGCCGCAGAGACGTTCTCGGTAGCAACATCAATTGCGCTCAGAGCTCGATTCATGCGCGAAGAAATTGCACCAAAGTCTGCTCGAAATCCTGATATTTTTTCAATCGCATCAACAAACGTCTCGCCGATTCCTGTGATTTCGGTTCCAAAGACACTCTCAATATCATCGAGTGAAATTCCGTCTGCACCAAGTAGGGTTCTCAATGATTGGATTCCGAGATTTTCAGCTGTGGCAATTATATCTCTGAAACCATTGAGAATTGCAACGCCGGTATCACTTTCTGCTGGTTCGTTTTCACGTTGGCCAATTCGGAACTGCAGCATTTCTGGTCGTTCGGCATCACTGTTTGGATTTGAGAGTAAATGGACACCATTGAATTGGGTGTTCTTGGCAATTCGGTCAATTTCATCGCGCAGTGACTCATATTCTACAAATATAAACTTTCTCTCTTTGTCGGAGAGAGTTGCACTGGATGCCTGAGTAGCGAGCTCCTGCATGCGGTTTGTTATGTTTCCTACTTCATTGAGTGCAGCATCGGCAGTCTCAACCAGACTGATTGCATCGTTTGCAGAGCGCTTATGTGACGCAAATTCACGAAGTTTTACTGTCATTCTGTCAGACAGGGAGCGATCTGCAGGTTGTGGCTCTGAACGGGTGAACACGGATCCACTGGAGAGCTTCTCAAGGCTGTTGGCTGCTTCTTCAGTTGCCCGACGAAGGTTCCCTTCAACCGTTTGAGATCCAGTGATTCGCAAACCCATGGCGCTGGCCTCCCTGCAAATGCGCAGGGCTGGGTTTAGCTGGCCATGCGCGCTTCAACCGGGGTATCGACCAGGTTGAGAATCTCTTGAGCACATTGTTCTAATTGTTCTGCAATTTCAGTACTATGGCTATTTGTGGGGTGGTTTTGTTGCAGCAAATGAGTCGAAGTGTGCTGGGCCAGCGACAGAGCCATGTTGGACTCTGAGTTTGTCGCGAGTAGGGCAACGTTGAGGCCCAAAATGCTGTCGTACACACGAGCAGAGTTGCTCTCGAACTCTTGCTGCTGCACCAGCATCGCTTCGGAAGCGCTGATTTCTGATTGCAGCTGTTTCTCAATATTCTGCAGGCATAACAACATGCCGCGTGTTTGGGTTTCTTCCTGTGCGAAAACTTCGACAAAAAACTGTGCAGCTTCGCTGAGTCCGCGTGAGTTCTTGGCAATCAATCGTCCATGATTGAGCGTCGACTGACAGACATTGCGGCCTGTGCACAATTGGTCTTCAATTCCTAAAAATAGACGCGAAACGTGAGAAACGTGTTCACGAATGCGCAATATTTTTCTTTCCGTATCATCAGCGAATTCGGTTGTTGTGCGAAGATCTTCATAGCCAACGTCGAGAGCAGACTTGGCGATCTCGCTTTCCTGGTCGAGGGATTCAATCTTGTCGAACATGTCGCGGGTAGCTGCGGATGAGCGTTCTGCGAGCTTGCGAATGTCGTCAGCCACGACGGCAAACCCTTTACCTTGTTCCCCTGCGCGCGCAGCTTCAATGCTTGCATTCAGTGCAAGCAGATTGGTTTGTTCGGAGATGTCATCAATGACGTCTACAATTGATACAATCGAGCTGACTTTGTCGCGGAGTTGTGAAATTTTGGTCCGAACCGACTCTATTGCAGAAAAACTTCCTGAGACCGAGCTTTTCAGCGAAGTGAGTGAGTCTCTTGCTTTCTGTGAATCGGAGTAAAGATTCCCTTGCAGATCCTGGGCGCGATTCACAAAAGTTGACCACGAGTTAAGAAGCTCGCTGAGAGTGCGTGTTTCGTCTTCCAAATGGATAGCATCGTTCGAAAGGCTTTCCGCGAGGCGTAACAACGAGCGATTTTTTTCGCCTTGCTTGCTGGCTTTTTGGAGTGAATTAGAACAACGCATTTCGGCGTTTCGGACTTGCCCTTGGGTTTGGATAAGCGAGCTCATATGTGCACACAAGGAATCGCCTAAGGACTTCTGTTGAGCCTCGGCGTTGGAAAGGGACTTCAGCGAATCTTGAGTCTTTCCGAGACCGTTTTCCAGTCCATCAGCCACGGCGCGCAGAGCGCTCGAGATATCCTCTACTGTTTGTTTTAGCGGCGACTGCAGCAGCGAGCGGCTTCGTGTGCTCTGTTCATTTTGGGCTGCAGCAAGACGCTGCACTTGGTTGGCGATTTCGCGCAGAATCAAATCGACAGCAAGGGGTAGGCCTGTTTGGCTCTGTAAGCTGCTGGATGGATCTGGGATGATGTTTTGGTTCACTTCCACGCTTGGCCTCCGTGACCGGAATTCCTGTGCTCACGCGGCTGATCGGAATCCTGAGCTGACACTGAAGTTTGAGTGTCAGCCCATGCGACACTGGGCAATTTTTTTCACGAGACCACGAAACACCTGGGGCAAAGACTGCACGGCCTGAGGAGAATCAAGATCGATCTCCTGAGAGCTTCCCTTCCAGACAATGAGCAGGTGACCCGAAGGTTGAATTTGCAAGGTGAGCGAGAATTCAGCGAGGCGCTCATTGGCCATGGTCACTGCATCGGCACGGGTCTCCGCAAGTGCTAGCCGAAGACCCAAGACGTTGATGGCCGAAACAAGCTCGGGTTCAACCGCGATGGTCTCGAGACCTGGTGCTGGAGGTGCGACAGGCGCCGAGCTTGGTTTTGCTTCGACTAGAGCTGCTTCCGGAGCAATGACGGCCGAGCTGGGCGAATCTGGTGGGAGGGTTGCCTGTTTTCGAGGCTTCTTTTTAGATTCTACCTTCAGTCGCTTGAAGACCTCGTCGTCGAGCAATGGTTGCGAGTCATCGACAAAATGTGGCTGATTGATGCTCAGGTTGATGGAAACGCCTACCGCACCGCGCGAAGCTTCCAAAAGCCCAGAGAGCTTGAGTCGCCCGGGCTCCACGCCGTAAAGTCGGCACAGACCAGTAGAAAGCTGCTGCACGGTAGCGATCACAGGCACAATCTTTTTCTCGATAAAAAACCGTAATTGATTGATGACCCCTTTATCGGTGGGATCTTCCATCAGTATGTAAATTTCGCCATTCTCTTCAGCAATGGGCAGTACGCAGTAGTGCAGTGCTACATCGGCAGGGATGAGGGGGCGCAGGGAGTCGTCGATCTCTTCAATGAGTTTGTCGGTGGCTGCGGCGAAACCGTAATACCGCTGCAACAGTTCCTTGATTTCGCCGGGAGTGGCGACGTTCAGAGAACGCAGGACGCGCACCGGGTTTTCTCGCAATTGCCTTGAAGTTCGCCGCAGGGCAGCGAGCTCGGTGGACGACAGATGCCCATCCTGATACATCAATTGAAGTAAATCTTGCATGGTTGCCCCATCTTTGAGCCTCGGGCCGATTGCCCTTTCAGGATAACCGGATTGAGCCCGGTCAGGTTGGGCAAGACTTTGCGCTTGTACCGATGGATTGACGTGCAACCTGAAAATCCTGTGGTAATATAGGGTTGGCAGTGTCTCCAAGGAGTGAAGGATCCGGAATTATGAGTAAGGCAGATTTGGCGGCGGAGCGTAAATCGCAGATTATCAATGCGACCATCGATTGCATTGCCCGCTACGGTTACAATAACTTCTCGATGCAAGATGTCGCCCGTATCGCCGACGTCTCCAAAGGAATTATCCATTACTACTTCTTGAATAAAGAAGATCTGATGATGGCAGTTCTTGACCGCGTCGCTGGTGACATTGAAGGCCTTCTCACTGGAATTACCGAACGAACCCAAGATCCTGTTGAGCAGCTGCGCCAGCTGATTCGAGTCTGTTTCGATATCGTGCGCCAGAAACGCGAGTATTATTGCATCAACATGGACTTCTGGACTCAAATCAACCAGAAGGAAAAAGTCCGCCTGGCTGTTGCCAAGCACTACGGAAAATTCCGTGGTTCAACGGCGGCAATCGTCCAGACAGGTGTCGACACGGGTGTTTTTAAACCCATTGACGCCGATCACGCTGCAAGCGTTATCATTGCCATTGTCGATGGAATTTCTCTGCAGTGGCTCTTCGACGAAAGCTCGTTCCCATACGATGACCTTATCAAGACGAGCGAAGAGATTGTGTTCCGATTCCTGTTGAAATGAACTTATCGACAACAGACTACTCTGCGGAGCTTCCAGGGATGGATAGCGATTTGATTCACCAGGAGATGGATGAGGAATCCGCTCCCTCGCCCCAAAGTCAGGAGGAATACCTGTTCCTCGTGTCGATGGTTTCGTCGATCGCTGACTTTCCGCGTATGGATAATCGTGAACAGGACCTGCTGATGCAGAGGCTTGAGGAGTATGAGTGTTTTTGCCAGCTCGACCAGCTGCTGCGCTGGCGAGCTGTGCGCCCGGAGCGCAATCACACTCAACAACTCAGCGACTACCTTTGGGTCATGCGCGTGCAATATTTGGGTTTGGACTCATTCGATACGTTCGTCGATGTGGCCAAAACCTGCGTGCGGGTCTTGCAGACCCCCTTTTCAGTCATTCGCCTTCGCATTCTCGATGAAATCCTGGGGCCAGAGAATTTTCGCTCTCACCTGCAGGTGCTGCGCGCGGTTGTCAGCGAGTTGCAGGATGTGGCGCAAAAAGTGTTGGCTCTCGAGCGCATCGCTCTCATCTGTGAAAAGAAGCTTTTTCTTGAGGGTGAGGTCGAGGGAATCTACGTTCAAATTCTTAAACTTGCTCCTCAGAACGAAAGAGCAAGAAAGTTCCGAAAGCTCCAGCACATTCACAATATGGAATGGGCTGATGCAGCGGAGCAACTTAAAGTTCTCGCGGAGCATGCGGAGAATCCGCAAGAACGTGCGCGTCACAAACACGAGCTGGCTCAGCTGTACCTGTATAATTTGAACCAGGCTGGTGCAGCGATGGAGCTGCTGCGGCCAATGGCGCTTCAGTATCCTGAAACACGCCATACCTTGATTGAGGCTCTTGAGCGGCTTGAGATGCACGAAGAGCTGCTCTCAGCCTTGTTGTCTTTTGAAAGAACGGCGCGGGATGCCGAGGAGGCAGCGCAGTTCAAGTTCAAACGTGGAAATGGTCTTCTCAAATTGGGACGACCCGATGAGGCGGCTAAACTCTACCGTGAGGCCTTGCGCCTTCAACCTGGCTCACTGCTGATCCACGAGGCTCTGGTCTCGGCATTGCTTGAAACTGGAGCTACAGCTCAGTTGTGCGAACAACTCATGAGTCTCAACGAAGTGGTGCAGCTTGACTCCAGCAAAAAGACACTCACCGATCTTATTGACCGAACCCAAAAAATCGTCGACCTTCAGGCTGCAACAAGTAAGTTTTGAAAGACAGGGTTGTCGAACATGAAAGCTACGTTGAGCAGCAGCATTCTCTCAGAGATTCATGGAAATAAATTGGCCTGGCACTGGCCGCAGTATCAGAGCACCTTGGGCAAGGAAGATTTGTGTGCCTACGACGCAGGTGGGATGGCCAAGCCTCCACTGTGGTGGAACACGCTGCCGCAAAAGCTCATGGGTAAGTATCAATCAGCTGCTTTTATCGAGTGGCGTTATTTTTCGATTCTATCACCAGATTTTCATGGCATCTGCGGCTTTTCTTTGTTCAACCCTGAACACCATCTGCCTCAGTTCGCTGAAGGTGGCCTCATTGCTATTGTCGCTGGGGCTCTCGATGGCGCAGCAGAGAAGCTGCAACAAGACACCCATCATCGTGCCGGCGAGGAGCTCGAGAAAATTCAGGAGTTCTGCTTCATGCACGTTTTTCCCATGGAAACAGTGATTTTCCATGGCGAGAACCGACAAAACGTCAGTGCGAGTCACGATGGCATCGAATTGAAAATCGATATGGTTGACCTTCAAACTGCCGACATCCAACTCGAGATGGAGGGGGGAGTCAGTGTCCGCTTACGCCATCAGGCTCTTCCGGGAAGTCCTGTTCTGCCGCCTGTTACTGCCACCGACTTCCGCACGGTTCCCGGCGCGCATTGGACAATCTTCAATCCGTCGCCTGTCGCACAGGTTTCCGGAACTGTGCTGGTTCGACCCGGACTCCTGCGCCAGAGCGAAGCTGCTCCAAGCGTTCACAATCCCAATTTTGTTTCTCCCCCGCTGGCGTCGCGCTTGGACAATGGATTTGTCAAAATCCAGATCACCGATGCACCGGGATACTACGAACACAGTTTTGGATTGAATCCCATGCCTTTGCACGGTTGGGATTTTCTGTTCGTTCCCACTCCAGAGCAAAGGGCTGGGCTTGTTCTGCAAACCTACCGCGGCAGTGCCGACGCCTCTTACCTTGAGGTTATGTGGCAGCAGAGCAATGCAGAGTGGAAAGTACTTCATGTTCCGGTGTCGCAATGTAGTATCGACTGGAGCGAGACCAGTTGGCATCCGGCATTGCGGGTGCATGTGCCGCGCAAACGAACTATCAAAGCGCAGCTCGATGGATATCAGATTGAGATACAAAACAAGATATTTGCTGAGATTCCTTTCATCCGAGCTCATTCTCCTGTGGTCAGACATTTCTTCATTGCAGAGGAAATCTCGGCCACGAGTTGGAAAGTTATCGATGCTCAAGGAAAGGTCTGTGTCGATGTGAAGGATGCGCTCTCGGGTGGTGAAACAGCTCGCGGGCGTTGGTACTACAGTCTGCAAGGACTCTTCGCTCTCAGTGCAGCGAAGCCGTTCTAAGAGCCACAGCAGCAGCAAAAACCTCGTCAACGCTCAGTTTTACGAGGCACTCGTGCGTTTCAATTTTGCAGCTATTTGATTCGCAGCGCACACAGCCGATGTTGCGCTGCACGGCGATGTGTTTGCTGGAATCGGGATGTGTCCAGGGAGCAGCTGTGGTTGGCCCATGGATTTGCAGGGTCGATGCCCCCCCCGCCATAGCCACATGCGACAATCCGTTCGAATTGCCAATCCACATTTGAGAGCGTTTGGAGAGCTCTGCAGCTTCAGGCAAATTGAACAGGGGCGGCATGTGCGAGCGGCTTGGACTCTGACCCGCCTCTATCAATCGAGTCTTGAGTTGTTCATGAATATTCTGCACAAATTCTAACTCTCCCGGGCCCCAAATCCAGACAATCTCGTATCCAAACTCAGTTACAATTTTAAGAGCCAGTTCAACATATGCGGCATTTGGCCAGCGCCGCAGAGGGCGGCGGTGGGTTGGGCTCAGAACAATAAACTTTGAGTCGGTCAGTTCAGCTTGGCGAAGCCAATGAATAACTTTATCAGAAAACTGGGGTAAGGCGGGGATCCAGGAATTCAGCCAGCGCTGCGGTGGGTTTTGGATTTTCTCTGCAGGCAGAAGAGGTTCCAGAAGGTCAAGGCGTGCCCGCGCAGCATATTGCTCAAACCATTTTTCGCCCGAACACAGCCAAGTATAGGCCCAGTTTCTGTTCCAACGTGTCCTGATTCCACTCCGCAATCCAGCACCCGTAAACCAAGCCAATAAAGCCGTGCGTGGCGTGCAGATGCTGTCGACAACAGTGTCGAACTCTTCGCTGCGCATCATCCGAACAAATGCGATTTCTGCAAGAGCATGCTTTAGGGCGTCCCGCGCATACCCGAAGGGTGCGCGAAGAATTGATTTCCAATCCTTACTTTTCCAGAGCGGATGAAAATGAATTTTATCGAGCGCAGGATGACCTGTGAGGAGTTGGCGCCCCATGGGATGAGAGAGCCAAGCAATATGCGCATTTGGAAATTGTTCGCGGAGTGCAAATGCCAACGATGAACCCAAAAGTATATCGCCGAGCTGGCGTGGCAGAATAATAAGTATCTTTTGTGGGTTTTTGCTGGGCACGGTTGGGCGCGGAAGATTCATCTCAAGTGCCTTCAGAAGGTTTGGCTAACCGAGGGCGCGGGGCGACGTGACCATTTTTTGTAGTCCCAGCACCACTGCCAAGGTGATTTCAGCACAACACTCTCGAGCCAGCGTGCATAAGAATTCAAAAGCGCATTGAGAGGATCTTGTGCATGGATTTCATTGCGCAGCCAGGAGCCCTCGAATGTGTAGTAGCCGGGCCAGAGACGGCGTGACGACAAACACACAAATTCAGCACCGCTGCGCAATGCAACCTCGAGGCCACCCTCCGGGAATGCTGCGGGTACTCCGAAGAAATCAACAAAGTAGCCTGCGTGCGCGGGTTTTTGATCGACCAGCAGAGCCAATGCGCGCCCTTGTTTGAGCGACTGCATCATGGCACGCACGAGATCTTTGCGATTGGTGAAAATCACTTCAATACAGCGGCGTTTGCGGTACCAGTTCAATATTTGAGTCGCCAATGCAACTCGGCTCGGCTTCGCTAATGCGATGATCGGACGCGAGCTACTGATATGATTGTTTAGTGCAAGCGCGGCAGAGTCGGCACTGACTTCAATGTTACCAAAATGTGCACTGAGAACGACAACGCCTTTTCGGTTGCCATGCGCATGCTGCGACGCATCACTCAGCTCGGTGTGGACGGATGGATTGTCTCGAATGACAAGAGCACCCAGTGGCCAAAAGAGAAAGTCCTCGAGAAGAATAAGAACATAATGGAAGAGCACGGCGCTCGTGCCAAGCAAGGTGCGCACCGCTCCTGTTCCTATGCGCTGCCGCAGATTTGTACGGGCAACGCGCGCAGGGAAAAGTGGCGTGACGGCTAACAGTGTGGTGAAAATAAATAGTATTAAATACAGCGGCGAAAGCACAATATTCAGGAATAAATTCAGTGCCAGCTTTGAAAAATTTGCGCCCTGTATTGTCAAGGTTTCAGCCTTCAGCGAAAGGTTTTACCGCTTGTCCTGTCGCCCGACGCGCGCTCTTTCAGGAAACAGATGTGCCGCTTTGTAGCTGCTCCGTACCAGTGGGCCGGAGGCAACACCCTTGAACCCGAGTTCCTCTGCAACGCGATTCCAGTGCTTGAATTCATCGGGATGCACAAAGCGCTTAATGCTCAGATGTTTATTGGATGGCTGAAGATACTGACCAATCGTGACAATCTCGACTCCAGCAGCGCGCATGTCACGCAGACTCTGTTCGATTTCGGCCGCCTCTTCTCCGAGACCCAGCATCAACGCACTTTTAGTAAAGGTCTGCGGCCGCATCTTCTTGGCGTTCTCAAGAACCCGTAAGCTCTGGTCGTACTTTGCGCGAGCGTCTCGAACGCGAGGGCTCAAGCGACGCACGGTTTCAAGGTTGTGGGCGAAAACATCAACTCCCTGACCGGCAAACAACACTTCACGCAGTGGCTCTTCACGTCCCTGGAAGTCACCCGCAAGAATCTCGAGAATGAGGCCGGGATTTTCTGATTGAATTGCCGAGACAGTTTGCGCGATGTGGGCAGCACCACCATCGGGAAGGTCGTCGCGGTCGACCATGGTGATCACCGCGTAGTCTAGGTTCATTTTCTTGATATTAAGCGCGGTGTTCATGGGTTCGTTCGCATCCAGCAATCCTGCAGGATTTCCTGTTTTCACGGCGCAAAAACGGCAACCACGGGTGCATGTGTCACCGAGAATCATGAAGGTCGCTGTGCCGCTGTTCCAGCACTCAGAAATGTTTGGGCAGCGGGCCTCTTCGCAGACCGTAAAAAGTTTGCCTTCGCGCAGTGTGCGTTTGATTTCGTAGAGCCTCTCGCCCTGCACTTGTTCCGATTTCAGCCATTTGGGCTTCAAAGGTTTGCCGGTGCGCGGATTGATTTCAGGTGTCACGCTCAGCTCCAGCAGCTGTTCGGGGGTCAGTTTTTCGTCTGAGGATTTTTCCTCGATCTGCTGGTTGTTTTCTAGGCTCATGTTATGCATCTCCTGATCGCAAAAGCTGTTTAACAGCCCCTGTGTTCACCCGCAAGACAAGGTTGTACCGCATGGCACGTATTCCGACGCTTGAGCAGCAACTATCTAATATGAAGAGACTTTTGCGCTTGATGTGCGACCGGGTACACGCAAGCTTGCTGGTCGTGGAACAGCATCTTCACATTCCCGATTCCGAAGCTCTGGTTAAGGTTGTGGCTCTCGACAGTGAAGTCGACCGCATGGAGACCGAGCTCGATGAAACGGTTCTTCAGATTTTTGCAACACAGCAGCCGCGAGCGCAGGAACTACGCTTGGTCTATGCGACCGCAAAGATTGCGCACCACATTGAGCGCATGGGCGATGCCGTGGAGAGCCTTGCACGGCAGCTCGCCGGGGCAGATCTCTCGGAGAGTCGAGAGCTTCTCATCGACATGATGTCCCATGTCAAAGACCTCTTTTCGCGTGCCTATGCAGCCATGTTCGAAGAGGATTTGAGCCGCATCCAGGAGATTTTCGAGCTCGATGATGCGGTCGACGAATGTCAGACTGCGGTCGTTGCGATTGCAAAAGATATTTTCCTTCTGGCACATCGTGATCCGCAGGCAGTTGAACGCGGGCTGAAACTCATCAGCATCGCATCGAAGCTCGAGAAGGTTGCGGATCTTTGTTGTAATTGGGCCGAGCAAACAGACTTTGCTGCGCATGGATTGGCTCGAAGAGTTTTGAAGAAGCGACGATTGCGCTTGGTTTTGCTCGATGAAAAAGGAGGTAGCCTTTCGGCACGTGGTGCATCCTGGCTGACTCAAGAACTCTCCGGCGCAGTCGATGTTACGGTGGCTACAAAACGCCTTAATGGCGAAGATGTTTTTGCATCATCGCATCCCTTTCCGGTTGTGCGATTCGACCAGGTATCGTGGTCGCGTTGTTTTTTGCTCGTGAATCTTGGGCGGGCGCTGGCACTTGAGGAGCGCGAGACCATTCCCAGTAAGACCATGGTGGTCGAGTGGGATTTCTCGGGAGAGCCTGATGGGGAGGCTGAGCTCAAGGTGAGGCAGCGTCTTTCCGGGCTGCTCAGCATTCTGGCGCGCTCGGATATCTCGATTTGAAAACCTGCGGTATCGTTTTGGCTGGGCGTGTGGCTGAACCGCTCAAGCGACCTGGAGAAAGTTGTTCGATGAATCTCAGAACTTTCCTACGAGGAAGAGCCGGTATGCATTTCTTTGTGCGCGTACTGATTCCAGTCGGTCTCTTTGGCGCAAGCTCATATGCATGGGCAGAGACTCCCTTGAATGCGGATCTTTGGACCCCGCTGGGAGTGACCTCTGCGCTTCAGGGCGGGGGACGCGCGCATGTGTCTGATTTTTCTGCAGCGGACAACAATCCTGCAGGTATAGACCTGCAAAAGACCTTTTCCTACAACGGTGAGCTGGGGTGGACAGCCCAGAAGGCCAGACAGGCAGAGGGTGCAATTTGTGATTCAATGCTTTCCGAGGTGTCGGCTTGCGTTAAATATAGGCAAACATCAGCCATCACCGGTGCGAAAGACTGGCGTGCGACCCTGGGGCTTGCAGATTCTTTTGAACAGCTCGGCGGTGCGGTTCTCGGAGCTGCTGTCGATTATGTGAAGTTTGCCAAAGTTCGCGGCTTCGACGCAATTTCGGCACCCTCGCCGGGAGTAGGGCAGCGGGTTCGCGTCGGTGCGGTCTATCCGCTTGCAGGGGGGCTGTTCTTTGGGGCAAGCAGTGATGGGCTCTACGACTCCACCGGAACCCAAGCTCAACATGGCATTGGTTTGAGCTTGCAGGGTGGTAAACACTTTCTCTTCAGCGGCGATCTCAATTTTGTCTCTGATACACCGCGCGATGTCGTTTTCGGTGCGACCGTTTTTCCGCGTGATTTTCTTGACCTCGCAATCAGTTACAGCTACGACCCGCGCCAATCGAAACACAAGACTGCTGGCGGCATTGTTGTGAAATCGCAGCAAGCTCGGCTACTGTACTCAGTGGCTCAAGCCGAAGGCAAAACCTATAAATGGGTGCAGCGGATTGGCATCGGAATTTTTACGACCGGTGATGCCGGAGCGAGGTAGTTTTTCGTGAGTTTCTCTTTTCAAGGTAACTCGTTTCTAGCCGGTGCCAAGAAAAGCAATTCTGTAGTAGGTCGCGATGTGGTGTGTTTCTGTGGGCGCTGCAAGTTGAACCTCAGCCATACAGTCGTGACGGCAACTCCGAATGCACAGCCCAACCGGGTGATGTGCAACACATGCAAGTCGGAGCACGCGTTTCGTGGATCAAAATCAGCAAGTGAATTGAAAGGTCTTTCCAAGGGAGTCGACGCGATGACAGAACGTGATGAAGAAATTGATCTCGATTTGGATCAGGGTGGCAAAGTTTTGTTGGGTGACGCAGCAACGAAGAAGCGCGCTAAGGCAAAGCCCAAGGCGAAGAAAGCGAAGGATGAGTCCGAGAGCAAATCCAGCTCTAAAACATCCATCGCATTGCCTCTCAGCATGCTGAGTGCAAGCTCTGAAGATAAACAGCTCTTCAGCGATAAAAAAGCAGCTTTGAAGGCTTCCAAGCTCACGCCGAAAGATTACAGCATTAAAACCCATTTTAGCGTGGGCGATGTGGTGAACCACAAAACTTTCGGTCTGGGCTTCGTGATGGCCGATGGCGGTCTCAACAAGATCGAAATTTTGTTTGAAGTTGGTCGCAAGCTTCTCGTTACAGCTCCGAAGAGCTGACAGCTTCCGATGGCGATGCTTCGCCCTTTGACTCCGACGACGCGCTTAGTTGTGGGTCTGAGTTTTTAGGGTGGTTGCTCGGATAGAAGTAGTCCATGACTCGCCAAATCGATGCCACTTCATCCTGTGACAATCCGAAACGCTTCGCGTTTCGGATTTCGTGCATATAAGCATCGCGCTCTGCTTTCCATGTGCCGTCATGTTCAAACAACTCAGCGGCCGTAGGTGCGACCGCGGGGAAGACCCGGCTCAACCGGCGGCGAGCTTCGACCTGCCAACGGCTCAAGTGGTCGCGCGCAACCACTGCGAAAAATGACTGTTCAACGTGAACTTCGATTTCGTGTGCGAGAGTTGAACCGAGCACGGCCCAGCTTGAAAACGCTGCGGCACCCACGGTCACCTTCTTCTGGGGAAGAATCAGACCACCCGTCGTCAGACCGCGATCACCGAGGCTGGCGTCGTAGTAGGGGCCGTCCACCGTTGCCGGCGCTTCGATGGAGAAAAGGACTTTGGCGATTTCAACGGATTCTTGATCCTGGGCAGGGAAACCTGCAGGCGGAATGACTTCGACCTCGCTCAGCGCTTGTTTGTAAGCTCGGAGTGCCGCATTTTCTTTCCATGCCTGGACTGCAACCCAAAGCCCTGCGGCGCCGAACAGAACGGCGACGGCAGTAGGCAGCTTGCGCAGGAGTTTCAAGAACATGGGGTATTCTCCAAGGTTCGCGGGAAACTGACCCAAAGCCAGTCTTCGCTCTCTCCGCCTAGAAAGAACCGTGCCATCTCGGTTTGCCCAACACATACTGTGATTTCAGCGGTTTTTCTAGTTTTTTTAACCCTCAGAAGGGTGCTTTTGCGTTGATTTCCTGAACAAGTGTTGAAACCTTGGTCAGCCGCTGCATTTAGACTTGTGTTTTTATGGAGCTCGGTGGAGATCAAGTCCTGTGGAGGAACGATGGCTGAAATGATGAATCTCAGAAACGAGCGTGTGGTGCTCGCTGTGACGGGGGCAAGTGGCTCCATCTATGCGGAGTTGCTGCTGCGTCGGCTTCTTCAAGCGGGAGTGCGCACCTATCTCGTGGCCACAGATACAGCCCGCAAAGTGATTGCAACGGAACTGGGTGAACAGTCGTTGCTCTCGGCTGTGCTGAAATCGGGTTTGCAGATGCGTCTTGAAAGCGACGAAGCTGTTCTTAAAACTGCCGGGCGATTTGAGTTGTCTTCCGTTGAACTTCAAGAGCTTCGCGTTTTTTCCAACGATGACTTTTATGCTCCGATTGCCAGTGGCTCGGAGGGCGCAACGCACATGGTGGTGACGCCGTGCAGCATGGGTACGCTTGCGCGCATCGCGCATGGGATGAGCACCTGCCTTATTGAACGCTGCGCTGATGTCATGTTGAAGGAGCGTCGCTCACTCGTCATTTCGCCGCGCGAAACGCCCCTGAGTGCAATCCATTTGCAAAATATGTTGACCCTCGTGCAGGCAGGTGCAGCATTGGTTCCTGCGATGCCAGCTTTTTACAACCGACCTGAAACCGTCGAGCAGGTCGCACTGTTCGTTGTCGAGCGTTTGCTCGATCAGCTCCGTCTCGAAACCATTCGTGACTTCAAAACGGTGCGCTGGAATATTCGTCGTCTTTGAACTTTAGATTGTTTCATTTTTGGTAATGAGCACTTTGTCGACGCGATTGCCATCCATGTCGACGACTTCAAAGCGCATGCCGTCGCGATCAAACGTATCAGTCGGCTTAGGGATTTTTCCGAGTTCGCTCAGAATGAATCCGGCAAGCGTATGAAAATTGCCACTGTCCTGACCATGGAGATTTCTGAGGCCGAGTTTTTGACGCAGTTCTTCAACTGTGACTAGTCCATCAACGAGCCATGAACCGTCTTTGCGCTGCACGATGCTGTTGGCTTTGTCATCGAGTGTGTCAGCAAAGTCGCCAACAATAGCCCTCAGAATATCCGTGAGTGTTACGACGCCCTGAATATTTCCATATTCGTCGACAACGAATGCGAAATGTGTTGCTGAATTTCGGAAGAGCTCCACGCTGCGAGATGCATCGGCATTTTCGGGTAGAAAAAGTGCTTGCTCGAGAGAAAGGGTAAGATCGAAGGGTTGCCCCATGAGATGTCGGCTCAGAATATCCTTGACGTGAATCACGCCTACGACGTTCTCGAGCGATCCTTTCACCACAGGGAAGTGCGAGTGGCGCGCATCCACAATCTTGCGGCGGTTGCGTTCTGCAGGCTCGTCGATGTCGAGCCAAACAAGCTCCGGGCGTGGGGTCATGAAGGAACTCACTCGCGCTTCACTGAAGTTGAGCACACCTTCGACCATGCGCTTTTCGGTTTCGTCGAAGGCACCTGCGTGGGCGCTCTGCTCGACAAGTGATTTGATTTCTTCCCCCAGAATCTCATTCGAGGGTTTGTAGTTCTTGATGCCGAGAAGGTTGCAAACAAGCTCCGTTGCACTCGAGAGTGTCTTCACGAGGGGGGAAGTCATTTTTGACAAAAACAAAATCGGGCGCGCAACAACCCGAGCAACCTTTTCCGGTGCGTGGAGAGCAAATCTTTTGGGGATGAGTTCACCGAACACAACAGTCACGAATGTGATGGAGAGTACCACGGTGGCCGCGGCGAGGCTGCGTGCGAGGGTTTCGGAGAGGTCGAAGGACAGCAGTGCCGGAGTCAGCCGAGCCACCAAGGTGGCTCCGGAAAAGATACCCGAAACAAAGCCAATCAGTGTGATTCCTATTTGCACAGTGGAGAGCAACTCGGACGGGCGAAGAGAGAGTTGCAGTGCTGCAAGTGCACCCGCATCGCCGCCATCTGCGAGCTTCTGAAGATAGGACTTTTTGGCAGAGACAATCGCGATTTCGGACATGGCAAAAAGGCCATTCAGGGCAATCATTGCGGCCAGCAACGTGAGTTCGAGTCCAAGTAAACTTTCGGGGGGCATTGTGTCTCCAAGCTTGACTTCCAGGGAGGGCTAGCATACCTACACCTCGCCGTGCGCAGATGGCGAAATTGGTAGACGCACTCGTTTCAGGTGCGAGCGCCGCAAGGCATGAGAGTTCGAGTCTCTCTCTGCGCACCACCCTTCCTCCCCTTTCTGTATTTTTTGCTGAAAATTAAATCAAGCCCCTTGGTTGTCGAATGTCTGATGAGACAAAAAATTGTGTCGGGCGTCTAATGGCTAACTCATCGTTCTGATAGCGTTTACACGTGCTCCAAGAATATACTCTACTTGTCTCATTGCAGTGATTTTTTGCTTAACGTTAGCGCGAAAATGCAACTGGCGTTTGGCTGAGGTGAAACGGAGCGCTTGGATGATATCGAATTCAAATTGCCTTTTTAAGAAGCGCATGCTTGTGCTGCTTTTGAGATTGTCGGTGAGCAGCTATCTGCTGGCTTGGGTTGGGATTGAACCTGGAATATTTCCCGCGTGCGCACTTGCTCAAAACACAGCTGAAGGAGGTTCACAACCTCCGCTGACGCCTGCTCCTAATGAGCAGAATCCTCCGCTGACGCCTGCTCCTAATGAGCAGAATCCTCCGCTGACGCCTACTCCTAATGAGCAGAATCCTCCGCTGACGCCTACTCCTAATGAGCAGAATCCTCCGCTGACCGCGCCGCAGCACATCGAGAGCGCTCCAGAAGAGGAAGGCGATGAGTTGGGCTCAAAAGACCCAAAGGAAAAAATAACTAAACTGAGAATTCTAAGGCAAAAAAAGTGTCGGATTCTAATTGAAACAAGCGACGTCAAACTGAATTTGTTGCGCGCAGGAACTGTGATTACGATTCATTTATCGTCCATCTCAATTCCTGTGCGGATTAGCAAAGCCAGCAGTGGCAAAATTCAAGCATCGCTGAGAAAAAGCAACTGCAATCTGCAGCTCGAAGGTCAGAGCGCAACATACAGCCTCGGAGCTCAACTCGAGTCTCAAGAACCGCGCATTCGCTCTTCTGTTTCCGAAAATCAACAGCGGAACTCTGGCGATGAGCTATCCCGGCACAGGACGTTCCGCAGGACGCCCAGCGGGCCGCAGTTCATTTTAGGTTTAGAAAACCAAACACTCGGTAAATCTGCCCAGAGTTTTGACTACTATTCTCTCGAACTTACCTATGAGTGGTTTGATTCACCTCAACGTGGGCTTCGTCGTTCGCGAGAGGGCGGAGCCTATGGCGTGGGACTGTCGCTGACGGGCTTCAAGAATGTTGAGACGTTAGCTGTAAATCGTTCCTCATTCGGATTCGACTTCATTTACGGAACCATTCCCATGCGTGCAGGTTATCGGTGGGTTTGGGGACCGGTTGGGATGACAATCGCACCGACCTTTAATTTTGTGCTATTTTTGAAATTAGGAAGCAGTTTTTCATTTTTGCCAGGGCTCTTTGGGCACAGGTTCGGGATGGATTTACAGCTGGACTACGCCCTTGGCGACGAAGTTTTAATCGTTGGAAAAGGTAACTACTACTTGTTCGGTCTCGGATCTGGTACGTCCGAGTTGAGCATATTCAGGACTCTATTTGGTCTTTGGTGGCTGCTTTGAGCTCTTGTCCGAGAGCATTCTCCAAAGCTGCCTCATATTATTTCACGACGGTGCCTGCAGTGTTGGCCAATTGACCATCTTCGAGCTGCAGCGCCCTTCTTTTTCAATCTATGATCAGGATGCGCGCCCTCCACACCTGTGCATGGAGACTTTCACCATGATTCAATTGAAAAAGAGGATTTCGGCGATTTTTTTCTGCCTTTCGCTGACCCCCGTTGTGGCTCAGGCCGAGGTTGCCAACGGTGGCGCACGGGAAATCGTCGGCGGAGAAGTGGTGAGTGACCTGTCGAGCTTTGAATATAAGCACACGGTGCGTCTGCTTGTGAAAGGAGTACTCAATGGCGAAAAAGTACCCGATCAAATCAAAGGGCTGAAGATGAGCTGGCGCTGCTCGGGCGCGTTGCTGAGTAAAACAGTGGTGGTGTCGGCAGCCCACTGCTTCCCGCGCAGTATTGGTATCAGCGATCCCAACACGGGCGAAATGATCCGCGCCGACATGACAGAACTGAGCGCGGAAGTCTTCTTCAGGACAGACACACGTGCCGACAGGCCGTGGGGTGTTAAAAGCAAGAAGATCATTGTGCACGAGGGATTCCGCGATGATTGGTACTCGAGCGTTCAGAATGCTTGGAATCCAAGTGAATCTGTGCACGATCTCGCCGTTGTGAAGCTTGCAGAAGATGCTCCGGTTGAGAAAGAGGCAGTTGGTTTGATTGAAGAGAAAGAAGCACAGATGACTGCTGGAGAGGATCTCGTTCTTGCAGGGTACGGGCGTGACATTTCCGATGATCAGGTAGCTATCCCCCGCCTGCGCCGTGTTGTTGTTCCATGGCGCGAGACTTTGAGAAACGGTTCTGAATGGTACGTGGGCCAGGGCGATCTCGTGCGTGCTGGCCGGGTTGATAGACCGGCGGGAGGCTGTGTTGGCGATTCTGGTGGTCCTGTTTACGTGAAGCGTGGGCAGCGTGTCCGACTTGCAGGAGTGATTGTGCGCGGTCCCGATGAAGTGAATGGCGGTTGTCGAGCAGCGGTGACAATCGTTACGGCGTTACCGAGTTACAACAAATGGCTCACCGAGCGAATGAAAGAACTCGCACTGCCTTGAGGTTTGTAGCCAAGCCTCTACTGTTCTCTTAGTACACACCTCTATGAATGGTCGCTTTTCGCATAACAGGGCGCTTAACGCACACCAGCAGCCTTCAGGCAGCTTTGAAGAGATTCCGAGGGCGTCCATCCACACTGACCATTCGTCTGTTTTTCGCATCGAGCAGTCTTGTAGCAGGCATATTCTTCACGCCACTCGCAGGTTGAAACGACCGCGCCCAGGCTTGAGTCTGCGCAAACGTGACCGCTGCAACCACCGCTAATGCAGCCCTGGCCAGTGAGAGTTCCAGCACTGTCAGCATCGCTCCCTTTCGCTGACGTTCCCGAAACATCCGCCTGCTTCTCGCCGGAGCAGGCGCATGAGGCTACAGAAGTTAATGTAAGCATAATGAATAGTTGAATAAATCTGTTTCGACTGCGGCCAATCACGGAAAACCTCACGGAGTTGGAGTCCATCTCTGAGATTTGATAATACTTGACTCCTGTTCGGCTTTCAAAGCCACAAATTTTAGGATCTGGTGAGGATGTCAGATGTCGGTTCTGGTGCGTCGAATCCACCTCGGAGGTTATCTCCTCCGTGTTTTCGGTCTGTTGTGCGCATATGCGTTGACCAGGATCCTATTTTTTCAGTTCAATAAAAGCACCCTCGAAATTCACTCCAACTTTGAATTGCTCAGCGCCTTTTTGTTGGGTCTGCGTTTCGATGTTTGGGTGGTCTTTGCCTCTATGTTGCCGTTGTTTTTCCTGGAGGTCGCCGGCCTCAAGTCGAAATCTACGATGCTTCGGAGATTTAACAATGGCTATGCGTGGTTTGTGCTTTCTCTACATGCGGTTTTCCTGTTTTTTGAAATCTCCGATTGCGAGTATTTTCGCTTCACCGGTCGTCGAACTACGCTGGGCATTTTGAGTCTGTCGTCCGATGCTTTGCAGCAGAGCACGCAACTTCTGTTCAACTACTGGCATGTGCCTGCTCTAACGTTGGCGCTGGTCGCAGTGCTGGCAGTTTTGTGGGGCAAAACGAGACAGGCTGATTCGGTTGAATTTAAGCCGGTCAGCACAGCAAAAGTGGTGTTTATTACTCTAGCCGGAATTTGCATTGGAGTGCTTGGTTTACGCGGTGGTCTGCAAACAAAACCAATCGCACCAGCGCATGCGATGCAGCTTGGCAACTCCAAACTGGCCGCACTTGCGCTGAGCACGTCGTTTCAGTTGACCCACAGTTTTGAAAATCGGGAATTGAAAAAGCTCAACTTTTTTTCGAGTAGCGTAGACGCTCGCAAGATTCTCGAGTTGCCGCAAGGTGAATTTGCACCGATGTCATTAAAAGGCTCAAATGTTGTTGTGTTGATTGTGGAGAGTCTGAGCCAGGAATATATGGGCTATCTCAATCCCACATCAAATTTCACTCCTTTCGTGAATGAGTTGGCAAAAAAGAGTCTTTATTTTAACCGCGCCTACGCCAACGGTCGGCAATCGATTGATGCACTGCCCTCGATGTTTGCGACTTTGCCTTCAGTGGTGGGTGAGCCTTTCATTACGTCGCAATACAGTTCGGTTCAGATTCCAGGACTGGGAAAAGTTTTGGCCGAAAACGGCTACGCAACGGCATTTTTTCATGGCGCGAAAAACGGCTCGATGCACATCGATTCGATGGCGCAGCTTTTTGGGTTTCAAAAATATTTCGGCAAGAGTCAGTATCCTGCAGGCGACAAAGATTTCGATGGCAGCTGGGGAATCTACGACGAGCCATTCTTGCAATTCGCTCTGGAAAAAATAGACACTTTTGCGCAGCCTTTTGCACTGGGAGTGTTTACCCTCTCGAGCCATAATCCCTATCGCATTCCAGATTATCTCAAAGCGCAGCTGCCCGAAGGACGTCATCCGTTTCATCGTAGTCTTGCATACGCAGATTATGCACTTCGAAAGTTTTTTGAGGAGGCAGAAAAGAAGCCTTGGTACAAAAACACGCTTTTCGTCATTACAGGCGATCACACCTCTGAACCGGAATCAGAACTTTTCAAGCAAGAGCAGAGTATTTATCGCGTGCCTCTGATGTTTTTTGATCCTTCAGGGCGTATCGCTCCTGCTCTCTCACAGCGACTGGTTCAGCATGCCGATATTTTTCCGACTCTCGTTGATCTCCTCGACTTGCAGGTCTCGTCAACAGCTCAGGCACCGTTGCCTTTTGGGCAGAATGTATTTTTGCCAGAGCAGTATGCGCGTGCGGCAAATCGTGCGGGAGATTGGTTTTGGTATCAGGAAGGTCATTTTGTGGCGCGAACACCAGCTGATGGCAGCGGTGCTGCCGAAATAGTTGAAATTCAGAGTGACACACTCACTCCTGGTCAGAAGCTTTCGGCCGATGCTCCGCAGCATGACTTTTTGCTGCAGCGCGCCCGTGCGTATTTGCATCTGTATACCAACGGTCTTATCGAAAATAATCTTGTCGTGAAGTGATTTAGTTTTACGTTTGATTCGCAGGCAAGGGAGACTCGTTGCTTCAATTCTCTCCGTTGAAGCTCACTGCACTCCCAGAACCACTGGACCGGTGCGTTCTGAGTCACTCGCCTCAAAAGCAACCCCCACGTTGCTGCCAGGAGTGATTCCCAGTGCAGACAATGCAGCCTGAGACAGTGCAATACCACCATCCGTTGTGATGGGGGGACCCCATTCAACAACTCTCACAACGACGGCACGCACAACTTTGCCAGGAGCAATGAGGATAAGTTTGCGGTTAGCAAAAAACTTAATCCCAAGTTCGGGCCGCTGGCCATAGTCCCAGCGCATCGCGCAATAATAGGGATCTTGGGTTCGGCTGAGATCCTCGACCGTCAGTGTCGTTAACGACAGCTCACCAGCTTTGGGCGGGTAGAGCGGAAAAGGTTGAGCGTTGGTAAAAATCCAATTGAGATTTTTGTATTGTCCTTTCACCCCAAATGTCTCGGGAATGCGGAAGCCAGACTTTTCGATGCCACCATTGTGTGCAGCGAGAACCTCGCTCGCATAAAGGCTTTGTGTGCCGTTGGCGACGCCCTCGGGACCGGTGAATTTGCATGCCGGTATGAAACCGATGAACGTTCCCACGAGAAGACCACACATCCAAAAACGGTGGTTCATTTTTCGGAAACGACGATAATATGTGGTTGGACTCATGGTCGCTGTCCTCCCGACGGGCATCACAACTCACCTGCGCGGAAGCAAGAACGCGGCCAGCTTGCGCTCAGAATGCTCTGTGGTTAAAATATCGGATTTATTAAGTTTTTTCTGAAAGCCAGGTATCGTGCAAGTCTGATGTGTGTTCAAAGATTGAACAGAGTGTCAGAAATGGGCAGGTTGACCTGTCGTTCCCAGAACACTCAACCAAAGCGGGCTATCGATATCAAAGTGTTTGCGGCCGCGCGTCACAATGCTCAGAGGCACATGTGTGAATTGTTCGTGTGAGTAACCAACCATCATGTTGGTTTTACCGGCCATGGCAGCATGCACCGCATTTTGACCCAGACTAGCACAAAAAACGGAATCGTCGGCGGAGGTCGTTTGTGCCCGCAGCATGTAACTCGGGTCAATGTATTTTAGCGTGGTTTCAATGCCGCGGCGCTTGAATTCCGCAGGAATAATTTCCTTCAGATGTCTGCCGATGTCTTTGAGCTTGATGTTGCCGCTAGCGTCCGTTTCTTTGCCAGCATCTGGAAAGAGATTTTGTCCTGCACCCTCTGCCACTGCGACAGTTGCGTAGCCTTTTTCAACCACACGGCGTGCAAGCACTGCGAGAAAGCCGTGCTCGCCTTCGAGCTTCAGTTCTACTTCTGGGATAAGGACAAAGTCGATATCATTGACTGCGGCCGCAGCGTTAGCAGTTAGAGCACCTGATTGACGCCCCATGATTTTAACAAGCCCAATACCGTTGACCGCACCGCGTGCTTCTGCCTGACCACAGCGTATGGCTTCCACGGCTTTGCCCACAGCAGTTTCAAATCCGAAGCTCTTTGAAACCCAGAGGATGTCATTGTCGATAGTCTTGGGGATACCAATGACCGCAATGGGGAGATTGCGGCGGGCAATTTCCTTCGCAATCGCGTTTGCTCCAGCCAGCGTGCCATCTCCTCCAATGGTGAAGAGGATATTTACGTCACGCAGTACGAGAGCATCTACGATGCCAGATGGGTTAGAGTGCCCGCGTGCACTGCCAAGAAATGAGCCGGCCTCAAAGTCAATATTCTGAACAGAGCGTGTGTCCAGGCGGCGCCAGGGGAATTTGAAGCGCTTTGAATCAGCATCGTGTGCAAATCCATAATAGCCGTAGGGAACTCCGAAAATATTTCGAACCTGGTAGCGATCATGGAGCATGGTCACCATGCTCTGCACCACATTGTTTAGGCCTGGCGCCAGTCCACCGCAGGTAACGATAGCAACGCGCGTGTTCGCCGGATCCCAAAAGATTTTCTCGCGTGGCCCCGCGAGTTCGAGTGAGGGCGGTTCGGTGCCTTCCTCTGAGCGCTGAGCCAGGTGCTTGATTGAGTTACGCAGCGTGATGTCGACAAGAATGCGGTCGAGGCTGTCGTCCAAAAACTGATGCGCAGAAAACGACGCCTCCAAAGGGGAGGGACGCGTAGCGGCGCCGTAGCGCGTGGTGAGTGACTCGACGTTGAAATCGGCGCGTGAATTTTCCATCCCAATTGGCTCCGGGGCGATTCGGTTCAAACCGACGCTACATTCTGTTCCTCGAAAATGTCCACAAGTGCAGCTTGAGCCATGTCGAGAAGGCCATTGAGCTGAGCCCTCGAGAAAGCCTGCTTTTCTGCAGTTCCCTGCACTTCGAGGAGCATTCCAGAGCTTGTTTGAACCACGTTCATATCGACGTCAGCCTTTTGATCTTCGATGTAGTCGAGATCCACAAGCAGTGTTCCCTCGACAATTCCGACGGAAACGGCGGCCACTGCCTCACGAATCGGGTTAGTTTTGATTTTGTTGGTTTTGAGGAGCTTCTCTACGGCCAAACGCAGGGCGACGTAGCCACCCGTGATGGCGGCAGTGCGGGTGCCACCGTCGGCCTGGAGGACATCGCAGTCGATGGTAATGGTGCGTTCGCCCAGCTGTTTGAGGTCAACGACAGCGCGCAAACTGCGGCCAATGAGACGCTGGATTTCTTGGGTTCTGCCAGAGACATTTTGGCGTTCGCGGCGTGTACGGTCGCCGGTTGAACCTGGAAGCATCGAGTATTCTGCTGTGAGCCATCCCTGGCCACGAGTGCCGCGCATCCAGTTGGGAACCGATTCCTCGACCGATGCTGTACACATGACCCGCGTTTCACCGTATTCAACCAGCACCGAGCCGAGCGGAGCCACCGTGAAGTTCGGGGTGATTTTGATGGGACGGGTTTGCGCCGTAGTGCGGCCATGGGATCGCGACAGCATAAGTGAACCTCTTAGGAAAATGCTTTGAAGGGGGTGTCTTAGCTTGCTCGCGCACGAGAGACAAGCTTACTCACTCAGTCAGACCCGTACAAAGCAACGAGAGGTTCACTGCAGAAGGACTGCCGAGGCACGGAAATCCTTTGGAAGAGCCCGCTCAGGCAAGATGTGGACGCTCGGGTGCGAGTTGTCACGCACCCAGTCATCCACACCAGAGCCATGTTCGTGGCCAATGAAGCGCACAAGTCGGCGAGCAAGCCAGTGGACACCGGTGTCATCCCACTCAAGTTCCGCGAGGCTGAGCCCACGCACTGTGCTCGTAGCCAGTTTCTTTCCGCGCCTGAAGAAACTGACCTGCGGCTGTTCCATGGCACCGCACGCAAAGACGCATTCATAGCGTGAACCCGTTGTTCTGCAGGTCACGAGGTAACCCGAGGGAGTTCGCGAGAACAGCAGCCAAAGTCCTGAGATAAAAACACTCGACCAGGCATGCGCGCCGTACATGCTTTGAAATGAGGCGTTCGAAATATACGCCACCAGATGGCTCGGCCGTCCGAGCTTGTCATAGGCTGTTTTGAGTTCTGTTTCGGCAAGTCGTTCAGAGCCAAGCTCTTGAGTCCAGGGGACGAGCGAAAGATCCGCGAGTCGCATAGAAGCACTCCTTGACTGGTACCCTCTTAAAAGCACCACATCCGTCGCTTAACACCGACACTTCTTCACTGTCCCGGTGCCGCCTGGCAGACATTTGACGATCAAATTCTTGACCGTATTTTTGATTATTTATTGTGCAGAAACTTGAAGGCGCCAGCCGTGCGGATCTGCTCCACGCCCGAACTGAAGATCGATGAGCGATTTTTTCAGATGCATGCTGACTTTACCAATTTGAGCTCCATTAACTTCGTGCCTCTGGCTGCCGTCGACGAGCTCAATAACAGGTGAAATAACTGCGGCTGTTCCACATCCGAAAATTTCTGTGAGTTTTCCGCTTTGGATATCGTTGAGTACATCGGAAATGTTGAGTCTGCACTCTTCAACTGTGTACCTGAGGTCACGCGCTAGCTGGATAATGGAGCTGCGGGTCACGCCTGGAAGAATGCTGCCGGTGAGAGCTGGAGTGCGGATAACGTTGTCGTAAACAAACATGATGTTCATTGCACCAACCTCCTCGACGAATGTGCGGTTGATGCCATCAAGCCATAAAACCTGCTCGGAGCCTGCAGCTCGCGCTCGTTGCAGTGCGGGTAGCGCGGCGGCGTAGTTGCCCCCACACTTTGCTTCTCCGCATCCACCAGGCACGGCTCGAACGTGCTCGCGTTCGATGTACACGGATATGCCGGTCTCGCGCGAGTAGTAGTTCTTAGCTGGGCTTACGATAATGAAAAAGCGGTAAGACAACGACGCACGATAGGAGACGCCCGTATCGAGGCCGATGAGAGTGGGACGGATGTAAAGTGAGGCCGGGCTTGGAAGAATCCAGTCTTGTTCGACCGCAACAATTTCCTGCACACAGCGCAAAAATAGATCCTCTGGCACGGGCTGCATGCCGAGCCGCAAGGCTGAATTCACAAAGCGGCGCGCATTCTGCTCGGGGCGAAACAAAAAGATCTCGTCACTTGCACTTTTTCGATACGCCTTCAGGCCTTCAAAAACCTCTTGGCCGTAGTGGAATACAACGGCGTCGGGAGTCACCTCAAACGGGGAATAGGGAACGATTTCCGGTGTCTGCCAGCCGCCCTTTTGGGGGTTGTAGTCACAGATCAGCATGTGATCTGTTTGAGTGCGGCCAAAGGGAATCTCATCCTGAAGCTGGGGAGGAGTTTTTCGCTTGTGCTTGGGCAACAGATTTTTGAGGATTCTGAATTGTCCGTTGCTCTGTGGCATGCCTCTGCCTCCTCGAAACACTGTGACCCTTTGTTCCCGGAGAAGTCGCTTATAACGGCTTTCCGAAGCACGCCAGAGAATATGCCTAGAAAATCAGGACGCAAGCCCCCCATTGGGCTTGACAACCGATCCGCCGGTTTCATATACGCTAGGGGTGTTGGGGCATCGACAAGTGGTAAGTCAACGGATTTTGATTCCGTCATTCCTAGGTTCGAATCCTAGTGCCCCAGCCACTTCTTTTTAAAACGAAGAACAAAGCCGCCTTTTTAAGGCGGCTTTTCTGTTTCCAACACATTTGCGCCGATTATGACCCCGCTACGGGGAAACCCTCCCGGGGCGCAGCAAAGGTCGCCCTGTGTACAGTTCAGAGCACAGCTGACCCGAACACTGAGCTCAGCTCATCTCTCAGTTTTAGGATCTGTAGAACTTCGACGTCCATATCTACAGGTAGGTTACTGAGGACTTCCATGGGCGACAACTGGTTGTCTTGAACCAGTGATAAAATGATAGCCGAGCGCACCGCTTGAACCGATGTCTCTTTGCTCTTGTGAGGATGAACTGCCTCCCCGAGGCGAGTGAGCAGTGCAATACCAATCGACGAGTTTAAAATTTTATCCATCTGAATAAGGTCGAGCTCATAGCTTTTACTGAGCTGTCCGCGCAGCTTTTCGAGTGGAACTTTACCAGTGCGGAGTAGGCCAGCCACCTCACCGTTGGGATCTCCAGTCTGAACGAAAGAATTCACCTGCGCGACCGTGACCGAACGAGCCAATGGACCCACAATAAACGTGATCCGCTTTGAGTTGTCTTGTGCTCCAGCTGAGGAAGCTGCGGTTGTGGAGGCGTCGGGTTGTGATTTCACGCACCCTGAGAGCAGCAAAACTGAGAAGGCCATCGACATCAAAACAGACTTCACCATGGGTCACCTCCGCAAACGGCGAGCAATACAGACACTGAACTGAGGCAAGTCAGGAAAATCAATCCAGACAAGTCACTTTTGGATACTTAATAGTGTCACACTTAAGATTTTTGTCTTTAACGAGAGTCTTAAGATTTGGTAATCCAGCCAGCAGTTCATTGAGTTGATCTTGAGTAAATTTGTTTCCCGGAATTGAAAGTGTCACGATCCTCTTGAAGGCAAGGATTGGAGCTATTTCGGTGAGACCTTCTTCACCGAGCGTCGCAATCTGGAGATTTCTTTCGCCCCAGCGGGCTGCTGCAACGGGATCACCCTTTGGACCTCCATAATCTGAAATCGTAACCAAAAGAGCATCGACCGTTCTCGCTTCTTCCGCGGAGATTTTGTCTTTGGTCAGCCATTGGGTTGCGCTCAAAGGTGCGCGCACCGGAGGACGACCGATCTGCTGGGGAGAGCCACTTGGGGTTGCCTTGGCGTCGATCTGTGTGGCGCTGGTGTTCGACTGTTGTGGGCTCTTACAAGCGCCCAAGAACACTGTCGAAACAACTGCCAAAGCGAGTGCTCGTGAAAATACAAAGCGCGAAGGCTCGATTGGATTCATTGTGAGACTCCTCTAAAAACGACCTACCGTTATCGGAATGACAGCCAGTTTTCTTTAGTTTTTGCTTTTTCATTAGAAGTTATGACGCCTTGACGCTCAAGCCTCTGAGCCCATCGGGAAGTGCGCTATTCTTCACTGCATGATCTTCGCACGCTGCTGCGCCATGGAGTGTGGATATGGACAAGCAACATCAGTGTCCCTTTGTCAGCAAGCAGTCCTGGCGCAAAGGGCTCGTATCAGGACACCCGAGTGTTCATGTTTTGAGTCCCGGTCAGAATCCGGGAATGAGCGCATCGAATCAGTCCACGGGTTGGTTGCTTGGACTGGGCGGTGCTCATTTTGGGGAAGATCTCAGGCTTACGGAAGGTGAAACATTCATTGGCTCTGGCTGGGATTCAGACCTTGTGTTGACGACACCCGAGGTGAGTCGGCGTCATGCCAAATTCACGTCTGCCGCCGGAGTCACCCTCCTAGAAGACAACGGAAGTGCCACGGGTGTGTTTGTTAACGGTGAGAAGATTCTTGAGCCGCGCATGCTCGCACATGCAGATTTGATTCGCTTTGGCGTCGGTGAATTTCTCTATTTTTCTGCCGAACCGAACCTGCAATCACAAGCAAATATTGAGCGATATATTGCCGTAGCGAATAAAAACTCACTCGCAACAGTCGGCTGGCTTCACTGCCTGACTGGCGAGTATTCTGGGATGGATTTTCGCTTGGTGAAAGGATTGAATCGATGCGGTTCTCTCCCTGGGGTTGAGGTTACCTTGCCAGATGCAAATTTGAACTCGACTCATATGACCATTGAATGCAGTCCCGACAGGTTTTACCTGCGCCCCGGGTTTGCGAGTTTACAAGTCAAACGCAATGGCGTGCTCGTCGATCATCCCGGAAATCTGCGCGACTCAGATGTGTTCAAGATTGGGTCATTAGAATTGCGCCTGAGGGTCATCCGGTGAAGAAAAAATTTTTAACCTGCTTTTTGGCTTGTCTGGGAGCTTCAGTCATTGCTCCAAACGCATGGACACAGGACGTGTTGCCCACACCAAGTTCAACCCAAGCGCAAGAACTGCGTCGCAACATCTCCATCAGAGCCTATGAGATTTTTCAGCAGCGTAAATTGCGTGTTCATCTCAGTGTCGATGAGTCGGATTCAGGTGGCCATTATTTTCTCAATACGCTTGATGCAAAATCATTTCGCCTCAAGAGTGATGACCCCAATGAGCTCCCGGTTGAACCCAGTTCGCTGAGTACATTTTCAACCCGTTCACCGACTTTGCCTCGAGAAACTGCTCTCGTATTTGAGGCGAATCAAGCGATTCCCAGCACTCAATCAGATGCAATTCGTTCTGCGGTTGCGGGATTTCTCGATCGGTTTCGTTCGGATGTGTTGACCGTACGTGCATCGGTGGGCGAGAAAGATGTCCGGCTCGCATTTATTGCGCCGGGTCAGTCGGAAAATCCACGTGCGATACAGCGTTCCATCTTGGAGTCGAAATCACTTGTGGGTAAGGCCGGAATAGCAGCGGGCGTGTGCGCTGCGCTCGGGGAAATGCGTTCAAGCCCATCAGATAAGAGCGTTATACAAAAGACTCTCATTTTTATTTCACGTCCTGCACTCGAGAGCGATAAAAATTGGTCGGATTTAAAATCCTGCTTGTCAAAAAGTGAGGACTCCAACATTCGTTTCTTCTGGGTGCGTATCCACGATCAGAATCCTGGCTTCGGAAAAATCGACGAAGAAATTCAGACAAAAATTGAGAAAAGTGGCGGATTCGTGAGTCGAATCAATGCCACCACAGATCCTCTCGTTGCATTGAAGAATCTGCGTTCCTATCTCGATGACGAATACGTGCTTGAATTCGATTTGAGTCAACATCGCCCCTTCTCAGACGTGCTCAAATTCAGAGTCACTGCAAATTATCACGGTAATCTGATTCGCAGTGAAGAAAGGGAATTTGAGGGATTTATTGCTCTCCCACGTCCCGAAGAGATCAAACGCATCGAAGAGATTCGCGACCTCGAACGGCGTAAGGAACGGCGCACTTATCTCTTTCTCGCAGGTGTTTTGGCGACATCAGCACTGGTCATTGTTCTGCTTTTGCGTCGCAACAATGCTGGATGTTCCAAATGTGGATTTCGCGTGGCCAAGAATTATCAGGATTGCCCCTTCCGAAATCAGAAGTGTTTTGGACGCTTGAGTGTCATCCAAGGATCTCTTCAGGGTGCCGAATATCCGTTGTTTGTGGGTGAGAACACACTAGGGACAGCCATGTCCAAAACCATCCGTCTGCGTGCCAAGGGATTGGCCAGTCACCATGCAAAAATCGTCCTGACTCAGCGTAAGGCTCTATTTTCTCCAGAGAAGGGTGCAGAGTCGAGAGTCAACGGAGTGATTGCCACCGAGCCCCGCCTGATTTCCTCTGGTACCATTTTGAGAGTGGGTACTTTGGTCTGCAGAATTGACTTCAAAGAGGGAGCATGAAGAGTCGATTTGTCATTCGATTTGTCGCTGGCCCTCTGCATGACAAATCCTTTGAATTGGGCGAAGGGGATCAGCGGATCCTCGGCAAAGGGGATACGGCTCAGGTGCGCCTCGATGAGGATGCTTTAGTGAGCCGGAGCCACGCGCGCTTGTCTCTTGAAAAAGGGTCGCTCTGGATTGAAGACCTAGGCAGCCGCAACGGCACTTTTATCAATGGCAAAAAGATTGAGAAGAAGACCTTGCTTCGGCCGGGCGACAAAGTCACGCTCGGGCAACTCAGTTGCTTCCAATGCTCACCCTGGAACGCACTTGAACCTTCTCGCTTTGCGAGCGTGGTTCTGACGCGAGTCACCAATGTTGCTGCGCGTATGAAGAGACGCCCCAAGGCTTCTATTTGGCCGCAGTTTTTGATGCTTCAATTTATAGTTTGTGTGGTCGTAGCTGCGGCATGGTGGGGCGGAAAGCAGCTGCGGTTGGGAGCTGCAAAATCACCCGTAGCAGAGAGTAGCCGCGAGGTCTCTGATCAAAGAGTGATGGAGAATCCGGTTCAAACTCCCCTGCGTACTGCGGTGCCCACGCCTGATGTGCCTCGAAATTTCATTTGGGATGAGATCGTTACCATCTCCAGACGCTTTGGTGATACTCCGCCGTCGGCTATGGATTCTCAATTTCAAAAGTCGGTCGAAAGCTGGATAGAGCGCTTCACTAAAGGTGACGCTCATAAACGCATGTTCGAGCGGAAGGAAAAGTACTGGTCGACTATACAAGGCGCCCTTTCGGGAGAAGGTTTACCCGTCGAACTCGGTTACCTCGTGTGGATTGAATCAGAGTTTAATTTGGCTGCCTTGAGTCCGGTTGGGGCGCTCGGGCTATGGCAATTCATGCCCGGAACGGCGCGGGATTTTGGACTTCAGGTTGATTCGGCGCGGAAGCTGGATGAGCGCACCGATCCCGAGAAAAGCTCTCGTGCAGCAGCGCAGTATTTGTCGATGTTGCTCAAGCAATTCGGCACTGACCGATATTTGCTTGCGGTGGCTTCATATAACGCAGGTCAGAATAAAATTCGGCGCAAGGCAATTGCCGCGCAAATTCGTAGAGCACCCAAACCAGATTTCTGGGCATTGCGCGACCAATTGCCGCAGGAGACGGTCGATTACGTTCCGAAATTCCTTGCGGCGGTTATCATTAATCGCAATCCGGAACGCTGGTGAGCTCCACAGAAAAACAATCATTCTTCCAAGCCTTGAACTCAGACTTGCGATGACGCTCCTGGAGCGTGATTTCATTCACGCCTGCCTCACGACACACAAGCACTTTTGCATGCCCTTTATAGAATCGGGGGCGTCCAATCATGCGGCCAGAGGCGTCACTCGAAAGGTCATCACTGCGATCAGATTTTCGCTCAAGAAGAAGAAAACTGACCGGCAAACTGCGCAAATCAATTTTTAGCTCCCTTGAGAAGTGCATCCAATCAGAGTCCTGGAAGATTTCCGAGGGCGGTGCTGCGAAAAAGTGGCACCAATTGCGAGTGTCTCCAATAAGTCCACAACTGCTTTGGTGCGGGCAGGGAGCCCGAACATGAAACTCGGCTTGGAGGCTCTCTCGTATAGAAATCAGCCTGTGCGAGCAGAAAGGGGTGCCTGGTTCGACCCACAGGATTGTGTGAGCGCGTTTGATTGTTCTCAGGAGAGTGGTGAGCTGCAAATCTGTGAGCTCTGTGAGCACATGACTCAGCAAAACCAAATCGTTGTCCTGAATATCGAGATTTTGTGGGGAAGCCTGCAGAATAGGTGTGTTCGGTAGAATTTTTTTGAGCTTTTCTGCGGTGAATTTCTGAGCATGAAGCGAGCGATCTGAGACAAGGCAAGCAGAAGGTGCTTTGAGCTTAAAAGCTTCAGCGAGCATCTCGGAGGCAACGCCTGAGCCACATCCCCAATCAATCCAGCGGCCATCCAACTCAGGGGGGTGCCAGCCCTTGGCTTGGAGCGATTCGAGAACAGCCTGCCATTTCCAAGAAATTCTGCGTGCAAAGGTTGCGTCGTAAAGTGCCAATAGCACGGGATCAGACCAGTAATCCGCCACACCGGTCTGTTCGGGCGCATTCAAAAAAAGCTGCCTCAGCCTTTCAAGATCTTTGACTTCGATGCGAGTTTTTGGAACACCCGCTTTCATTGAGCCTCCTGAGCTCCCGTTTGTTGCCGGCATACGTTTGGGAAATCACAATGACACATCTTACATTTAGGCAAAAGGCCGAGAAGCATTGGACTCCAGAGCGAATCCGCAAACTGACTGGGGGTAAGAGTTATCTGATTGATCCTCTCTCAGGTGCTGAATTATTGCGGTCGTTGGGACTTCTCAATGCTGATGCCAGCATGCCCGCCGATGCCGTCCGGAAATACGCGCAAATCAACCATATGGTTGCTCTGATGCAGCCACCCTTGAGCCAATTGTCTGAGCGTTTTCCGGTGCTGAGAATACTGGATTGTGGCTGTGGTAATTCGTATCTGACTTTTCTGCTCGCTTGGTGCTTTAAAAATGTTTGGAAGAAAAAGGTCGTCCTCACGGGCATCGATACGCGCGCAGATGTTATTGCCAAGTCCACTGCGCGGGCGCACGAATTGGGTTTGGAGGACTATTTATCTTTCGAACAGATCTCTGTTCAGGATTATCAGAAACGCCGTGATGAAATTGCCGATCCGGAAGCTCGTAAGGCATCACGAAATCACGTTATTGTTGGCCTCCATGCCTGCGATACGGCCACAGACGACGCCCTGGCGCTGGCCTTTTCTGAAAAATCCGATGCCATTGCCGTGGCTCCCTGCTGTCAGGCAGAGTTGGCTAACCGATGGCGCAAGCTCTCTGCTGAGCACTTCAAAAATGCCTTTTCCGTTCTGATTCAGTCACCCGAGCTGCGACGTGACTCCTGCAGCACCTTTACAGATGCTCTTCGGGTTTTGCTGATGCGAGGGCAGGGATACGAGGTGACAACCACGGAGTTTGTCCCATCGGCGCATACACCCAAAAATCGTTTGATTCTCGCTCAGCGGCGCGGCAATTATTTTGAGCCTGCGTTGCACGAATATCTTCAGATGCGCACCGCACTGGGTGCTGGGATTGGTCTCGAGGCTCGGCTTTCAGGCGAAGCCTCGGAGATCTTGCAAAGGTTATCTGCTCTCGAGTGAATCAGAATATTTTGCGATAGATATGGCAGTAGGGCGTTTTCGCCTGATGGAAATAATATTTCTGATGATAGTCTTCAGCACTCCAGAAGTGAGCGGTCGGACGTATTTGTGTTGCAACCTTATGACCTTTCTGGCGCAGGGTTGCGATGACCTTTTCGACTGTTGCGCGCTCTTCGTCGTTGACCACAAAAATCGCAGACAGATATTGAGGGCCAATGTCTGGGCCTTGACCATCGGTTTGGCTGAAATCATGTGTTTCAAAGAACAGCTGACACAATTTCTCGTAGCTGACCTGCGCGGGATTGTAGACGATCTCGCAGCACTCTAAGTGACCTGTGGTGCCCGCACACACGGCCTTATAAGATGGATTATCCAGGTGTCCGCCTGCAAACCCAACGCGTGTGGCGAGCACGCCCTGGCAGCGCGCAAAATGATATTCAGTGCCCCAGAAACACCCCGATGCAAAAAGAGCGACAGCTTTAGGTTGGCTCTCGGTTGGTTTAAAGGTCAGGCTGATGGAGTTCACACAGTGGCGAATATTTTTTGGAGTGAAACCTTCTCCGGCGAACACGTGACCTAGGTGACCAGAGCAGGTCGCACACACGATTTCTATGCGCCGTCCGTCGGGATCGGGAATTCTTTTGACACGTCCGGGGATTTCATCATCGAAACTAGGCCATCCGCAGTGAGAGGGAAATTTGTCTTCGGAGCGGTAAAGGGCAGAATCACATCGTTTGCAGTGGTAGTGTCCGGGTGAGTCAGTGCTGCAATACTCTCCCGAAAAAGGTTTTTCTGTGCCTTTTTTCTCGATAACCCACTCTTCAAAAGTGGACAACTCACGGAATTTTGAAGTGTTCATTAGGATGCTCGCTGCAGATCGTTTTTGTTTTCGCCGGGCACCTTGACCTCGTAAAGAGTAACCATAGCGCTCCGGCCTTTGACGCGCACGGAGTCGAGCATGTTGACGCTAAACTCCTTGCTTTCAGCAGAAGACATATGCTGCAAAGTATCCTCGCTGACAATGATCTTCGCTGCATATTTTTTGGTGAGGCTCTCGAGGCGCGAGGCCAAGTTAACTGAGTCTGACATCACGGTGCTCGACAGGCGCTCGGCATATCCAACAATTCCTAAAACCATGGGACCATAGTGAATTCCAGTTCCAACCGCGACTTCTTGGTTGATGAGGCCTAGCCACCGGTCGTTGAAAGTGCGGAGTGCAATTTGAATGTCAATCGCACAGCGCACGGCATGCACCGGGGATTCCGGAAACAAGGCCATAATGGCGTCGCCAATGTACTTGTCGATGAATCCGCCGTGATGCTTTATGACGGGTGCGATTTGGGTCAAGAAACTGTTGATGAACTCGAAGTTTTGCGAGGGAGTCATTCCCTCAGAGATTTGAGTGAAGTTGCGTATGTCGGTGAACATCACAGCCATGCGCAATTCAATGTGGTCGCCGAGGTTGAAGTCAATCAGGCTCTTCGACTTCAGAAGACGCAGGAAGTCATGAGGCACGAAGCGCAAAGAAGCCTGATGCATTTTTTCAAGGTCAGAAGCAGATTCTTGCTTTTCAAGATTTACGGCCAAGGCGCTGGCCATGGTCGACAAAATGTAATCTTCTTCCTCACTCAGGTTTTCCTGCTCGACTCCCTCAAAGCGCAACAATCCTTTATATGAGGTTGTTCCATGGAGTGGAATATAAAGAGTGTTGTGCGCAAGTGTGATGTGGCTTTGAATCTGATTCGTATCCCAATGATTGCTCTCGATGTATTCGACGTTTGCATTGGTTGTTGAGGGCAGCGTTTCGCGGATTCCTTTGACGATGGCATCGACCGACTCGATAGGTGTCACAGTGCGCTGCAGGCTGAGTATTCCGGAGAAGAGAGATTCAAGTCGTGCCTTCATGCTCTTGCCGTACTTCATTGTTGAAGTGGTGCGCACGCCCAAGAAGAATGCGATGAGGGCAGTTTGGCTTGGCAAAAAAAGCAGGTCTTCCCACTTAAGTGTCTTCATGGTTGGGTTGACGAGCTCTCTGAAATTAGACATGCCGAAAATGAGCAGTGGTAGTGCAGCAAAACCAATACGAACAAAGTAGCTTTGCGTTCCAAAATCATCGTGTGCTTGAGTAAAGCTTGAGTATTGAGTTGATGTGTTTCCTTCAAACCGACTTTGTCGTTTGAGAAAGCCTATCCCCATCAAAGCAAGGCCGAGAGTCGCAGCAATGGCATCACGGAAATAGTGCGACTTTACGAGAAACGCCTGAGGCGATTGTTTTGAAATGGCAAAGGAGGCAAGAAAAATGATAGCCGCAAACGTGGAAACTAGAATTGAAGCCTGAATGCTCCAGGCAGTTCCCGAACTAACACTGTATGCATAACGCAGTAACAAAGTCAGAACCACTCCCTCAAGGAGCACACAAACGATGCTCAGCAGAGATAAAGTAGCACCGGGAATGAGATGTGCCTGCTGAAGGCCAATCACGCAAAGTGCATAGAGAAACATGGCTACCGAATAATCAGCAAGAGTGTTGAGAATCGTTTCGTTTTTGAAAACAAAGCGAAAAGCAATCACGAAGATCGGCATAAGAAGCGCAATCAGATTCCACAAAACCACAGAAGAATGGGTCAGATTGTCGAGAGACATAACTTCATGGAGATACTGATTCTCGACCAGCAGAAACGGCCAACGTGATGGTCCCATTTCGCCCGTTGGACCAATTGTTATGTAATAGTCTAGCCGCCCATCTTCGGGCATCTGTTTGACCTCTGAGGTCGATGTTTGGGTAAAGCAGGCGAGCTTGTCTGTAGCCACGCGTAGGTCAAAGTCTTCGCCACCGGGTGTTTTGGAGACGCATTCAAAGCTGCCCAACTGAACCCTGAGCGCCTGCAGCGAAGCTTCACCACCCAGCGCATCGGAGGTGCGCTGAGAGAGCCAGAGTTTCTCGTGTTCGGAGAGAATGTAGGAGAGGTGCAGATGGGTTGGTCGCTCACTCATTTGGTTCAGTTTTGTCTTGAGATCAGTACTCAAGGGCAAGCTGACTTTCAATTTGCGCTCAGTTTTCCCGGGTGCACTCTCAAGGCCGAGAGTCTTGCAGCGATTGAAATCAGAGTAATAGCTGGGACAGTTGTAGGCACGCAGAGTCCACTCGCGCAGGGGAACTGCCCTTTTTTGCGTAACTAAGGTGTTGAGGCGTTCGCCCGCATCAAAATAACGCGCAACCGTACCAAAGGTTCCGGCCAGGCATAACATTCCAATCAGCCACAAAATCCCCAGCACCCTGTTTTGAGAGCGTTTGGGTAGCTCTTCCTGAACTTCATAGTCAGGGTGCATCGATTGTGGGAGATCGCCCAGTTCCATCCTTGGAATGCCTCAGCGGTGTCGAGAAGAAACCTCTATCCGCTGGGCTTATCGACAGGCACCCGCACCTTTGGTCGGTACATCTTGCCCACCGGTGCTGGGAATGACAGCTAATCCGCCTGAGACGGGCACATCATTGACGGCACTCACCATGAAAGCCGGGAAAAGCCCGAACAGGCTAATGGTTGTGCCGCTGTCTCCAGGTCCCAGGGCGTACATTCCCGAATCTCCATCGAAGCCGTCGTTCGGATAGGCTCGGCCACCAAGTTGCTCTTTGTAGCGTTGAGGATACCAGCGGGGAATTGCGGTCAAAATATTTAAATGAGCAGAGAGGCTGGGAAGAGCATCTGCGAAGACTTTGGGCGTTGGCTTTTCCGCTGCCATCCCCTGACTCACTAGAGAGCTGAAGAATTGGGAGTCCGGATCAAAGAGCGCAAGTCTTCCCATGGGTGCAAACTCATTTGCAAATCGACCCTTATAGTATTTGAGGAAATCACGGTGAACGAGGTTAATCTCGCAAAAGGAATGAATAGCAGCCCCTCGCACAAGCGACTGTTTGTAACAGTATGCAACTTCCACATGACCCTCGGCCAAAAGATAGGCATTAATTTCGTGTTGATATGTTTTTTCCTCAAGAGTCTTACGCGGGAGAATGAACTGTTGCAGAGATACGCTGATGGGTCGACCAGTTTCAATCAGCTCTTTGTTAGAGAGACTCAGCTGGTTTGCTGCCGGCAAACTGTCTGAGGCAATGAAACTGATTCGTGTATCTCGCAGAAACTGGTGTAAGCCTGGTACTGTGTTCCAATCGCTAAATAAGATTTGGCTAGGCGCATTGATGCAGCGGGTCATGAGGTAGCGTGCAGCAAAATTCCGGTAGTATCGGAACGCGTCTGAGCGCGTAAAGCCCGCATTAGTGAGTCCTTGGCCTTCTCTGCTTAGATTGTTGTAAACATGACTCACATCAACTTCACCGTCAGGGAGTGTGCCTTCGGGGCTTCGCTGAACCAAAGAACACTTGAGGTCAAGTTCTGTTCCCACCGAAGTCACTTTCAAACCACTGTAGAATCTGGTTGACTCTGGGTATTTTGCATCGAGTTCGTCGAGGATTTTCTGAGTTCGATTGAAAACACTTCTTTCATTTTGAGACAACATCTCGTAGAGCTCACCCTTCGTGACATCGCGCAATTGAGCAATGGGCAGAAAAAGGCTCATTTTGTGATTCTCTCGATGCTTTTCTAAATTCATGATGGTGGTAGACATCGCCAAGCGAATGCTTGCTAAAACATTGAGGTGAACTTTGGCGGCATAAATGCGGTATGCTTCGCCCGCAGGCGGACAAGCGCCAATCCTCGAATCGATTTCCAAAATCGCGCTTACGTTTTTGTTGGTCATCAAGCCATCTTTACAGAATGAATTTTCTGGGTTGTGGTCGTGATGGTAATCGAACCCTTTGAGTATGCATTCTTTCTCTTTGAGCAGAGCATTCAGTGACTTTGATATTACCAAAGACGCGAAGGGGTTACTGAAAGTGCCTTTTGCTAAATTCGGAAATAGCCTTCGGGATGCATCTTCCACATTGGCGATGTGATTTGCCTTGAAACTGAACTGGGAAAGTCGTTTTGATGACTGGGCGGAAATTGGCGCTGTCACCATTAAGCCTGGATACTGCTCGAGCCAAGGGGTGCATGTCGGATTAAGTTTGAGAGTATTTTGCACGAATGTCGATTTCTCGGCGTCGGGAAGAAGAATTTCAGGAACGAAAGCTCCAATTTCCGTTGCTGAGTTCGAAAAAATTCCTCGCATTTTCGCTTGCAATGCATTCGCGTCAAAGGTTTGTTTAACGTGAATTTCTTCAGTAATTGCCTTCTGTTCAGCTGAGAGTGGTTGAGTGAACTTCACTGGAACGACAACGAAGTCGGTTTGTGAAATACAGGTTTTGTTACGTCCGCTGTTGAGAAGTGCGCGCCGATAAGAATCTTTCATGTGCTCCGAATTCTCGAAGAAATCTTTGAAAGACGGAGCATCGGTGACTGCTCTCCGATCAGATATGCCGGCAGCGTCGATTCTCTGTAAGAGTTTTTCCTGCGCTCCACAAACATCTAAACCAAGCTCGTCAAGAATCACAGATGACTTGCTGAATTCACGACCAACCACACTGCGGTACGTGTCAGACGCCAAAGCATCAATTTTTTGAAATAAATGAGTGTATATCTCTTGATGACTAATCCTGTATTCGAACTCAACAGGTTTGCCGTTGCTGTCGAATACAATAAGCTTCTGCGGCGAGGTCAGCAGCGATTTGTAGAGATGATAACGGTTGAGTGGATTGCTGAGAATGGATTTGACTGGTTCCACGCCAATGCTTGGGTTGTTTTCCACCTGTGATTTAACACGAGGATCCCAAATTCGAAAAAAGCAGTGGTTCGAAGAATGTAACTCCATAGATTCTTTGTTATTTTCAATCGAAAAGCTGATGTTGCTGAAGTCGAGTGGCTGTGAAAAACTGCCATCAGCATTCTTTGGAAGAACATTTAGTTTGTGTAAAAGCCTTGCATTGCAGCGTGATTCAATGGTTATTTTGCTTGAGGTTGCTTTGAAAAGCAGTATCGCTGCGGAAGGATCACGTTCCTCCCAGGGTTTAAGCTGCGATTGGGTCTCGCTGCTGTTGGCCTGATACACCGCATTGGTCTTGGCACAGTTACGTTGGGTCGGCCGCGACGAACCGCAGGCAACCACAAATATCATGCTTCCCAGCAGCAGACTTGTTTTGCGAAACAACATACACCGCACCCCACGGCTCAACGTGAGGTCTATCGGAGCTCGGAGTCTCAACCTTGACTCAGTGATCCCTGAGGCGGAGCAAAACCCTTTGCACATCGGCTACTAAGAGCCCCTGGGAGGCCATGGAATTCTCGACCTGCAACTCCTCCTTCGGGATATCCATTAAATCCGACAGAAGTTTTTCCGGTGAAGAGCTGCAGCTGAGGGCCTTCATGGTTGCACTGAAGCAGCTTTTTTCCTGGAATTTCATGGGCATGACGTATCCCTTGCGCACTAGGCGCTCGTGGTGAAGCTCGGTTTCCTCTGGGGAGAGATTCAAGAGAGCGCAAATGTCTGGCTCAGTGAGTGGGTTGTCCTGCCTCCGATAGCTTTCAATATGATATTCAAGCAATCGCACGCAGTTCAAGATGGTTTCTGAGGGAAGCATCCACGGTTGTTTCTTGCTCTCGGTACTCTTGCTCTCAAGAAACTTGTCAATCGATGCGCAAAGACAAGCGCCAAAAAGAATTCCGAGCCAGACCAACCGCACCCAAATCAAGAAAACGAGCACGAGTAGGGGAAGACTGCCGTAGATTTTCAAGTTCAGGCGATTGGAGAAGACGAACGATGCATATTGCACATTGATGGCAGCAAGGAGCTGGAAGATGAGGTGGGTGACGAGTGCACCCCAAAAAACCGCGGTAAGGCGAGGCTTCTTTTCCGGCAGAACCACAAACAAAGCACCAAAGCCGGCAATTTGCACAAGGTGTCCGACAATGAAACGCAGATAGTCGAGCAGTCCGAATTGCGACAAGATGCCCATTGACGACTGAAGCGCTGTCATCAGCTGGGAAGATTTTGCTGTGCTGAGCACAATCACAAACGGAAATGCAGAGAGCATCACCCAGTAACTGCCAATGCGGCGGATCAGCGCTCGCTTGAATTTCGTCTCGAAGATGCGGTTGAAGCTGGTCTCGATGTTCATCATGAGCGCGATGACTGTTGCAAGCAAGGTGGCAAAGGATACGGCTCCCAGGGCACCTGTTTCGAGGTTGGCAACGAACTTATCCATCAGTGTGTGGAGTTCGCTCGTAACAGAATCCGGGAAGTTTTTTGCAAGAAAAGGTTTAAGTGTTTTGTCGATAAACAAAGATAGTCCGCCAAACCACTTGAAGATCGTGAAAGCGATGGTCAGCAATGGCACCAGCGACAAGATGAAGGTGAACGATAGTGCCTGCGAATCGGCCAAAATATTGTTACGCGCAGCTCTCTCCAACGACTGATTCAGCATGCGCGGAACCACCCACCTGAGGTCATCAAGATGAGTCTCGGCCAATTTTGTCCGCAGCATTCTGTGCCAATGTCGGGGATGAGCGATTGCCATTTTCAGCTTCCATTTCAATTCATCGAGAGGTTCTCTCTTTCTTTTTAACAGCTGGTTTTTTAAGCAGCTCGGAAAAAAAGTTCGGTAATACTCCCGAGCAGCACAGAAACGTCTAAAATGTCAGATGACTGACGCCTTGGGAGGGGTCTTGTTTCGTTAGCATAGATCGATGGCTTTTGCCTCAGGAGGGGCTGTGTTCAAAGGTAAAATACGAGTTGTGCTGAAGTGGTTCGGGTGGAGTCTGGCGGGAGTCGTCGGGTTACTCGTGGCAGTTTTTTTTGCCATCAGAACCCCATTTGTACTGAGCAGACTCCTTCCTCCTGTTCAGAAAGTTCTCGAGCGCGATTTTAATTTGAAGACAAAAATTTCCCAGCTCGCAATCGACCCTTTTGCCCGAGTTTCACTCGGAGGTGTTGAGGCACAATGGGCAGATCCGGAATTGGGTCAGGCAGAGGTCAAGGTTGAAAACCTGCTCATTCGTTTTTCATTTTGGGAAATTCTCAATCGACGCCTTCAGGTTTCACAGATAGAGGTCAACAACCCGCAAATCAAAGCTCAGCTGAAACTCAACGACACCCAAGAGGTCAAACCACCAGAAAATCCATTGGCGCTCTTGCGTAAGTTGGTAACCGAACCACCAGTGGCACTGAACGTCGACTCCGTGCGCATTAAGGGAATGAAACTCGACCTGTCGCTGAGGCAGGGCGCAAAAAATATTCAGTTTGCAGCAGAGCCCTTGTTTCTCGACACCGAACTGCATGTGGTTCCGAAAAAGATTGAGGCAGCGTTGAGTGTCTCACTGGGTTCATCTGAAATCGTTTCTCAGAGCAGGGGGACTATCCGCTTCAATGCAACAAATCTTGCACCAGTCGTACCTTCGTTGGCACTCGAGCTCCCGGTGTCGACTGGTTTTGCGACCCGAGTGGTTCTTTCTTTCGAAGAACCAAAAAGTCCATTCGTCGCGCTGGGTGATTTGAAGTTTGCTCTTGCGGGTGAAAAGATTCAGTTGAACAGCCGACTCGAGAAGGCAGGCCAGTTCAAACTTGAAGCAGGTAAAATTGACTTGAATGTTACGAAGCCTGAAGAGACGCGCCTGGCTCTCGCTCAGATTTTCGCCTTGGAGGCCGAGAGTGGAGAGGCTTTTGTCAAAAAAGTTCCCGAGTCAGTGTTTCATTCTCTCGCAGATTTGACGCTGTCGCTGCGCAATAAAGTGGAACTTGAGCGCATTAAAGTTAATGCTCGGTTGCCGTCTGAAGGTATCGATGCTGGCTTGAGTTTCAGTATGAGTGCGCCGGTAGATTTCTCACTGGGTGAAAAAAGCCTTGAGCTTAACTCTACCGACAATCCGATCACTCTTTCAGTTTCGGATATTCGGCTTCAAGGAAAAGCATTTGCAGCGCTCAATCAGCAGATTAAATTGCAGCAGCTTGCAGGAACGCGTATTGAAACTCCACTTCGCCTCAGTCTAGCCGCCCCACAATATGCACGTTTGAAGAAGCCGCTTGAAGGTGTTCGTCTTGAAGAACTGTTCATCGAGCCCAAACTTGTTCTTGGAGTTAACAACCCACAGTTTCTGAAGGCCCGAGTCGATGTTGCTCAACTCCCCAGTGGTGAGTTCAAGCTCAACACAGGAGCATCGGTGGTTTTGAAAGACTATCTCTTGAAACTGATACCGCAGCTGAAGCCTCTGCCAGAGAATGTGGGGTGGCTCGATCTCAATGCAGACGTCGCAATGAAAATCATGACCCCCTGGGTTGATTTGCAAAAGCTTGTCGATGCAGCTGGCAAAGAGCCTCGAAGCCTTGAAATTAAATATGCAATCGACTTGAACCAGACCAGTCTTCCCCCCAAAGGTTCACCGACTGCACTTCAGCTGGCTGGAGGGATTCAGATACGAGGCGATGCGAAGGTTAATGCTCCTGTGGAGCTGAGGTCAGCGCAGGTCAACACACAAATCGATTGGAACAAACAGCCCCTGTTGAATAATAAAATGGCCATTGAGAATGCCGTTGGAAAACTTGGTGTGCGCGGAGAAACACATGTTCATGCTCTTCTCCGTTTGCGCAAGCTCACTCCCTTGGCTGATGCACTGGGTATGCTCGGTGGCACGAAAATTAATCTCAATTGGTCTGTTCAGCTTCCCCATGGTGCGAAGAGCATACTGGTTGCTCAGTTGCCACCACCACTGCTCCTCAATGCCGACGTGGGTGTGACTGCATCTGTTCAGCCTGTTGAAAGGCCGGCGAAGTCTTTGTTTGAAGATCATTTTCTGCTCTTGGATGGGCCAGTCACCGCTGGAGTCACTGCAACTTTGCGCAGGGGGCTGGCCAAGGTTTCAGTAAAATACGCACTGCCGCGTGTAGGCACAGCAAAGCTGGCCGTCGTCGACAAACTGAGCGGTCAGGTGAATCTCGAGGCACGCACGGATTTGAGCACAGGTGTGAACGCAACAGTCGAAGCTAATCTGCAAGAGCTGGCACCTGCAAAGTCGTTTGAGCTTCCTCAAGACGTCGCTCCTTATCTGAAGGTTATAGCGGCTAAGCTGAAACTGAAAACCGACATTAAGAATCGGGTTGACCTCGAGAGAGTTGATGTGAGCGCTGGCTCTGGAAAGTTCATTGCTAGCCTGAAGGGCGGAACTGACCTCAAAGCCACCAACAGCCGCTTCGATGGTCAACTTATGGTGCGGCCTCCTGAGTTGTTTCGTTACGGAATTCGTGCACAAGATAGAGTTAATTTGGATGGTTTGATACGTGTGAACTGGGAACTCACTCAGAAGGAGCAGAAGTCGCTACGTTTGCGTGGCAACGTGAACCTCGACAATTTCTCTGCACAACACAAGCTCGGAGGCTTACGCCGGGTGTCGGGGCGCATTCCCTTCCAACAGGATCTTGAATTGCCCAATTTTAAGAGCCTGCGCTGGGCCTATTTAATTCGTGACAATCCGTTCAAGCGTGTCGATACATCGAAATTCGTTCCGCTGACCCTGGATGACTCGCTTCTGACTGTCGTTGAAGTGAATGCCATAGAGAGAAAGTTCGGCCCCTTACGTGCACGCGTCTCTTTGTTGCAGAACATGCTGACCATCGACAAATTGGATGCTGATATTTTCGAAGGAGTGCTGGCTGGCCAGGGATTTATTGATATCCAGCCGTCTCGATTTGTTGCCGGTCTGCAGGGACGGGTGACTAAACTCAATACTGCACTTCTTTCCAGCAAGCCTGAAAAAATGGCTGCAGCACCTCTCAGCGCGCGGCTTGCTCTCATTCTTGATTTGTCAAAGGCACTGATTGAAGGGCGGGCGGATGTGACCGAAATTGGAAAGAATCAGCTTCTCGCGCTCATCGATGTCTTGGACCCTTCCGGTGCAGATTCCCTCTTGAATAAAGCGCGCCTCGCATTGTCGGTCGGATACCCGCGCTCTCTGGGCATGCAGATGCAGCAGGGTCTCTTGGATCTGGATATCGGACTTGGCGGTGTGCTTGAGCAGCAGTTTAAAATCAGTAATCTTCCTCTCACTCCAATTGTTAATGCGAAAACACAAGATTTGGTCAAAACGATTCGTGAGGTACCTATTCAATGAGAATTTCAATTCTGCTTCTTTCGTCTTTCGCACTGATGTCCGTAGCCTGTGTGCCGACATTGGTTGTTATCGATAGAACCACTCTCATTGAAGAAGAGAGCTCGGGTGATTGGCCAGACCTAGATAAAGCAGTCAATCAAAAGGCTGTCGACTTTCGTCCAAACGTTCTCCCTCCATCGGCAACTGACAAGCGCAAAGAGCGAGCCTATCAGGTGATCGATGGCGACTATTCCCTTTCTACGTCGAGCAAGCGATGAGGTTGCTCCAGATGAACAATTTTGATTCGGCTTCCATGGGGCGCGCATGGGGTCAGCTCAGTGGTATTTCATTAGCATCGGTTGTGTTAGCGCTTGCAACTTCAGTCACGGCTTTTGCCGCCGCTGAAGTGCGCATGCCAAGGCTTGAGAATCTCGAGAAGCTCACCGTGGGTCCTGACAACCATTTTCAGGTTGCCATTAGCCCGTCGGAAGAAAGAATCTATTTCACTCGCAGTCGGAATCTTGCGACGCGCTTGTTCTGGCGCGGACTGAAAGGATTCCAGGCGCTGGGAGTGGTTGAACCCTTCGTGAAGGCGGAGTTCGACACCAAAGATCCCTCTATTAGCCCAGATGGTACACGTATCGCCTATACATCGTACGAATCGCAGGCGCGCGGCGATGTTTGCGTGCAGAATATTTCCGATGGCAAGGGTACGCCGCTTGCTTGTGCCGACGAGAGAGCAACCTCAGAGCAGCCTTTCTGGCTTGGTAATCAGAGAATTGCATTCATCCGGAGGCCAACAGGTTCGAATCTGGCTCAGTTGGTGAGTTTTGACCTCACCACACGGGAAAAGAAAGTTTTGTTCGAAGATCAGATCTTGTCTGCGCATGCTGACTCGGCGTCGCGCTGGATTGTTTATTCCTCAGTACAGGCTCAGTCTAATTCCGAAAACAACATCGAGAGGGTTTTGAAAGTTTTCAGGCTCAGTGACCAAAAGTCCTGGTCACTGAAGGTTGGATTGCCTGGATTGCCTGGTTTTCCGCGCTTCGATGAAGCGGCACAATTTGTTTATTTTGCGCAGTTTTCCAATGACACCAATGCGGATTCACGAATCGACGGCAACGACAATGGGCTGGTCTACAGGATACCGGTTGCTCAGCTTGAGCAGAGCAATTCAACACTCTTGCCCGAGCAGCTCACCACAGCCGAGCAGAACTGCAACTTTCCGGCGCCTGGCAAAACTCACCTGTACATGACGTGTGCGTTTGAGGGTTCGCTCGATGTGTATCGTATCCCCAAAACAGGTCTGGTTCCGACCGAGTGGACAGAAAAGAACCTTTTGGATGCTTATAGAACGAGCCGCAGTGTCGCGGAGAGAACACTTATTATCAACACACTGCGCCACCGTTTTGAGACCTATCGGAACGTAGATTCGCTGGGCAAGATTCTAAGTCAGCACATTATTACGGGAGAATACCAAGCAGCGCTGTATTATCTTGATTTTGTTGAGGCTGCGGTTCCCGTTTCCGACAAAGAAGGTTACAGAGTTCTGCGCAATCTTCTTGAAGTTCTTCAGTACCGCGCGCGTGAACGACTTGACCAGATTTCACCCGAGTTTGTTCAGCTGCTGGCCGAGAAGCGAAGTGCATTTGAGAATGTTAAAGGTCGCTTCCAGCCCCTCGCGCAGCTTTCTTTGGGCTTTGTAGAGCTGTCGTTGCGCAGAAACAATGAGTCCAAAGCTCGCTTCAGTGCGGCAAAGCTACAGTCGCTGCAAAGCTCACTTGAACAATATGTTTACTTGAGTTTCGCAACGACACTGCTTGAGCAGAATCTGATTCCAGCACAGGCCTGGATTGATTCTGTTATCAAGGTTTCTGAGTTGCAGGTTGTTTCGGTGGAGACGAGTGCGTATTTGGGTGCTCAATTGCTCCGAAAGGTTGCTGAGATGCACAAGGAACCAGCTGAGCGCTTGAAGTTTTTGAGCCAGCTGCGCATTAAAATCAAGCCTGAGGGCGTTCTCAACGACCTGTTGCGCTCTCAGGAGGTTCTGCTCAACTTAGCTCTGGCGCAGAATGAGAAGGATGAGGATAAGTTCTTCGCGGAATTTAACAAGATTCTTGCAAAGGTTGGCGACAAGTATTTCCTGCGCAGGGTCGTTTCGATTCAGGGTGTTCTTACACTTGCTGAATTCAACAAGACCCGCGTGATGGCCTACATCGACTCGAACTGGCTGAGTGGTGCTAAGGTGGCAGACACCGAGTATATGCTTGCTCGCGAGCAATATGTCAGCGTCACACTCGATGAGGGTTATACTTTTTGGTCGCAGGGCAAAACCAAGCCTGCATCGCAGGTTTTTTACTCATCAGTGCGTCTCACAGACGATCAGGAATCGCACCTGGCCTTTGTCACAACACTGCTTCAGGAGGGCAACCGCAAGCTTCTAGATGAGCGCTATGCGAGTTTGCGGAGTGCTTCGTTCACATCCGCTAATGTGGATTTTGCCAAGGCGGTGATTGCACTTTTCGATGACATGGAACGCAAAGAAGGCACCGACACAAAGTTGCTTGAAGAGGCAGAGGGAATTCTGACCAATCTCAAAGATGACGGCTCACGCCCAGCAGGAAAGCATCTTCTGCTTGGATATATCGCTCACCAAAAAATGCTGCGCAAGATGAAGGGATTTACCTTCGATGAAGAGTTAAGCCAAACAGCGCATCACCAATACATGATCGCCCTAGATTTGGCGCGCCGTAGCAGTCGTATGAGCGGACGAGTGCTGTTGGATTTGGGTATGCTTCACCTGCAGACGGGTAATCATGGCCTGGCCTCTGGCTTCTTTGCAGCACGGGAGAAGATTGGCTTTGAAGATGACAACGCTCGCTTGTCTTTCCTGCATCATTTTTCCAAGGCGCTGTATCGAAACGGTGAGTTCCCGAGAGCTGCCGAGGTTTCCGGACAAGGCCTAGAACTGGCTCGTAAGCTCAAGAAAGAGCCGGAATTGCTCAACGGGTGGCGCGAGCGCACAGCCTTCTATAACTCCCAAGCAGGCCGATTCAGCGATGCGGTTGCACTCTATAAACAGCTGTTGGGCGGATTGGGTAATCGGGTCGATGAAAACACTCTGAAGGCACGCTTCATGGCGGGTTGGTCGATGTGGCATGCAGGCGAACGCAAACGTGCATCCGAACATTTCGATGTGGTGCTCGGCATGGCTGATAAGCTCAAAACCCGCAGGGGGCAGGGCATCCCAGGTGATGTCATTGACTTTCATCCTGACCGCTACAAGGCTCTTGCCTATGGTTTTCTCGTTCAGCTTGGAAACACTCCAGCAGCGCGCATACCCCTCCGTGCCGAGCGGATGAAGATTCTTGCCAGCTGGAAAAAACAGTTGAAGTCGTATGCTTTGAGTGAAGAAAACTGGGCGCGTTTCGCTTTTAAAGATTGTTCTGCTCAGGCAAGTGATTTGTGGCTTGCGAACGAACAGGCGGATACCCGCACTCAGCTTGAGAAGTGCTTGTCTCAGGTTGCGGAATACGCCGAAGATAACGATCAAAGTGCCGATGAAGTTGTGCTCGAGACTTTGCGCTCGACGTGGATGTTGGCAAGCCGTTTGGCTGAAAAGAACATCCTGCTCCCTGAGAGTGCTCAAGAGAAATACTTCAACCTGAGTCGTCGTGCGCTCTCGACTCTCGATACACTTGCGGCTGCGAGCCGTCCGATGGCCAACCGTTGGTTGCGCTTGCGGGCAGAAAATCTCGCAGCACGACATGTTTTTCTGAAATCCAATCAGCGTGACTTTGTCTCGCGGGGGGATTTTGAGGCACAATTGGGTAAGTTGGCTGTTTCTGACCGCATCGAGCTGCTCAGTGCAGAGGAGCGGAGCGCTTTCATGCAGCAGCTCGAATTGGTGAAAACAAGAGTGGCGCAGTTGGCCAGGGGGAAATAACAAGATGTTTCGTCATTTAAAGTTCACCGCGCTGACTGCCGGATTGTTTGTGCCTGCTGCATTGGTTCTCGCTTTTGGCATTGTTTCTTGTGGCGATAAAAAGAGCGAGCCTGCACCGGCTCCTGATCTCACCAAGTTTTCCGGTATCTACTCGAGCTATTTGAAAAGCTGTGGCGAATGTCATGAGCCGGGCAATGTGGCCTACTCCCAAAAGGTCACCAATCTCGACATGTCGACCGAAGAGGCTGCATTCACTTCATTGCTCCTTGCTGTGCAAGTGAAGAAACAGGACGGATTCGGATGCGCAGAGCGCAACTATGTGAAGGCAGGAAGCCCCAGCACATCGTACCTGTATGCCATCATGGATACGGCCACGCGTGAGGCCTTTGCCACAGGCAGCGATCAAAGCTGTACTCCGCTCTTGCATGTTGCTGAATTCGACGCCGCAGGAAATAATATCGGTGGCGCTGCAAATAAGCCCACGGCAGAGCAGAAAGAAGCTATTCGCTCTTGGATCGAAAGAGGCGCTCCCCGGAACTGAGGAGCGCCCTTTTTCGGGGATTGCGTTCGATTCAATAATCACCAGAAGTTTTAGTAGCGTTCAAGAAACTTGCTGAACTTTCCATACAGGTGGCTCGAAGAGCGTTTGGGTTGGCCGTAGGGGCTTCCGGGGAAGGACGCCCACTGGCCTGAAACACAGTACGCTGCGCGCGAGAAAGTTTCAAAGCCGTTGATGTTCACCACTAAATTGTAACAACCCACATCTTTAATCAGTTGCACGGCAGCTCTGTCTTGGCTGGTTGGTGAAAAGTCAGTGAGTCCGAGTTTTCTGCGCATTGCATCCCATGTCGTGGAGAGGAACTGGTAGCGTCCTGCAGCATCCGAGCACAATCCGTATGAGCACTGAATTTGCCGTGGGTGACCTGAGTAGCTGTAAAAGACTTTGTGGGTGTACATGTAGTCATAGCGATCACCCGTTCCTTCGGCATAGGCAATGGTGTCGAGGAAAGCGCTGACGTTCACTGTGAAGAGAATCTTCGCTGAGCTTTTGCTCACATGCTCGCGGAACACATAACCCTTGCTGAATCCGCAGCCAGGGAGCATTTCTTTTGTGTTCACAAGAAAATGAGCGCCTTCAATGGACGGGTCGCTCTGCAGCAAAACCTTCGCTCCTGCGGGGATTTCGCACTTCTCACTACCGTGGTCGAGTTTTGAAGAATCGTCGGTGGTCTTTTTCAAAAACGTACTCTTGCCACCAATGAGAACGTAAGAAGATTCATTTTCAGGAGTGGTTAGCGTGGTTGAGGACTCATCTTGAGCCTGTCCGCAAGCAGCAAGCAGAAGCGGGACAGTCGTAAGTGTTGTGAGCAACGACAGATGTTTCATGGAGCCCTCCCCTGAGGCTGAGAAACAGAAGCCTCTGCAGGGTGGGAAGCAATAGGGATGCCAGGCTGAAATACCGGAGGGATTTGGAGTTTTTACTCACGCGGGGTGTCTAAAGAATGAACAGTGTTAGGGTTAGCCCTCAGATGCAGTCGATCGTGATTTTGGAATCTTGGCTAGGATCGTAGGTGAATTTCACCAATGGAAGATAAAGTTCAAAAGCACTTCCCAGAATGCCAGGCAGCGCCGAAGGGGCGGTGACTCTGATGAGTGGATAGTAGGTGGTCGGAACTGTGTCGCTCAATTTAATTGAGTTCTCATCCACACTGAATTTGTATTTTTCGCTGCTGTCTTTTGAGAGCCTTAAAAGTGGTGGTGTCGCAGAAATATCCTCACCGCTTGCAGTTTTGAGAGTCATCGTGAGCAAGAAATCTTTGATGTCTGCTTTGATGGAATCGAGCGACTCCTTTTTTAAGCCAAATTCCAATGTTTTTTTGTCCTGAGAGCACACCGGCTGAATCAAATTTGCGAGGGTCAAGATGCTCTTGGGTTCAAGTTGGGTGACAAAGGTTTTTTGTGAACCCGTGCTGAGTTTGACGTTGGCGAAGATGAGTTGCCCCTTGAATACCTCGGTTGAATTCTCAGAAACAGAAAACTGACTCGTCCAAATTCCATCAGAAGCAATGAGATCACCACCGCTACCGTCGTCTTTCATTTTTTGGCTCAGGCTATTTTGATCACGTGGCTCGGCATTTTCGAGGAAAGTTTTCACGGTTGCCAGTTCAACCGATTGAGCCAGACCTACGGGCAGCTTCAGCATGCAAGAGAAATTAAGTTTATAAACCTCGGGGGAGTCCGTTGGTGCTTTGGGTGAGCGCAGATAGTTGCACTTGAAAAATCCGGTTTTGGGGATGCCGAAGGCCTGGTTGAATTGCCAACCTATGGCTGAGTCTGGGATTGCTCCTGCTTTGTAACTGAAAGCATCAAAGATGTTGGGAATGTCGTCGCCATCAAAATTAGTGTCAATAACATTCGGAGTTCCGTCTTCGTCAATGTCGGGATTGAAGACAATATTGGTGTTGAAATCTTTTTCATAGGGTTTGTTTACACCCATGACACCAATGTTTGTTTGAAACTCCAGATCCGCATGTTGGCTGGGTTCCATAGCTTGGTCGCGTACGACGATGGTTCCAAGCTTACCCAGTGTGTTGTTGAGCTTAAAGATCCGTTGTCTTTTTTCATCACCTAATTTTTTCTCGATGTAAGCTCGTGGTTCAAAGCGGCTGTCGATTAAAATTCCGTAGTATCGGCCGCTCACGGGAACACTCTCGATTTTGAAACTTCGCTGTGTTGCGCTGATTTCTGCAGATGAAAAAACTTCATTCGTCGCAGCATCGAGCAGAATAAACCGACCACCTGCAAATGAGCTTGTGCCCGGCGTCCAGTCTGCAAAGGCACCTGTAACCTCTACGGTGCCAACGGTTTCATCGAGATATTCAACCGGGGCTCGGCCACAGGAAGAGCTGAGCAGTGTTGGAAGAACGAGACCTGCGAGGACAATTTTGATGCAACTCAACACAGAATTTCTCTTCATGGCTCACCTCGGCCAAGAGCGAGATCCATGCCGACCTGCAATTGCAGTCCCTGGGCGCGGAGCGGTTGTTTGTGTGCCTTAAACGAGGCTTGCATCACATATCCACTCAAGCGGAAAATGAGACCCACCGGCCCGAGGTAAAGTCCGCCAATTCCACCTGTGAAAGCTAGTCTCCAACCCGAGGTCTGCTCGAGTCGGTTTTGTGCTGTACTTTGCGCTGCGGCAGCAGCTTCAGATGCGCCGAGAGTCGCTACCCCGGAGAGGAGGTAATCTGCCTGGAGGCCGGCGTCGAAGTCGACGGAGGGTGACATGTGTCGCACGAGAAACAGGTCGGTACCAATACCCCAAGCGCGCCATTCAGGTGCTTTCGAGTCTTTGGCCAATGCCGCAGCCCAACCGCTTTTGGTGGCAGTTTGGTCGTTCACCAGTGCGAGCCCCCAGCGCAGTGCCTGGGATCCTCCGAGCGGAGTTTCCACCGAGTGGCTATACCGGATTTGAGTCAGCACACCTGTGGTGCTTCTCTGCGCCGCAGCCACCGGGTCTACAGCGGTGTTCCAATAGGGTGCCTCGAGGTCTGCCGATGAAACTCCATAGGTCGTTTGGAAGTGCCACGATGACGGCTTAGATGCCGCACCAGGCACTGTTCCTGAAGCTTGCCCCTCGGCAGGAAGAGTTGTGTTTTTGCCTGCAGGTGGAACCTGGTTTTGAGTGGGTGAGTTCTGTGCCAACGCGAGCCCAGGCAGACACAGGAGCACGAAAGCGAAAGCGCTTATCGCGTTCAAACACCATGCTGTTTTTTTGCCTGTCGTCGTCATCCGCACCATCCGTAGAGATCGCGCTTTGATTCGACGTGTTATCGGCTGACTGAAGCGGAAGTTGTGGTGTCAAAAAAGCAACGCTTCAGGGTTGCTCGAGGAGAGGCGTTCCGGTGGGAATCATTTCAATGGCTCCGATCTCCCCGTTACCGGGCAGTGAGACACGACATACGAGAGTTTTCTTCAAAATTTCTTCGTAAGGAAGTGGAAAGGCCTGTTTGCGCGAGCGTGTGGTAAAAGGCTTGGCATCGATGCCGTTCCCCATAACTTCGGAAAGCACAATGTTGTCCTGAAAGCTCTGCGAGCCATCAATCGACCAGCTGTGAATGAGTCCGCTTCTGAAGCCCGCCGGAGCGGCTATGCGGGTCACACATTCAACACTGCGTGTGTCGGTGTGAGCCTCAATGCGCCCTTCCACGACCCAAACCCCCAAAGGTGGAAGTGGCGTGCCGCTCAGTGCGTAGACGGCAAACAACAGAAAACCTTGCCAAACATCTTTGAGAAAGATTTTGCGCCATGTAGTGGGAGTAAACCCGACAAGGCCTGTTTCAGCCTGTTTGATTTTTTCAGCGGCGAAAGAACTTCCCACCTGAGCCAAGATGCAGACCAGCAGAGCCACTCCAGTGCTGTAATTCAGGAGGCGCGGAGCCCAAGTCACGACAGAAAGAGACACCACCAATGTAAGCGACACAGTGATTAGAAATAGGCGATACCAGGCGTTGCGCCACAGGCGATTGTAGAGAGGATCCCACAGTGTCGAGAGCGCAAGTGTCGTGACCAGTGTGAGCCAGACCCAGAGCTCGGTCTTCCAAAGCAAGGGAACGGCAAAAAATAGAATGTACTGCGCAGCACTCTGCTGACTCACAAGCTTAAGCCAGTCGAGAGCCTTCGAGCGCCCCTGAGGAAAGAACACACCGAGGAGCGCAACAGCCGCAAAGAGTGCAGCAAAAAAGACGAACTTGTGGATACCGTTGAGATCGTGGCCAATCAAAAAAACTGAGAAAACTCCCCAGACCAGGGAGATCCAAGGAATGTACTTCAAAGATCGACACCCGCAGACACACTCACGGCCCAGTCCTGTTCGCGACCAGAAAGCCTATCAATACTTTCTTTTACAGCCGAGGGTAAATTCGCAGCGCGTTTGACCTCGTCGGCAACTCCTTCGGGCACTCCACCACGCAGCTCGCCGATTCCACCGAATTTGCTGAGAGCGAAATCCAGACGTGAACGGTTGCTGATTCTGCGCGTGTAACCTGCACGTGCAAGCCAGCTTCGGTCGGTAAGATTGGTGAGTGCCGTAAGAACAAACGGATTCACGCTGAAATCGTTGCTCGGAATGATGACCAGGCTTGCGGCCGCATAACGGTTAGCAAGATAGAGGCTCCGGCTTTGGCCTTGCACGAGTCCCTGACCAAATGAATACGCCTCGAGAACGGGATCGGAATAACCAGCATCGTTCCAAAAATATTCAAGGTTTAAATTAGCGCTGCCTTTTTCGGAATATTTAAGCTCATAACGTGTACCGAGCACCACCTGCGCAATCGATTGCTTGCTCCGGTCGACAGTGGTGAAGTTCAGGTTTCCCTCAGGCGTGCGCGATTTGCTGTAGAAGGTTTGATCGCTTCTGCGTGTCCAGGCTGATTCAACGATCAAATCAACAGGTCCAAGCCCTGTGCTGACATCAACACCCCAGCGGATGGGTTGATCTTTGCCACCGACCACGGTTGTGGTGATTTCTCCAGTGAAATTACCATAACCGTAATTGAACTCGCCCCGCGCAGCAGCACGCGGTGACTGCGCTTGCTGTGCGTTTTCGAGATCAACGATGGCATAAAAATTATGGCCATACTTCTCAACGGGCATATGAAATTTGATGAGATTTGCACCCGGACGGACATCGAAGTTCGCAAGGGGGTCTTTAGTCTGCACAGCAAGAAAATCGGTGGGGTTCCAAAAGCTCGCCGCACCCCATTTGAGTTTTTGTCGACCCACGGTTGTGAACAGGGAACCCTGACCACTCCATTTGATCCACATTTCATAGAGGTCAATTTTGGGATTAGAACCTTGCGATGCGTTCGAATTGGCACCTTGTGTTTGAGTGATTGCACCTTTTACGAATCCACGCAGATCATCGCTTGGACGCGCATCGAGATACAGCTCTGCACTGGAAGAGTGGCTCAGCGGAGCATCACCTGGGGTGTTGTCTGCAAATTTCACAGCAGAGCTCTGGAGCTCGAGGCGACCACCGAGAGTCAGGCTCTCGCTGGTGCGGGAATCTGACGTTCCGGCCGCTGTTTGAGCTTGCCCAGCAGCATTCGAGGGAGCTGGTGTTGCAGAGACCGATGGAGTTGTGGTTTGTGCACCGCCGCCAAAGAGTTCCTCCTCAAGCGAGCTTGATGCATGAGTCTCTTGAGACAGTGAGATCCATGGTAAGAAACACGGGATAAGCAAAGCACGCACGAGGTGTGAATTTTTTCTCATCGACTCTGGGACTCCAGCCAAGCTTTGGTGAAGATGTTGGCGGGCAGCGAATCCAGATTGGAATCACGCAGAACAACAGTTGTTCCATTACCCTTTTCCACTTCATCAACAATACGGATTTGCTTGGGAACGTAAACATCAGCGCCTTTGGATTTGCTGAATTTTTTATCCCAGGCAGGGTAATAGACCGTGCGCAAAAGTTTATCTGACAACGAGCGTTCCTGACGTTTGAGGATATTCCTCGACTCTTTGTCGACCCAAAGGTGCAGAATCGGGCTGGCGACATCAGCTTCAGGCTTTGCAGTCAGAGCTATATGGTGCACATCGAATTTACCAAGCTTCTCATCGGCTACAAATTTTGCAGCATATTCCTCGCTTAAACGTGATTCATCGAAGTCCTGTCGGCGTGAATTTGTGCCACCAATGCCTGCACGATCGGTGCGGCGCTCCCATTTGCCAAGCGCTGGCTCGTAGCTGAAAAGGTTTTTGTCGAGGCGAAGATAACCTTTGCCTGCTTCGCTTTTGGGTTTTGTAAAAATAAGCATCCATTTGTCGTCGGCATCTCGGCGAAAAACAGTTGCCTCGAAAGCTTGAGTGACCTTGCCCTTCTCTGACTGTTCAATAAATACAACTGATTTGTAATCGCCAGAGTTGCGTTGACGTTCATCAAGTTCAACAACGAGTTTTTTGAGGTCGGTATCATTCAGAGCAAGCGCTTGTGCAGAGCTTAGAAGCGAAGCTGCCGCGAGCACGAGACAGTTTGTGAAGAGAGACGTTTTCATGGATATCTCCTTATTTGCCTTGATTCAAAGCTTGTACAGGTGGCATCTGGCTGGCCTTCAGTGAGGGATAGAAAGCTGCCAGGGCTGTGAGCGCAGGCAGGAAGAGAAGCGCACCTACCAAATGCACAGGTTGGAGCGAGAGTTTCACAACATCGGTCATCAGAAAAACGCGCAGCCCAGAATTGTTGATGGGGATCTGAGCTGTGTTGAGCGCAGAAATCAGAACCAAGCCGAGTACGCAACCTGCAAGCGCACCAAAGAGTCCAAGCAGCGCAGCTTCGATCATAAAGAGTGTGCGCACCTGAGCCTTTTGCATGCCGATGGCACGCAGCGTACCAATTTCCTTGGTACGCTCGCGCACTGTCATCCACATGCTATTGGCGATACCCGTTGCAATGATGAGTCCTAAAATAATGACAAGAAAAACTGAAAGCCCATTCAAACTGGTGACAATCCAGTTAATGAACGAAACCTCGTCATCCCAGGTTGTGAGGTCGAGCCGAAGTCCACGCCAGTCCTGACCAACAATCTTCTGGAATTTAATAAAGAAGGGTCTGGGGTCGTGCTCAAGCAGTGTATAGCCTGCCTTGCGAAAAACATTTTCGAGCTGCAGCCTGACTTCGTTGGCGCGGCGAATGTCTTTTAAATAAACCCACACCGCTCCGGTGGTGTCAGAACCACGCCTGTCCAAATCCAGTACGGTTTGACGTGGCACAAAGACGCTGAAGTTGCTCAGAAAGCCCATGTCACGCGCAATGGCTGCGACCGTCAAATCAACCGAGTTTGCCTGCCCACCGTTCGCTTCGGTAATGAAAGTGAGAGTGTCACCCACATCGACGCCGAGTTTCTTCGCCTGGCCTGCAAAAATGAGAATTGTATTACGGGCGCCGAAGTTTTCAATTTTGCCGAGAACCTTGTTGGCACCGTCTTTCTTGTACTCCGACTGCTCTGCGAGTTTGACCTCTTTGAGGAAAGCCGATTCCTCAAGAATAAGGCCGTTGAGCCCCGTGTTGAAAGAACCGCCTGAGCCAATTAGACGTCCCCAGCCGCGCGCACGGTCGGTAACAAGCGCCAAGCCTGAAATATTTTCTTGAACCAGAGAGCGGATCTTTTCGCGGTCGGTAATGAGCGGAGTGGCAGAATTTGCGCGCTGTTTGTAAAAACCGGCAACATTCACATGCCCAGTTGAGGTGAGTGTAGAGGCCTCAATCAGACGGTCCGATACGCCTTTGCTTATGCTCAGCAGCAGTAAAAGTAGGAGCGACACGAAGGCAATGGCTGAGCCGAGCAACAACGTGCGTCGCCGGGCTTGAATAAGATTACGCAAAGCAACCAGGAAAAAAGTCCACATGAAATTCACTCCCTATCCTGCATGGCCGCAGCAGGTGCAATGCGGCTGGCCATGAAGGCCGGATACAATGTGAAGATAAGCGCGAGCAGTGCGACAACGCACGGTGCTGCGAGCGCGACGGTTGGAGACAGGCTGGGATAGAGACGCGGTCCACCGAAAAGGAAACTGACAAAGTCAGACGGCGAGGCAATACCTCGAACTCCAAGGAAGGCAACGAGTATTCCAGCCAGAAGTGAACCGAGAAAAGTAGCAAGAACCGCGATGGTCAGGGTTTCTACAAAGAACATCCGCAAAATAAAGTTACGTTGCGCACCGATAGCCCGCAGTGTGCCAATCTCGCGTGTGCGTTCGAGCGTGGTCATCATGATGGCGTTGTTGATGATTGCCATTGCGACGATGAGAATGATGCCAACGGCGATAAGCAACACCGCGCGAATCACCGTAACCAGCTGACCGAGAGTTCCCGACGCTTGCTTCCAATCTACAACCTTGAGTTGCATGTTAGCGGCGCTGAGGCGCTGTTCCAGTTCAGCGCGGGTGGTTGCGAGTAGACGTGGATTCTTTAACAAAATTGAAGCATTGATAACCATTCCGGTGTTAAGGTCTTTGGGATTGTAGCTGCCCGTCTGTAGGCGTTTGAATTCAAGCACGCGGGTGGCTGTTGAACTTGAGTCTTGAGATGTGCTGTCTGCAGAGCGAGTTTCAAGAGCGGTTTCAGAACCAAAAAGCGCATCTTCAAGCGATGCTCCCTCGACAGGTTTGAGGTCGACTTCTTTGCGGAGTTCTTCGAGCTCTTTCTGACCTTCGCTGCTCATCCGTCCGTAAAGCTCACGGTAACTAACCATGTCAACAAAATTGAAAACACCGGCGAGATCGGAGCTTTCAAGGCCAGAAAACTGGTAGGTTCCATAGATTTTGAGGGGAACCGTTTTGAGGAATCCGCTGCGCGTGTACGAGCGCAGATTGATGGTGTCGCCGACTTTGAAGGGGTAGAGGCGGATTTTGGATGCAATGATTTTGTAAAAGAAATCATAGCGCATGCTGAAGTTTGAGTCGTCAACGGTCAAGAAGTTCTTCATAAGAGCTTCGATGTCGTTCTCGTCAGTTTTGAGGAATTCTTTGAGGCTCGAGCTGACCTCTTTGCGCTGCTCACCGTTCAAGTAAACGAGTGTCTCAAGATATTGCTTGGGAAGGTCGGAGGCGATTGTTCGAAGTGCAACATCGTCAGATATTTTCTTGCGCTGCTCAACTGTACCTTTGCGAAGGTTGTCGAACCCCCGAGCAACAATGTTTTTGATCTGCGTTTCGTAGATTCTCTGACTGAGCAAAATCCCGCGTTCGCCTGGTGGAATGTTTTCGCCTGAAACAATTTTGAACTTACGGAAGACCTGGGTGAATTGTTCGGGGTTCGTTCCCATGTAGCGGAGATACAGAGGTTCCTTCTCGCCCGAGAGAGGTGCGATTTTGGATTCAAGAAAAAGCAGCACGCTCTCGGGATCGGTTGGCAATTTGCTCCAGAAATTTTCCGAGAGAGCTTCTTCAACATCGGCAATCTGCTTCTTGATGTCTTCGGGAATACTTGAAATCTTCAACTCGTTTTCGAGGTCGGCACGCACTGTTTTGAGGTTGGTTTTGATAGTCTCAACCATTGCTAAAGTGTCACTTTCAGCACCTGCCTTAACCGTCGCCCTGAAGCGTTCAAAGAGGTCGTCCAAGAGGTTGCCTCGACCAAGGAATGCGTTTTCGAATCCGAGCGGAACAACATCTGCAACGTTGGGATGATTCAGGAGTTCAGCTTTTACATCTTCAAATTTTTCGATTTCACCGAGATCGTCGCGGCCAAAGAATCCGCTCCCAAACAGCGCCAATTCGTCGCGTGCGTTGGATGAGTATACCTGGAGGTGGCCAGCTACACTGCCAATGATACTCTGTGACATGGTGTTTTCGATGCTGCCAAGCAGAGACAATCCGAAAACAACGAGGAAGCTGCCGACAAGGAGGATGCCACCAACCACGAGAGTTTTGACCTTGTGCAGAGCTAAATTTCTAATAGCAACCAGCAGGAGAACCTTGAGTTCTTCAATCATGTCTCACTTCCTCACGTCTTCTATGACCCGGCCATCCTGCAGGCGCACAATACGGCGTGCATGCTCGATCACCTTGGGGTCGTGAGATGAGAAAATGAAGGTTGTTTTCTGCTTGCTATTTAGGGTGCGCATCAATTCGATGATGTTTTTCCCGGTTTCAGAGTCTAGATTTGCAGTGGGTTCGTCGGCGAGAACGATTTTGGGTTGAGTGACAAGCGCTCTCGCAATCGCAACACGCTGACGTTGTCCGCCTGACAACTCGTGTGAGCGGTTCTTTGCTTTGTTGGTCAGTCCCACCTGTTCGAGAAGCTCGCTGATACGCTTGCTGCGTTCGCCTGCGCTCAAGCCACCCTGCAACAGGAGTGGAAGTTCGACGTTCTGATAAACCGAGAGCACCGGTACAAGGTTGAAGCTCTGGAAAATAAAACCAAGAGTATTGAGGCGCAGCGTGGTTTGTTCTTTGTCGGAGAGAGCATTGGTGACTTTTCCCTCGATGCTCACAGTTCCCGAGGTTGCAACGTCCATGCAACCAATCAGATTGAGCAGGGTTGATTTTCCGCAGCCTGATGGACCTGCGATTGTGGTGAATTCGCCTTCGCTAATGGTGAGATCAATACCACGGAGTGCACGCACCATGGATGCTCCGAGAGGATAATCTTTGATGACGCCCTTGAGTACGACTGACATGGAGCCTCCGGTGAACGGCAAACAGTGAAAATAACCACTGTATCTGCGAAGCCGGAATCCTAGCTCAGGAGTCGGCACACGCAAAGGATTGTTGGTTATTTTTGCGAAAAAGCTGATTCCTTGGGGGCGCCTCATGTGTCGAAAATAACTTAAATTAAAAAAATCACCATCAAGAGCGCAGAGACCGGTGCCGAAGAATTCTAACCAGGCAATAAGGGGACAATCATGCGCTTTCCAGTCTCTAGTTTGTGTTCAGTGTTTCTTGCGGTGGCTGCATCAGCATGCGTCAAGAAGCCGCAGGACGCCGCACCTGCAGCAGACAAGCCGAAACCTGAGATACCCGTTGCGGTGGGTGTACCTCAAGGAGCGGTGGAGGAGCTTGGGCTCTCCGAAGATCTTTTGCGGAGTGTGTACACAACAGAGAACCTGAACCGCGCGCAGCAGCAGCTCAACAAAGATAAAAATTTCGAACTAAATATTCTCCTGCGGGAGGACTGGCGAGAGCGCATGCCATTGCGTGTACGCAATGGGGTCATGAAGAAGCATGAGGAGCTCGACAGTCAGGATCAAGTGGTTGGGGTAGGTGACCTACTCATTAAGGCGTTCAAGACGAGTGCAGTGGCGAGCGATAGCCTTCGCCGCGCGAGTCTGAACAGCACAGCGGCGGCACAAAAGCCCTTTGACCTGATGAAGATTGAGTTACGTGGCAACAATCTCCCCGAGCTCATCAAGGCGCTGAACCAGGTTCACCGTTTGCCGAGCGTGATTTTTGCTGAGCCGAACTTCAAGGTTCAAAAGATAGCTGTGCCGAATGATCCTAGCTTTCCATCGCTTTGGGGCATGACAAAAATTAAGGCACCGGAGACCTGGGATTCATTCACGGGTGCTCAAGAGACTGTTGTGGCTGTTATCGATACCGGCGTGGATTACCGCCACGAAGATCTCAAAGACAACATTTGGGTCAACACGCGGGAAATTGCCAATAACGGCATTGACGACGATAGCAACGGCTACGTTGATGACGTGAATGGTTGGGACTTTGCGTATGGCGACAAAGACCCCATGGACGGTGACTCTCATGGCACACACTGTGCGGGTACGGTGGCCGCCCGTGGTAACAATGGCGTCGGTGTTGTTGGGGTGAGCTGGAAAGCCCGCATCATGCCTATCAAGGTTCTCGATGATTTTGGCAGCGGCTACAACTACGACATCTACAATGGAATTATCTACGCGGTGACCAACGGCGCGAAGGTGACCTCGAACAGCTACGGCGGTGGTGGGGCAAGCTCACTTATGGCGTCAGCTATCAAGACTGCGCAGGACAGAGGTGTGTTGTTCGTTGCGGCTGCAGGGAATGAAGCTGCAGCAAAAGCTTCCTACCCAGCCTATTATACCAAAACCTACAGCAACGTGATTTCTGTGGCCTCCACGGAAACCAACGACAGTCTGAGTTCATTCTCAAATTACGGCGACGGCGTTGATGTTGCGGCGCCCGGGCGCAATATTTTGAGTACGACTCCCTCGAATGCTTACGCGACGTTCAGTGGGACCTCGATGGCTACACCTCATGTGGCAGGCGTGGCTGCTCTCCTGTGGGGCGCTGCACCTTCAAAAACAATGGCGCAAATCCGCACTGCAATTCTCAACAGTGTCGATGCGGTGCCTGCACTGTCGGGTAAGGTTGCAGCGGCTGGGCGAATCAACCTCAAATCTTCGTACGACGCGGTTATGACCGCTCCCTCACCCACTCCAACGGCGAATCCAACGGCGAATCCAACGGCGAATCCAACGGCGTCTCCAACGGCGAATCCAACGGCGAATCCAACGGCGTCTCCAACGGAATCACCGACGGCTGCACCAACACCATCACCCACACCACAACCGACACCACAACCGACACCACAACCGACACCACAACCGACACCTCCCTTTAGGGATGGCCTCCGGTTTAACTACTATCATGGTTTCTGGTTCAGAGTTCCGCGTTTCGACTCACTTCGTCCAATTGCAACGGGTACAACACAAGAGATTTCGACTGCCAATGCGCAACGACGCTCTCAGTTCGGTTTCGTTTTCGAGGGGAATTTGTGGGTTCCAACGGCAGGGTCTTACACGTTCTTTCTCCGCTCCGACGACGGCAGTTTGCTCACTATTGACGGGCAACGTGTCATTGATAACGATGGCGTGCATGGTTCGCGTGAGCGCACGGCAACTGTGAATTTGAATGCTGGTTTTCACACGATTCGCGTAGATTATTTCCAATTGCTGTTTGGCTCTGCGCTCAACTTGCAGTGGTCTGGTCCCGGAATCACGCGCAGAAAGTTGGGTGGACCGGGTGTCTTGTTTCACCAGTGAGAATGAGGGCTCCGGATCTGAGGAGCCCTTTTTAATTCACAAAATTAAATTTCTTATTTTTTTACTTCTTGTCTTCAAAATAGCGGGTTGAATCGCGGGTAAATACGTAAGCAGCGCCACCAAGGCAAATCACTAGACCTCGGATGCCATCGCGGAACCCAGCCTTCAAGATATACGCTCTTATGAACTCCCAAACAGGACGCAGCAGCAGTTGCCAGGCAGACATTTTGCGTCCGATCCGTGCTCGTTCATCTGCAGCCAAAAAAGCATAATTTTGGTTTTTCTGAAAGAACTGACGGATGGTGCGATAGCTGTAGTGAACGATGGCGTTTTTGAGCTCAACAGTCTTACGTTCGCCCTCGGTGCTGAGACCCTCGTGCACAGTTTTGTCATCAAAGCGGGTAAGTGATCGATTGAAAACGCGCAGAACGCGATCGGGCGACCAGCCACAGCCCCGAATTTCCTGCCCAAGAAAGAAATTTCGGCGCGGGATAGAGAAGACAGCAGCGGCGGGAGAATTGTTCAAATGTTCTTGAATTTCGAGAGTGAGTTCCGGAGTCATCCGTTCGTCAGCATCGAACCACAAAATCCAGTCGTGCGCTGCAGCGTCGACCCCAACCTGACGGGTGCCGCCATAACCCTTCCAGGGGCTAAGAATGAGGCGGGTGTTACTGAATGACTTGATGATCTCGCAGGTCTCATCGGTTGAGCCGTTATCGACTACGATGACCTCGGAGTAATCTTTGAGGCTTTCAAGACATGCTTTAATGTTGTGCGCTTCGTTGCGGGTCATCATCACAACCGTTATCTGGGTTGAACGGTTGTGGCCTTGTACTGCCATTTTGCGTCGCCTTTCGATATGCAGCTATGTGCAAAAAGCTGGACGATCAGAGACAAATTTGATATCGCAGAGAGTGATTCATCATCACGTTGCAAACAAATAGGTCTTATTTATATGCCCGAATTCAAATATCCCGTCTATCGTCCCAACTTGACTGGAAACGAGAAACGCTATGTGAACGAATGCCTGGACTCAAGCTGGATTAGCTCTAAGGGTGCTTTTGTTGCACGCTTTGAAAAAGAATTTGCAGCATACGTAGGAGCCGCTTCAGCCACGAGCTGTTCCAATGGCACGGTCTCGCTTCATCTTGCACTTCTCGCATTGGGAATTGGTGAGGGCGACGAGATTATCGTTCCTACCTTCACTTACGTCGCATCAGTTAATGCCATCCGCTACGTGGGTGCCACGCCTGTTTTTGTTGATTCAAACCTGTCTGACTGGCAGCTTGATGTTGAACTTGTGAAGCGAGCCCTGACTCCGCGGACAAAGGCCGTAATGGCCGTTCATCTTTACGGTCAGGCTTGTCCGATGCTCGAATTGGCTGAACTTTGCAAAAAGCACGGCTTGTATCTCGTCGAAGACTGCGCGGAAGCCCTGGGTACCCGCATCGGCAAATCTCATGTTGGGATTGTCGGCGATATCGGTAGTTTTTCTTTTTTCGGCAACAAAACTATCACAACAGGCGAGGGCGGGATGTTGGTCTCCAACAGGCCTGAGCTCATTGCGCGCTGTGCACATCTGAAAAGTCAGGCAGTCAGCCCAGAGCGCACCTACTGGCACGACGCGGTTGGCTTCAATTATCGTATGACTAACATCTGTGCTGCGATTGGAACGGCGCAACTCGAAAGAATTAATTCGATTGTAGCAAAGAAGCGTGCTCTGGCATTCAAGTACCGCGATGAACTTGCCGCGCTTTCTCAGGTTATTTTTCACGATGAGCAGCCTGGAACCACACATTCCTTCTGGATGGTAAGCATACGCGTTGCCGATGAAACCACACGCGATGCGCTGAGGCAGCATCTTGCAAAAAACGGTATTGAAACGCGTCCTGGGTTTCCTCCCTCGCATTTTTTTCCCATGCACAGCGCATTTGCTGCGGGGCAGGTGTTTGAGCGGGGCGAGCTCCTCGGTGCGACCACCATGAATCTCCCCAGTTATCCTGATTTGTCATCCTTGGATGTTGAGGAGATCTGCTCCCACATCCGTAATTTCTTCGGAGTGCATTGAGTTGAGTTCTTCGTCAGCAGTGCCCCGCCCTAAACGCGTTCTCGTCGATCTCGATCGCCTGCGCGAGCCGACCTCGGGGCTCGGGCATGTGGCGTTGTATTTTGGTGAGCGGTTGGCTCAGCGCGCACCTTCCATCCGTGATATGAAATTTACTTTTTTGGTTCCGGAAAAAGATGTTGGGCGATTTGGAGATGCGGTTGAATATGTGGCCGAATCAAAGTGGCTCAAGCTCTTTCCTTTCCTGCACCAAAAATACGACTTGTGGTATTGCCCACACCAAGATGTAGCCTACTCGCCTGCGCATGCTGCGCGATTTGTTTTCACCATCAACGATCTCAATTTTTTGAAGGAAAAGAGTCCGGCTCGCTGTCGGGTACGGCTGCGTCGTATCCAGAAATTTATCGATCGCTCGAGTGCAATCACTGCCATATCAGAGAACACAGTCGCTGAAGTGCAGCAAAATCTTCAGGTACGAAGCACACCCTTAAATGTTGTGTATTGCGGCCTGGAGCTCAAAACCTTTACGCCCATTGCGCAACCTGCTTTTGTCCCGCAGCGGCCGTTCTTTCTCACGGTGGGAGTCCACAAGCACACCAAAAACTATCGCGTTTTGGTTGAGCTGATGGAGGAATTGCCTGAATACGATTTGGTCATGCTGGGGAATTGTAAAACTCCAGCAGGCGTTGAGCTTCAGGAACAGCTCTCGAAGAGCTCCGCAGAGAAGCGCGTGCATTTGCTTGGTATCTGCAGCGAGCAAGATAAATACTGGTTCTACAAGAACTGCGCGGCTGTTTTGTTTCCCTCCATATCAGAGGGCATGGGTTACCCGCCGCTCGAGGCCATGCAAGCTCGACGCCCGGTGTTTGTTTTTCGTGAATCTGCTGTTCCGGAAATCTGTGGGCCACATGCGTTGTACTGGAGCTCACAGAACGGCAGCGTGATGGCTAGCGAACTGCGCGCGGGTCTCTCTCATTATGCCAGCCATCCTGAAATGGCCGAGGCAGCATACGCTCACGGTATGACTTTTGGTTGGGACCCGGTGGTGGACAAATACCTTGAGTTATTTCGGCAGCATCTGAAGTAGACGTTCGGGGCTGTGGACGAGTTCTTCCATGGTTTGCACCGCGTGCTCTCTGCGTGACATTTCCTGGCGCGCCACATAGAGGTCAGCCGCAACCATTTCCTTGCACAAATCCTCAACTTTGACTCGCGCTTCCCAACCCAATTCTTGTTTGGCTTTTGTGGGGTTTCCGATCAAGAGATCGACCTCAGAGGGGCGGTAGTAACGTGGGTCGATTTTGATGAGTGTGCGTCCGGTTTTACTGCAACGCCCAATTTCGTTCTCGGCCTTACCCTCAAAAGAGATCTCGATGCCGACATTTTTGAAGGCCATTAAAAGATAGTCACGCACTGAGGTGGTGCGACCTGTTGCAAGAACGAAATCATCTGCAGTGTGGTGGTTCAAGATTTTCCACATGCCCTCAACATATTCGCGCGCGTGACCCCAATCGCGCTTGGCATCGAGATTTCCAAGCCAAACACATTCATCCAGGCCAAGCGAAATACGCGCTGCAGCGCGTGTGATTTTGCGGGTCACAAATGTTTCACCACGCAGCGGACTCTCGTGGTTAAAGAGAATCCCGTTGCACGCAAACATTCCGTATGCCTCGCGGTAATTGACCACGCTCCAAAAGGAATAGATTTTTGCACATGCATAGGGACTGCGAGGGTGGAAGGGGGTGGTTTCTGATTGCGGAATTTCACGCACCTTGCCGTACAGCTCGCTTGTGGAGGCCTGATAAAAACGAGTTTTGTGGGTGAGCCCAAGCGAGCGCACGCACTCAAGTAGGCGCACAGTTCCAAGGCCATCGACCTGGCCGGTGTAATCGGGCTGGTCGAAGCTCACGCGCACATGGCTTTGTGCGGCAAGGTTGTAGATTTCATCGGGCGCAACTTCTTCAACCACTCGCGCGAGTCCTACGGGGTCAGTTAGGTCGCCATAGTGGAGTTTGAGTTGGCTCGAGGGCAGATGTTCGTCGAGATAAAGGGGGTCGATCCGCTGTGTGTTGAAGCTGCTCGAACGGCGTTTGATGCCGTGCACCGCATAACCCTTCTTAAGCAGTAAATGCGCGAGGTATGCGCCGTCTTGACCTGTAATTCCTGTGATTAAGGCCGTTTTTTTGTTTGATGGAGTCATGCGCGGTGTCCCGAATAATTATAGGGCGAGTATTGCCCTCGCACGCTACTCAATCGGGCTCTGTAAAGCAATCGCACTGCGTGCCGTAAATGAGGTCTTATTCCGACACGCATGTGTTTTAGAGGAAGTCAGAGTCTGGCCGGGGATCGCTCGAAATATCGAATTCAACGGCCTGAACCTTGGAACCCGAAGGTTCGTCGAAATCTCTATCCGGATTGGGATCGTTTGCGAGTTCAAACTCTCCTGCCAAACCGCTTTGCGTGCTGCTCGCGGTGTTGAAGGAGCGAGGCTTGCAACCGACGAGAGTCAGCGCGAAAAGCGCTGCACCCAAGCAATAAATCTTCATGCTGGGCACTCCCTTCAGCCGCGCTCTTGGCAAATCACGGGATGTTTTTTGCCTTCAAGAATCATCTCGCCTTTATATTCGAGGTCTGAGGAGCGCACGGCCTTCAGAATCAAAAAGGGCTTGGTGTCGACTGCCAACTGAATCCAGATGCGCTTGCTGCTGAACCAGAACCCATCGATGGTTTCCATGCCTTTGGAGCCTTCTCCAAAAGTCATTGTACCCTTGTAGCCCAGGTCGATGCGCCGGGGCATGGGGGTTGCTGTGCCCACATTCCAGCCGATGCTGATGGGGTTGGCATCGGTTGGTGAGAGCTTGGGGCCTCTGCACAGATAACTCGATGTCGCAAAGGCATTGGACGATGATGCAAGAATGGCTCCGGCGAGCAGTAGCTTGAGCATTGGACATCCCTTCCCATTGAGAAATTTTAGGTCGATGGTGCGCCAACCTTTTCACACGCATGGGGAGTCTAACCCTCTGCGCTGTTGAAGGCCAAGAATGAGAGGGGAGGAAAGAAATTGACGTGCTGAATCAAGCCTTGGAGGGACTGACTCTGTTGCTGTAGTGTTGAGGATAATCAATGAAAAAAAATGGAGCGGGAAACGGGTCTCGAACCCGCAACCCTCAGCTTGGAAGGCTGATGCTCTAGCCAATTGAGCTATTCCCGCTCTCGTGGTGGGGAGAAGTGGATTCGAACCACTGAAGACTAAAGTCAGCAGATTTACAGTCTGCCCCGGTTGGCCACTTCGGTATCTCCCCGCGCCGGGCAGTGATAATCACCCCGTGTCTCCCTGTCAAGCGACCCCCGGAGCCCTTTTTCATCAACGTTTTTCTGTCGTTCAAAAATAATGTAGCTCACTCGTGAGCGGCAGCGCCAATGGTGAGTTGCCGCGCCGCTTTCTCGGCAAGTGTTGGCTCTGCGGTCGATATGTCTCTTTGTCGTCAAAATTGTTCAAAATTCAGCAAAAATGACGACCTTAAAATGTCTTATAAATAATCAACAATTTGTAATAATTTGTATTTTTGTGTTATTTAATTTTTTTCGTAAATTCACCTATTCGAACTCTTGTTTTGATTCCCGAACTCGTGCACGACGCCCTTCCTTTGGTCGAAGATAATGTGCTGGATGTGGATTCAATCAGATGAGCACTTTTCCCTTTATTCATGCTGCTTTTGAGGGTGCACTCGATCCGAGCCTGGTTGGGTTGCTTGCGTTTCAGGGTGGTTCCCCTGATTTGCTCGCGAGCTATGGGCGGAACTTGCATGTTAGCGTGAGAACTCACGCAGATGCTTTAGCTGAGCTCGAAGCGGGCACGGCTGACCTTGCGGTTTTGACGCTCGATCGCCTTGTCGAGCACACCAGTCGCGGTCAAGAGACTAAGGCGAGGATTTTGGGTCTACTTCTTGGCGGCGATTCACGTGGATTTGTAGGACTTCAACCCACACCAAACTCCTCGGGCTGCCGCCTTTTGGGATCCGTGAATCCCGAAATGGCACATTCGCGTTGGGAGGATTTGAGCTGCGGGCTCGACATCAATTCAGATTACGACGTGGGTAAGAGAGTTTCTCCTCGGGAAATGGATGAAGAGCTTTTCTCCGGGCGGTTCGGTCTCATGGAGTTGAACATGTATTGGGAGGGGCTGCTTGGCTTTCGGCGCGGAATTGTGCGGCGCACTGTTTGGTCGCGGGATTTTGGTTTTCCGCATGGGTTCTCACATGTTTTAGTTGTGAATTGTGATTTTCTCCGCGAGCACCGCGAATGTCTGGTGTTGTTGCGTGAGAGTTTAAGATACGTTTACGAGGCTCTTCTGACTCACTCTCAGAGCGTTGCCGAAGTCTTTGCTCATGCGAAAACATTCGACCGCAGCCCCAGTGCCTCATTTCTGCAGGCGAGTTTTCGCATTCTGGCTCCTCAGTTTGAGGGCTTTCTCGATGGCTCGGGCGAACTCGACTGGAGGGCTCTTTCTCCTTATGTGAGCTGGTTCCAGGCGCGTGTTGCGCATAAGAAGAGCACCGCTGATGTTCCATTCACCGCCAATCAACTGGAGCATCTCCTTTGCGACGCGTGGAGCTGAGTGTTACATCTTTGGAAGCTAACCAACTTCCATAGAGAGAAGTGCATCATGCCAATCTACGTATACGAACCAGCGGAGCCGGCCGGAGAGGCGGGTGTTGTTGAGGGGCGCGAGTGTTGTTACTTCGAAACACTCCAATGGGCCAAAGAAGAGCCGCTGACACAGTGCCCCGAATGCGGCCGTTCTATTCGCCGCGCTCTGGCGGGATTTGCTCTAGCTTCTCAGTCTTCTCCAGATCCTCTGAGAGGGGTGGCGAAGAAATTGGGAGATGGCCTTGAGGCTGCTGTGCCTTCATCGAGCCACAGCGGCAAGTCTGAGTCCAGGGAGCTTATCGCTGGCGAGGGTAAATCGGCTGCTGCACGTGCAGCACGACTTGCGTACCGACACGTCTGCAGTAAAAACTGCCGGCATTGAAAATTTCCAAGCTCGGTTTTGCCCCTTAAAGCAGTGCATGATGTCTCCCGACTCCCAGCAGTTTGCTGGCAACGGAGGGTGTTGTGTTGGACTTTTTTGGAGTGTCAAAAGACTCCTGCTGTTTGCGCAAAATTAAACTTCTTCGGGCACTCCTCATTATTTTATTTGCCGGCTGGGGATGTACGGCTTTCGCAGCAGAACGGATGAGCCATCAGCCGGTTCGACCGGCTCACTATACGATTGAAGTTCAAAGCACGCGTTCCGATGATAAGCCGCGCATGGTCAGCACTTGGGCACATGTGTTTTTTGAAGGAGAGCACTACCGCGCGTTGATGCCAGAGAACATCGTTCGCGGATCAGCGGTGGAGGTTGATTTCCGCTGGGCACCCGGGTCGAGCATTGCCGGTGAATTCGAGAAAGTTGAATTAGAAGTTAAAGGCGCATTCGAAGATTCATGGAAATCCCATCTTCTCGGTGAGGGATTTCGTGAGCCTCGCAATGGGCATTTGATTCTCTCGCCTGCAAAATTAAACTTTGGTCCGAACGATGCGGGGCGATTCGAACTCAGATTTTTGATGCGTGACGCTGCGGGTCGCACTGTTCAAGATGGTGGTGTGGGATCGACTCTGAGATTCCAATTGGCAGCGCCGGAGAGTTCGTCGGTTCTGAAATTCACAGAGGCTTGGACTGTTGCGCAGCAGGGGGGCTTGATTGCCGGAAAGTCATTCGAGCTTGAGTATGCCATTGAGCGCATCGAACAGCAGCTTTCATCGGGCTCTGGAAGAGCGCGGTCGCCTTGGTGTTTATTTGCGAAGGTGCAGTTCGATGAAGGCGCTGTTCAAAGTTATCCTCTTCTTGCCTCGCATTTTGAACATCCTGAAAAGGTCATTGGATTGATGCCCACGGTTCAGATACCAGAGCAAGCACGTCGCATGACGATTTGGTTTTCTGCATTTCACAACACGCAAACCTTTTTCGACTCAAACTTTGGGCAGAACTATCATTTTTTAATTCTGCCGAGATAGGGTATAATTTTTCCAGTCGATTCTTCAAATGAATTGAGGAATGGTACGTTGGAGAAATTTCATGCGTTATTCGATGATGATTGCTTCGCTCTGTGCCTCGTGCGTTTCTCTCGGTGCATTCGCTTCGGAAAAAGGCTCGATGAGCATTTCTGTGAATGGCATTAAATTTGGTCAGTCGTCACAGACCATCAAGCCTGCAGAGGGTGATTCTGTCACCACTAAAACCACATACTTCAACTATCTCGGTGAAAGTGCAGACGCTGCGACTGGGAGCCTTGAACTGGGCTATCACTACAAGGGTGGCGTCTTCTACTTCTACCCACTGGGTGCTCAGGGTGAGCGCGAACTTTGGGTCGGCATGAAGTCGGGCGAAAATCTCGAATGGGGTCTGGTGGGCGCTGCTTTCTCTCGCTCATACGACAAAGCTCAAACCATTGAGACCAAACGGGTCAAGGAAGATGGACTCTCTCGTCTGGGGCTCTTTGCCAACTACAGCTTTCAAATGTTCGGCCAAGACTTCGAAAACACCGATGTCCTGTTTTATGAGATGGGCGCAACTAAATACGAAAACTCCAACGACGACGCTGAAGCTTCGCGATTCGGCTTCAGAACCGAACTCCTCTACAATCAGAAGCTCGCTGAAAATATGACCGCTGGCTTGGGTCTAACGGCTGAGTGGTCGAGTGCTACATTTGAAATCAACGGCAAGAAGGCTGCAACCACAAGTGATTTTGATTTGGGATTGCGAATCGCCAAGTTGACTTACACCTTCTGAGGGTAAATTCTGCCCGGTGTGCCAGGGCACTGGCTCACCGGGCAGCTTTGCCACTCAACTCTCGGAGCAAGGGTGTTAGTGTGCAAATTGAACTCAAAGGAGGGTTTCGCATGGCCGTCAATACAATCAAGCCGCAGAGTACGCCCTCTCCGAACGCACTAGTTAATCAGAAGTCTGCCGGTGACGCGAAAAAGGCAGAAAACGTTCAGACCGTTAAGTCGGCTGTGAACGCTTATGCGAAGGCCGCTCAGCCTTCTGCCCAGCAGCCCGCAGCCAACGTTCAAATTTCTCCACGGGCACGCGAACTCAGCCTGGCACGCCAGGTCGTCGAAAACACACCCGACATCCGTGAAGATAAAGTTGCAAAGTTCAAAGCGATGATTGAGCGGGGCGAGTACAAGCCTGACGCTGGCAAGATTGCAGATAGCATTTTGGCTGAAGCAATGCGTGATGAACTTTCAAAGGATCCTGAAGTCGCCCTGAGTTGAGAGATTGAGGTGGGCCCATGATTGAGCTTCTCAAACTCCTGGCCCAGTTTCTTCACTGCCTCCGGCAACAGATGACACAGCTGGAAGAACTTCTTGGCGTGCTTGCGCGTGAGGAAGAGCTGGTTGTTTCGTTTTGTCTCCCGGAATTCGAGAAGCTGGTGACAGAAAAAGATCAGATTGTCCGGCTCGCCCAGGCGGCCGAGGAAAGACGTCAGCAGTTCCTCAAAAAACTCTGTTTCATGATGGCGTTCGATGCTCGCGGCAGGCTGCCAAGCCTCACCGAGTTCATCCAGGTTGCTCAGTCTTATTTGAGGAACGTGGAGCGCCTCGTCGACCCTGAAATGCATGCGAGCTTGAGTCATGCTGTGCTTGAAATTCAAGAGTTATCTGAAGCCTACCGCTCTGCTTTTCTTCATGCTCAGCCGCGCATCGAACAAAACAAGCTAGTTTTGAAAGCGCTCTCTGCAAATTTCAAACGCTCGCTGCAAGTTCTGCAGAATGAGTCCATCATGCAGAACCGTTACAATGAACGTGGACGGAGCGTGGATGCGCCAGCCATTAAACAGGGAGTCGCATCTGTCAGGGTGAGGGCCTAACGTATGCCAACCGGCCTACAGCACATCCTAAATATGGGTGGTCAATCTCTAGGCAACTCGCGCATGGGGATTGAAGTAACAGGCCACAACATCGCCAACGCCCAAACTCCGGGCTACAGTCGGCAGCGCGCCGACATTGAAGCCAACGACCCCACTCAATACGGCTCTTTGATTCTTGGACAGGGCGCCAAGGTGAGTCGCATTGCGCGCGCTCACAACGAGTATCTTGAACAGGCTTTGAGGCGCGAAACTCAGAATCACGGTCGAGCTGAATCATTCGATCACAACATTTCCAGGCTGGAAGGTTATTTCAATCCGGATTTGAATTCCACCATCCGCATGCGTCTCGATACCTTTGGAAGTGCCTTGCGCGATTTTGCAAACATGCCAGAAGAGCCGGCGATGCGTATTCATTTGCTCGAAACAGCAAACACACTGACCACAACAGTCAATGTGACACATTCCAACGTTGCTCAGCTCCAAAATGACATTTCAGAAGAACTCGCTGTGGACTGTGACATCGTCAGTCAGAAACTCAAAGAAGTTGCCAATTTGAATCGGGAAGTTCTTGCGCTACAGATGGGCGACAGCACACGCCCCAATGATCTCGAAGACAGGCGCGATATGGCTCTCAAAGAGCTATCGCAGTTGATGGACGTTCAAATGTACAAAGACGATCGTGGTCTGTACACCGTCCGTGGACCCGGCGGCCATCTTCTTGTTGAAGGAATTTTTTCGGCTGAGGTCAGGCTCGACTACGATGTGGCAAAGGGGCAGCCAAGAATTATTGCTTCAGACTTCGCGAACACGAAGGGCGCTGACATTACCGCCAAGTTTACGACCGGTAAAATCTCAGGAATGCTTGATGTGCGCGATAAACATGCCCAGAAAATTCGGGATAACCTGAATGAATTCGCACAGACATTTGGGCAAGCTTTCAACCAGATTCACGAGAAGGGATTTGGTCGAGGAGGTTTTTCAGACGTCAACGGACGTGAATTTTTTGAGGGTGTCGACGGACAGTACGAAGCTGCTCAGCAGATTTCAGTGTCTCGTTTGATTCAACAAGATACCGATGCCATTGCTGCTGGTATGAGTCCTCTGACTCCCGGTGACAACGTCATCGTTAACGAACTCATTAAGACTTTGAATAAACCGATGTTCGACAAGGGTACCAACTCTGCCGTCGGATTTTACGATAATTTCGTTGCAACCCTGGGTTCTGCTGCAATGTCGGCGAAGAATGAGCTCAAGGCCTCACAGGTTGTGAAGGCAAACGTTGAAACTCAAAAAGAACGAGTTTCCGGAGTGTCACTTGATGAAGAGGCTGCCAACATGCTGAAGTATCAGCACTTGTTCACGGCCAGTTCAAAGATCATTACAACTGCGGATGAGATGTTCAAAACAGTGCTAGATTTGAAACGCTGATGAACGAGGAAGGTTAGCAGATGCGTGTATCTGAACGCATGAAATTCGATGCCACTGAGAGCCGTGTTAATCAGGCGCGCGCGTTCGCGCTGGACACGCAGGATCAGGCTGCGTCGGGGCGAAAGTTACGCTCGGTGTCGGATGACCCGAGCGGCACTGTCCGCGTTTTTCGCAATCGCGCCAAAATCGAGAATATCAATCAATTTCGCCGCACCAACGACTACGTCGAAGGCTTTCTTGGTAAAACCGAAGATGCGCTCCGCAGCATTACTGACACCATCATACGAGCGAAGGAACTTGCAGTGCAGCAGTCCAACGGTGTTTGGGATGCTGGCTCACGCAAAACAGTTTCTCATGAGGTGCAACAGCTGTCTGAGCAAATTGTTCAACTGGGCAACTCGACCTACGGTGATCGCTTTATTTTTGGTGGTTTCAAAACTGCGCATCCGCCGGTTTCGGGGGATGGACACTATGGCGGTGATGACGGCCTCATCTATGTTCAGCTTGATGAAGACACTTTTCGTCCCATCAACATTCCTGGCCGACGTATTTTCGAAATCGCAGTTAAAGACTCTGGAACCAATGGTGAGAATGTGCCGCTGTTGCGGATTGTTCAAGATTTTCGTTCTGCGCTTGAAAACAATGATGTTGATGAGATTTTTAGATCCAGCAGTCGCTTGGATGGCGCCCTGACACAGCTCGCCGAAATGACCGCTTCTCTCGGGGCACGCCGCGCATCGGTGCGCGATGCTGCAGAGCGACTCGATAACCTTGAAGAATTTGTTCTCAGCGATAACGTTAAAATCGAATCCGCTGACCCAGTCTCCACTGCTCTCGACATGAAGCGAGCCGAAACCGCTCTCTCATATACATTGAATGCCAGCTCGAAGGTTCTCGGGCCAAGCCTCATGGAATTTCTGAAGTAAAAATCAGCTTTCGCTCTGCAATTGCTTTGCGGCATCGCAAAATTGCACATGTTCTGTCAGTCGTATTTTAATTTCGAGTTGCGTTTGCGGAGTCTCAGCCTCATTGAAAGGCTTGTGCGAGTTGAGAAAAGTACTCAGAAATTTCTGTGGAAGTGGGTTTGCGAGAAGATCGAGTGAGCCGCTTGCAATGATGGATTGCGCCTTTTTTCCACTGGCAATTGTTGTACCAACAAACCAGCCCGCCGCAGCGAGAGCTGCCTTAACGCAGGTTGCGCTCGAGTAGGTCACCAGTCTGGACTTTGGATGTGCAAAATAGAAGACCCTCTTGAACAATTCATACGTCCAAAGCCAAGGGTGACTCGCTGGTGAGAAAAAATCATAGAAAAAGAAATCTGCCCGCAGATGGGGTTCGCTTTCAGCAAGTCTGACTACGGTCTCTCGAAAGTTACCGCCAACAAATGTCCAATCAAAGGTTTTGTTGCCAGGCATTTCCCAGCGCAGTGCATTGCGGTTTTGAGCTTGTTCAAGGAAGCTGTGATGCCGCTCGATAGCTTTAAAATGAGCACGTGCCGCAAGAGCGGCGGTGAGTCCATCTTTTTCGAGATCAAAGCTATAAACCTTCAGGTTCAAAAGCGTTGGTGAATTTTCGAGGAGATCCAACAGGGCTAGCAGTTGTGCGCCACAGCCGGTTCCGATGTCAAAGACAATGGCCTGTGGTTGCTCCCAATGCAGCAACCCGCTTGCGCTCATGTAGAGCTCGAGCGCCTCTTTCTCGGGGCCGACGTTGCCATGAAGGATTTCTCCAGTTTGTGCATGGCGGAATGAAACAACACCGTTGTCGAGTGTCACGAGGCTATATTGGTTGCCGTGCCGCTCCGTCATGGGTGAGGATCCTCCAGAAGAGTCCCCTCTTTGCATGAATTTCGTGAAATTCATAGAGTTTTCAGAAAAGGACGGATGTGGTAGCGTCCGCGAGTTCAGTTTGTATACATTCCTGCAGAGAATTTTCAGGAGTTCACAGATGTCCCAAAGTGATCACGTTCTGACCATCAGCCATCTTCAGCATTCCTATGATGGCCGCGGGCTCGTTCTAGATGTCCCAAGTTTTCAGCTCAAGCGTGGGGAAATGTTGTTTCTTCATGGTCCCAGTGGCAGCGGCAAAACAACTCTGTTGAGCTTACTGACAGGTATCTTACCCATCCAAAAGGGTCACATTAAAATCCTGGGTCATGCTCTTGAGAAGCAATCGTCCAGCGAACGTGATGCACTCCGGGCAGTGCATATGGGTTATATTTTTCAAGTTTTCAATCTGCTGCCGTTTCTGAGTGTTCTAGAGAATATTCTTCTTCCGGTTGAAATGAATCAAACTCGGGCGCAGCGCCTGGGAGCATCGGGTTCGGCTGACGGCGAGGCTCGTCGTTTGGCAGAAAAGCTTGGCATTGCTCATCTTCTCGATGCGAAAGCTGGGCAGCTGAGTGTCGGGCAGCAGCAGCGTGTGGCGGCTGCACGCGCTCTTATTGGTCATCCTGACCTCATTGTTGCCGACGAACCGACCTCCGCTCTCGACTCTGACCTGCGCGAGTCTTTCCTGAATACGTTGTTTGAACAGTGCCGGGCTCAGAACTCTTCGGTGTTGTTCGTCAGTCATGATCGTTCTCTCATGCCGCTCTTCGACAGAACTGTCGCACTGGCTGAAATCAACAAAGCGATGAAAGGAGCCGAGGTATGACCCTTTTGAATATTCTTTGTAAAAGCCTGTGGAACCGTCGGCTGACCACGGTACTCACGGTTTTTTCTATCGCGCTGAGCGTTTTGCTCTTGCTGGGTATTGAACGTGTGCGGCTCGGTGCGCGAGAAAGCTTTTCCAACACCATCTCGCAAACCGATCTTATCGTTGGCGCCAAAGGTGGAACGCTACAGTTGCTGCTGTATTCAGTGTTTCGATTGGGCAGTGCGACTGCGAATATATCCTACGATGCATTTGAAAAGTTACGCAGCCATGCTGCCGTAAAGTGGGTGATTCCATACTCTTTGGGTGATAGCCATCGGGGCTTCCGTGTGGTGGGGACAAATGAGGATTTCTACACCAACTACCGCTACCGTCAGGATCGCACTGTGACCTTCGCCGAAGGCCAGGCTCCGACGTTGGTTTTTGATGTCGCGCTGGGCTCAGAGGTTGCAGAGGCTCTCAAGTATAAAATCGGCGACAGCGTTGCCGTTGCGCATGGAGTTATGGATGGCCCTGCGATCATTTCGCACGACGACAAGCCATTCAAAGTTGTGGGCATCCTTAAAAAAACGGGCACCCCTATCGACCGTTCTCTTTATATTAGCTTGGAAGGTATGGAGGCCATCCACATGGACTGGAGCGATGGTGCTCCACCACGGCGCGGAGAGGAGACTCCAGCTCACTCTATTCGCAAAGAGGATGTTAAGGTCAAGCAGATTACTGCTGCTCTGGTGCGAACTAAAAACCGTTTCGAAACTCTGATGCTGCAACGAGAAATCAACACCTACGGAGACGAGCCTCTGATGGCCATCATCCCCGGTGTAGCCCTAGGTGAACTTTGGTCTGTTGTCTCATATGCTGAGGATGGTCTGCGCATTGTCTCGTGGGCTGTGTTGGTTGTAGGGCTGTTGGCGATGTTGATTGCCATATATACTTCGCTCCAAGAGCGACGTCGCGAAATGGCGATCCTAAGAAGTGTCGGTGCAGGTCTCAAAACAATCGCGGGGCTTCTCATTTTTGAGGCTCTGCTGCTGACCTTCGTTGGTGCTGCCCTCGGAGTAGTTCTGACTTATCTTGTTCTTGCGCTCACTCAACCTCTCATAGAATCGAGTTTTGGCATGTTGATTCCCATCCAGCCTCTGAGTCCGACTGAATGGATTTTCCTCAGTGTTATTTTGCTTGCTGGATTCCTTGTTGGGCTTGCTCCGGCTGTGAAAGCATATCGCAATTCACTGGCTGATGGTCTGGCCGTTCGTTTTCTGATTCCTTTTTTCCTGCTGCTCATTCCTCAGGTCTCTGAGGCTAAAACTCTCCAGATTGCTTCAAGTGTGAGCTGGTTGCGTGAATTGGCCTATGAAGTCACCTGTGGCGGTAAAGGGGTTGAGCTTTTGCCGGCGCTCGTGCCTCCTGGAACTGACCCACACACCTACAAACTGACTCCGCGCAGCAGAATGATTTGGTCCAAAGCCGGCGTCCGTTTGATTGTCGGAGAGGGCTTTGAAAGCTGGCCTGAAAAGAATGCTGGCCAGGCCAATAAGCTTTTCACTGCCACCAAAAATCTCAATCTGCGCACGTTGGAAGCGCACGCCGAGGGCGAGGGTGCCGAAACAGAAGGGCGTGCTCACTCGCGTACCAAAGCAACAAACAGCTTCGATCCATACATTTGGCATTCTCCGCGACTCACCCGCGAAGCTGCTTTGAACCTTTACAATTTTCTTGCACCCAGGGCTCCAGCTCTGCGCAACGAATGGGATACGTGCTTGCGGACTTTTGCTCAGCGAACAAAGGCTGTGGAGAGTGCTGTGCATGCAAAAGTTGCAACAATCCCATCCTCACGACGTGTTCTTGCCACCAGACATGACTCCATGGGGTATTTCGCGAGTACGTTTGGTCTGAAAATCGTGACAATCTCGGGCGTCTCAACGGAGGCTCAAGTGACTCCAGGACAGCTCAAGCGCGCCATCGATGCCATCAAAAAGTCTGGTGCAAAAGCAGTCTTTGCAGAAAGCACTGCATCTCCCGAAACGGTGCAGAGGGTTGCTGCAGAGGTAGGTGTGAAAGTCGGTGGCGAGCTTTTCACCGATGGATTGTCAGCACCAGGAACGCCTGCTGGAAACATCACTGGACTCTGGGAAACCAACGCTGAAACGCTTGCAACCGGGCTGAGGCCGTAAGGAGTCGCAAGCATAGCACTGAACTGGGAGAATCTAGTTGTCGGGCATCAAAATCGCTCGGCGCTCAATCACCCTTTTTCGGGACGTCTCGAGGATGGGGGGATTTATGCCATTATTGGCCCAAACGGTTGCGGCAAATCGACCCTTCTAAAGACTTGGTTGGGTTTGCTTTCACCATGGTCGGGTGAAGTCAAAATCAATGGAGCCTCTCCTGCTGCAGGCACTTTACCCCTGGCCTACGTTCCTCAGTCGCAGCAGGTAAACAAATACTTTCAAATCAGCGTCCAGGATTTCGTCATGCAGGGCTTTGGGCGTCATCCTCCGGCACCTGCTGATGCGCTGCCACGTGTCCGTACGGCGCTGGTGCAATGGGAACTCAGTGCCGATGCCCAAAAGTCTTTTCATCTTCTCAGCGGTGGACAAAAGACACGGGCGATGGTGGCTCGTGCTATTCTCTCGAATCCCAAAATGATTTTTCTGGATGAGCCCCTTGCGAATCTCGACGCCTGCTGTCAGCAACAGCTGATGGACACTCTCCACGTTCTCGCGCATCAGAACAACATCTGCGTGGTGATGGTCGACCATCATTTTGAAGCCTATGAGAAATTGCTTTCGGCTAAGTTTCTATTTGAGCGTTCTCACAATGCAGAAATATGCACCGTTCGTTTCGAGCCTAAGGATGACACATGCTGCAAGAAAAACTGATCAACTTCAGCTTGTAGCAGAGTTTCTTTGAGGCTGAATTTGCACAAATGGCTTTGCTTTGTACAATTCTTGTTGGGGCTTTGTGTGGATTGCTCAGTCCAACCATTGTTTTAAAGCAGCGCGCTTATATTGGCGACACACTCGCTCATTTGGTTTTTCCAGGCCTCGTTGCTGGATACTTTGCTGCAGCTGCCTTTGGTTTGCCGCTGTGGGGTGCAATGATGCTGGGGGCTGTCGTCACCGGATTGGTGGGAAGCTTTGCGGTTGAGAGGCTGGAACGACTTTTGAATTTGCCTCCGGACAGCGCTGCTGTTCTGACCCTCACTGGTTTTTTTGCGGCTGGTGTCGTTGCTGTTTCCCGCTTGCGGGGCACGCGGCTTGACCTCGAGCGCTTTCTTTTTGGTGATGTGCTTAACCTCACCGATCTCGATGCTCTTTTGCTCTTCATAGTACTTTTCCTGGTCGCGGCGCTCATTTTCGTACTTCGCAAAGACTGGGATGCGTGGCTTTCGGATTCGGAATTTGCGCGTTTAATGGGTTTTCGGGTCGCTTTTATCGAACGACTTTTCCCGGTGGTCGTTACAGCCGCCGTGCTGACGGGGCTTGTTGCTGTGGGAGGGCTGATGATTTCGGCTCTTCTGACTGTTCCTGCAGCCTTACTGCCTCCAAAATCAGCATTTTCACCCCGAACAGTGGTTTTTAGCACGGTTCTTGCGCTTATTGGTTTGCTCGCAGTATTCGCTCTGGACTGGCCAGTGGGGAGCACCATCGTCCTTGTGGGCTTCGTTCTTGTTTTGGCAAAAGCCATCGTGGTAAGCCTCGCCTAGCGCTCGACAGCGGCCAAAGATTAACCACACTATCGATTCCAGGGAGCAGAGCCCGATGTCAGATTCTGTTTTTGAAATCAAGAAAAGCAAATTTCTTGAGCAACGTGAGCGCGGCAACCTGGCCGATAGCTACCCAAAAACGCACTCTGTGGAGAGCGCCTTGGCGCTGCCTGAAGGAACACGCGATGTTGCGGTTGCAGGGCGTGTCGTGGGTCTGCGCACCATGGGGAAAATTCTTTTTGCTCACATTTTCGACCTCACCGGTCGCATGCAGATCTGTGTGCGCAAATCCGAGGAGTCGCCTGAAATGTTCGATAGCTTCACGGCCGACGTGGCTGTGGGTGATTTCGTTGGCGTGACCGGGGAAATCTTTCGTACCAAGACCAACGAACTGACTGTTCGGGTGGAATCTTTCAAGCTGCTCAACAAATGTCTGCGCACTTTGCCCGAGAAATATCATGGCGTAGAGGATATCGAGACCCGCTATCGGCAACGTTACCTCGATATCATTATGAATCAAGAATCGCGTGAGGTGTTCCGCAAACGCGTTGAGATTGTGAAATCTCTGCGTCGTTCGCTTGAAGATGCAGGGTTTCTCGAGGTGGATACGCCCGTTCTGCAAACCCAGCCTTCGGGTGCGCTCGCGCGTCCGTTCCATACGCACCACAACGCGCTAGATATCGCCTGCACTCTGCGGATTGCTCCAGAAACGTATTTGAAGCGCTGCATCGGCGCAGGTTTCGATAAGGTATACGAGTTTGCGCGTTGCTTCCGAAATGAGGGAATTTCAGCAACTCACTTGCAGGATTTCAGCATGCTGGAGTTCTATGCGGCGTATTGGAATGCCGACATCATGCGCGCATTCGTGGCCGACATGATTCACTCACTTATCAATCGTGTTTTCGGGACTGCACAGGTTAAATTGCACGGACACGACGTTGATTTTGGCGGACAATGGCCTGTTTACGATTATAGCGAGCTGGTGCTTCAGGATTGCGGAATAGATATCCGCGTTGAATCGACCAAAGAAAAACTTGTTGCAGCGCTCAAAAAGAAAAACATTCACCTCGATGACCTTGACTCCATGAATTGGGCAAATACGGTCGATGCGCTCTACAAGAAGGTGACGCGTCCGAAACTGGTGCAGCCTTGCTTCATTGAAAGATACCCTGCAGACATGGCACCGCTTGCGCGCCGCAATGCCAAAGACCCACGGTATGTCGACATGTGGCAATTCGTAGTTGCGGGCGTTGAGATCGTGAAGGCCTATTCGGAGCTTGTTGACCCGCTCGATCAGCGTGAACGTTTCGAAGAGCAGATGCGTGCCCGTGAAGCTGGCGACGAAGAAACCATGCCCATGGATGAAGATTACCTCACTGCAATGGAACATGGCTTTCCACCGATTGCCGGTGTGGGTATCGGTATCGACCGACTCACCATGGTTTTGTGTGGGTGTGACAACATCAAAGACACTGTTCTTTTCCCTCTCATGCGCCCGATTGTGCAGCGAGCCGCAGAAGAAGAGCCACAAGCTAAGGCCTAAGCCGGTCGTCTTTTTTGTCGCTGAGTTAAGTCATTGCCATGGAGGCTCTTGCACGTGACACACGCATCGCATGCTCCCTCGGAACAGCCGCGCTTATTTCTTTTTGACGGGATGGCTCTGCTTTTTCGTTCTTTTTATGCGATGGGTCGTGCTGGCCTTACGGCTCCCGACGGCACGCCAACCGGAGCTATCTTCGGATTCCTCAAGATCCTCCAAAAAGTTGTGAAGGAGCAGAATCCAACGCATGTTGCTGTGACCTGGGATCGCAAGGAAAAAACTTTCCGCCACGAGAGTTTTCCGGAATACAAAGCCAATCGTTCCGAAACACCTCCCGATCTTCTCAAACAGATTCCAATCATCAAAGAACTCCTTGAGCGTTCCGGAATTCCCAGTTTTTCGCTGGCGGGTTATGAAGGGGATGATGTGATTGGCACGATTGCGCAGAGTTTTGCGCAGCAGGGCGATGTGTTCATTGTTTCTGCCGACAAAGACTTCATGCAACTTGTTGATGAGCATATCAAGCTTTTCTCGCTCAAGGCTGGCGATGATTATGAGGTCATGGGACGCGCTCACGTCATCGACTACTTCGGAGTTCCTCCCGAGCAGGTGTGTGAAGTGCTGGCAATTACCGGCGACAAAGTAGACAACATTCCCGGCGTGAAAGGCATTGGTGACAAGGGCGCCGCCAAACTCGTTCAGGAATTCGGTTCACTTCAGAATATCTATGAAAATCTCGACAAGGTCTCGAATGAGCGTTTGCGTGGCCTGCTCGCAACGAGCAGGGATGCAGCGCTACTTTCGCGGCGTTTGGTTCAAATTCACACCTCGGTGCCACTCGATTTCGATGAATTGAGAATGCGCTACACCTGGCAAGATCTCTCGCATAACCAGAAGCTCAAACACGAAATTGAAACACTTGGAATGAATTCTTTGCTGCGTGGTTTTGCTCCTGCGCAGGCTAAATCTTCGGTGGAAAGTGACTCCGCACACAGTGATGTAAAAACATCACGGCGCAAATCAAAACCCACTGCAGAGACTCCGATGAGTCTCTTCGATACAGGTGAAAGTGCTGAGGCTACGGCGGAGCCAATTTCTCCCGCTCCGAGCCGGGCAGAGTGGGGCGAGCGCAACTACCAATGCGTTTTGACGAGAACTGGTTTGCACAAGCTTCTTGAGCAAATCAGCTCACCCGCAACACGTTTCTTTGCCTTCGACACAGAAACGACCGGACTCGATCTCATTGAGCACAAACCCATTGGTTGCAGTTTTTGTTTCCGCTCGGGCGAAGCGTTTTATTTGCCTTTGTTTGCAGGTCATCTTTCAGGAGCGGGGCTCGCCACGGGCTTTGCGCAGGCTGAATTTTCACCCGAAGAAGCTTTGGCTGGATTGCGCGATGCTTTTACGCGGCGCGTGGGAACGCTTGTTGCACACAATTTGAAATTCGACCTGCATCAGATGTTGAATTTGGGTGTTGAGCTTGGTGCCGCTGCGTTTGCCGACACCATGATTGCTGCATGGATGCTGAATCCTTCGACGGGCGGCTACGGCCTCGATGCCCAAACGCTCAAAGTTCTTGCCCTTGAAAAAATTCCCACTTCGAAACTGATTGGCAAGGAAGCTGCTCGCCAGGCCATGACTGAAGTTCCTCTTAATCTGCTGACCGAGTATGCGTGTGAAGATGTTGATGCCACGCTTCGACTTTGGGAAGTTTTGGAGCAGGAACTCAAGTCCGATGCGAAGGTTGAACATCTCTTCCACAGTCTTGAAATGCCTTTGCTGCGCGTGCTTGCGCATATGGAACGCGCAGGTGTTCACATTGATTCCGAATATCTTGCGGATCTTGCGGCTGAGGTGCAGCAGAAGATTTCGGCAATCGAACGGCAGATTCATGCCCTGGCGGGACAAGAATTCAATATTGGCAGCCCCAAGCAATTGGGTGGAGTGCTTTTCGAAAATCTGAAAGTTCATGAAGCAGTCGGCTTCAAAGGCAAACTCGCCCGAACCACGCTGGGCTACAAAACCGATGCGGCGGTGCTCGAGCAATTCCAGGGGCACCCAGTGGTCGCACTTGTGCAGGAGTATCGCGAGCTCTCTAAGCTTCTCAATACTTACATTCTGGTCTTGCCTCAGCTTGTAAAGAAATCCACCGGGCGCATTCACACAAGTTTCCACCAGATAGGGACAGCCACCGGTCGCCTGTCTAGCAGCGACCCCAACCTACAAAACATCCCCGTGCGCACTGAGCTCGGAAAGAAAGTGCGCCAGGCCTTTTGTGCTTCGGAGGCCGAGTCGGTGATTCTCTCAATCGACTACTCGCAGGTAGAACTGCGGGTGATGGCTCATTTAGCGCAAGATGAAACGATGATTGCGGCGTTCCGTTCAGGAGCCGACATCCACCTCCAAACTGCAGCCCGGATTCTTGGTAAAGCTCCAGAGCAGGTGACTCCCGAAGAGCGCGGCAACGCCAAGACCATCAACTTCGGAATTATCTACGGCATGGGTGCACAGCGGTTGGCGCGCGAACAAAAGATTCCGCTGGCCGAAGCCAAATCTTTTATCGAACGCTACTTTTTGAATTTCGCCGGAGTCTACCGTTACCTCGAGGAACAGCGGCAAACCGCCCGGTTGAAAGGGGTTGTGCACACTTTCTTTGGTCGACCCCGACCCGTCAATCTTTCCGCAGCATTCAATCCCGGCGAAGTTAAGGCTCTCGAGAACATCGCCATCAACTCTCCCATTCAGGGTACGGCGGCCGACATTATGAAAATGGGCATGCTGCGTGCTGCTGATGCTTTGCAAAAGAGCGGATTGCGGGCCAGGATGCTCCTTCAGGTGCACGATGAGCTGGTGTTGGAATGCCCACGCGAAGAGGTAGACGCAACCGCAACTCTGCTTAAAAATGCTCTCGAGGGTGCTGTGGAATTTTCGATCCCCCTCGTTGCTGATGTGGGCGTTGGGCGAAATTGGTTGGAGGCGAAATAACGCATGAAGATTCTCGACACGATTTCGACGGTCTTCAACAAAGGTGTTGCGCGCAAGGCAGCGCGCCAGAGAGCGGTTGAAACGGCCGCTGCGGGCGTCGTTCCGCACGTCATTGAGCCTGCTCCTGGAGAAATGAGCATTGTTGCCCATATCTCTGACCTACGCAGGCACATCGTTAGGGCGGTCTATTGGTATCTTGCTTTGGTTGTGTTGGCTTTCATCAACATGAAGGCACTGATTCGTTTTCTTCAGCTTCCCTACACTTGTTACAACTATCTTATCGCGCAAGCGAATCAGGCAGGCGAGAGCCTTCAGGTGGCCTTGCAGAAATTCGCTGATTTTGTGTCTTGGCCTACGCAATGCTTGAGTGCTGCAGCGGCAGCTACAGCATCAGCGCAAACCCTGAAGACCATAGGTCTCATCGAGGTGATGTGGGTCAACTTGAAAATGTGTATGCTCGTTGCGGGAGTCTTGGGTCTGCCATTGATTCTGCGCGAGTTGTGGTTGTTTGTGTCGCCTGCGTTGTTTGAGCGCGAGCGCCAGGTGGCAAAGACGCTGATTGTGTCCAGTCTCCTGCTTTTTTACATCGGAATTTTCTTCGGCTTCTTTGTTATTGTGCCTGCCTTCCTTGCGCAAACACTGCAGTGGGCAGCTGAATATGCTTCGGTGGAAATGACGTACGAAAACTATTTCGGGTCGCTCACCACGCTTGTGATGATCTTTGGGGTGGTCTTCCAGGTTCCAGTCATCATCTCACTGCTTGGCCTAGTGGGTGTTGTCAAATCACATCACATTACGGACAACCGCAAATTCGTGTTTTTCGGAGCATTCGTTTTGGGTGCGCTGATCAGCCCACCTGACGTCTTCAGCCAGACTTTGGTTTCCGTGCCTTTATATCTGATGTGCGAGATCTCGGTGTTTGCTCTGCGTGCGATTGAAAAGTCGCGCGCCAAGGCGGCCGCAGAGGCTGAAGCCGCAGCTCAGAACACAGCGGTCACAACAACGGACAATCCGTGACCGCTGTGCCCAGCGATTGGCACTTGCGTTCGTAAGCCGTGAGGTCGTGTTTGTCGGCCTCGCTCAGCAGATTCACGTCAATCAAATCCCAATCGTACCCCACCCAAACCACATTCTCGAAGGTGTGGGTGTGTGGGTTGTCGGGGGTTGGCTCGCGCGGCACCACCAAGGCCACATTCTCGATGCGCACGCCACCTTTTCCAGGCAAATAAACCCCTGGTTCAACACTCACTACGGCGTGCTCTGTAAAGGAATAACTTGATGCGGGTGAAATTCGAATTCCATTTTCATGGACGTGAATGCCGATGCCGTGGCCTGTGCCGTGGGCGTAGTCGTATCCTTTCTGCTGCAGGGGCGAGCGCGCCAGGGCATCAATATCGCGGCAGGGAGTATCTAGGTTAAACGTTGCACGGAGGCCTGCGAGGCAGGACTTCAGTGTGAGGGTGTAGATTTCCCTCTGCCAACTTTCGGCTGTCTTCGCTTCGGTTGCAAACAGGGCAACGCGCGTGCAGTCGGTTGCAAAACCTTCTTTATAGTAGGCTCCGCTGTCGAGTAGCAGGAGATCTCCCGGCTGCGCATGTTTTTTGGACGAAGGTGTTGAATAGTGAATAACTGCGCCATTTTCAGCAAACCCAGAAATGGTTTTGAAGCTCAGTTCCAGGGCTCCTGCGGCACCATATTCTGCCTTTATGCGCGCTGCCAATTGTGTTTCTGAAAGCGGCGTAGACGAGCGGGCGCATTCTTTTGCCCAGCGCAGAGTTTGCGCAATGGCCTTGCTGCTGCGCAGGAAGCTCTGACGGATGGAGTGGAGTTCTTCGTTCGTTTTGGAGACCCGCATTTCCTCAATCAGATGCATCTCAGGGAGAATTTCTGCCGCGGGAAAAATTCTCGAGACTTCAGCGGGCAGAGCTGCGTTCATGGCGCGTCCGCTGAAGCAGATTTTCAATTGAGAAGCATTTTCCTTTTTTACGATATCACTCAGTGCTTGCAAAGCACGAGCGAGCGCGCCACGGGTCACAGTGATGTTTTCACTGTCGCCCAATTCAACTGGGCATGCGGAAGACTCTTCAGGAAGATGCAAGATGCACCCAGAGGCAGTGGTGAATGTGTAGGCTAAAAAGGACGACAGCTGTGGCAGGTGATAGCCGCGCGCGTTGAGCAGCCATGCGGCATCGTCGCTCATGCAGGTTGCATAGATGAATTGAGTGCCGGGATATTTATGAGCCAAAGCCGCGCGCAGGGATTTTAGGTTTTGCTCGAGACTGCGTCCGGTGAGTTTGGGATCAAGAGCTTGAATTTTTCGATCTGTGCGCCAGCCCTCGGCCTGTAATGCAGATGCAACTTCACCCTGACCAAACCCAAACAATGCGATTTGCTTTTGGCTGCAAAGCGTTTCCATTGTTCGCCAACGCGTCCATCCCACGCGTTGGGTGTCGGCAGCCAATCGGCACTGGGCAGGGAGTTTTTCGCGCATCCAGGAAAAAAGAGCTTCGTCGAGGCCTGTAGCCAAGGTGAACTTGTGCACACCCACAAGCTCTGGACTCGTTTCCTGGTCGGCTTGAAGATGGTAGCGCCCATCAACGAAGAGTTGAAAACGTGCTTTCAAATGCAATTTTTCAGCCAGTGCGCGGGTCAGGAACAGCCCGTCACCGGTGGAGCCTGTGAAGCCAGAAAGGTTGAATCGTTGGTTCGCAGAGAGCGGTGTGTACTCACTGAGGAAGGCGTCTTGTGCCGTTACGAGAACCGCATCGAGCCCGTTGCTGCAGCACCAAGCCTCAAGCCTATCTTGAAAAACGGAGATTTCCGTCGCAGCAGTTTGGGGAAGGATATGACTCAAGGGAAGTTCTTTGCTCACTTGCATGAATAAAACCTCAAGGGAAACGGGGCATCGTGGCTTGACGCTCACACCGAATCATTTTAGTTTGGCCGACGCTTCTTATTCTATTTTTTGCGGAGGCCTTGTGTCCATGTTTTCAGCTCGCAAAATTGCTCTCCTCGCTGCCGTTGTCGCCCAGGCACCTGCCTTCGCCAACACCGAAAAATCCGACAAAGAACTTCAGAAGGCTGTCATTCCCTATGGATTGATCCAAGCCTATTCGAACCTTGCCGACTCTCAGGCAGCAGGTACACCTGAATTTCAGCTCGCCAATGTTCGCTTCGGCCTCCGTGTGAGCGAAGGTATCACTCGTGCCCAGTTCGAAACCCAAATTCTCGGCAACGTTGGCCCTGAAATTTCTGCTACAAACGGTATCAACGGCGTAAGCATTCGCCGTGCTGATGTGGGTTTGTCGCTGCCCTCCAACACCACCTTCTCTCTCGGCAGAACCCGTCTTGGCGGCGCTGACGCCTGGGGTATGGATGCAACCATCACCGTTGACCAGTTCAGCTGGATTGATGGTGTATCTGTTGTGCAGAAGCTCTCCCTCGGTGGCAAGAATGAAATGAGCGTGTCACTCGGTGTGGGTAACTCGATGGGTTTCCCCGGCGGTCGTGATTCCCGTGTTTTTGGAAAAACTCTGAAAACTGATCGTGGCGTCATTGCAGGCACAAAAATGAATTACGACGGCGTAGTTGCTGCGGCATTCTTTGGAATGGAAAAGAATCAGGTTCAGCAGGAAGCTGCCTCAGCGCAGACTGTTGTCAACGCCGATGGCAAACCCATCGATAACACTTTCGTCAAAACCGAGCGCAAAATCACAGCCCGCGATGTCTCCCACTTCGAAGGTTCATTGGGATACAACCGCGACAATTGGGCATTCGGTGGATGGTACCAGTCAGTCGTTCGTTCAAAGCTGAACGTGGTGACATCTGTTTCCAAAGGCAAGTTCGACACCGCGGCTGCAACTTCCGACGATGCTAAGTTTGGCGTCATTTCATCTTCTATCCCGAAAACAACCGACGTCACCGTGGGTCTCGGTTTCAATGGTGACTCTCAACTCTTCGGTGTGGGAGATCTCCTCCAGAAGGGTGACCTCATCACTTACGGATTCTCGACATCTAAGGTGAGCAAACGCGATGACTCTATCGCTGACTCCAACGAGGCCAAGCAAGACCAAACCCAAGTTGTGATTGGTGCTGGTTACGCTGCGGGTGGCTTCCAGATCGAGCTTGGGCATGAGTACACAATGGCCGACGACAAAGTCTTCACCGGCAAAGACGGCAAGCCAGAGAGCAAGACTTCAAACCGCACCTATCTCGTCGGAATCTACTCCTTCTAATATGCAGCGGGAGCTCCGCTATAGAGTCTCTCTTCCTGTTGAGGCAGAGTCAGCTTATGCATGGCATGAGCATGACTCTGCCTTTAATCGTTTGAGCCCCATTTGGGAAACAACCCGCATGGTCTCGAGCGAGGGCATACGCGAGGGTGGGCGAGCGATCATTGCCATTCCTTCTCCCGTGGGCTCGATGCATTGGCATGCCGAGCATTTTGATGTCCATAAGGGAAAAGAATTCTCCGACCGGCAGCAAAAAGGTCCATTTCATTTTTGGATGCACAGGCATCTCTTTGAGGGGGCTGATTCTGGATGCGTTCTCAATGACATCATTCGCTATGAGCTCCCTCTGAGTCCTGTTTCTGATCTCTTTGCAGGGTGGTTTGTTCAGCGCAAATTGGCAGCCATGTTTGCATATCGCCACAAAGTGCTGAGCAATGACTTGGTTTTTTGGAAATCACTTCCGGAGAAAAAAGTGAAAAGAATTCTACTCACGGGTAGTAGCGGTCTGATTGGAAGCGAGCTCGCTCCGTTTCTGCGCATGGGTGGATATGAAGTGATCGGCGTTTCTCGCCGTGCTGAGCCTGGGCGCACTTCGGTATGTTGGGATTTGAGCAAACCCAACCCCGAGGATGCGTCGGTTCTTCTCGATGGCAAGCCGCTCGATGCGGTCATTCATTTGGCCGGTGAAAGTATCGCAGAAGGTCGCTGGTCTGAGGCGAAAAAGCAGCGTCTGATACGCTCGCGTGTCGATGCCACCAACAACCTGATTGTGGGTTTGCAGAAACTGGGTCTGTCACCACGTGTTTTTATCTCAGCATCTGGTGTTGGATTGTATGGTGATCGTGGCGATCAAATCCTGACCGAGTCATCCGCACCCGGAGCAGGTTTTTTGGGTGAATTAGCTCAGGCTTGGGAGGCTGCAGCGCGTGCCTCCGAGATGGCTTTTTCTGCGCGTTCAGTTCAAATGCGCATGGGAGCTGTGCTCACTCCGCGGGGCGGTGCATTGGCCAAAATGCTGCTGCCGTTCAAGTGTGGCGTTGGTGGTGTCTTGGGAAATGGGCGGCAGTGGATGAGCTGGGTTGCACTCGACGATGTTCTCTACGCAGTTACTTATGCTCTTGAAACACAGGCTGTTTCCGGCCCGGTCAACCTGGTTTCTCCACATCCGGTGACCAACGCTGAATTCACCCGTACGCTGGCTCAGGTGTTGAAACGCCCAGCCGTGCTGCCAGCGCCCGCGTTTGCCCTGCGTTTGGTGCTCGGTGAACTTGCAGACGAGCTCCTGCTTAACAGTCAGCGAGCATTGCCAAGGGAGTTGCTTGAGTCTGGGTTTGAATTCAAGCACGCTGACTTGCGCGACGCTCTCAGCCACATGTTGGGAAAAAATCGGCTTTAGTTGACCCACAGAGCTCGCTCAAAACCACAGCTCAATTCCAGACTGCACCGTGCCAAGGGTGTTTCTGAAGCTCCCGTCGAGCTGTTTTTTGAAATCTAGATCATATTTGCCATAGGTAAATGACGTATAGACTTGCGGTGAGCCAAGGACGTTCTCATTGAGTGCGTAACGCATGATCGGTGTTACAAGCAATGCGTTGCTCTGTGTTTTGCTGGTTTTGTTGTCGCGGAACGAGTAGCTGACATCGAGTGCAAGATGAAATGCCTTGGTCACGTAAAGCACCGGCTGAGCGCCAAGTGCAACTGTACGCTGCTTTCGGGTGGTTTCGCCAAGAGAAACAATCGCTCCGTCAGTTTGCACGCGATAGAGAGTCTGATCGTTTTTAAAGACTGTTTGTTCAACCGAGAAGCCAGTAATTAAGCTCCAGCCAATAAAGTTGAAGATGCTTGAGTCTTGGATGAAGTAAATTGCATCATAACCGCTATTGTCACCGCGCAGCGATTCTTCGGAGTAGTCAGGTGGGCGGAGATTCAAGCCCATGGTGGTGTTGCCGAATCCACCGGTCTCAGGATTATTGCGCGCCATCACAGTTCCCACCAGAAATTCTTGTGAACCACGAATGGCCTTGCGTTTGCCATCTGTGGTTGCATCTGCTGGAGCTGCGCCACGTATGATAACTTTGACCATCGGAACGACCGAATAGTTTGATTCGAGCGGAATTTCTCTGCGGAACAGCAGCGATGCGTCTTTTGTTTCAACGAGCACGGGTGTTGTTTTGCGTGCGAGCGTATCCTCTTCAGAGAGCCCTTCGATTACACCTTCGCGCTTAGATTTACTGTACCCGACAGAAAAAAACGTCCGGTCGGTTTCAATGCCAAATCCGAGCGCCTTGGTATCAAAAGGGTTTCCTGCCTCGAACAGGCGCAAGTCTTCAAACTCGAGTTGGCGCGAGCCAGCCCAAATGCGCATGTCGGATTTAGTTGGAAGCTGGACGTAAAGGTCTCGGATTCTGAAATTATTGACGTTTGGAATCGCGCTGTTCTCGGTGTCTGAAGGTGATTTGAGCACCAGGGCGGATTCATGTGTCGTGGCCTCGCGCGTATCCATGCCAAAGGTGAATTTGACGTCACTCTGGAAGGTCTTGCTCATTTGGAATTTGAGGTAATTCGGATCGCGCGCATGCCGAGAAGTTTTGAGACGTGGGGACGTTTGTGTGTCGGGTGCCTCTTGGGTGAGGCGGCGAAAAAAATTCGAGAATGAATTTCCGCCCGCACCATCGACCAGTTCGCGGCCAGTAAAGGGCGAGGCCGTATTGAATCCGGCACGCCAATAGCCATTGAATTCAAAGCTTTCCTCATGAACAAAAACGTTGTCGTTGCTATAGACTTCGTTGGCCTGTGCCAAAGCAAAGGAGCACAGCGGTACCGCAGCAGCCACGCACAACGGCCAGCTCCAGTCTACTTTTTTGTTCAGTGAACATCGCTTGAACACCGTATCAAACCCTCTTTCCGAGCGCTGCTCAGAACCAGATTTCAAAGCCCGTCTGGGTTGTTACCAGGGTGGTTTTGTATGAGTTGTCGGGCTGCCGCTTCGTTTCCGCATCATAGCGCCCATAAGAGAACGATGTATAGATTTGTGGTGTGCCCAGTGCTGACTTATTCATTGCATAGCGGAGAATTGGGGTCATGATGAGGCCGTTGGCATCGATATTTGAAAGCCGCTTCGTGCGCATGGCGTAGTTTACATCGAAGGCTGCATGAACTTGGTCACTGATGAAGTAAACGGGCTGTATGCCCACTGAAATGCGGGTGTTCTTTTTGGTGAAGTTGCCTTCGTCGCGGATCATTGTGCCGTTGTTGAGCTTCCACAGCTGGCGTGGTGTGTTGTAGATGTCGTGCTCGATCCAGAGCCCAGTGAGCAGCGACCAGCGCGGGAAATCGATATTAGCCGTGTCACTCAGAATAAAGGTCGTGTCGAAATTTTTGCTGTCGCCCCGAAGCGCAGCATTGCGCTCTGCTGCGTTTTCAAGGTTTGTCTGTTTTGCGAATGCCTTGCTCGCATCATCACCAATGCTTTCATTTTGATCGGTGCGTCCGATGAGTCCAGAAGGCGCCTCGCGCACAGCCAAAACGGTGTTGCCCCAGTAGCCTGGTCGACCCGAACGCGCAATCACCGCTCCGAGAATAGCCTCGGTTGAGCCTCTGATTTCCTTACGTTGAATAACACTCACGGTGTCCGCCGGAGCGCCTGCATGGTTGGTGATTTTAATCATGGGTTTCACCTGAAGCGCACGCCACGGGTTCAACTCATAACGTCCAATGATGGTAATGTCCTTTGTGTTTACCGTGGAGTTCTGCTGTGTGTTAGCAACGGGTTGCCCATTGGCACCGGTCACCACCGCGGTTCGGGTTGCTTTGTTGTAGCTGAGCACGGCTTCGTAACGCGGACCTTCCACGCCAATGCCATACGCGTTGTGGTCGAATGGGTTACCACCATCAAAAAGTCTCAGGTCTTCATATTCGAGGAATCGTGAACCAGCCCAGATACGGGTGTTTTCGACGCCGAGCGGAATGCTCAAGTACAGGTCACGTACCCGCAGGTTCAATGAGTTCTTTGTGCTGGCATCAGCAGAGGTGTCTGCCAATTCATGGAAAAAGGGTCCAAAACTGTCGAGTTTGAGTTTGGCATCGACGCCGTTCGAGAACCTCTGACCAAGACGCAACTGGAAATAAGTGGGGCTTCGTGAGTGGCGGGTTGTTTTCAAGCCAGGCAGATCCTGGGTGTCACTCGCCTCCCCGGTGAGCCCCTGTAAGGTGTCGACAAAGTCCCGCCAGGTGATTTTTCGGGTCACGAGCTCTTGAGCTGTAACAGCAGAGGCTGTGTTGTAGCCCACCCGCCAGTACCCTCCGTATTCAAAACCCTCGTTTGCAAAGGCGGGGGTCTGAATTAGAGAAAAGCCTAGGAAAAACAGGATGCCAGAGGGGATTTTGGATGTTTTGAGGACCAAGACGGTCATAGTCTCTCCGAGTGGCACAAGTCCGGGCATTTCAGGCCGTTGATGCAATTAGGTTAACATGCGGGATTCCGTGCACAAAGAACCTTGCCCCTGAAAAAACATCGCCTTGACCCATGGTTTCTGACGATTATGTTATTGAAGGGTTTTGCAGCAGGCATTGCCCGACATCGAACCAGAACAGGGGTTTCGTTTATGATCGCCAAAATTCAGGAAATTATCGAAAACAAAGTGCGCCCGGCTCTTCAGGCCGATGGGGGAGATATCGAGCTCATCGATGTTGAAGACGGGATCGTCAAGGTTCGTCTTGTTGGCGCGTGTGCTCATTGTCCTTCGAGTGCACTTACGCTTTATGAAGGCGTGGAGAAAATGTTGATCGACCTCGTACCCGAGGTCAAAGGCATCGAGCAGGTGTTTTAAAATGACAAACGAACTATTGAACTCGCTCCGTGGCCTTCAGGCTGACTTGCCCGAAGAATTGCGCTCTCGCTTGGGTGATTTCTCCTGGGGCGAACGTCTTCATGCCGTTGAGCCAGCCGACAAACAAATCACGGTTCGCTTTTTTAGCGATGGTCTAGATTTGCAAGGCAAGATTGCGGTTGAAAATTTTATTCGCCAAACCTCAACCCCTTTCTTTCCCACGGAAGTTGAGTTGAAGGTCTTTATGGAGCGTCGCGACAAAACGGCAGCTCCGCAGAAGTCAGCGGCAGAGCGTCCCGCTGCTGCTGCGGCGGCGCACTCTCACTCTCATTCGCATGGTCATTCGCATGCGCACGACCACAAAGAAACACCCAAGTCAGCTTCGGGCAAGCGCGCCATCCCGGGCGTGCGTCGCGTGATTGCGGTGGCCAGCGGCAAGGGTGGAGTGGGTAAGAGCACGGTGAGTGTGAATCTTGCGTTGGCTCTCCATAATCAGGGTTACAAGGTTGGTATTCTTGATGCCGACATTTACGGACCAAGCCTGCCCATGATGTTGGGTGTGAGCGAAGATCCCCAGGTGAACGAGGCCAATAAAATCGTTCCACCAGAGAAATTCGGTCTCAAGGTGATGTCCTTCGGATTCTTTGCGCCTGAAGAAAGCGCAGTTATCTGGCGCGGACCAATGGTCATGAAAGCATTGCAGCAGTTCTTCTACGACGTCGAGTGGGGCGATCTCGATTTTCTCGTTATCGACCTTCCTCCAGGAACCGGAGATGCTCAGCTGACTTTGGTTCAAAGCCTTCCTATTGCCGGTTCAGTGATCGTAACGACACCACAAAACGTTGCACTCCTCGATGCCGTCAAAGGCATTGTGATGTTCCAAAAAACACAGGTACCCATTCTTGGTGTGGTTGAGAACATGGCCTCCTATCACTGCCCAGCGTGCGGTGTGGAGTCGCATATTTTTGGAACGGGTGGTGCTGAAAAGGTTTCCGACAAATTTGCAGTTCCGCTTCTGGGGCACGTTCCGCTGATGCCTGAATTGCGTCAGGCGGGCGATGCGGGTGAGCCTCTGACTGCTGTTAATGGTCACCCAGTTCGCACACGTTTTGCAGAGATTGCAGAGATTGCAGTGAAGAGGCTCGTCGAACTCGAAAAAGGAGTTTGAAGACTGATGCGCCACAGGCCGAAACTAAAGCAGCGCGTGCGCTTGTGTGGGGCTCTCTGTATTGCCTCACTCACGCTGGCGTCTGCTTTGGTTACGGAAACGGCGTTTCCGCAAGGGAATGTGGTTGTCGGTGGTGAGCTGCAAGCAAAAGCCGATTCAGGCGATCAAAAGGCTGCCTATGCACTCGGTATGCGTTATTTTTTGGGCGATAATATCACCCGCAATCGTGAAATGGCCAAGCATTATCTTTTGCGCGCCGCTGAGGGTGGTGACCTGCGTGCCATGAACATGCTTGGGCTTATGTCCGACCCTTTATGGTCAGATGAAGCTCAGTCCAAAGATCTCCCCACTGCTTTGGGATGGTATCGGCGCGCTGCCCTGCAGGGGTACGAGCCGGCACTTTCGAATCTCTCTGAACTGCGGCGACGGGGTTACATCAAGTCTGAAATGGAAAATGGTTTGGCCGTGACAGCTGGTTCCAGCCAGCCACAGCCTGTACCAGCCGCAAACAACACGGCGCCTGTTGCAACACCTGTTGCAACACCTGTTGCGACACCCGTCGTAGTGCCTGTTCAATCAAGCGCAACTGCACCGGCTGCTTCGCCGGCGCCAGCTGCGACACCTGCTCCGGTGCGCGCTGTTCCTGAAGTGGCACCGCCGGTTGCACAAGTGTCTCCCGATGCTGCTGCACCAGCGCAAGCTCCAATTGCCAACACAGCTCTCAATTTTCCGATGCCCAGCACACCGAAAGCCGAGGTTGCGCAGCCGTCAGCTCTTCCGCCGGCATCAACACCTGCACTGGATGGCCGTGAAATGTTCAAGGCGCGCAGCTCAGCCTTGGTCGAGATTCTTGGCGATGGTCAGTACGGATCTGGAGTTATACTCGGAACACTTTGGATGCGTGCTGAAGATGCGACTCTTCGCACGGCACTGCAGGACCTCATGGTCACTTATCCTTTTATGAGTTCATCGCAGGCAGGTGGGGATTCAACCATGCTGCCACCAGATTCCTACCTGGTCGTGGTCTCAAATGCTCACGTCATGGAGGGCACCCGGCAAATGGAAATTGGCTATGGTGTCGACCCTCGCGGCCAGACGGTTTTCAAGAAGCCTGTGGCTGGTGTGTGTTTTCCAAGTGAGTCGAATGTCGATTTGGCAATCTTTTTTGTCCCAGTAGATGCCAACGAACTTTCTCTGAACGGAGTGATTAGCGCAGCGCCTCTGCCGCCCGCCTCAGTTTCTCCCGAGCCGGGTTCCCGTGTTTTTGCGATCGCCAATCCCGAGCGGATGGCACGCAGTATTGCGCAAGGCTTGTTGAGCGGTTTGCGACCAGACCTTTTGCAATTTGATGCGCCAATCTCTAAGGGAAGCAGTGGTGGTGCAATTTTCGATGAGCGAGGTCAGCTTCTCGGTGTAATTCTTGGATATCTGAACGAGGCCGGAGCTCAGAACATCAACTTTGCTATTCCTGCCGACCGGATTCGGCCTCTGATGATGGGATCCGGTGCGCTCTGTTATCGTTCTGGACCGGCCCAGTAACAGGGCACGCGGTAATCTGTTGCAGCCACCCATGACTTAAGTTTGGCAAAAGCGGCGGTGTTTTCCTGCTGGCTGAGCAACGAAGCAAGCGGCTCTGAAATATCATTACGCCACTCAGGTTGCAGCTTGAGACAGAAACACACAAACACATGCAGGGCAGCTCCCGGAAGCGAGTTTTGTGAACCCTTTCCGACGAGCCCTAATTCAGCAGCATGCAACGCACGACGCCACTGTCCGTGCACTTTCTCCAGACTTTTTCCCTGTGCACCATCATAGAGTGCGTACATAACGCGCGCGAACTGACCTTCAACTATACGGTATAATTCGCCCTCAGAGGACAGAAACCATGAGAAAAAATCAGTTCGTAAAAGGTATGCAAGAATTCTCAGGCTGTCGCTCAGGCACTCCCCAGAGGAGAGGCTCAGGCAGGGAACAGTTGCTGCGGTGCCCAGCTTTTCCCCCGCAGAAATCTTACGCAGCTCGTCCCAAGTGAGATGCTGCAGCTCGAACTCGGTATCCCGCCCCAAAAGAGCCATCGACCACAATGCGATGCGGCAAAAAGGAGAGTCGGATGTCCAGAGCAAGGTGGTCATAATTTTAAGAGCTCCCAGGGTGTGGGCTTGAGTCTGAGACTCAGACAAGAAACGAGCCGTATTTTGCGACCAGCGAGAGCTGTGTCAGCATGTGTTGTATGGTATCGCTCAGGCCGTGTCCACGAACAGGTTGAGGGGGCTTTGTATGTCATATGCTGCCAACAGCGAGCAATCCGCACAGCGCAAAAAACGCCGTGTCACCGATATCCTGCAGCGCAAGGGGGGCGTGCCCCTAACCGCACTCACTTGCTACGATGCGACTTTTGCACGTCTTCTCGAGAAAACTGATCTCGATTTAGTCTTGGTGGGCGATAGTCTTGGCCATGTTGTGCAGGGGGGGGATTCAACCCTCACGGTCACAGTCGATGACATCGCGTATCATACCCGGTGTGTTGCTCGCAGTTTGAAAATCCCTCTCTTGGTTGCAGATGTACCTTTTGGCAGTGCCGGATTTTCCGACGAGCGGCTGTATGTGGACGCAGAAAAGCTCATGCGATCGGGTGCTGAGGCTGTTAAAATCGAAGGAGCCTCTCTCGATGTTTGTCGGCAAATCTCTCGCCTGACCACACATGGAATTCCAGTGGTCGGACACATTGGATTGGTTCCACAGAGTGTGCATGCCCTCGGAGGGTATCGCATTCAGGGACGCGGCAACGAGGCGCAGCAGCGTTTGATTTCCGAGGCTCAAAGATTGGTGGAGGCCGGATGTTTCTGCATTGTATTGGAGCTTGTGGATGAGTCGACCGCTGCAGCTGTCACGCGTGCAGTGTCGGTTCCGACCATCGGTATTGGCTCTGGGAACGTCTGCGATGGTCAGATTCTCGTGCTCCAGGACATGCTTGGTTTGAATCTTGATTTCAAACCAAAGTTCCTCAAGCATTTTGCCGAGCTCGAAAATGCAGTCGTCAATGCAGTCTCAAACTACTGTCGCGAAGTGACCGCTCGCGAGTTTCCAGCAGGGAAGTGAATGACAGACGATAAAAAACTCACTCTTGAAGAAATCAAAGCGCGCGTGCGGGTGGTTTGCATTTGTAAGGGAATCAAAATGTCCCGTATCTGTGATGCAATCGCCAAGGGGGCAAGTACCGTTGAAGAGGTGAACAAAGCCACCGGCAGCGGCAATGGAGGTTGCGGCGCAACCCGATGTCGTCCGGTCATCGAGCAGATTTTGAAAAACGGTGGTCGTCCAATCACCAACACTGCATCTGAACCCATCATGGGCGATGACGATGAGGGGGATTCTTTCTAGGTTGCGTGTGGCTTTGCGCTTCCGGCTGATAGCCTGGCCGGTGCGAAGCGCGCCCATCTGTGTGGTTGCGCTGTCCCAATGACTCGCTCGACTCATGTGCTTGCGCAGTTTGTGCGTGCGTATCAGCGGAGCCCGTATCGGTGGCTTTTCTGACCCGAATGGAAATATCGAGTCTGTGGTCGCGCACTGCAGCAAACATTTTCTCAACAGCAAGCGAGACAAGATTCTGAGCAAACTCGCGTGAGAGACCTTTCATCATTTCTTCGCGACTTTTGTTGATTATTTGCGATGCGTCCTTGGGCAGCGTGTCGGTCACGTCCTTGATGACATCGATGCTCGAGGAGACTGTCCGCTTGAGGATGTCACCACCGATTTTGGCTATGTCTTGGAGGTCCTCACGCGAAATCCAGGATTGGTCAGGTGTGGGTTTGTTATCGCGTGGCATGGTCGTTCCTCAGTAGGGTTGTGCTGGCTCGCAAGAGCTGCCGTAGAAAATTTATCCTGCCCGAGGGAAGGATGCACTTTTTTTCTCGGCAATCTTCTTTCCCGAAATCTCCTCCAACAGAGCTTTAAACTCTCCGTTTTCGGGGAGCAGCGCAAGAGCCTGCTGGCAAATCGATTTGGCTTTACCCATCTGTCCCAGTTTTTTGTACGACAGTGCAAGGAAATAAAGAGCTTTCTGGTGATTCGATTCAGCAAATATAGCTCTTTCGAAGTATAGCGCAGCCTGTGCAAAGTCGCCTGCATGATAATTGACCAGTCCGACTTGGGTCATGTTGTTTGCACTGGGGTCGATGCGCGTGAGAGTGGCCCAAACCATACGGGCGGGCATTTCCTGTCCTGCCTTTTTTAGGAGACGTCCCTTTGTGGTGAGAGGCTCTGTCTGGTCGGGTTCGAGAAGCAATGAGGTCTCTATGTCAGCAATGGCTTCGTCCATCATCTCTAGTTTTTCATGAGCCCGAGCCCGGGCGTATAGGACATCTGCTTGCTGTGATTTCTGTTTGAGAAAGTCGGTGAAAATCTGCAATGCCTTTTTGCCATTGTTCATCTTGAAGCAGACATCCATGATGCCTTTGAGTGCAAGATTCGAGCGTGGCACGTTGCGCCGGGTTTTCAGGAAATAGTGCAACGATTTTTCGAGATCTCCAGATTCCTGTTGGAGCGCGGCCATTTTGAGCAGCAGCGCCTCATCGTTGGGGAAATCAATCAGCGCAAGACGCACCTGTTCAAGACCCGCACGGTAGTCGTGCAGTTCGAAATAAAGTTCAGCGAGCTGGACTCTGCGGCCGCTACGTTTGCCATTCAAGCTCAGCTCACGCAGGAGAAATTCAACCGCTTCGTGCTTTTTGCCCTCTGACATGAGTATGTCAGCCATCAAAGCGTAAGCTGGAAAACACATGTCAGTGACCCGGATCGCTTCCTCTATGAGACCCTTCGCACTCTGACTCTGACCCAATTTCCACTCAGCATGTGCAAGTCCCACAAGCACACGAGGGTGATAGGGATCCTCGCTCCGCAGGGTGATGAAGTCCTGATGCGCCTCGCGCAATCGTCCTTGAATCAGCATTTTTTCAGCACTGCGCAGACGTTCGATATGGGGGGGTGGGTCAAGATACCGCCCCATCACCTGGCGAATTTTGAAAAGCAGATCCTGCGATTCAAAAGGTTTGATGATGTAGTCATTCACTCCAAGTTCAATGGCGTGAACAATATCGTCGCGGGACGCCTCACCTGTCACAAAGATCACAGGAATGTCGTTGGCAATGGGGCGAGAGCGGATGTAGTTGAGAATCTCGAGTCCATTCCCCTTGCTCAAATACAAATCCAATATCACCAGATCGATGGCGTGATTGCGCAGATACTGGATCGCGTCCTTTGGATTCTGTGCCTCTTGAATGGAGAACATATGCGTGGGCTCGAGGATGCGCTTGAACGCTTTTCGCATCAGAGCCTGGTCTTCGACAATCAAAATGGGAATATTCTGATGGCTCTCTTTACCGTCTGTGAACATTGTTGTGCTCGGGTTTGAGAGCGCACGGTCTAGCCCCGCCTTAATGCTTTGTGCATCGGGATTTTTGTCCCGCGACAGAACACGGGGCGGTTTTTTGTGTCCATTGCTCATTGCGCTCTCCCGAGGTGTCAAAGTCTTTTCAGGGGGTTCGACCCGTCACAGGGGTTATCGGCCGGTTCTGTGCAAATATGAGGGATGGGAGGCTTCAGTGGCAGGTACAGCGCGGATATTAAAAGAAGGTGAAGTTCTTTTTCGAACCGGTGAAAAAGCCGATTCTATGTACATTATCCGCAGAGGTTCTCTGAAAGTTTATTTTCTGAAGGGAAACGAAGAGGTTCAGCTTGCGCTGCTGACCGACGGTTCGATTGTTGGTGAGATGGCCTTTTTCGATCAGAAGCCCCGCAGTGCGCATGTCAAAGCCTTGACGCAGACCGAGGTCATGGAAATCAGCCGTGCAGACTTCGACAAACTTCTCACCCAGATTCCCAAGTGGCTTGTGACGATGCTGCAGAGCCTGAGCGGCAGGTTGCGGAGCACCAATGAGCGACTGGCGATTCTCGAGAAGGCGCAACAAGGGAAGAGTAGGCTCAATGATTTCCCTTTTGCACCGATTCTCCGCACGCTTCGCATTCTTCAATTGTTGACTCTGCAGATAGGGCAAAAAGAGGGCACCACAGTTTATCTTGATTATCAGACCACCCTCGAGTGGTGGATGCAGCTGACGGGTTGGTCGCGCGATTACTTCTCAAGATTTATTGATGCACTTCAAAAGCACGGTATGGTGCAGAAAAAAGGCGACGGAGCTGCACGCATTTATTTGAGCGGTCGCGCTCGTATGCATGCGCTGACTGAGTTTCTTGCTGAAATCCAGCCGCGCGTTACGCATGAGAGTCTTGCGCAATTTTCTCCTGTTTGGATTGACATGCTCGAGGCTGCAATAGCGGAAGCGATTGAGTCGGGCTACGAATCCTACAACGTTTCTGTGCTCAAACTCTCCCGGTCTCTGGCCTTTGCATCTCTCGATGCTGAAAAGCGAATCAAAATCGCCGAGTCAATTGCGCAGTGGCTGCTTCTCAAACAAACCAAATCAAACGTAGAGTTGCTATTGAAAATCAATCCCAAGGAGAACAAGAATCACGTCGTTCTCCTCAAGTTGATGCATCTACTTATTGCGGAAGGACTCGATCATCTCGAGTAAAACGAAGAACTTCTGATTCTCACCAGAACTGATCAAAACGAATTTGTGTGAACAACTCCCATAGAGGCTTGTCGATTGCCTTTCCATAAAGAATTGCCGGATAGAACTGATAGCCTTTGACGTCGATATTCAGCCGCATGGAGCCTGTAATGGTGGTGATGCTCTCGGTCTGGCTGAGGTCATACTTATTGGAGACTCCACCCCGGCTCAGAACCACTTCACCGTCAAGTCGCTCGAGGAACGCAGGCCCGAAACGCGTGTCGAGGGAGCCGACAATTGGGAAGATATAATTGATGCTGTTGCGGTACTGAACCCGTCCGAAATCGATGTACGAAAGTAGGTTGGCTCCGGCAATTGAGGTACTGATATCCTGCAGACCATCGTTGGCACCAATGAGATAGGTTTTGAATGGCTTGAAATATTCGCGCCGGTTCAGAGGCGTACCACCGCCCGTTGAAGCGTAGAAATTACGCACTCCCACGGAGTGTCCGCGGTAGCCCAGCGTGTGCGACAGTTCGAGCGAATAGTTCTGATAGTTCACCCGGTCGGTTGATTCACCCGAGCCAGACTTGGCGGAATAAAGCCCCTGCGTGGTGTCTAAACTTGCACGAACATTGCCGCGCGCAGAGATCTTTCTTTTGTTCAATTGAGTGACCGGTGCATCGAAGAAAACCTTCTCCCACAGCGTCGTTTCATAGGCAGCACCCACTGCTCCGAGAACTGTGTCTTGTGCCCCGAGTGGTGTATCCGGAGCCAGAAAATTCGAGGCTGACGGGGATATTTTGAACAATCGAGAACGGTAGAGTATCGATGAATCTTCATCTGATTCGAATTTGCGCCGCAATTCAAAATCCAAGCCGTACTCACGCAAATAAGTGAATTGAGCGCTCGGTGAAGGGCGATTGCCCGGGCAGACCACAATCGATCTGTTTGCTGCCCGGCAATAATAGGCAATCCCGTTCAGACGTGGCCTGAGGAACAAGTTGCTCTTCCAGCCGTCGAAAAGGCGGTTGCCGACGATGTTGACCTCAAGCCCCCAACGCTCTTCCTGCACCAGAGATTCATCCCAGACGTACGAGCCAAAAAGCTGCACGTAAAAGCGTTCCATTTCATCGACGAAGGGACGTGAGAACAAGCCGAGCGAGGTTACACCGGCAAGGAAAGAGGGTGTGTAGTTTGGATAGGTCATCCAGTGCCGGAAGCGGTATGGTGCCGGGATGCTCGTGCTGGTTCCGGGGAGGTTCGGGTCGACGATCGTTTGCGAGCCTTCTGCGTCTTTGTTTTCTTCCAGTGCAGGTTCAGCTGGGTTGGTTTGCTCAGGATTTCCTAAATCCGTAGAAACATTTTCGGTCTCAGGAGTCAGTGCAGGCGCTGGCACATTGGGCTGCGGGGCATCTGCTTGTGAGTCGTCCGCAGCAGATTGAGCCTCGTCTCCAATCGCATTGAATTCATCACGTGTTTGGACTTCTGGGAGTGGTGCGTCGGCCTGAGGTTCAGTGTTCATCTCAGGTGCATCAGATGGAGGTGGAACACTGGGCATGGGTAGGTACTGGAGTACAGGTGTGTCGGAAGGAAGTGAGGTTTCCGGCGAAGAGGTGAAGTCTTGCGCAAAGAGTCTGCTGGCTTTGCGTTTGGGTAGAAGTCCTTTTCTTGAGAGTTCGATATGTAGTTTTTTGTTCTGCTCCTTGCGCTTCAAAGCTGCATAACGTGCAAATGGTGGGACGTATGGGACGTGCTCCGGCGGTGCCCACCATTTCGAATTTTCTGGCTTCTTCACAATCCAATCACGATGTGTTGAGCGCAGGCTGTCGAGTGAAATCGACCACAACTCACTTTTCTCTCCGGTATAGAGGTTCAAGAAGATGCGGTCTTTATCTTGGCCAGAATAAATTTGTTCGATCCACTCTGGGGCTCCACCAATCAGCTCCGCTTCGCCCTGCTTCCAGCGCACCAAAGCCTGAATGTTGTGCCAGCCCACCAGCAGAACAAAATCGTCGGGTGCAAGCATCAGTGCATCTTGAATCAGGAACTTGCCCGCAGGAATGATCACCTTGGGAGCCATCTTTTCGCAGCGTTGTTGGAGAGAGGTTCTCTCTGAATCACTGTTTACAATGACGTGAGCACAAGGGCGCTCCGAAGTTTGTGGGTATGTTTCGTGAAGCTTGACGAGCTGAACACGCTCGGGAGCAATCCATTGTCCCACGAAAGACTGTGTATTGCTCTTTGCATCTACGACTTGGAGCTGTGTCGCTGTGTTGTTGGTTGAAAGTACCGCTGCGGTTCCGCGTTCGAGAGGCAGAATACAGCGGACTATGGGAGCACTGCCGTCGCTATTGAGCGAGAAGTCGATGCGTTTTTTCAGGCTGTCATCGTCAAGTTCGTGCAGTGACCCTTGAATATTTTGGTAAGAAATAAGATTTCCGTATGTGCGGTTTTTGTTTTGGACGAGTGAAGTTGTCCAAAAGCCACCATTTTTACGCTCACGAGGATGGGCAAAAATACGATCCTGCACTTGCAGCGACAAGGGTCTGAGGCGAGACTCTGAAATTTCTGTGAATTTGTTGTCTATGAAGCGGAATTCCTGCAAACCGCCTTCCCGGCTTTTGGTCGCAAAGTCTGGAATCAGGAACGTTTCATTTTGTGCAATGAAGCTGCCGCCACCAAAGGAATCAAAAACCTTCACGCTCCCCTTAAGTTTGCTCAGCCTCGGCATATCACCTAGGTCACGGAGCACACTTTTGCGCGTATCCTGTTTGAAGGATTCGTACAGATCACCAGGCCACTGCCCCGTGAGCGATTTGATGAGAAGGTAAGCCCCACTGAAGAAGGGCGGAATCAACTGATGGTGTTTGAGACTTTGGTGCAAAGAGACCAGATCTTTCTCTGGTGTGCGTTCGAGGAAGTATTTGAAGAACCGACCCGAGAGCGCATAACCACGCACCGCAACAGTACCTGAACTTTTATAGAGTGCATGCAGCCTGTCCCAACTCAAAAAGGAATCATTCAGCACCATGGCTCGGATGTAGCCTTCGGTTTCAAGACGGCCGAGCGATTCGGTCAGGTATTCGGCCAATCCTTCTGTCCACCAAGTCGGCAGCATGGCCAGCATGAATGTTCGCCCTGCGGGTCCAACTTTTAAATCAAGATGCTCATACATCATGCGGTGTGCCAACTCATGTTGAAACAATGAGGCAGGCGGGCTGAGGGTCGACTGAATCTCAATTGTCTGTGGCACGAAGTTCGCAAAGGACGCACCATCGGAGCGCGAGCTGACAATGACCGGTATCTTCGAAAAACGCGATTCGATGGCATCGCTGACGGGAAGACCCGTTAGGTTGGGTTGACCTGAGAGATACGTGCCGAGCAGAACGCTGTAATCGGGATAGGCGGCCTCCGCTGATTTCAGAGCATGCTCGGCCAGTGCCGGTTGGGTGGAATCGTAATAAACGATGAAGCGCTCATTCTCGAGACGAGCCCATTTGACGTCGGCCTGCTGCGCTGAGGGTTGTTGAAGAAAACTCGCAGGCACAGCGTCGACTCGCCTCTGCACCAAACTCATCCCGCACACGAGGCTAATGATGAATGTTCTTTGGGCGATGTTGTTTCGGCAGCTTTTCATGTTGATCTTCTCACTTGAGCGATATGGTTTTCTGCACGGAGTAGGTCAGCAGGCGTGTCGATGCCGAAGGGGGCATCCTGCGCGTTCTCAACAATGATTTTCCAGCCAGCCTCAAGCGCACGCAGTTGTTCGAGTCCTTCGTAAAGTTCGAGTCGACTGGGAGGCATCTGCGTGAACTTTTTCAGGGCATCCCGGCGGAACGCATAGACCCCCAGGTGCTGAAGAAATGGAACCTCTTTTGTCTGCGACATTTGTTTGACCAAGGCGGGCAGGGCTTCACTTGCTCCCCACAGCTGGCGCGGCCAGGGAATAGGTGCGCGCGAAAAATACAATGCTTGGTTGTTTGCGTCTCTGAGCACTTTGACCACCGAAGAACGCAAAAAATGTTCGGTTGAATTTTGTGAAAAACAGAGCGTGCCCATAGGAACCTGGGGTGAAGATTGCATCGACCTTGCGAGACAGAGGACGTCTTCGATGCAGAAGAACGGTTCATCACCTTGAAGGTTAATAACGAGTGCGGAGTCGGAGAACTTTTCGCCCTGGCTTTCAAGCCATTTTACAGCTGCTTCGATACGATCAGTTCCGGAGGGTAAGTCCGAATCGGTCATAATGGTTTGCACTCCGCTGCCTTGCAAAACACTTTCAATTTCTGGGCTATCGGTGGCCACCAGTGTGACCACCGAACCTTCTGTGAGATTGAATTCTCGACGGAGTTGTGTTGCGCAATCTGCCACCCGGCGAGCGACGTGACAAATGAGAGGCTGACCCGCAAGCGGAGCAAGGGGTTTGCGCGGTAAACGGGTTGAGCCCAACCGAGCCGGTACCGCGATGATGATTTTGAGACCTGCGGCACCTGTTGTGAAATCTTCAGAAGAGGGCAGAGTCATTCTTTGGAGTTCCTTGTACATTGTCGTAAGAGTGTAGCAGTTGTAGTCTTCAGTCCCAACTCGGTCGATTCGCGAGCAGTTTTTTGTGGAGGATTTCACACAGTGCCACGTCCTGTCTCAGATTCCATCGCCGACGGACTCCCTCTCTGGGACACCTACGAGGCGTTGTTTTTTCTGCTGACAGGAATCACCCTGGGGGTGGTATTGGGCTTTTTGTTTCCCTCGGTTTGGCGCTCGTTTCGTCGACGTTTCCGCAAGTTGGAAAGGTATAGGCCTGATAAAGCTGTCGCCGCGCCTTGGGCTGCCTCCACGGGATTGCGCGTTCTCTCCTCAGACTCCTCCGATGCAGAGGTTGAAGAAGCTCGCACAGACCTCGACCTAGTCACGCTTTTTGTCTCGGCACGTTTTGCGGTTCAGGAAAAATCCCTACGTGAGGCAGCTGCGCTGTATCTGCAGATTTTGGGTTCCGAGAAGGTCACGCGTGTACAAACCAACAAGGCGATGTTTGAACTGGCTCAGGTTTATTCGGCAAGCGCTCTCACAGGCAAAGCCATTGAAACCGGTCTTGAGCTTCTGCACCGCAAACCCACTCACACTGATGTTTTTAAACTGCTGCTTGAACTCGCTTCGTTCAAAGGCGAGGAGAGTCACCTCGAAACCGTTGTGAAAGTTTATTCCGGTTCGGTTTCAGGTGAACTTGCACGCGAGGTTGCGCATCTTCTCTCAGTCAGTTCGTTGCGACTTATTCGACAAGGTGCGGGTGATGCCCAGTCACTCGCAGTTCGTCTTGCCAAGTTGGCAGTGCGCTGGTGCCCGAGCGCCATTGAGCCGAAGTTGACACTCGTGGAGGCAACAAGTGTGCTTTGGAGTGGCTCGGAGGAAAGACCTGCGGATCAATGGTTCATGGGATTCTGTGTTGACTTGGTTGAAGCTGCGCGGTTGCGGAGATCCAATCCAAATCTCTCGCCTTTTGCGTTTGCACCTCTGTTGAAAGCGTGGAACGCGAAGCTCCAGTTGCAGGGGCAGGAACTCGATCTAGCCGTGCAGAGAATGCGCTCGGAAATCCGGGCTCAAATGCAGCTCGATCGTTCCTCCGAAGAGGGTGTAAGTCGTGCAGATTATGAATTCGTCTGGACTGTCCTCGATTCCTTGAGGCGTGAGTCAGCTCCCGAGAGCCCTCCGCCGGTTCCTCCGTGGGAAACCCGAATGCGGAGTTTGTTGCAGGCCAGCGAACGGCCTAAAGCTCTAAATTTTTTGCATACTTGTGTTTCATGTGCGCAGTTGCAGCGCGAATTCACTTGGCGCTGTTCCAGCTGCAAGCGCTGGGAAACACTCCAGCCTTGGGCTTTGCATGAATCCTGAGTTTTGCGTGGATAGCCGGCCAGTCCGCGCAATCTTTAGATTTTTTGTTTGAATCCATTCCAGCTTTGAACTACGAGCCCAGCAGGTCAGGGAGGAAACTGTCCATGTCCACCCGTATCGGGACTCTTTCGCGTGCCATCGCCATCGACGCATTGAATCACGTCATCAGTCGGCGTCAGCACGCTGATATGGTGCTCGAGCGTCTCTTCAAGCATCACGGCGATGAGCTTCGGCCTCTCGACCGCGCTTTCATTTTCGAAATTGTCTACGGCTCACTGCGCTGGCTGTCCAAAATGGACTGGATCATGTCTCACATGGTGGATAGGCCTTTTACAAGCCTTGACCCTCGGGTTGCATGCGCTCTTCGCGTAGGAGCTTACCAAATCTTCTACATGGACAGGGTTCCTGATCGGGCGGCGGTTTCAGAAACAGTTGAAGCCATAAAGAAGGTTGGAGCGGGCAACGCCTCATCGTTCGTTAACGCAATTCTTCGCCGTGTTGCTCGCAAGGCTGAGTACTATCCTAAACCTGATCGTGATTCGCAGATGGCCGAATACTTGGCAGTTCAGTATGCGCATCCACAGTGGATGATTGAACGTTGGCTGAGGCACATTGCGCCTGATCGCCTAGAGCACTTTTTGGCGGGGAACAACAAAGCACCGCCCATCGTGCTGCGGCGCCTGGTCTCCAAGCCACTCCCGGATGGTGAGGATCTTGGAACTTATCTTTTGAGAACCCAAGGAATCGAGAGCGAATGGCTCCCCCTCAAGTCTGCATTGAAGGTGCAGCGCCTCCCAGATTTCGCGGCATGTCAAGCCTTTGCTGAAGGACATTATCTTGTTCAAGATGCGGCAGCTCAGCTCGCGGTGCAGCTGGTCAGACCGGCGCCTGGTGCGAAGGTCTTAGATGCCTGTGCTGCTCCCGGCGGAAAATCGATTGCACTTTGGGATTTGGGTGTTGTAGCGAGCGACTTGACCGTGGCCGATACCAATCAAAAACGAGCAGGTGTTCTTGCTGAAAACCTGCGCCGTGTTGGATTGGAGCCCTCTGAGATTCTGCACGGCGATGCACTTGAAAAAGTCACCGGACGCGTTTTTGACAGCGTTGTTCTGGATGCGCCCTGCACGGCTCTTGGAGTCATCCGTCGTCACCCTGAAATCAAATGGCACCGAGTTCCCTCGGACATTGAACATTGCGCATCCGAGCAACGTCGATTGCTTGACGGGCTCGCGTCTGCAGTGCGCGCGGGCGGTGAGCTCACTTATATTGTGTGTAGTGCAGAGCTCGAAGAGACAACCTTGCAAATGCGTGGATTCCTCGAGCGCAATTCAAATTTTGAGATCGTACCTCTGGAGCACCGGGTACATGACTACTATAAACGCTACATCACGCGGGAAAATGAACTTCTTATCCTGCCTGGCAACCCAGATGACCTTGATGGTTTCTACGCTGTTGTGCTGCGCAAACGCGTGGGCTGACCAACCCGCGGCTCACTCTTCTCCCATTGTCCACAAGTTGCGCTTTGCACTCAACGGCTCCCACTTCCCCAGTTACGACGTTTTCCGGGATGTGCTTGTCTCGGAAATGTTTCAAGCCAAAAAGCGAATTTGTATTGTTTCCAAACGTTTTGAGGACCGTGAGCTCGCGTTTGTCCTTTTCAATGCCAGCCGCCGTTCGGTCAGCACACACGTGCGTGTTGATCCTCAGAAAACACTTGTGGGTTCCGCATCGGGTCGGCTCGAAAGATTACTGGATGACCTGCGTTCAATGGGGCTGACAGTTTCGGAGCAGCCCTTCGGGAATCTGAACCTGCCCGAGCCCACCCTGATTGCGTTGGACAATCGCGCTTGGAGTGTTTCGCAAGGATTGAGTGAGCTCGTTGCTCGTCCTGTTGATGTTGAGGCAGCTCCGTTCACAGCTGCTGAAGTGTGCGGCTGGGCAGAAGCTGCTGAGAGTGCCAAAGCCGCGACACGGCGTTGAACCCCACAGTGAGCACCCTTTGATAAACTCCAAGGTATCAGCTGACCTCTGGAGAAAACTAAATGTCCACTTCTAAAAAAACGGGTCGATTCTGGAGTCGACTTGCTGTCCTGGCCTCTTTTGCAATGCTTGCAGCATGCGGGCCGACGTTGTGCAGCAAGCGGAGTGATGTGCCCCCTGAGAATCAGCTGCATCGTTATATTGAGCTTGCAGTAAACGTCACACGCATGGAGCAGCGTGAGGAGCTTGAAAGTCTGACGACAGGTGAATTCCGAGACCAATTGAGCTCAGCTTCGCCTGAAGCATTCAAACGCTCCTATCTCGATCGCCGTTACAAATTTGATGACTTCGAAGTCACAGGCAAAACCGTGGTGCGTCCGGACAAGGAGATTCACTTGGAATACCGGGTTAAGTTTACCACTTGGCTGAGCGGTGAAGATGGTAGTCGTGCTCCCGAACAGGACATTAGAAGCGTTGCAATCATGAACTACACCAACGGTCAGTGGGCAATCGCCTCCATTCGGCCGCTCGATACAAGTTTCAATTTTGAATTCGGATTGCCATTGGAAGGTGTTTCCACCGAGGGGGTCAATGTCGATTCTCCGGTGGCCGATCCCTACGCGGAAGTGGACTCCCAAAATCAGGGAGGCGGAGCTGCTGAGCCGCAAGCAGGTCAGGCAGCGCCAGCGGGTTCTGCTCCACCAGCACAAGCGAAATGACTTCTTAAGAACTCGAAAACAAACATAACGACTCCAGCGGGGGACAGGTAATGAAGAGAATTTTGATAGCGGATGCTAGCAAGGCGAGCCTGGTGATGACGAGCGAAGTTTTCAAAGATCATTTCCCCGGTGTGCAGGTCGTTGTTGCCCGTACCTCTGCGGATGCGATTGAATTGGCCAAGAGTGCCGGTGAGCTCGATGCGTTCATCATTGACTACGATCTCCCCGATCGCGATGGAGCCTATACGGCAGCGCGCTTGAAGAAGATGTTCACCCAGCCGATTTTGATTACCGCCTTCGACCGTCCTGACGTCCACGAAAGCATCGACCGAGAGCTCGCTGCATTCGATGATTGTCTCAGTTGGTTGAAGAAACCTGTTAAGCCTGAGCTTGTGGTCTCGTTGGCGCAGCGTTTTATTGAAGGACAGCACCGTTGCCAGCGCCGTGTGAACTGCGCATTGCCGGCGTTCATCGAAGTTGAATTCGCACCTCCAACGCACCTCATGGCTGCAGTCGGTAAGGCGGCTGGAAATGTGCGAACAATGCAAGTTGCCCGAGCGAAAGTTGTGGCTAAGGGTAAAGCCAAACCGAGCGCCAAGGCAGCGGCTGTAACGAAGAGCGGTAAGAAGATAGCCAAGGCTGCGTCAACGAAGGCAGCGGTGTCTTCTTCCAAGAGCAGCACAAAGGCAAAGCCGGTTGCAAATAATAGCAAGAAAGTTGCGCCAAAAAAGGCTAACACAAAAACTGTGGTAGCTCATCGGGCTAGCAAGGCGGAGCCCAAGGTGACTAAGGTCGCTGCAGCACCAGCAAAAAAGCCGACCCCAGATGTTCAACTTAAACCCGTGCGCAAGTTCATTCCGGTGATCCTCGATGATGTTAGCTTGGGTGGCGTAAAAATTCGGGTGAACAACCAGGAGATGATTCTTTCCCTTGGTGGAAAAGGCAAAGCATCACAGATGTTCTGCGATTTTCGTGAGGGGCAGATTCTAAACCTTTTCGTTCCTCCCAGTCAGGTCATTGAAGCGGGTACAGAGGCTCTGCAGAAGTGGCAAAAGTCACAGGCAAAAGAGCTTGCAGGCATGCAGCAAAAAGATGGTGGCGCAGGAGTAGGGAAGTCTGCGGATGCGAACGTAAAGTCCCCCACACTGACCGCCGCTCGCAGAACTACAAAAACCTCCGAGGCGGAGATTCGCCAGGACGCTGTCCAGACTCCCACAAATGTCCTGCGCGGCGAGGTGCGTTGGACGGCGAGCAGTGAGACTTTCACATTCTGTGGGGTTCGTTCAGAGACGATCAATGTTTCCAAAAAACTCTTTGAATCCATGATAGAAATTGAGTCTCGAGCACGTGCACAGTTGAGTCCGATGGTCTCTCCGAACGTGTCTAGGGCGGCGAAGCTCAACGCCTGATTTGACAGTTTTCGAGATGGTCGCTAACCTCCTGTGTAAATCGCATCTGCAAGCGAGTCATCACAAGGAGCGTGTTATGAAAAAGTCGACCGTCTCGACCTCCCAATTGATTTCTACTGTTGCTGCAAACCACACTGAACTCCCTAAGAAAGTCACAAAGGAAGTTCTCCAAGAATTCCTTTCGATGATCGAGGAAGAAGTTGTTAGCAACCACTCCAAGGTTCGTATCGACAAAGTCGGTATTCTTCAGGTTAAAGAGCGCGCAGCTCGTATGGGTCGCAACCCACAAACTGGCGAAGAAATCCGCATTCCTGCTTCCAAGAAAGTTACATTCCGCGCTGCTAAGTCCCTCAAGGACGCTGTTGGCGTGAAGCGTGCGACCAAGAAGAAGAAATAAGTCCACTCGGATTGGCAGAATTCACTTGCAGATGTGACCTCCCCCTTGGGGAGGTTTTTTTTACCTTTCAGCCCTTGTGCAGGGATTCAATTGCAAAGAGCTCCTGCTGCCCCTTACCTTTGAGCTCGAAGACGCCCAGGCTGTGACCTTTGATATGTTTGCCGAGAGATTCAAACGTCTTTTTGGAGCTCGTCAAGGATTGTGGCTTGCCTGCGCCCTCAACCCGGGATGCCATGTTCACAGTGTCGCCCCAAATATCGAACAGGAACTGCCTCGAACCTACCAGTCCTCCCGTCACAGTTCCTGAGTGAATCCCGACCCTCACCTGCCAGCCAGAAGGGTGACTTGCCGCCGTGGTGACCATGTCTAGTCCTGCACGTACACATTGAAGTTCTGCCAACAGAACCGAGCCACCCCTGAGTCCTGCAACAGCCATGAAGCTGTCTCCAATGGTCTTTATCTTTTGGATATTATGCAGGTCTGCAATTGCCTCGAATGCAGAGAATAGGCTCTGCAGGTGGGAGATGATTGTGACGTGATCCTCAGAGTCGCAACTCTTCGTGAAGCCCACGATGTCACAAAAAAGAACGCAAACATTCTCGTAGCGTTTGGGCTGAACCTCTCCGGTCTGGTTGAGCTCGTCGATGATGTCTCTCGGCAAGATGGCAGCAAGAAATTCCTCTGCCCGATTTTTCTGATAGTTGAGCTCGTGAAGATATTGCTTCTCGCGTCGCTTGATACTCTGCAGCTCGAGGCTTGTTTGGACGCGCGCCTTCAAGAAGGAGGTGTGGAATGGTTTGGCGAGCGAGTCGACCGCTCCGGCCTCAATGCACTCGGTCAGTTCGTCGGCATCATCTGAGGCTGTGACAACGAGCACCGGGATGTCTTTGTAGCGGTCATCCGCTTTAATCGTTTTAAGGAATTCGAGGCCGCTCATGGCGGGCATGTGTAAATCCAAAAGTATCAGGTCGCACGGCTCTGTTTCCAAGGCACGCAATGCATTGTGGCCAGATGTGAACGTAATCACGGAGAGGCTGAGTCGGCCAAGGAAAGTTCCAATCAGATGCAGGTTGTGTGGTTCATCGTCGATCACCATGACTCGCGGACCTTTGGGGTCTAGGCCGTCGGTCTTGCTCATGGGTGCCTGGGCAACAATGTTCGCACTGAGTTCGATGCGTCGCTCAAAAGGCGAGTGGCAGCGGAGCGTTAGTTGGCGCACCGCCTCAAGGATGTTGGTGACGAGTTCTTGCTCTCCAATGAGTTCTTCGAGCTGAGTCAGTCTCTCGTTGAGGGCGCGCAGTTCGGGGAGTGTTTGTCTGCGCAGTCCATTTTTAACCTCGGTTTGGAAGGCTGCAATCGATGACAGGCTGCAGTGGTTAATCATTTGAATCGTGTCATCGAGAAGCAAACGTGCTTTAGCGAGAGCTGTGTCGAACTCTTCCAGATTTGGGTTCTTTGCCTGTGCAAGATCTTCCCTGAGAACTTCTCCGAAACCGATCAGCACAGAGAAGTTTGAGCGAAGGTCATGCCGGAATTTGGATCTGAACTTCTCGGGAGTCGGGGTCGAGTTTTCAGTTTCATTCGGACTCATGGGAATCGCTTTCATGCTTGATTGGCGCGAGAAAGTTTCTGTCATGACATGGTATCGAATGTTGTTCTTCGAGTGCGAGTCGGAGTGTTGACGTGTTTCAAGATCGAAAAGAATCGTTCGACGTCTTTACAGATGAAAGAGACAAAGTTACATTTTCTGAAAATGGAGGTCACAGATATGGTTACGAAGAAAGGTGCGAAGAAGTCGGCAACAAAAACTGCAGCCAAGAAGGCTCCTGCTAAGAAAGCTGGCGCGAAGAAAGTTGCAGCGAAGAAGAAGCCTGCAGCCAAGAAGAAAGTTGTTGCTAAGAAAACTGCTGTGAAGAAAACAGCAGCGAAGAAGCCAGCAGCAAAGAAGGCAGTAGCTAAGAAGGCTGCTCCTAAGAAAGCTGCCGCTAAGAAAACTGCAGCGAAGAAGCCAGCAGCAAAGAAGGCAGTAGCTAAGAAGGCTGCTCCTAAGAAAGCTGCCGCTAAGAAAACTGCACGCAAGCCAGCAGCTCGTCGTGCGAAGGCCGCTCCTGCTGCAGCTCCGGCTGCAAGCGAAGGTGGCGAGCCCTCCGAGCCCGACGGCGAATCCGGTTTACTTTCCTCCCCATTCAACGCGCCCCGAATTGTGGGTCATGTGAATGGGGAGAGCTTCAGTCCCAACCTCGTCAAGGGTAAATGGACAGTCCTGTACTTCTATCCGAAGGACATGACTCCCGGTTGCACTGTTGAGGCTCGTGACTTTGAAGCGCTCAGCCATCAGTACCAAGGGCAGGATGCTGTGGTCATTGGTGTGAGCAAAGACTCTTGTCAGAGTCATCAGAAGTTTGCGCAGAAAGAAGGTCTATCCTTCGTCTTGCTCTCCGACGAGAAGAGCGACTTGTGTGAACGCTTCGGTGTCTGGAAAGAGAAAAGCATGTACGGTCGCACGTACATGGGGATTGAGCGTTCAACGTTCATCATTAGCCCGGAAGGCAAGGTGGTGGCGCGTTGGCCCAAGGTCAGAGTCGATGGCCATGCTCAAGAGGTTCTTGCAACCTTGAAACAACTCCGGCGCTGAGGCTTCCCCTTCCCGTCGCGAGGAAACTAAAAAACCACGGACTCTGTCCGTGGTTTTTTTTGATTCGTTGGGAGCCTGTAAGCCGCGTCAGCTGGGAGGGGCTCAATCTTCTGCAGTCTGTTTACGGTCGCGGCCAAAGATCATGGCGCGCCCGAACTCGCGGTTCATGCGTGCAATGTTCTCAACCTTGATTTCCTTGGGACACGCTGCTGCGCAGGAGCCCATGTTCGTGCAGCTTCCGAAGTCCTCTTCATCCATCTGCCAAACCATGCGCGACACGCGTCTCTCGCGCTCAGCCTGTCCTTGTGGAAGCAAGGAAAACTGCGACACCTTGGCCGAGACAAACAACATGGCAGAGCCGTTCCGGCAGGCAGCCACGCATGCACCGCACTGGATACATGCAGCTGCGTCCATGGCCATGTCCGCAATCTCTTTTGCAATTGGTATCGCGTTCCCATCGGGAGCGTTGCCCGTAGCAACACTTACGTATCCGCCAGCCGCCTGGATACGATCGAGCGCTGTGCGGTTGGTGACCAGGTCTTTCACAACAGGAAAAGCCTTGGCGCGGAAAGGCTCAACGACAATTGTGTCGCCGTCGCTGAATGTACGCATGTGCAACTGGCAAGTGGTTGTTCCGGTTTGGGGGCCATGTGGCTCACCGTCAATCACCATGGCGCAGGAGCCACAGATTCCTTCGCGGCAGTCGTGCGCAAATGCGACGGGCTCGTCGTTTTGAGCAACGAGCTTTTCATTCAGAACGTCGAACATTTCGAGGAACGACATGTCCGGACTGACGTTGTCGAGCGCGTAGTCGACCAGTCGTCCTTCTGTATTTTGGTTCTTCTGGCGCCACACCTTGAGATTGATACGCATGGTGCGTGAGTTGTTGTTTCCAGCCATGAGAATCTCTCCTTGGTTACTTGTAGCTGCGTGTCGCAAGCTTCACGTTTTCAAACTTGAGCTCTTCTGTGTGCCGCTTGGGAGCTTTGCCTTGACCCTGGTGTTCCCAAAGAGCCACGTGACAGAAGTTTTCGTCATCGCGCTGAGCTTCGTTATCAGGTGTCTGGTATTCACTGCGGAAGTGGCCGCCGCACGACTCGCGACGCTCGAGTGCATCGCGTGCCATCAGTTCACCGAGCTCAATGAAATCGGAGACGCGGCCTGCCTTCTCAAGTTCCTGGTTGAGAGTTGCTGCCTCGCCCGGAATACGCAGGTTGTTCCAGAATTCGTCGCGCAATTTGGGAACTTCTTCGAGCAGCTTCTTAAGGCTCTCCTCGCTGCGCTGCATGCCACAGTTGTCCCACATAAGCTTTCCGAGTTTTCTGTGGAGCTCGTCTGCGGTCTTGCTGCCCTTGATATTCATAAGGCGTGAGATTCCAGCTTCGACCTCCGCTTTGGCGTTCTTGAAAGCGTCGTGATTGGTGTCGACCTTATCCAGCTTGGTTGAGCCGAGATAGTGCGCAAGCGTCGTTGGAATAACAAAGTAGCCATCGGCGAGGCCTTGCATGAGTGCCGAGGCTCCGAGGCGGTTGGCACCGTGATCTGAGAAGTTCGCTTCGCCGAGAACGTGCAGACCTGGAATTGTAGACTGCAGGTTGTAGTCGACCCACAAACCACCCATGGTGTAGTGCACCGCGGGGAAGATGCGCATTGGCACTTTGTAAGGGTCGTCACCGGTAATCTTTTCATACATTTGGAAAAGGTTACCGTACTTACCTTCAATCACCGGGCGCCCATCGCGTTTGATGGCAGCTGCGAAGTCTAGGTAGACAGCAAGTTTTGTTGAGCCCACGCCCCGACCTTCGTCGCAAACGAATTTAGCCTGACGCGATGCAATGTCGCGTGGTGCAAGGTTCCCAAAGCTGGGATAGACGCGCTCGAGATAATAGTCGCGGTCTTCCTCGGGGATTTGGTCGGGCGAGCGTGTGTCGGTGCCGCTTTTGGGCACCCAAACGCGGCCGTCGTTGCGGAGCGACTCTGACATGAGAGTCAGTTTGCTTTGGTAGTCGCCCGAAACCGGAATGCAGGTCGGGTGAATCTGTGTGAAGCATGGGTTTCCAAACGCTGCACCGCGCTTGTGTGCACGCCAGATAGCCGTAGCATTCGACCACTTCGCGTTGGTTGAGAGATAAAAGACGTTCCCGTAACCACCCGTTGCCAGAATAACTGCATCAGCCGCGTGGGATTCAATTTCGCCGGTGAGCACATTTCGGCAGATAACGCCGCGAGCTTTGCCGTCGATGAGAACCAGATCCAACATTTCGCGGAAGTTGAGCAGTTCGATCTTTTTGTTGTCGACCTGGCGCATCATGGCTGAGTAGGCGCCGAGGAGAAGCTGCTGACCCGTCTGGCCGCGTGCATAAAATGTACGTGACACCTGCGCACCACCGAAGCTGCGGTTCGCGAGCAGGCCACCGTATTCACGCGCGAAGGGCACACCCAGTGCCACGCAGTGGTCGATGATTTTGACCGAGTTCTGAGCGAGGCGGTAAACGTTGGCCTCACGTGCACGGAAGTCGCCACCTTTGATGGTGTCGTAGAACAGGCGGTAAACCGAGTCGCCATCGTTCTGGTAGTTCTTCGCTGCGTTGATTCCGCCTTGAGCGGCAATTGAGTGAGCACGACGCGGAGAGTCGTGGATGCACAGGGTTTTGACGTTGTAGCCAAGCTCTGCGAGTGATGCCGATGCCGACGCTCCGGCAAGACCTGAACCGACGACGATGACGTTGAACTTGCGCCGGTTTGCAGGGTTCACCAGTTTTGATTCAAATTGGTGTTGTGTCCATTTCTCAGAAATATGACCATTTGGGATCTTGGAATCGAGATTCATGCGATCACCCCTTCACGAAGAAAACGTAGAAAGGAACGGCCAGAAAGCCTAGAGCAACCACAATTGAGTATGCCCAGCCAAATCCTTTGATGGCGTTGTTGAATTTGGGATGGTTGATTCCGAGTGTCTGAAAACTCGAAGCAACACCGTGGTAGAGGTGCATGCCCACGAGAACAAGACACACTCCGTACCAAACAACGTAGCCGGTTTGCGAGAAGCATTCGACGACGAGCTTGTGAATGTCGCGCATCAAAATCCCATCGACAGTCGTTTCGTAGTAGGCACCGAACTTGAAAGTAATGAGGTGCAGAATCAGGAAGACCAATGTGATGGTTCCTGACCAAATCATGCTTTTAGAGGTGACAGATGCACCCTTGGCGCTCTTTGGTGTCACAGCATAAAGATTTGGTTTGGTGCGGCTGTTGCGCATTCTCAAGCCAATTCCAGTAGCGGCATGCATGCCTATAAAAACCACCAGCGCAGCTTCAGCAACGTAAATGAGAGGATTGCTTGTAAGCTTGTACGCGTAAAAGTTGTATGCATCAGCGCTTGCAAAGATAAGCAAGTTTCCGAGCATGTGGGTGAGAACGAATAAGGTCCACACCAGACCGCTGATGGCCATAATGTACTTGCGGCCCATTGTGCTGCCCAAGTACCGCAAAATCCCCTGACTCATGTGGGAATTCTCCTCAAGGTGAATCGATAAAACCCAAAGACCCTGCATCGAGCATGCTGTTTATGCATGCTCAGAGCAAGTCAATCATCTGCGCTTTCAAGCGATTGTCATATTTGGCTGACACCAAAGGGCATCAGTTTCCGGGTATCGCAAGGTATTCTTTGATTGAAATCAATTCCGCGAGAGCTGCAGGTCAATGATTAAAGAGTGCACTGTGCGCCTTCGCGCTCCATGACGCGCGCCAGGCGAGCGGTGATGTCCGCTTTGAGGGGGCGGTGGGTGAGTGCAACTTTTTCACTGACCAGTGAAGCTTTAAAGCCTGCTCCTTGAGGGTCGATTTTGTATTTCAATTCGGTGGTGCCCAGTTTGGAAAAAATCACGAGCAGCTCGGAGCCTTGCAGTTTGAACTTGGCGATCTGTCCCAGGTCGCGCCCTTCAAGAGCGGCTTCCACTTTTTTCACGAAATCCTGAATTGAGATGCTGCTATTTTCGAAAGTCTTCACTTGGGTCCTCCACTGACGAGTTCTTTCACCAGGTCTTCGAAGTTCACTTCCTTTGCGATTTCCACGCCGGGAATGGAGCGTAGCTCTTTGACTGCCGCCTCACTTGGATTGCCCATCATGACCAGCACAGGAACGGTGCCCGCGCTGACTTGCGAGAACAGCAGGTTGTTGATGGTGGCCAGGTCTTTTTCTTGTTCCAGGCGCACGAGCGCACTTTCAAGTCCAAGTGGATTAGGAAGGACTTTGGCCTGGAGGTCGTCAATGAAGTCGTCTACTTTGTCGAAAACTGTTTGTTCGGTGGCCAGAGTGGTGTTGATTCGCGAGATGCGTGCGCTGTCTAGTTCATCTTGGGTGATTCCTTTGCTTGCAAAGGTTTCCCAGGTTTTTGTGGCTAACTTAACGGCCTCGACGATCCGTTCGTTGGGACTTTGGAAGTTCATGCGCCAAACACCAGTGTTTGTGTTGGGCTCGATAGCTTCAGGATCGAATGACGCATAAGGGCCATAGGAGAGGCCGGAATCTGAACGCATCGCCTTGGAGAATCGGTCGTTGCCAATCACACCTCCTGAGGCGCTGAAGACTTCGCGCAGGATGGTCATGCGTGTTCTTTCGATGCGGTTCAATTTGCCAATGGCGGGCAAATAATAACGCAGCGTCAGCGTTGCTTGGCTCAAGTCAGGCTTGCGGATGATGCTCAGGCGAAGCTTGTTGGAGCCAGCGCCGCGCACCCGATCCGGCAGCCAACTGTACGTAATGGGTGTGAGACGTGGGATTTTGCGCATCAGCTGCAAAACCGATTGCTCTTGTTTGGCGTTGATATTTCCAGAAAGAACAACGTTCAGGCCAGCACGGTTCACCAGCAGTCCAGCAATCTGTCGCATCTTCTCCGCGGTGACTTTTTCGAGCTCCGGCTTCGATGTGCGCGCAAGTGCTTGTGCGAAATAATGCTCGCTGCCAAAGGCGAGTCGAATGGCCTCTTGTTCTATGAATCGCCCTTGCTTGCGAGAGTTTCCGCCATCCAGCATTCCCTGAAATGCGTCGGTCTGTTCCATCTTCCAGATTTCAAGTGCGTCTCGATCAAAGCGGGGGCGTAGTAACATGTCTTCCAGTGCACTCATGGCTAGCAAGAAATCAGGCGCGAGAACCTCTACAGCAACGTGGAATTGTCCGACGGAAGAAACCGAAGTGGTGACCTGAATTCCATTGTCAGCAAGATATTTTTGGAGCTCTTCGTAGTTCCTCGTTCCGGCTCCACCCTGCAGGAACATGTCGACTGTGGCGCTCAAGTTCGTGCGCAGATTCCGAGGCAGTGCGTAGACCCCTGTTTCAAACAGGAAGTCGAGGCGGATTTTTTTGCCTGTTTCGCCGAAAATAGAATAGAGCGCAGCTCCACCGTCCACAGCAGTGCGGTTGAAGTTGAGCGATGGCCAGACAATGCTCCGCCAATTGAGCGGAACAGGTTTGCTCTGAACTGCCGGGCGTGCGTTGATCAACGCGCCACCACCGCCTGACTGTGCCAATGCTTTTGCTGTGGGCATTGCCAGGGCAAGGGTGCAAAAGGTGGTCGCGGTCAAGTGCGCCCAAGAGAGTTTTTGCGGGATGCAAAAAACAGCTTTTTTATCTTGAAACATGGTCTCGCTTCTCACTTTTGCGCTGCAGTTTTTTCGAAGTCATTGCAGGGTGTCGATTTGCCAGGAGCTGTGACACCCATGTGAAAGGCCTTCTGTTGTGAGAAAGCCTCACGTCCCCAGGCCTGGAACTCTTTTGTGGTCAGAGAATCGATGATTTTCTTGGTTTGCGTAGAGATCTTGAAGTCTCCATAAAAAAATTCATTCCATTCATAAAATTCAACAAGGCTGGTCATTTTCTGCGCGTATTCAGCTTCTTCAACTTCGTGCTGCTTGAGGAAGACCCGTTTGAGCTCCGGGGTTATTGGACGGCTGAGGGCTGCGCGCAGTTCTTGATAGAAGTAGTCGCTCGCGGCTGCGAACGTCTGTTGGCGGTTGAGTCGGAACCAGGCCACATAAGGCTGTGACTGCTTTTGCCAGCTGGTTTTGTAGACGCTGAAACCTGTGGCCAGCTTTTGTTTGGTCATCCGGCGTTGCATTGTTCCGTCGGGAGTGTCGTTGAGAATCTGGAGGAGCAACTGCGTGAGCACAGCCGACCTGAAAGAATTGTCCTTCGATGGAAAGATAAGGCTGTGTTGCTCTTCAAACACGCTTTCACTGCAAACAAATTTTTTGCCTGCCGTATCGGAATCACTTCGTTCGGCGCGGCGTGCTGGTTGTGACCTGGTCTTGCCAGTCCAATCTGAAAAAGCGTCGTTGATTTTTCTCAGCACTGTTTCAACGTTGAAAGGGCCTCCCAGAAACAGCTGCGCGTTATCCGGTGCGTAGAAGTCTCGATAAAACGCACGCGCGTCTTCCATCGACATCTGCTCAACATCTTGTTTGGTGCCAATAGTGAGCCACTCGTAGGGTGTGCCCTTGTAAGCAGCGCGGCGAATGATCTCGAGTCCGCGTTGCAGCGGATCGTTTTCGTAACGCAACCGACGTTCAGAGATAACCGCACCTTTTTCCGTGGTGTAGTAGGGATCTTGAAGGTCGAGAAATTTGAAGCGCTGCGCTTCAAGCTCCAACATTTTGTCGAGCGCTGGACCAGGGAAGCTCGCCTCGTAAACAACATAATCGGTGCTGGTTGCGGCATTACCGCGCCCGCCAATACCACCCAAAATGCGGTCATAATGGCCTTCAGGGGTCACCTGCGTTTTGCGGAACATCATGTGCTCAAAGAAGTGAGCCAGTCCCGTTGTTCCCAGGCGCTCGCGGTTGCTGCCCGCGTCGAGCTTGATGCGCAATGTGGCCAGTGGGTTGCGGTTGTCAGCCAAAATCAGCACCTTCAACCCGTTGCTCAGTTTGAATTTGTAGACCGGAGGAGTGCCTTCAATCGCCTGGCCGCTGCCAAGAAAGACCGCGCCTGCGGGGAGTTTCATGCCTGCGGGCGAAGCGAATGCCTGAAGGGTCAGCAAGGACATTGCTCCGAGCAAACTCAGGCGCAGCATGATGCTGCTACTCATGTTGATTCTCCAAAGGCAAAGAGGGTGAACGTGATTATCTGTTTTGAGTCAGACCCAAGCTGCGCAAGCGCTGTCCGCGTTCAAGCCGAGCTCGTATCTGCACCGACTGCTCAGCCATGTCAGGTTTGCCCAGCAGAGCGAACATGTTGAGCTTGTAAGTTTCTACACCCGGCTGGTCGAAAGGATTCACCCCGCGTGCAAGACCTCCTGCACCACAAGCAAACATGTTGATGTAAAGCCAGTATCCCATCCAGAAGGAGGAGAGTTCTGGAATGTCCCACACCATGGTTGGAACCCCGCCATCAGCATGCGCCAGGCTTGTTCCCAAAAGGGCTTCGCCCTGCACGCTTTCAAGGTTTTGTCCGGTGAGGTAGTCGAAGCCATCTACCAAACCAGCTTGCGGGATGCGGATTTTGCGTTTCTGTGCGCCACGACAGAGGGAAGATTCGTCGAGCACGCGCAGGTGAGTTGCGAACAGATGACGCTCGCCTTCCTGGAAATATTGTCCCATGGAGTGGAGGTCTGTTGTGAATTGAACACTCGCAGGGAAGAGGCCAGTGTTGCCTTTGGCGTCACTTTCACCAAAGAGCTGCTTCCACCACTCGGCAATTCCACGCAGTTTTGGTGTCCAGTGGCAGAGTGATTCGACTTTGTAACCCTCTTTGTAGAGCGAGTTACGCAGAGCCGCGTAGCAAAGTGCTGGGTTGGTTTCGAGTGATTCATTTTTGTCATTGATGGTGTCAGCGCGGGCTTGGCGCGCACCTTCCAGGAACTCACCTACGTCGATGCCCGCAACGGCCAGCGGGAGAAGGCCAACAGCGGTGAAAATGGAATAGCGCCCACCTACGTTGCGCGGAATACTCAGCGCTGGGTAGCCGTGGGCTTTGGAAAGCTTAAGTAGAGTTCCAGATTCGGGATCGGTGATGGTGAAGATGCGCGATGCGGCTTCACGCGAACCAAAGCGATCGTCGAGATATTGTTTGAGGACACGGAATGCGAGCGCAGGTTCGGTTGTTGTGCCTGACTTCGAAACCACCAGCACGCTGGGTGAGAATTGATCGAGAACGTCCAGCAGCTCGCTGAGTTCGTCGGTGGCCACATGGTGTCCTGCCCACAGCAGCACAGGCCGACGCTGAAACTGAGTCGGATTGGCAAGCGCAAAAGAGTGGGTCAGGGCTTCGTAAACTGCCTTGGTTCCGAGCAGACTACCCCCAATACCCACCACGACAAGCGCATCCGAATGCGAAGAAATGCGTTGTGCGAGATTACGAACATCGTCGAGAAGGCGTGGGGCGTGATCTTCGACGTAGTGCACCCAGCCCATGAAATCGGAGCCCTTGCCGGTGCCATTGACCAGAGCCTTTTTGGCAGCCACAAGTTGGGGCATAGAATCGTGGAGATGTCTTTCCAGGGGAACGACATCGTGGGCTTTTGTCCAGTCCAGGGAAATACGTTTGCTGTCTGCGGCGGGCATCTTGGTGACCTCGTGCTGGAAATGAGGTTGGGAAACAGTTAGAAGTTTTAACAGCCCCTCGAGCGGGAGGCAATTGAAGGGAGATGCGATGAGCGTGCCTGGGACACGTCGCTTTAGAAATGTTCTTGTTGCCGGACTGCCAGGTGTCGGTAAGTCGACCTTTGCCCGCGCATATGCACAGATGTCGCGCACTGATTTGGTTGAACTGGACAGGTATGTGGAACGTCTGGCGGGAAAGTCCATTTCAGACATTTTTGCTCAAGACGGTGAAGCTGCTTTTCGTGAACTCGAGGCGCAGTGCCTCGAGCGTCTCATGAAACGCCAACGCTGTACTATCGCTCTCGGAGGGGGAACGCTTACGCATCTGCCCTCTTTGAAAATGGCGCAGGAACTCGGTTGCCTTGTTCTACTGACGGCTCCTCTTGAGGTTGTTGCGCAACGTGTGTGGCCTCAAAAAGACAGCCGTCCGTTGTTGGCGGCGTGTCAATCGCCCGAGGAATTGACTGAGAAACTCAAAACACTGTGGCAGAGTCGTGAAGAGAGCTATCGCAAATCAGACCTGACTCTCGATACGACCCACAGTTCTGTTGACACTCTCAAAATTGAGCTCGAGTGGCTCGAGCAGAATCTGCTCGCCGCACCAGGAACGATAGTGAATCTGGATACAGGCTCTTTTCTAAGTCGCGCATTGCCTCTTGCAGATGCTGATTATCGCTCACCGCGTGAACAGCGGAGTGGCCGGGAAGTCACCGACAAAATGGAACGCTATCTTAAAGCTCAGCGTCAGAAAGAGCGCGGCGACAAACGCGATAAGCGCGATCGCAAGAATCCACTGGCGCGCCGCACTGATGCGCAGAATCCTCAACAGCCTCAAAATCAGCAAAAGCGGCGCAGCGATGAGTCGGCTGCACTGCAGGCTGGCGTGCGCGATACCGCCGCACGACCTCAGCGCGAAGGCGACAGACCCCAGCGCGATAATCGTGGCGGAGCAAGAGACGGGCGACCCGTACCACGGGCAGATCGTCCGCAAGCGCCACGCGGTGAGGGCGCACCATCCCCAAGCGCAGAGCGCACATCAACCCCACGCGAAGCTGGTCCAACACCGCGCGATAGTCGACCGACTCCGCGTGAGGCAAATCCAACTCCGCGTTCTGATCAGGGCTCTAAAAATCGCGAAGCAGGGCCGAAGCCCCGCGATGCAGGTCCCACCCCGCGCGATAGCAATTCTGTTCCAGGTCATTCATCGAAGCCGGAATAAAGGGGGATGAAAGCGGCAGCGCCGCTTTTCAATTCTGCGCGAAGCGCGACCAGCTGCGCAGGTAGGTGTATCCCATTTTCAACTGATAATCGTTCTTGAGGTTTGCTGGCCATTTATCAACGTCACTTGCGAAGCCCAAATTCGCAGGGGTGCTGCTCAGGTCGTTGGCCTCAATGTGACCCTCAAGGTCAATTTCTTTACGACTGCCTTTTGATCCCGGAGCTGCATTCTCTTCATCTTTGATAGCGTCTGCGCCGAGGTTTGACTTGCTCGAGACGTTGGCGCGAGCATTTGGTGTGGCAGCGAGAAGAACATCCGGTGTGATGCCTTTCGCCTGAATGCTTCTTCCGTTCGGTGTATAATAGCGCGCGACTGTCATTTTCAGTCCCGCGCCATTGGGCAGCGGGATAATTGATTGCACGCTGCCCTTGCCGAAGGTGGGCATTCCCATAATTAGGGCGCGGTTGTGATCTTGAAGCGCTCCAGCAACAATCTCAGAAGCACTTGCGGATGCTTCGTTCACCAGAACAACCATCGGCATGTAGGGATGTGTGTGTCGTTTTGTTGCGTATTCGACTTCCTGGCGCGCACGATCACGCCCTACGGTCGAAACAATGATTCCAGAATCGAGGAAAAGATCTGTGACGCGCACGGCTTGATCGAGCAGACCACCCGGATTGCTTCTCAGGTCTAGAATCACACCATTGAGTTTGCCGTTGTTCTCGGCTTCGTACAGCCGAAGGGCTTTATCGACTTGTTCGCCGGTGTCCTCTTGGAAAACACCAACCCGCACATATGCGTAGCCTTTGGCCAAAGCCTGATGCACGACACTCGTGCTTTTAATGATTTCGCGGACAAGTTGAAGAGAGCGTGGTCGCGGCGTGACAACTTTGCCTTCAACAGTCTCGGAGACCCCCTGGATTTCAATTTTCACGCTGGAGCCAGGTAGTCCGCGCAGTTTGCTCAAAGCTTCGTCGAGGTTATTTTTATTGATTTGAATTGAGTCGACAGAGACGATTGTGTCGCCGGGTTGAATCTTGGCACGCGCGGCAGGCGAGTCAGGTACGACCTCAATGACCGTGAGTTTGCCCTTCTGCTGGGAGAGGACAACCCCGATACCTCCAAACTTTCCAGATGTGTCGTTGGTCAGCTCGCGGAGCTGCTGTGCTGGAAGATAGGCCGTGTGAGGGTCCAGAGAGCCAGCCATGCCTCTCAGAGCTTTTTCAATGAGGGCATTGCTTGCCACGGCCTTCTCGTCTACGTACATTGCTTCGAGCAAATGCAGCACCCTGCTGAATGACTCCAGCGATTCAAACTTTTTGTTCCTTGTTTGCAGAGCTTCTGCGGGAGTTTCTGGGCGAACCGGTGTCTGGGCTTTATCTGCATCGGGTTTATTCTGTGCCTGTTTCTGTTCGCTCAATCTTGGCGGTTCAGCTGAAATTGTGCGCGCCGGGAGGGTCAGGAGGAGGAGCAACCACGGGATGGAGCCTCGGAGACGAAGAAAACGGTGCATAGCTGACTCCACTTTTTTTTCCAATTGTGGCCGTCAGTTGTGTCGAGGTCAAGGGGTTTCTGAATTTGTTTCTTTCAAAAGACTAAACTGATTTTTAAACGATACCGATACGATCGCTAATGTGGGGGGCGGCAAGTGACTCAGCTGGTTATGCACAACATGCGTTTGTCGTTGTCATTTGTGGTGGCTGTCGCTTTCAGCACGCTGGTGCTTGCCTCCTGCGGTGAGCAAAACTCCCCGGTTCTTCAGGCCGTTTCGGGCAAGTCTGAGCAACGTACCGAGTCAGAGACTCTCAATGCCCGGGCTTCGAACGCCATTCGGTCGAGCAGTGGTGACGAAGTTGAGGGTGGTTTACAAGCAAGTAAGCGGCTCGAAGTCTTTTCTTCGCGCATTGAACCGCTCACTCTTCAAAAGGGCGGCTCAGCTAAAATCGTATTGCCACTCAGCAGTGATTTAAATTTCCGAGCAAAAATGCGCTCTGTTGCGTTTGTAAGCGATAGTATTGGACTGAAAGACTCTAACGTACAGGGCAAGGTGTTGAGCTTGGTCGTGGATGAGGATGCTGTTGAAGGGCGCCACGAAGGAAAAGTTGTGGTTCGATTCGAAAATGGCTCCGAGTTTTCGCAGCCGATTTCAATTACAGTGCTCCCCTGAGCATTCTGTAGAGATTCAAAAGAACTACGGGGGCTAGTTCCTCGGGGCGTTGGGTTAACTCAACGCTCAATGTTTTTTGTGCATTTTCTGCAAAGCGAGCGAAGGCCTCCTCGCCGATGCCCCGACCAAAAAGCTCATGTGAGGCCTGCTGTAAAGTTTTGCGCAGCATTTTGCGCCGCGCGCTGAAAAGCAATGCTGTGAACTTTTCGAAAGGTTCGGTTTCTTCAGAGGAGAGCAGAGCTTCAGTGCGTGGCAGGAGTTCCATCACGGCCGAGTCGACCTTCGGCGGTGGGACAAATGCACGCGCTGGTGCCACAAGCACTTGTTCGACTGCGCACGCCAATTGAATGCGGACAGACAAGCGTCCGTAGTCCTTATGGCCTGGGGGGCAGGCTAGGCGGTCGCCAACTTCTTTTTGTACCATGAAAATTCCGGCGGAGAAGCGTTTGTCGTGCTTCAGAAACCAGAACAAAATGTCACTTGTGATGTAGTAGGGGATGTTACCGATGCACAGAGGTGCAGACGTTAAAGTGGCGAGCAATTCACTCGCGTCAAAACGAAGGATGTCTGCTTCTATGACCCGGAATCGATCTGGGAATTCGACCCCCAGGCTGTTTTTTAGCCCTTGCACGGCGCGTTGATCTTTTTCTACTGCGTGCACAGTCCAACCTGCCTCGAGCAATTTCCGCGTGAGGGCTCCCGAACCAGGTCCGATTTCAAGGCACACCTGTGCCGATGTTTTTGCGTGTGTCTGTGCGCGAGCGATGATTTGAGCAAGAATGGTTTGATCGGCGAGAAAATTCTGCCCCAAGTTCTTTCGGGTCTCGAGCTCGAAAGAGAAGTTGTCGCTGCGGGCAATTTTGCTGTTTTTCTTCATTGCAGAAGTCTCATGAGGAATACGGATAGCGTGAGAATGGATGAGGTGAATTCATATTCATGCCTGGCAGAAATGCGTGCAGGGCGATCATGGTTGCATTGTCCGAACACAAACTCATAGGTGCGAATCTCACCTCGAGATTGGTTTGTTCGGCAAGCTTTGTGCGAAACATTTTGTTTGCAGCAACGCCCCCTGCAACTACAATGGAACGAATACCATGGTGGTCTTCAATTGCATTTTGCAGACGATCAATCAGCTGTCCGAGAGCTGCCTCCTGAAATGCATGGGCTATGTTTGCTTTGATGTTCTCGGGTAGACTTGTACCCTGAATTTTACCGACTGGATGTCCGAGTTGTCTGCGGACGGTATCGAGAACTTGTGTTTTAAGTCCGCTGTAGCTGAATCCGTGCCGGTTGGTTTTGTCGGTGAGAGCGGTTCTGAATTTGAATGAAGATAAATTCGTCGCAGCAGTCAGTGCGAGTTTCTCGAGGTGTGGTCCACCGGGATAAGGAAGTCCAAGCAGCTTTGCCACTTTGTCGAATGCCTCTCCGCAGGCGTCATCAGCCGTGCAGCCGAGCAAGGTGCGGTCTTTTTCGTTGTGCAGCAGGCTGAGGTGGCAATGTCCACCGCTCACGGTCAGTGCGAGTGCAGGGAATGTGGGGAGCTCAACGGGTAACCATTGGCCAATATCGTGAGCCGTGTTGAAGCTCCTCAGGAGGAGCGCCGGTGCAAGATGAGCATCGACGTGATTTATGCCCACCAGGGGTTTGTTGATTGCGAGCGACAAACCTTGGGCGAAAAGAGTTCCCACCATGAGCGCACCAATCAGCCCAGGCCCGAGTGTAACGGCAACACCATCGAGAGCATCGGCTGAAATACCTGCCTCGGCCATGGCCTGGAGCGCAAGTGGGGTTATTTTGAGAAGATGGTCGCGCGCGGCTACTTCGGGAACAACACCACCGAAAACAGCATGTGAGGTTTGGCTTTCAACAATATGCGAGAGAACCCGCACACGCTCGGGAGATTTAATCTGCCAGGCACCCTCAGTGAATGCGGCCTGGACTATTGCAACCGAGGTTTCATCACAGGATGTTTCCACGGCCAGCAGGGTCTTGATGGACACTTAGACTCCCAATCGCGCGAGCCGCTCCTTGGATGCTTTGCACTCTTCGCGATCCGGGAACAAACGCACGCATTCGCTGTAGAGAGCTTTCGCGGCTCTGAGCTGCTTCAAATACACACAGCTGTCGCCTGCGAGCAAGAGAGCCCGCGGCTTTCTCTCGAAGCTTGGATACTTCTCAATGATCTCCATAAGATCGATAGCGGCGCGGTCGTAATTTTGAAGCTGGAAATGGGCTTCAGCCCGAAACTCCATGGCCAGTGTTTTCATGGGTTCAGAGTTCGAGTTGCTAATCACTGTGGAAGCAAGCTTCACGACTTTCGCATAGTCTTTTTGCGCGTAGGCATTGCTCAAAACCTTAGCTAATTCGGCAGGTGTTTTGACTGTAAGCTTTTCCTTGGCCTTGGCTGGGTTGTCTTGTGATGCCTTTGCAATCAGCTCGGCTTTGGTCAGGCGCTTTTCGATTTTGCTTTGCCAATCTTCGATGTCGCTAAAGCGCGATGCAGCTGAATCGTCGTTAAGCTGCTTGGCGTTGAGTCCGCTGCTTGTGTTGCCGTCTTGAACCCGAGAAAACTTTACACGCAGCTCATCGATGGCTCCTTGGGTCATGGAGAGCTGTCTTTTGACTTCATCGAGATCATTTTTTGCCGTGAGATATTTACGACTCGATTCCTCGGAGGAGTTCTTTACGGCATCTACAGTGCGATCACGCAACTGGATTTGCTTTTCCATTTCCACCATGCGCACTTCGAAACTCTTAATTTGAGCGCGCAATTCTTCTTCGCGTTTGGAGGTCATGCAGCCGCTGCAAAGGAGGCCGACTGACACGATGGCTGTGAGCTTCAGGTCAGAAATCAAGCTTTTCTTGAGTGGAAAGGGAGAGCGGGAATTTCGACTCATAGGCTTATTTTTTCCTCGCCAGAATCAGGGCTGTCGTTTCATTATTGTTGCAAAGAGACCTTGAGACTTCTCACGCGATCAAATTACGCTCAATAGTCGGGTTCTTCAACTGAGGGCAAGGATTTTAAAATGAGTTTTCTCCAAAAAAGCAGATTTCTTGTCGATGCTCTCAATGCATTAATGAACGACGTGCGGGAACTTCCCGAAGCCATCCGCGGAAAAGATCCCGCTGCGCGCTCAAATTTTGAGGTCCTCTGTCTCTATCCTGGCGTGAAAGCAGTGATGCTGCATCGCTGCTCACATGCGTTGTGGCAAATGGAGGCAAGATTTCCCGCTCGTTTGGTGTCCGAGATGGGGCGTTTCTTGACTGGCATTGAAATTCATCCGGGTGCTGAGCTTGGACGTCGAGTGGTCATCGATCATGGTATGGGAACCGTAATTGGCGAGACCGCCATCGTGGGCGATGATGTACTGCTTTACCAAAATGTCACACTGGGAAGCACGCGCTCACGCCAGGGGCGTCGGCATCCTATTGTCGAACGCGGCGCAGTTATCGGTGCTGGAGCTACTGTTGTTGGTGCTGTAACTATTGGTGAAGAAGCAAAAGTGGGCGCAGGTGCCGTAGTGGCTCGGAATGTCGATTCGAACACCGTAGTGACCGGTGTTCCCGCTCTACCGCGCAAGCCACGCGAGCCCGAGAGTCGCACAGTAAACGATGCCGTTCCGTTGCGTGGGCGCTCCCACCGCCGTCGCTAAAACTTATTGAGCCGGTGCTTGCTCTGCGGGCTTATCGGGCGATGCGCCACCTTCTTCAGTCGGCTGCGCGGGGTCTTCGGCAACATAGTCGCTCGGCATATCGTAAAGAATCTTGATGTCCACGCGCCTGTTCATGCTCCGATCCTCTGCCGAGTTGTTGGCAGCAACCGGCTTGGTATCGGCAAATCCCGCTGCGTAGATTGTTTGGGCGTTGAATTGATGTTTGTCGATGAAATAACGAACAACCGCGGATGCTCGCGCTGAACTGAGCTCCCAGTTCGTCATGCCATTCATATTGAAGGGCAGGTTGTCGGTGTGGCCTTCCACACGGATTTGTCGTCCAATATTCTTAATGGAAAGAGCTACTCCATCGAGTGCATTTTTGGCTTCTGGGTTGAGTGTTGCTTGGCTTAGGTTAAAGAACTTGCGCGCAAGAAGAGTAATTCGAATACCGTCGTTGTCCCGGTTCACGAACACGACTCTGTCTTCGGGTTTTTGTTTCTGAGCTTCGGGAAAATCTTTGGAGCCATAAAGCCGTTCGCTGAGTTCCCGTTCGAGTTTCTGACTATCGGCCGCAATGATGGCGGCCATTTCACGTCGAGTGCGGGTTGTGACCTGTTCTCGGTTTGTGTTGCCCTTGGTAAAACGGAAGATACCTTTTTTCATATCGAACCCGCGCGGCACACCTTCGGGCATAGTTTCATCGTCAAACTCATTCGCAAAGGCCTTTTGAATTGAGACCTCAACTTTCTTTGCTTTCGACTTGTCGAGGTTGGCCATCGCATAAAGCACAACGAACAAAGCGAACAGAAGTGTCATCATGTCGGCGAATGCCACAAGCCAGCGTTCGTGGTTTTCGAATTCTGGGCATTTCTGTTTCTTTGCCATTCAACTGCCTTTCCGCGGATTTACCGAACACACTTGCGGCGAGGTGCTAACGTATTAATCAGCTCCGTGTCAGTGACCGTGCATGCCGCGCAGACGCTCAGCCAAAACCTTGGGGCTATGGCTCTGTGCGATTCCAAGCACGCCGATCATTGCCATTTCGCGCGCAATCTTCTTGTGATGGCACATGCGTTTGATTTTCTTTCCGCAGGGGAGTGCGAACAAGTTGGCGATCGCCACCCCGTAAATCGTTGCAATGAAGGCCGTCGCGATACCAGGGCCGATCGCGTCCGGGTTACTGAGGTTGGCCATCACCACCATGAGCCCCAACACGGCGCCAATGATTCCTACCGTGGGTGAAAAGGCTCCAGCGTCTTCCCAAAACTTTGCAGCAATTTCCTCTTCTTCATAAAGCAGGGCAATTTCACCCTCGAGAACTTCTTGGATGACGTGCGGCTCAGTGTTGTCCACGAGCATCTGGATGCCCTTGGCGAGGAACGGATCGGCGAGGTTTGCAACCTCTTTTTCAAGAGCAAGAAAACCGTCTTTACGGGCAAGTTGCGCAAGGCGTTCAACGTCGGTAATGAGTTGATCGACGTTGATTTGCGGTCCCTTCAGGAACAAGCCCAGCGATTTGAAGGAATGAATCATGTCGGCCATGGGATAGGCCACTGTCACCGCTGCAAGGGTTCCCAGTCCCACAATCATGGCCGCTGAACCACCCCACAGAGCCAAGATTGGCAAGCCCTTGAGCACAGCTGTTCCGAGAACCGCAACAATCCCAAAGACGGGTCCCAGAATACTGGTGAGCTCCATGTTTTTATCCTCCGGTCAAACCAAAGGAATCTTATCAGATTCCAGGTTCACTGGGGGTAGCGGTTTTGACACGCATGGGTGTTGTAATTCAGTCGCGGAAAAGGTTTCTCAGCACGAAGAAAATGTTCTCTTTGCGCTCGGCAAGGCGGCGGGAATAGTAGGCCTGCCAGTGTTCGCCATAGGGCAAATAGACGGTCATGTTGTGACCTTCGTTGGCGATTGTTTCCCAGGTTTTGGCGCGCATTCCATAGAGCATCTGGAATTCGTATCGCTCTTTTGGAACTGCCGCTGATTTGATTTCGTTTTTGCAGAATTCGATAATCCCATCGTCATGGCTGGCAATACAAACCCGGTTGGCCTCGCGCAGCAGTTTGGCCACGAGCTTTTTGTAATTCGACACGATCTCCGGCATTTTTTGCAGTGCGTGCTCAGGCGACTCTTTGTACGCACCCTTGCACAGGCGGAGGCGGCCATTGGCCCTGAGAACACGCTCGATGTCTTTTTCTGTGCGATGCAGGTAGGCCTGCAGCACAATTTCTGGCGACTTAAATTGTTGCGCAGCGGCCTCGTAAATGCGCAAGGTGCGTTCCGTGTAAGGAGTTCCTTCCATGTCGAGTGCAACGCGGTTCCCATGTGCATCGGCTTGGGCAAGGATGAGTTTCAGGTTGTCGACACAAACATCTTCGTTGATGTCGAGCCCGAGCATGGTGAGTTTCACAGAGACGTGTGAGTCAATACGACGCGCAGCAATCTCGTTGAGCATCTGAACGTATTCTTCTGTGCAGGTGCGAGCTTGTTCAAGACTGGTGATGTTTTCACCCAGCAGGTCGAGCGTGACCGAGATTTTTTTAGAGTTGAGCTGTGTCGTTTGTTCGAGTGCCTCAGCCATGGTCGTGCCCGAGACCCAGCGTTTGGCGTAAAAGGGTATTCCTGACATGGTGTCCTCAAAAGAGAAAAGACGCAGCCCAAAGAGACTGCGTCCTGTCATCTTCACCAAATGAGCAATCAGGTCAAGCCACTAAATTCGACCCTGCATGCCCAACATGAATTCAACGAGGCTGTTGCGGCTGGTTCGCATCTTTCAGGTCAGCCATGAGTTGGTTGATCCGTTGGATGCTCGACTTGATTCGCTCGAGTCTGGAGGCCAGCTCTTCGTCGCGGCGGCCGGTGAGCGATGCAGAGGATTGAGAGTCCTGGGACAGGTTGAATGTATCCTGAACTCCGCGCCGTTTGTCACCAATCATCGCCTTCTTCATGCGGAAGGCCTGGAGGTCAACGACCACAGCACCTTCTTCCTCATGCTGCGATGGCTGGTTGATATCGAAGCGTTCGAAAGTGTTGTTCTGCATGGCTCACCCCACCAATCCAGAGAGCAAATCTGAGTCGCGCTTGTTCCGGAGCCGGATCTCCGGGCGTGACTCGTTACTTGATCCGGTAACTCTTCAAGACGTTTTTGTTGGCCGACTCGCGTTCCTTACGGAGGCGCATTTGATTCGCCCGATTGCGTTCTGCGGCCTCTGAGAAGCTGCTTGTCGACGGTGTACCCGAAGATCCCACAGCCGACTTGTTCGTCTGGGTTGCCTCACTTGCCCGCGTCTGTGCCGCTGCTTTCGGAGCAGTACGACGTGAGAAGAGGTTGATGACGTTATCCATGTGAATGACTCCTTCAACCAAAGTGCTTTCGGATGCGCCCGGAGGCTACTGGCTCTCCCTTGCGGGAATGCCCTGTTGTGGGGTGAAGCAGGGTTCGTGCCAACTTCTCCGTGTCACAACCGGAAGCAGTAAAAACGGATGTTTATACCAACAAAACCACTGGGAGACTTGCAAAAGCCTCTGTAAAAAGAGTTTTCAGTGCTCACCAACGTTGGGGGTACGTAGCGAAAAATATCGACCCCTACAAGCAGTCAAGTTGAGTTTTTTTTTGTTCAGCAAGAGTGCATAAAATTTGGGGATTTTGTGGGAATTACAATCAACTGAGTGAAATTCTGAGGGTTGCTGCAACCACATCCAATTGCACAAAAAGAGTGACGAGATTTCCAGGATTTGCAAGCCAGCGGCTAAAATTGGCCACCTTCCGGAGAAAAGAATAGCGGCGTTCGAGCGGCAAAGATGTGAGAGATGTGCCGGTTGAGCCTAGTTTCCTGAAATTCCGGTCAAAAAATCCGGCGAACAGAACAAGGATTGAACTGCTCACGAGTAATTTTTCTGTAAATACAGACACATCTAATCTAACCAGTGAGTCCAGCCCACTGTTGGGGAGGATAAAGTGTGCAAGAATAAGTATGCAGAGCGTTGCTCCTGTATAGAAAGCTTCATTTCTACTCAGAGCGGGGCTCTCGGGGCGCTGAAACGCTCGAAAAGTGGTGAAACAAGATAAAAATACAAGCCAAATGCTCAACTCAGGCCTGAGGCGCCACAGCGTAGGTGGGATGCTCGTCGTCGCCACATACAAACACAAAACTCCCATCGCGCGCAGCGGCAGGTTGTTCAAAAATTGTATTTGCGAGAGCTCAGAGCGAGCTAATTTCCTGCTGAGAGCCCACAACCGCACGCGGCTGCTGTGTTTCTGGGTGTCTTGCAGCCGATTCAAAGGAAAGATTAAGGTCTGGCTGCCCGTGCGACGCACAACTTCCTGTTCCCAAGCCTGCATGCGTGACCAATCCATGGCCAATCCCGGCAAAATGGCAGCCCGCAAAAAAACAATGAGTGCCGTTGTTAAAGGCAGAAACAGCATTTCTTGACGAAACGTGTTGGGAAGTGAATCTGCAACAAGAGTCGAGAAAAGAGGCAGAGCCGCAGCTACGCCCACAGCTGCCGCAACAAGTCGCACCGGCGGGAGAACAGGCGAGCCAAAGGATAAAAACAGCATCCAGAAGAGGGTGCGTAGCTGGCGTGCAATGGAGACAATCCATTCAAGTGGGGCACACGTCAGGACAAGCCCCAAGAGGATGGTGGCCAGCCACGGCAAATTCATTTCAAGAACTGGCATTCATTCAATGTTTTTCTTGAACCATCTGGGCTTTTAACGAGATTTTCGTCGCGTGAGAGGATTGCGGGAGGGTGGTTTTTGGCTTCAAAAAGCGTCACTCCGCAGTGTGGACAGGAGACCTTTGTTTCAGCGACGGGAGCCTGCCCTTCCTCAAAAGCGATGTGAAAACGGCGGCGGCAGATGGAATTGTCGATTTCCACCTTTTTATAGGTTGGCCCGGTGTGCGTTGCAGAGTTCATCCTGACTCCTTCACTCATGGTGTTTGAAGATTGGTAACTCACTTCGGGAGCCCTTTCAATCCGGCTTGGTTGTCGGAACCGATTTGAACGGGTTATATGGTTGCCACTGGTTTTAACTGTCCGAAGGAGGATGAGCTATGACGAAGGGGTTGCTGAGCGGAAAGCGCGGCATTGTTTTTGGAGTTGCGAACAACAAGTCGTTGGCATGGGCTTGCGCACAGGCATGCGCGGCCGAAGGAGCCTCTCTTGTTTTCAACTATCTTGGCGCGGCTCAGGAAAAACGCCTCAACGAGCTCATGAGTGAAATCCCAGGAGCCAAGGCCAAGAACTGTGACTTGGGCAAAGACGAAGAACTCGAAGAATTCTTCCAATGGGTGCGCACGCAGTGGGATACCATCGATTTTGTGATCCACTCGGTCGCATACACTGATAAAGAATGTTTGAAAGAACCATTCATCAATACCTCGCGGCAGCAGTTCACATCAACAATGGATATTTCTGCGTTCACACTGGTGGCTGCAGCGAAGCACGCTGCTCCTCTGATGCGCAATGGCGGCAGCATTATATCCATGTCATACTACGGTGCCGAAAAGGTTGTACCTAACTACAACGTGATGGGGGTGGCCAAGGCTGCTCTAGAGGCATGCAACCGTTACCTTGCTGAGGATCTGGGTCCTCAAGGAATCCGGGTGAACTCCATCAGTGCAGGTCCGATTCGTACACTTTCTTCGAGTGCGATCCCGGGAATGAGAAATATGCTGGACTACAGCCAGAAGTTTTCTCCCCTGCGCAGAAACATCACGGGTGAAGACGTTGCTCGCTCCGCGCTCTTTCTTCTCTCAGACTTGGGTTCGGGTGTAACCGGCGAGACTTTGCACGTCGATTGTGGCTATCATGTCATGGGAATGTTCAGGGAAGAAGCACAGACTGCCGGAGAGTCACGCTGACTCCCTGCGCTGAGAGGACAATGGATTGTTGACTCGCTTTGATCGTTTGATTTTCTCGGAAATCTTGTCGCTCACTATGGTCATTCTGGCCATACTGAGCACGGTGATGTTCCTTTTTAGGCTCCTCTCATTGACCGACTACCTGGTGCTCACCCAGGACGGTATCTTCTCGCTCCTGATGTTCGTTATTTTTGTGATCCCCAATATTTTCAAGCTCACTCTGCCGTTGTCGTTACTTTTTGCTTCGGCCATCGTAGTTGTGCGTATGTCGGGCGATCGGGAATCAGAGGCCTGGATGGCCTCTGGTGTAAGCATCTACCGGTTTTGTCGAGCCCCTTTTGCTTTGGGAGTCGTCTTTGCCATTATTGCTGCCGCCAGCGCTCTCATTATGGAGCCCTATGCTCGGCAGCAGTGGCGTAAGTTTAAATGGATGCACGCCAGAAAAGGTGTTGAGGCGCTCCTTGAAAACCGACTTCGCGAAAAGACCTTCGTTTCAGATCTTTTTCAGGGCGGCAGTAACAAAATCGCACTTTACGTCGATCGTATTGAGCGTAACCGAAGTTCCTTCAAAGGAGTGTTCCTGGGTATCAACGGAGATAAGGGCGAGGGCGATTCCCAAATTCTCACCGCAGAGTCAGGGCAGCTCATCAAAGACACCACAACGGGGAGTTACGATTATGTCTTCGAACTCCGCAATGGCCGACTCCATCAGCCTTTGGGAAGTGGTTCTTGGAATGTTATTTCCTTCGATAATTTCAAAATCTCGCTCGTGAATATGTTCCAAAAGCAGTTCGAAATTGGTCAATTCGATGCCAACGACATGCGTTCCTACTATCCGGAGATGTACGTCGACGAATTACGCAAGTTGCGTGAACGCTCGGATTGGGGAGCAAACCAACGCTCGGTTCGCGATCACACATTCTTCTATGAGCAAATTGTTGTCCCGCTCTCTTGTCTCTTTTTTCCGGTCATTGGAGTTTGTTTGGGGCTTCAAGATCCGCGCAGGAAGGCGAGTTTTGCTTACCTTGGTCTTTTGGTCATTGTTTTTCTTTTTTACGCACTGATTATGCTCGGGCAGCAATTGGCGGTTAAATTTGTGCTCGAGCCCGAGGTTTCACTCTATCTACCGTTGTTGTCTATTTTCGCGCTTATGATTGGAGTTTTAACCTGGAGGCTGCGGCATCCGCCATCAACGCCATTTCTTGAGTTTGTCGCTCAGGAATACAGAACCCTTTCCTCCGCTCTCAGGAGGAGGAATGTATGATTTTCGCAAGATATCTCCTCAAAGAGTTCCTCAGACTTTATCTTGGCATATGTTCGACCTTTCTATTTGTGTATTGTATGATTGATTTTCTCGAGAAAAACACCCGCTACTTTCCTAAGTACGGAGCCACCTGGCTGGTTATTTTTGAGTATTATCTGGTTCAGACTCCGAAGATGTTTGTCGACATTAGCCCGTTCTCGGTCATGTTTAGCGCAATTATTACCACCTGGATCTTTGCCCGCAGTGGTGAAATCTCTGCTCTTCGGGCTGCGGGTCAATCCATTCGGAAAATTTGTTCGCCGATTCTGATTTTCAGTTTTGCGATTGGCATGACGTGTTTTCTGATCTCAGAGTTCATCGTTCCGGAGGCCATGCTCCGTTTGCAGAAGGTGGAAACGGTAAAGATCGAGAAATCAGAGCTTTCGCAAATGTTTCTTGAGAGCCAGTGGGTGCGGGGTGAGGGCAGCATTCTTCACTTCAAGAAACTGAACCAGCTCGAACGTACACTTATCGATCCCGAATATATCGTGCTCCACAATCGCAACGAAGTAGAACAGATCGTTTTTGCGCGTAAGGCTGTTTTCGACCAGAAGCGGGATGTATGGAGTCTCGTTGATGCGAGGGTCAGCACATTCAGTGAGGCGGGTGAGTTGCTTTCGACGGAAAAAGTCAGCGCCTTCCCAACAAACGTCGCCTCACAGCCGCCGAAACTTCTGCGTGAGGGAGTCTCCTCCGATCTTGTGAGCTATCGCGAGCTGCGTCGGGTTTTGTCGGAGAGTCGATCGTCTGGTGGTGCAATGGCCAGCAGAGAGGCCGACCTCTATCAAAAGCTGAGCTCACCGTTTGCCAATCTTTTATTTGCGTTCTTCGCACTGCCGTTCGCCTTGCGCCGTGAGCGGCAGGCAGATACATATATCGGAATTGTTGTGTGTCTTCTGACGGCGGCAATGTATTCGGGTGGGTCTGCCTCACTTCGCACCATGGCGGTGTCTGGCAGTGTATCCCCTTATTTGGCGGCTTGGTGCCCACCTTTATTGTTCCTGTGTTTCGGAGTCATTCTTATGCTCCGTGTTGATCGGAGAAGTTGATGAAAGATTTGCATTCCATTCTGAAGGCTGTTTCGCGCGGAAAAATGGACGTCGAGCGCGCGGCTGGGCTCATCCAAGAACTGTTCGAAGCTTCTCAGAACTTTGATTCCGAGCAGCAGCCTTCTGCGCCGAGAGCCTCCTTGAAGAAGGGCGCTAGGCGTGGGTTCAGCAAGGTCACGGGTGCAAAAACATCTGTCGACGCTGCGCTCACACAGCTGAGCGAACGTGTTGGCTTTGGCACTCTTCTCAAACGCTCGCGTGAACTCAGCCGGAAAATTGAATTTCGCCCCGAGCACTCGGGATTTGATGCACAGCTTTCAGTCTTTAGTTCCGTTGAAGTGAGTTCCGATAGTGTTGCCGATGGCAACAACGTGACCGGTTCGCAATGGAAAAATGCCGCCTTTATCGATATGGCCGAAGTGCATCGGAATCAGTTCACGATTTCACAAATCTCCAATTTCAGCTGCGCGCGTTCGAACTTCTCTTCAAATGAGCTTGGGCTCGCTCGGCTATGTGATGTCACGGTGAGTGAGTCGCGTTTTGAGCATAACCGTTTGTCGCGCAGCCAATGTTTAGATGTTTCGCTGACTGAATCCGATTTCACCCACAACAGGTTGTTGAAGTCTGAACTCAGTGGTGTGGTTCTCAATGCCAGTCGGGTTGCAAATCTGGTCTTGAACAGCTCCCGCTTCCAAGAGTGCGAATTCGACCAGTCGGACATTCAGGGTCTCAAGTTTGAGAACTGTAACTTCGAGGAGTGTCGTTTCAGCAATTGCGAGATTGTTTCCACCGAGCCGGCCATTTTGGAAGGCCTCAAGGTCAAAGGGAAAATATTTGAGGGTCTGCGGAGTGTGGAAGATTGGCTGTCTGCTCTTGAATACAAGCCCAGTCAGGAACACAATGCGCACCGCTCTGCGGAAGGCTCACAGGGGCGCAGGCCGCATCGCCGGCAACGCCATCCTCGGGACAAACGTTGAACAAGGATTATCAGTCACCTCTCCACGAAAGGGTATTCTCCATGACGATTCGAGTTGGCATTAATGGTTTCGGACGTATCGGTCGCTGCGTCACGCGTGCGCTGCAGAGCAACAAAGACGTCGAAATCGTTCTCATCAACGATCTCACCAACGCAGCAACTCTTGCGCACCTGCTAAAATACGACTCCGTTCATGGCACCGCTGCTGCTACTGTTGAAGCACGTGAAAATGCCTTGGTTGTTGGTGGGAAGACGATTCAGGTTACGGCTATTAGCAATCCTGCCGAAATTCCTTGGGGTCAAAACAAGGTTGACGTTGTGCTTGAGTGCACAGGCCGCTTCACTAAGGGCGAAGAATGTGCAGCGCACATCCGTGCAGGTGCACGCAAGGTTATTCTGAGCGCTCCAGGTAAATCGGTCGATAAGACCATTGTTATTGGCGTCAACGACAACGAGTACAAGTTGGCTGAGCACAATATTGTCAGCAATGGCTCATGCACGACCAACTGCCTGGCTCCTGTGGCTCTCACAGTTCATGAGGCGTTTGGAATCCGCAAAGGTCTGATGACCACAATCCACTCCTACACAAACGACCAACGTATCCTCGACCTGCCGCACTCGGACATGCGTCGTGCACGCGCCGCTGCGCTGAGCATGATTCCCACCAGCACAGGCGCTGCAAAGGCTATTTCGGAAGTTATTCCTGCACTCAAAGGCAAGCTTCATGGTTTTGCTGTGCGCGTGCCGACACCAAACGTGTCACTGGTTGACGTTACTTTTGAACTCGAGAAGCCAGCAACAGCTGAGCAAATCAATGCAGCTCTGAAGGCTGCAGCTGAAGGTCGTTTGAAGGGTGTTCTTGGTTACAGCACCGAGCCATTGGTGAGCTGTGACTTTAACGGCAGCCCGCTCTCGAGCATCGTGGATGCCGAGTACACCACTGTTATCGGCGACAACATGGTCAAGATCCTCTCCTGGTACGATAACGAAATGGGCTTCAGCAACCGCATGGTTGACCTCACGCGTCTTGTTGCAACGGGCAAGCGTTAATTTCTGCAGGCTCTTGTTAGAGCTCGTGGTTCGTTGAAAAAGGGTGCTCCGTGTGAGCGCCCTTTTTTGTTTGGAGGCGCGCGCGTCCGTACCAATAGCGTCGGTCGTTTTTCCGGCTCAATGCCGAGAGTGCAATTTTTTCCAACAAGTCGCCATAGCTCAGGCCGCCGGCCTCGGCCATTTTTGGTAGCACACTATAATAGTGGGAGAGTCCTGCCAGCGGATTCGCTTCGAGCAACAGGGGGCATCCTTCAGCATTCATTTTCCAATCAAAGCGAACGAAGTCATCGAGACCCACGTGCCTGCTGAGAGACTCCATTGCACTCACAATGGTTTCTCGGTGTTGTTCGTCGAGTTCCGGGAACAATACTTTTTCCTCCATGGAGTCTTTGCTTTTGTTGGCTAGTCCATACACACCGTCAGCAACTTCGATTTCGGCAATGGGAAGAGTGATGACTGGGTTTGCGCCGATGAAGGCCGACGTGAGCTCTCGGCCGGGCAGATGCTCTTCAACAAGGACACCCTCCGGAAATTGTTCCAGCAGTGAGCGGCAAGTTTGGTGAGTTTGATTCGGAGTTGAGCCGAGTGAGTGCCGGGCATCAATACCCATGCCGGAACCTTCGCAGTCTGGCTTTATGAAATGAGGACGATTGAGCAGCGACGTAGGGAGCTGAAGAATATCGTCGGTGCAGCGGATGAGGTGGAAATCCGGAGTTGGAATTCCAAGAGCGCGGCACATCAGCTTGAATGTGCTTTTTCGCATGGCGACACACTGTGCAAACGGATCGCTGCCAATGAAGGGTATTCCGCTCATTTCGCACAAGGCAGGAATCCAAGCTTCACGTGAGGGAGTTCCCCAACCTTCAACAAGCGAATGCACCAGTTCGAACTTCTGAAAGTCCTCACTCCAACGAGACAGGAAAAAATTGTCTAGTGGAAGACGGGTGACCGCGCATCCGAGCTGCTCCCAAGTTTCAGCAATCTTATCGATCGTCTTTCGGGTTTCCCATTCAGCTTCAGCTTCAGTGGGAAAAGGATGCTCCGCAGAGCGGATCAGTTTTTCAGGTTTGTCGAAGACAAGCGCAATTGAAATGTTAGCCAATGGCAATGTTTTTTTTGTGGTCATGTGATCTCCTGTGCTCATGTGGACGCAGTGTGATCGGTTGAACAATTTTCTTTGCACGTTGCAATCTTGACATCAAATGCCTCGCTGCCTGTATCGACGCAGGAATAAATTGCGACCCATCACCGATCAAAAAAATATGAAAACTGATCACTCGAATGCTACCAATTTTTTTCTTCGTAGTTTATCATCCAAACAGATCGATTTCGGATTCAGCCGAGAATTCACTTGAAAGGAGAATGCAATGGCAGAAGTTAAGAAGGCAGCAGCGAAGAAACCTGCGGCTAAGAAGGCAGCAGCGAAGAAGGCAGCAGCGAAGAAGCCTGCAGCTAAGAAAGCGGCAGCTAAGAAGCCTGTAGCCAAGAAGGCAGCAGCCAAAAAGCCAGCAGCGAAGAAGGTTGCCAAGAAGGCAGTCGTCAAGAAGGCAGCTAAGAAACCAGCTGCCAAGAAGGCAGTGAAGAAAGCTGCCAAGAAGGCAGTGAAGAAAGCTGCGAAGAAGGCAGCGGCAAAGAAGCCTGCGGCAAAGAAAAAGGCTGCAAAAAAGGCTACGCGCAAGGCTGGTAAGAAGGCCGGAGCTGCAAAAAAGTCCGCAGCTCCCAAGAAGCGCGGTCGTCCAAGCAAGCTTGAGAAGCTCCGCCAGACCATTCGTCGCGGTCGTCCACGCAAGGGCTCTGCGAAGTCTGACAACGGCGCAATGGCTGAAGGCGGTCAGCTCTGATTTCCTCAGTCGCCTGAACGGTGTATTGAAGCCTGGCACTTTTTCACCATGAAGAGGAGCCAGGCTTTATGCTTTTGAATGATCAACATCTCCGTAACAATCGTGATTGGGTCACCCGTCTTCTCAACTGGTACGACCTCAACAAACGCGATTTTCCATGGCGCAGAAAAATTTCGGTTTATCACACGTGGATTTGTGAGGTGATGAGCCAGCAGACGACCATGGCCGTTGTTGTTCCTCGTTTTGAAGCCTTCATTGAGCGCCTTCCTACACTCGCAGATCTAGCAACGGTTGGTGACGATGTATTGCGGGAGCTCTGGGCAGGGCTCGGCTATTACGCCCGAGCACGCAATTTGCGCGCAGGAGCCTCTTATATTGTGAGCCAAAGGGGTGGCGAGTTTCCGAGTTCGTACGAAGATTGGCTCAAGGTGCCCGGTGTAGGTCCTTACACGGCCTCCGTCATCTCGAGCATTTGCTTTCTGCAGCCCAAAGCCTGTGTCGATGGAAATGTTGTGCGCGTGGTTGCGCGCCTTGCGGCCTGTCATGGGACTGAGCTGTGGAGCGACGATGGACGCACTGCCATTCAGAATCTCGTCGACACCGTGATTCTAAAAGAGCGTCCCGGAGATTTCAATCAGGCTATGATGGAGTTGGGTGCAACGCTTTGTCAGAAGAAATCACCCGACTGTGGTAGGTGCCCCGTTTCTTCAAGCTGCCAGGCATTTGCATTAAGTCAGGTTGAACAGTGTCCGCCCAATAAGCCGCGCAAAGATTTTGTCGACGTTGAGCTACTTGCTCTGCACCTGTGGCGTGCTTCTGTGGAGTCACACGGCTACTCGGAATTGTTCCTCGCGGAGCGGCGCTCTGGTTTCCTTGCGGGTACTGTCGGCTTCCCGCTGCTGCGATGTGAGCCTGGCAAAACTCCCGAAAATTACCTCGAGCAATTTTCGAAGAGTTCGTTTTTTCGTTGTGTAAAATTGGAAAAAGTAAAAATCTCCCACACCATCACGCACCACAAGTTGAGTCTGAACGTGGTCACGCTCGAATTGGGCGACAGCTATACTCTGCACGAGGCACTGGATCCGAGCCTGGTACATTTGCTGAATCAACTGTCTATTTCGCTCAATCGTCCGCTTTGGGTGTCAAAAAACCACGCTTCACGGAGCGTCGCTTCGTCATTGGATCGCAAAATCTGGGAAAAAATTTCCTGATTGTTCCACAACGAGCCAATTTCATTTCAGAAGTAAACCGTTTAGCATCTAAGACACGAGCTGCGCGACGTCTTTTTGAGGGGACAATCGATGGGAACCTCGTCCAACATACTTTCTCCGTACATCAATGGTCGATTCCTGCAGTTGAACAGGCCGGAACGTATCTTTCACACCCAAAATCCCGTTAACCCGGGCGATGTTCTTGCTGTCACCGGATGGAACAAAGACTTGGTTGGTGAAATCGTTGAAGCAGCCAAGCGCGCGCAGTTTCAATTTGCAGCGCAATCGCTTTCGTCGCGGATGCAATTTGTTAATGCTGTGATTGCCAATTTGCGGCAGTCCTCAGAGGAAATGAAGAGCCAAATGATGCTCGAACTCGGCCGTTCTCGTTGGGCTGTGGAGCGTGAGTGGGAATTGTGCGAGGAGCTCTTTCGTCATTTACCACGGTATTGCTCCGACGAACTTTCGCCCCAGAAATCTGAGCTTGGGTGGAGCTGGTCGTTTGCTCCGGTGGGTCTCATTCTGGTGAGCAGCAACGTAGCGCTACCCGTTTACACCGCACTCTATAGCGTTCTGACCTCAATTGCTGTGGGCAATGCAGTGGTGTTTCGGCCTTCAGCTCATTGCCCTCTTTCAGCGTCGCTGATTGCAAGTTGCTTCCACCAGGCATCGCCTGTGGCAGGTCTCTTGCAGGTTGTTTATGGCGACCTTGAGGTGTACCGGCGGCTCGTGCTCTCGCATCAATTTGACACAATTTTCTACACGGGTGGCGAGGAATCTCTCGAGCAGCTGCGCCGAGATATGTCCACCGACCAAAACGTGCGCCTTGTTCTTTGTGGTGGTGGAAAGAATGCAGCCATTATCTCTGCCGATGCCGACATGGATTCTTCCGTGAGTCATGTTCTTCTGGGAGCGTGTCTCGATGCAGGGCAGCGGCTCGAATCCACCGGCCTTGCGTTCGTGGATCGCCGCATTGCAGATGCTTTCGTTGAGCGCTTCGTTCGAGCCGTGAAGCAGATGCCTATCGGCGTGAAGAATCAGCTCTCCGATGCCTCGCAACATGTGATGGGGCCACTCGCTAGCCAAACGTCTTGGGATCGCTTTTTGCGTTTTCAGGGAATTGCTGCGCGCGAATCGAGAGAAACTCTGCGTTGGGGTAAGGCCATCGATAATCCCGGTGGTGGATACTTCGTGTCGCCCGGCGTGCATTTGATTGATTGCGACAAAGTCAAAAACAGCGTCTATGCATCGAACGCTTTCTTTGCGCCTGACGTGGCTATTGTTCCTGTAGACAGCATCGATGAAGCTGTGTCGTGTATCAATGAACTCGCCAGTGCGCGCTCGGTTTCCGTGTTCTCGCAGAACGAGGGCACGGCAATGAACGTGCGCCGTCATTGCGTTGCACCCTTGGTTTTGAATGCTCAACCCACCACCCAACTGCATCCGCTGATGCCCACCATGGGGCGTGGCAAAGCAGGCAATTCCTGCGTGATGGGGCTGCGGTTCTTGAAGCACACAGTTTACCCACAGACTCTCAATATGAATCCGCCTCCTGTGACCTCACCCGTGCCTTCGTCCGGTTCATCTGCAAAAAGAGGTGTAGGTGTTGGCAAGCTGGTCTCGGTTCTATTTGCTTTGTTGTTGCCGATGTTGGGTTTGATGTCACAGCAGGCAAACGCAGCGGACTACCGTAAGTCGGTTGAAGGCAACGAAGTTGTCAAAGGTAAGTTCTATCCCAAGTCGGGTCGCTTCCAAATCAATGCCGGGGGTGGTGGTCTCATCAACCAATCATTCATCAATACATTTCTTGTGGGTGGTGCGCTGACCTATCACTTTCAGGAATGGCATGCGATCAACTTTGAAGTTTTTGCAGGCATTTCGTCCGACAAAGCTGACCGTACCTGTATTGAGAACTTTTATCTTGATGAAGACTACGCAACCGCAAGCGGCTCCAACATCAAACCTCCATGCCCGTTGAAGGAGCCAGTTCTCAAGAATGCTGGAGCAATTCCTGTGGGTGCCGGAACACCTCCTGACGCAGACAAGAGGGGCGGCAAAGATGATGCTTACTATGGTAGCCGCGCACCTTTCGCCAAGAACGCAGCCTACATGCCCATTCGAGAGCTCACCTTCCTGGGTGCAGCGAACTACCAGTGGACTCCCGTTTATGGAAAGTCGTTGTTCTTTCTTTCGCAGGTGCTCTATCTCGACTTCTATCTGAATGCGGGTTTGGGTTTGGCTATGTCCAACTTTTTTCCGCTCAAAGATAAAGTTGAAGATCCCGACGGTAACCTTAAACCCATGAAAGAAGTCGGTACCATTGACGATAAAAAATATGGAAAGGAAGGGCGTCCTGCTCCACAAAGCCAAACAAGCCCGATGGGGACATTTGCGATTGGTAGCCGCTTCTATATGGCGCGCAGATATCTTCTTGATGTCCAATTGAAGAACTACTCGATTATCGGTGAGAACGGTCAAGGCGGAAGCGACTTCACTGCTCCTTTTGCGCTTTTGGGTGGTATCGGAATTCTCCTCTGATGCCTGTGCTCTTCGTTCCCCCGACACAGGTCATCCCCTTCGATGCCGAGCGCCTTGTCGAGCAGCGCAAGGCTATGGATGAGTTTCGCGCACAGGCAGTCGCGCTGTGGCAGACCAAACCGCAAGATGAAATCAAGACAGGAGGCTTCCGTCGCTCGAGGAGCTACGAGTGGAGTGAGCCTTTCGATGCCATTTTGCAAACTTTTTATATTTATCCAACCGGACTCGCACAGCGCACCGGTGAAGTTGCCCAGGTGGCTGCTCTCTTTAAAAAGGACTCTTGCCAACTGCTCGGCAGCGCAGTTGTTTGGGGCACTGAATGGGTGAAAGCGCTCCCTTCAGGGGAAGCTCAAAACGAGCTGAATCGGCTCAAGCAAGCGTCTGCGCGCAAATTCGAAAACGCGAAATCGCCTATTCGTTTGAGCACCGCAGGCTACGGCTATTGGGACACGACTCTCGCATGGATTTCGGAAGCATATGTGGGCGAGAAGTTGGCAGGTGAAGGCCTCATCGTGCACTCGGATCTTGTGGGTGTGGTGTGTGCCAAGGAATCGAAAGGAGCCTTGCCGGGTGCAACCGCGAGCGAGCCGCTTCTAAAACGAGGGCATAGGCAAGTGCGAATCGTTCTGAGGGGCACAAAACCAAAACAGCCCGAGCGCTGGCCAATGGTTGAAGGTAAAGTTTCTGTCCTCGCGCTTCCATTGAATACATCGATCTCTGCACTCAAACCTGTCGAACTGAAACAGGAACCATTCGCGCCGAAGAATCTTGCTGCAGGAGTGCTGACACAAGTGCAGCCCGCACTGCATGTTCTGAACGAAAAAGAGATTAAGGTGACTCAGAGGCAGGGGCGTTTTGCGACAGTTGAGAGAGGTCTCGCTTATGGCTTGCGGATTGGAATGCATCTGCTTGGACCCGACGGAGCAAAGTTACATGTGATTCGCTTTGATAACCGTAATGGCTCAGCAGATGCCGCAATACTCCTGATCCGCAAGGAGTCAAAAGAAAAGCCCCTCGCTGAAGGGGCAATTTTGCAGGTTGATTCGACACAATATCCAACCAAGTGATTTAGTCGAGTTTACCGGGGCGTGCGCGCACTGCGGTCGCTGCAGAGTTTGCTTGGGACTCAGCACCCGTTGCCGCAGGAGCTTTCTTGCTTCCTAGAAGGGGCAATCCAAGCTGCACCCATTTGGTTTGGTACTCCTTGTCAACGCGCAGGTTCTCCAAATCCGAATCAGACACGGCTTGATCGCGTAGCTCCTGGTTCATGAACAGAGCTGTCTTTAAACTTTCGTAAGCCTCAGATTTTCGTCCGAGCAGACTCAGCAGGCAAGCCTTGTTGTAATGATATGGGGCATGGTCGGGCTTCTGCCGGATTGCTGTTTCATAATCTTCCAGAGCAACCTCGTAACGCGTCGATAGGTACGAGGCATGGCCGCGCGCCGAGTAAAGGTCGTCGCGCTCAGGTGCAAGTGCAATTGCAGAGCTCAGATGTTCAACTGTTTTCTGATAGTTTTTTGAATCTGTGGCGATGATGGCCAAGGCCAAGTGTGCATCTTCAAGAAGTGGGTTGCTCGAAACTGTTTTAAGTAATGATTCGGCAATGAGGTAGAGCTGCTTTTCTGTTTTGAATGTTTCAATAATCTGGTTGACCCGTGCTTCGTTGTTTACGCTCAGGGCAAGAGCTCTTTCCGCGTGAATTTTCGCTAAATTCGTGTCTTTACTATTCAGGTAAGCAAAAGCTGTGTGCGTCTCGACGAGTGCTTGCGAGTCGATGCCCAAGGTTTTCGATTGTCTAACAACATGTCCTAAGGCCTCCAAGCGTTGACTCGCCTCTTTCGCCATTCCCAAATCCCGGTACTCAATGATCGCAAGTTGAAGTTGACTTTCGAGATTGTTCCCAAGCTCAATGGCACGTTGAAACGCGGCTCGAGCTTCATTCCATTTTTTCGCAGTTGCATAAGACATTGCAGCGCGGTGCCAAAGCCAACGGTCGGGATAAATGGATGCGAATTTTGCAATAGCTGCAGCGCTCGCTTCTTCGCCCACAGATTTCACAATCGCATTACCAATCCAGGGCGAGAGCTCCTGCAGTGAGTACCCCTTGGCGATAGCATCCTGAGCAGAGGTCAATGCCCGTTCCGGATCCACTTCGGCCCACAAACGAGCCTCGAAAGCCAGAGTTTCGATATGATTTGGGAACTCTTTCTTAGCACCGGAATAGAGTTTGAAGGCTTCCGTTTGTCTTCCAATAGTCAACAAAACTTCCACCCCAAGGTAGTCACCCAGGGGGCTTTGGGGCTCGAGTTCTTTTACGAGCTCAGCCATTGCTGCCGATCTCTGCAAGGCCGAAATACCTGTACGTCCGAGCGAATACTCGGTCAGCCAAAGGCGTCCAAGTTCTGCATACGCATCAACACACTTCCGGCACTTGCGAGTTGCTTCAATCAGTGCCTGCTCTGCGAGAACGCGCTCTTCGGGGATTGCATTGGCAATTAACTCACGCGCGCGATCCACAAGCTTGCGCGCGGCGAGTTTTGCAGAGGCATCAACTCCTGGAGAGGCCTTTTTCGGAGGCTCCGCATGAGCGAATGTCGGTTTTGCGGTCATTGCGACAAGAAGTCCCAATGCGCAAAGCTGGAACGTCCTCCGAATAGCTCCCACAGACACCTCGTAGGTCTCGGAACCGAAAACCCCAGGAAAACCTTCCCAATCGGGCTCTATTCCGACCATTTGAGCTATCGTCACAATCCTCAATTTGCTAAAGGCTGTTTTGCCGCAGCCCATCCAAAACCGCCAAAGGTGAGTCGATGAATCTCCTGGTCTCCCTCGTACTGGAAATGTACTGGTTTCTTCTCAGATTAACGATAAGGCCATTAATTCAGGGACTTGATGCGATCGATGGGGAGCTCAGTGACGGCAAAATCCCCGTGTTTGCTGTGGCGCACCACACCATTCTGCTCAGTGCACTGGCTTACCGGGGGCGTCCTGCCACACTGCTCGCGAGTTTGAGCAAAGACGGGGAGCTCGCCGCGGGTTTTCTTCGCAAACGAGGCTTTAAACTCGTGCGCGGTTCATCGAGCCGCGGGGGAAAAGAGGCTCTGGAAAACCTACTTAGTGCCATAGCCCAGGGGAATCCGATCGCCATTACCTTCGATGGGCCGCGTGGACCCCGGCTCAAGCCCAAAGCAGGAATTGCGGTTTGTGGCTGGCACACCAGCGGTTCGATTTTTTTCCTCAAGCACACCCTCGAACCCAGCCGTTGGTTCCCCCGTGGAATCTGCGTGCATCTTAAATCCTGGGACAGATTCATTTTGCCTTTGCCAGGGTGCCGATGGCGAACGGAGTTTGTCAGGATTGAGCTCCCCGAAAAAACAACCCACTCCCGTGAGGAGTGGGTGGATTGTGCCCTCAATTCAATCGCAGAGCACGCACGTTCGGCCTACGCTGAATATTGACCGTATCAGTGACCGAAGCCTGCAGCGCCGAGGTCAGGGCGACCGCCCATTCCCTCGGGGGTAACGCGTTTTTCAGTCTCGCCAAAGTGGCAATAGACAACGTTGCGGCCGTTGGCTTTTGCCGCGTAGAGACATTTGTCCGCACGCGCAACAGCAAGGTCGCGGGTGTCGTTGAAGTCGGTAATCATCGTTACACCAACCGACGTACTGACCGGTATGCGCTTGCCCTCGAAAATATATTCATGTTGTTCAATTGCTACGCGGAATTTTTCCGCAACAATACAACATCCCTCGGCTGTACCTCCGAATACGGCTGCAAGAATTTCCTCGCCACCGTATCGTCCCACAATGTCTGTCTTGCGCGAGACAGACAGCAATAGTTTTGCAGTCTCTACGAGCACGAAGTCACCAGCCTGATGTCCATAGGTGTCGTTGATGCTCTTGAATTTATCGAGGTCGAACATCAGAATTCCAACCGCAGGGGGCTGGTTGAGCTCCTTGGCTTTGGCCAGGGCTTCGTCGATTCTCGCCTCGAAGAATCGGCGTATGTAAAGACCGGTGAGCGGGTCGGTGCTGCGTTCGTGGTCGGCTTTGGTGTACTTGTGCGTGATACCAACCTCAGCCGTGACATTGCGCATCAACAGACAAACTCCAAGAAACTCACCTTGCTGATTAAAGAAAGGATAGCTTCCCAAAATCACCTGGTAGCCTTGTTCATTTTCCTTCTTGATCAATAAGAGCTCGTCGATGCGGGTGGCATCGGTGCTCTTCATGATCACGTCGAGCACGGTTTGGCTTTCGTTGACCATTGGCCATTCAAATACGTCCTCTGCACTCGGATTTTTCTTCAACACAATCGCTTTAACATCGAAGTTCACTTTGGCGCAGAATGCCTGGTTGAACTTGATGATTGTCCGTTCCGAATTCAGCAGAAGGTAGCCATCGAAAAATATTTTTGAGAAATCTTTGTGAACCTCAAACTTGGCGAGAAGCTCAGCGTCTTTTCGCTCTTGGTCGCTCATTTTTCGGATGGGAATCGGAATTGCCGACATGCCATGCCTCCCTTCAGCTTGCGTCGAAGGGTTCGGAGGTTCCCGGCAGGAACTTTAGTCAGATTCACGACGGGAGAGGCTGGGTTGGGGAGGTGCTGCGCGCCGTAGGTCAACGCAGCAAAAATGCGAAGTATTCTTCCTCAAGCTCTTCCGTCTCCATCGGAGTGCCTGTGTCGGGGCAATTCGGAGCGCTCGGAATGGTTTTTGGCTCAAGGTCTTTGGTATCAATCAAAACCTTGTGGGTTTTATTGGTCGCAGGGGAAATATAGTTCACATAAAAGCTGGCAATCGACGCTTTGCCAAGGAAGCTCGGAATCATGTTGATTTGCATGATGATATCGGGGATGCACTCATAAAAGTACACACGCCTTCCCGCAGCACCGTCTACTCCGCGCAGGAAGGTCACCCAAGCGCGAACTCCCAATGAGTTTACGGACTTTACATCGCGAAAGTTGAAACAAACGGTAGTGGCACCCTCGAGGCCTTCGATAAGCTTCTTCAGAGGACCTTCGGCATCTTCATTGATGACGCCGGATAACGTAACCCAGTGGACACCATTGTGTTCTTCAATATTCGTATCCAAAGCTGAACCCTCCCCAAAACCCCGAAACCTTTCGCAATCTCGAACCGGATTGGCATCACTTGACAATGTCGGTGCCACAATCGTACATCCGTTGCGGTCAAGGTGATCCGTCTCCGAGTCTACCCCGTTTGAAAACGGCTACAACTCCCTGAAAGCTCAACCCTGACATACTTTTGGCCCAGATGGCGGAATCGGTAGACGCAGTGGATTCAAAATCCACCGATCGCAAGGTCGTGAGAGTTCGAGTCTCTCTCTGGGCACCACATTTCTTCTCAATCGCATTAAATTCAATTTAAGCAATGTTGGCGACAACGACTGTGACGTTGTCCCGGCCGCCGTTGTCGAGCGCTTTTTGAACCAACGTTTTTACACAGCTCTGGGGGCCGGTTTTTTCGACCTCGGCAAGAACGGAAGATATTTCATCGTTCTCCACCTCGCGCGTCAGTCCGTCTGAGCACAGGAGCCAAGTGTCTCCCTGGCGTATTTCGACCTCAAATACATCTGGTTCACATGTGCGGTGCGCGAGCACGCAGCGGGAGAGGTATGCCGCACCCGGGCTCCTTGCAGCTTGGTTACGGCTTGCACCTCGCCTGCGTAATTCGGTTTCGATGGTCTGGTCGAAGGTCAGCTGGAACAAAGCTCCTTCTCTGCGCAGGTAGACGCGGCTGTCACCTAGGCTCAACACAAAGATTTTCTCTTTGGTGCGGATCCAAACAATAAGCGTAGTTCCCAGATCCTGTTGCTCGATGTTGTGCTTAGCCCATTCTGTGAGCGACTCCGCGGCTTTTCTGATGCAACTTTGGGCGATAGTTTGGGCCGAGGGTAGGCTCGCCCAGTTCATGTCCTCGAGATAGCTTTTGACCGCCTCAACCGTGCGTTCGCTTGCGATTTCTCCCCCGGAGTGGCCGCCCATGCCGTCGGCAAGGATCAGAAATCGGCCATCAGGGTCAGCATAGAAGTTGTCTTGGTTTTGATTGCGCACCTTGCCTTTATCCGTGGCGCCAGCCCAAGACAGGTTCCAGGTCAATGCTGTCATCGTTTCATCCATTCCATTTGATTGTCGCGCTGTTGACACAATGGTACACACTCTTTTCGCAAAACCAAAAGTACGTGGGGGATGCTGTGACCCGTCGGGAAGCCTTCGAAAAGCCTTTTGAGCCTGGACAAATTGAGAGTCATTTGCGTGACTATTGGGAAAAGAACAAGTTCTACAAAGCCCGACGCGAGAATGGCAAAAAGCCCTACACGATTGTCATGCCACCGCCCAACGTGACCGGCGATTTGACCATGGGACACGTTTTGAACAACACCCTTCAAGACATTCTCATTCGCTGGAACCGGGCGAATGGCAAAGCTGCATGCTGGATTCCTGGAACCGACCACGCGAGCATCGCAACCGAAGCTAAAGTCACCAAAATGCTCGCTGAGCAAGGCATCAACAAGCGTGACATTGGGCGTGAAGAATTTTTGAAACATGCCTGGGCTTGGAAGGAAAAATACGGCGGCCGAATCGTCTCGCTGCTCAAAACGCTGGGCGTGAGCTGCGACTGGGATCGCGAAGTGTTCACAATGGGGAGTGAATATTCCAAGGCAGTCATTAAGGCTATCGTCAAACTCTACAAAGATGGTCTCATCTATCGTGGCTTCCGTTTGGTGAACTGGTGTCCGGTGAGCCAATCGGTGATCTCCGACGAAGAGGTGAATCCTGAAGAGCGCAATGGTCACTTGTGGCACATCCGCTATCCGGTCGAGGGTTCGCCAGGTCAGCATCTTGTTGTTGCAACAACGCGCCCCGAAACTCTTTTCGGTGACTTGGCTGTTGCAGTGCATCCGAACGATGAGCGCTATACTGCGCTGATTGGCAAGAAGGTGATTGTGCCCGTGTGCAATCGTGCCATTCCGGTGATCGCCGACACCTATGTTGAGCGTGAGTTCGGAACAGGCGTGGTGAAAATTACCCCTGCGCACGACATGAACGACTTCGCTGTGGGTGAACGGCACAAGTTGGGCCTTCTGAATGTTATGAATCCCGATGCGACTATGAACGACAAAGTTCCTGCAGCATATCAGGGGCTCGATCGTTTTGTAGCGCGTAAAAAACTTGTTGCCGAACTTGAGGCCTCTGGCCTTCTCGAGAAAACCGCTCCGCACAAAATGGTTGTCGGCATCTCCGAGCGTGGTGGGGTACCGATTGAATATTATTTGAGCGAACAATGGTACATAAAGATGGACAAGCTCGCGGAAATTGCGCTTGGAGCAACGCGCAGCGGTCAACTCAAACTGCACCCGCCGCACATGGAAAAAATCTGGGATTACTGGCTCACCAATATCAAGGATTGGTGTATTTCACGTCAGTTGTGGTGGGGGCACCAGATGCCCATGTACACCTGCCAGTCTTGCGGTCATGTTAACTGTGAGGAAACCAAGCCCGCTGCCTGCGAGAAATGCGGACACACCCACCTGGTTCAGGACTCCGATTGTCTCGACACTTGGGCAAGCAGCTGGCTGTGGCCTTTCGGCGTGCACAGTTGGGCGAATCCGAGTGATGAGCAGAAAAAAGATCTCGAATATTTTTATCCGACCGACATCATCGTTACGGGTCCGGATATCATCTTTTTCTGGATCGCACGCATGATTATGGCAGGCGGCTATTTCACCGACAAAACCGCATTCAAGGACGTTTACTTCACCCCCATCATCCGCGACTCCAAAGGTCGTAAGATGAGCAAGTCGCTCGGCAACAGTCCAGACGTGAATCAGCTGATTGCCAAGTATGGAACCGACGCGCTGCGCTTCAGTGTGGTGAATCAGGTGGTGCTCGGACAGGATATCCTTTGGGCCGACGACGCCTGCGATCTGGGCAAAACCTTTGCCAATAAAATCTGGAATGCGACGCGCTTCCTTCTTATGAACGCCGATAAATATGGTGTCGACCCTGCGGCATGCAACTTCGACGACCTCGCCACTCAACCTACGGACACCTTGTTGGGTTGGATTACCTCAGAGTTCTTTGCGACAGTTCAAAAAACGCACGATGCCATTGAGAAACTCGAGTTCGCCAACTACTCCTCGTCGCTCTACGAGTTTGTTTGGATGGTCTACTGCGATTGGTTTGTAGAATTGTGCAAGCCTCGTTTCCTCGATCCAGCCTCTGCCACACCAGAGCAAAAACTTCTCGCGCAGCAAACGGTGCGCACGGCCTTCCAACTCCTCGACGGGGTGTTGCGCCTATTGCACCCAGTGATGCCTTTCGTGACCGAGCAAATATGGCAAAACCTGGGTGAGCGCACCGGTAAGAGTATTGGTCTGGCCGCGCTGCCACGCCCACAGTCCAAAGTTATCGACCTAAAGGCCATCGCAGCCATGCGAGAAGTGCAGACGGTGGTCTCGGCCATTCGAGCCGTGCGTGGTCAGTTTTCAATTCACCCGGGCGCCGATTTAAAGGTCACACTAAATGCCGGAAGCGATCGTTTCGGGCTGATGGTTCCACAAATGGAATTCCTCGCCCGCTCGGCGTTTACCTTCTCGGCGCAGCGTCCTGCTCTATGTGGCACTGCGTTGGCAGGTGATATTGAAGTCTTTGTTGACCTCACTGGATTTGTTGATCCGGCCGCCGAGCGCGATCGCCTGGTTAAGAAAATTCAGAAGGTCGAACAGACCCTCGAGGGCATCCGCAAGCGTTTGTCGAATGAAGAATTCGTTAAGTCTGCACCCGAGAAGATAGTGCTGGGTGCACGTGAGCAGCTCGCTGCCAACGAGCGTGAGTTGTCCGTGTTGCAGGAGAGTCTGCAGTCACTCAAGGCGTGAGTTGGGGAGAGCAAAAAATGAAGCACCTGTTTTGGCTTGACATGGAGATGACTGGCCTTGAGGTCGAGACACACCGGATTCTCGAGACGGCGGCCATTATCACCGATTGGTCACTCAATCCTCTTACGAGATTCTCAACAGCTGTGCGTCAGCCGGAAGAAGAGCTCCGCAAAATGGATGATTGGTGCGTGAAGACACACACGGGAAGCGGTCTTCTCAAGCGTGTGCCCGAAGGCATGAGTGAAGCCGATCTCGATACAGCGCTCGTTGACTTGTTAAATGGCTTTTACCCTGCCGATGAGCGAGTTGTACTTTGCGGTAATTCGATTGGTCAGGACAGAAAATTTATTGACAAATATCTTCCCAAATTTGCTACGCGTCTGCATTACCGCATGCTCGACGTGTCTTCCTTCAAAATCGTGTTCGAGAATGCGTTTAACCAGAAGTTTAAAAAGCAGAACAAGCACGAGGCGCTTGGTGACATTGAAGAATCAATTGCCGAGTTCAGCCACTATTTGAGTTTCTTCGACCGTGCCAAGCTGGGATTACCATTATGAGCACAGAGAAAAGCAAAACATTGACCGCTTTGTGGGCGAGTGCTGCCGAAGATGATGCGCTTGTTAAAACAGCGAAAGCTCTGCGCAAGCTCGTGCGCGCAGCAAGCGACGAGGAAGCGCTGACAAAGCTAAGCCAGTTGGATGTGCTTGATTTGGGCGTCGACCCGTGGATGAAGCGCAACTGGGCGCTCGACTTAACCGCACTGACCCTGCTTCCACTTGTGCGAGGGCTCAAGCTCAATGGCAGCAAATGCCTGAGCTTAGCGCCAGTGAGGGAACTCTCCACACTCAAGGCTTTGCATCTCGATGAACTTGAGCTCGAAGATGTGGGCTGGGTTGCGGCACTGAACGAGCTTGAGATTTTCTCTGCACGCCGCAACAAACTGAGAAACGTCGAGGCGCTGTCAGAGCTGCCGGCGCTGCGCGAAATTTATCTCGCGGAAAATAGTCTGACCACGCTCAAGCCCTTTTCCGCTTTGGAGAAGCTGCGTGTTCTGGATGTGTCCCAGAATATGATTGCCGAACTGCTTCCACTAAATAAACGCCGTTCGTTGCGCATTCTTCGCTTGCGCCGCAACGCTCTCAATTCTCTCGACGGTCTTGAAGATTTGCGTGACCTCGACGAGCTCGACGTCCGTGATAACCGCATCATGTCGTTGAAGCCTATCAAGGAGCTTGGCTTGCTCAGTGCACTCGGAGTTGCGGGTAATCCGCTCACGGATGATGACCTCGACACAATTCGACGATCTATCAAGTTGTTATCCTGAAATCTTCCAATACTCTAAAACCTTGTACATTACAGTGACTTAATTATGTTTGCAGGCCTCGCCCTTAGATTTTCTGCATGTGCTTCCGATAAGCCGGGAGAGGTGGCAGATGGGTAAGGCCTGGATTGCTCTTGTGGCGGGGGTTTGTGTCGGTGTTGGAACATCCTGTTCACAACTGCCAGGCGCTGCAGTCCCCAAACCAGAATCCGTAGTCTCATCTGCTGACTCCAAGAATGCCGACTCGATTCAAAAAGAGGACGGCTCCTCTTCAGTAGAGAAGAGCTCTGAGGGCGAAGAGAAGCCAGCTTCGCAACCTTCCCCCGCAGCACAACCGAGTCCACAACCGACTGCTGCTGTAGCTGCTGACTGCAGTAATGCTGCCGCTCTCAAATCCGATTCGCTCAGCATCATTGTTGCTAAAAATGTACCAAGCGCTGGTGGCAACAAATGCCCCTTCGGTATGGCAGACAACGCTCCTAAAACCAACGGAAAATATGCGGCGCGGCTTGAATTAAATCGCAGTATCAATATTCCTGCTGAGCGCAATTTGTGCGGAATTAATCCTTCGGCTGCAACGCAGAGTATTAAGTATGACGATCACATGTTCGTCAATCTCAACGGCTTTGTGTTGCTTGCAAGCCGCGGCATTCCTAATGAATTCGATCTCGATGCGAGTGGATTTCGCAAATACGATTGGAGCAAGCTCGTCAGCACCGAGAGAGGCTCGAACACGAAATGCGCTGCGGGCGTAGCCTGCGTGATTCCTGCAACAGAAACGAACGGTAATTTCTCTTTCTCTCTAAGCGAAGATGCGCGCAAGAAATTACTGACTGCGATTGCCGATAAACCACTGCAGTTTTCAGTCGTTCTGACAGGTGACAACAACGAAGACGCCGATTGTAGGCTCGAAAACGACCTCACACTGACGTTCAACTACACTTACGTTGCCAAATAAAGACTAAACAATGCGCTTGCGGGGCTGCAATTTTTGCTTTTCTCCAAGCCGTTCGAATTCGCACAGGAACATGACTTCAGCGCAGCTCACAATTATCTTTTCGACAGCTGCATCGGTCCCAGGCGAGTCTTTCGTCCAGCACAGCTCCTCTCCGGAAAGCTCCATGCTGTTTCCGGAGATAAACTTATCCAGAAAATGAGTCCCAAGTTCCGCACGGCGGAGTTTCGGCGCCACGCTCCAGGGCGGTTGGCTTGCTGCGCGCAGCAGAGCAGCATCAGGTGCTGCAATGCGTCCATTGGCATCAAGTGCGACTTTGAGTGCCGTGTCCACATGCCATGGTTCAACCCACTCTCTGCGCAATTGGATACAGGTTCCTACTGTTCCGAGAGATTTGGCTATGTCACGTGCGAGTGAGCGCACATAAGTCCCCTTCGAGCAGACCACCCTTAGCGCAATGCTCTCGCAGCTGGAATCGACCCGCTCAATGGAATGGATAGTCACGGTGCGGCGTTTGCTTTCAATGTCGACTGGGAGTTTGCCCGTCGCACGCATGTGTTCATAGAGCGGCATGCCGTTCATTTTCAGAGCGGAATACACCGGCGGAACTTGCTCGATTTGTCCTCTGAACGATTCAAGCGCCTCATCGATGCGCGCGGCGGAAAGTTTGTCAGGCAGGGGAGCCTCTGCGACAACGCGTCCAGTGGGATCGAGTGTGTCCGTTTCTTTTCCGAGTCCGATGGTGAACAGATACCCCTTCTGACCATCCATGGCTTCGTCGGCCAAGCGTGCCGTGTTGCCCACGAGAATGGGTAAGAGTCCAGATGCAAAAGGGTCGAGTGTGCCCAAATGACCAACCTTGTCGACGGCCAGGGTGCGTTTCACTGTGGATACAACAGCGTGGCTGGTCGGCCCGGCAGGCTTGTCGATAAGGATAAGTGACATGTGATTGGTGATCCGTAGATGAAAAGTTCGACCAGAAAATCGATCAGTCTTGTTCTGATTCTTCGGCTGTTGTCCCCAAGGAAGCCGATGCCTGTGCATCTTCTTGCTTCACTGTTTCGATAATTTCAGAAATGCGCGCAGCGCGTTCAATGGATTCATCGAAGAAGAAGTTGATGACAGGTGTGTAGCGCATCTTCAGGGTGTCGCCGAGAGAGCGGCGAATGAATCCGCTGGCCTGCTTGAGACCTTTGTCGACCGCAGCGCGTTCCGCAGGTGAACCCATGACGCTGTAATAAACTCGCGCGAGCTGCAGGTCTGGGGAGACCTTCACTGCGTTAATGGTGATGTTCTTGAGACGAGGATCGGAGAGTTCGCCACGGATCAACATCATGGCGATGTGTTCACGGATTTGCTCGCCGACTTGAAGCACTCTTTTTGAAGACACGAAAAAAAACTCCGCACAAGACTTGAACACCGGGCTCTGGGCCCGGTGTTGAGTTGTGATTCTCAGTGAAGGGTGGCTGCAGTCTCTTCGATAATGAAGGACTCGAGCACATCGCCCACTTTGAGGTCGTTGTAGTTTTCAACCCCAATACCGCATTCGAATCCCTGCAGAACTTCCTTGGCGTCGTCTTTGAAGCGCTTCAGTGACCCGATTCGGCCCGTGTAAATCACGATGCCCTCACGCACAACACGAATGTGCGAGTTGCGTGTGATTTTTCCATCGGTGATGGCCGTACCTGCAATGACACCAATCTTTGGAACCGAGAACAAGTTGCGGACTTCTGCATGGCCGAGAACCTTCTCGGTTTTGACCGGAGCAAGCTTGCCCGCCATGAGCTCCTCAACTGTTTCAAGCAGTTCGTAAATGATGCTGAAGCATTGGATTTGGACTCCGCGCGATTCAGCCGCATTCGATGAGAGTTTGTCTGGACGCACGTTGAATCCGATGACCGTTGCGCCCGAAGCTTCCGCGAGGGTGACGTCGGTTTCTGTGATTCCACCCACAGCGGCATGAATGACGCGGTTTTTGACCTTGCCGGTGTCCAGTTTCTGCAAGCTGGCACGAATGGCTTCAACCGAACCATGTGTGTCTGCTTTAAGAATAATGGGAAGTTCCTTCGGCTTGTTGGGATCGTCTCCCAATTTTGCGAGGAAGTCTTCGAGCGTGGCCTTAGGCTTGCCAGCGAGTTCTTTCTGGCGATGCTTCTCAATACGATAAGCAACAGCTTCTTTCGCAATGCCTTCGTTCACAACGCAGTTGAATTGATCGCCTGCTGCGGGAACCTCGGAGAGACCGATGATCTCAACGGGTGTCGCTGGAAGCGCCTCTGCGATGCGATTGCCCTTGTCGTCGAACATGGCACGGACACGGCCGTACGCAATACCTGCAACAATGCAGTCGCCTTGGCGGAGAATACCGCTCGTGACAATGACTGTGGCCACTGGACCGCGTGATTTGTCGAGTTTGGCTTCAATGACGATGCCCGCAGAAAGACCTTCTTTTGGAGCTCTGAGGTCGAGGACTTCAGACTGAAGAAGAATGGCTTCGAGGAGCTCGGAAATGCCCTGTTTTGTTTTGGCAGAAACCGGCACAAACATGGAGTCGCCGCCCCAATCTTCGGGCGTGACATGGTGCTGTGCGAGTTCACGCTGGATGCGGTCGATGTTCGCACCAGGCTTGTCCATTTTGTTCATGGCAACAATGATAGGTACGCCCGCAGCTTTCGCATGGGCGATGGCCTCAACCGTTTGTGGCATCACGCCATCGTCGGCGGCAACAACCAAAACCACAACGTCGGTGACCTGAGCACCACGTGCACGCATCTGCGTGAAGGCTTCGTGACCAGGAGTGTCGAGGAATGTTATTTTGCGATCGTTGTGAAGGACTTGGTACGCACCAATATGCTGCGTAATGCCGCCCGCTTCACCCGCCGCCACATCCGCCGAGCGAATGGCATCGAGAAGCGACGTTTTACCGTGGTCGACGTGACCCATAATTGTAACGATAGGAGCACGTGTCACAACTTCAGCCAACGCCGAGTCGGTTTTCGAAGTCTTCTTGGTGTTGAGAATGTCGCTGATGCTCACCGATGCATTCTGCACTTCAAACTCGAATTCGGTTGCAACCAGGGTCGCCGTTTCCACGTCGAGCTGTTGATTGACGCTCGCCATCATGCCGAGTTTCATAAGCACTTTGATAATTGCCGAAGACTTTACGCTCATCTCGGCTGCAAGGTCGCTCACGGAAATCGACTCATCCACACGCACAACGCGCTTGGATGCTTTCATTGGATTTGCGGCTTCAGCTCTCTTGTCTTCACGTTTGCGTGATGGCGCGGAGCCACGACGGCGGTTTGGCAAAATAACAGTTCGCACCTGAGCGACTTGTTCGCCTTCAGGACCAACTGCTTCTTCGCCACCAAAATAGAGTTCTTCGTCGAGTAGTTCTTCTTCACCATTGCGTGCGCCTTTGGCGCGCGCCTTGCGGTTTTCCTCTTCGTCTTGCATGCGACGACGGCGCAATTCATGTTCTTTTTCCTTCTCGCGTCCACGAGAGGGAGTTTCTTTTCCGGGGGTTGCGTCAGGGGTTACACCGAAGGGTGAACGTGATCCGCCAAAACCACCTCCGGGAGCGCCGGCAGGACGAGGTCCGCCGAAGCCGCCAGATGTGCCGCCTGCAGCTCCATAAGCCGGGCGAGGTCCGCGATCGTAGCCACCGGGTCCGCCTGGACCGCGTGGCTGCCAACCACCACGGTTGTCGCCTTCGCCCGCTGGGCGTGGTCCGCCGAAATTGCCGCCGCCGGTGTAAACGCCAGGTCCACTCCGAGGTCCGCCGGGTGCGGGTTCACTGCGGTGGTAGCCGCCTTGCTCGCCGCGTTGATAGGAGTTTCTGTCGGAGCGTGGCTGTGGACCACCAAAGCTATCGCGTGGCGTGGGGCGGCCACCTGCGGGCACAGGACCGCTTCCGTAGGGACGTGGACCAGAGCTCGCTGGTGTTGGTCCAGGAGGAGTGGGCTCCGCGCGACGAATGATTGTTGCGCTGGTTGCAGGAGCTGCCGGCCGAACAATGGTTGCACCCGCGCTTGCAGGTGCTGCGGCTGCAGCCGCAAGCTTACTTTCTGCTTTCGCGGCAACTGAAGTGTCAGCTGCTCTCGATGGAGTCAGCTCGGCTGCAGTTGGCGCAGTGCCGACTGCTTCTCTTACAGTTTCTTTTGGTGTTTCGAGTTTGGCTGGAGCTTCTACTTCTGCGGCTAGCATACCAGCAGTAGGAGCGCTGACGGCAGCTGTGGGAATCGCACTGGCAGGAGCCTGCGCTGGTGTCGCTGGGTACTCTTGCACGAAATCAGCAACCGCAGATGTAGCTGGAGCCTCTTGCGGTGCAAATGAGGTTTCCGACGCAGCACTCTCGGAGCCAGGCGATGCATCCGTACGACGACGGATAACAACCTTGCTCGTTGGTTTCGCTGCAGCCTCTTTGTCCGGATTACGGCCAGAACGCACATAGACACGGAGCTTGTCCGCTTCAATGTCTGAGATGGCATTGAAGTGGTTTTTGACCTGGATACCCAAGTCATTCAACTTCGTGATTACAGTTTTTGTATCGAGCTTAAGCTCTTTGGCGATATCCAAGACCCTCAAACGGCTCATCCAACTCCGCTCCCAAAATAGCCCCTGTTGATCGGCGGGGCACCGATTGATCTGATGACCAGCAGTCCTTAACAGCTTTCTCAAGAATCAGCTAGAGATTCGAGAGCTCTAACGACGAAATCTTTGTGACTCACCAGAAGCACTTTCACCTGCGCATCTTTGCCAAAGAATTTTTGTCCCAAAACCTGGCTCGGCACGTTGAGACGAATTCCTGCAATGCGATCGCCATGCCCGGAAAGAAGGCTTTCGCAGTGGCGATAAAAGCGCTCTGACCCATCGGAGCTCATGAGCAGCAAGCGGCTGATGCGGCCGCTGTCTTGACCCAATTGCCTCTTCTTTAAGGCGTCGAGGCCTTGTTGTTCGCGGCGCAAACACGCCTCTATATTTTCCAGGCCACCACGGAGTTGACCCGCACGGCGCGAAAGAGAGAGTGCTTTTTCTAGAGCCAAATTGAGTTCGAGGGTCGGCACTTTAAGCCGACCCTCGCTCCAAAGAGGCTTCATATTGCGTGTAAGCTCTTGTTGGATGCTGACCGCTCGCGCGTCAGCCTCCAACGATTTTGGCAGTTTCAGCATGAATCTTTCCTGAGAACTTGTAGGGCAATCCCGTGCGTACGGCAATGTCTTCGGGTGTTGCCTGCGCAAGGGATGAGTAGTCGTTGAAGCCGGCTGTGTGGAGGATAGCAGCAGTGTGCTCACCAACGCCGCGCAATTTCATCCAGTAATGGAGAATTTCGCTTGGTACTTGGCGCGGGTCGACCTTGTCAGGATCCATCTGCGCTACTGGGCGCGATTTGGCGACGAGGTCTTCGAGCGCGGATGCTTCCGCCTCGGCATCAAACTGTGCTCCACCTAGTGAGGAGGTGATGTCGAGTGCATCGATTTCGCTATCGACGTCAATGTCGGTGGCTTTATTGGCTAAGATTTTCTCAGCCAATTCTTTCGCTCCCGCAATAACTTGCTCTGCCTCTTCAGGCGTCAGACGCAGAAGTTTGCTGAGAGTCTTGGCTTCCATGCGAGCCACATCTGTGGGATCTTTGTAGCCTTCATTGACGAGGATTTCGGCGCGCATTTCACCGAGCGAAGGAATCTGGGAGAGAACGGATTTGTACTCCTGAACCAGCTCGCGCATTTTTGATTCGGAGCGGATGTCCACTTTCCATCCTGTGAGCTGCGCTGCCAAGCGCACGTTTTGTCCGCGACGGCCGATAGCGAGAGACAGGTGGTCGTCGGGAACGACCACTTCCATTGTGTGAACGCGCTCGTTCACGATCACCTTTGAGACTTCTGCTGGTGCAAGGGCATTGCAGACGAAGCGAGCAGGGTCGCGATCGAACGGGATGATGTCGATTTTTTCGCCGCGCAGTTCCTGAACTACCATTTGTACGCGCGAACCTTTCACACCAACGCAGGCGCCAACAGGGTCAACCGATTGTTCGGTGCTGTACACGGCGATCTTGGAGCGGCTCCCGGGGTCACGCGCTGCGCTCTGAATAATAACGATGCCTTCGGCAATTTCAGAAACCTCTTGTTCGAACAAACGAACAAGCATCTCGGGATGTGCGCGGCTCAGGATGACCTGCGGTCCGCGCGTGGATTTTTTAACTTCCAACACGTAGCAGGTGATTTTGTCACGCAGCTTGAATTTCTCGTTTGGAATTTGTTCGCGCATGGGCAACACGCCTTCGCACGAGCCTAAGTCGATGATCAGGTCTTGCTTGTCGTAGCGTTTTACCTGGCCGGTGACGAGTTGCGTTTTGCGGTCTTTGAAGTCGCGGACGATTTTTTCTTTTTCCGCTTCCTGCATTTTTTGAACAATCACTTGCTTTGCGGCTTGAGCGGCAATGCGGCCGAGTTGATCGGTGGGCAGAGCCTCACCAACTTCATCGCCGACCTGAAGGGATTCATCCATCGCAGATGCTTCAGAGTATTTGATTTCGCGGTATTCGTTGTGGAACTGATCGTCGGGCATAACAACGCGGAAGCGGAGGAGTTCGACCTCTTCAGTTTCTTCATTGAATTTGGCTTCGAACACACAATCGCCGAAAAACTTTTTTGCAGCCGTAGTGATGGCATCTTTGAGCGCGCCAATCAGCAGCTCGCGGTCGATGTTTTTTTCTTTGCCAACAGCTTCAATCACTCGCTTCAAATCAATTTGCATGTGCTAACCTCTGCAACCGGGATTTTCCGGAGTCTCTTCCGCGGGCTATACCCTTGGCTTCTCCGGTTGTCATCCACTTTTCTAAAAAATGGTTCAACGCCCCAGACATCCTCAAAAAATCACGCTTTTCCCCGAGCGCGCTTCGACTCTTTTGGAGCCTTCTGCGCGTTTGCTTTGGCAGACTTCGGTTGTGACAGGAGTGCCTGGGCAAACTTCACGGCTGACAGAGGAATTTCAAAAACTTCCGTTCCATCTTTCAGCCGAAGCGAGGGGGACGTGACGTCGGTCAGGACGTCATCGAGATACACCGTAAACCTATCGCGGCCTTGGCGCTTTGTCCATGTTTTGAGCGTCACAAGTTGCCCCTTGGCAGAGGCGAAGTGTTCGATAGTGCGAAGAGGCGGCTCCATTCCAAGCGACCCAACGCGCACGCCAACCTCATCATTGAACGTATCAAGGCAGCCGTCTTCCAAAAGGAACTGATGCAAGGGGAGGCACTCGTCGAGTGTTACGGCCTGTTCGGGAAGAGGGAAAGGAGACTCACCTCGATGCCCGGGTGCAGGTTCCACGAAAAGGTCGAGCATGGATTGTCCGTCCTCCACGAGAAACCAGAAATCTCGGATTATGAGACTCCGTGTCGGCTGTGCTTTGGTGTTGAAGCGCTGGCAGGCCTCCTGCAGCTGCTGAAGGATGGCCTCGAACAATTCAGGTGTGAGCTGGCTCGGGTGCAGAAGCGAGTTGGAGTTCATGTGTTCAAGTCCTGTGCGAAATGACGGGTTATCCACAATCTGCAGCAGATTTTAAAATGTGACAAAAAGCAACAAAGAGTTTTGTTATTCTCGATAGCTACACATGCTGTATTGCATCTAAATAAAGCACTTATCCACAGGCTATCCACAAGGAGCTGCGGGTGGTTGCGCAGGGGCATTTGAGTCCCCAAATTCAGGATGGACCCCCTCGATAACACCACCGATCTTTGGGGTCAATATAGACAATAAAAAAAATTCATATGACCGAAAATTTGATCACCGAACGGGCAGAACTTGAGTCTCGCTGACAGTTTTTTCAGCATGCAATCTTTCAACGGCTGAGCGCCGGAAGGAGTGATTGCATTGAGTACATCTGTTGGACGTCTTGCTGAGAATTGTGTTGAGGGTTGGTTGGAGTCATTGGGATGGTTGTGTTTTGAGCGAAATATGCGCGTCCCGGGAGGAGAAGTCGATCGTCTTTTCGTGCGCGAGCGAGCCAATTCTGGACTGCGTGTTGACCTGTGCGTGGCTGAAGTTAAAGCGACTCGGCTGCGAAAAAAAGCGGATCTCGACAATCTGTTTTCGTGCGCAAAAATGCGCGCGCTGGTTCGCCCCTCACAGCTACGAGTGCTGTGGCGGTCGGCAGCCTTTTATGAACGGCGCTTGCAGTCACTGACACGTTCGCCGGTCAGAACCTATGTGCGTTACTTTCTAGTCGTTTATGGCAAGCAAGAACATCTTCAGCAATTACGTTCACAGGTGCGCAATTCTGACCATGGGTTTCCGGTACGTTTATGTCGTTCTTCTCAGGAGTATGTGATTTTGGCTTGGTCGCCCGAGCCAGCTGAGCAGGTGTTCTGAACCAGCCGGAATTGTTTTCGCCGAAAGTGCAAACCTCGAGACGTGACGGTCGAATTTGATTTGAGCACGAATTGACATAGTGTTTAAGCCAGAGGAACAAAGCATGAATACATCTATCCGCTCCGCTACTCTCGCATTTGCTCTTCAGTGTGTTGTGTCTGTCGCTCCAGCTTGGGCCGCAGAACGCAGCGTTGCAGCGGAGATGTGCGCTCAGGTTCACAACACCGACTATCGATCTTTCTGTGCATCGAACCGCTCGGGTAAGACCGATGCATGTGAGCAGATTGCAGACCCAGCCTGGAGAGGCCTGTGCACCCAAAGCGCCAGTCGCGACCTGATGGCCTGCGAAAAAATTACCGATGAAAACCTGATGAATTATTGCTTCGCTTTACAGCAAAAAACTTCGGTCGCTTGCTTCGAAATCAAAGACTATGACCTCGAGTTTCTTTGCTACGCTCACGTCCAGAATAACAATCGTTTTTGCTCGGACGTTCGTGACCCTCAGCTCAATGAACTCTGCCTCGGCGTACAAGACCCAACACGCAAGCCACCTCGCGCGCCACGCGGCTAATTTATGCAACACTTGAGGCGCACAATACAGGGCGCCTTGCCCTGCATTAGTGGTCGTGTCCTTCAATGAAGCGCTCAGCCTCAAGAGCGGCCTGGCATCCGCGCCCTGCCGATGTGATGGCTTGGCGGAATTTGTTGTCTTCAACATCACCCGCAGCAAATATCCCAGCAACGCTCGTGGCCGTGCTTCCCGGTTTGCAGAGCACGTAGCCCTGTGAATCGAGTTCAATGACTCCGCGCAGAAATTCCGTGTTTGGGTTGTGACCAATGGCCATGAACAGGCCGTCGACTTTGAGTTGCGAGGTCTCGCCGTTGCTGTTTTTCATGACAATTCCGGTCAGACCGCTGCTGTCCGCAACCGTATCGACCACTTCTGTGTTCCAAATGATTTTGATTTTGGGATTATTGAACACCTTTTCTTGCATGGCCTTGCTTGCGCGGAACTTGTCGCGGCGATGGACAAGGGTCACGCTCGCGGCAAGTTTCGCAAGGTAATGTGCTTCTTCCATGGCGCTGTCGCCCCCACCAACAACAGCGACGACTTTGTTGCGATAGAAGAATCCATCGCACACCGCACAGGTCGAAAGACCATATCCCATAAGCTTTTCTTTGTTCGGCAGAGGCAGAGTAATAGCACTTGCACCGGTAGCCACAATGACCGTTTTGGTTTCGATGCTGCCATTGTCGGTTTCAAGCCGAAAACCGCCGGCGATCTTTTCTATTTTAGTGACTGTTCCATGCATCATGCGGGTGCCGTATTTTTCGGCCTGGGCGCGCATATCTTGCATCAGTTTGTTGCCGTCGACGCCTTCGGGAGTACCGGGCCAGTTTTCAACGATACTGGTTGTAGTGAGCTGACCTCCGGGTTGAAGTCCGGCAATCAGAATTGGATTGAGTGCTGCGCGTGAGGTGTAAATTCCGGCAGTGAGTCCGGCAGGGCCTGAGCCAATGATGACAACGTTTTCCATCGCACATTCCTTCGTTTATTTTTTGGATCCAATGACTTCAGCCAAGCGTTGTTCACTAGATGTAGCAATGTCCGCATGCAGACTGCTGCCGTGTGCATCGATGGTCACGAGCGCGGGGAAATCGACAACCTCGAGTTCCCAGATGGCCTCTGGAGAACCGAATTCTTCAAGCATAGATACGCCACGAACCTTGTTTACTGTTTCAGCAAGAACCTGTGCAGCACCACCCACGGCATGCAGATAAACACAGCCGAAATCTTTGCATGCCTTGAGGGTTTTTGCGCCCATTCCGCCTTTGCCGATAACGGCGCGGATACCATACTTTTCGATGACTGTAGCCTGGTATGGCTCTTCGCGTGAGCTCGTGGTTGGGCCAGCGGCGCGCACGCTCCATTCGCCTTCCGGTGTTTTCACCACCACAGGGCCGCAGTGGTAGATGGCCGAGCCGCGGATATCTACCGGAATGCTTTTACCTTCGTAAAGATGTTTGTGAACAGCATCGCGACCCGTGTACAGCACGCCGCTCAAAAGCACCATGTCACCCACTTTGAGGGAACGGACTTGTACTTCTGTGATGGGGAGCGTGAGTTTGATTTCTCTCATTGGTAGATCCACTCCTTGATTGTGCCATCGGAGTGGGCTTTTAAGCCCTGCCGACGGAATGCCCAGCACATATAGGAAACAGAGACGAAAAAGCTCGCAGGCAGACGATTGAGGGCTGCCACTTTTACACCAAGCAGTGTGGTGTTGCCGCCAAAGCCCATCGGACCAATTCCCAGTGAGTTGGCCTCTTGAAGAATCCGCTGTTCCAATTCCGCCAAGCGGGGATCAGGGTTGGCATCTTCCATGGTGCGCAGGAAGAGTTTCTTCGAGTAGGAGAAACCCGTGCTGCGGTCGCCGCCAATGACGACGCCGAGAATGCCAGGTCCGCAGCCTTTGCCCTGAGCTTGATAAACAGCATCGAGAACAACCTTGCGCACGCCGTCGAGATCGCGCCCAGCTCCCAAGCGGCTGTCAGGCAAACTGTATTGTGCTCCCACGTTCTCGCATCCACCACCCTTAAGGGCGAGGCGAACATCGAGTTCTTCAGAGCGGTGCTGTTCGAAATATATTGTAGGAGTGCCTGGGCCGAGGTTATTGCCCGAGTTCTGACCAGTGATGCTGTCCACCGAATTTTGCCGCAGGTAACCCAGTTCAGTGGCTTTGGCGACAGCAGCTTCGCACACTTCCGCGAAGGTGATTTGGTCGTAGCCCACGGGAGTCTTAACGAAGAAAAGAATGCTGCCTGTGTCTTGGCACAAAGGCTGGCTCACGCCGCAGGCGATGTCGATGTTGCGCTGAATAACCTTCATTGCATATTCGCCTGCAGTGCCTGACTTTTCCTTCTCCAGCGCGGTTGTTACGGAATTGCGGACATCTGGAGGAAGGTTGGTGCTCGTGACTCGAATCAGTTCGACGAGAGTGTCGAAAAGCTTTGTGTGCGTGGCCGGAACTGGCGGAGGCGTTTTCAGGGGGGCCTTGGGATTTGTCGCCATCTTCGGTACCTTCATAACAAATTAGAAAACGAAAACACGAAGGTGATATTCATGCACTCACCCGCGCACACATTAATCAGAAATTTGTCTTTGTCCATGCTGGCCATCCTCCCTTGCGTGGCCTCTGAAGCGACAGCGCAAGGGCGCGCATCTTTCCCGGGATTGCAGAGACTGACCTCAAATGGAGCAACGGTAACTGCCATGGCCGTCAACCTTCGCACTGGAGCGGTGCTGGGTGAGCTCAACCCCGATAGCCGTATGACCCCGGCTTCTGTCTCGAAAGTCGTTCTTGCCGCCGCAGCTTTAGAGCGGTTTGGAAGTGAGCACACCTTTGAAACCCGCTTCTATGCGACAGGTCCTATTCAGAATGGGGTTCTCAAGGGAGATTTGGTTTTTGAGGGTGCGGGTGATCCCTCTCTGACCAACGAAAAACTCTGGTTTCTGACCACTGACGTTGCGCGTGCAGGAATACGCAAGGTGGAGGGGCAGCTTGTGGTCAACACCTCTCGCTTTGGCGCCATCGTTCCAGATATTGATAGGAAGCTCGCAGCAAAGCGCAGTCGACATGCCTACGATAGCCCCCTTTCGGCAGCAGCTGTGAATTTCAGCGTGATGGGTGTGGTGGTGAGTCCGGGCTCTTCTGCTGGCGAAAGTGCACATCTCGCGCTCGAGCCGTACATGCTCGACACCACCCGTATCCAAGGCAGTGTGAGAACCAACAATGGCGAGTTGTCTCGTGTGGCGGTCACTCGTACCCGAAACGGGGCTCATGATGTTTTCACGGCAAGCGGCTCTATTGGTCAGCAGGCCTTTCCGGCACGGGTTTACCGTTCGGTATCTGACCCCGATGAATACGCGGGTGCAGTTCTGAAGGCGTTCATGGAGCGCGAGGGGATTCGTATCGCTCGAGGAGTGCGCGTCGAAAGAGCTGTGCGCAGGGAAATGGGGCGGCCGATAGCGAGTGTGGAGGGCTTCCCGCTCGGGTGGCAGTTGCTCGGGCTTTTTAAGGTGAGCAACAACTTCATTGGCGACATGCTGACCATTCAGCTCGACCTGAATGCAGACAAAGCCTCGGGAGCAACACTGGATGGGGGTGCTCTCCAGCTTGAGGGCTACATGCGTGATGTTCTCACCAGGGCGCCGTCGCCGTATAAGTCTAACCCAGCGACCTTGGCTCTTGATTCGGGCTCAGGGCTAACCCACGACAACCGCCTGTCCGCGCGCGACGTGGTCGCAGTTCTGCATAAAATGTATTCGAATACGCGTGAGTTTCCTCCATTCCTCAACGCGCTGCCCGTTCCCGGAGCCGAGGGGACGGTTAAGAAACGCTTCCAATCGGAGCAAACAAGGCATTTGCGTGAAAGATTGAGGGCAAAAACGGGAACTCTAAGTGAACCCCATGACGCCGTGGGGCTTGCAGGATACAGTCGTCTCAAAGACGGAGACTGGGTCGCTTTTTGTGCGATCGTGAATGGCACTCCGAAGCGTCCCAGTGTAAGTATTGAGTTGGCTCGGGAGACCATCGACGAAGATCTTGGTCTGCTACTTCCTCCGGAGATGTGAATGGAAAAGAAACAAAAAGGAACTTTTACTCTCAGGCGCCTCTTCCCGGCATTGAATGAGGAAGAGATTGCCAGGATTCAAGAGAGTTCCTCGGTCATCCGGCTGCGGCGTGGCCAGAACTTATTCATCTCCGGCGACAGCCCGCGCTCCATCTATGGTGTAGCAAACGGATGTTTGAAGATTGTGCGTGAAAGCGCCGAGGGTGAAAGCGTCATTACGCGTGTTGTGCGCCCTGGGCACATCGTGGGGATCCGCGAGGTGTTTGGTGAATTCAAATACTCACGCACGAGTGTGGCTCTCAAAGACAGCGAAGTTTTTTCAATTGATGCAAATGCCACGATGGATCTCATCACACGAAGCCCAGCTGTTTCACTGCAGTTCATGAAAATTTTCTGCAATGAACTCGCGCGTCTTGAAAAGCGGATCGAGAACGATCTCTACAAGCCTGCTAAAAGCCGCGTGGCCTCTGTCATTCATGAACTTTTTACGCTTTTTGCCGACGATGGCCAAACCACGTTCGAACCACCGCTGAATCGCCGCGACATTGCTGAGCTGGCCGACGTCACCCCTGAAACCGTGAGCCGTGCCATCGCCGACCTCAAACAAGCAGGCGTGCTTGAAACCCAAGGTGCGGTTTTCCACATTCTCGACGCCGAGGAGCTCCTCAACGAGGCCGAAGACAGATAATCGCGGCGGCCATCTTGAGGTCGTCCTCCGAAAGGTTCGAGATTGATGTCACAAACCGTTCCGCCCGAGCTGCTCAAGTGTGATTCCGTTGAACTGCGCGTCGGATACCGTTCACTCATCCGTAAATTTTCTCTTGAACTTCATGCGGGTGAGAGTGCCGCTGTCGTTGGACCGAATGGTCTCGGCAAAACAACTCTATTGCGCGCATTGTGCGGCATCAGCAGACCCTACCGTGGCAATGTGTATCTTGGAAAGGCAATGCTTTGGCCCGAGAAAAGTGATGATGCACTCACAGATGTCTGTTTTCTTGCAAGTCAGCCTGCACTCTTCGCAGAACACTCCGTGCTCAGCAATCTTGAATTCTATCTGCGGTCTCTCGGCCGTCCTTTTGATCCGCACACGGTAAAGCTCGCACTCAAGGAATGCGCGCTTGCGGAAAGTGCGAATCAAACAGCGCGTACTCTTTCTACGGGGCAAAAACGGCGTCTGACTTTGGCTTTCATAATGCTTGCACAACCCCGGCTGATTTTTTTGGACGAGCCTACCAATGGGCTCGATAGCAAAGGAGTGGAGTTGTGCTTGAGCACACTCGATTCCCTGCGCAAGGTTGGTTCTGGCATTTTGGTCGCAACCCATGATCACAAACTGATGGACTGGTGTGGGCGCCAGATTGACTTAAAGGAGTGGGCTCCATGAGTGCTGCTCAGCTTTGGCGAAGAAACTGTTGGCTTGTGTTCGAATACTCGGTGCGGAGTGTATTTCTGCGCAAGGCTTCATGGGCAGGGACACTCGCTTTTGCGGCCTGTTTGGCCATCCTTTTCCCTTTTGCCTTCGGAACAGAACTCATACAGAAGGCAGAGATCCGTCATGGCGCTTTTTGGGCTATCAATGAGTTCGTCGTTGCACTTACAGTTGCGCGCCTGTTCACGGTCGAAACCGAGGGTGGCATTCTCGAGTATTTCCTTTCGACACAGGTGAACCGCTCTGCCATTCTTTTTGGAAAAATTCTTTTCGTTGTTCTTTATCTGTTGTCGATTCAGTTGCCGCTGCTGCTCATGTGGATTGTTTTCTATAATGTTCCCGGCAATGTGTTGTTATCACTGGGCTCAACTCTGCTGCCGTTGCTGGTGCTTTTCAATTTGGGAACGGGAACAATTGGCGCCCTGCTGGCCTGTGTGACGGCGCGCAGCACCGCACGTGATATTCTCATGCCGTTGTTGTTCTATCCTTTGCAGATGAGCATTCTGCTTGCGGCAGTGAGTCTGGCGACCATGTCTGATCCGGGAATCGTCATGCTTGCTGGGACATCAAATGAATCCTGGTGGACTGCCATGTTGGGTGTACCGGTTTTGTTTCTTGCCGTGGGCGTGCTGTTGAGCAATGTGCTTTTTCAAGAGTAATTATGTTTTCGTGATTTGAATTCTGGGAGAGATGAAATGCCACAAGCGCATCGGGACAAGACATTCTCACTCTGGGCGAAGATCCTTTACCCGGCGATCTTTATACAGCTGGTTGGCTGGTATTTGGGGTTGTTCTGGATTGGTGCCGACAAAGACCAGGGTGAAGTGTTCCGTATCATGTTCGTTCATGTTCCGGTTGCGTGGTGTGCGTTTGTTTGGATTTTGGCTGCTGCGGTGTTCGCTATTATAGGCTTTGTGCGCAAATCTGTTTTTGAGCAAATGGATCAAAACACTCATGCTGCCATTGACCTCGGAACGGTCTTTGGTGCTTTGGCTCTCGCCACAGGAAGTATCTGGGGTCGCCCAACCTGGGGGGTGTGGTGGGATTGGGATCCGCGCTTGACCACAACATTGGTCATGTTTCTGATTTGCTGCGCATACCATGTGTTGCGCAGTTTCACTCCCGATGTTCAGGCGCGCCGCAACGCAGGCCAGATTGTTGCTATATTGGCCGCCGTTAACGTGCCGATTGTTTACTTCAGCGTTAATATTTGGCGCTCGGTGCACCAACCCCAAACCTTCGTCAGGAAGGGGGGCAGCGCCTCGCCTGATATTGGTTTGGTGCTGCTTGTGAACACTCTGGCGATGTTGCTGTTGTCATTTGTTATCTTCAAAATCCGCCGGGTCGCGGTGGCTACCGAGGAAACTCTCGAGGCAGCCCGGGAAGGGAGAAACCAAGCATGAGTACCTCAGAATTTGGGAATGTCTCGTGGGTTTATTTTGTGGCCGGAGCCTATGTTTTGGTTGTGGTGGTTCTTCTGGGGTTGGCAGTCAATTCCCTGGGACGCTACCGCCGGGCGCGTCAAGCGCTCAATGATGAAGGATTTTCTGACGATAAGAGCTGAAATTTTGGAGGTGTCGGTTCGATGAAACTCACACGCGCGCAAGTTATTGCAACTTCAGTGATTGTTATGGCACTCGGTTCCATCGTCTACAAGGCGGTTCAGCCAGAGAGTTCTGTGACATTCTTCACGCCAGCCGAAGTTTATGCGGCGCCGCAGAAGTTTGTGGACAGAACCTTCCGTGTTTCGGGTCTCGTTCTTGCGGGCACCAAAGACTGGGACGGCAACAACAAGATCCTCAAATTCCGCATGAGTGACCTCAAAGGTCATGACTTTTCAGTGGTTTACAAGGGTGTTCCGCCCGACCTCTTCAAAGAGGGGCAAGGTGTGGTGGTGGAAGGCCGGCTCAATTCAGACGACCTCAAGGCCGACAGCACCATCCAAGCCAACCTTCTCATGGTCAAGCACAGCGAAGTGTACGACACCAAGGAAGACCACTCTAAAATGCGTGAAGCGCGGCTTGTGGATGATATCCTTAAGCACGAGAACAAAAAGAGCTACTGAGCAGACCTCAGCGCGAAGTTGATGCTGCTCCTGAATCCGAGAGGCGTTGGACGTGTCGAAAAAAGTCAGATCCTACAGGGGTTTTTTCATCGGTCTGGTTGTGCTGGCGCTGTTCACTGGCCTTATGGTCTACGCTCTGAACCGCGACGCAAACTACGTCCCAAGTCAGCTTGTTGGTCGTTGGGTGCCGCCTATTGCAGCTCAGACCGCACAAGGCAGCGCGTTCAATTTGAACGAACTGATGGGGCAGGGGCGATGGGTTGTTATCAACTTCTGGAACACCACCTGTGTTGTGTGCCGTGTTGAAGCGCCCGAGCTCGAGCGATTCTGGCGCGAGAATGCTTCGAAGCCTGCTCCTGAGCCGTTTTTTGTCAGCATCAACACCCAAGATCAAATCAACGACATTCTCAGATACCAACAGGAATTTGGTTTGAGTTTTCCCGTTGTGGCAGACGCAAACGGGAAAATTTCACTCGACTTCGGCGTTTATGGAACGCCAGAAACGTTTTTTGTAGATCCTGCTGGCAAGGTACGCCATCGCGTTGCTGGTGAGGTTGATCGCAATACGATTCTTGCTTTCATTGACTGGCTCGAAAAAAATCCATCGTTGACTCCCATGCAGGTTCTCGAGGGTTTTGGGGAAGTACGCGCCCGCGCAGCATCTGGCGGCTAAACGCACATGAGCCAAGAGCTTCCCAAGTTTACGCGCATCAATGAATCGTTCCCCTGCTTGCAGTGTGGCCACACGGTGCCCTTGGCTCAATCCACCTGCCGCGATCACTGTCCGCGTTGTTTGTGGAGCGTGCACGTCGATGTGAATCCGGGCGATCGCAATGCAGACTGTGGCGCACCGCTTCGCCCTGTGTCGTACAGTTCAAACAAGAAAAAAGGATTCATGATTCATTACCGATGCGTGAAATGTGATATCGAAAAGGTCAATCGGTTTCTCGAATTCGATGAGTTTGAAGCTGACTCCATAGAAGCGCTGTTGAAGTTGAGCGGCGTATCCAACCTCAAGAAAAAGGTGTGACATGGCAAAAGGGCGATGGCGGTGGCTGCGAAATCCGAGGATGTGGTGGATCATTTTTGTGATTGTGGGCACTACGTTAATTTGGCAGGCCTGGCAGCAGATTCCGCGTCTGACCATCACCCACGAAATGATGGGGCGCATGAACGACCCTTCAGAGGTACGCCTCATATTTTTAGGCGACACGGGTACAGGCAGCGATGGCCAAAAAGCAGTTGCGCAGCAATTGGAGAGCCTGTGCAGGAGTGTTGACCCAGCGGGTGTCTTTCTTCTTGGCGACAACTTCTATCAAACGGGCGTGGAATCGGTGGCGGATCCGCTGTGGGAATCTCGTTTTGAAAAAATGTATTCGGGCGAGTGTCTCGAAAAAATCCCGTTCTACGCCATTCTCGGCAACCACGATTACCGTTCTGTTCCCGAAGCACAGATAGCCTATACGCGCGAGCGTGGTGGGCGTTGGATTATGCCTGCGCGTTATTACTCACTGCGCTTTGGTTCAATTCTTGAAATTGGCGCGGCAGACACCAACTTTCCAGAACGATGCGGCATTCCGGCGTTCTGCAGTATTGACTGGCTTATGGATAAACTGAAGAACTCAACTGCGGCGTGGAAGATTCTTGCTGGTCATCATCCCATTTTCTCAGGAGGCAAGTACCGCCGACTTAAGTGGCTTGCACATTTCACATTGCCCGAATTGTATTGCCGCAGTGGAGCGTCGGCCTATATCGCTGGGCACGATCACGGTTTGCAGCACCTGCACGGAAAATCAACGCAAGCAAAATGTGAAATCGAGCAGTTCGTTTCCGGGGGAGGAGGCGCAGAGCTTTATCCGATCGAACGCATCCCAGATAAAACTCTTTATTCCGAATCTGCGTATGGTGTGTTGATTGGGCGCTTCACTCAATTCGAACAACGCTATGAATTTTTCCCCGTCGGAACTGCAGAACCGCAGTACGTTTGGTCAACCAAGAAAGAGCAATAAATGCCGGAACGTCTGCTAGATTTGGGCAAAACCAATCGCCTTGTGGTGGTCTCCGATGTTCACATGAGAACACCCGAGGACTCCCGCACCGAAATTTTTTGCCGATTTCTTGATGAGCTGCGCGATTGCGACACATTGGTCTTGCTCGGCGATATTTTTGATTTCATCAATGCCCGGCAAGTTTTCTATCACCGCCTGTGGGAGAAAGTCTTTACGCGACTCAAGCGAATCCGCGAGCGCGGTGTTAGGGTTGTGTTCATTGAGGGCAATCACGACTACGGTTTTGAGCATGCTCCGTGCCTCGAGGTGCGTGAGTGTTTTGATTTTTGCGGTGATTTTGTAGGACGCATTCAGCATTCGGTTTTTGGCAACATGCTGCTGTTGCATTCCGACGACGTCGTGTGTCCGCCGTCTTACCGTGTGTTTCGTTCACTCGTTAAATCGTCGCTCTTTCAGTCGTGTATGAGCCCGATTCCCGGTTCCGCGACTTCATTCTTGTTTTCACGTTATGCTCAACTTTCGCGTTCAAAAGACGCCTACAGGAAGCTTTCAAACTCGTTTTTAACCTCGTGCGTCGAGGAGTTTCTCAGCACAAAAGCTCACACACTGGTAGAAGAGCTTAAGCTCTGTGTCTTTGGTCATATCCACGTCCAGCTCGATGACACACTCAATGATGTGCGTTTTTTGAGCGGCCCTGATTGGTTTTCGGCACCGAGTGCAATGACCTTTTCTGCCGAGGGACATCTGCATCGAAGTTGGTTGAGGAGCGATGTCTCTGTTCCGGAGAGATTCCTTTTTGCATCGCAGGGTGTTTCGCCTCAGAGCGCTCCAGCATGATTGTTGTGATCGGCAAGGGGATTTTTGGTCTCAGTGTGGCTGAGTTTCTTTCGCGCGAAGGCCAGTGCAAAGTCCTGGTACTTTCTTCAAATGAGCATGAAACTGCGTCATCTGCCGCGGCGGCGAATCTGGCAACAAAGGCACAGGTTTTTGCACGCGACCCACACTTCGCGCTGAAGATTTCGGGAAAGCAAATCTATCGGCGTTGGTTGCAGCAGCTCTGCGCTGAGAGCCCGCAATTTAGAGAGACGAACCTCAGCAAGATTTATGTCGAGGGCTCGGGACGCGATTTTTTTTCGAATGAGCAGCTTGCCGAGAAACAGTGGAAAAGGGTGCAGCAATCATCCTCAGAAATCGCCGCGCGCAATTTACACCAGCAAGAATTGCAACGCACCGGCGCTGACTCAATTGAATATGGGCGAGAGGCTTGGGTCGATGCAGAGGTGCTGCTGCGCTTGCTTGAGGACGTGTGTCGTACTCGCGGTGTTGAGTTTTGTGAATGCGACGTCACCGACCTGGTGCACCTTGAAACACTTGGACGCGGCGCTCAGGCATTGATTCTCTGCGCGGGTAGCAAAACCCCCGCGGTGCTCGAGGCGTGGCAAGTGCGCGAGCTCCCGCCGGCATTTCAAAAAAGCCGGCGCTGGTCTTACGGTGCAACTCTCGCTTTCGAAGCACCTCAAGTGCAGCTTCCGCAAGGTGTTGCGCTGCTTGAATGGGTGAGCGATGCGGCACTTGAGAAGTTGACCTTCAGCGGAACGCCCGAGCGTTTTTTTTGCTCGTCCGTTTCGGCGGCGTGCCCTCATCCGCACAACCCGAACACACCCGGCGTGCCAGATGCCGCTCTTCTTGCTCAGCAACAGGCGGTTGTCGTTGATGCCCTGAAATCATTTTTTGGTCTGGAGTTGAACTCGTTGAATCATTCCTGGCGCTGGGGCACACGGCTTGGATTTGGTCACCGCGAGTTGGTTGTTGAAGCTCTGCCGCATAGCTTTTCGTTCATCGCGGGGTCTGTTGTGGTTGCATCGGGAGCTCATAAAAGCGGATTTCTCTTTGCACCTTTAATTGGTTCTCTGGTGCGGCAAAAGTTGCAGGCCTGAGGCACATAAATCTGTTCTACAATGGAGCAGGTTTCGTCTGCCAACAGGAGGTTCACTCATGCGCAGTTCTTTGCACACCCTGTCTGCTGTTTTTCTTTCGCTGATTTCCGGGACTGCACTGGCACAGGATGCCCAGACTGGAGCTGCACAAGATACTCCCCCTGCTGTTCAAGCAGATCCCGCTGCCGCTGGCTCTTCGGGCGAACAATCCGTGGGAAGCGCAAGTGGCGGCTTCATGGGTTTTGGCGAAAAGAAGCTGCAACGTATGAAAGGCGTTCCTCTGCCAACCCAGCGCTCATCGCGTCCACTTCTTGCATCAGCTCAGACAGCCGGTGTTCGGGAATTCAACCCCTCGTATCCTGTTCGCAGAAGCAAACCGAACGTGGGTGAATTGAGCACCGACTTTCCTGCACGGATGATATATCTCAACGGCCGCAACATCAGTGCAGTGCGCGAGCAGCAGCTCGAGGGCGTCAATGTTCGTATTGATGCCAATGGTAATCTTCATATTTCAGCGCCTCAGTATGAGGTTCAGGAATCAACGCATTATCGTCCGCTTCTGCCGCGTGATGTGCCGCGGGTGAGCAAGCCCGTGCCACAGAACGACGAACCTCTTCTTTCGAGCGGAGGACGTTTTAGTAAGTCTCCCGCGGGAGGCGAAGGCTCGAATCTAACCGCTCCGGGTGCAGTTCCTCCGGTTGAAGTCGATGAAGAAAACGATGCACCATCCCAGGCACCGGCTGCTCCGCAAAAGTCCGCCGCCCCCGCCACCGATAAGGCTCCGGATAATTCACAAAAGCTTTGATTGAGGCTGTTTTTTTGATACCACCGGGGTGCGCTTGTGCGCATCTCCGGGGGTAGAACAGTGAAGACGGAATCCAGAACACAACTCAGTGAAGCCAATCTCAAAGCCCTGCGTGAGCGCCGCAGAGAATTCCTGAGCCGTTTGGGGCAGGGCATTGCTGTGCTGCCTTCCGCTAAGCCCAACAGTGGCCCGGCGGGCGATCGCACTATCTTCCGTCAAGACAGCGATTTCATGTATCTCACCGGATGCCCAGAGCCGCATGCGCTCGCTGTTTTCATTCCACAGCATCCTGATTTCCAAACAGCGCTGTTCGTGCGCGAGCGCGATGCCTTCACTGAACTTTGGAACGGAGCAATGATAGGCACCCAAGACGCCGCCTCCGTTCTGGGTTTCGATCGGGTCTTTCCCCTTTCTGAATTTGAAAAGAAGCTGCCCGAGTGGTTGGTGCACGCTGATAGCATTTATTGGGATGCGTCACCGGAACAAGAGTTCTTCGAGCAGCTGCGTCCGGTATTGCAAGGGAGCCGCTTGCGCCGTAATGGTGGCGAGATTTTCAATGTGCGCGATCTGATTCACGAGCTGCGTCTTTTCAAGGATGAATTTGAAATCGCTGCACTGCGCAAAGCCAACGCCGTTGCCTCTGCCGCACACGAGGCTGCCATGCGATTCGCGAGGCCAGGAGTGAGCGAATATCAGGTTCAAGCCGTGCTTGAAGCTTCGATGCGTGGGGTCGGTTCATCGCAATTAGGATATCCGAGCATCGTTGCTGGCGGTGCAAATGCTTGTTGCCTTCACTACAACACCAACAGCTGCAGCGTGAGCGAAGGTGAGCTTCTTCTCATCGATGCGGGCTGCGAATGGAATTACTACACGGCCGATGTCACCCGCACCTTTCCGGTTTCAGGGCGATTCAGCGCAGAACAGCGAGCTTTGTACGACTTGGTACTTGATGCGCAGCGCCGTTCTATTGCTGCAATTCGGCCCGGTGCGAAACTCAGTGAACTCAATGACCTTGCGGGTCGAATTCTCGCGCAGGGGCTTATTCAACTGGGTGTGATTCGTGCTTCGCTCGATGAGGTTCTTGAGAAAAAACTTCACAAGGAATTTTTCCCGCACGGTCTGGGTCACTGGTTGGGAATGGACGTCCACGACGTTGGTCGCTACCGCATTAAAAATGTGGAGCGCCCTTTGGAGGCAGGCATGTGCCTTACTGTTGAGCCTGGCATTTACGTGCAACCGGGCATGCAGGGTGTGGATGCGCGTTGGCAGGGTATTGGTATTCGCATTGAAGACAACATCCTCGTGACGGCTGGTGGAAGTGAAAACTTCACTCCATGTGTAAAATCCGCCACCGATGTGGAGTCGATGGTGGGCACAATGCCAGACACCGTGCGGGATTTCTTCCTGGGGCGTTAAGCAATAAACGCCTTGCAGGTCTCCATGCAGTCTTTGCAAGCTTCAAAGCATTCTTTGCACTGTGCATGGTGACCCACGTGTGGCTCACAAGACTTCATGCACTTCTCGCAGGCGGCAATGCAGGCTTTTGCCTGAACGGCGCAAAGTTCAGAGCTCATGCCTGCAAGACGACTCAGGGCGTCCGACATTGCGGCCACTTCAAGTGCTGATTGCGCGCACTCAACCATGTTCTTCTGACCCTGGGAAATAAGTGTGAAGCAGTGACCTACGCACATCTGTGCGACGTGGTTGCAGTGAGCTGCCGCATGATTCAATTCCGAGAACGAAGGCTTTCCGCCTTTCTTTTCTGATTTTTTGTCTTTGTCGGCAGCCATATGATGGTGATGATGCTTTTTGCCAGCTTCCTGCCCTTTCTTTTCTGCTGCCATTGCGACAGAATTTTTTGCCATAAGCAGTGCGCCTGTGGTGGCAGCAAGAATTTTGAGTGAGTCGCGGCGTTCCATGTGTTCCCCCGTGCGATGAGTTGTATGAGCTGAACTGATTGAGAGGGAGTCATTATGCCAGAGAAATTCAAGCCGAGGAAACCTGTGCTGGTGTTGGGTTGTGGATACGTCGGTCGGGCTCTTGCTGCAGCATTGTCTGGCAAAATAAAAATTGTTTTAACCAGCCGCTCAGGCCAGCGCGGTGCGCAGGGCGATGCACTTGCTCCGGAGCTTTTTGATCTCGGCCGGTGCGACACATGGGATGTGGTTGAGAGCTTCGAGCAAATTGTGTGGACTTTTCCTGCTGCCACTCTCCACACAGACATCCGCACTGCTCTTGATTTCTTTGAAACCAAGAATCTGGCCAAGAAAAAGGTCATGGTTCTTGGCAGCACATCGAGCTTTGCTCACAAAGTTCCAGGAGAACTCGTTGATGAGAGTTTTCTTCTCGAACTCACTCAACCGCGTGTGGTTGCCGAAGAGCAGCTCCGGCAACGCTCTGCCTTCATTCTGTGCCTGGCGGGTATCTATGGGCCGGGGCGCGATCCGGCAGACTGGTTGAAACGTGGGTTGGTGAAAAACGGCGAGTCGTACATCAATCTGATTCACGTCAATGACATCGTAAAAATTGTAGAGCGCTGGCAAGCTGCACCGGACTCTTTTGCGGGCAAACGTATTGCTGCATCGGATGGGCGTCACAGACGCTGGAAAGAAGTGTTTGCACTGATGCGTGAAGCTGGCCTGCTGGGCGCAGATGTCAATCCGTTCGATCTCTCACTTACAGAGAGTGCAGCTTCTAAACGCGTGAACAACACGCTTTTGCAGCAACAACTCTACCCGGGTTCATTTCATCGCTATCCAGAAGATGGACTCTGAGAATATCGAGCCAATTGAGCACCAAGGCTGATACTTCCTGTTTCAGATTTTTAGCTGATTTACTTAAAGATGGTGTCGAATACGCCGCGCTTGTTCCAGGTTTCAAAAACCTGCCCGCCGGGGAGAAAATCGACACTCGGGGAATCGTTGTCGATAAGCCCGGAGATCCATTCGGTAGAGAAGAGTTCAACTGCCTGAGCATTGTGCTGGTGAGAAAGTCCACAGTACAAGTAGCAGAGCGTGTCCGAGCTTTTGCCTTCGAAATCGCAGTGGCTTGCTGATTTGAGGCGGAAGCCTTGCGTTTCGAAAAGTCCGGATTCAAGCAGAGGGTAAATGCGCCCGTCAGCATTGCAGCGGCTCGGTTTGGCCAAAATTGTGAAGTACGGGACGTCGAGACGTGGGCCAAGCTGTTGCTCGGGATTTTCGCCAATCACCGGGTCGAGCAACAAGACACCGCGCAATTTCAGATGCTCAGTTTGAAGAAGCCCAGCGACTCGACTCAAAAACCGAGCACCTGCAGAGAAACCTGCCAACAGGAGTTTCTGGGGGAGCGGGTTGCCCTGCGGGTCGACCGTCTTTTTCGCTATGGCGCGTGCAAAAATCTCTGGAAAGAGTGGGTTGAAAAAATGTTCGTCGGTGAGATCGGGAAGCAGAACTTCGATGTTGCGCAGGGTGAGTGAGCGAGCCAGTGCCATCATATTGATGGCATGGCGCATCATTCCATGTTGAATAATAACCAGCGCCCGCGGTGCACTCGCGTTCTTTTGTGGCATGAGCCAGGTCAGTTGGAGTTTGGTTCCATCTTCAAGTGGGAGAGTGTCACTCAGTTTGGAACCGGCAAATGCCTGCGCAGGGCGATATTCGGGCAAAAGAGTCAGCAGAGCCAGCAGCGACAACTTCAACATCAATTTCATGCGTCCCTCTTCAGGCACTCTCTGACACGGTTCGAAACGTTCCTTTTGATGAAAAGGCGAAAATGGCAAAAAGTCAAAGCATAGCCCGAAAATCAAGGCTTTTCTGAGGAAAGTTTATGCATGTTGCGCGAGTTACTTGCTCCACAAAGTCTTGAGCCGCTCTTTAAGGCGCCGTTCTATTCCTTCATCCGACGGAATGTAGGCTGCACCCATCCGTTGGCGGAGAGCTTCCACTTGAGGCGGAAGATACTGTTCGCGCACAAAGCTTCCAGGGTAGCTATGCGGGTAGCGGTACTTTTCGTGTCCCTTGAGAACCAGTTGCTCAGGCGGGGCAACCTGTGCGCTGTTCTCCGACTTCTCTTTCCACCAGTGATCCACTGATTCCAGTGCTACGAGCAGCCGGTTGCTTTTCACAGTCGATGACAAGTAGCAGATGGCCTGAGCCAAGGCATAACGACCTTCGGGCATCCCCACTTTTTCAAAAGCTTCGAAACAATCGAGGGCAACACGCAGTGCGGTTGGGTCGGCATTGCCCACATCCTCACTGGCAAAAATGATGCAGCGTCGTAGCAAAAAAAGCGGATCTTCACCCGAGGTGAGCGCCGCATGCGCATAAAAAAGTGCCGCATCGGGGTCGGAGCCACGCATGCTTTTGATCATGGCACTGGCAAAATCGTAATGGGATTTCGAAGTCCATGCGCGCAGCTGTCCTGCGACGAGGTCTCTCTCAGCTTCAGCGTCATGAGCATTGACGAGGCTCTCGAGCAGATTGAGTCCGAGTCGAACATCGCCATCGCAGCGTTTGGCGATACAAGGAATCCACTCTGTGTTGATGCGTTCGATTTTGTTGGCATCCTGGTTTGCGCAAGAGGGCAACGTGCTCAGGTATTCCTGAAAACTCTTTCTAAAAAGAGCCTCTAGCTCCTCAGGCTTGGGTGGGTGCACCCGAACCGTTCGAATGCGACTCAGTAAAGCCGGACTCAGCACGCCCGCAGGGTTTTCAGTGGTTGCAGCAAGAAGCCATGCAGAGCCGGATTCGAGCGGCGGCAGAAGAACATCTTGCTGTGGTCGGGTGAGACGATGAATTTCATCGATGAAAAGCAAGCCTCCCCCGTGAAGGGAGTCGATAGCTTTTTTGATTTCGCTCATACCGTCGCGCACAGCTGAAAGTTGCCGAAAGGGAACTCCCGTTTGGGACTCAGCCAGCAAAAGTGCAAGGGTGGTTTTACCGCAGCCAGGTGGTCCCCAGAAAACAAGGTGAGCGCGTCGACCGTCTTTCCATGCCTTTAAGTCGTAATCCCAAAGGCGCCGCGCATGACCTAAAAGTGAGGATTGCAGAGTTTGGAGTGAGGGGCGAAGAGAGTCGGCCCATGGCCTGCTGTGCAGCTCCAACACGCATCATCCCCTTCACTTATCTTCAACACTAAAATCATTTGACTTGGAATGCCACGACTCTGAAGGGGCTGCAAGGCGACCGATGCCGTGACGAAAGGGACGAGCTGATGCCGTGACGAAAGGGACGAGCTGATGCCTTGTGATGAGGCGAAATGATGCAATAAGGATATTAAATCTTACACGTTAGTAAGGTTCTGGATTTGCAATTCCAGAGTTTAGGAAAAACGAACATAATCTTCCTTCTGGAATTCGGGAGGAAGTGTGGTGACTGCCCCACAAGATCGGAGTCAGAGTGAACGGATTTTCAAGTTGAGAGTCCGGGAAGATGCCGAGGCGCTGAGTTCCGATGCTCAGTTAAACGCGATGACTGTTGGAGAGCTCTGGCAGGGCAAAGGGCGTGTGCCGGTCTCGGGCGTTCTGAGTTACCGAGGCCGTGTTGATGGCGTAATCACATTTTTTGTCGATCAGTTTATGAGCGATGAGATTTTTCAGCCGGGCGACAGCTTGGTGCTCGCAGGGCAAGACGACGCAACTGCGCCGATTCTCTTAGCGCGGAAGAAGGGGTCAGCGTGATTTCAGTGAGTGTCCTGCCAAATCCAAAAGACGCTGAGCTTCCATAATGAGAGCCTCAGGTGAGTTGTCTTCAGCACGTTTGGATTTTTGTGGCGACATCAGATCCGAGGGCGAAGTTCGCAGAGCTTTTGCGATTTCCTCTAGTACGTCTAACGACAAGTTTTGAGGCTCGGTTTCGAGGCGGGATAGATAGCGGATGGAAATACCCGCTCTGCGCGCCAATTCTGCCTGGGTCAGACCCATTTGCAGTCGGGTGGTTTTGATTTGCTTGGCTACAACATGTTTAAGCGCCATCGGCGATTTGCTCCACAGCGAAAGACTCAATTTCATTGCGAGGGTACGCGAGAATCCCCAGGGGGAAAAGAGAACTATCGTGAATTAACTGCATGATAGTGCTGAGAATTTGGAAAGATTCGCGTCCTGTATAGAAAACTTTTTTTCAAAAAAACGTTTTTATTTGACACTTTGCGGTCATCATTGGCTTTGAGTTTGGAATGTACACGCACGGGCGTGCGCACTCGGAAGCTAAAAAACCCATTTTGTTATTTTTTTAAGCAAATAACAGCACCCCAGGCATAGCCGCCTGAAGTCGCTGCACCTTTAAAGACTGTTGTTCACCGCTCTTCGAAAATTAACATCACGCCAGACAGACAAACGCGGATGCGGTTTTGAAGCTCGGTGAAATCTCTCGACTTGAGTTCTGCGTTGGAAATGTAGCGCTCTTTCCTTTTAACAATGGTCTTGCTGATGATCTTGCCATCCGCAGAGGAGAAAATTCTCTCGGCGTCCATCCATGGCGATTTAACCTGGCAATTCTCGGGTAGCTTACCTACCAGCTTGCGCAAGGGGATAATGCGGGTGGTGCTCACTGTTTCAGGAAAACCCAAATGTACTCCAAGCACCATATGCTTTGGCTTTATGGTCAGGATATCCTCCAATTCCATTGAAATCCCAACGCCGATTCCAGCGGTGGTTTTCAGTGGCACATCATGTACTTTCTTCAACGCTGTGAAACTCACTGGCCGCACCACGGTGTCGGAAACCTCGGGAACAACCATCTTACTCTCGAGCACTTTTCTTCCAACCGATGCAAGGTTCTCAAAGAATTCGCGGCGCTCAGTTGCGGTTTTGTTCCTAAGCCGGCGCGCAAGATTTGCCGACGCCTGCGCTGAACTGCTGAAAGAAAACTTGTATTTGACGTGTTCCGACTCAATTTCGAGATACTCCATCACAAGCTCAAAGGTGGAGTCAGCGGCGTCAATTTTTGGAATAGTTTCAAATGCGCTAAAGGCTTGGGTCACCACAAGAGCTTTGTTGCCGGCAAGATCCGTGCGTTTACCACTCGAAAAAGCAAGCGCGTTGGTTGGGTCGAGCCAGTACACATGGCCATGGCGATCTTCCGCCCGGACAATCATGTGGTTAAAGTACGCTGTGGTCGCGAGAATCATGGGAGAGTTGTCGGGGCGTCCGCGCCAAACTATCGCCAGATCTGCTTTGTAACCCAGGCGGCGAATCAGAACTGCAAGGAGTAGTGATAAATCCTTGCAATCGCCAAAGCGTGTGTTGGCTATTTCAGTCAATGAGCGCGGGAAAAGTGAATTTTCGCCGTTGCGCCAGTCGCCCATGTAGCGAAGAGAGGATGAGATTGCCGTGTGCAGAGAATCCATCTGAGCAACGAATTCTGTGTCCTTGGTTGGCTGTTCCAGCATGGGTAAGAATGTCTCGGGCAATTTCTCCGCAAGAGCATTCTGATATCTCGGTGTGAGGTAGTTCATCAGAGCATCCCAGTCTTTGTGAGTGCCTATTTGTAGCGTCGGAGATGCGGGGTTCTGACTCCACTCGCTGAAATCCGGGTGTTCATTTGTTGATTCAAAATATGCATCCTGGTTTAGCGTCGCAGTAAGTGTATGCAGAGAGCCTCGCTTGCTTGTATTGACCGTGAGATATCCCTCTGGACCTGAGATAACCTGATGCAGTGGAAGTTCACTTTCGATGCGTAGAAATTGTCCTTTGAGGGCTGCAATACCGCCCAAGACATATTCACTGAAATAGAATCCTGGTAAGCGTGGATTGAATTCGATCGCTTCAATTTCATATTCAATGATGCTGCCCACCTGGACGTCGGGAAAGGCAACAATGATTCGATTCTCCGAAGAAAAGCCGGTGAGTTCAGAGCTCATGGGTTTGTCTTCGATCAGTTTTTTGGGAACCAGCTTTCTTTTACCATTGGTGACTACCGCAGCACTCACGATGCGCTGGCGTGTTCTTCGACTGTCGTATTCGAAGTCCATGGTCGCAAAGCTCTGAATTGCGGATTGCTTGAGGATTTTGAGAGCTGTTTTGCGCAGCACTGTGTTGGATGCATCTTTTTTGATTTTAATGATGTGCTCCGATCGCAATCGAAGAACATCTGCTTCCTCGAAGGCTTTCCAACGTGCCCAAGCGGGCTGAGCAAGCGAGGCGGCGATAAGCAATGCAACGAGCAGGAGAGTCTCGATAACTTTAACCATGGTCTGAATCCTCCAAAGATTTCGATTCAGATCGCTACAATGCGCGACGAGGTATGACGTACTCGAGAACAAGAGCTCTCAATTGATTGTCCTTCTATTAAATCCTGTATTTATCCAGATTATCTTGGATTTGTTAGCTAAATAGACGCTCTGAGCTAAAGGGCATTGAGCATATCGATGAGGTTCTGCCTCTCGGCTGCGCTCAGTGTCTTGCCGCGTGGCATGTTGCTGCTCTGAATCCGGCTCACGCTGCTCGAGCGGCGGCTGATGACCGCCGCTTTATTACCCACCCAGTCGCTGTGACAGGCAGCGCAGTGCTGCACCAACTTTTCTGATGCCGCCTTGGGTTCCCAGAGCTCAATATAAACAGGAGGCGGATTAAGTTCGGGATTGATTCTGTTTTGGGGTGTGGGATTAGCGCTGGGTTCGTTATTGTCTGTGTTGTTACTATTGTCCGTGTTGCTTGTCAGAACTCGACGTTGCCCGGAGTTGCCGCCCGATGAATTGGTTGTCGAAGACTGTGATTCATTAAACTGAAGTTCGGAGAGTCGGATTCGGCGAACCTCTCTGCCTCCGCCAGCGCAAGTATCACCCTCGCAATCTGAAGCAGCAACGCGCCGTGGGACGTCGCCCTCCGTGCTGCACGCGAACAACAAAATGAGCAGCATTGGAGTAATGCGCAGGCTCACTGCATGAAGCAACGATCGTCTCATTTTCGCCTCGCCTTATTCAGCTATCGGAGGAAATTGAGTGTCGCTTAAGTGGTACCAGTTATGTATTAATAACTCTAATTATTTCGCATTGTTGCTCTGTTTTTTGAGGTGAGGTATAGTCTTATAGTGCACTCGGTTTGTGTTTTTAAAAAGGTATTCGAATGATTCCAGTTTATTATAACCCAATGCAGTCAGTGCGCGAGAACGACTCTTTCAGCCCATCGGCGGGAAAGCCGGAACAGGTTGTTGCTGCTTGGAGAGAACTGGCTCTGCCTTTGATTTTTCCCTCCTTCGCGCCTGCCACTCGCGATCAAATCAAGTGGGCGCATGAGTCGTCCTATGTTGATGCTGTGCTAGACGGAAGAGTCAATAATGGTTTTGGCAATCGAAGTCCTGCAATTGCGCAGGCTCTTCCTTGGGTTTGTGGTTCGATGTTGGCGGCGGCTCTTTGTGCTTACGAGCGCAAGATGATGACTTTCAGCCCGACTTCCGGTGCACATCATGCTGGCTATGGATTTGGTGGTGGATTTTGCACATTCAATTCGCTCATGATTGCTGGCCTGGGCGTGCACAAGGCAGGTGCTGCTCGGGTTGGTATCGTAGACTGTGACATGCATCACGGTAACGGGACAGAAAATATTATCCGTGAGTTGGGGGTTTATTTTGTTCAGCACCACTCCTTTGCACATTCGGGTGCACATCCGCAGCAATCTGATGATGAATTCATTTCCGAATTCACACAGGCTCTGATGCTTTTCAGAGGGTGTGATCTTGTTATTTACAATGCTGGCGCCGATCCGCATGTTGACGATCCGCTCGGCGGAATTCTCACGACGGAACAAATGCGCATGCGTGACTTTTTATTTTTTCTCCACATGAAGGAATTTAGGATTCCCGTGGTGACAGCCTTGGCTGGGGGTTATCAGCGTGACTCTCAGGGTAGTATTGACCCGGTTTTGAAGTTACACAACAACACAATCCTCGAATGCTGGCGTGTTATTTCTGAGTACTGAAATCTTGCCGTCTATCTGTTGGAAAGGGCTCGTGCCTCGGGGAAGATTTAATGGGCAGATTTTTTATTCATTTTCTAATTATAAAAACATTTAACACAATATAACTGGATATTTGCATTAATTTATAATGGGCAAATTTAAATGACCGATAAGATATTATCGTTGGAATTGTAACATCTCTTTGGAGACTCGTAACCATGAACTCACAGAAAGCAGCAATCTCGCTCCTTTTTATTCTCGCTGCAACGGCCTGCGAGATCTCGCCGAACAAAATTAGTCCTGTGGGAGTGAACCCCTCGAGCTCAGATGCAGAAAAAGAAGATTTGCGTTCTCGTGGGACACCTTCCACACAACCCACTACTCTCCGCGCTGCGACTCTCCGTGAGATTCTGAGTGCAGCAGAGAAGGCAGCTCCAAGCCTGGTTGATGCGACAGGCGCTGCAGCTGATAAGGCTCCGGGGTTGATTGTGGGCGTGGTCACAGAAGCCGGGAGTCAGGTGATTGGATTTGGCACGACCCGCGTGGAGGGCGGTCACAAGCCCAATGGTGAGACCTATTTCGGCATTGGTTCAGTGACCAAAGTCTTTACCGGGCTAGTGCTTGCTGAGGCTGTAAGCAAGGGAGGAGTGACTCTCGAAGACAGCGCCAATAAGTATTTGCCGAGCGACATTGCTCTTCCTGTGAATGCAATTACGTTGCGACAACTTGCAACTCACACCTCCGGTCTTCCAAATTATCCAGCCAACCTGAAAGATTTTCGTGATAACGATAATGATGGTGTACCTGATTCTGATGCAAGCAGCCCTGGTCGCAATTACTGGCAAGAGAACTTGAGCAGCTGGTTGCAAAAAAAACCGAGCTTGAAGTTCAAGCCTGGGCAAAGCACGCTTTATTCAAACCTCGGCAGCGGTATGCTGAGCCTGGTGCTGCAAGCAAAGATGAATCATTCAAGCTTCGACGTCATGATGAGCGAGCACATCACCAAGCCTCTGGGCATGAAGCGGACTCAAGCAAACACTCCGGAGATGCAGGGCGAGAATCTCGACAATAAAGCTCAGGGGTACGCTGCCGGTGCGGAGCTCATCCCAATGCCATTTGCAGATATGGGTGTGCTCGATGGTGCGGGTGAGCTTGTTAGCACGGCAAACGACATGAATAAATTCATGCAAGGGCTTGCAGGAATCTCGAAAACACCATTGGCCGATTCCTTCAGCGAAGCGAATCGTTCGCTCTCGACCCAAGGAAAATATGAAATGGCTTATTCCAGCGCGATTGAAAAATCTGCGAAGGGAGGAACCTATTATTTAAAGCCAGGGAACACTCCCGGCTACTCGGCAATAATTCTGTGGCGTACGAATCCCAAGGTGGGAATCGTAGTTCTCTCCAACCGCGGTGGACTCGATAAGGTTAATGAACTTGGCAAGGAGTTGATTGAGCTGGCTGTGAAGTAAGAGTAGCCCTATTTAACGGGGTGGCTCACGCAAAATCCGGAAGCCCTCAAGCAGCCACGTGCGCACTTCATCGTTGAAGCAAGCAAAGCCTTCAGGCCCAATGGCCTCAGCCATATTGCCCAAAACCGTGAGCAGATTGGGGTGCATGATGGGGCTTGCTGTGTCTTCACTCAGGGGCTGTCGCGCCATGCAGCTGAGCTGACCCACAGCATAGATGTGATGAATGTTGTTGATGAGCTTGGGGCCCAGAATCTTTTGCATCAGAAGTGGCTCTTTTGAGAGCTCCTGCAGAGCATCCACAATACCGGCCGCAGCCGTTTGAGCTCCAGGGAGGATGTCTTTCATGTAAGACTCAAGCCTCTCAGGAAAGTCAAAATCGTCATTTTCAAGCTTCCATATTTGATGATAATGCAGATAAAATGCACCCAAATTATAGCCAAGCTTGAGTGCCGCAGATGATTGTTGTGCGTTCATGGCAAACTCCTTCCACTGTTAAATTGAAAGTTGCGTTCCGAGTTTTTCTCGACCCTTCTAGGTCGACTTCTTGCGCGACAGTCTGTGTCGGAGTTTGTTGAGGCGTGTGAGCAAAACGGGATCTCTGACCTGCGTGAATGCGTCTGATTTATCCAGATCTCCCAAAAATCGTTTACCTTGAAAATTCCACTGCAAAACCTGAATCCAGAAGACAATAAATTCACTGGTGAGGTCTGGCCGGCTGCGCAACAGTTCGAAGAACTCCGGCTCGCGGATGGCTGTTTCCATGCCGTCGTATTGGAAATGTTTCTCAACCCCCAGTTGTTCGTCCATGTGGATTTGCAGACGTGTCAGAACGCTGATGAGAATCTCTTCTCTTGCTGGGCTGCCGCTGCACAATTCCTTGAAGGTGTCGGAATGTGTCCACACCCAGTGCGCCAGTGTGGATGCAATTGTTTGACAACCTGTCGCAAACGTTTCCGCGTCTTGTTCTCGTTCCAAAGTCTCAATGACAGGGGTGAGAAATAAATCATACCTTTCCAACTCAGACTTTGCCTTTTCAGCGCTCTGCCAGGCGATTTCAAAACAACTTTTTTGTACTTCTTTGTGCAATACGGTTCTGGCAACAGCACACAGAAATATCTCATCTACCGCAAGGTCAAGCTCAGCTTGTCAGCAGAAAAACAAACACAGCTTGACAGAGCCATTGATGTGGGTTGAACGGGAGGGGGTTAAAATGCAGCGCACAGAGAAAACCAATGAGCACAGTCCTCTCTTCCTGCAAACACAAAGAGAGAAAATAGAACATGCACTGAGACGCATTCAGGTGCATCATCCGTTTTATTATTTCATGTGCGCTGACCTTGAAATGATTGTGGATGAACGATTTGAAACGATGGCCACCGATGGCATCTCACTTTATTACAACCCACGCTTTGTCGACAGGCTCAAAGCGAATGAAGTGGAGGCAGTTCTGCTCCATGAATTCATGCACGTCATTCTTTTGCATCCGTGGCTCAGCGAAAAAGCTATTTTAAAAGGATACAATCGCGACATTTGGACACTCGCCATGGAGTTCGTTGCCAATCGTGAAGTGCGGCACATCAGCGAACAGCGGGTGCGAGCGCGCGGTCAACGTGTCAGTGAGGTGAACCTGCCCGGTCATTCGCTGGGGGTTGCAGAGCTTTTGGAAATTCAAAAGACCAACATACAAAAAAGAGAAATCTACTTTTTCGACACGCGGCTTGATGCCATGGATATTGAGGATGTGTATCACTACCTCAGAGTCAGAATTGTGCTGAACGAATCCGAAGCCAACAGCGGAGAGGAAAATTCACAAGTTAAAAAGGCGCAAGGCAAAGTGAAGAGCCTTGATGGTTGGGCTGTCTCGCGGGATCGCATTGAAGACCTCATTGAAAAACATTTGCGCGGCAAAGAGGATGCAGCGCGACGCGTGCGCGAGAAATTCATGCTCGCACCCACGATTTTTGGTGCAGAATGAGCCAAGATTCACGGCTCGCTTTCGGAAAATCTCAAGCTTGCATACAACCAGCTCACCACACCAGAACTCGACTGGCGAAAGTACCTTGCCAACGTTGCGGGTCGACTCGCCGACACTGACGAGTTTTGATTCGACGCGCCCAATCTGCGTCATCCTCTGGCCCGTGAGGTTGTTCAAGCCGGATTGCGGAGTGAAAAACCCGATGGAATTTTCATTGCCATCGACACCTCAGGTTCGGTGGACTGTAGCATGCTCACTCAATTCTTAAGCGAGTGCGCAGGAATTCTGCGCTACCTTGAAGAGGTCAGTGTCATGGCCGTAGACTGCAAGGCTGCTCCGATACAAACTCTTCGTCCGTCTTCTCTTAAAAATATTAAAGTCACCGGCGGCGGAGGAACCGATTTCCGCGAGGTGTTCAAGAGCCTGCACAAAGAGCGGATTATGCCTGACCTCCTTGTGTATTTCACAGATGGTTACGGCCCATTTCCCGAGACGCCGCCGCGCTTTCCAGTCCTGTGGGTTCTCACTCGGCATTCGGGTGAAGTGCCCGCAGGATATGGCCGTGTGGTGTATTTGAACCGAGTTTGATGAGGCGGCGCGTCAAATAAGGAGGAGCTAAAATTCAAGCTGTTTGCTGGATGGGATCCAACTCCAAAAAGCCGCGCCTGGGATTCTCTGTGGGACTTGCAGATGGGGTTTGAGGCCGACGATGTTTCTCTATGAGCTCTGCATCTCTACAGGACCCCGTGTTGCCAAGTTCGTATCCGCTTTTGAATGCATGGAGCACAGTTTCAAGGTGATTCAGATCTTCCGGTACAAAGTCTCTGAGGATAAGATGACCTAAAATATGGCATGAAACTGAGTGCCCGCCGTTGCAATTTTCAAGCAACAAATCCAGCGATTTCTCAGTGTCTTTTTCACCTCCGTAGCCATTCGAAAACATTTGTGAAAGTACAAGGCAGGCCTCAGCAAGTTTGAGGCCACAAGCCATTTCGATATACATTCTGCTCCTCGTCGGTCCCGATTTTTTGTCACCGAGGGTGCTCAAGTAAGTTGACATGGCGTGGCATGACTCCGCTTCGCCATTGCGGCACTGCTTGTCGAGGGCATCGAGTGCGCTGTTGGTTTCAGGTGTCACTCTGGCCTCAGCAATTGACTCAGGTTGTGCGGCCTGTGTGGGGTAGAAGTGAACACCAAGAACCCAGATGAGGTTCACAAAAAATGCAGTCAAAAGCGCATAGAATATGGTCTGCATTGCGTTCACTCCTGTGGTTGTGGGGTAAAGAGAATCGGTGTTATTTAATGTATCGTCGGCTTACACGTCATGTTGTGGCACGTTTTCGGCCACAAGGCAGAAAATTTATAGAGAAACGCAGTTCTTGTTTCTCAATTGGTTTTGGTGACTCATTAAAATACCGAGGCCTGCAAAAAAAGGTTCTCACGCAGCGGGAAAAGCCTGCTGAAAATAATCCGCAAGTATTTCCTCGGCGAGCTTCCTCGATGAGAAGGCATTTTTGCGATTGAGTCGTTCAAGTGAATATTCAATCGCGCTTGGAAGGTGCGTGTCAAAGAACTTTGTGATGAATGGCTCTTCAGCAACAATCTTATCGAGAAAAGTGCCGCCATCGACTTTCAGTATTTTTTCGTTCCTTTGTTCTTTTGTTTGCGTGATATTATTTGGTGGCGTGAAAACTGTTTCGTAACGTCGATTTCCAGAGCAAATCATTTCGACGTAGTATGTTGTGTATTCAGCATGTGCAGGGTCTTCAAGGAATGCTCTGAGGTTGCCATATATTGCCTTTTTGTCGCTGCCTTTCGTGGTGTTGTGCTTGTTTTTGATTTCTGCAGCGATTTTCTTTTTACGATTGACAACATCAAGCAGTTGTCCTGTTCCAAGATCCTCCCAATCTTCAAACGATCCAATAACGATTTGGTGTAGGTCCCCTATCGTATTTTGGAGAGTCTTTTGCCGCTGTCGGATAAGTTCGTTTTTTTTCCAGTCCTGCACTGAACAACCAAGAATGGAACATTCAATCAGGGCAGAGAAGGGATCGATCTTGTTTTTTTTAATGGTCTGCGCTGAGTCTGCTTTTGCAATGGATTCAAGAAGTGGCTTCATGATTTTGCAATCGAAGTCTTGGTAGAACTTATTCTCAATGAACTTCGCTATACCAGCGCCGCCTCTTGTAGAGAGATATTCCACTCCGCATCCATGAGGGCACATGTCGGCATTTGTTAAGCGTTCTTGAGGATGTCCGCGGTGTGTGACTTCTTACGGTGTCGTTTTCTGAGGTGCGTGCGAATAGCTGTAATTTATGTTTTCTTTCTGTTTTTAGGAGGCTCAGTGCTCTGACCTCCTCACTCAGCTGGGTACACCACTCAAAGTTCTAATCCATCAAATAGGCCATTTTAAACCGATATTTGCGTTGGTTTGGCCTGAGTCCGTGTCCCTTGCTGCTCAGCTTGTCTGGCCTGCGAGGTTCTGGTATCCGAGAGGTCGAATCTCAAACTCAAGAAGTCGAACCGGTTTCCCTGGGGGGTGGTATGGATTTGAAATCCACGATGTCAGCAGAACTTGTTGCTGATATCACATCGGTTTCGAAGGCAACGCTGCGTAAGTGGGAAAAGGCGGGAAAGCTCACCCCCATCCAGAACCGCGCAACGGGACGTGTCGAATATCAGCTCGAGCAGTTGTTGCAGTTCGAGGCGTTTCGCGGTTTGCAGTCTTCAAATTGGAATGAAGAAGAAAGAGTTGTTCCGAGCAGAAAGTACACCTCCATTGAATTGTTCGCAGGAGCGGGCGGTTTGGCATTGGGTTTGGAAAAGGCTGGATTTGAGACTCTAGCTCTCAACGAGTTCGACAAGGACGCCTGCGGAACGCTGCGTGCGAATCGCAGTGGGTGGAATGTTATTGAAGGAGATATTCGAAACGTCGACTTCAAAGCGTATTCTGGCATTGATTTTTTATCTGGTGGATTTCCGTGCCAGGCATTTTCATATGCAGGCAATCAGCTCGGGTTTGAAGACACCCGCGGTACGATGTTCTTTGAATTTGCACGTGCCATCCGCGAAACCTCTCCGCGCGTCTTCATGGCCGAAAATGTTCGTGGACTTTCTGTTCATGATGGTGGCCGAACGATGGCAACCATCAAGCGAGTCATTTCTGACTTGGGCTACACACTGATCGAGCCCACAGTGTTGAAAGCAATCGTCTACAAGGTACCGCAGAAGCGTGAACGGCTATTTCTCATTGGTGTGCGCAACGATTTGGCCAAGTCGTTTCAGTTTTCTTGGCCATCACCGTGTCCGCAGGTGTTCGTGCTGCGTGATGCTCTCAAGGCCGGAGCGTTGTTCAAAGAAGATGTTCCAAAGTCTGAGGGGCAGAAATATCCCAAGAGAAAAAAAGAGATCATGGCGATGGTACCGCAAGGCGGATATTGGCGCGATTTGCCCGATGAAATTCAGAGGGAATACATGAAGGCCAGTTATTTTCTGGGCGGCGGCAAAACTGGAATGGCACGGCGGCTCTCTTGGGATGAACCCAGTCTCACGCTGACTTGCGCTCCCGCTCAGAATCAAACTGAGCGGTGTCACCCTGAAGAAACCCGGCCTCTGACTGTGCGTGAATACGCGCGTATCCAGACTTTTCCCGACGATTGGGTTTTCTCGGGCAAGTTGGGCAGTCAATACAAACAAATTGGCAATGCAGTTCCTGTGAACCTCGCGTATGCCGTTGGGCGCCGCGTTGTTGCTCTGCTCAACAGCATGGAAGTCAATGCGGGCCGTTCAGCCACCAAAAACCATCGTAAGATTGCCGCTGCGCGAGAGAATATGCGCTCTATCTTCGAATTTTGAGTTCATGCAGGCATAAAGATTGATGAACGAAGCCGACTGGTACTTGTATTTGCTCGAGTGCGGCGATGGTAGCCTGTACTGTGGCATTGCAAAAAATGTGGAGCGGCGTGTTGCCGAACACGCTTGTGGCAAGGGAGCGCGCTACACGCGTGGCCGTGGCCCATTCAGAATCGTGTGGCAAACCTCTGAGCCACTGACCCGGAGTGCAGCGTTAAAGCTCGAGTTGAAAATCAAAGCAATGTCGCGCGAACAAAAGCTAACTTTTGTTGCGGCACGCGAATCGAATTAATGATTTCATCGCGCAATCACACATCTAACACCCGTGTCGGGAGTTGAATTGCGACCCACAGCATAGAGGCCTCCGAGTTGGCCATTGAAGCGAAACGCAAGCGATAAATTTGCTGCGTGGGCAGTGACCGACCAAAACTGTTGGTTGTGGCACGGCGAAGCGCTGCTCCAGGAAGTGATTGATGCACGGCAAAAATCAAAAACCTCTTGGTTTGTCGGGAGACGTTGACCGCGTGCAGCGCAGTAAGCTGCTGCCTCGCTTAATTTGCCATTGCTGTGCCTAAAAAATTGAGCGCCACTGTGTTCTGCGAAGCTCAGTGCAAGGCGCTTGCCGTTGAGGTTGTAGATCAAATCGTTACCTTCGCGGGCGATGGTCAACCCTTGAGCGACACTCACCACATTCGGCGAACTGCTGCTATTAAAATTCTCCGAGTCTCCATTGCCACTGAGGGAAAGCCAGGCTTTGGGAATGGTGTCGTCGCAATGACTTTGGCCATTTAACAGCCGCCCCAGAGCGTTGTAACAACCGGCCACAGAGCTGTCGAAAGTTATACTGCTCTGCAACCCGAACTGTTCGAGGCGATCGTTCTTTTGTCTAACCGAAAGTGCTTTGCTGCCTTGTTGCTCCGTGAGCTGAACGAAGGCTTTGAACTTTCCATTGCTGCAGGCTGAAATTGCAACTTGCGATACTCCCGTTCCTTCGACGTAAACGTTGCCCGAATCACATTTTCCTGAGACCTCCACAAAGCGATCGGCAACAGTGGCGCGCTCGCTTGGCACAACGATTTTGAATGACGAAGACTCAGGAGGCGGAGGCAACACTTCTTTCTTTGCTCGATCGGGGGTGTTCACGACTACGGCGCTTGCATCATCGGATGACTTTGTTTCCGGTATGGATGCTGTGAATGATTCTTCCGTTAGGGGAACACCTGTGGGCGTGGTGAGTCGCTTCTCGACTCCGCTTCAGCCTAAGGCAAGGCTGATCACGGAAGTCATGCTGAGGCTTAAACTTTGGCTCTTGCGACTATTCATTACATCTCAAAGCCCCAGTGTGAAGGTGGTTTTAGCAATGTTGCCCGCGCGATCGCGGACCTGGATTTGCCCTGGGGGAAGTGATGTACCCGAAGGATAAACAAAGCGGTTGCTGCTCACCCAAGTCACTCCAGCATCAAAAGAATAAGCTTGCGGATGGAGTCCTGATTCAGCGTCAGTTGCATTGACGGTCACGCTCTCGCCCCCGCCTACTGCTGCGGTGTTTATTGCACCTAACCTCGGTGGGTTTTTGTCGTTCGCGGGGTTGCTGATGTTCGACAGCATCAGTGTTGACCCATTTGTGCCCGCGCGCATTTCGAGCAATGTTTGCGGCACAGCGTTTGGCGCATCGATTCTGTAAGTGGCTCTGACGAGCGCATCAAAATGTGTTGCTTGAATAATCAAAGAGCTCTCAGAAACTGCCGTTCCAGTGCGTCTGCGCACCAAAATGCGCTCCACTTTTCTTGGGTCTGCGACGGGAAGATTAACGTAGCCCGCTGAGTTGGTTCTAGCACTTGAGGCTTGGAGTCCGGTTTCTTCCATGACGACCTCAGTGTTTGGCAGAGCTAAGCCACTCGCATCGGTAATGAACGCAGCGAGGTAGGATCCAACCACGGGAACGGGCACAAAAACCTCGGGTGGCGGAGTGACCTGGGCATTCTCTGGATCCGGCTGAGCGCCGACCGCATCGCAGCAGGGTGGCGCTTCGGAAGGTTGTTGGCTTTTTTTCTTGGAAGAGGGGTTTGAAGAGGCCGGGTTGCGGGTCTCTTGTCCCTGTGCCCTTGAGTAGTCTGCGTCACCGCAGGCCACCAGTAAGGACACAGTTATAAGAATGAGCCAGTTCAACACGTCTCGGTTACTCCCATAGAATTTTTTGGAACATTTTGAACGAGCCTTGATTCGAGAAAATAGTATGCACGATTTCGGGAGCTTGGTGGATGGATTTGACTTACTGTTGATTTTGCCCGAGCGCCGAAACCAGGCAGTCTGCGCGACTTAAATAGATTATTCTAGGGATTTGTGATGTTTGGACAAGATTTGTGAATTTGAAGTCTGGAGCGGGAAACGGGACTCGAACCCGCGACCCTCGCCATGGCAAGGCGATGCTCTAGCCAACTGAGCTATTCCCGCATTCAGACCGGACTTCGATGGAGCGGGAAACGGGACTCGAACCCGCGACCCTCGCCATGGCAAGGCGATGCTCTAGCCAACTGAGCTATTCCCGCTCGAAGTTCTCGGGTGTTACTTGACCCTGGCCTTGTTTGTCAAGTCTGATTCCAGAGTTCATAGTGTTCCACGGAGAGTGGCTTTTTCTTAGGGTTTTGGGCGGCTGCCGGTGGCGGTAAAGAGCTCGGGGTTAGGTTGCAGATGAGTCATATGGAACAGCGCTGGCGAGTCTTTGGTAGGCGTCTTTTAGGACGCTTCCTGGCGCACTTTCTGAGTTTCATTGCAGTCTGGGCGTTGGTCATTCTCGCACAGCGCCTCGGAACGTCAGTCTCGACTCTCGAAGCGGCAGGCATGGCGGCAAAATTCTCGATGTTCTGGTCCGATTTGAGCTTAGGTTTCGCTCCCGGAGCGGCAACTCTGCTGTGTGTGGCAATTGCATGGAGTTTTTTGGGGATCGCCGTTTCAACCCGCGTGTCGGTTTTGCTCGCCTGCATCTCTATCTTTGTTGCGGCGAGCTATGCGCGATTTCCTCTTCCCGATCAGGCCTCGGGTTGGTTGATGTGGGCAGGCAGCATGACCCCCAGAGGCATGCAGTTGTTCCTGATTGTCAGCCTCGGTTTGGCTTCCTCTCTTCTGCTCGTTCGATACATGACTCGCCGCTATGAAGCTCTCTCGAGCGACGATCGTCTTGCCCTCACACCTGAGGACGAAGATTTCGCATACCGCGATTTGGTTCAGTCGATGCTCAAGTTTCTTTGTGTTTTGGTTTCTCTGGCGGTGTTATGGCGCATCGCTGACATTCGCCCGGTTCCAGCCGTCGCTGCGGCAGACCCACGCGAGTTGCGTCCGTCGGTGATACTGCTTTCAACCGATAGCTCACATCACGTTGAACAGCTCAACAAACGCATGGGTTCACCGCATTTTTCTTCATGGGTGGTGTTTGGTAGTCCTGAACTCAATGCCAAATTCGATGAAATCTTGCAGTGTCGCTATCCTATTCGCTTGATGGGGCGGGCACCTGTGGGTGCGCGCAATCCACAGCGGGAAATCAACGACTTCCTTGTTCCTGCGGCTCTCAGTTCATCGGGATATTCGGTCAATCTTCTCCATGCTGTTTCTGCTGGAGAGGCAAGTGATACGCTCAAGATGTTTTCTCGAGCCTATGCGCACGTTCGTTTTTTTCGTCGCTTTGGCCTGCTGCGACCATCACGCGTTTTCCATACGCCTGATGTGCAGTTGGCGCAGATGCGTGAGGCGTTCACTGCTGCAGTGGGGCGTGGCGAACCTGTTTTTATAACCTCATCGATGACCACCTCTGCTCAAGTGGGTAGCACGGGCAAAGAATCAGCTGAGTTTGAAACTTTTATTGACGTGCTGAAGCAACAGCAGTGGGGCAACAATCTGATGATTGTGGTTCTCGAACTTCCACCCCGACAAAATCAGAAAGCACAACTCGATCTTTCACTTCAGAGCACGACTGCCCGAGTTTTTTTCTGGATGCCACAGCGCCTTTCGGAAGCCAACCTTGCACCCGCAGCGGCCAAACTCATTCGTGGAATCGACTTGGGGGCAACTCTCACCGCACGCTTGCGCCTTTCCGGAGTCATGCCCTTTTGTGATGGTGGCGCGCTTTTTGATTTGAGTGAGCGACCATCGCTCTTCCCGCGAGATTTGGTTTATCAGGAGTATGATCTGGGCAATGCTCGGCCGATTTTCCGGCAGCGCGGTTGGCTCAGCTCCGATGGCTACAGGCTGGAAGTGCTTGAGTCGAACGAGGGAGCAGAGGTGCGTACCTATAAGTTTTCGATGCAAGAGTTTTTTGCGCGAACTAACTGGCAGGCAGTCAGGGAAACGACTTTGAAAGATGAAATTGTATCGCAGGAGCTCAATCGCCAGATGGATGACTTTCTCAGGAGCACAGGTGTCGAGATTCTCAGTTTGGGCGAGGGACGCTCTGCGTATTCCGAACCCTTCAGAAGAATTCGTTTGCTTGAGCGGTGAGTTTCGGAAGAGGGACTGAGTGCAGAGGAATTTGAGGGAATCTTTGGTCGTGTTTGTGCGTGCCCTGGTCGAGGCACTCAAGCAGTCCATTGGACGTTTGACCTTATGGCTCTCGTGTCATGGGGTGGTCTTGCCTTGGAATACGTGGGCTGAAACGTGTGTATCCAATTCAACCCTGGAGCGTTACCGGCGGCGTGCATTGGTTGCTCACCTGAGAGTGCAGCGCTACCGCATTGCACGTGGGCCTTATTTTTTGCGCTCCCTGCTCGATTCTACCCTGACTTTAGTTCGGTTCATGCAGTTTCCATCGTTGGTTGCAATTAAGCTTTTTCTAGCACTGCTCATGTGTCTGCTGCCATTTCTCATCTTTTTTGCGATCAGAATTTATTTGCCCGTGGCACAGCGCATTCCGCAATTGGAAAGCAGCGTTGATTTAGAAGTGATGAATTCGACGGAGGCGGTCGTACCGCGAGTGTTTCGCCAGCTCAATGTCACTCTCATGCACGCCAATTCGCAAGCGCAGGAAGTAAATGAGGATTCGTTTTTCTCCTTTAAGCAACTCGATGCTCGCAGTGGGGAAGGATTCCTGATTCAAGGCAAGGGCAGCGCACACGAGGAGTTTCGGCGCGGTTGGCGACTCTCTCAGGCTGAGGAGCTTGTCGTAACAGTTGCTCCGCAACGCGAAGCACGCAATCTGAATTTACAATTCAGACCGATTCCTGACAGCGGCAAACCAGCTCAATGTAAATTGCATATCGTGAATGCAAATGGTCAGGTTGTCTTTGCGAGCAGCTTCGACACCCTCCTAGCTTCGCGTTTTTCTTTGCTCAAAACCCCTCTGGCACGTGGACTTCAAGAAAAGCTCATGCCTGACTTCGCAATGAACCGTGCACGCTTAAGCTCTGACCCGGTGTCCATTCCCATGAGTGCGGGTGAATCGCAATTGTCGTTCCGAATGGAACGTATCGACAAAGGTGAAGACAACGCGACCTGCTCGGCACTGTTACACAATTTTGAGTGGAGTGGAGATAAAATCTCGGCTCCTCAAACGGCCGTCCGAAAATCAATGTTGATGCTTCTCTTTCAATCCATGAATGCCGATGTTGCTTCAGACTCCAAGCGCATGCCGTGGCTCTCTGGATTTCTGAAATCATCCGCTACAATGCAGTTCAATCAACATCACGCCATTGACGTGCGAAGCGATGAGTCGTTTAAGTCGCTGTTGGGTTTTTCGGGCGGACAGGGTATCTCTCCGACTGATGAAAACTACAATTACATCGAGAAACTCAGACGCAAAGGCTACCGTATCGTCTTCGTGGGTGATTTCGATTCTCCTGACTCATACTTTACCCGGGTTGTTCCTGATGTTGCTGTGCGAATCGACAATGAAACCTATGATGCACGTCTGACACTGTCGCAGGCTATGAATTTACTGGCTCATGAGGCAAATGCTCCGGTTTTTATGCTGGTTCGTTTGCGCGGCATGAGTGCACCTTGGCGGCCGTTTTTTTCAGATCTGAATCTTAAAGAAGTCTTTTTCGGTGGTGACGCGCGTGGCGTTATGGATGCGCTTGTTTTTGCGCACCTGCGCACACTCGACAGCGAGCTTGCACGCTTCTTCGGTGACTTTGAACAGAATGGAGTTCTCTCGAAGTTTGATTTTCTTGTGACTGCCGAGCGAGGCTTTGACCTCGGATATAATTTGATTTTCTCAGATCCAATCAAGCCAACCTTCAGCTCCGATCTTCTGCTGAATCAAGAGACGCTCCGTGTTCCCTTGGGCATCCGTCTCGCTGACGTTTCACCTGAGGGTCTGCCATTCCACTTAAAAAATCAAAACACCATGAGTTCGCACAATGACCTGACCCGCACTCTGTGGGAGGGGCTCGGTGTTCTCGACGCAAAGTATCCCGCTGAGTCGAGGCGATTGTGGGGACGCGGCGACGCGTTGCTTGCGCGCCGGAGCCGGATGATTGCAGAGACTCGGGAAACCGACGTGGTTGTGCGTATGCTCCCGGTGCGGAGTCGTTTGCAAGAGGGAGTTCTTTTTGCCGATCCCGATTCTGCCGGCGGCTTTTTGAAATACGTTGCGCAGCCCTTACCGAGTCGCATCAGTGCGCCCGATGCTTACGGCTGGCCAGAGAAAAATGCTCTTGATTTTCAGGCAGGAGAGCAGTTCCGGCACGTGTCACGGAGGGGTCAAAAGGAAGAGGTGATCTTCCGGGTCAACAATAAATTTGTGCGCGAGGCGCGACGGATTATTCGTAAAGAGAGAAATTTTCCATTGCGACTCAGGCTGACTTCGCATGCGACTCAATCCATCGACTTTGTATTCGAGCAGAAAACCACCGGTGATGGGGTTTTCCTTTCTGAGGTGAGCCCCGCGTTAAAGCTCACAACCACACAAGTCGATGCACAAACTCTTCTGCATCGACTCACCGGAACTTTCAAAGAGGGTGAATCTTTTGATTTGAAAGGGGGCGGCAATACTTTTCGGGTTGTTGAGCACCGCGGTGAAGGAATATTGGTCGCCTGCCCCGAAGCGTTTGTATTCTCGCTCCAGGGTTTGAGCTCTGCTCTGGCGCAGAAGACCGTTTGTCTTCTTGAGAATCCGGAGCGGGAACGTTTGGAGAACCTCAAGAACTCTGGCAAGAAGGCGATCTCATTTTGGCTGGTGGAAGATGAAAACCAAATCTGTAAGCTCCAAGACGACTACAAAGGTGGTTCGGAAGAGTACTCCGAATGCCTCGAATCGGCGCCTCACGATGAAGGACGCCGCTGAGATTTTCAAAAAGCTACATGAGCTTTGGCCGAATGCGCATTGCGAACTGGAGCACAACAATCCTTTTCAATTGCTCTTGGCTGTGGTTCTAAGTGCGCAAACCACCGATAAGGCTGTGAACAAAGCTCTTGCTCCACTATTTGCGCGTAAATCCGATTTTTCTCCGAGCGACTTGGTGGCGATGGGTGAGAAGAAGTTTTTGAGCGTCATTAAGAGTATCGGGCTCGCACCCACGAAGGCAAAAAACTCGGTTGCTCTCGCGCGGCAATTGTTGCAATTGCATGCGGGTCAGGTGCCTCTCGATCGCAAATCACTGGAAGATCTTCCGGGTGTCGGACGCAAAACCGCAAATGTGGTGTTGAACGTGGTTGCAGGACTGCCAACTATGGCTGTCGATACGCACGTAGCTCGTGTTTCAGTGCGCCTTGGTTTAGCAAGACGCACTGAAAACCGCGTTCAGATTGAAGAAGATCTGTTAAAAGTTGTGCCGCAAGAGTGGGGTGTTCAAGCACACAACCTGCTTATTTTTCACGGCCGATATCATTGCACAGCGCGTGCACCGAAGTGCACTGCGTGTCCCGTAGCTCATGAGTGCCGGAAGGTCGGTGTTGCAATCGGAAAGGCTTAAACGTTGAACAAAAAGTGCATGACGTCGCCGTCTTTGCAGACGTATTCCTTGCCCTCTTTGCGGTACAACCCTGCTTCTTTGACCTTCGCTTCGCTGCCGAGCTTGAAGAGGTCTTCGCTCGCATAAACTTCTGCGCAGATGAAGCCTTTCTCAAAATCTGTGTGAATCACACCAGCAGCCTGAGGAGCCTTGGTGTTCTTTGGAATAGTCCAAGCGCGTACTTCTTGAACGCCCGCGGTAAAATACGTCTGCAGGCCAAGGAGTTCATAGCCTGAGCGAATAAGGCGGTTGAGCCCTGGCTCTGTTTGCCCGAGAGATTCGAGATATTGCTTCGCTTCCTCGGCTTCGAGCTGTCCCAGCTCTTCTTCCAGGCGTGCAGAAACAACCACAACACCCGAGCCTTCTTTCGCCGCAATCGCTTTCACGGTTTGCACATGTTTGTTTGATTCACCCATGTCAGCGAGGTCAGTTTCGGAGACGTTCGCTGCGTAAAGAACTGGCTTTGACGTGATGAGATGCAGACTCTTGAGGAATTCGAGCTCATCTTCATTGCATGCAGGCAGAAAAGAGCGGGCGGGTTTGAGTTGTTCGAGATGAGCGCGCAGTCTCGTGCCGACGTCATGGCTGAGGAGAACTTTTTTGTCGTTACTTTTGAGAGATTTTGACAGCCGATCAACGCTTTTACTGACTGTTTCGAAATCAGCATAAACGAGTTCAGTGTTAATCGTATCAATATCACGTGCAGGGTCGGTGCTGCCGTCAACGTGAATCACATCACCGTCTTCAAAACAGCGCACAACGTGAACAATCGCATCGACCTGGCGGATATGGCCAAGGAATTGGTTACCGAGACCTTCACCGCGGCTCGCTCCACGCACGAGTCCAGCAATATCAACAAATTCAATAAATGTTGGGAGAACTCGCTTACTTTTGATAATCGCGTCGATTTTTTCGAGCCGCTGATCGGGCACCGCAACCCGGCCGACGTTCGGGTCAATTGTACAGAAGGGATAGTTCGCGGCTTGGGCTCCTGCTTTAGTTACCGCGTTGAAAAGAGTTGACTTTCCCACGTTAGGAAGCCCGACGATACCGCAATTGAAGCCCATAAATCCTCCCTGGGGTTTCCCGCTTTATTCGCTGGATTCTCCATAGCTTTGGGTCTGGGCGGTGGCAAGCCCTCTTCTCGACGTTGACAGACGCTGAGAGAGTGCTAAAGGAGAGACCTTGACTTCGGGTCCAAAGGTTGTCGGTAAGGTATTTTTGGGCTTGACGTCGGCTTAAATCAAGCTGTTCCTCTTTGTATTTACCGAGGATGTAGATAGAATGAACACAACTCAGCAGTCGGTTCAGGAAGCGAGCAAAGCAAGGTCTGGTGCAGAGGCGGGAAGCCTCGAGAACGTTCGTATCGCTCAGAGCGAACGTACGGTCGAAGGTGCTTCGGCAGAGGGGAGCGGTGCGGAAATCGACAGCTCCGTCGGTCTTCTGGAGCAGCTGAACATGCCACCTTGTCCAGAGCATTTGCGTGCAATGCTCGAGGAAACCAGCCTCGAGCAGTTGGTCTTCTGGAAATTGCAGGCTCTCTTCGAGCGTTTCGACGACGAAATTCCTGCGAACATTTTGAAGACCGTTCTCTCACACGTTGAGCGTCCTTTGTTCGCTCTCGTGTTGAAGAAGACCCGTGGCAACCAGTCGAAGGCCGCTGATGTGTTGGGCTGCAACCGCAACACTCTGCACCGCAAACTGAAGGGATTCAGCATCCAGCCACGCGATGTGCGTAAGGTTCTCAAAACCCGCAATCGTCGTAGCATTGCGGATCTTCTGAACGAACTCGCAGACTGATTGACAAACACTTCGTCGATTAGGGCAGATTTATGGCGCAACTTGAGGAAAGACGTTCCAAGAGCGCACTAAATCTGCCCTTTTCGCTTGAAGCTGAAGTCGCCGTTATTGGTGCGGTACTCACCAGCCCCAGCTCCGCAGTAGAGCAGACCGAAAAGCTCATGCCGGAGTATTTTTTCGTTGAGAGCCACAAGGTCATTGTAGAGGCCTGTCGCGACCTCCTGTTCGAGGGTGTTCCGCCCGACCTCGTCAACGTTTACGAAAAACTTCGCTTTCATAACCGTCATCTTGCCGTAGGCGATTTCGAAGGCCTGCGTCAGTTTATGGGCTTCGGTGCCAACTCCGAGAATATTGGATACTGGCTCGATGTTGTTAAACGCTTCTGGGAACTGCGTTTGGTTGTGGAGAAGTGCTCCGACCTTGCCACTCGTGGTCGGCGAGTTGCAGAGGCAAGCGTGGAGTCTTTCTTGGCTGAGGCTGAGGAAATCTTCATGCAACTTGCCGCGACACGCGGTCACACAGGGCTCACTCCTGCATCGGTTGTCGTGCGCGACACCATTCAAGAGCTCAGCAACCTCATGAACAACCCCGGTGGCTTCACCGGTGTCCCCACGGGATTCACAGACCTCGATACCATCACCGCAGGTTTCCAGCCGAGCGACCTCATTATTCTTGCGGCGCGCCCAGCGATGGGTAAAACATCGTTGGCACTCAATTTTGCCCAGTACGCGGCGATTGCTGCAAAGAAAAATGTGGCGATTTTCAGTCTTGAAATGAGCAAACATCAGCTCATGCAGCGTATGCTTTCTACGGCAGCGCGCATTGAATCGCATCGCTTTCGTGACGGCAAAATGACCGCCGAGGAATTGCACAGGCTTTATCCCGAGGCTGCAAACTTCAACACCGACCGCCTCATGATCGACGACACGCCGAGCATCAGCTTGCTCGATTTGCGCAGCAGGTGCCGGCAGATGAAGCGCGAAAAAGGCTCTGTCGACATGATTATCATCGACTACCTTCAGCTCATGACGGCCGGTACAAATCTCGGTTCTAAGTCATCACGCGAGCGGGAGGTCGGCATGATAAGCCAAGGGCTCAAGGCTTTGGCCAAAGAACTGTCGTGTCCGGTCATTGCACTCGCCCAGCTGAACCGTGGTCTTGAACAGCGTCCGGATAAGCGTCCTCGCTCATCTGATCTGCGTGAGTCCGGCTCAATTGAGCAAGATGCCGACATGGTCATGTTCATTTATCGCGACGAGTACTACCACAACGATTCGCCTGACAAAGGTATCGCCGAAGTCATCATCGGCAAGAACCGTCATGGTCCGACCGACACTGTGAAGCTGGCCTTCCAAAGCGAGTTCACAGCGTTTCACAACCTCGCTAAAAGCTATTGATGCCATCCACCAAATAGGCAATCCGCGCGAGCAGCTCCTGCCGGTTCACGGGCTTGCTGAGGTGTTCATTGAAGCCACAGGCTAAGCTGCGCTCTTTGTCTTCTCGCATGGCGTGTGCGCTTAATGCGACCACCGGGCGGACGAACCCACGTTCACGCAGGTAGGCAATCGTTTGGTATCCGTCGAATTCCGGCATCTGAATATCCATGACGATCAGGTCGTAGTGGTTTTCGAGTGCCATCTGCGCTCCGCTCATACCGTTGTCGGTGAGATCAACGTTCGCACCTGCATGTGCCAAGAACCTCTGCACGATCAGGCGATTGTCGGGCGCATCATCGACCACTAAAATCTTTTTGCCGTCGAGACGGACGCTCGCCGCGGCGAAGCGTGCCTCGGGGTTGGGTTTACGTTGAGACTTGAGTGAATCTTCAAGCTTGAGTTCGTGGGCGGGCCCTATATTCAAGCTAATTTCAAATGAGCTGCCAACATCCGGTGTGCTCCACAGCAGGCGTAAATCTCCACCGAGAAGCTGTGCAAGCTTGCGCGACAAGACAAGACCAAGGCCTGTGCCTCCAAAGCGACGCCGTGTTGAGCTGTCTGCTTGAACGAAAGGTTGAAAGAGTCTCGATTGCTGTGCGCGATCGAGACCAAGCCCTGTATCTGTGACAGCGATCTTGAGCATCGATTTTGCAGAGTTAAGTTCGGTGCTGACGGCAATCGAAACGCTTCCGCGAGATGTGAATTTGATGGCGTTGCCAATGATATTGATGAGGATCTGGCGGAGTTTGGTTCCATCGGTGCGGATGCTTATGGGCAGCACACCCTTGGGTTCGAGTAACAAAGCAACCGCTTTTTCCCGTGCCTGAAGGCTCAACAATGTGGTCACATCCCCGATAAAACTCAGGGGTTCAATCACCTCTTCGTCGATTTCAAGTCTGCCTGCTTCCACTTTGCTGAGGTCGAGAATTTCGTCGATGATTTTTGAAAGCTGGCGTCCGTTACGGAGAATCGCCTGAACAGCCGAATATCTTTCCTCGGTGGAGCTTTCTGAGTCATCAACGAGCTCTGCAAAGCCCATGATTGCACCCAAGGGAGTGCGGATCTCGTGGCTCATGTTTGCGAGGAACTCACTCTTGGCTTTGTTCGCGGCATCGGCCTCTTCTTTGGCTTTGCGCAGCGCAATTTGTGCGTTTTTGCCTTCGGTGACGTCTTCGGCGACACCAACAATGCGGTGCACGCGGTTTGCAAGATCTCTGACTGCAAATGATTTGAATTTGATCCAGCGCAGCTGTCCTGTTTGCTCTCGAACACGGAATTCAACGCTCGAATCATGACCGAGCGTCAGGTCGCTAAAAAATGTTCTTGCGAGCGTCAGATCGGAGGGGTGAATTTTTTTCAGGACATCGGAGAAAAAACTATCGCTCGTAGTGGGAGTGACGTCGATGAGTGGTTTAAAGACAGGGCTCACATAGACCAAAGCAGAAGCACGAACGTCATAGATCCAAAAGGCTTCCTTCACATTTTCTGCAAGCTGCTCAAATCGTTTTTTCCATTCGTGTAGCTCTTTTTCTTCGCGTTTGTAGCTACTCACATCACGGATAACCACACAGTAACTTTTCTTTTCCATTGGCTCTGAAGACAGTGCTGAGATCAAAACACTGGCCCAGAATCCTTGCCCGTTTTTCTTCACGCGTCGCGCAATTTCCTCGTGGTGTTCAGCGACATCGGCAAGGGCGAGTGTGTTGATTGTGTGGCCTGAGAGCAGTTCTGTGCGCGGACTCAGAACCGAAATGTGACAGGCGTGAAGCTCCGATTCGTTGTAGCCGAGCACAGTCTGAACCGCCTCATTACAAAACTGAATGTAACCGTCTTCGCAGAGCACGAGGATGGCAGCATCCTTAACACCGCTGAGGAGGCGCTTGGTTCGGGTTTCACGGTCGCGCAGGGCATGAATCACTGAGTTGTAGGGCGAGACGTCCTCACAGGTGACGAGCAAAAGTCTGCGATTCTTCGGAATTCTCATCGCTTTCAGGAGCGGTTCTTGTTGCTCTTCATCCACGGCGGTGATTTTGAGTTGGATCCAAACGACCTCGCCGTTGTTGCTGTTTATGCGCAATTTTGTTTCGATTGAGCCTCTTTTGAGAGACTTCATAGATTGAAAAATTTCCAAAACATTGCGTCGGTCTTTGGGGTGAATCCAGTCAGGAGCATTACCGTCTACAAGACTCTCTGTGTCGCTGCGGTGCGCAGCCGCGAACAGGCGTCGACACATTGTGTTTGCATGCATCAGCTTGCCATCATCCGTCACAAGAAAAAGCGCGAGTGGCAGACTCTCAAACCAGGGTGCGGGCTCCGGGGGTGGCATAAGCTTGGTGTCAGCTAACTGCTTAGGTTCAGGGCTGGAAGATGCGAAAGCATTGCCGCGTAAAGAACGTTTCAGGGCGGAGAGCAACAGCATCCCGAGAAGGATTCCAGCCAACAGTGTGATGAGGTTTGAAACGGTCATTTATCCTCTGGGTCATCTGTGCCTTGGAGCCAAGATTTAACCGGACGCCCGGCGGTAACATGCGCTTCGTGCGGCCTTCAAGATTAAAAGAAGGAGGGAATGTTATTCCTACCTGAAAATCAGATTTAGCCCCGTATTTTCGTGTTGTTTCCGGTTGTTGAAATGTCGGTAATTTGCCGCCCCACGGTAAAGTTAAGTTCAACCAAGACCGACAACCCCTTTGATCGCACATGGTCGGAGATATGCTTTGCAGGATAAAGTCGAAATAGTTTGGCTTTTTAGGCCTTTGGGTGCTCCGGTAGGAATCCGGACACATCAGGGCACCGAGCTGAATTTGCGCGACGGGCGCCCAGAAGAGATCCGCAAGGCATTGGAAGAACTCTCCTCCGCAAAAGCCAATGGCTGCACTTTGTTTGTGTTGAACTCGAGACAACTCTTGAAGATGCGTGGAGAAATTCTCAACGCGCTGCATTCCTCGCCGGCGCTGGGCCGAGTTGGTTTCGTGCTCGTGGAAAAGGATGCCTCCAGCACCGTGCGCACTTGGAAGAAGCTCAGGCTTTTAGAATCGAGCGACTGGTTACTTGGTATCGTGAGGCATCCCTTTAGTTTCAACATGCTCATGAGCGAAATCCAACGAGCGGCTCAGAAGCTCATGACGCAGGCGGTGCAGAACGACCTGAGTTCAATGTTGGCTCTCCGAGATTTGGAAGCCAAGGCCATCAATGAAATTGGCCTCGCCATGACCAGTCAGTCGTCGGTCGACAGCATGGTGCGTTTGGTGCTTGAGAAGGCTATTGATTTGTCTTCTGCTGATGCTGGTTTTTTTCTGTTGCGGGAAAATCTCGGTGCGACACCCCGAGAGAGTGGTCCTGACCTGCGTTTGCTGCGCTCGAGTGGTAACCGTTTCTTCCAGAAAGCCAGGATTTGCAAAAGCCAAAATTTGAAGCTCAACAGTGAGCTACTCGACCCGGGGCGCAACGCATCCATTTCGTATGTTTTTAACAATGCTGTGGGACTCGTTTGGGAAGAGGGTTGGCAGGGTCCAGTGCCACACGGTGCCAGCGCGAGTCAGGTTGGCCAGGTTTCGCTTCCTCAGCTGCAGTTCGAGTTCGACCCGCGGACTTATAAAATTTCAAGTTATTGCTTGTTTCCTTTGCGCACGCCCTCGGGTGAAGTCGTCGGTTTTATTCTCTTAGTAAATCGTAAACAGAAAAAGAGTGTTTATCTCGATTCACTCTCCGACGTGGCACAGCACGTCACCACATTCAACACTCATGACTTGAATCTCCTCGAAGCAATGGCTGCGCAGGTCGGTGTTTCGCTTGACCATGCGCGGCTTATTCAGGATCTCAAGAAGGTGTTTGAGAGCTTTGTTGAGGCAAGTGTTGTGGCCATCGAGTCACGCGACCCTTCCACCAAAGGTCACAGTGAGCGGGTTGCTGTACTGACACTGGGTCTCGCGGAGGCGGTGAATACAACTTCGGAAGGTCAGTACGCTTCGGTCTCCTTCAATGAAAGTCAGCTCTACGAGATTAAGTACGCTGCACTCCTGCATGATTTCGGTAAAATTGGTGTGCGCGAGAATATTCTGCGCAAGGAACGTAAACTTTATCACCATGAACTCATGGCAATTCAAGAGCGGTTCTACAATCTCGAGAAGCAGCTCAACCTCAAATGCCTCGAAGATTATCTTGAGCGCCTGATGAATCGTGGGCAAGTGCCAAGCCGAGAGGATATCGACCGCATTCAACTCAATGTGATGGGTATTTCCCGAAAGCTGCAAAGCTATTGGGAAAGCATTCTGGAGGCCAATGAGCCATCGGTGGTCAGCAATGAGAATTTCCAAAAGATACTTGAGATTGCCGCAATACGCGCACTCAATGACGGCGAGGATACTCAGCTCCTGCTCACCGAGGAAGTTGAGAAACTGACTATCAAGCGCGGTTCGTTATCATTGTCGGAGCGGCTTGAGATTGAAAGTCATGTGACACACTCGTTTAAGTTTCTTATCAGCATTCCCTGGACGCGCGAGTTGGCCAATGTTCCCGATATCGTCTACGCGCATCATGAACGTCTTGATGGTACGGGTTATCCTCGCCGGCTTGTTTCTGATGAAATACCGATTCAGGCCAAAATCATGGCTATCGCCGATGTCTACGATGCTCTTGTGGCGGTTGATCGCCCATACAAGTTGGCACTCCCGCATGAACGGGCTTTGACCATTCTTGAGGGTGAGGTGCGCGAGAAGAAGCTCGACCCTGATTTGTTTAAGATTTTCGTTGAGGCTCGTGTGGGTGAACTCATCAAGTTGCCCAATGAAGACGAAGAATCAGCCGCTTGAAGCGCCTCCTCCTGCTACTTGTATCGTCTTCACAATTTTGACACAGTTAAACTCTGTTGCCACACAGAGGAGTCAGGAATGAACCATCACTTTTCCCCGATGGCGCGCGGTTTGTCTGTTTTATTGGCTGTATCGGCTACGTTGAGCGTGCACGCGGATTCTTTTGGAAATGATCGCGCACTCAACGCTTTCGTGAAAAATGCTCCACCGCCGTGTGAGGTGCCTGCTCCGAATTTCGATTTCATGGCCGATGCTGCTCGTCCTTTTTCATTTCACAATCTCACCGCGGCCGCGTGGTTTGCGCGCACGGTGCAGTTGACCTCCGGTTACCGGCAGGAGGCTTGGGAAAAGCTGCCACTCAAACCCGTGCGCGTGCAGGATTTTCGAGCTGATCCTTGGGGGCTTCACGCCACGCTGTTGGAGTTCGACGATAAAGTTCTGATGATGTACCGCGGAACCGAGGATATTCTTGATTACGTCCTCAACGTAACTTTCTACACCACCCGAAAAGGGCAGGAGTTGGGTTTGCCGGGTTGGGTGCACGATGGATTTTTGGCTAACTTTAAGCTGAGCTGGAGCCGCGTTCTCGATGCTTTGCGAGAATCAACGAGCAGCGGTAAGCAGGTTGTTTTCGTTGGTCATAGCCTCGGCGGCGTGATGAGTCAGTATGCGGCTTGGTTGGCAGAAAACGAAGGCATGAAGGTTGTTCGCGTTTATGCGTTTCAGTCTCCAAACCCTGGTGATGTTGAGTTCAAGGCTGCATTCGAAGAGCGTTTTGCTGATCGCCATTCAAACACGCTTTACGGCGAAGACGTCACTCCCCACATTCCACCGGTTCAAGAAGCAGCCGATGCGTTTGGCAAAGCCTCCATCAAAAAACTGGGAACGCTTGTTGCGGGGCTTGCGAAGCGGGCACGCTATGGTGCTCTGACTGAGCGACTCAGGATCGCCGAAAACGGCACCTACAGAGCTGTGCCTGCCGATGCCATCGTGCAAGATGAAATAAACTACTGGGATTCCTATCAGTCGAAGAGTGGAGGCAAAGCCTTTCCTCTCGGCCTGGGTGCGCAATCTCCTTTCGTTCTCGACCACGATATCGATCGCGTTTTATGCTCACTGGCAAAGCTTAATCGTCAAGCTAAATAGCGATAAAGCCAGGTTTATTTGAAGAATGTCTTAACCCGTTGACTCCCCACTCCGACACCATGCGAGATGTGTTCGAGGGGGGGCGTATGTTTTCTCGGTATAGAGTCTTTGCACTGGCTGCCGGATGTCTGTTGTTGAATAGCGTTGCCTGCAAGCAGAAAGTGAATCATGCACCTGAGGCTGAACTCCTGGCTGTGAATGAGGCTGATTCAGATTACAGCCAGCGGCTCAACGACAGCTCTGCCTTGCGATCGGCAGTTCCACTCGATGCGGGTTCGGAATACATCGACGTGCGCGGAGTCGGTGACAGTGCTTGGTCAAATCTCAAGGCAACAACTCCTCCAGCTTCGGGCATGGCGTCAGCACTGAGAAGTTTCGACCCCACAGGAAAAATCCTCAAAGGTGATCTCAACTTCATCAATTGGGAGTCGAGCGTCGGCACACGCTGCAACTCTTACTATGGCGTTGACTATGCATTTTTATCGAGTCCCCAGTCGATTCTCGACGCATTTCAGCATGGCTTCAATCTTTTTGGCCTTGCGAATAATCATTCCGAAGACTGCAGCTCTGCTATTGATATTGAAGGACAAAAAACATCTGGTGCAATTGCTTCACACAAGCAGATGCGTGCTCTTTCGCACCAGAAGCCGATGCTATGGCACGGAGTGGGGTATTCAGGCGGCGGTTTGTCTTCACCTGCAGTACTGTCGTTTAATGTTAAGGGTCGTGCTGTCAAAGTGGTCTTCGGCTCAGTTGCTTTTCAGAGTTGGGATTGTGTCGATTCCACTTGCGAGGCACGTATTCAGGGGCTGCTGACCGCCATGAAGAACACACAAGGCGATCTCAAGATACTCTCACTCCACTCGCAGGGTTCGGATGCATTCAATCGCGGAAAGAAATGGTCTGAGCGTTTTGTACGTGAGTTTTCTGGTGACATTGTCTTTGCGCATGGCCCGCACACGTGGGCTGGAGTGAAGGTACTGCAGAAACCTGATGGCCGCAGTGGCGTTGTGTTTCATGGGCTTGGAAATTTCATGCACAATCAGGTTGCTCCCAATCCGGATAACCTGATTGGTCGCGTTCTGCTCGATTCCAAAACTCTCCAGCCCAAGCAAGTGCAGGTGATTCCAGTTCTCAACAATGCCGTTAATGTCGATGTGGTTCTTGCTCCTGCAAGCAAGGCTTTGCCGAAGGCGAATATGGAATGGACACGGGCGGCGCTCTCAGCACACAAGCCCGTGCCCATTGGATTTGCAAACATTAAGTGAACTCAGGTTGCAAAATGTTGGAAAGCTAGCCTCACAGTTTGTGAGGCCAGGCTTCACTTTTTCTGGCTGGCGGCAATCAGATTGAGTGCACTGCCTGCCTTGAACCAGCCGATCTGTTGATCGTTGAAGGTGTGGTTGAGCGTAATAGAATCTTTGCTGCCATCGGTATGCTTGATTGTGAGCGTGAGGGTCTTGCCGGGAGCAAGATTCTCGACGTCGAGATCGAAGCGGTCGTTCTCACGAATCTTGGCGTAGTCATCCGCATGCGCAAAAGTCAGTGGCAGCATTCCCTGTTTTTTCAGGTTGGTTTCGTGAATGCGCGCAAAACTCTTAGTGACGATCGCACGGCCACCGAGGAAGCGTGGCTCCATTGCCGCGTGTTCGCGAGAAGAACCTTCGCCATAGTTTTCTTCGCCCACCACAATCCAGCCAATTCTCTGAGCCTTGAGATCACGCGCGACCTGCGGAACTCCAGCGTAGGAATTCTTTGTGACGTTCAGGACGCTGTCCATTTTCTCATTGAATGAGTTGGTTGCCGTGATGAGCAAGTTGTTCGAAATGTTGTCGAGGTGACCGCGGTACTTCAGCCATTTTCCTGCTGCAGAAATGTGGTCTGTGGTGCACTTGCCCTTGGCTTTGATGAGCAGAGCGAGGTCGCGAAAATCTTTGCCCAGGTCAGGCCTTTCGAATGCCTTGAGTGCTTGCAAACGATCGGATGAAGGGTTGATTGCCACGTTCACCTTCGAGCCATCGGCTGCAGGTGGTACGAAGCCAACTTCGTCGGGCACGAAGCCTTTAGGCGGAAGATCGAGACCCGTGGGCGCGTCGAGCTTCACGGTCTCACCTTTGTCATTCTTCAGGCTGTCCTTGGTAAAATCGAAGTTCAGTGAGCCTGCCAGTGCAAGTGCCACAACAGTTTCAGGTGAGGCAACGAAAGCGTGTGTCTGTGGGTTGCCATCGTTGCGAGCGGTGAAGTTGCGGTTGAACGAGGTCACAATTGAGTTCGGTGTGCCATCCTTCACGTCATGGCGCTTCCACTGACCAATGCAGGGACCGCAAGCATTGGCCAGCACTTTGCCGCCGATAGCCTCGAGAGCAGCAAGCTGACCATCGCGTTCGATGGTTGCGCGCACTTGCTCAGAACCGGGCGTGATGGTGAACTCGGCTTTTGTTTTGAGTCCTTTTGCTGCTGCCGCCTTGGCGATGGTCGCAACGCGATCAATGTCCTCGTAGGAGGAGTTGGTGCATGAACCGATGAGTGCAACCGAGAGAGTCTCAGGCCAGTTGTTTTCTTTGACAGCCTTGGCGAATTGGCTAATCGGGAAGGCTCTGTCGGGAGTGAACGGCCCGTTGATGTGTGGCTCGAGAGTGTCGAGATTGATTTCGATGACTTGATCGAAATACTTCTCAGGATTCTTCTCAACGTCGATATCTGCACAAAGCAGTTCAGCATTTTTCTCGGCCATCTGAGCAACAGCGTCGCGACCCGTTTTGCGCAGGTAGTCGGCCATGCGGTTGTCGAACGGGAACACAGATGTGGTCGCGCCGATTTCAGCACCCATGTTGCAGATTGTGCCTTTGCCTGTGCACGAGAGCGAGTTACAGCCAGAGCCGAAGTACTCGACAATGGCTCCTGTGCCACCCTTCACGGTGAGAATGCCAGCAAGCTTCAGAATAACGTCTTTCGGTGAAGTCCAGCCCTTGAGGGAGCCCGTCAGTTTCACACCAATCAGCTTCGGCCATTTCAATTCCCACGCCATGCCTGCCATGACATCGACAGCGTCTGCGCCACCCACGCCAATAGCCAACATGCCGAGGCCACCTGCATTTGGAGTGTGCGAGTCGGTACCGATCATCATGCCGCCGGGGAAAGCATAATTCTCAAGAACAACTTGGTGGATAATTCCTGCGCCTGGTTTCCAGAAGCCGATGCCATATTTGAGCGAGACCGATGAGAGGAATTCATAAACCTCAGCGTTTTCTGTGTTCGCCGTAGCGAGGTCAGTTTTCGCACCGTTTTCTGCTTGAATGAGGTGGTCGCAATGCACGGTTGACGGCACCGCAACCTTGGGAATTCCTGCGGACATGAACTGCAGCAGAGCCATTTGTGCGGTTGCGTCTTGCATGGCAACGCGGTCAGGATAGAAGTCGACGTAGTTTTTACCGCGCGTAAAGCCCTGCACGGTTTCTGGCTTGAGGCCATCGGCCGAAGGGGCAAGGTGTGTGTAGAGGATTTTCTCGGTGAGCGTGAGAGGGCGGTTAAGCGCGCCACGCACCGTCTGGAGGCGCGAACTCATGTTGTTGTAAACGCGTTGCATCATGCCGATGTCTTGAATCATGGGGATGTCTCCGTGGAAAGATTCGAGGTGAAAAGCACCGCGGTTGAAGATTAGCACCCCCTGGGCAGGCCGAAAAGCTATGGAGTGGTTGAAACTTTTGAATTCTGTATTCAAGATTTTGATAGGGGCTGCGGGTTTGTGGGGTGATAGATGCCTCAGGAATGAATTACGCACCGAAATGCGGCTTTTTTGCGGTTTTTTCTTTTTTTTTTAATCAGGCTTGACAAGACCGTGACGCATCAGCTAATCCCCCGAAACGCCAGTTTGGCCCTTTCGTCTAGAGGCCTAGGACACCTCCCTTTCACGGAGGCGACACGGGTTCGAATCCCGTAAGGGTCACCAAAAAACCGCAGGTCTTTGATCTGCGGTTTTTTTAATTTTATTTATATTCTGGCGCGTAGTCTGGTAGATTTTTCAACGAGCCCCAAAGGGTTCATGGCATGAAAAAAGCGGCCTCTGTGGCCGCTTCTCTTTGACCCTTTCGTCTAGCTGGTCCAGGACATCTCCCTTTCACGGAGGCAACACGGGTTCGAACCCCGTAAGGGTCACCAGAATTCAGACTCCAAAGGCCAGCACTCAGGCCTTCTTCGCCCAAGAAGCACACCAGCCGATGGACTTAACTTTACCATTTGCAAAAAGCTGGCAGGAGCCCACGTCAGCGCCCTCAATTTGACCTGCGGCGGCATAAAACATGCAGTTTGCGCAGTTCTGGCCGGAGAAAGGCACGCCGCTTTTCTCGGTTTGAAGATTTGCTGGAACGTCAGCTGCGTTGTGCTTGTAGTTGAGTCCTGTGGCGGTGGGATCGGTTTCGCTGAGGAGGGTCAGGGTCTCGCCACCAGCAGCTGCGGGTGTCGCTGCTGCGTCAGTCGCTGGGGTTGCAGCCGCATCTGCTGCGCCAGCTGCAGTTGGTGCGCTCGCAGGAGCTGCGCCTGTGGTGTCAGGTTTGGAGCACTGGGTGCAGGCATTGAGCGCGGTGACCGCTGGCAAACCAACAAGAACTCCGAAACTCATTTTCAATGCATCACGACGCGATTTCTTCTGACTCATGTAGAACTCCCTTTCACGAAAAAGAACGGCACACATTTTGAATGTACCGCTCTTTTTTATGATGACAAGAAAGCTGTTTGATTTTTAACAACATCACTCGGCAGAAATGTCGTCATTTCTGCAGCCCTGGCACCGCGCTCTACTGCGGTGCTCATGCCCTCAGATAATCTGGATCAAACCAGAGACTTGAAGGCGATGCAGCCGTTGGTTCCACCAAATCCGAAGGAGTTTGAAATGACTGCTTTGATGCGGCGCTCAACCGCTTTGTGCGGGGTGTAATTCAGGTCACATTCCGGATCGGGATTTTCCAGATTGATTGTGGGTGGAATGAGGCCTGTGTGCAGAGCCATGACGCTAAACACCGCTTCAATACCACCCGCTGCGCCGAGCAGGTGCCCGGTCATGCTCTTGGTGGAGCTGATATTGAGATTGCGCGCGTGCGCCCCGAACAGGGTCTTGATGGCTGCTGTTTCGTTCGCATCGTTGGCTTCGGTGGATGTTCCATGAGCGTTAATATAGCCCACGTCTTCCAGATTAATGCCGCCTGTTTTGAGAGCCTGCGCCATGGCGCGAACCGCGCCCTCGCCACCGGGTGCGGGAGAGGTCATGTGATAGGCGTCGCCGCTCATTCCGTAACCAGACAATTCAGCATAAATGCGAGCACCGCGTGCTTTGGCGAATTCGAGGTCTTCGAGAATCAACACGCCTGCGCCTTCACCCATAACGAAGCCACAACGCTGAGCGTCGAACGGGCGTGAAGCGCGAGTCGGTTCGTCGGCGAATTTCGAGCAGAGTGCCTTCATTTTTCCGAACCCTGCAAAGGCAAGCTGGCTAAATGCAGCTTCGGCGCCTCCTGCAATCATGACTTTTGCACGCCCAGTTTGAATGAGCATCAGCGCTTCACCAATGGCATGGGTGCCACTGGTGCAGGCCGTGGTCACACAAATGTTGGGACCTTTGGCTCCCGTCTCCATGGCAGTGATGCCGGCGGCCATGTTGGCAATGAAACCGGGGATGGTGAAGGGCGAAACACGGCTGGGATCTTTTTCATGCATGGTGATGATTTGGTCTTCAACGTACTGAAGTCCGCCTACACCCACACCAATTGAAACTCCGGTTTCAAGTTTGATTTCGTCTGAGAGTTTAAGCTGAGCATCTTGAAGTGCCATGCGTGCCGCAGCTACGGACATCTGAACAAATCTTTGGTTCCTTTTCGCTTCTTTTTCGTTTGAGAAAAAAGGAACTGGGTCGAAATTCTTAACTTCGCCAGCGATCTTTACGGATTGTTTTTCCAAATCGAGCAGGCTGACTTTGCTGATGCCACTGACACCATTCAGCACTGCCGACCAGCAGCTTTCAAGATTGTTGCCAACCGGTGAAAGAATACCCAAACCTGTTACTGCAACTCGCTTCATGCTCGTCCTTTCATTGGATGTCACCCCTAGGGGGTGTCTGCGTTGCGGGACTATACGTTTGGGTATAATCCTGTGCAACAACGGGGGGCTCATGACACGGCAGTTTTACAAGGCTCTGGGCGATGCGCAGTGTTTTCTCTGGGATTTTGATGGCTGTTTTGCCGATACCGAACGCCTGCATTTCTTTGCGTATCAGAAGGCTTTTGCTGCAGTTGGGCATGAGATTCGTGAGGCTGAGTATTACCCTTCGTTCACTCACCTTGGCGACGGAACACGCCGCGAAATTGTTACATATGGCCTTGATATCGATGAACAAGATATTGCTCGCGGCAAAGCTGAGGCTTATTTGGAGCTCATCCGTTCAGGGCCTGTGCAATGCTTTTCTGAAACCCTTGCACTTGTGCGAATTATGCATCAGCGAGGGGCAAAAGTAGCAATTGCGAGCAATAGCTCGGAAGATGAAATTCGGACTGTCTTGAGCACAGCAGGCTTTCCCGTTGCTGAGCTCGATTTGATTGTCGGCAAGACAGCGGGACTCAGAAAGAAGCCGGCTCCCGATATTTTTTTGCACGCTCTCGAGCGCCTCGGGGTCAGTGCGCAGCGTGCCATTGTTCTTGAAGATTCAAACAGGGGGCTTGAGGCTGCAGCAGCAGCGGGGTGTGCTGCGCTTTGGATCCGCACGCCGTACAATCAAGGCCTGGAAACGAGTCAACCTCATCTCAGAGCGCTGTCGCACCATGAACTGCTGCAACAACTTGAATCAATTCCATAGCACGGTGAAAAATCTCGACTCCTCAATCTGAAAGGCTCGCTCCGCATGTGGATGGACAATTGGGTCTTGAATCAGCCTTTTCAACACTGGCCCAAATCGAACTCTGCTCCTGAACATCATCGGGTTCTGTTTCGTTTCTTCGAAACAATGCGACCTGTGGTTGTGCTTTCGAGCTCTAATGCGGCTGCTCGGGAAACCTTCGAGGAGCGCTGCAAAACGCGCGGAGTTCCGGTTTTGCAGCGCCGCGGTGGGGGGGGGACAGTTGTGTTGGCGCCGGGATGTCTTGTTCTTACGTTCGCTTTTTTTGCCAAAGATATATTCTCTAATCAGAAATACTTTGCGCTCATTAATCAGCTTTGGGCTGATGCTCTTGCTGAAGCTGGTTTGCCTGGTCTTGTGACGCGCGGGCACTCGGATCTTGCGCTGGGAGAGAAAAAAATTGCTGGCACCAGTCTATTCCGGAGAAAGCATCTGGTTGTGTACCAGGGGAGTTTGTTGGTGCACCCCGATTTCGAGCTCATCACTGAGCTGCTTCAGCACCCGAGCCGTGAACCAGATTACCGTCGCGGGCGCTCACACGATGAGTTTCTGACCTCTGCAGGCCGGCTTGGCTATGCAGGAACTACCCAAGAGCTGGCTCTGGCTTGTGCACGCTTTTTCGAAAAACACGCGATTCCACGACTTGAGCGTGAATTTGCTGAACTTGAGTTGATCCCCTCACACCAAAGATAAGTTGGTTCTGTTAAAAAAGTGTTGACTGACTGGCCAGTCGCTTGATACATCCCCGACAGCAATCGATACAAGAACTGTCACAACGGGTTTCCCCGGGGAGAGCGGCGATGAAATTGAAATTTCTGGCTCTATTGGTTTCGAGTGCTCTGCCACGTTTCGCCCTGAGCGCCAGCATGCCCTTGCTGCCCAATACGATTGTGCATCCTGCCGATCAAAACCCTTCTGCAGCAGAATCCTGCGCACACACGGCTACCAGCTTGAGTTGCGTTCAGTATCTGTACAACCATGATGGGGACACCCTGACGGTGCGCATTGTCAATGTCCACCCCTTGTTGGGGGAGCGAATCTCGGTGCGGGTGCATGGTATCGACACGCCCGAACTTTATTCGGCTGATCCGTGCGAGCGCCGCGCAGCACGGATCGCTCAGAGAGTGGTCAAAATCCTCTTAACCAATGCCCAGCGAGTCGATTTGGTTTCTGTGCAACGCGATAAATACTTCCGAATTCTGGCTGATGTGCGCGCTGACGGTGCGAGCGTCGCGCAGGTGTTGCTGAGTCAGGGGTTGGCTTACCCCTACCATGGTGGAACGAAAATTTCGTACGATTGGTGTGAAGCTGCCAACGCGCAATAATAACTCGGAACCAATCTTGCTCGATGGGAGCTTGGTTTGCCCGCGCGAAGGAGTGCGCAGGCAATTTTTTTATTGTCCTAGATTCTCCAGCTGCGCGAGGCTCACATCTCTGTGACACACAGCTCGTAATGTTTTGGGATTAAGCGCTGAAAGCTGCAATCCGTATTTTTGTTTTAGTTCTTCGAGCAAACCAATTGCGGACTCCTGGAATTTCAGAAGAACGATATTGGTTTCAGGATTTGCAACTTCAGCCTGCGGGAGAAGTGCTTTCAACCACGAGGCAAGAAAACTGGCTTTGCGATGATCTTGTTTGAGCTCGGGGATATGGTTTTCAAGAGCCCACAATGCACCTGCGGCCAGTATTCCTGCCTGACGCATTGTTCCCCCGAGTCGCTTGCGTAGCAATTTGGCGCGATGAATGTGTTGCTGCGAGGCTATGAGACAACTGCCCACAGGTGCACCCAGACCTTTTGAGAAACACACTGAGAGCGTATCAAAGAGTCCGCCGTAAACGCTGAGGGGAGTTCCGCTCTCGACGTGAGCATGCCAGAGTCGCGCGCCGTCCAGGTGGATGGCCAATCCCTTGGTGCGGCACCACGAAGAAAGTTGCTGCAGGTGGCCAAGATCATGAATGCGCCCGCCTGAAAATAAATGGGTGTTTTCGAGCGCAAGGAGTTTGGTTGCCGGAGCCACAAAAGAGCCTGGGGCGACATAAAGTTCATCCAAGGAATTTATGCTCGGCTTGAAGCCATCGATGAGCTCAGGGACGACCGGTTGCAGCCCGGCGAGTGCAGCCAAGGCTCCGGTTTCGGCACGAAGAATATGGTTGTCGGCCGCGCAGAAAACCGCGTCTCCGGGCGCACAGTGCAGCTGTAATGCGATCTGGTTGCTCATCGTTCCCGAGGGAACAAACAGCGCCGCTTCGTGGCCAAAGAGTTCTGCAACGCGCTGCTCGAGTTCGCGTACGGTTGGATCTTCATCGTAGAAGCTGTCACCCACAACTGCACGAGCCATTACTTCGCGCATCTGCGGAGAAGGGCGCGTCAGTGTGTCCGAGCGCAGATCCAGAATTGGTTTCACATGGCCGCTTTCAGGAGAATTTCGTGAATGAAACTCTCGAGCGTTGCAAGCTCTTCGCCACTCAGCTGAAGAATACGGAAAACATAACCCGAGGGTGTTGGTTGCGGAACCTCAACGGCTGCGCGGATTTCTTCGATGCGGCCAATGCCCTTGATAATGCCGCCGCCCGGAGTCTGAGGGTCGCCAAGGAATAACTGGAATTCCAGCAGCGTTGATTTAGCTTTGAAAGGCTGAGTTTGAGGGTTTTTGACCGTAATGAATAGACCGTGCGGGGCAAGTTCCGCAGTTTCAAAACGCGAAAAATGCGAGGTTCCGAGACTTCGGACGAGCACTCTCTTTTTGGAAACACATGCTGTGCCGAAGGGACCTTCGGGTTGTCCGATGACACGTGCAGTTTGGTTCGGTTTGGAGTCGGTGAAATTGAATGCGGCCAAATCATGCGCCGTCATTGCGTCTGTTGCTTTGACGCGCTCTTCGAGCAGGCTCTCGGGAACTAGTTTGTTGCTCATGGTTGACCCTCACCTCGTCCGGCAAACTGCTTCAAACCTGCAGAAGTGCTCGGAACTTGGCGCAAGTCACCACAATCATTCATCTCTGTCAAGGCAAAACTGGACTTACAAAATGCTCTCAGCAACCAGCATTTTGCAGACTTCGAGGCTGCTGAGCCGTTCGGTTGTCGCCTTGAAGTTCAGAACCAAGCGGTGTTGGAGCACCGAAGGGGCAACGGCCTGAATATGTTCCCATTGAACCTGGTTTGCATTGTTCAAGAAAGCTGTTGCTTTAGCAGCCAACACCAGCGCCTGCGAGGCGCGCGGGCTAGCACCGTATTCTACAAAATTTTTGACCGAGCCAAGCTGGCTGTCAGCTGGGCGTGAGTTGCGAACTAAACGCACGCACGCTTCAATCAACGCCTGCGGCGTTGGAATCTGTTCGATAGTCTGCCGCGCGTTGACGACCAACGCGGACCCGGGCAGCGGAGCGAGCTCTTTGTCGATGGTGGATAAAGTGGCAACCTGAACCTCGGTCTCAAAGTTGGGATAACCCACGTCAATGTTCACCAAAAAGCGGTCAAGCTGAGCTTCGGGGAGAGGAAATGTTCCTTCGTTCTCGATGGGGTTCTGGGTTGCGAAAACATAGAAAGGACGCGGCAATGGGCGGCTTTGGCCATTCAAGCTGACCTGCCGCTCCTGCATGGCTTCAAGCAGTGCTGATTGGGTTCGTGGAGACGCGCGGTTGATTTCGTCTGCAAGCACAAACGGAGCAAAAATCGGTCCTGGAACGAAACTGATGCGCTTGAGGTCGGGGTTTTTCTCATCGAATTGAATCGTGTCACCGCCCAGGATGTCATAGGGGGTGAGGTCAGGCGTAAACTGAATGCGCTTGTAGCCGCATCCCAGAGCTTGCGCCAATGAGCGCACCAACGTGGTTTTAGCCACACCCGGTGCACCGGTGAGCAGGGCATGACCACCACACAACACCGTAGTGACCACCAGGTCGATGACCTGAGTCTGACCCAACACTTTTGTACCCAACAAACGGCGCAGTTCATTCGTGTTTTCACGGAGCTGGTTCAAATCCATTGGCAAGTCCCTCGATTGGCACCCCAGAAGTGTCCGGGATTGCCAGTAAGCCGTCAAGATTGACCCTGGCGGTACAGTTCCCTAGAACCAGTGAAGCGTGATTTTTCTGGCAGACACCCACTGAATCGATGCGGAAAGAAAAGGCACTATGACTCACTCCAAGGAAGACCAGATGAAAACTCAAGCCCAGAACACCTTGCAGGGTCATGTCCGTGCAGGCACCCAAGTCGCCGTGATTGGCCCCGGTGTCTTCGGTCGTGCCTTGGCGAGCTGCGCACTCCAGGGTGGCTCGACCGTGACTCTTCTTGGCTTGGATGAAGCAGCCCTCAAAGATGCGCGCGTTGAATTTGGAACCCAGGGCGAAATGAATCTGCTCACCATGGAAGATGCCGCAATCACGGCTCTGCAGGGGCGGCGCCTGAATCTTATTATCCTTGCCGTTCCCTGTCAGGCTCTGCGCACGGCATGCACTTGGGTGCGCACAAAGCTCTGGCCTCTGCTTGCACACGATAACGGACGAACCAGCGTGCTTTGCGCAGCCAAAGGGATTGAACTCGAAACTTTGAAGTTGCCGCATGAAATTCTCGACGAGTGTCTTCCTGCAGAAGCGGGCAAGGGTTTGCTCAGCGGGCCAAGCTTCGCAAGGGAACTGCATGCCGGATTGCCTACGGCGATTGTCGTTGCGTCACGTGATGAAGAGGTCAAGCACGTTGCAGAACAATTGCTGCATCGCCCTTATTTCCGGGTTTATGGCACAGGTGACGTGATAGGCGTGGAAATCGGCGGTGCCGTAAAGAACGTCATCGCGACCGTGGCCGGTGTGGTGGATGGACTTGAGCTGGGGCACAATGCGCGCGCTGCGGTAGTTACCCGCGGGTTGGGAGAAATGGCGCAGATGGGTGTGGCGCTGGGCGCAAATCCCATGACCTTTCTCGGACTCAGTGGTCTGGGTGACCTCATTTTGACCTGCACTGGAGATCTCTCTCGAAATCGTCGTTTTGGACTCACCATTGCGCGGCACAGTGATCGCCCAATGAATCAGGTTCTCGCAGAAATTGGTGAGGTTGTGGAAGGCTACACAACCGCCCGGAGTGCATGGTTGCTGAGCCAGCGTTTGAAGCTCGATACACCAATTTTGAAAATGGCATATCAGGTTCTTTACGAGGGACGACCTGTGCGTGATGCGGTTCAGCATCTGCTTAATCGTGAACAAAAAGGTGAATTCGATTGGATCGGCAAATGAAGAGAAGTCTCGAAGTTCTGGTTGCACAGGTCGTAAAGCAGCTGTTCGATGAGCCGGCAAGGCTTCACCTTGTGCTCGTACCAACCGACAACGATGCTTTGATTGTCGAAGAATGTGTGCGCCAGATGGCAGGCGTAGCTCTTGAGCAGAATGAAGTTGTATCGTTACCTAATTTTATTCAATCGGGTGTTTATCGCTTTGAGTCCTCACGCAGGTTGTTGGCGCGGCGCCTCGGTGCGCTGCACCGCATTCGTACTGGTGGAGTGCGCTGTGTTATTGCCTCTGCTCCTGCGCTTATGCGAGTTGTTCCCTCAGCAACATGGTTAGGTGAAAACACTCTTTTCTTGCGCGAAGGCGATGAGCACGACCAAGATATAGTCTGGGATCGTCTGCAAGCATTGGGCTACCAGACTGTTCAGCGCGTTGAGGAGGTTGGGGAATGTGCTGTGCGCGGGGGGATCTTGGATCTCTGGACTCCCGGCGAACGTCATCCTGTTCGCTGCGAATTCTTTGGCGATACGGTCGAAAAAATTCGTTCTTTCCGGCCTGCGGATCAACGTTCCTTTGCCACACTCGCTGAAGTCAGTGTGCTTCCTGCACGCGAATTTGTTTGGCCGGTCGAGGCGCACGTGTCGGCGTGGATTGATCGTTTCAACAAGGCCATTCTGGCTCAAGGTTTGCCAGGAACATTGCGCAACGACCTGCTCGAGAATGTGCGCTGCTCGATTCCGTTTCCTGGAATAGATGATCTGAGCCAACTCTTTTCATCGACAGAATTTGTTCGGCCGCTCGATTTTTTCAGGCAAAACCACGACCGCGCTGTTGCAATTCATCTTCTTGCAGAGACACCTCAGCTCGAGCAGGGTTTTAAGGAAGTTTTCGATCTCTATGAGAGTGCTTGGCAGTCGGCTTATGGCAAGGCGTTTTTGACCATCAAACCAGAGAAACTCTTTCCCGCTGCCGACGCTTTTGCGGGTTGGCTTAAAGAGCAGACCGCCGTTGAAAACAAGAGTCCTTATGCATTGCCGCAGCAGGTTGAATCCCGTTTTCTTGCGGCGGGCAAACGTAAGTTCTCGGAACGCATCCAGCTCGTCAAAGAGCTTTTGAATGAAGATAGTCAGCTCGGGTGTGTTTTTACCAGTGCCTCTCGCGATGCCTGTCTTGAGTTTGCGGCCCTCTTGCGCGCACAATTTGCCGGCACCTCCAAAGTAGAGGTTCCTGAAGCCGACATTCCAGCGTTCTCACTCAAGGACTTTTTCACGAAGCCCATGTCGTCTGCCGCCGAACTCTGGCAGGCGCGATTGGCTCGGTTTGGACAGCCGTTTTATTTGCCCGATTCGCGTCAGCTTGTGTTGCCCGAAGAGTGGCTACGCGGAGTGAGCAAAGACCATTCTCTCGAGGTGTTTAGCGAGGAAGAATCTCGCAATGCATCGCGCGAAGCGACTGAAACACTGCTCACACAGCACTTCGGAGATTTTTCTGAAGGTGATCTGGTTGTGCATGTGCAGCATGGTATTGCCCGCTTTCGGGGGTTGATGACCATCAAGCTGATGGACATCTCGGGCGATTTCCTTGTGCTCGAATACGCCGGCAACGACAAAATATATGTGCCCGTGCACAAGCTCAACATGGTGCAGCGCTACATCGGCGCAGGCAAAGCCGATGAGTCACTGCTCGATTCGCTCAAGAGCTCACAGTGGGAAAAACGCAAAACCAGGGCGAAGGAAGAGGCACAGAAGCTCGCCAAGGAACTGCTCGAACATCAAGCCCGGCGCGCGACCACGCCTGGGCATGCTTACGCCACGATTGAAGATAACTACATGCTGTTTGAGGCCGCCTTTCCCTACGATGAAACTCCTGATCAGTTGAAAGCAACGCGTGAAATACAGGCGGATATGAGCCGTCCGAAAGCCATGGATCGCCTCCTGTGTGGTGACGTTGGATTTGGTAAAACTGAGGTTGCGATGCGGGCTGCGTATCGCGCAGTCCTCGATGGAAAACAGGTAGCTTGGCTCGTTCCAACGACCGTGCTGGCTCACCAGCACCACCGCAGCCTCAAGGAGCGCTTCCAACAGTTCGGTGTTCAGGTTGAGATTCTTGATCGCTCGAGCGGCACCGGGGGAGCAACGAAACTCCTCAAAAAACTTTCCGAAGGCGGTGTTGATGTTTTGGTGGGAACCCATCGTCTTCTTTCCCCAGATGTAAAATATCGAGATCTAGGTCTTCTGATTGTCGATGAAGAGCAACGTTTTGGTGTCCTACAGAAAGAGAAAATCAAAACTCTTTCCTACGGAGTCGATGTCCTCACAATGAGCGCCACACCTATTCCCCGCACCTTGCAGATGGCCATGATTGGTCTTCGGGATCTCAGTCTTCTGACAACACCACCGAAGGCTCGCCTTGCCGTCAAGACGTTTGTTTGTCCATTTGATGAAACCACCATCCGTGATTCCATTCGCTATGAACTCGCACGCGGCGGTCAAATTTTCTTTGTCCACAATCGGGTCGAAGATCTTCGCGCTGTGGAACAATATCTCAAGCAGCTCGTGCCCGAGGCTCGTATTTGCGTGGGGCATGGAAAAATGCCGCAAAAGGAACTCGACAAAACTGTCATCGAGTTCATGGATCAAAAGTTTGATATTCTACTATGTACAACCATCATTGAGTCTGGAATTGACATGCCCAATGTCAATACAATTATTGTGCAGGATGCCGACCACTTTGGATTATCTCAGCTCTACCAGCTGCGGGGGCGTGTTGGTCGCCGTTCAACGCGCGGCTACGCATACTTTTTGATGTCTCCCGGTGCTCGCGATGAAGACGACGGCGTCAAGCGGCTTGAAGTCTTGCGTGAGCATCAGGATCTGGGCAGTGGTTTTGCAATTGCAAGCCAGGATCTTGAAATGCGCGGTGCGGGCAACATCATGGGTGATGACCAAAGTGGTCGTGTCACAGAGGTTGGCCTGGAAACCTATATGCAGATGCTCGACGATGCGATTCGCTCGATGGGTGGACGAAAGGTTCGTTCTTTGCCTGAGGCGGAAATTCAGGTTCCTGTAGAAGCCCAAATCCCAGAGGATTACGTTCAAAATTCCAAAGAGCGCTTGCGGCTTTATCGGCGCTTTTTTGGAGCACGCAATGAAGATAACCTTCAGGCACTCACGCTTGAATGTGGTGACAGGTTTGGTCCTCCACCACAGTCGGTTCTCCACTTGGCCGACATGGCCCGGGTGCGGCGTTGGTTGATGAGTTTTGGTGGTATTGGATTGAACGTCAGCGATGACTTCACCGAGGTGAAGATTAGCCCTGAAGTGCTTCAGGCACGCGATGATGCCGACGCAGAGGCGGTTGTGAAGCGGATCTTCGACGTGTGTAACCGTCAAGTGAAGGGCGTTCGCCTTACCCCGGATGGGCGATTGCTGTTACCTTTAAAAAGGAAACAGTTCCGTCCTGAATCTGGATATACAGGGCTGAGTGAACTGAAGAAGTTTTTGATTTTGTTTGCAGGTGAATCATATGTGGAGGCTGCACCAAAAGCGTAGATTTTTGGTTTCGGGGGCACTGTGCCTTTGTGGTACCCTTATGTCCCACGAGATCTACGCCCAGAGTGCAGAATCTTCAGCTAAAGCTCCACCCTCGAATACAACCACAGCTGTTCAAGAGCAGCCTGTGAAGAAAAAGAATGCCTCGGCTTTAAAAAAGGCGATCGAGACCGCACTCGAAAATGAGGATTTCTTTGAAGCTGAGGGTTTGCTCAAGCAGGTCACCGAATCCGTTTTGAAAGAGGATCCCAAGTTTCTTTTCTATCAGGCCGTCGTTGCGAAGGGTTTGTATCGTCTCAATGACGCAGAGTCGCTTCTAAAACAGTCCTTGCGCAAAGACAAAAGCGACGGTGACGCTCTGTTTGAAATGGCACTGCTGCTCATGGAAAAAAAGAAATGGAAGGATGCCGAGGTGCTGCTCTACTTGGCGGGCAATGAACGCTCCTTGAGCCAGCGCAGGCAGGTGCTTCTTCCGTACTATTTGGGCGTTGCCTCGTTTGAATCGGGCAAGATATTCAGCGCCCGTAACAGTTTTTCGCGTTTGAATTGGGCCAATGCACTCGATCCTGCCTTAGAGCAGTCGGCCAGTGCATTCCTTGGGCGCATTGCTCGCGTTCGGCCTTGGAGCATCATTGCACCTCTGACCTGGCAGTATGAATCGAACATGCTGGGAATCTCAGAGGCAACACCTCTCCCCGAGGGCTACAGTCAGCGGCAGGGGAGCAAAGTCACTGCGGGGCTTTTTACTCAATGGAATGGTCTGGGTGGTGAGAGTTCAGGCGAAGGACCCTGGGGACTCGCTCTGCGGCTCCTCTCTATTCGAGCGCTTCCCGATGAGTTCAAAGCATTAAATGTTCTGTTCATTGAGCCCGAGCTCAACTGGTCGCGCTTTTTGGGTGAGCGATGGGGGATGTTCAAGTGGGCGGCTGTCGCCAATCGGATCAGTGTGGGTGGAGAGGCTACAACGGCCTCGGGACTCCTGCGCTTGACTTTCCTCGAGGCCGAAGCCAGCGCAGGTTATGAGGCAGATCTCCAGAAATCGTCGACTTCGAATCGGTCTGTTTTTCTTTTGCGTGTTTCGCGCGAGTGGCCCGTGTGGGCACGCGGGAGCCTTTCACTGGGGTTACCGGTTGAGCTCGGAGCAAGAATACCAACCGACAAGCAGGAGCTGGGTGAGCAGAGGCTGGATGCTGCCTTGGCTCCTGCATTGAGTTGGACACCGATGCGGCGCGTGTCCGTCAAGCTGAGCGAAAAACTAGCCTATGAGAGCGTCTCAACGGCATCCAATGCTACTGTGTCTTTCCTTCGCAATACTCCAGGTCTGACAATCTCATACATCGCACAGCCCTATTTGGTTTTGAGCAGCAGCGTTGCATACGAACTCGAGAAGAAATCGAGCGATGCTGATAGTTTGAAGAAGGCCTCTGCATCTATCTCGATTCTAGGTTTGCTCTAAAGGCCGTCTGCTCGTGTTCGATTGGAATCGCTCGCGAGGCAGCTTGGCCGAGCCAGGCGGAAAAATTCAGCTCAGAACTGCACGTACACGCTTGCTGAATTCGCGGATGGCATCTTGAAGACTCTGGCCTTGGTCAACAGCATGCCGCACTTCGATGGCTTGCAACAGGTCGCTCATAACGTCGCCGGGATCGGCTTTTTGTGAACAGCTGCACGAGCCTGTATTTTCGAGCTCCATGACGAATGCATTGAGTTCTTCGACAGTATATTTTTGCGCCAACTCGCGCAGAGCCTTGATGTCCATGGCTTTGTTTCCTCATGTTTTAGAAGCTGAAGCTCTGGGTTCAAAGCAGGGGTATCAGACTTGAACACCGTTCTCTTTGAGGAAGTTTCTCAGGCTTTCTTCGCGCGTGGTGCAAAGCGAAGCAACGATTTTGCCATCTTTCACGAGTGCCAAGGTGGGCAGGTTTTCGATTTCAACTTGCTCGCGTGCTTCTGGATTTTTCTCAGCGTCGATCTTGAAGATTTCCATCTTGTGCTCTTCGGCCACACGACGGAACATAGGCGCAGCCATGCGGCAGGCTCCGCACCAACTCGCGTAGTAATCCACAAGTGCGAGTTTACTTGCTGCAATGCGTGAAGAAAAATCGGAATCAGACAATTCAACGAAGTCAGTCATGCTTTCAATCCCCTCGTTTGCTCCTTCGGGTCGCGAACTTGACTGAACGGGAGCGCTTGCCCGCTGAAGCGCGGAGTTTGCGCTTCGAGCTTCGCTCGTCCCGTGTCAGGCGTTCGTACTGACCTGAACCAAGTGCAACAGGTATCTTCAAGCTTTGACCTTTTGACAATCGTGCATTGGGGCGAATCCCGGGATTCGCCTTCAGCAGTGTGGCCAGAGTGATACCGTAGCGACCCGCAAATTGACCCACACTTTCACGTTTCTTGACCCGGGCGGCCACATAGAAGGTGCGTGGTGCTTGCGGTAGCGCATCGACTGCGGCAATCGCGGATGCGTAGCTGCTCTCGGGCACGCGCAATAAATAAGGTGCTGTGCCCGTTCCCGGCGGGGTAATGCCCAAGCGCAGTTCGGGGTTCAGATTCTCAAGAACTTTTGGGTCAACTTCAATGGATGCCGCAAGATCGGGGAGGCGAATTGACTTCTCCAGAGCAAGCGAGCGCGTGCGCACAGCTCGGCTCCCTTCAGAAACCTCGAAGCCGAACCGGCTAGGGTTCTTGGAGATGATCATCGCCGCAATCAGCTTGGGCACGTAGTTGCGCGTCTCGTTCGGCAACCGGCGAGCAGCGGAAAGCGCAAAGAAGCTTGTTTCTTTCTGGCCACGCATGCTGCGTGCCACACGGCCTTCACCGGCGTTGTAGCTGGCTGCTGCCAAATGCCAATCGCCAAAGAGTGTGTACAGGTATGTGAGGTAGCGTGCCGCTGCAATCGTCGATTTTTCAGGGTCACGACGCTCATCAACGTAGTCGTTTTGCTTCAGGCCGAAGCTGCGTCCGGTCGCGCGCATGAACTGCCAAGTTCCGGCGGCACGTGCAGAAGAGAGCGCGCGGTTGTTGAAGCCCGATTCGATCATCGCAAGGTAGATAAGGTCTTTGGGGAGGCCATATTTTTCAAGCACAGGAACGGATTGCGGAATGATATCCTCGGCTCTGCGCAGCCAGGTGACGAACCCTTTGCGGCCACGAGTCTGGAAGTATTGAATCCACTTGATGACATCTCCATTAATCACGACCGGATAGTCGAAATCGAGATTGGGGAGAGTGGGCATCAGAAGCTTCGTGTACTCATCGGTGCGCGCATCTTCGAGGGCTTTTCTGAGTTGAGAAGCTTTCTTGTAGCGGTGTCTGTTTGCTGTCAGGAACTGGTTTTCAAAGATACCTTGCCAGTCTTCCATATAGACACTGCCCTCACACAGGGCGAACTGTCCTTCGATCCCGGTGTTCAGCAGCAGCTCGGCCATTTCTTCAGGACTGCGCGCAGAGTCTGCATCGAGCGCCTCTTTTTCTGCGTCCACGGCGCTTTCTTCGACCAAAGCAGAATCTTCGTCTTCCTCATCGGAGTCGAAACTGTTTTCGAACTGAGGATTGGGCTGAGTCAATGCCGCTATGATTGTTTCACCGGTTGTATCGCTTGGCTTTGCGCTTGCTGAGTTCGAAGAGGTTGTGTTGCTCGTTGCAGTGTTACGCCCCTCGGGCAGCATTCCCGCAGCAGAATTTGAGGAGAGCAGCGTTGTGGCCTGCTGACCTGCAAGCTGGTCGCGCTGAGAATTGTCTGGTGTCTTTGGTTGGGGCTTCGCAACAGCTCGGGCAGGAGTCCTGTTCGTTTGAACTCGGGGAACAGTGCCGGTAATGACCGACTTTTCAAGCATGCTGATCTGAGTGCTGTCGAGCGATAAGCGCGGCGCTGGCCGATGCTGAGTATGGGACTGACATGCAGCAACGGCAAAGAGTCCCATGGCGAGGGTCAGCTTGATGATTTTGCTCAGCGAGCTGTTTTGTTCTTTTTGACCAGTCACCGTCATCCTCCAACCCGTGAGTTTTAAATCACGTTGGCTTTGCTTAAATTAACGGCATTTCTAATGAGTGAAAAACCGATGCCTCGTTTCCCATGTTACCGACTTCGGCGCAATGGGAAACTTTTCTCCTGGCCGAATCTAAGGCAGAGTGCGCTCTGCTGTGTCGCGATAATTCTTTAGATGGCGACAATGATTGGTTTTTCATTGTTCAAAAGAGGTGGGTTTTGGTCGGAAATCTGACACTCGAAAAAATGAAGGTTGGGCTGGAAAGCTATACAAAAGAGCAATTCTTGACTCTTCCAGAAAAACTTGAAGGCCGCCAAAGTGCACCTTCGGAGCCCCTGCGCATTGCAGCCGAGTATACCCTGGGAGATGCCCCCGTCGCGCGTGGAAAGCGACTGGTGCTGCGTCACGAAGGTTCCTTTCGCTGCACAATCTGTGCCCGCGAATCCAAGAAGCTCTTTGATGGATGCTGTTATCCCTGCTTCCAGAAATCTGCGCAGGCGGACAGGTGCCTGCTGAACCCTGTCAATTGCCACTACATGGAAGGAACCTGTCGGGAACCGGAGTGGGGCAAGGAATTCTGCTACCAAGGTCACTACGTTTACCTCGCATTCACAGACAAACTCAAAGTCGGCATCACCCGCTGTAGCCAGGTGCCCGTGCGTTGGGTCGACCAGGGTGCGACTATGGCCGTGCTTTTGGCCAAGGTGGGCTCGCGGCATCAGGCTGGAAAGCTCGAGCATCTTTTGACTCAAAAGTATGCCGACAAAAGTCATTGGTTGAAAATGCTCAAGAGCGGCAATACGCGGCTCGGTGATGCCGAATTCGAACGCGGCCGTCGGGAGGCTTTGGCCTTCCTGCGCGATGAACTTGCTGCAACGAGCGGCTCAAAGCATCGCGCTCCATGCCCCACCGGCTTGCCGCATGCGGCTGATATCGAGTTATTGGAAACAGCAACAGTGGTTGCGATTGAGTATCCGCTCTGGAGTCCTGTTCCCGAAAAAATAGCTTCACTGAATCTTGAGAAGGCTCCCTCTATCAGTTCGGAGATTCTTGGAATCAAGGGGCAGTATCTGCTTCTCAGTGACGGTGCGTTCAACGTGAGACGTCACGAGGGTTTCGTCGTGTCGTGCGAAATCCTGGGCTAGGTCTGCCGAGGTTGTGCAACACAATCGATTCGAGTGTGTCGATGCTGATGGGCAGTAGGCTCATTGAAAATTTGCGTGTCAGGAGGCGCCATCGCGTGAGGCGTACAAGTGCCTCCCACAGCAGAATTCTGAGGCGATGCACAGTGCCGACAGCCAGAGCTGCGATAGGTAAATGAGCCTTTGTCTTGGCTGCAATCGCAATGAACTTTTGCTCTGCAAACTCTTTTCGCAATTCTAGAGAAAGAAACATGCGCCAGAGGAAGCGGGTGTTCCAGCCGAGTCCGGAGAGCGGATTGTCCCAGAGCGACGAGAAACGGAGCTGGAAAAGCCTGCGCGCAGCGATTTTAACTTCTCCAATAAGCTTGACCTCATTCACGGTTTGACTGTGAACCGGTTTGCTCCATGCCTCAACTGTGCGCCAGTAGTCGTCGAGTGACTTGCGCCGCAACTGTTCAAGACATTCAACGATGGCCAGGTTTCGGGCGAGGGTTGTGAGTTTCACAAACTCTTGACGTTCCCTGAGCCAAGATGAAGACGGCAATTCAATGAGATACTTCACTCGCGCCGGACGCACCTTTTCGAGAACAATCAGTTTCAAATCGGAAGAGGTAATGAGTGACACCCCGTCTGCAGTCTGCCTCAGGTTGGCATGCTCTTCTGGGGAAATTCTATGAAATCGGATTTCGCAGACGCCCGCCTTCTTCAGTTCATGGAGGCGTTTGGAAAGTGTTCGGAGATCGCGTTCATCGAGCGTCGGGCCGATTTCGATCTCAGGCGAACGCTGAATGTGCTGAAACAGGATTGCCGTTGAGACTCGAAACACTCGCAGCGCACCAACTTCAAAAACCGTGCTCAGGATATCTCTGATTCCGAAATACTTGCGTAGCTCTAGAGCGAATGAGTTGCGCGCCGAAATCGAGGTTGCAGTGATTGCCACTTGCGTTAGTCCACGCAACGCAGCTTGTACTTCAATGCGCAGGTCAATCGAATTCTCGGCAAGCACGCGAATAAAATCTGTCATGAAGTGCACAGTGCCGTGGCTGTATTCTTCAGTCTTCATGAGAGAATTGAGTTCGTCATACAGCTTGTTGCTGTGGAGGTTCTCGGGGTTTGACACAAGGCAATAGAGAGTTTCCATGACGCCGCCAACGTCACGTAACATCAAACGATAGAGCATGGCCTTGAAATTGTTTCGTGTCTGCTGATCCCAAATAAAACAGGGGTTCAGGTCAATCATCGACACTGTGAGCGTGTTGTCGTCGAGCAGAATATTTCCCGGGTGTGGGTCGGCCCAAACAATTCCTTTGTCAAAAAGTAAAAGGAGATATGTCGTGATGAGTCGGTCAGCAATCTCGCGACGCTCGAGATATTTGGTTTGAACGCTGCGTGTGATTTTTCCACCAGGCATCCGTTCCATGAAAAGATATTTAGAATTCGTCTGAAAGTAGCGGGGAACCACAACGCGAGAATCCGGGGGAATAGCGTCGCGCACGATGTCGGCGTTCTCTTGTTCGCGCCGGAAATCGAGTTCTGCCGAGCATTGTCGGAAGTATTGTGTGATTCCACGGAGCAATGCGTCACACATTCCCATCAACTCGGAACGTAACTTTGGTACCAGATGCTGATCATCTGCAATCTGGGTCTGTATCTTTCGCGCGATGTGGGAGAGGTGTGCGGCCTGAATCTCCAGAAGTTCGTGCAGACCTGGGCGTTGGATTTTGACCAGAATCGTTCTGACTCCCCACTTTTTTCGGCCAGCATCATTGAGCTCAAGCTCGTAAATCGCTCCAACGCTTGCTGCTGCGAAATGCGGTATGGGGTCGCTCGGGAGAAGCAGATACTCAGCCCATTGTTCCCTGATTTCAGCTTGCGATAAAACCGCCATCAGATGCGCAAATGAACGCTCAACGCTCGGAAAAACTCCAGAAGCTGCGTCCTGGCTGCTGCGGAGTTCCCGCGCGAGGTTGGGAGGGCACATCTCAGCAAGCACCTGCGCAGTTTTTAGATACAAGCCGCCTAATTCGCGCACGGCGATAGACGCGAGTTTACTGGGTGTAAGTTGGTCGCGCGGAGTACAGATGGTGGCAACCAAAGCATTTAGGCTTGCCTCAGGGGGAATGAGCTGCAGCATGTCTTTAAGAAAGGGAAGAATTACTTTTCCCTTGGAGTCGTGTTCGAGCATCGTTGCGAGCCTTGGCAGCGCAAACTGGTTGAATAAGCTGCGCATCAATTGATCTGAGAAACGTGCAAGCTCTTCTCGATCTTCGCTCGAAAGTTGGAACAGAGCCGAATAACACTGCTCCCGGATAGCCGGGAACATAGAAGCAGCCTGTTGAGAAAGTGCGGGTATGAATTTCAGAGCCTCTGCGAGTTTCTTTCCCGTGCTGCCGAATTCACCGCGAAGAAGCTCCAGATTTAAAAGCAGGTAAACGAGCCGGGGATTTTTTTCTACGAGTGCGGCGGCTGTACGAATCGCAGGTTCGAGCAGACCGTGTACGAATTGATCCGAATCGAGGAACTCGACATCACCGCTGCCGAGATGTTTTGCAAAGATTTGAAAGGTTCTCTCGAATTCTTCGACAAGGTCATGGCCACTCAGATTCGCAATGAGTGAAAGTCCTGAGCTGTGACGTTTCAACTGAGCGATGGATTGTTTCGAGATGTCCGGGCTCTTTATGACCTCTCTGAGAAGCGCGGCCAATGCTCTCGCAAAAAGCGAGGCGTTCTTGCTGACCTGCGCTGCTATTGGGACAACCCAGGCCAGATCTTGGCCACTGGCACGTTTGACGCGGCCGAGGATTTTTTTGCGTTTCGGTTTTTTCTGCGGAGCGGCCATCTTCCCCGGCTTTCCATGATTGAGATTCACCATCGCTGCAGTTGATTCGGATCAATTCAATATAAGGTTCAGAGCAGGGATTTTGACGCTGCAGTTGATGAATCGACAAAGTTGGCGCCAGGGTGTCGGTTAAGTTACAGGAATCATTTGGGAAATAATTCAACCCACAAGAGCTCGCTGAAACACGCACAACTTTGACCTTTAATTTTCCGCTTGATGGCCGAACAGGGAGGGTGTAGGGTGCGTGTACAACTTTAAGTTGTACGCATGCAGCTGCCTAAGTACACCCGCTGCCGATTCACGCTGAAAGGGAGAATGTTATGAATATTACAGCGAAAACCAGATTTGCTTTGAAGGCGCTCATGGACATCGCGTACCACCACGGGGTGGGTCCGGTTCAGCGTCGTCATATTGCTTTAAGACAAGGCATTCCAACGGACTACATGGATCAAATTCTGATGCGTCTGCGCAACAGTGGACTTATTCAAAGTCTTCGCGGCCGTGAGGGGGGATACCACCTCGCGCTCGAGGCCGATGAGATCTCGGTCTGGGACGTCGTGATGTCGGTCGAAGATGAGCCCTATTCCGCGGGTCCTCACAACCCGGAAGAGAACCTCGCGTACGCCACCGAGTGCATCACGGAGCCAGCCTGGGATGCGGTTTCGTCGGCTATCGTCAACCAGCTTAAGAGCTGCAGCATCGGCAAAATGCTCGCCGACGCAGAGGGCAGGATTGTAGCGAAGGGGCTCGACCCAGTGGATCTCATGGAGCAGCGTCCGAAGAGTCAGTCTCAAACCGGCGGCCGCCCGCTGTTCGGATTGGTTCAAGGCTCCTGAAGCCAGCAACAATATTGTTATCTGGGATTCCCCCTCGTGTTCTTGAATGAGTTGCGAGGGGGTTTTGCATTTGCTACCCCACTATCGTGTCCGGGCACGAATTGCTCTTTAGCGATTCGACGTGTTGGAACAAGAGTTTCTGGAGCACCAATGAAAAAGCTGGGCGCGAGTTTGAGGTCTGAGTTTCCGGTGTTTTCACACAACATCCGGCAGTGCGCTGATGGCGTTGTCAGGCCTCTTTGTTACCTTGATTCAGCGGTCTCGACTCACAAGCCTCAAGCGGTTATCGATCGCGTTGTTGCTTTCATGAGCCGTGATTACGGTTCGGTTCATCGCGGTGCATATGCACTTTCAGTGCGTGCCTCTGAACAATATGAAGCTGCTCGAGCGCGGGTTGCCCGCTTCATTGGGGCGAGCGTGTCACCAGGCCAGGTTGTTTTCACTCGTGGTACCACTGAGTCTCTCAATATTGTCGCGCATGGTTTAAGCGAAACGCGTTTATCGTCGGATAAGCGTATCGTTATTACAGCGATCGAGCATCACGCCAATCTTGTTCCCTGGCAGCAAGCAGCTCTCAAAACGGAGTGTGAAATTGCATATATTCCTCTCTGTGGGACGGCGGGCAAAGACCTCCGCCTCGATCTCTCAGCGGCAGCCAGGCTGATTTCTTCAAACACCGCTGTGGTCTCTCTGGCGCACGTGGGCAATGTCCTTGGGCAGGTCAATCCTGTTGCAGAAATTGCTGCAATGGCGAGAAAAGTGGGCGCGTTGGTTGTGCTCGATTGTGCTCAAAGCATGACATGCTTCGAAGAAAACCCATTCGATTGGGGGGTCGATGCGATTGCGTTCAGCGGACACAAACTTTACGGCTCAACGGGCGTTGGAGTTTTGGTTCTCAGCCCCAATTTGCTGGATGAACTCCCACCCTTGCTGACAGGTGGTGGGATGATCAGCTCGGTGACTCTCGAAGAATCCACATGGAACACCGGCACGGCAAAGCTTGAGGCTGGTACACCTCCAATTGTTGAAGCTATTGGCTTGTCGACCGCGCTCGATTGGCTTGAAGAGGCTGGGCGTGCTCGCATTCATGCCCACGCTGCGACCTTGGCCGCACGTTTTGCCGATGAGCTCCGCGTTGTTTCTGGGATTGATGTGTTTTATCCGGGCACGGGCGAGGAAACGATTGTCTCTTTCCGTCACCAGACGCTCCACGCACATGACCTCGCCACGATCTTGGACGGGAGCAACGTTGCTATGCGTGCCGGGCATCATTGCGCTTGGCCATTGGTCAAGATTCTCGGAGTTGATGCGCTTGTACGAGCCAGTTTTGCAGCCTACTCGGACGGGGATGACGTCGAGCAGGCAATCGAAGCTATAAAAGCTGCAACATTTTTGTTGAAATAATTTCGTAAATTTTTATATCAAGGCTCGGCTTGTCCAATTTCGTCGCATCTGCGAAAGGGGCATGTTAAACCACACATGAACCTCGAGTTGCCCGGAAATACAGGGGAAATTCAGGTTAATTACCGGTAATTATCAGAGGATGGTTGCTATGTTGCAGGGCTCTGAAATTAATAAAGAAACCCCAAATCTCGGTGAGCTTTACCAGGAGATTATCGTGGAGCACTCACGTCGCCCCCGTTGCAAGGGACGCGTTGAAGGGTGCCAGTTTTGTCTCGAGGGTAAGAATCCGCTCTGTGGTGACAACATCACACTCTTCTGCCAACTTCAACCTTCGGCACAGCCGAACGCACTGCCGCGTATCAAAGTCAATTTTGAAGGCTCAGGCTGCAGCATCAGCCAGGCGAGCACCAGCATGATGTGCGAAGCCGTTAGCAACAAAACAGTCGCCGAAGCTCGTGAACAAATCAACAAGGTTGAGGGTATCTACACAGGCCGTGTCGGTTCCAAATCCGAGGACGATCTCGAAGAGGATGTTGAAGCTCTGCATGGTGTAAGCAAATTCCCTGTGCGCATCAAATGCGCTGCGCTGCCCTGGAAAACACTTGAGCTTCTTCTCAACGAAAATTTCGATGACCTCGGCCATCAGCGTCCTGAATCGCTCGCATGCAAGATCAACGAGCCTTGCGGCAATAAAACACGAAAGCTCAAAGTCATCAGTTCGGAATGATTTTTTGAAACAATTGGAAAGAGGCTTTCAACCTCTTGCAAACGGAGTTTACGAAATGTTGGTCGTTCAAAATCTGCACGCACGCGTCGGCGACAAAGATATCCTCAAGGGTGTGAATCTTGAAATTCCCGAGGGCGAAATTCACGTCGTGATGGGGCCAAATGGGGTCGGAAAATCAACCATGGGTCATGTTCTTCTGGGGCATAAATCCTACGAGCAGACTGCAGGTCGTATCATTCTCGATGGAACCGACATCACTGATTTCGACACAGCACAGCGAGCCAAGGCTGGTCTCTTCCTTGCATTTCAGTATCCGGTTTCTATTCCAGGCTTGCGCGTTTCAGAGTACCTGCGCAACCTCTACTGTCTGCGTCACAATGTTCAGGTGGGTGTAGCCGAGTTCAGAAAAATTGTTCGTGAAAAGCTCGATATGCTGAATATCGATCGCTCTGCTTTGAGCAGATACTTGAACGACGGCTTTTCCGGTGGCGAAATGAAGCGGCTTGAGATGCTGCAGCTTGCATTAATTAAACCCAAAGTCGCTATCCTTGACGAAATCGACTCTGGTGTTGACGTCGATGCCCAGAAGACTGTTGCAGAGGTCATCACCCGCTTGCGCGAAACCGATGGCACTTCTTTTGTGATCATCACGCACTATCAACGACTGCTAAACTTCGTGAAACCGGACAAAGTTCATGTTGTTCTTGACGGTAGAGTGACCCGCAGTGGCGACATGTCGTTGGTTCAGGCTTTGGAACGTGAGGGCTATGACTGGGTGCGCCAGATGGGCGAAACAGCTTCCGCTTCTGCATCACTCTGATCGCCGTTTGAGGAGTTTCACATGACAGACACATTGAACGAAACAAATCAGACAGCACAAAAAGGCTCTGAATTTGAAGATTACAAATACGGTTTTCACGTGTCCGAGAACTATGTGTTCAAGGCTGCGAAGTCCAAGGATGGTCTGACCCGCGAGATGGTCATCGAAATCTCAAAGTTCAAACGTGAACCTGAGTGGATGCTTGAGCGTCGTCTGAAAGCATTTGAAATCTTTCAAAGCAAACCTATGCCCACGTGGGGCGACACCCGCGCGCTGGCAGAAATCGATTTCACCAACATCCATTATTTCGTTCGCCCAACCGAACGTGTTGGAACGAGCTGGGATGAAGTTCCCACCGAAATCAAAGACACCTTCGAGCGTCTGGGTATCCCAGAAGCAGAGCGCAAGTTTCTGGCAGGCGTTTCGGCTCAATTTGAGTCTGAAGTGGTATACCACAGCATGCAAAAGCGTCTCGAAGACCAAGGCGTGCTGTTCTTCGATATGGATACCGGATTGCGTCAGTATCCCGAGATTGTCGAAAAATATTTCGGCACAGTGATTCCATCCGAAGACAACAAGTTCGCTGCTCTCAATACTGCTGTGTGGTCTGGTGGTAGCTTCATTTATGTTCCCAAGGGCGTGAAGGTGGATATCCCACTGCAAGCCTATTTCCGCATTAACACGGAAAACATGGGACAGTTTGAACGCACACTTATTATCGCCGATGAAGATTCGAGTGTGCACTATATCGAGGGCTGTACTGCTCCCGTGTACCGTTCCGATTCGCTGCATTCGGCTGTGGTTGAGCTCATTGCACTTAAGGGTGCGAAGATCCGCTACACAACGATCCAAAACTGGTCGAAGAACATTTTCAACCTCGTCACCAAGCGTGCATATGCCTATGAAGATGCTGTGGTGGAGTGGGTTGATGGCAACATTGGTTCTAAACTCACCATGAAGTATCCGGCTGTTTATCTGATGGGTCCTCGTGCCCGCGGAGAAATCCTATCGGTTGCTTTTGCTGGAAATGGCATGCACCAGGATGCTGGTTCCAAGATTGTTCATGCCGCACCGCACACGACGAGTGTGGTCACCTCAAAATCGATTTCAAAGAGCGGTGGAATCACCACTTACCGTGGGCTTGTTAAGATTCCCAAGGGTATGGTTGGCTGCAAGAGCAAAGTGCAGTGCGATGCGCTGCTGATGGATCGTGAGTCACGCTCTGATACCTACCCGACAATTGAAATTGAGGAACGCGAGGGCGTGGATGTCGGTCATGAGGCGAGCGTGAGTAAGGTAGGCGAAGACCAAATTTATTATCTGACCAGCCGTGGCTTCAGTGAACGTCAAGCCACACTTATGGTTGTGAACGGCTTCATTGAGGAGTTCGTGAAGGAGCTTCCCATGGAGTATGCAGTCGAACTCAATCGTTTGATTGAAATGGAAATGGAAGGAGGAGTGGGCTAATGACACTCCCACAAGCACATCTTTTGTCGATTGGTGAAACGATTTCCGCACTGAGCCGCGTTCCCGCGCTGCCTGAGGAAAACTGGCGACGCACAGCGCCTGGCTGCTTTTTTCTTCCCGACGGGGAGGTCGTCAACAGCTTCGGTCAGTCTGTGCTGGGTTCTCACCTTACGGCGTCGCCTTTCAAAATCCAATTCAAAGTGTTTTCGCCGTCTGAAATCGGCAGCACCATTTCAAATCTGCTCGGGCGCGCCTCAACGCAGCCTGAAAGCGAGAGTGGTGACGCTATCGATCCCAGCCGTGTTGTTTTGCTGACGCTCAACAATGGCGGCGTTTCTGTTGCATCGTGCGCTGAATCCGATGCGTGGGTCGGTCGCCTTGAGATTGCTTCGCGCCCTGCGCGCCCCGATTCAATTCTGCGTGACAGTGCTGTTTGCTCTGCGCTTGCTGAACGTTTGCAGATCTGTGCACCGAGTGAGTTGGTGGTGCGAGTGCCACGCTTTGAGCATTGCCCGGTGTTGTTCATAGCAGTTGAAAACGACCCTGCCTTCGCACAGTCGTATGCCAATATTTCGGTCGATGTGGCTGATTCTGCTCAGGCCGAGATTGCCGTTGTGCATGGTACATCTTCTTTTGCTCATCATCGTTTGACACTGCGCCTCGGACGCGACGCGCGCGTGACCCAGCTTTGGGCTCATCTTGGCGCAGAAAATCATACTGAAAGCCAGGTGCTGCTCGAGCGCAAGGTGAAGCTGGCATCGCGTGCTCAGTTCTTTGATGCCTCGATCTTCGCTCCAAGTGCACTTGTTCGAGTGGTGAGCAACATCACTCCGGAAGGTGAGGGCGCATCTGCGCAGTGTGGAACTGCGGTTGTGGCAGCGGGAAATGCCATTGTCGACTATGAACCTTTGCAAGATCACATTTCGCCACAGGCTCAAACGCATCTGCGAGCGAAGATGATTGCAGGTCAGCGGGGCAAGGCGATTTTTCAGGGTCTAATCAACGTTGAGCGTGAAGCGCCTGGAACCAATGCGTCGCAGGTCAACAAAAACCTCGTTCTGAGCAAGCGTGCGCGCGTGGATTCAATGCCACGTCTGCGCATTCTTCCCGATGAAGTTGCCTGCAAGCACGGCAGTGCAACCGGTGAACTCGATAGCAAGCAAATCCATTATCTGATGACACGTGGCTTCTCCGAGTTGGCTGCAAAAGAACTTGTGGTGCGTGGATTTGTACGCGAGGGTTTGTCTCAGTTGCCAGAGAGCTCCCCCTTGTTGAATTGGGCGAATACTGTGCTCGATCAAGCTCTGGAACGTGTTCTCAAATGAGCACCTTCTTCGCAGCGCTTCCGGCGAGTGAGGTGAGTGCCACCCAGCCTCGCCGCTGTAAGGTAGACGGCGTTGATGTTCTTCTGGTGCGAGACGCTCTGGGCAAAATCTTCGCATTTGAGAACAACTGTTCGCATGCAGACAAGCCCCTCGACCGTGGAGTGTGGAACCCTCAGACCCGGGAAATGCTCTGTCCGTTTCACAAAGCGGTTTTCGATGTGGGGCAGGGTGGGCTTGTTAAAGTTGGACCTGCAGTGGTGGGGCTTCAGGTTTTTGCCGTGGATGTGCGATTACACGACGGCGAAGAATTTGTTTTCGTGGAAATGGACGATTCAAATTGAATCGTCCATTTGTGTTTATTCTCTGTGCGTGCGCTTAAGGCTGATAGTCAACTACAACTTGAATTGTTCCGCCTCCTGCTGTTTCCAGAGCCTCAGGGCGAACCGTGAGTGTACCCGCAGTGTAGGTATAAGCTGATGCATCGATCGCTTTGCCGTTGACACTGACCTTGAGGATCTTTGCCGCGGGTTTTTTCAGTCGGAATGAGTTTTCCGCAGCAACAAAAATCCCCTCTGTCAGCTTCTTAAAGCTTTCCGTCCAATCTGCTTGGCAGATGTCAAACACCTCTGCTTTGGGTGTGCTCGCATTAGCGAGTTCACTATATGCCGTACCAACGGCTGCGATGTCGCATTTGCCAGCCGCAGAGCTGTTCTCAAGTCCAGCGAATGCATACACCAGAGGTTTAATTCCAATCGAGTTGGTTTTATCCTCGAGAATGCTGATGAAGTTGGTTTGATCTACACCTTCAGCGTTGTCATCGGTCACCACGACAACAATCGGGCGAACACCGGGGCGGAAGAAATCAACAAGAGTGCCTTGAATACCGGCAAACCTCGATGCGACCGCCGGGTTGCGCGGAGCATCCGGACGCGTGAAAGCAGAGGCTGCGATACTGAGTGCATCGTTACTTCTAACTTCCTGATCAATCTGCTTCACTTTTTCGGATGCTATACCCAGCGCGTCGATGTCTAAGGCTAAGCCTCGAGTTCTGCTTGCGATAAGCGCATGCCGTGCGTCGATTCTCGCATTTACTTTGCTGATAAAATCTTTGAGGTTGTTTTGCACATTGGTGGTTTCTGTTTTCATGGAACCCGACTGGTCAACAACCCAAACGATGTCCACCTTTCCTGCAGACTGTGCCACGTTGAAGGTGTCTTTTGCCGGGGATGCGCTTACTGATTCGCCTGCAGAGTTCCTCTTGCCTGACATACGCTTAACAGGCTCAACCACGGGTTTCTTCCACGTGGCTCCCGAGCCACCTCCGCCGGAGCCAAAACCCGTTTTGTCGTCGGAGCAACCGACCAGCGCGTGAACAAACACTAGGGTCAAAAGACCATATCGATTCATGCGACCCTCCAAATCTCCATGATCCGCCATAGTTATCGGAAGAAAACAGAAAACATTTATGAAGGCACAGTACCTATACGTGATTGCTGGTGTTTTTGGAAGAAACGACTGTTTTCAATCGTTTGCACGGGTAGATAAAAGAAAAACGCACTGCCTTGGGGCGACAGTGCGTTCGTTTGGGGATAAAAAGGCCTTGCGAAAAATGGACTCTTAAAGCCCCAGCTTAATCAATGATACGCGCAGGTGCCTTGTAGAGGTTTTCATAATACTCGGTCAACATACGATCTACCGAGAACGGCTTGCTGCACGATTCGATGCTTGCTTTCATCATTTTCATCCAACGTGAGCGATCGTTGTAGAAGGTCGGAATGACTTCATCCACCAGGACTTTGTACAGCGCGAGTGCATCGCGCTCATCTTGCGCACCGACGTTCGGAGGAACTTGCTCATCACCAATGGCCCAACCGTTCTCGCCATTTTTGCAAGCTTCTGGCCACCAGCCGTCGAGGATACTGACGTTCAGCACACCGTTCATTGCAGCCTTCATGCCCGATGTTCCGCACGCTTCCAGCGGACGGCGCGGATTGTTCAACCACACGTCGCATCCACGGGTGAGTGCGCGTCCAATGTCCATGTCGTAGTTTTCGAGGAAGACAACGCTGTTCGGATACTGGCGTGACATTTGAACAAGGTTGTGAACAATTGCCTTCCCTGTGTCATCGAGGGGGTGAGCCTTGCCCGAGAAAACGATTTGAACTTTTCCGGTTTTAAGAAGCTCGCCAAGTTTGTTCTCGTAGGCAAAAATCAGGTTGCTGCGCTTGTAGGGTGCGGCACGACGCGAGAACCCGATGAGAAGAGAATCAGGGTTGAGCTGCACACCGCTGCGCTGCTTGATGAAATTGATGGTGTCCTTTTTCACGTCCTGATGCGCATTCCACATAGCCTCGAGGGTCGTGAAGTTTTGGCGCATACGCTCATCAACCCATGTGGGAACGTGGATTCCGTTGGTAATGCCGATGATTGAGGAGCGGCTGCTCACATCCTTCCACATCTCGTTTGCGGTATCAGCGTGAAGCTGAGCCACAGCATTTGAGTTACGTGACAGGCGCAGGCCAGCAACGGTCATGTTGAACGGAGTGCCGCCAATGCGGTTCAGTTGTTCGATACTCATTCCGAGGTTTGCACCCGTGTACTGGAGCAATTCATGGTTGTGATGCTCGTTGCCCTCTTTGATGGGGGTGTGGGTCGTGAACACGATCTGCTGACGTGTTTGTTGCCATGCTGAATCGAAGTTCTGGCCTAGAGTCATTTTCTGGCGGATGAGCTCAAGACCCGCGAGAGCCGCATGACCCTCGTTGAAGTGATAGACATCAACTTTATGACCGAGCGCCTGCAGGGCGCGAACACCACCAACACCCAACACAATTTCCTGAGCGATGCGCTCTTCACCGAACCAGCCATAGAGCTGTCCGGTGATCCATTTGTCGGCATTTTCCGGGAGGTCGGTGTCGAGCAGGTAAAGTGGAGCGTTGTTGTAAGCATCGCACAGCCAGACTTTGCATGCGACGTCGTTTTGGCGAATTTTCACCGTAACCTTGATGCCGGTGTCCTTCAGCTCGGGATACTGGAAGTTGTGATAGCAATCGTAGGCCTTGCCCTGGGCATCGATTCTTTGTTCAGTGTAACCCTGCTTCCATTTCAGACCGATGCCTACGAGGGGTAGATTGTTGTCTTTTGCACCCTTGAGCGTGTCGCCAGCCAGAATTCCAAGTCCGCCACAGTAGATTTTGAGAGCCGTTTCGAGACCATATTCCATGCAAAAATAGGCGACAGAAGGTTGCTGTGTCGTTGTCATAAGTGCTCCAAAAAAGAGTGACAGACTTTAAATTTACTTGGCCAAAAGAAACTTGAGTCCGGCCGAGACCAGGACAATACCAAAAATCTTTTTGAGAGTGTCCTGGGGAAGTTGGAGTGCCAGAGTTGCACCCAGGTAGGCGCCCAGCGCCATGGCACAGGCAATGTAGGCCGAGGAACGTATGTCGAGGTTTCCTGCGCGGTAATATTTCAGCGCAGCAAAAATACCCACAGGGAGAATCAGAGCTCCGATGGAGGTTCCTTGTGCGGAAATCTGACTCATCCCTCCCAACATAACCAACAGAGGAACAATCACCAGGCCGCCACCGATTCCAACCAAACCACTAAGAATTCCTGCTGCGAGACCAATTCCAAGAAGCGTGAGTATGGGCATTATTGTTTGGCTCCTGTTTTGTTGGAAGGGGTTGTGAAGCCTACGTGCTTAAGCAGGTGGAGCACCGATTCAAGGTAAGCCTCTGCGCGCTCCACTGATTCGCCGCCACAGTATATTCCATGCTGAGCGAGAACGAACAGCACAGGACCCGATACAGCTGGGCTTTTTTGAAACTGCCGCTTTTGAATTTGCTCGGCCAGGACGCCCATGTCTTGGTGGTTCTCATAGACTGGAATCAACCATGGGGTGTTGTGGTCGGGGGCTCCAAGGGCTTTTAGCAATTCATGACCATCAAAGCGGAGCTGGTCAGGTTTGATTTTTTCTAACTCGGGTGCATGGCAATGCACTACGCAGTTAATCCAAGGACAATGTTTATAAACAAGTGCATGCAGAAGCGTCTCATCGCTCGGCTTCGGCGCCACATAAGCCAGTGCCTTACCGGAAAGGTCAACCAGTAGAAAGTCACCCGCGGTAAGAGCTCGTTTATGCTTTCCTGAGCGTGAGATTAGGAGCGAATCAGTTGAGTGTCTCAAGCTGAAATTGCTGCTCGTGGCAGGGATCGCCAAACGCGCGTCGAGGCGGCTGGCAACCTGGCACAGACGCTCCAAGCGAATTTGCTCCAGCAGCGACAAAGGAAATTGCCGACTGGCATCGAAACGGTGCTTTCTTTCACTGCGCACGGCTACAGACCTCCAATTGTTCGAGGAAGAGCTGTGCCGATGTTGCTACAGACTGTCCGCTCGCAAAAATTGCAGTGCCTGCGTTGAGAACGAAGTCGCGGCCGAAATCGCGGCAGGCAGCGGGAACATGCTCAGGTTTGATGCCTGCACTCGGAACGGGAATAGACGGAAGAACCTGCGCTGGCCAGCTCATCCGACATGCATCGCTGATGCGCTGTGTGGTCGCTTTAGGCAGGCCAATTTTTCCATAAGGGCTTGGGAAGAGCGTGAGGTCAGCGCCTGCGGCGCGCAGGAGAGTTCCCAAAAGAACTGCCGGATCGATGGAGTCGCTCAGCTGTCCCTGACCCAGAGCCCCGGCCAACGCCGGGTGTGCCATGAGTGGGAGAGCAGTGAGGTGACGGAGTGATTGCAAAGTGCCCAGTCCGGTTGTCCACACATTGATAAGCAACGCATCTGCTCCTGCAGATTTGAGTTTCTCGCTCCAGTTCTTTAAAGATGCTTGCGCGCTCGCATCGATGGGTGCGTGCACCACGTAAAGTGTCTTCAGATTTTCCTTGGCTTTGCGATTGGCTACAATTTCGATGCGGCGCAGTGTTGTCGTGAAATCTGCGTCATGGCGTATCTCATCGTCTTTGACGAGCTGCACGCCAGCGTGTGCGACTTCTGCGTAGAGGTCGGCAAGTGCAGCGGCCGACATGGCCACGTTGGGCTTGAGTATGCCCATCAACAAAGGTCTTTCGGTTGAGGCTCCAACCTGCGCGCGAAATGACTGCAAAGTGTGCTTTGGACCAGTGAGCTTTGGAGAAGCGAAACAGCCCTCCTCAAAGGCAAGGTCTGTTAAACAGACCCCCGGATAAAAGCTCATTTTTCCGAACGTCAGAGTCAGGAGCCAGCTCAGTTCGCCGTGCCAAAGCTCCCATGGAAAAGCGATTGTGCCCTCATAGCCGCCTTCAATTTCACGTGTTGAGACGATCTTTGCAACGCGGCTTTGCAGCAGTGCAGGATCCACAAAGCGCTCATCCCAAGCGCCTACGGTTTGTCCTACCGCAATCTCTTCAAAAATCTCGGGACGGTGCAGTTTTGCATCGACCCGATAGGTCGCGAGAGCATGAGGTTGATTGTCCTTTTTATCCGCAGACACCGCACGCAGCGCAGGCGTGTAAATCATTTTCGTAAAACTCCTTCAACGAATGAGCGCACGTCAATTGTCCGCAAAGCGTTTGGAGAAATAACCCCATGCTCGGTGATGATTCCGGAAATGAGCTCTGCCGGTGTGACATCGAATGATGGGTTCCACACTCCGATGCCCTCCGCTGCAAGGCGTTGTCCGAAGACATGAGTGAGTTCTTGGGCAGGACGCTCCTCGATGTGAATGTCCCGGCCTGAGGAAAGTTTTGTGTCGATGGAAGTCAGTGGTGCTGCGACATAGAAAGGAACGTTGTGATGCTTGGCAGCAATTGCGAGCTGGTAGGTTCCAATTTTATTTGCGGTATCACCGTTGCTTACAACGCGATCTGCACCCACCACGACGGCATCAATTTTTTCCTTCGCCATGAGGAACGAGACCATTGAGTCGGTTACCAGTGTCGCAGGAATCTTCTCGTAGACGAGTTCAAATGCGGTGAGACGAGCTCCTTGATTGTAGGGGCGAGTTTCAGTTGCGTAGGCATGAACGAGTTGCCCACGTTCGTGAAGAGCCCGAATCACACCGAGAGCTGTGCCGTAGCCAACGGTTGCTAGGCTGCCGGTGTTGCAATGCGTGAGAATGCGCAGAGACTTTGGCTGTGCCTGCTTGAATAAATCGGCTCCGTGCGAGCCAATGGCGCGGTTGTCAGCGAGATCTTTCTCGAGCATGCCTTCAGCATGACCAATAAGTTCTTTAGCGAGAAGTTCGACTTTCTCTTTGTTACCTGTGCTTGACGTTTGCGCTGCTGCAAGAATCTTTTTAAACTCCCCGATAGCCTGAAACAAATTCACCGCAGTTGGTCGGCTTGCCGCCAACCGGTTGAGCCGACTCTCTATGGATTGGAGAAAGTCGCTCAGGTTGCTTGCCTTCGTTACAAGAACCGGAATTTCAACTGCCAAACTCAAAGCAGCAGTTACGGCAATTGCTGGAGCACCGCGTACTTTCATTGTCTCGATGGCTTGTGCACCCTCGTCTGCATTGTGCACGTTAAAGAACTCGGTTGTGTGAGGCAATTTGAGCTGATCGAGGAGTGAAAGTTGTCCGCGGCGGTATCGGATAGCCTCGAGTCGGTTTGAATTTTGTGTTGTCTGGGTCATGGGAGTTTGCCTTGGATGAAGAAAGTTTGAATGGCGCGCGCGAGGGCGAGGTCTTTTTGTGACACTCCCCACTTTGGCTCATGCGTGACAAGCGTAATTTCGATGTTTTGAAAATCCCGCAAAACCAGACTGGTGTGATGATCGGAGGTTTCCTGTGCATCGTGTAGCCAGGAGAGTTTTTCAACGGCATCAGAATTTGATTTGAGCGTAAAATTAGCCTTCAGGCAAAAACCTTTTCCGTCATGCATGATTTTCCACGAGGAAAGCGCATCTCCCGCTTTTGAAACCACCTCCTCCGGATTCTCGATCACAACTCTGGGTGCCTCGATGACTCCCTGTAAGAGCGGGTGTGGGTTCAGAAAGCGGTGCAGAGATGAGCGAACTATTCCATCGGTCGGAAGTGTCGTGCTCACTGCAGGGTGCTGTGAAAGTCGCGCGATGTAGTGAGCTGTTTTGCTGCTTGTTGGTGGTTTGGGTAGCTGGGGGTACTTCTCGAAAACCCACTGAAGGCGTGCGATGAAGGGCGCCAGGGAGACATCGATTGCATTGAGAGTTGTGCCTCCGAGGTAATCTCCCTTTGAGCGAGCGAGTTTCGCTTCCAACCAATCCCAGCAGGCGGGCAGTGCTGCTTCGGCCTTACGCAGTGTGTTGATGCTCCCAAATGCGTAGAACGTCATTTGGATTGTGGTGAGGACGCGCGAGGATGCAGCTTCGATTTGAGCTTTGGTGTGCGCAATGGCCGCCGGGCTTTCACCAAAGAGGCGCGCACCGGGAGCGTTGAGGGTGTCAATGAACTCCATAACAACGTGACTTTCGTTAAAGCCATATCCAGGTTCGAGTTCCAGTGTTGGTACGCTGCCAAACGGGTTGATTTCGAGGAGAGTGCTGGGCGGCGAGCTCAGGTCAACTTCAATACACTCGATCGTTTTCGGATCAATCTGCCGAAGTTTCATAGCGATGAGAACGCGATGAACGAATGGACACGTATGTGTCATGTAGAGTTTCACGGCGGGTACTCCTTGCAGCACAGCGTCAAAAATCATGTGGGAGGCCGAAAAGGTCAGCCGCCCCAGACGCTCACAGGCCGATGACGTTACGGGACAGCGTGCTGGGGTGCAACCCATGGAAGCCTTCTGGATTCAGGTTATACATCTTTATTTTCCGGTGACGGTGGCTGTCATCGCGCAGCTGGTCTTTATTTTATTGCCCGTCAACCTTAGAACCTGGCGCCGAGATGTGCTCAACGCGTGGACTTACTGCTGCATTCAGACTTTCGTTGCAGGAATCTTGTTTGTTGTGGTGCCTAAGGTCTTCGGTATCTTCAAACTTAGCGATAGTGCAGCCTTTGTGGCTATTCTTGCCGCATTCATCGCCAGCTGGTGGAAGGTCATTCGAACCATCCCGCTCGAGGCAACCTTCACCGTGAACTCCGAATTCGAGGAGCAGCCCGCCGTAACCTTCGATTATTTCTACAGTGCCGACCGTTTGCGGCAATTGGGTGAATTCGCAGCGAATGACTCCGGTGCTGTGGCACGCCGACACGCCCTCCGGGAGATGTTGGTGCGCCGCAGGGTCGACCGAAATATCGGTGAATCCGACGATAATTGAACGGGTCAAAAAGCTATTCCCGCGAGTTGCATTTTGAAAACAGGTTTTGTATCACAACCGAACCGTGCCCGCCCTTAGGACATTCGGGGCGGTTATAAATCGTTTTAATGTCTGGAGGAAGCCGCGGTGGCAAAGGAAAAATTTGAGCGCTCCAAGCCTCATATGAACATCGGTACAATCGGTCACGTTGACCACGGTAAGACTACGCTGACAGCAGCGATCTCTTCTGTGTTGGCCAAGGCATTCAACAAGGTTGCTACAAAGTTCGATGAAATCGACAAAGCACCTGAAGAGAAGGCGCGCGGTATTACAATCAACGCGTCGCACATCGAATACGAAACTGATAAGCGTCACTACGCTCACGTGGACTGCCCAGGGCACGCCGACTACGTGAAGAACATGATTACTGGTGCTGCACAGATGGACGGCGCGATCCTGGTGGTTGCGGCGACTGATGGCCCCATGCCACAGACACGTGAGCACATCCTCCTGGCGCGCCAGGTGGGCGTTCCTTTCATCGTTGTGTTCCTGAACAAGTGCGACATCGCTGACCCCGAACTCATCGACCTCGTCGAAATGGAAGTTCGTGACCTCCTCAGCAAGTACAAGTTCCCTGGCGATGACACACCCATCGTTCGCGGTTCTGCACTCGGCGCTCTCGAGAAGGGCACCGGCGGACGTGATGACGCTCCAAGCAAGTGCATCTTCGAACTTATGGACGCAGTGGATACATACATCGCTGAGCCAGCGCGCCCTCTCGATAAGCCTTTCTTGATGCCTATCGAAGACGTGTTCTCAATTTCAGGTCGCGGTACAGTTGTGACCGGCCGTATTGAGCAGGGTATCGTCAAGACCGGCGACGAAATCGAAATCGTTGGTATTCGCCCTACGACCAAGACAACTTGTACAGGCGTCGAAATGTTCCGCAAGATCCTCGACCAGGGTCAAGCTGGTGACAACGTCGGTGTTCTTCTTCGCGGTACAAAGCGCGAGGAAGTTGAGCGTGGACAAGTTCTTTCTAAGACAGGCGCCATCAAGCCTTTCAGCAAGTTCAAGGCTCAAGTGTATATCTTGAACAAAGACGAAGGTGGCCGTCATAAGCCATTCTTCAAGGGCTACCGTCCTCAGTTCTACTTCCGCACAACGGACGTGACTGGTGTTGTTGAACTTCCTGCAAGCGTTGAAATGGTTATGCCCGGCGACAACGTTGAGATCTCTGTTGAGCTCATCACTCCAGTCGCTATGGAGCCAGGTCTCCGCTTCGCGATCCGCGAAGGTGGCCGTACTGTGGGTGCCGGAACAGTTTCAACTGTTCAAGGCTAATCGCAGCTCTGCCTTGTTGGTTCGGTTTTAATGAATCGGACTCAAAAAAAACCACCCGAAAGGGTGGTTTTTTTTGGACTGAATTCCCCTCGCATGAATCATTGATTGGGGGTTGGTTTCGACGGCACAGAGGAGTTCCTCTTTTTGACTTCTTCTGGACCCGCTTGAACTCCCACGATACTTTGACCCTCTTTCATGAGAGTTCTGATGCTCGGGCAGGACGTAGTGGAAGATCCCTCTGCTTTGGGAAGAACACGGCGGTCAATGAGGCGTGCCTGTTCCATGATCGTGCTCGTCGCGTTGCATTCCATTTTCATGATTTCGCTGTCACTCATTTCAGCCATTTTACGCCAGGCTTCGCCTGATCCCAAGGTGGGATCGCCGCCTAGAACGTCGTATGCAGCGGGAGCTGAGCCAAGCAAAGTGCACGCTGCGAGCGCAAGGCCACCACTGCCGACGGCCAAAACCCCACAACCAAGAAGCGCCAGCCCTGTTCCAAGCCACATGACTGCGGTGCGCTGTCTGTCGATCTCGGCGAGGCGGCTGGTCAGTGTGTTGGAGTTTATATATTTCCACACGACGGGCTTGGCCTGTGAGAACATGGCCTTCATTTCTTCCTGACTGGGCTGCCCATAGACTCGATTGCTTTTTGCTGCATACCAGCACGCCCAATCTTTTTTGCTTTGACCTTTCAGGGTTGGTTGTACATGTGCAAACAGAAACGTGCGGGTATCACCACAATTTGATTGAAGTTGGATGATTTCCGATTCTGTCATGGCTTCACTTGTTTCAACACTGCGAATACACGAAGGCATGACAAAGGGGAGAGACAGTAGCGAGAGCAGAGCAGCATATTTCAATTTGCGTGCTGGCTTGCGTTTCATTTCGACTCAGCTCCAAGCAAAGACCAGATACGGCACAATCCTTGGAATATTTTTCCACAGGCCTGTGGAATCAACCAGAGGTGATGCGTCAACAGCAGCTCACTCAAGTTCAATTGAGGTTGTCAAATATTCAATTTTGTTGCTGAAAAGCGAATCCCAATCTTTGCTCGAGATTCTGCGGCAGAGCTGGGAGAGAAGAGCGCGGCAAGAGGAAAGTGGACAGGTTGAAAAGGTCTGCGAAGACCTTGGTTTTATCCAGTGTTGCGCGCAAATAGGCGTATCCCAGAGAGCCTCCGGTACCCACGCGGATGCCGATCATGCGGTGCACCATGATGGCATGTTGGGCACGCCATTGCTGCAGCAGTTCGTCGATGTCGACAAGTAGGGTGAGCAAACGAAACGGGAGATGCAGTATAGGTTCTTCCCGATATAGGTTGATGAACAGTGCGGCGTGTGTGGCGCGCAAGCTCAACCGACGCACGCCTTTGTCCACAAGGTCTTGGTGAAGTTGAGTGTCGAACAGGGCTTGGAAGTAGTTTTCTGTTTTTTCAACTTCACCCAGCTGACGCGCTTTCTCTTCACCCACCAGCAAAGGGTGGTTGGCAATGAATTCCCGATCTCGGGACAGATGTTGCTTCAGTGCATTCTGATATTCTTGCCAGAAGGTGAATCCATCTTGAGTTTCAATAAACGGAGTGCGTTCAAGCCATTTTTCGATCAGAGCAAACAGCGATGGTGCTGATTCTGCCTGACGCATTTGGGTCATTTCCTCGGGAGTCAGGCTTTTCGCAAAAGGTGACTCCGGGTTGGCGAGCAAAGGATGTTCTCGACGCACACCCAAAGTGGATTCTAGAATACGAAATTGAACGCTCTGAAAGCCAGATGCAGGGGAAACGAGATCGCGAAATTCGAGGAAATCGAGCGGAGTCATGGTTTCCAGAATGCGCAGATGGTCGATGAGAACCTTTTGAATTTCTGTAACGCGTGTCAGCCGGCCAACGGCTGTGCCCATCATTTTTTCATCGACACGGTTGGTGGCGAACATTCCAGAAACAGAATTGAGCTCATGCAGAATTTGTTTGAACCAGAGCTCATGCGCTTGGTGCACAACAATAAAAAGAAGCTCATCATGAGCTTCTTTTCCATGTTCAAGACTTTTGGGGAATTGGAGATTCAGCAGTTCCGGTACGCGCAGATAACTTCCATAGCTCAGGGGGCGACTGCTGATCTTGTCCATTACTCGCCTTCTTTGACTTTCTCGACTTTGTTGAATTCAATTTCAACTGGGGTTGGGCGACCGAACACAGAGATGAGAAGTCGCAACTTCATTTTGTCGGGCTTCACTTCGTCCACGTCACCCACAAAGTTGGTGAATGGGCCGTCGATGACGCGCAGACGCTCTCCCTTTTCAAAGTGCATCTTAGGACGCGCAGCGATTTCCTTCGCCATGTAGGCGGTACGGTTGATTACGCGATCGACTTCTTCATCGGTCAGGGCCGGTGGCTCGCGGTTGGGAGCCGCACCAATGAAACTCGAGATTTTCGGAGTATCTTTTACGCAGTGGTAAGCTGACTTCTCCGAGAGATCCATTTGGATGAAGATGTAGCCCGGCATGAGCTTCTGCTCAATACGCTTCTTCTTACCTTTTTCATCGATCTTTTCGATTGTTTGCGAAGGAATGATGATTTGGCCGAAGTAATCGCTCAGGTTGAGCTTTTTGATGCGCTCTTCCAATGCTGTTTTGGCTTTTTTCTCCATTCCCGACTGGGTCGTGATGGCGTACCAGCGCAGCTTTTCGTTGCGGATGGTTGGAGTGCTTTCAGAAGAATTTTGAACTTCTTGTGTCATTTTCACAGATCCTCAGGCGGCTTGGCTCATGATCAGCTGAATCACTTTGACGAAGATAAAGTCTGCCAGAAACAGGAACACCGACGAAACAGCGACCAGGACGATCACGATGAGGGTGGCCTTTTGTGTTTCTTTGAGATCAGCCCAGGAAACCCGGGTGAGTTCGTCACCGACGTCAACGACGTATTCTTTCAAACGTCGACTTGCAAACATCAACACTACGGCCACGACTGTCAGCAGACTGGCGACCGTATTGTTCCACAAAGCAAACTTGGGGTTAGCGACGCTGAAACCGGATGCGCTTTGAGGGACGTAGTGCTGCGCAACGAATTGTCCCAACGCGTGGAACGCGTACCAGAAAAACCCGGCAAACAGGACGTAGAAACCAAGCGCATAACGGTATGCTGTATTTGGAATTTCAGACATGCGGAGTTCCTCAGAGTCTGATTTGTTCAGACTTTTTAACGATCAAGAGTTGCTAGCATGGTTTGTGACCTATGGGCAAGTTGGCGGACAAAGGTGCGTGATCAGCCGCCCCGCGCGAGGCTGACCCTCGGCCATGGCGCGGCGATGGCTGGGCCAATGATGGCTCCCGAAGGTGTCGTCCCGAAAAACCGTTATGGCCGCCAGCGGTGTGCCTAATGCGTGCAGCTCGATGCACATGAGAGCCTGCAGGTCAGGTTGGATTTTTCCCGATTCTGCGAACGTCCCGAGCCCAATGACTTCCCAGAATGCGCGCTCATGCTTTTCGCTCCAACCTGGGAGGGTTCTAAGCGAGTGCGCATGGTGGTCACGAAATGCAAGCAGAACGTCCTCGCCGCAGGGGTAGCGCTTTCCTGCGATGGCTGGACCAACGGTCACAAAGACGTCCGAGGCCAACACAGGCTTATGCTTGTGAACGGAAACCTGAGAATTCAACAGGCTCATCGCGTTGTGCTGGATTCCGCCAGTAAACCCGCGCCAACCCGCATGAAAGCAGGTTGCGAAAAGAACTTCACTGGAGCTTTCAGCCGTTATACCGACAGCCAGGCAATCTGCAGTTTGAATGGCGAGTGGGGCACGAAAATGACTCCCGACAACAGCGAGACCATCGGCGCGCTCAAGTTGATTCGAGTCAAATGACTCAAGCCGAGCAACCAGGTTTGAGTGAAATGCAGACACTCGCCAGCTCCCTGGAAGATGCGTTTCACGCGTCCACACAACTTCCGAGCCGCAGCGGCCGTGTTGCACACCAACAAGGCTGTGATCGGTATGAATGATTAGGTCTTTATATTCCAAGGGCTCGTTGAGGTCAGATAGGAAGTCCAAGAACGCAGTAGGCCAGGCTGCTGGCGTTGCTGCGTTGGATTTTGTCCAGGTGGATTGGCCTGCGCTCGCTGCTTGGTGCTGCGAGCCGAGCGATACGACCTTCATTCGTCCATGTCGCTGGCAAATTCGTTGTCTGTCATGGTGGCAACAGCTGCGTCGGTTTGCAAAGCACTGAGAAGAACGCCTGTCGCCACGGCGACATTGAGAGAATCCACGGCAGCGATCCCGCCTGGAATCTTGACGAGGTAATCGCAATGGCGAGCAACTTCTTGGCGCATGCCTTTGGCTTCGTTGCCGACAACGAGAACGTAGTGACGATCTGTCGGCAGTTCATTGTGGCGTGCCGTTGCCGTAAGCGAAGAGCCTACAACCCAAACACCCGCTTTCTTAAGCATCTCAAGCGCTCGATTGATGTTCACGGTGGGAACAAGGTGAAGACTGAACGCGCCGCCGGACGAGGTCTTTACAACCAGCGGGGTGATTTCTGCTTGTCGGTCTTCGCCAAACACCACGAATTTTGCGCCAAAAAATGCAGCGGTGCGCATGATCGCACCGAAATTTCTTGGATCTTGCACCTGATCCAAAACAATCCCAAGACACCCGTGCGGTGTTTCTGTAATCCAATCAGGAAGATTTTGAATCACATCGTGGATGCTCACCGTAGGCAGATTAGGTACTTTCAAACAAACGCGCTGGTGATTGAGTTGTTCTTCTGAATTCAGCGGCCAGGTTTCGTCTTCCTGACTCTTACAGAGTGTGATTTTAAAACCCATCGCTTTACATGGCTCAACAATATTTTTGAGCTGCGAAGGCACGCGCCCGCTTTTGTCTGCAATCACATACAGAGCGTGCGCTTTTTGGTCGACATTTTCGTCTTGCATGAGCCGAGCGATATAGTTTTCGAGCGGGCGGCGTCCCCAAACGTGAAACTCACGTGGAGCACGTGCGGTCTTGAGATCTTGCACGACCCGGGTTGTTGTTTGTGGACGTGCTGCTGGCTGACTCCTTTCAAAGACCTTTGGACGGCCAGCGGATTGTGGACGGCCAGCGGATTGTGGACGGCCAGCGGATTGTGGACGGCCAGCGGATTGTGGACGGCCAGCGGATTGTGGACGGCCAGCAGATTGTGGACGGCCAGCAGATTGTGGACGGCCAGCAGATTGTGGACGGCCAGCAGATTGTGGACGGCCAGCGGATTGTGGACGGCCAGCGGATTGTGGACGGCCAGCGGATTGTGGACGGCCGCCGGATGGCCGCGCCTTCTGGGAGCGCGGTTGGGCAGACCCGCGTTCCGCCCCGGATTTGCGCTGCACCCGTGAGTTGGTTTCTGGGGAGCGGGAGCTTGGGGAACGCTTCGTAGGTTTCATTGGGTGTGGCCTTTCAAGGATTTATCGAGGGCTCAGGTGCAGCCGAACCCCGTTCTTAGACATAGCAAGAAGTCTGTTGCAAGTCCTTTCGCGCTGTGTTAGCCACGCAGCTCTGCAAAGTGAGGAAGGGTTCCCATGAAACGTACATACCAACCAAGTAAAAAAGTTCGCAAGCGCAAGCACGGCTTCCGCGCTCGCATGGCTACTAAAAACGGTCAAAACGTGTTGAAGCGTCGTCGTGCTAAGGGTCGCAAGCGCTTGGCTGCAACGGTTTACGCTAAGTAAGCTCGCTCGCTGCGCTGAAAAACACAAAAGCCTGCCGGATTGGCGGGTTTTTTTATTTTCATGCTGATATTTTTTGATATTTTTTTAGTTTTGCAAAAATTTCTCTTAATTCTTCACAAAGAAGTGTCGAATAATTCCAGTGAGGAAGGGGATCTTAGTGGAATAACCTCCTCAAACAGATTCACCCTGGTCATGAGGAGGTTTTTTCATGCCCGGAACGGATATTACTCGTTGGTCACGGATGTCCCGTCGACCTGTTCTAGGTTCTTTGTGTTTTGCTCTTCCATTCTCAATCCTCATCAATGCATGCAACGGTCAAACTCCGTTCCAGGAGCAAAGCCGCACATTGGTGAGTCAGGTTGAGGTTGGAGCCTCAGGAGCTGATGCGTCCGGAAAAGTCCGTACGCGGTCTAATCCGGAGCGTCCCGTTGCGCGCGTAGACGATTCGGCAGGAAACTCGGGTTCAGACGACATTTCTCAAGGGGGCAGAGGAGCGCCTGGTCAGGGCGACGACAGTGATGGCGATGGTCAAGGTATCGATGAGAACCGACGTCGTGGCAGCGATCAGGGAATAGATCCAGACGCTGGTTCTGAGCCGGGTGCCGACCCACAACCTGCACAACCTGCACAACCTGCACAACCTGCACAACCTGCACAACCTGCACAACCTGCACAACCTGCACAACCTGCGCAGCCTCGTGCTGGCGAATGGGTCAACGTTGAACTCACTCAACCACGCGCGCTCGTGGATATTCTCTGGGTGGTGGATAGCAGCGGATCTATGGCCTGGGCTCAGAGTCAGCTGAAAAATAAATTTCAGTCGTTCGCTAAAAAGCTGAAAGAGACTCGAGTCGACTTTCAGGTGGGAATTACCAGTCTCGATGTTTGCAAGGTAGATGATTCTACAGGTTATCCGGTGCCGGATGCTCTGTGTCCATCTGCTTCTTACATTCCCTCAGGAAGTAAGGTCGGCAATAAAATTGTCGGTCCATTGCGTGGAGCGCTGCAGGCGGATCCAAACACTCGGCAAACGATTTTGCGCGATGCGTCTGACTTTGTGGAATCCTTTCAGCGCACGGCAATGCTCGGCACAAAAGGCTCTGCCTTCGAACATGGTCTCTGGGCTGCGAAACTTGCAGTAGAAAAGGCTTTGGGCGCTGGTGGCGAAAACAAAGGATTCATTCGTCCTAATGCGTCGCTGAGTGTTGTTGTTCTCTCCGATGAGGAAGATGATAGTGTGCAGATGTGGTGTGAGGACGGCTATGGTCGCACCAGCACGACCACCGACGGCAAGAAGGATCTTAACCTTTGCCGGGAAGGAGGAGCCTCGCCTTTTCTCGATGCTTTCGGAATTGCTCCCTATGCGTTGATGAAAACATCCAAAGGGGCACCCGTAACGACCCACAAGTTCACCGCTGATCACTTCAAAGCTTGGGCCGACAGCTCTGCGGTCAAGGGATCTGGCAACTATAGGGTCAGTGCGATTACGGGTCTGCGCGGAAACAAGGGCGCAATCGATTGCAGCATGGTCAGCAACGGCCCTGAGGAATCTGGCACCAACTACATCAAGGCAGCTCAACTGACTGGCGGAGCGATAGAGAATATCTGTTCCTCGGATTGGTCGAATGTGCTTTCCAACATCGGTCAAAATACGGTTGAGTTGGCAACTCGTATCAACTTGCCAAGGGGCAAGCTGCCTTTCCCCGGCACACTTGAGGTCAAGGTCGATGGTGTGACCCTGGCTCCCTCGCAATACGCCTTCGACGCGTCCGTGCATGCGGTGGTCTTCAAAAAACCTCCCTCTGCCGGTGCGTATGTGACTGTGAGCTATCGCGAGACTTTAGTGGATTAAGCGCGATTGCTTTGAGGGAGGACTGTTTGGGACTCCCTCACCGAACGAGGATGGCTGCAATTTCAAAGATTGCTGCCATTTTTTTTGTCTTTGGAAGATGCTACGGGTGCGCATAGGGAGAAACGAGTCTGTGTTCAAATACGTATATCTCATTGCCTTTGGCGGAAATCTCGGCGATCGGGAATTATTTGCTCGGGGTGCGCTCGAGAGGCTCAGTGTACTGGGTCGGGTGGGGCGCCAATCGCGTTGGCAACGCACTGTTCCGCTCAAGTCCGAGCAATATGATACCCTCGATCACGAGGATTATTTGAATTTTGTTTTTGAGTTTGCAACTCAGTTGGAGCCCGAAGAGCTTTATCGAGAAATTTGCACCATTGAAGACTTTTTTGGGCATGAGCGGACGCGCCGTTGGTTGCCTCGGGCGGTCGATTTAGACCTTCTTTTTTGCTCGGAAGCGCAGGGCAGTGAAACTGTATTTCAGGAAAAGCACACGTTGACCTTCAGCAGTGCAAGCGGCAATCTCCGAATTCCTCATCCAGAGGTTTGGAAACGTATTTTTTTGCTCGAAATGATCAAAAATGAACTGAAAATCGATCTAAACAAGTACATTTCGAATCAACCGGTTTCGCTTTGAGGTTTGTCAAACAATGGACACAGCACAGCCATCACGTAAGCAGCGCGTTGTTTTTCTGGGAACGCCCGCCATCGTTGTTCCGGTTTTGGAAAAACTCCTTGTTCCACAGGCCTTGTTTGAGATTGTTGCCGTGGTGAGTCAGCCGCCAACCCGGGCTGTGCGTGGCAATGCTCTGGTTCCATCACCCGTGCATGATTGCGCGCTGCGCGCAGGAGTGCAGGTCTTGACCCCCGAAGATGCAAAATCACCAGAATTCATTGCTCAGCTCAAAAATCTCGAGCCGGATCTGTGTGTCACAGCAGCCTATGGTCAGGTCTTGTCCGAGGAATTCCTGGCCTTGCCGCGTGCGGGCACATTGAACATTCATCCGAGTCTACTGCCGTTGTACCGCGGAGCAGCGCCCGTGCAGCGTGCTCTTGAAGAAGGGGTCACTGAAACGGGTGTGACCGTCGCACAAACGGTGCGCGCCATGGACGCTGGCCCAATCGTCTCCCAGCTACGGTTTAAGGTCGACGAAGCGGTCAAAGCGCCAGCTCTGCTGGCTGAGTTGTTCGTCTTGGGTGCAGATGAACTTGTGCGTCTTCTGCCTGATTACTTTGCAGGGGGTATTGCTCCGCAAGAGCAACAACACGAGCAAGCAACGAAAGCGCGCAAAATCAAAATTGAGGAATCACTTTTGACCCCGTCCGCACAGGGGGCAAGAGCTCTCCACAACAAGGTCAGAGCTTTCGCTGGCTGGCCAAGTACGCGCCTGAGTGTTGCAAGCGGCGAGGAATCGTTTGAGGTGAAAGTTGTAACAACGCGTGTTTCGCCACAAATAAAGGCAGCTAGATTTGAGATTTTTCTGGAAGCCGACGGATTGGAATTGGTGTGTCAGGACGGAAGTGTGCTAAACATCCTCGAGCTGCAGGCTCCCGGAAAGCGTGTCATGACTGCCCGTGACTTTTGGAATGGCCTGCGGACGAAGTCTTTGCGTTGGGTGTGAACGAAAGGTGTTTCTTTGAATGAAACAATTTGTCTGGATACGTGACGTCATCGTGATCATCACCTTTATGGTGCTCCTGCGTTCTTCAATTGTGAACTGGTACGTCATCCCGACAGGTTCGATGCTGCCAACCATCAAAATCCGCGACCACGTTCTTGTGAATAAGTTATCCTATGGACTGATGTTGCCATTCATGAGTTATCAAATCATCTCGTGGGATGCGCCTAAGCGTGGTGACATCGTTCTTTTCGACAGTCCAAAAGATCACATCACCTTTGTGAAAAGGGTTGTTGGTTTGGGTGGGGATTTGGTCACATTTGACAATGGTGTGCTGCAAATCAACAACGATAAAGTCAAAGAGGTTCTTCAGGAAGACCGCGGTATTCTTGCTGACATGGGCGACCAAACTCCCTGTAATAACGGAGATGGCAAGAATCTTTACGTGGAGAAATTCAGCGACAAAGCGTCCGAGCATTTTGTTCTGCGTTCGGTCAATGGCGGTAACACCAATCTCGAAACCCGCACATGGTCGGTTCCCGAGGGCAAACTGCTGGTTGTCGGCGATAACCGCGATTGCTCGAACGACGGCCGGTATTGGGGATACGTAGATGTAGACAAGATATATGGAAAAGCCACACGGGTGTTTTATTCCATCAACACCAGCGAAGGCCGTTTCCCCTCCTTCCGCACCGATCGCTTTTTTGCAAAATTGCAATAATTCGGGCTTCTACAAGAATGCAAATTAGGTTATGGGTCAGTCGGCTCGGCTGCCAGGATTTTTTTGCCTAGCGAGAGTCAGAGCGGGCACATGCCTTTGTTTTGCTTCGCGGGCAGAGTGCGGTAGCGTGAATCGGCAAATGAATATCGAGGAGGGTGTTGTATGTTTAATCCAGCTCAAGTTGTTGATTTTGCGAAGAAGGCTATGGAACGTGCTCTGTCGCTCACAGAGGAAGAGGGCAAGGCACTTCTTGGCAAATTGCCGCTCGAAAAACTCGGTCAGCGCACCAGCGTTGAAGTTGAGAAAGTGGTTAGTGGTCTCGTCACCAAGCTCTTTTCGGGTCTTGATGAGCAGGTCGATGAAACCGTGCGTGCTGAGGTTGTGAAGATGGTTGTGGAGATGAACACAACTCCACGCAACGTGGTATCGCATTTGCGTTATGTGAACGATTTGTTCCAGGCCACAGCTCCAAAGAACCTTAAGGATTTGAAGAAAATTCGCAGCACGATTGCTCATCGCTTGATTGAAGACGCCAAAGTGCGTCTTGCTGCGGACGGAACAACGACAAAGAGTGAATCAACTCAAGCTGAGGCATCGGTAGGAAGCAAAAAGAAAAACTCAAAGGCTGCTGAAAAACACGCAGAGTGAGTTTGGCTTTTTAGCCCAATGAATTTTGAGCCCGGTAAATCCGACGAACCTGGATTTCACCGGGCCATTTGTTTTGCAGGGTCGAGATCAGCGCATCTGATGGGTAGACTGGGAATTTACGGAAATTGGCGCGCAGCTGCACGTTTTCTGCATTCCAACTGACATCGAGAGCGAGTGGTGTTTGTCCGCGGTGTTGCTTCAGGAGATGAGCGAGTTCATCGAGATTTTCGTTGCGTTGAAGGAAACTCTCTTCGGCAACAAGTAGAATCTGTTTTGCGAGTTCAGCTCGTTTCTCTGACACGAGCCCCAGCGTCTGACAGATTCCTTTGACACTGCCTTCCTCAATACCGCGGCGGACCTTCAACTCCATCCAAGTTGCGTCACCCACTTTAGGTTTGTTCACCAGAGCTGCATATTGGTTTGCAAAAACTGAAATTTCGATTTCGCCACTGCCATCTTCAAGGCGATACACACCAAATTTCTTGCCTTCTTTGGTTATTTTCTCGAGTGCCATGGTGATAATACCTGCGATTTTAAGCGTGCGTCGCTTGTGGTCAGGGGTATCATCGGAGTCCAGAAATAGAATCGCATCGCTGATGGGGGCTTGTGCGATTTCGTTGAGGTCATCGGCCAAAAGATCGGCAGGATGGCCGCACATGTAAAAGCCCAATGTTAGTTTTTCGTTGTTGAGTTGGTCGAGTAATGACCAAGGCAAAACCTGCTTGAGTTGAACTCCAGCGAGCAGATTGTGGACAATGTTTTTTTCGGGAAGCGTGCGCGTGGGGATCGCCATTGGATTGAATTTGCGCGGGCGATGGAGTGACGAAAGCTTAGACGACTTGTGACCCGAGCGGCTTTGCATTTCCGAGGCAGTTGGTGCCGTTGGCGCTGAGGAAGTTTGAGTAGGCTCTTGCGTCTCTGCGAATAGGTCAAAGATACCTTCCCCGACGCTGTCCTGGCGTTCAGATTCTTTTGATATCGAGCGCAGCCACGAATCGCTGTTGCTCAGAAGCTCCGCACGATTTGTTGCAATTTCGTCGAAGGCTCCGGCTTTTATAAGGCTCTCCAAAACTTTTTTGTTAATTTTGCGAGGGTCGAGACGTGCAATGAATTCAGGAACCGTCTCGAAAGTGCCGTTGTTTGCGCGCTCAGAAGTTATGAGTTCAATGATTCCTTGACCGAGACCTTTGATGGCGCCCAAACCAAATTGGATAGTCATTGGTGCAGGGATTGTGAATTCGAACTCAGCCGAATTGACGCTCGGTGGCAAGAGCTGAATGTTCAGGCGCTTGCAGTCCCGCACATAAGCAACGATTTTGTCCGTGTTGTCGAGGTCGCACGACATGATCGCGGCCATGAATTCGGTCGAATAATAAGTTTTGAGATAGGCCGTTTGGAACGTGACGTAAGCATAGGCGGCCGAGTGGCTCTTGTTGAAACCGTACTCTGCAAACTTCGCGATGAGGTCGAAGAACTCAGAGACACGCACAGGGTTATGACCATTCTTCTGCGCACCTTCCACGAAGCGGGCTTTTTGCCGCTCCATCTCCGCTTTGTCTTTCTTACCCATGGCGCGACGCAATAGGTCAGCCTCGCCGAGGGAATAGTTCGCCAGCACAGCTGCGATTTTCTGCACCTGTTCCTGGTAAACGATGACTCCGTAGGTGTCCGCAAGGATGGGTTCGAGCTGCGGGAACGGATACTCAACAGCAGTCTTTCCATGCTTGCGGTTGACGAAATCGGCCACCATCCCCGACCCCAGAGGACCAGGACGGAACAGGGCTTCTACAGCAACGATGTCGGAGAAGCAGTTGGGTTTGAGTTCGGAAATGAGTTTGCGCATCCCACTCGACTCGAGCTGGAAAATTCCCGTGAGGTGCGCAGTGGAGACCATGTCATAGACTTTGGGATCTTCAAGGTCGATGGTCTCGATGTTGAATTCCGGATCGTGTTTTTTCCGGATCTCTTGAACGGCTTTTTCGATAACCGTGAGGGTTTTGAGTCCGAGAAAGTCGAACTTGATGAGTCCGATTTTTTCGGCGAATTTATGCTCGAACTGAGTGATCATCTGACCTTCAGACTCGAGCTGTGGGCAGCTCTCATCCAGAGCGCGGTCAGAGATAATCACGCCTGCCGCATGAATGCCTAATGAGTTGAGCGTTCCCTCAATCGCAAGTGCGCCGTTCCAAAGACTCTTTGCACGCTCATCATTTTCAAGACGTTCGCGCAGTTTCTCTTCGTCTTTGTATGCTTGTTCGAGGGTGATTCCAGGTTGCTCTGGGATAAGTTTTGCAAATTCGTTGCTCTCGTTGAAACTCCAGTTCAGGATGCGGGCAAGGTTCTTGAGCGCATTCTTGGCCATCATGCGTCCGAAGGTCACGATCTGCGACACGTTGCGCGCACCGTAGCGTTTATACACGTAGTCGAGGACCTCGCTGCGCCTGTCCATGCAGAAGTCGGTATCGATATCCGGCATGCTGATACGTTCCGGATTCAGAAAGCGCTCGAACAAGAGATTGAAGCGAATTGGGTCGATATTGGTGATGCGCAAAGCGTAGGTGACTAGACTTCCTGCCGCGGAACCGCGACCGGGTCCCACAGGAATACCGCGTTCCTTGGCCCAGTTGATGAAGTCCTGGACGATCAAGAAATAGCCAGCAAATTTCATTTTGTTGATGACCGCAAGTTCGTATTCGAGGCGATCTTTGTAGGAAGTCCAGGCCTCATCGGAGAAGTTCTTGCCCATCCATTGCATGATTGCTGGTTTGCGCTCTTCAAGCATTTCACGAGACAATCGCGCCAGACACTCATCGGCTGTTTCATCCGGACGCTGCCGGAAGTCAGGCATAAAAATGCTCTTGGTGTCGATGTTAACCTTGCAGCGTTGCGCAATCGCAACCGTGTTTGCAATCGCTTCAGGGTAATCTTTGAAGCGCTGGATCATTTCCTCGGTCGACGTCAAATGAAAGGAGATCGCCGGGTCGAATCCCTGGACATCGCTTTTTTGAAGTTTGTGCTTGATAGCAAGCAAAGAAAGATGAGTGTCGCGATCGGTTGTCTTCAGGTAGTGCACATCGCCGGTTGCAACAATTCCCACCCTCTTTTCCGCGGCGAGTGCAACAAGCTGAGGTAAGAGCAGGGTTTGTTCGGGTATGCCGTTGTTGATGAGTTCAACAAAAACATTTTCTTCACCGAAAACGGTTTTAAGCGCATCGACGAACAAGTTCGCCTGTGAGTGATTTTCACGCAGCAGCAGCTGCTGCAGTTCGCCTTTCAGACAGCTGGTCAAGCAAATGATGCCAGCGCTGTGAGCTCGGATTTCATCCCACGACACCACAATCGATTCCGAGCCGAGGCGGTTTTTTCCTGCTGTGTTGGCCAACGAGCAGAGCTTAACGATGTTGGCGTAGCCCTGACTGTTCTCGGCAAGCAGCACGAGATGAAAGGGCTGTTTGCTATCGTTCAGAAACAACGGGAGAACATTTGCCTCATAGCCAATGATGCCGTTGATTTTTTCCTTCTGGCACTCGAGATAAAACTCCACAGCGCCATGCAGGCCATCGTGGTCGGTCAACGCAGCTGCCTTCGCCTGCCGAGCGGCCAGTTCCTTAACGAGTTTTTTAACTTTTATACTGCCGTCGAGAAGTGAATATTCGGAATGAATATGGAGGTGCACGAACTCCTGTGTTGGGGGAGTGGACGTGACCTCCATGCTTCAAACCTTTCGAGAGATATCAGAGAGGGCTGGCAGTTTTTGGTTCTACAGATGTACTGTGAACAGCTGCGAGCTTTTGTTTCACTTCGCTGAGATAGCGGTCGTACGCAAGGCACCAAGGAGCCGTGTAGCGCTCTTCATTGGTCTTGCGATCAGCAAGGCGTTCTACGGCATCAATCATGCGTTCGTCGTCGTGACGGAAACGATGAATGGAGCGTGCAATGCAATTCTGAACTTTGTTGTCATCTGAGAAAAAGTCGATGCCTTCAACGTTCCAGATCGCCTTGAACACCTTCTCTGCGAGAGTATCTGCACGATCTGGGCCGTCACCCAGAGTCACGCGCTTGGCTTTGGCTAGGCGTGATTTTACTTCATCAACGAGGTCGTCCAACGATTTTCCAGAAGCCTTGGCAATGTGGCTTTGTTGCTGCACAAGCCGCTCTGCTTCACGCGATAGGCGGTCTTCTGTTTTGGCGTCGTCTTCAAGAACATCCATGATGGATTCAAAAACGCGATCTTCCACTGTTTCGTCGGTGGAGTAGTCGAATCCCACATGGCCCGAGGCCTTTAAAACTTTGAAAACACGTTCAGACAGACGTTGAAGCTGCTCGGTGGAGAGTCTCATGGGTTCCTTCCGCACTGTTTTTAAACAACTGTGACAACCTATAGCGCGGAGGGGGCGAGGGTTCAAGGTGTTGAGGCCGCAAGTACGGTTTTGACTTTTGTGATGCCGTCGCCTGAGGCGGAGCTTATCGAAGTGCTGAAGGTTGAGGCAGCTTTGGTCAGGGGTGAACTGCCACCGGCCTCTGCGGCTTGGGCGAGGGTTTGAATCAATTTGGTCGCATCCTCGGCGGAAAGGGACGCGAGAGCTTCGGCCTGGGTGGTGAAGTATTTGACCTGCAGGAAGGCATAGGCAGAGAAAAAGAGGCTGTATTGAAGCTTTATCTCGGTCGTCCGGGCTTCGAGCGGGATTTGAGCCATGTTGTCACAGGCCTTATCCATCCACTCCAGATTCTGGGTGGTTGCGTCCGGGAGAATCGCGTTGAAGCGTTGTGCAGAGTTTCCGCTGGCCGAAGAGCTTCCGGCGCTTTTGATGAGCCCGAGTGCCGTGATGCCAGCTTGCGCTGCGTAAGCCGATGCCAGCAGGCTGCGGGCGGAGTGGTTTGTCGGGTCTTCAAGAAGCAGTGCGTTCAACCGTTCAGCTGCCGCGCTGAATTTTCCGGACTCCATGTCGAGCTCTGCCTTCTCCTGTTCATTTTTGGGTGCGTACCCAGCCACAATATTTCTGCCGCAAGAAACAAGCGAAAGAGGGGCAGCAGCAAACAAGCTCAACGCCGTGGTCGAGTGTAAAATTCTCATCCATTTTGGGTTGAGTTGGATAAGTCGTTTGCGTTTTTTATTCATATGATTCATGGCATTTCAAACCCCGTGGCAACGAAATACACCCTGCGTCCTTGGGTTCCAGCTTCCGTGCCGAACTCGCGTGTGTAACTGCCGGCTTCAAGGCGCATGACTGTGAGATTGAGAACGATGCCGTAACTTGGCCAACCCTGGTAATAGCCCGCAGCGATTCCGACGCGCGAGTTAAACAAAGCCTTGCAGCCAGCACGTGAACGGCGGGTCCAGTGCTCTCCGTATGCAGCTTTGACATCGCGTAGGTCATAGGCACAGTGGAGCGCATTTTTCCGCGTGTGTGGCACAATTCCAATGCCCAAGTTGATGGTTTGCTTCCAGGGGGGAACCTCAGCAACGCTGAATTTTGTTTGCCCCACGTCATCGACAGTGGATGCGAGGCGGAGGTCGAAATTTTGCGACCTGAATTGAGCTGTCGCTCCCAGGCTGACGGAGACCCCATATCCATATTTGGTGTTGGTTTTGAGGTCGGCAAGCATTTGTTTACTGCCTCCGCTAGAGAAGTCTGACAGGGCAATTGATTCGAAAGTTTCTGCAGCGTAGCTCGGCTTTATGCTTGCTCCCAGAGCCAGTGTATCGCCCACGGGAATCGATCCAGAGGCCACCAGACCCGCTGCTGCTTCAGCCTTTGTGCGTACCTCGGGGAGTCCCACGCTTCCGTATTGGCGACCTTCAATGTCTGCGCGCAGCGTTTGAAAAATCCCGAAGCCACCATAGGCAGAGATAAACCCGAGACTGACGTCATTTCCAATGTGAATGGGGGTTTTTAGAAGGCTTTCGATGAACGAAGAATCGACTTTAAGTGTGCCTGCCTTTTTTTTCTGAAAACTGGTGCGCGCAAGATCGATTGCGTCTGCACCAAAGTGGACTGCTGTGCGCCCGTAAATCCACCGCAGCACACCTCGACCTAGCGCCGGAAGGCTTGGGTTTGAGAAGAACACGCCTTCCTGTGTGGCTCGTGTCAGGCTGGCTCCGCCAGCGCTTAAATCGAAAGGGTTTTCATAGAGGGGAGCGCTTTTTCGAAGTGTGTCTGCGTTCAACACAGCGGGCGAGAATAACGTCAACACGCTTGCGCAGACAACTAACTTTTGCAACACGGGAGTAGGCGACACGTTTTCGTGAGCGCGAAGAGGTGATACGGTTGTTTGGTGCTTCCCCAAAATCATGGCCTTTGTATCGGTCAGTTTGCTTGCTTTTGGAGACAAAAATTTGATGCACAGTCAGTCATCACCGTCTGCACACAGGAGTCCGTTGGCGTCGATTTGCGCGTATCACGGCATTGCCCCGAAATTGCACGAGAGTGTTTTTATGGCCGATGGGGCGAGGGTGATTGGCGATGTTGAGATGGGCAAAAACTGCAGCGTTTGGTTCAATACCGTTGTGCGCGGCGATGTCCACAAAATCACAATCGGTGAGGCGACCAACATCCAGGACGGCGCAATCATTCACTGCACCTTCAAAAAGCACTCAACCACTATTGGCAACCGTGTCAGTATCGCTCATCTGGCTATGATCCATGGTTGTGTCATTGAAGATGAATGTTTGATTGGTATGCAGGCCATTGTCATGGATGGGGCTGTTGTTGGAAGAGGCTCAATTGTTGGGGCTGGTGCAGTGGTCACCCAGGGCATGCAGATTCCCCCGGGAAGCCTCGTTTTGGGAGCACCTGCTAAAGTGGTGCGTGAGGTGAAGCCAGAGGAGCTCGCCGGAGTTCTAGCCACCTGTGATCGCTATATTGAATATACAAAAGGTTACAGATTTGACCTGTGAGGACTGATTCCCATGGATGCAATGCTTCCCAGCCGTCTTGGTAAACTTCGTATCATCTGCTCGTTGCCGCTTTTCTCTGATGCCATCTGCCTCAAAAAACAGTCGGCTGCAGAGCATGGGTTCACTCAGGTGTTGCTCTCTATTGCGCTTGCGCCCCATCTCGGCCTCTCGAAGGATGCCGAATGTGAACTCATTGAGCTTGCTATTTTTGCAGAACTTCCTAAAGCGCTACTTGGTGATCCTAGCTTCTATTTGCGCCAACGCCACCCAGAAGCTTCGGCCATGTATAAAGACGTGCGTGGGCGCCTTTACAAGGAAACCGAGGAAAGCTTCCGCATGAAGACGTCCCGCTCACCTGAACTCTATGGGCTTCATCGCCTCGTAGATGCCTTTGCAGCCATGCTTTTCATCGAGAAGGAATGCTTGCTTGGCAATTCGTATTTCCAGGCCGAGCGCTACCGCACCCACTACCACCAAATGCGTCGAAAGGTGTTGGCTGGAGAAAACCTGTCATCGGTTCATCCGGTGGTTAAGGCGGAATTGGGCGAAGGAAAAGAGGTTGTCCCCGCTCAGCGAACCGGTTCAGACATCGACTGGTGCAAAGCTATCGATTTTCTCGATGCTCTCTTCGATGACGCGACACGTGCGCGGCTTGAAGGTGGAATTGGCGAATACTCGGCCACGTTCGTAGGAATGATGGAAAAGCTCAAGGAGCACTATCGCTATAAGGGATGGAGTTATCTCTTTCCAGAGAGCGTTGGAGAGCACACTTACCAAGTGGTTTTCTTGGCTCGGATCCTTGCATCTGCGTTAGGTTTGCGACCCCAAGAGCGAATCGAGCTTTACCGTCTTGCGGCGATGCACGATCTCGCTGAGGCTTATGCGAGCGACGTTGTGTATCCGGTCAAGGTGCGTGAAAAAGACCTGGGCAAAATGCACGCCGAACTTGAAGAGAAAGTGATTGAGGATATCTGTTCGCGTCTCGGTATGACCCTCTCGAATGAGGCTTTTCTGGGAACAATTGTTGAAATATGTGACCGCTTTTCGGCGCAGCTTTATTTTGACCGCGAGCGCAGGGGTGGAAACACTCACTTTGATGTTCCGAATACCTCGATGGATCGTACGCGTGAGAAATACAAGACCCGGCATCCCGAGGTATTCCTTGTTCTCGATGAGCTTTGGGATGAATTCCAAGGCTGTTTTGCTCCCCCCGGGAAACGCTGAGCGGTGCTTTGAGAATCTGAAGATGCCTCTTTGGGGCTGAAAATAAGCACTGTTTGGGGCTCACTTGCAATTTGTGAACCCGGTGGCTATAAGCCAGGTTCAACCTTCCGATGGTGCTGTGGCGGAGCGGCTACGCAAACGATTGCAAATCGTTTTCACAGGGGTTCGAATCCCCTCGGCACCTCCAAAAAGTCTGCCCCCATGCTCTATCTCGCGCCCTATCTTTGTCTCTCGCTTGACCCAATAATGCAGGTTCTTTAGTTTTTCATGAGATTCTTATTTCAGGGCACTGCTCACGGAGTTTCTATGAAAATCCATTTCGGTTTTGCGGCGTTTTTTCTTGTTCTGGGATGCAGCAGCAAAAGCTCGAGCTCAGATGGTGGCTCTTCTAGTGTTCTTGCAGGCACGTGGTCGACCCCTTGCACGCCTGAAGGTGATTTGGCCTCAAAGACGGTGATCGTCATCTTGGGTAGCTCCTACAAAGAAACAAAGACGGATTATTCAGCCTCCAATTGTGCGGCGGGCTCGGAGGATTCTGCTTTGCGCACCGAAGCCAGCCTGAGTATCGGCAGCGCAGCATCTGCTCCTGAGGGAGCAACCAAACTTGACCTCACGGGTCTGCGTTTTTTTATGACGCCCAAATCAGATTCAGCCGTGTCTCGCTACAATACGGAAGCCAACTATGGTTTTACCGATTGGGTTAAGAATAGAGAGCGAGAAATCACCGACGTTGTAGTTGACGACGCCTCAGGAGCTCAAAGAAAGATTTATACCATTTTCAAAATCACCGGGAACACTGTCTGTTTTGGAGCCAGCGATGGCGAGTCCGATGGCAGCGCTGATGCCAAACGAAAGAGTCTTCTTGAGACAGGTAATGGCTGTTTGACCCGCTGAGTGTGCGGCAGCTGCGCGATTCAGAAAAGAATTTCCAGCACAAAAGCCCACGCAGCGGCTACAGGGATCATGCAAAAACTGTAAATAAGCAGAGCTCGGTAAGCACGGCTCTGCTCCTCTGCTTGCTTTATTTGCGCAAGACACAGCGCGCCTAGGGTGGAGAGCGGACTTGCGTCGACCAGATGTGAACCCACGGCAACCGAAATGATGAGCGTTTGAGTTAGACTTGCTTCGAGTGTTTTCGCCACGGCCTCAACAATCGGCATGAAAACCGGCAGAGCCACTCCCACCGAACTTGAAAAAGCAGACAGGAGTGCTGCGGCAGAGGCAAAGGCGGCCGGCAGCAGAGGTTCCGCGATGTTCTTCTGCACCAAAGCAGAAACAGTCTCAGGAAGTCCAAGGCGGCTGAGCAGTTCTATGTAGGTGCTCATTCCACACACGAGCAGGAGCGTTGCCCAGGGAATGCTCTTAAGACTCCTTTCGAGGGAGCCAAGCCCAAGCATGAGAAGTACACCGCTTCCTAACCAGCCCATGAATCCAACGTCTCCGAAGCGTTTGAAAATCCTAAGCAGTTCAGGCGGAACGCTGTCCTTCAACGCCGGCAGATTTGAGAGGCATCCAAGCACAAACACACCTGCAAAGACTATGGTGAGTTGTGCAATTGTTTTTTGTTGCTTTGTGAGCGGCTCTGGTTTGTGCTTTGCGTGTGTATCGAAGTGAGATGGATTGGGGTGCATGCTGTGGAGCCATTTTTTCCCGCCCATAAAAAGGAAACTCACAACCGCGGTCGCTGAAATGCAAACAAAAACACTCCAGAAAATCCACCATCGGAGAGTCGCAGGATCGAGTGCTGCAGAAAGCGTTGGGCTTCGTTGAACGAAATCGTTTGTATAAATTCCTGGTAGGGTGAGCGGAGAAAAGGATGCGGCATTGGCAGCACCGACAATCAATGCGGTCATGAGAAAAGCTGAAATCTGCAGTTCGCGTGCCAGTGGAATGGCTAGTGGAGCTATCAGCGCAATGGCTGCGATATTCCCAAGCCCTGCGGCCGTCACGCTGGCCACCAATGCGAAAAGAACGAGAGGTAACATTCTCGGGAGTGGTCGCATGAGAACGAGAATGCGCTGCAAAAGCGCATCTATGATGCCTGCTAGAGTTTAGCAGTGCAAAGAAAAACGTGACGCCCCACAGGGTCAAAAACAATGATGTTGGAAAGAGCTGAGCCACAGTTGCGCTGCTGCTCTCGGGGAGCAGAGGGGCGATAAGAAACACCAGCGCAAGCGCTGGCAGCCCGGGGTTCATGCTCGGTTTAACAATCGACAGAAGTAAGATGGCAGCAAAGAGCAGCGACAGCACCAAGAGCATTTTTTACTCGGCAATTTCGATTTGTTTTGCTGCGGCAAGAGCGGTGTTTAGAGCCTCAGAAACTGTTTGCGCCGTAGCCAAGACAACCCCCATACGGCGTCCTGTGCTGGCATGTGGCTTTCCGAAAATCCGCACGTCCACCTGCGGAAGGCTCAATGCACGTTCGAGGCCGCGGTATTTTGGAAGTGCAATTTCCTTTGATGCCTTGAGAGCGACGCTCGCGCCTGGGCTCAGCAGTTTTATTTGCTTCAACGGTAGACCAAGAATCGCACGAGCGTGCAGTGCAAATTCACTCAACGCTTGTGTTCCGAGAGTCACCATACCGGTGTCATGCGGACGGGGACTCACTTCACTGAAAAGGACACGCCCATCTTTGAGCAAGAACAACTCGACTCCAAACAAACCGAGTCCGCCCAGCGCTTCTGTGATGCGAGCACCAATGCGTTGAGCATCATGGATTTGTGCTGCGCTCATGGCGTGAGGTTGCCAGCTTTCAACGTAGTCGCCGTCGACTTGTCTGTGACCTATGGGTGCACAGAAGTGGGTACCATCGACAGCGCGCACTGTGAGAAGTGTAATTTCACTTTCGAAGGGAATGAACTCCTCGACAATGACACGCCCTGCACCTGCACGCCCACCGGATTGCGCATACTGCCAGGCATCTTCAATGGCAGATTCCGAGCGCACAACGCTTTGTCCTTTGCCACTGGAACTCATGATGGGCTTAACGACGCACGGAAAGCCGAGCTGTCTGCATGCGTCGGCAAATTGCGCAGGTGTGTCTGCAAAAATGTAACGCGCCGTGGGGAGGCCGAGATCTTCCGCGGCGAGCCTGCGGATTCCTTCTCTGTCCATGGTGAGACGTGTGGCGCGCGCTGTGGGAACGACCGCCCAGCCTTCGTCTTCGAGCCGTTGAAGTTCAGGAGTGCAGATGGCCTCCACTTCCGGAATGATGAGATGCGGTTTGGTTTCGAGAACCGCTCGACGCAACTCGCCCGCATTGAGCATGTCGAAGACGCGCGCATGGTGTGCAACCTGCATGGCTGGCGCATGCGAGTAGCGATCACATGCCGTGACTTCAACACCCAGCCGGCTGAGCTCGATGACGAGTTCTTTGCCCAACTCTCCACTGCCAAGGAGCAGGGCTCGCTTGGCAGTTTCGGTGTAGGGAGTTCCGATTTCAACCATCACTCTCTCCCTTTGGCATCAGCTTTTGTTAGTTTTTAGCCGAGAACAGCTGCAACCGTGACTTACCGTTGCACTGACGAGAGTTGGGGAACTCAACAACAAGCGAGCCACCCTGCGCAATCAGTTTGACGTTTTCGATGGTCTCAGCCGCGGCTGGTTTTACGTTGCACGGAGTCAAACCACCTGCGTCGTCGTAGTTCGCAGCAGGACGGCCAATACGCACGCCACTTGTCGATTTAGCAATGGGTGATTTGCGCATAAGTGTGCACATCATTGAATCGTTGTTGCCGGGGTCAACCTCAACTTTGAACCAGGTGAACTCTTCGATGGAAGTTTCAGTGATCACCATCTGGTGGTTGAAGTTTCCATTGATGAGCATTTGGAACATTTGCTGCATCTCAGGCGATTGAGTTCCGTCTTCGCAGAAGTCAGAGCTCAATTCCCAACGGCCATTGACGTTGCCAACGATGGCTGGTGTGCGGGTGTTGCTGCCGTTGTTCATCCCTGGTTGGTTGGGGTTTGTTGGAAAGTTTGGAGTGTTGGGTGCGCCAGGAACATTCGGAGCGGTTGGAGCGTTGCCAAGGTTGCCACCCTGTGCTGGCTCACAGCCGGCAGCGTTCGCCGTATCAGCGTCCATGCCCGGAGTTGTGGGCATGGGGTTGGTTGTCGGTGCAGGAGCTGTCCCTGGCACCCGGATTCCCTGCAGATTGCCGTTGTTTGCAGGTGTGCATTGGGGATTTTCGGATTTACCGGAACTCGATGAGCCACACGAAGCCACAACAAAAAGCCCAGCCAAAGCAACAGGTACGAGAATACGAGCCATGATTCACTCCCAACATTGAATTGTGGCTCGGGATTAGCAGATTTTCAGGTTCCTCGCCAGGCTTTTGTTCACTGTCAGCCGGGCATAGAAACACACAAATCAGTAAGGAAGGTCAATCGATCGGCTTCCTTGGGCAATTTGCTTTTTGGATGCATCAAAGCCCTTGATGACGAAAATTCGTTGTCCGCCGGTTGTTATGGCTTGTTTGCTTTGAAGTGTGTTGCCCGCACCCGAGAACAGGGGCTGCTGCAGCCGGTCAATAAAGACCTCGATCTTCGAGGCTCCCTTAACCTTGACATCAAAATTGTAAGTCTTATCCGCAACCCGGTTTGCTTTGAATGAAATCTCACCGAACTCGTTGCGTGGAACATTGCCGAATTTGCTGAGCGCTGCAGGGTATTTGTCGAGATGAACAAACTTGAACCCCTCACGTTTCATTTGGGCAATGATGCCAGGATATTTTCCATCACCGAGCAACATTGTGCGCGTTTTCTCATGAATGTCGTGGGCGAGAATTATAAGTCCATGTGAGCGACCTTTACGTCGGATTTGCCCCATGTAGTAGTCACCGCACTTTTCGGCAGACTCTTTCAGACATACGGGCTCAACATCACCGCTGACATCCCAGAAAAAGGGGCCGATGTATTTGCTCAGATCCTTATTTATTTCATTCAGGCTCTTGACCTCTTCAGGCACATCGCGTCGGAAGAAGTTCCCACCCGGAGCGCGGAAAAAGAACGGTTTGTTGGCCTGAGTTACATAGCCGCGTATCAGTGCGTCGGTTTTTGTGATTTCCATGTTTGCATATTCAGTTCCGTCGCAGGCAATGCACGCTATTTCGCTGTTTTTGCGTTTGTGATCCCATGAATGGTTGGCGATGATAGTCGCAGGCTTACCCGCCATTGCACCTGTAGTGAATTTGAGCTCGGCGATTTCCCTCGTGACCTGCGGGTGGCTTTGGATATTCACTCCAATCATGAAATAGGAAACTGGAATCTCAAGGTCACGCAGTTTCTTTGCCAGCGGCAGGGATTCCGGTGCTGGTCCATCGTCGAGGGTCAGAGCCACTTCCATCGGCTGAAGGCCAATCTGTGACCCAGAGGTTAGTGAGTCCTCAAAGGCGAGAGCTTGCTCGTCCGAGTTAGGCGTCGGCTGTTTACAGGCCAACAGGAGCGGAACAAGACAAACTGATGGAAGAATGAGTTTCATAAGGAAAACCCCCGATGGATTTCCAGTTCCATGGGGGTTTCGGAGTTCTGCATCAGCAGTGGACTGCAGAGTTTGCCGCGCGGCAAATGGTATCTGACCTTATTTGAGTTTCTCTTGCTCCAGCCATTCTAAATCACGCAGCACATCGAAGTGAACGCGAGGGCTCACGCTGACGGTGCGATCTTCAAGGTAGCTCAAGTTGTGGAAATCAAAGCGCAGCGAATTGAATTTGTGGCACGAACCGCATGTGGTGTTCGGCACAAGACCCAGAGCGCGATCGTTGATGATTTCGCTTTTGCTGGAAAGTTCCTGCGGTGACAGCAGTACACGTTTTTTGAGTTCGTCTGCGTCCGCTGCGGGCAAAGTTTCAAGCGCAGTGTGAAGGTCTGGGTCATCCCGCATTTGTGATGCCTTTGGGTTTTTACCCATATTAATAAGCTCTCGCCCATCAATAGCCGACTGCACGGTGATGTCTACCTGAACCATCTTTCCATTCTCGCGGAGGTACTTCAGGAAAACCCATTCATCCGATTGGGGTGGTTCGCGGCCTTCCGGCAAAGAAAAGCTGGTCATTTCTTTGAGCGCAGCACGCGATGTGGTTTCGGAAATGAAAATTTTGAGACGAGCAACGAATTCTTTTGCCTCTTGCGGCTCATTGAATTCCGGACGTTCGGTGATTTTTTCATACTGTCTTGAATCGATGTTTTTAGACCTCAGCGATAAGGTCTTTTCCATCAAAGCGCGGGCAACAAGATTACGCGCAGTGATAAACTCTGAGAGCTCTTCTGCTGCGAGAAGCTTGCTTGCCTGTGTTGGATTGCGCTCGAGCGCAGAGCGCACCTTATTTAGAAGTTGTTGCGCACGGATGCCGCTTTCGCCCTGGAGAGCAACTTTGGCGTGGACGTCGTAGAGGGCATGAATGGCGCGGTCATCGGCAAACCAGCTGAGAATGGCTGCATACCTGCGAAAATCTTTAATGATGGGTTGCCAAACCAGGCGAACTTCTGGCCAGCAGAGCACGTTTGCTTCCGTGCCTGGGATGACGCCAAGCGGTGCACAGGGAACAACTCGTGCGCTCACGAGTGTCCAGTCCTCGTAGGAGTTTTCGGTCGAGACAGCATCACCCACAGAGCTATTCTTGTAGGCCTCTTCAACCTGCCGGAGCAGGTCTGCGGGCAAGAATGCTTCTCGCGACGGAACCGCAAGGTCTGACGCCGCAATGCGGAGGTTTTTCTGGGCTGGTAGAATGATGGCCAGGTCGGCGTTTTGGAGATTCTGCAAAGCCGCCGAGGCCACCGGTGCTAACGCAACACCTAAGCAGCTGACAACGGGGAAAATACTTTGCAAGCGAGTCGCAAGTGACGTGAGCGAGGGGAGCAGCAACGAGCGAACCTTCATGAGAACCTCACTTTCCAGTCGGAGAGTTAACGACTGATGAGGTGCTTTTCAAGGGAAATCTAGAGGGCTATTTTTTTTCAGATAGTTTGCGAAGATGTCTGGAGAAAAGGAACATTATGAGTCGGTGTGCCTGAGCTTGGCTAAATAGGTAAATAAGCCAAGGAAGTGCGGGCGAAAAGTCGAGAACTGCTGCAAGAACAAGGCGCTGCTTCGGAAAAACACGGAATTCAAGCCGCGACAGTGGCTTTGAATTTGCAGCGCGTAGAAGACCGCCAATGACAAGGAAGAGTGCGCGTCTTGCGTCGCTGCGAGATTCGATGAACTCCAGCTCCAGCAACGGAGAGCTCAAGCCTAAAAGCTTGAAGCGCAAGCGGGTGGCATCTGAAGAGAACTCGAGCCGAATGAGCGGTCTCATGATGCGGGGAAGCCACTGTGCATATTCTTTGGCAACATCGAGAGCGTCCCAGCCTGTAGGAAGGGGTAAGCGCTGAACCGAAACGACGTTATCGGTTTGTGCTGACACAACGAAAGGCACTGTTGTTTGGCCTGTGATCTCGAGGTGCATTTTGGGCATCTCGGCTTGATGCAAAGCTTGAATCAGGGGAAGGGGGGCGCGCTCAAGCGGAAAAACAGTTGCAGTTCGGCCGGGCAGCATGTCGACGAGAAGGCTCTGAATGAGCGGAGCAACGAGCTCCTTGCTCTGGCTTGTTATAACGCTGACCCAAAGACGCGAAAGTCCCACACTGAACACCGGAATTTTGATGAAGTATCTGCGTAAATTCATTTCATCGGCAGAGCGACGCATGAGCTCTAGGTAACTGACGTGCTCAGGCCCTTCAAGATCATAAGCGCCTGTGGGAATTTTCTCGGAACTGATGCAATCGACCAGTGCATTGACCGTGTCGCGCAGCGCAATAGGTGAGCTTTTTTTGGCTGTCCAGGGCGGACACACCATCACTGGCAAGCGTTTGATGAGACGCATGAGGATGAGCGAGGATGAGCCCCCTGGACCAAGGATCAATCCTGCACGTAAAGCAACGCAGTCTGGTGTTCTGCTGCATAAAACATGTTCCACTTCGAGCCTGCTGCGCAGATGGCGGGAAATATATCCTTGCTCTGGCTGAATGCCTCCGAGATAAACGATGCGCTTTATCTCTGCGGTTGCGGCGGCGCGTGAAAAATTGTCGGCAATGATGAGATCGAGGTCGTCGTATTCGCCCTGGGTCAAGCGCGCACTGGGCATCATGCTGTGGACAAGAAAGAATGCGATGTCGGTTCCTGCCAATGCTGCTTCCGTTTCTCTCAGCGAGAACAGGTTGCAGCAAACCCAATAAACTCCAGGATTGCGATGCTGTGGGGGTGAATGCGCTGCCAGCGCAGAACGTGTCAGGGCAATAATTTGGTGCGTGTGAGCCAACCTGCGGGCAAGATCGGTTCCCACGAAGCCAGATGCACCGGCAATCGCGATGCGCAGCGCTGCGGGAGAACTCTCAACCATAGGTCACATCAGCGAGGAACGAAGTCAGGAAGATGTATGTAGATACTCTCACCAGCCTTGAATTTTTCACATCCACCGCCATCAACATCCTCCAGCAATTCAGCACGCGAGCTGCCTGTTCCTGTCGACACAGGGTGCGAGACAAAGCAAAGCTCGGTCTCGTTGGGCAGGTCGCACTTCAGCTTATCATCCGCAATCAGATTTGAGTCTTTGTCGACCAACTTGATGACAGTTCCCCAGACACGGGTTTTAGCACTCACCGCCCACTTTCGTCCTGTGCACACACGTACAACGTTGTTTTCGGGTTCATCGGGTTCAGGAAGTGGCGGAATGGGCGCCAAATCGATCGGCGCATCTTCACTCGGAGGGGGCGGAATTACGACTCGTGGGGCAACTGCCGGTGCAGGCCGAGCGGGCAATGCTTGCGCTTTGAGTGAGACTTTCGGCGGCGCAACCCGTGCGGGTCGAACACGTGAGGGGAGAGAGGGCGCGGCTGTGAATGTGTAGGCGGGTGCCGCTGCTGGTGTCGGTGCTGCGGCTGGTGCTTTGGTCGCTGCTGGTGTCGGTGCTGCGGCTGGTGCTTTGGTCGCTGCTGGTGTCGGTGCTGCGGCTGGCGATTTTGTCGCTGCTGGTGTTGGCGCTGCGGCCTGTGTTGGCGCGGCGACTGGCATTTTTGTCGCAGCTGGTGTTGTTGCAGCCACAGGAGTTATCGCTGGCAACGGCAGAGTTTTGATTTGAGCTTGAAGGCGGTCGACCTGCGGAACGATTCTCTTCGGTGCGTCTGGTTGTGTTTCACGATCAGCAAATGAAATCACTCCCTCACCCACAACACTTTCCATCCAGTGGACGAGAGGAGAGATGAGGGTTGCACGAGCGGGTGTGGTTTCGCAGTTCGCAGAACCGGCGCTTGTATGAGCCGCGAGAAGTAACTCTCGGCCGTTGTCGAAAAAAACGGGTGAACCTGCATCGAGATCGCATGAGCCCGAGCCGAGTTCTCCCTCGAGAGCGAAAAGCCCTGGAGGTGAGAGCGCCTCGCGCTTGCCCATGGGTAGTATCGGGCTAATCATCTCCTGCTCGGAATTTTTTTCGGTTCCCTGCTGCGAGGGAAATTCTATTCCGCGCAGCTGCATTGGAATCTGGGCGAGACGCGCGGCCTGAGGAGTCACCGCTGCGCGAAGCTCGTCGGAGATATTCTCTTTGCCTGCAGCCGGTTTTGCCGTGTCGGGCACGTCCACGAACTTGGTTGTCAGCAGAGTGCTGCCGAGCGGCACCTGATTGAAATCCACCACCTGTGCAGACTTAACTGATGCTGGTAACGAACAGGTGAACATCACAAGAGCGCTGTCAACTGCGGCATGTGGCATCGATAGCCGAGCATCAAGGGCTGTAAATTCTGGATGAATATGAATTGAGTTGACCGGAAAATTCTTTTGCACATTCCCTTTTGTGTCGATGAATTCAACATTGTGCTCGGTGAGGCGAGGAAAGTTTTTGAAGCAATGCGCAGCAGAAAGAACAACACATTCGCGCTGCGATTGATCCCCGCCATGCAGAAGAATTCCCGAGCAGGTCGAACGAAAGTTTCCGGATGCGAGAGCGTAGGTCGAACGGATCCGCACGACACTCAGGCTGTTGATTCGGGCATCGACAGTGTTGCTGATGCCACTTTGCAAAACGTCAGCCTGCACGGGCGGTTTTTTGCAGCCCGTGCTCGCCAACGTTGCTAAAATGACTCCTGCCAACAGTTTCATGCCCCATCCTTGTTGAATGCCCCTGCTGGGCTGATCGGTGTTTCGGAAAAACTTAGAGTTGTATTAATATGAAGATTTGACAGGCGTTTTAATGAACCAGAATTATTGGGTATTTTGTGTGTAGTATTTTGACCGTTCGCACTGAACCGGGCGAACTCACAAAGCTTTTTGCTGGCTTGCAGGATCCCGAGGGTATAGATGCCTCCGGTATGAATGCACGTGTTCACGGTTTCCTGAAAAATGAACGTGCACCTGTAATTTTTTCTAACCCAAGTGGCGAGAGCGAGCTGCGCGCGAAGTTCTTTTCCCTGTGTCCAGACTGGGCGAAGGCTTGGCCGTTTCCATTCGAAACCTACAACGCGCGCTTATCGCGTCCCAAAAAACTGCGCGACGCGCTCATGGGAAAGAGTGAATTTGTTTGCAATCAACAGGGAAGACCTGTCATTGAAGAGATCATTCAAGTTCCGAGTTTTCGCTCTGCATTTTGTCGGGGGCAGGTTTGTTTGGTTCCTGTGTCAGGTGCAATCGAGTCGTGTTACTTTGGTCTGAGCGCCGGAAAAATTGTGAGTTTTTCTCAGAAAGATGGCGCACTTCTTTTTGCTGCGGGGCTCTGGAACGATTGGTTTAATCCACAGACAGGTGAGTTTGTACCAACGTTCACTCTGCTCACTGACGCACCCGATCCTCAAGTTTTTTCTCACGGACATGATCGAGGCATCATTGCGCTGGGAGAAGGTGACTGGGAAGAGTGGTTAAAGCAAAAAATGGCTCCTGCCGCGCGGCTCAGTTTCCTGCGCACAAGGCGCAAACAGCCCGAGTGGGCGGTGCAGGTCGAGCGCGAACTGAAAGCTGGCTGGCAGAAGCGAGCGCCATCTGAGGCTGAGATTGCGCAGATAGACGTTTGGAAAAAAGAGTGACCAATGCGATATTAAAGCTAGCTGAATCCATGCTCAATTAGAAGCGCTGAAGTCAAGCCTCAGCGCCCTGTCATCGCAGCCTTTGAGCGCACAAGCCGGCCGGCCTGGTAATCCATAAAGGCCTGCTCAATTTCAGCGCGGGTGTTCATCACGAACGGTCCGTATTGCACAATTGGCTCACCGATGGGTTTGCCACCAACCACAATAAAACGTGTTACCTCGGAGCCAGCATTGATTTGCAGGGAATCACCCGCCGCGAGAACAGCCAGGCTGTGGCGAGGCAAAGTTTGGCTCTCTACAGTTGCCGAGCCCTCGAAGACATAAACAAAACAATTGTGTTGAGGAGGAGTCTGGTAGATGAACTGTTTTTGCGCCGCAAGTGAGATGTCTAAATAGAACGCCTCAGTGTTGGGGTCGCTGATGACACCGCGTTGACCTTGAAAATCTCCGCACAAGACGCGAGCTTTTCCCCCATCGAAGCTTACTTCTGCGACGGCTTCGGGAGTAAACTCCTGATACTCAGGCGCTGACATTTTTTCCTTTGCTGGGAGGTTAATCCAGAGCTGGAAGCCGCGCATGAGTCCCTGAGATTGTTGTGGCATCTCGGAGTGAATGACACCGCTTGCTGCTTTCATCCACTGCGCGCCGCCTGCGCGTAAATCCCCTGTGTTGCCCATGCTGTCTTTGTGAAGCATGTGGCCGTCAAGCATGTAGGTGAAAGTAATGAAGCCGCGGTGAGGGTGATCTGGAAAGCCAGCAATATACTCGTTTGGGTTGTCACTTCCAAAGTGATCGAGCATCAAAAACGGGTCGAGGTTGCGCAAAGCCTGAGTGCCAATCGTGCGATGAACTGTTACTCCAGCACCTTCAGAAATGGCCTGTGCGGGTATAGTACGGGCGATTTTCCTGATGTTCATGGCAATCCTCCCCTTTCATGGTTTAGCATGGGCAGAAGAAATTGTCCCCTATCACCGTTTGGAGAGCAGACAATGGCCAAGGCAATCTATTGGATGCGCAATGACTTGCGGCTGGGCTCCAACCCTCTTCTGCAACGTGCGCTCACTGAAAACCAAGCACTTGTTTGCGTTTATATTCATGATCCACGCCAGTTTGCACGCACCGCCATTTCCGTCCCCAGATTGGGGTGGCACCGCCGCAGGTTTCTCGCCCAGACCCTGCAGCAATTGCAAGACGATCTGCACAAGGTTCAGATCGAACTTTTGCAACTTTGGGGAGAGCCTGAGCTGATTTTACCGCAGTTGGTTGAAGAGTTGGGTGCAGATACGCTTTATTTTTCCCGCGAATGTGCGCCTGAAGAGCGTAGCGTGGAATCGTTTACTTGTGCCCGGCTTGAACCCTCTCGAACTCGCGTGATCCGCGCGTGGACAGGTTTCCTCATAAATCCCGACAAGCTTCCTTTTGCTATAGAAGAAACACCGGATGTGTTCTCTGATTTTCGCAGACGGGTGGAAAAAGTGGGTCTTGAAAACCTGGTGCTCCGTGCCCCGGAAATCGATTTTTCTGTCAGCAAAAACTCCCGGCAACTGACGACAGCAGGCACGTTGGCCTATCGCACTGTGCAGAAGCACCTTCAAAAAATTTCTTCGCAAGCGGCCTGGTTTGAAATCCTCCCCGAGGAAAGTGCATTGCTTCAAGCTGTGGAGCAAGTACAGGGGCCGCGCGAAAAGATGAATCTGCTGTGCGGCGGAGAGAGGCAAGGTCAGACTCGGGTTGATGATTATATTTTCAATAAGCGCTCAATTGCGACCTACTTCGAGACTCGCAATGGATTATTGGGTCTGAATGATTCAACACTCTTCTCCGCTTGGTTGGCCAACGGCTCACTTGCTCCTGGGTGGATTTACGAGAGGGTCAAATCTTACGAGAAGCAATTTGGCTCCAGCAAGAGCAGCGAATGGGTTGTGGTTGAGCTTTTATGGCGTGATTTTTTTAAACTTATGCTGCTCAAATACGATGTTAAGTTCTTTCTGCGGCAGGGAATACATGGAGAGATACGAACACGGAAAATAGATAGGCGTGATGTGAATGAAAGCTTAAATCAGATATTGACTGCGTCCACCGCACAGCCATTCGTTAACGCAAATATGCGGGAACTTGTGCAGACGGGATTCATGAGCAACCGCGGTCGACAGAATGTTGCGAGTTTCATGATCAATGACTTGGAGATTCCCTGGACTCTGGGTGCCTGGTGCTTTGAATCGCTGCTGATTGACTACGACCCAGCGAGCAACTGGGGCAATTGGGCTTATCTGGCAGGTGTTGGCAATGACCCGCGCGGTTCTCGAGTTTTCAACATTGAAAAACAACAGAGCATGTACGACCCCGATGGGCTCTATGTTCAAGCTTGGAGTTGAGCCGCCTCGGTTGAGTGTCAACTTCTAGAAGCGATTTTAACTGCGACAGTCAGCCCCTCACCTGTAGGGAGAATTGTGGCGCGCCAAATGGCATTTTTTGCGACTTTAGCATTGAACTGCAGGACTCCCTCGGCATCTCTGCGCTGTGACTCGGTATCAAAAGTGTTTTGAAGAATTAAACCCCAAGCAAAAGTGTTATCTGCAATGAGTGTTCCACCGACCCGCAGATGTTGTTCTGCCCAAGACAAATAGGCAGGGTAGTTGTGTTTGTCGGCATCGAGAAAAATCAGGTCAAACGGGCCTTGGTTTTCGATGTGTTTGAGGTTTTCGAGTGCCACTCCTTGGTGGATGGTGATTTTGGAAGAATATCCTGCCCGCTGAAAAGTCTCTGCGCACACTCGTGCGTTTTTCTCGTACAGCTCAAAAGCGTGCAGATGTCCGTCCGGAGGCAAAGCTCGTGCGATGCAGACACCTGAGTATCCAGCCAGGGAACCTATTTCGACTGCTTTTTTGGCGCCGGTAGCGCGCACCAGAACTTCGAGATGAAGTCCATCCATGCGTCCGACGTGTATGTTGGGCAGTTTTTCCTGTACGGCACGCTCGCGGATTTCAGCGAGTATGAGGTCTTCTGGTTGAAAGCAATCGTGTGCGTATTGTGCGAGTTCCGGAATGGTGCAGGCAAATGATTTTATCGGTGCCGACATTATTAACTCCTGATCATGACAAATCGCAAAGACTCTCGAGAACAGAATTGACTGCAGAGTTGTCAATCATCCAGTATCCCGTTCAATGCAACAAGATCCCTGAAAAAATGTTTTTCTTACGCTGAGATTGTGCTGATTACAACGACCTAAAGGGAGTATACGATGCGAAATAAACCTGTCTCAATGTTCATGGGTCTGAGTCTTTTGGCGGTCTTTGTTTCGTCGAACTTGGCTTACGGTGAGTGTAAAGACCTCATTCTGCGTATGCAGGACAGCAGCGGTAAAACAGCCGGTCGCGAGATAACCATGTTTCTCAATTGTCACGAAGGTTCCTAACAGATTCCGTCTGCCAGCACGATTAATGTGTTTGAGTGGAAAGAGGGACGTCTTTGTCATGGTCACAGAGTCTGCGGTAACGCGAAATACTGGAATGGTCATTTCGGTGTAGGCGGTCTTTGGGCTTGGGGCAATACGGTCAGTGATTTTGCCTCAAATACAAACGTGGTTAACCGCTTCAAGAAATTGGCTGATGGCCACCCTGGTGGACGAGGTGGCGACGCAGTTGCAGTAGCCAGCAACAACAGTAATAACGTGTGCGTCAATACCAGCTCGCAAGATGCGCGGCCATTCAACATCAGCTCAGATATTGGCAGTGTCAACGGACCTGTATCTGCAGATGGGAGTGCCGTGAACGGAATCAGCCAGAACGCACTGTGTGTTGATAAGCTGTCCGTCAATGCCATCTGGAACAATCGCAATATTCGCATCAATGACAGAACCTATGATGGTCTTGGCGCTGCGGTGAGCGATAATTATGGTCCACAGGTTCATGACCAAATGCAAGACGAACTGGGGCGCGATGGTCGCTGGATGTGTGTGCAGGGAGCTAATATTGGTCCGAGTGGGAATGGTGGCGTGGCTATGGGAAGTCAGACCTTTGCTTCGATGACAGACATCCTGCGTGGCGGTTCAATTCAGGTCAACAAGCCCTGTGAATCCGATATCACCACTCAGGTCAACGCACCTGTTACAGCTATTGGTGGCTCTGGTGGGCAAGGTTACTCGCCGGTTTTTGGTTTGAAGAGTGGCAGCAGCAGTACTTCCGGCAGCATCGATACGGACTACAACGACAAAGCAATTCAGGTCGATTTCGCCCTCGATTTTGGCCAAATTGAACGCTACTGTACGCCGATTCGTCAGGAGAGCTGCTTCTGACGCACGACGATGTAGTCTGCGAGAAGCCTGAGTTTCTCATTTTCGTAGAGAGGCTCAGGCTTAGCTTTTTCAAAAGCAACGTGAAAGTGCACGATGTTTTCAGTGTGCAGTCGGTTTTTAATGTATTCGTATTCGTCCACAAAACGAATATCATCGAGGACAACAGTCTGGTGACCTTCGTTGTCGCGCGCGTAAATTAAAATGTCCACCAATTGTTTGGCCCAGATCAGTGGATCTTTTTGTTTTTCACCGCGCCCCATTTCATCGAGGTGCTGCAGAATCGTCTTTTTGGTGCTGCCGACGAGAGTTTTGCTCTTGTATTCCGGTTCTTTGTTGAACCAGTCATATTGTGGATATTTTCGCTGCAAATGGGAACGAATGAGATTCACAATCGAGAAAATTTGCGACTGATTGTCGGTCATTTTGCGTGCGAGGAAAGTCCGCCCCGCTCCCTGGCCGTCTCCTGAAATCATGATGAGTTTCATATGACCCTCGCAATTCTGAATAACACTTTAAATCAGCATGCGACCGACTTCGAGTCCACTTTCAACGGCTCCGGCAACCCCAGTGCCAAGGCAGGCGTCGCCTGCGAAGAACAGCCTCTGCACTGGATCGGCCAGCGCAGTGCAATGTAGTGGGTTGGCAACCGTGCTGTAGCGCCAGCGGTGCACTGCTGCGTGAAGTGGTTGGACTGACGTCAGTCCGAGAACTCTGACCAGCTCAGCGAGCAGTTTTTCTTGAATCACAGCTGCCTCGGCCTCGAGGTGTGCCCGGCTCCATTCTGGATGGGCATGTCCCACCCAGCATTGAACATGTTCGGGCAGGGTGCGGCCGGGCTTGGAGTTTTGGCTCACGAGGCTTGAGAAAATGTTCGACGTTTCTCGAATTTCCGCAGGAGCTCCCGCGAACGACGCCATAACCGCCCAGCAGGGATGATAACTCACAGCGTCCAGCTTCTGCTTCCACGAGCACTCGACGTTTCTTAGAAGCGCACGGGTTTGTGGCGCTGGTGCAGTCAGTACGACGGCCGAGAAAGGACCGTGCAAGACCGGCGGATTGCCGTCGCTTTTGGATTTTTCTTTGAGATACCACTGGCCAGTTGAACCTTCGAGAGTATCAATTTCGACCTGTGCAGAGAGCGGGCATCCACCAAGCAAGTCTTTGACAAGCTGCGGCATGGAAGGCGAGGCGACCCAGGCATCAGGGTTGAGCTGCCTGACTGTCTCATGTTTGAGTTCGGCAGCAAGCTGCGCAGAAAGTTCCGGTGACCAAGTGAAGGCAGGTGCTCCGTGATCGTAGTGGAGGTCTCCCTGTGGCAAAACACCACTCACCCGGCGCGTAGATAAGCGTCCACCCGGACCACGCGACTTTTCGAAAACGCAAAAATCGGCCCCGCGTGAACGCAGGACCGAAACGCAGGCAGCGCCTGCTACACCAGCACCTATGAGGGCAGTTTTCATGGATGCTTCTCCATAGACCAAAGGGGGTCAGGTTCCATGGAGAAATTCTTGTCACGAAAGCCCGAATTAGCCAAGCAGTCTGAGTGCCAGCTGTGGCGTCTGATTGGCCTGGCTGAGCACTGCAACACCTGATTGTTTCAAAATGTTGGTCTGTGTCAGTTTGGCGCTTTCGTCGGCGAAGTCTGTGTCGCGGATGCGGCTGTTAGCTGCATTTGCGTTCTCAGATTGCACTGAGAGATTCGACATCGCTGAGTTGAGGCGGTTCTGCAACGCACCCAAGGTCGAGCGGTAGCCAGAAATCTTGGTGATGGCATTGTCAATGAGGCCAATAGAGGACTGCGCTGACTCTTTGTTCGCAACCTGCGCTCCGTCTTCTGGAGCCTCGCCGAGGTTGAGACCATTCTCACCGACCGTGGAGTTGATATCTTGAAGGTCAATGCGCAGTACGTTCACTGGCGCAGCCTGATCTTTGGAATCCACGCTGGCAAAGTAGTTCTTACCAATTTGGATTTCGAGCGGATAGCCATTACTGCGCGCTGCGAGATTCTCATCTACACCGCCGAGTTCACCACCAATCAAGAGAGTCCCGTTGTACTCGGTGGATTTCGCAATACGTGTGATTTCATTCTTGAGCTGCGAGAATTCCTTGTTGAGAAACCCGCGCTCGGTGTCGCCGATGGTGTCGGACGAACTCTGTACCGCGAGTTCGCGCAGTCGGCCGAGGATGTTTCCAACTTCGTTCAAACCACCTTCTGCGGTCTGAATGAGCGAGACACCGTCGCTGGCGTTCCGGCGTGCCATATTAAGCCCGCGAATATCCGCTTTCAATTTCTCCGAAATGGCAAGCCCTGCGGAGTCATCTGCAGCCTTGTTGATCCGGAAACCTGAAGCGAGTTTTTCCATGCTCGCATTGTTGGCCTCCGTTGTGGCGTTCAGATTTCTCTGAGCGGTCAGTGCTTGAACGTTGCTGGCGATGCGCAAACCCATGAGTGATTCCTCCTTGAACCTTTAAAAACTGATTGCCCTCTCAAGCTCAGCCGCCGGATGTTTCCTCTTGCTCCGGGCTGCAGAACTTTCACCACACTGTTCGGGGTTCGGTCGGCAGTCTTTAGCGGGTTGGATGCGGCAGAAACGTAACAAATCGAAAATTCTGAGTAAAAAAAATTTTCGAGGGGTGAAAATTCTTCCTCAAAAGATGCATGAATTGCATATTACTTTGATAATAATTTTTTTTTAAAAATCAAAATCAGCAAAAAAATATTTGCAGTTTTCAGCTCTTGCAAAGGCGGTTGCGGGCGCGTTGGTAGTCGGCAACTAATTCATCGATGAGTGCCTGGCAGGTAGGGACAGCGCGCACATTTGAGACGATTTGTCCGATTTCGAGTTCACCTTCTGCGAGGTCGCCCTCGAGCATACCCACCTTTGCACGGCCTTTTCCGAGAATCTGACTCAGATGCTCAGCGCTGGCACATTGGTCTTCTGCAAGGCGGATGTTTTCACTGAATGGGTTGTGTAAAAGGCGCACGGGAACGAGCTTTTTAAGACGCAGGAAGGTTGAAGTGTTGCCCGCATCGAGCATGGCACTTTTGAAGTTTGGATGAGCCGAGCTCTCTTCGGTTGCTGCGAACATGGTTCCGATTTGCACGGCATCGGCTCCTAGGGCAAGCGCAGCAGCGATAGCTGCTCCTGAGCCAATTCCTCCAGCTATAATTAAGGGAATATTTAATTTTCCTCGAATTTGTTGAAGAAGAACAAGCGTGGTGAGCTCATCGCGTCCATTGTGCCCGCCGGCTTCAAACCCTTCGAGAACAACCGCATCCACGCCTGCATCTTGGCATTTGAGAGCGAGCTCAGGAGTCGATGCCACATGGACAACCGTAGCCCCACAGCTCTTCAGCCAAGGTGTGTGAGATTTTGGCGAGCCGGCACTCGTGAAGAAGATTCGAACACCTTCATCAAGAGCTGTTTGGAGCTGTAGTTGGGTGTCTTTATACAGGAGTGGGACATTCACTCCAAAGGGCTTCTTTGTGAGTGATTTGGCCTTACGGATATGGTGCTGCAGGAGGTCTGGCTTCATTGATCCTGCACCGATAAGACCTAAGCCCCCTGCATTCGACACCGCAGCAGCGAGTTTGCCACCGCTGACCCAAATCATGCCACCTTGAACAATGGGATGTTGTGTTTCCGGAAAAAGCTCGAAGAAACGATTTTCAGGCCAGGTGTTTGTGGTTTTCATGGTGAGGCTTTCTCCGGTGGGGGAGCTTTCTCTTTTTCACGCGCCTTTTCTTTTTCCTTCTCTTTTCTCTCGAGCGCACGCTTTTGCGCTTCCTGCTGGAGAGAGCCAGGGGGTGAGGGCAGCGCGGGGGTAGGCGCGGCTTTGACACCGCAACCGATCACAGTTGAGCAAACGAGCAACATTATCGCGCTTGAAACTTTGACCGGGTGTGACTTCATGGTGTGTCGACGTCCTTTTTGGATAGTTCTCTTGCCTGAATGAAATCTGCCACGCGGGATCTGTGAACTTCACTCAACCAAAACTGACTGAACAATTTTTTGTCGAATTCTTCAAGTTCTGCATCCGGCAGAAGGGGGCGCTCGAGCATCAGTGCCTCGCGCAGTGGCACAGGGCACTGCCCCAGGCGTGCCAGAAAATCCTCAAGCCAGCGCTCAAATGCCCGCTCGGGCTGGGGGGCGTGATCAAAGCGGGCATCGAGCAGTCCGAGTTGCTCGAGTCTGTCGATGTTCCACCTCTCTTGAGCGATGAGTGCCATGGCGCGTCGTCGCTCTGAGCTATAGACACCGTGTCGGCGCAGATCGGTCATCATGCCCCAGCCAGCTGGTACACCCCAGCGTGTTTGCGCGAGGTCGAGTTGTGCTGCCGAGGATGTCGCCACACGCAAGTCGCAGGCCAACGCAACTTCACTTCCGCCACCTGCCGCAAGGCCATCCAAAAGCGCAATAGAGACAAGAGAACTGGTGCGCAAAAAATGGGTGAATGCTCTCATGTGCTGTATGAAGATTTCACCCTGTTGGGTATCGAATGTGGATATGGCTTTGAGGTCGCCTCCCGAAAGAAACACCCCTGGCACATGCGATTTCAAAACCAGTACCGAATATTGTTGAGACTGGAGCAAGGCCGATGCGGGGTGCGCTGAATTGTGAGTGCTGAAAGCATCGCTCAGTGCCGCAAGCTCCAAGGCAGTATCCGCACTCATTGCGTTTCTCGTTTTGAATTCGTGAAAGTGCAGTATGATTTTTCTTAAAGATGGTTTGAATTCCAGCTGAAGGCGTTCACCTAGCAGAGGCAAGATTTTATCAACTGATGCTGCATTCATGAGAAAAGTCCTGCGTTCTTGAGCTCCCTAAGGAGTTCGTCGACGTGAATCAAGGCAGTGTTTTCAGCGACGAGAGAACCGAGTTGGCTTTCGTCGATGGCCTCTAGATTCGCGAGGCAACCATACTGAGGTGTGATGCAACGCACCAGCCCAAAATCTGTGGCATCGGTGTTCTTTTTGTCTTGCAGAAGGAGTTTGCGCGCCGTAACGCTGATGGTGTCGAGCTCCTTCAGAGGGTACACAATGCCCTCATTTTGCAGGAGTTGCACAAGGGCATTGTGATAGCCCTCGGGGGCGCTGCTTGCCCAGCCAATCTCTAGAAAGCACAGCTGTCCCAGAGCCACAGCACAACCATGGCTGAGAGGAGTGTTGAGCTTGTTGGATTGGGCAGAGGCGAACAAAGATTCGAGAAGATGTGCCACTGTGTGTCCGTAGTTGAGAAGTGCACGGATGTTTTTCTCGAGCGGATCAATCTGAGTGATCCTCTTTTTAAAATTAAGATTGTTCAGCAACAATTCGCGAAAGTTAGCCCATTTTACCGCAGAGGAACTTGCCTGAAGTTGCAGTTCATTCAGAGCTGGTAGCCAGCGTGTGAATGAGCCTTCAAGGAATGCGTGTTTCAGAATTTCTGCGGAACCCTCGCGCACCTGGCTTGGTTGCAGGGTGCTGAGGAATTCAGTGACAACATCAACAGATTGCAGTGTGACGAAGAGGCCTATCTGGTTCTTTCCAGCCCGAGCGTGATTCGCACCAGTCTTGCCACCCAGGCCAGCATCAACGGCCGCAAGCAGGGTTGTTGGAACGAGTCGGATTTTGCAGCCTAGTAAGCCACCGACGAGGCCACCCAGATCGCAGCAGATACCGCCGCCCATAATGACAATGTGCTGGGTCGAGGCAGGGATGGCTGAGAAAATTTCACGCGCAGTGTGCAGGGTTTTGGTTTCTTCGGTGCAATCCATTTGAACCAAAGGTACACGAGCACGCCGGAGTTGGTCTTCGACTTGCGGATGGCAGCGGAGAAAGTTTTTGTCGCATAAGACAGCTGTACCAGGGGCTGAGAAAACGAGGTTTGCCCAGAGTTCCTCAAATTTATTGTAAACCGTGGTCTCGGTCGTGTGCTGCGCAGGTTTATGTTGCAAACCTGGCTGCGTGACACTGCGAATCTCACCGCTTTTTATGCAGTGCAATTCTCGCGCACCGCGCTTGAACAATGCGGCTGCAAGGAGTCCTGTGTCCCAGGAGTGGATTGTGGAATCAAAGCTCAGCGCACTGGTTCTGTTCAACTGTAAACTGAACCAGTTCTCCAGCAGGCTCTCCAACGCATTCCAGTTTGGAACAGGGCCATGCACATTCATGTTCTGCGTCTCGCCAGGATTGCATTATACAGGTCTTTCGGATGCAATTCGTACTGTGTGGCAAGGGTTCGGCTGAGCTCCTTCAGATGAAGGGATGGGTTTTGCTCGAGCGCCTGGAGCGCCTCCTCAGCTGCTTCAGCAATGTCTTTCTTCGGAACCAGAGCAAGAGAGTTGGCGTCTGAAAGAACTTCAAAAGTAATGATGCACTCACCTTTGATGAGGTGTCCATCCTCAAGAGTTTTGAGCAAATCATTCAGCGGCAGACGCAAGTGCTCTTCAAATTTCTTAGATATTTCGCGCGAAAGACAGACGCGCGTTGCAGCGGAAAAAAAAACAGCGGCATTTTGTAGAGTACTGATAATTCGATTGGGGCTTTCAAAACAAACCGCGATGCAAGGTGCTACAGCGCTCCAGCGCCTAAACTCCTCGCGCTGATCTTTGGGTGTGCGTGGCAAGAACCCAGAGAAGAGCACGCGCGGTTGCAAAAATCCTGCCGCTGCCACCGCTGCCACTAGGCTCGAGGGGCCAGGGACGTTTTCGATGCGAATACCCGCTTCGTGGCAGGCATCTACGAACAGTGCACCTGGGTCGCTGATAGCGGGCGTACCTGCATCGCTCACGAGCGCAGCAGTGCGGGTCTCAGATACCAGCAGCCGCTCAACAAGGTGTTGCGACTTCTCAGATTCATTGTGCTCATGAAGGCTCACGAGTGGCACATGTGGCATGGCCAAGGCGTGAAGAAGTTCTTTTGTTCTGCGAGTGTCTTCACATGCAACAAAGCTAACGCGAGCAAGTGTGTCGCGTGCACGAGGTGACATATCGGAGAGCGTACCGATAGGAGTGGCCACAATGTAGAGCACGGGTTGAGAGTTCACGGGTGTGTCCTGAGGAAATTCAGAAGCACAGCGTGTGCTCCCTAAGAAATATAGGAATATCAAGCCTAAAATTCAAGCTTGTGGGCTTACTTGCTGCGAGAAAACGCCGAGGCCGAGCAGCCCGCAGAGGGTTGCTCCTGCACCCCCGAGAGCTAAAAGAAGAGTTCCGGAAACGTCGGGGAGAACAAGTGCAACGAATATAACCGAGACAGCGCTGGCGCCTTCAACTGCGACTGCGTGAAAGCTAAGAAGCACGCTCCATTCGCTCCTGTCGGTCTGTGTTTGAATTCCGGCCAATCGGCTGACCTTTACAAAAGGAACCATCGCGTAGTGGAAGAGGAAAAGGGCTGAAAGACCGGCAAGGAAGACGGAGTCAGGAATTTTTCCGCGCAGGAATGCAAACAAGCAAATGGGAAAAAAGGTCAACCCATCCCACAAAACAGAGCTCGCGAAGCGCCGAAAATGAGGCGCTTCGCCGCTCCTCCAAAGCCAATTTGCAGCAAAAGTGCCGACAGATATGCCACCAAGAAAGAGCAAAAGGTTCACTGCCAGTGCGGCAGGAGGCAAGCCAAGGTCGCGTCGGAGAAACGTAACGTGGCCAATCTCAAAGGGACCCATGAGGAAGATGTTGTAGAAAAAAGAAAACAGCAGCAGCCGAGCAACGCCGCGATGTTTTCGTGCAACCTTCAAACCAGCCGCGAACTGCGACAAAAATGTTGCTTTTTGCTCTGAACTTTTTACCCCTGCTTCAGCCTCTTTGATGCTCTGTGAGCGCCGTATAGCAAACAAAGCGGTAGCGCTGATTCCAAAGCTGATGGCATCGATGAGTGCAGCCCACATCAACCAGTCTGTTTGAATTTTGTGTTGTGCGGGAAGGGCGAGAAGAAAAATCAGAGGCACAAGACCCGCAGCGCTCAGGCTGGCCACGTTTGCCCAAAGATGTGCGCGCGGGATGTCGTTTGGGTTGGGATAAAGTATGGGTACAAGGCAATTGCGGCAGTTCTGAAAGATAAGCGCACCGAACTCGAGCAACAATTGAGCGAGGAGAAGAGTGAACACGAGCGCATTGCTACCGAGGATATGACCTGAAAAATAAACAAAGACTGCGAAAACCAAGGTCACTGCCATGCGTCCGAGGTCTGCCCAAAGTGCCCAGGCACGCCAACGGTGACCAATCTTGGCACTGATCCAGGGACCAAAGAAAAAAACAGGAATGGCCTGCAATAGAAAAACGGCAGCCAGGCCTGCGGCAGGAGTCCAGGGGCTGTTGTCGAAAAGGAAGTTGCGTAGGCCGAGGCTCCACAGATTGTCTCCGAGTTCACTGAGCGCCTGCGAGACCAAAAATAGGACATAATCTAGGGATTTCATGGGGTGAGCCTCGTGCACGAGAGGAGCGCCAGGATTCGAAATCGGCTTGCGTCAGACGGTACTCAGGGCTACATCGGACGTTGGCTGTGCTCCCCGTAAATCAGGAGGAGCGTGGCCAACGTGAAGGAGTGCTCATGCGCAGCAGCCCGCAGACTGACAAATTGAATCAAAAATCACAAGAGCCCGATAAAAGCGCGGCGCGTCGAAATCACGGAACAATTCCTCCGGCGAAGACACCAGAGGGTTGGTTGTGGTTGGGGCAGGTGGGGCGTCCACACGGGGTTCGGGGTGCCTTTTTTCTTAAGACAGAAGACAACCGTGTCAGTTGGCCCGGCTACAAGAAACTGCTTCTCCAAAGCGCCCCTGAAAAGGTTGTTCACGTGGAAAGTGCTTACGTGAGTGGTGGAAAGTTAGCGCTGCAGCTCGAATCGGTGAATTCACGCGAGATCTGTGAGGCTCTTTACAACACACATCTTTTCGTATCGCGGAAAGAAATTAAACTCGAGCAGGATGAATTTCTGGTAGCCGAACTGGTGGGGTGTCAGGTGTACGTCGAGGCGCGGGAAGGTGTGTTCGGGCAAGTTGTTGCAGTTCACAATTTCGGAGCCCAGGAAACACTCGAAATTCAGCCGTTGAGTCCTGCAACTGAAACAATTCTGTTTCCTTTCGTGGATGCCTTTATCATTGAAGTCGATGAAGCTCGCCGCACGATCACGCTCAAAAACGAACCCTCTTTTCTCGACAATGAGCAACCATGAGTTTGCGTTTGACAGCGTTCACGCTCTTTCCCCGTTTTTTCGACCCTCTTCTGGAAGAGGGCGTTTTCTCGCGCGGCTTGAAACACGGTCAGTTAAGCTTCGATACTGTTAATCCGCGTGATTTTTCTCTCGACTCTCGGCGCACCGTGGATGGTCATCCAGTAGGCGGTGGCGATGGAATGGTGCTTTTGCCAGATGTTTGCACCCGCGCACTCGATTCTGTCGCAACCTCATCAACAGTCGTTATTCACGTCTCTCCGGGTGGCAAAGTTTTCAACAATGAGTGGGCACGTCATTTCGCACAAAGCGAATCACACCTTGTCTTTCTTTGTGGCCGTTATGCTGGATTTGACCAGCGTTTTGTTTCTGCTCGAGCGCATCACGAACTTTCCGTCGGTGACTTTGTCCTTTCTGGAGGGGAGGCTGCGGCTGTTTGTATGATGGATTCCATTGCACGCTTCGTTCCTGGAGTGCTTGGCAACGAACAGAGTGCTCAGTCAGACAGTTTCGAAGATGGTCTGCTCGAAGCTCCTCAGTACGCGCACCCGGTCGAATTTGCCGGGCAACAGATTCCACCTGTGCTCCTTTCCGGACACCATGCAGAGATTGCCAAGTACAGGCGAGCCGAACAAATTCGCAGAACTGCGTTGCAACGACCCGATCTTCTTCTGAGGATTTGGAATTCGCTCTCGCGCAGTGAGCAAAAGCTTGCAGAAGCGCTTTGGCGCTCCGGTTCGCGTCCGTCAGGTCGATAAAAAATTCCCATCAGCCCGCGATTAAGCCATGTTAGCTTCGTGGCATGAGCGAAATCAAAGACCATTCAACTGCAGCTGCATTTGCTGAGGCATTGTCATCCAAAGACGTGCTTGCTTTGTTGTTGCCGCGGATTCGTATTGCTCTCCCGCAAATCAAAGACAAAAGAAAACTGAAGCAGACCGAAGAGCTACTTGCGGCACTCGAGGAACTCGAAAAGGTTCTCAATTTTCAGGATGACCGCGCACCTGGAACGCTCGAGCAAAACGACAGTCCCTTTCATGCCGGGTTACCGCGTTGCACCTTTCAGGTTGAGAATCAGTTTGGGCACTACGTTAATCCGGAAAGCCCATGGCGTGAGAAATGGAAGGCTTTACGTCTCGAGGTTTGGGAGGTTTTTGAAAAGACCATTCCTTGGGCGGTGCGTGAACTGCTTATGTCATGGCGCTGGACAGCAGAGCTGACCGCATTCAAAAAAATGCAGTCAGAACTGGAAAGGTCGAGAGCCCTCGTTAAGGCAGTGGAACTTGAACTTCTTCACGAGGAGCGAACAGGGCAAAAGAGGGGACGCAGTATTTCGCTCGGCGATAGATTCCGGATACTTCTGTGGTCTCGGGCGGCGCGTCGTGATGAAGATGTACTTCTTTCATTAGAGCAAGAACGTGATGAATCACAGCAGTGTATTTCTGAAAAACTCTCTGAATGTGAACGGCTCGCTGCCATGACTTCGGTTGGCCTGCGCACTCTCTTTGTTGATTGTGGTGAATTCTACCCAAGGGTTTTTGAAGACTGCACTCGAGCAATGGATAAAAGTGTGAAGCTGCAAAGCGAGGGTGACTCAAGAAATCTTGAATCGCGCCTCGGTGTGTTGAGAGCTGAACTCGACGAAAAGAATAAGACCAGTGGCAGCGAGCTTCGCAAGGCATCGGACAAAAAGGAAAAAATTCTGCAAATGGTTGAAGGCAAAACAGACCTGAAGCTTGCCGATGCAGAGCGGCTTATCTCTCATGAATTTATGTGTCTCAACGCATTTGAGATTGAGAAACAGGATGAAGCACGCAACCGTTGGCAAAGAGCAGTAACGCAAATGAAACGTGTGCTCGAAACCGCAGAGGAGAGTTTCGAAGATGTCGAGATCCACGCTCGAGATGCTGATGGTGATGGTTCAGGACGAGCCGCAGCGCCTCAGATCCGAATCTGAAAAAGTCAGACAGCGCATCCTAGCGCAGACAGCAGCTCTCAAGACTCGAGTTGAGGCTGCGGAGCGGCTTAGCCTGTTGTGGCGAGAATACTGCGAGGATCGTCGTAAGACAGAAGAATATCTTGCGCTCGCCCGATCCGAGTACAAAGAGGTTTTGAAGAGAACTGAGACTGCGGCTCTTTCCGGACAGCCACGTCTCTATTGGTTCGCCAAGTCGATGTTTGCAAAGTTGCGCCGTCATTCACTTGAATATCAGGTTAGTGAGGCAAAGTTGAAGCTGGCGGCATTGCAGGCAGCGCGCGACAAACTCATTTCTGTTGTTAAGCGCATGAATCTCGATGATGGCACTGCACTCACACACCTGCACGATTTCGACATCGCAGAGAAGCTGTCTGCGGAACATGCTCATTACATGGCGGAGGCGTTTCTGCGCAGCGAAAAACTCCAGGTTGAGACGGTCTCCGTGCAGAAGAAGCTACTTGAACTCGATATTATCCTCAATAACGCAACCGCACTTGTGGCTGAGGCAGCAGCTGCCACGAGTTCAGTTCGAGAGGGGAGAAGCCCCGTTGTCATTGATTCGGAAAAAATGCTGACTTCGCGTCTTCCTCACGTCGGTTTTGTCAATCGCCCTAAACTTATGGCTCTCATTGACCAATGTGAATATGCTGCCGAGCATGCAGAGAAAGACCTTCAGAAAGTGAGAGACGGCCTTAAATGCGCCACCGAAGCTGCCATCGGAGGGCGTCCAACGCGCACGTCGCGCGATTGGATGGACTACTGCCGGACTATTGTTTGTCGGTATAAAGAGCAATCTGTGGAGCCGTCGACACCGCCTTGACGAACTGACTTGAGAAAATCACTTGCCCGTTTTTACCATATCTATGTTTGCAGTTGTTTGAGCTTTGCCTGTTGATTTGAGGGAGTCTCTGATCATGAGAATGAAGGTCTTGAGCGCGTTGAGCGCGTGTCTGTTGTCTGGTGGCTCTCTTGCAGCCCTGGCGGAAGCTCCCTCTTTGCGCGTTCCTTATCAGTTTACCTCTGCACGTCCTGCCTCACTTGGCGGTGCGTTCACAGCAGTTGCCGACGATCAAAATGCGTTGTTCTACAATCCCGCAGGTTTGGCTTATTTGGACTCCACGTTCGCAGCGCTTCTAGATTCTGAAGCCAGGGTCAGTGTGGGCTCGGGTGGCCTGTCGAGCGTCCTCGATGATTTCTCCAAAGGGGGGAAAATTTTGGGGGAGTTGATCGAAAGCAAGAACGATATATCTAAGGCTCTCGATAAGGTTGTCGAGCTCGGTGATTTGGCCTCGGGTCGCACCGTTTTTTCAGGAGCAAAACTTCAAGGCTATCTCGTCAAGAAGAATTGGGGTTTTGCCCTGACTCCTTCCTTTGATGCGGGCGTTGGCATTCACTCTAAAGTCCTTCCCGAGACGCTCGACCTTGGATTTGTCGTGGATACAGATCTTCGTTTCGGTTATGCACATTCACTGCTCGATAGAAAGCTGAGTTTGGGGATTGCACCCTACTACCGGTTGCGCGCGCAGGGGGGGCAAGCGAATTTGTCTCTGGCAGATGCCCTGTCTTCTTCATTAATCGATGATCAGATTTCAGTTGGACAAGGTTGGGGTGCCGACCTTGGGCTGATGATTCGGCCTGTAGAGACCATGCAGCCAACATTTGGGCTTGCAATCATCAATGTCGGTGACACCAAGTTCTACGATGCGCCTCAGTCACTCAAAAGAGAATCATCGAATAAGAAGCCTGATCCGCTCAAACAGGTTGTGAATGCCGGATTCTCAATTACGCCTGTCGAGGGGAGCGCATTCGTTCGCCTCTCCGGCGAATTGCGTGAAATCAATCGTCCGACCCCTGCAGAGTACAAGCCAGCTTTTGGTGTCGAAACAGGGTTTCGCTCTGCGTTCATTCGCACACTCGCGGGTCTGGGTTGGGGCAATGGTGGCTGGACTGCGGGAGTTGAACTCAGAACTTTCGTCAAATTTAGATTTGCAACGTACATTGAGCCCAATCTCTTCTTTGATCGCGTGAATAATCAGCGCGTCTGGGTGCTTTCTGCGGGACTTTGAGTTTGTCTAATCTCTGATCATTGAATGAGGTCTTCCCGATGTACTTGAGCTCCAAAAATAAATCTCGCAAACAGCAGTTGATTCTTGTCGCTCTTTTCTCAGCCGTATGTTCTTCCTCTGGTGCATTTGCTTCAGATAAAGTTGCTCCTGCGTCTGCGACCCCATCACCGGCAGCAGCTCCGGCTCCGGATATCGCACCCGCCGTCACTCCTGCTGAAACTCCAGCCGCCGCAGAAGGTAAGAGTGCGGCCTCAGAACCAACACAGCCTGCCGAATGGGTTTATAACATGCGCGCGAGTCTCGGTGCGGCGCGCTCGGCAAAGGTGTCGAAGGAATTCAGTTCCGATCGCCTCGGTGCAGCAGTCTTCGCTGGCCATATTTTGCCAGAGGTGGAGCTTTCCCTGGGATTTGCCAAGACAAAGGACTTCACGGTTGGACTTTCGTACCATTCCTTTTCGGGAGTCGAAGTTGCCTCCGATAAGAGTTGGGCGCTTCAGTCGATCGGGACACAAGCGCGCACGATTCTTGATTTAGGGCTGACTCCTGGGTTGGATATCGCTGCTCATGCTGGGGTCGCTGTTCAGGTTCTCGTTGGCGAAGAGCAGAAGTCTAGGCAGGACTCTGTGAAGTACGGATTCGCGGCAACTGGCGCTTCGTTTTTGCGCTGGTCTTGGATGGAGGCTGTTTATGTGTTGGGTGGTGTTGACTTGACCGTCGGAACCGCCTCGTCGTTTGCAGCTTCGGTGGGTTTGGAAACTAATTTCTGAATCACTTCGGTGCTGCTGCTGATTTCTTCACATCATCGAGGTTCTGGCTCTTAAACTCTTCGATTCCAACCGAACCCTCAATGGGCTGGCCTCCGCAATCAAGTGTGCCACCATCGAGCAGCCCAGCCTGCGACAGCGATGCTTTTGTACCCGGCAGCAGCAAGAGTTTACCATCAGCCGGAACTCCAATATTTGTAACATTCGCCGCATCAAAGCCATACTGCTGAAGTGATTTCTGGATGCTTTGATTTTCAAGTGAGATTTGTTTGAGAGCGGACAACAGACCCGTTGTAGGCTCGATCACAAACAGGTTTCTGAGTTCGTGACCCGTGTTGAGTGTTATCGCGTATTCATAACCAGCGACGGTTTCTTCGTTGAGAATGTAAAATTTTCTGTTTCGGTAATCTACCCCATTGCACTGGCCTGGGCATGCGACCCGGAGTCCTGACTTCGAGCTGGGATTTGCTCCGTCGACTCCCGGAGAAATCATGGCACACAAGGTCGCCTGACCTTCCTCTCCGCTCACAAGTTCCTTCGTCTTGGCTTGGTTGTATGAGCGAGGCTTACAGGCAAAAAAGCCGCCACCAATTAACCCAACCACACTGGCTAGCATCAGTCTTTGATGAACCACTTTGATTCCCTCCCGCGCAAACGTGCGCGGGTTTGATCGGAAAATTGGATTCTTTGAACAAGGAAAAAATTGCATCGTGCCTTACCAAAGTGACGTTGCTATAAGCCAGCAAAACGGAGAAGTGTTCAATGCGAATTGAAAAAACAAAAACATTCTGTTTTTTTAAAAATATTTTGTTTGTCGCTCTGCTGTCGTTTGCAGGGCTCTATTTTAGCTTTCGAAAGGTCAGCGCAGCAGTCGATGCGCTGCCTCGTCCCTTTCCAACGGTTACTGCAACCCGTCGTCCTCCTGCGCTGCAGCCCATTTCAGTTTCCCGTCCTGCCTTGCCCATGTGGATTGGCCAAGGTGAGTTGCACCCGCACATGGATGAATTTGTTTGTCGGGTGCGATGTGAGCGGAATTGGCTGGGTTACGACCTAGAAGTTCTGCAGGCGACCCGTGGTGCTGAGGATTGGGTTTCATTCGAAGGCGAGGCAGTCCGCTGTTTTGAGGAAGAAGCGAATTCTCAGCAGTGGTTTCTGCACGCCGGTCTTTGGATGACCTCGGCTGATTCGCCTGAGGATAATCTCTGTTTCCTGGTACTCACGGCGAGTCGCCATGTTCCCTGATGGGCTGAAAAATCTTCAGCGTCGTGTTTGCTCCTGTGACCGATATCCTCCTCGTATGAAGAGACGGGAGTGCCTCGGGCGATGATTTCATTTGCTGCCACACAGTATGCAGGTTTTCTTTTGTTGGCAGAAATTATGTTCTGCCTCCTGCTTTTCCGCAGCGAGCGTCTGCGAGTCTGGGCAGATGTGATTTGTTGTGGACTTGTTGGAGCATTTATTCATTTTTTGCTGCTTCAGTTTGGTAAAGTGCGCGCGGAAGAATGGGAAGTCCTTTCGGCTTCAATTTTGGTTTTGGGGTTTTCGTTTGTGGGCTGGTCTGCAACCCGCACTGGAGTTTATCCAAGCCAAACAGATCTCTTACGCGATGAGGGTAATTCGCAAGAGTTAGAGATACCACAGAGAGCAAACACATCCATGCATGATGAGCGTCTCAAGTTGATGGGTGCGATGTCTGCTCGTTTTGTCCACGAAATGAGCCAACCTGTCGCAATTATGATGCTACGGATCGATGAGATAAAACGTGCGCGCAAAAATCTTGATGAGAAGTCTCTCGAGAAATCCTTAAACAATATCGAAGTGCAAGTTCAACATTTGGTGCATTTGTCTAAGGCTCTCAAAGATTTTGCTAGCTCTGACTCCCAAATACAGCCAGGATTTGTGCAGCTTGATGAGATTTTTTCTCTTACAAAAAATCTCTGCGATGCTTGGACACTGATGCAAGGAATTGAAATGCGATGGCCCGCTAAAATTCCGGATATCGAGGTTTCAGGTGGAACGACACTCCACGCACAGGTGTTGATGAATCTGGTCAAGAACGCAGTTGATGCTGTTTCCGAGCTTCCCGAAGGACAAACACGCTGGATTGATGTGGCCATCATTGAAAGGGGTGGTGGTGTTGAAATTGCGATTGCAAATGCCGGGGCACCGATCAACCGAAAGGCGCAGAGCCGGCTCTTTAAGCCCTTCTACTCGACCAAACGTATGGGACAAGGGCTTGGATTAGGTCTTTCCATCTGTCAGCAGCTTGTGCACTCTCTTGGTGGTGAAATCTGGTACGACGAAACAGCCTCTTATCCGCGTTTCGTCGTGTGTTACTCATTTCTGCCTTCAGTGCGTAGCCGGATGACAGAAAAATCCTCCACGGATGAGCAGCATTTTGATCGGAACGTCGCCTGATAGGTTTTTAAAACCGGTAACCTGCTCCCAAGGAAAAGCTCAATTTTTCAATCTGAGATTTGCTCAGCTGATCATTCACGAGTGGCAGAGAAAGTTTAACATTAGCATAGTCGAAGTTTAACTCGGCATACGCTCCGCGCCAGACCGGCACATTAAGATTGATACCCGCAAAAATTGGCAAACCTTCGGTCTTAAAGTTCTCCGATGTGTTGGTGGCTTCACCATCCTCCAAGACTGGGGTTTTGTATTTCGTGCCCAGTCCCAATGCACCGGAGAGAGACAGGCGAGCATTTTGTCCGACAACGAGCCCCTGCTCGGCATAGAGTCCGAATCCTTGTCCGTTGAGCTCTCTCACCGCAGGAAAGAGGGCGTCGACATTTGTGCCGGCTTTTGCGAGTGTCGATTTGCTCGCGAGGCTATCAAGCAGCACAAGCCCAACCTCTGTCCATAGGCGAGCGTCTGAGGTGAGTGCACGTGCACCCCCACGAAATTGGTAGGCTGTCGTTGCAAAATTTTGGGTACCAATGACTTTACCTTCTTTGACGATATCCAGCGCGGGGCTCGTTGCACTGCTTGAAAAGACGACACCTGCGCTACCCTGCAAATTGAATTTCCCAAATCGCATAGGCTGGCGCGGAAAGGCGGCTGATGCGCGCAAACCAAATCCGCGCTGGGTGTATCCAGGGCTGAGGAATTTGTTGAGAGCCAATCCTGGAAGTGATAATTGGTGCACAATGAATGCACCTGAGAGCGATGCGACTTCACTTATTTGAGTGCCGGAAGCAAGGGCGCTTGCAGCACTTGAAGAGGACAACGGGCGAATCGCATAGCCACTCAGTGATGAGCAATTCTCCTCACCAACAAGTACTTGTGCCATGAGTCGCGAGGAGTTTCGATTCACACGGACAAGCCGCACAATTGCAACGCGGTTCTGCCCTCGATCGAGAACCTCTGCAAGTTCGCCTTCATTCATGCCACGTATTTTAACGGGCACAAGGCAGGTCTTCTTTTGAACATTGCGGCTCCCTGAGCCGATTTTTCCAACTCCCACCGTGTCACTGTTTTTCTTTGAGCGACCACTCTGTGCACTGGCCATTGAGCACAGGCTTCCCGGAGTAATGCATGCGATCCATAAGCAAATCCGCAGCACGGATGCAGTCCGCTGCCACAAGACGGTGAGTTCCATGGGGTTGTTCCGGACATGATCTCGCTTCATGCAATAATTTTCCATAATTGCAGGAAAATCAGCAAGGTAAAAAATTGCAGGGCTGGAGCCAACGGTCTCGGTTACTGTTGAATGGGAGGGGGGCTCATGATGTTCGCCAATAGCGTGTTGTCGACAGCGGCTGCAGCGAGCCTGTTTACAACTTCACCCTCTTTTTTCTCCAACCAGGAAGAGCATGGCTCGCGGCTTCAGCCGATGGTTCACGCGGAATCGCCTGTTATCGCCGTTGCGCCTGGATTTTCTGTTTTGCGCACAGGAAGTTGGGCTTGGGATGGTGTGCCCATCTATGGAACCTCTTTCAAATCTGCTGCTGTCTCGGAGGGGCAAACTCCCACATGGTTTGCCGGTCATTTTCCAAACGTTGGGATGAATCTCGATGCATTGAGCCTTTCTTCTGGCTTCGAGCTCGACCCGGAACAAGCGCGTGAATTCTTCTCCCGGCGATTGTCGCTGGGAAGTTGGGAAACACCCCTACCGAAACCGGTTTATGTTGCGAACAACCACCAGCTCGAGAGTTGGTGGCGACTTGCGCTCCCCCAAGGAAGAATTTTTTGGATGCGCGAGCACGATTCCTTTTGGGGACAAGAGCAATTTCAACCGCTACATCTTACTGGCAAGGCGGTTATCTATCGCGAAAATAAGGTGGTTTCAGCAAGTGCTGGGCTTGAGGAAATTGAACTGACAGATCTGATTGATGTCTCCTATCTGCGTACAAAATTGTTTCGTGTGTTGAACTGTCTTGGTGCTGCGCAGAGTTATAAAAAATGCGGGAATTATGCCCGTTCAAACAGTGGTGTGTACCGGTACGGCTTCGATACCCCAGAGCATTCCGAGATGGTGGCTTACTATTCCATCAATCGAGCTATGAAATGGCATCAGAGAATTCAGAGTCCTGAGCAGAAAACCTACTTCGAAGAGTTTGGTCTGAAAGGTCCACTCGACGTTTTTGTGCGTGTTGCGGATTCTCAAAACGCATTCTACATCGACGTCCCTAATCCGCTCGATAGCCCCAATCCTTTTATCGTTATTGGAACCGGTGAAGAAACTGATGATGGGAGCAGATTACGCTATCTCAGCAAAGATGCTGATGTATATATTCATGAGTTTGCGCACCATGTTATGTTTCGATCAATTAAGGAAAAAAGCGTCACGAAACAGGGACGAATCATCCAAGAGGGGCTCGCTGATTATTTTACTTATACGATAACAGGAAACAATTTTCTCGCAGAGAGTGTTATCGATTTCGGTGGTTCGCTCCGTCAGGGCAATAAAGCAACCATCCTGGATGAGAGCCTTTTTCCTCCATCAAGTGCAGAAGCAATGTATGAGGTGGGTGCAGTTCTGAGTTCAGTGATTTGGAGCATGCGTGAAAATTCTGCGGAGTGGCGAGATGGCTACCGCAGAATAGACAAAGTCCTGTGGGATTCCATTGACCTCGTTCCCGCGAGCGCAACGCTCTATCAACTCGCCTGCGCGATGTACATTACCGCAGGCAATTTTGAACGCTCCGAAAATATTCCCTCCGGCACTGTGCGCACACCTATGACAGACATTTTTGTGCAACGGAATTTCTTCGCGAGCAACACTCCCGCAGCCGGCGAGAATTGTCCGCCTATTAGCGCAGTCCTTCAGACAGCCGACTCGCGAGAGGGAGAACCAAGCTCGCTTCCTCCGGTGGAAACGCCCCGGACGCCCGTTCCTTACACGGGTGAAAGTTTGCCAGCATTACCGCCTGTTTCTGGCAGTATCTATGTTCCACTCCAACCGCGGCGTCCGCTCTGCGGTACCATCGCAGCTTGGAGTGGCAAACAGAATGCTGCTCCATTGTTGCTGCTGACGCCGTTACTTTTCATCGGATCGAGGCTTCGTAAATTGCTCCGATGGCGGCATCGCTGCCGATAAAAGTTCCGCGCTGCTGCAACCAAATAAAGTCAGGACGAGCGTCTTGCAGCCAAACACCTCCGCGGATGCGACCTTGGGCATCAATCTCGAGTCGATATCTGTAGAGAACCGAACCTACAGCAGGCCGCTCAACAAGTTGACCCAAGGCGTTCCATTGTGGCTCGACTTCCATTCCATAATGCATCGCTGTCTCAACGATGATTTCTGATTGAGTTCCTGATGCTGCGCCGGGTGATGCTCCTTGGCGCGCGATTTCACGACTCTGGAATCTATAAATAGGTTGATTCCAAACCTCACCCATGCGAGCAATGTCTGCCACAAATCCTTCCCTGAGAAGACCAATCTGGTTCGCCAGAACGACGTGAAACGCACCGGCATTGGAGTCGCGGCAGGGCGGTGTATTGAGTCCGAGAATTCCGAATGTATTACAACGCGCTCCCAGTCCGAGCGCTGCGCGCGTGTTTCGTGTTGCCATATGCCAAGTCAGTAAAGCTTTTACGTCTGAAGAGCCGAAGGGTACCTTTATTCCGCCAGGCCCCTTCAAGGTCACGGGCTTAGGCTCGAGATATTCGAGTGCCGCTGGAGCCCAGCCATGACACAGCCCCTCCCAAGCAGCTGCGCCAGGATAGGTGCGTCCGCGCTCGGATTTGACTGTTGGAAAATCAAAGCGACCCGCGTAAATATCTAACTTTTCCGCAGGCGAGAGAGCCGCGAGCTGAGTCTGTGACATGGAAGCTAGGGTTTGCCGAGAGTGGAGCGGATAGGCGAATGGACTCCCCACTGGATTCATCCATCGAAAAGCGATGCCAGCCCTCTGAGTGGCCCAATAGGAATCAGACCAAGGCATTCGATTCAAGCTTCCGGACTTTGGCAGCTCCTGAAATCGCAGCTCGTAGTTTCGCCCAAATCTCGAGGGCTCGTTTATGACGTCCCAGGCCTCGAAGACTGTAGCTTTCTCTTCTGATTGCTCCACAGAACACGAAGTTGCAATCGAGAAGCTCGCGACGCTCAGCAAGAGCGTTTTCAGGGTTCTGATGCGACGACCACTTTTCAGCCCAAGTTCATGCCATCGATTCCTGACTGTTGCTGTAGGTAAGCTCATGACCTGCGCCTCCTCCAGAGAAAGACGTGCGGGAGGAGTCCTCGCACGTCTCAGGAGAGAGTAACGACTCTGTCGTATTTTGCCGATGGAGCAATGTTGATGCTTGAATCAGATTCTGCGCCAAGGCTGGCTGGTGTGTTCAGCTGCAGTGCGCGTTGTACACGACAAACACGCTCAAAAGCTTCTACAGCACTGCGGTGATCCAAATAGGCATCGTAGGGTGAGTCGTATGGGCTAAAGTATTTGTGGACATCGCCGTCGTGTGAATACTTGATGCACATGTAATAGAAGTGGTCGCTGGTCTGGAGTTTGCGCCATTGTTCGGTTAGTTCCGGGTTGGCGATTGCACGCACCATGGGCTCGAGTGCCATCACGCGATCGAGCGCTTCTTCCTGAAGAGGATTGCTCAGCCATGCGGACAAGTCGCGTTCGGTATCCGCCCAGCTGGTGGGCACAGGAACGGCCATAGCGCTGCGCGAATCGCGCTGCAGAGCTTCCTCCACGCCAACAAAGTGCAGCTGCGGATGTGAAACCACTCTGTGAATGAGATCCTCGAAGAAATGGAAGATTCCGGAATCGGCCCACTGGTGTTCACCAAAGGTTTCGTAATCCATGAACAGTCCAATGAACTCATGTTGTCCATCGAGAAGTGATTCCAGCCAGTTTACATAGCGGTCTGCCGTGAGAGGCCAACTTGCCCAATTGCGATCAGAGAACCGGAAGGCCATGTCGTCGGAGAGCTTATAGCTCTTGGGCAGAAGCTTGAGCGAGCTCTGCGTTGGGTGGCGGAAAACGTGATGCGCATTCCAGCCCTGGGGCAGCCATGGATCCCAACCCTCGAGCAAACATCCCTCGAAGCCGAGTTGTGAAACCAGGCTGCCAATGGCGTCAGAGTATATCAACTCCGTGTTGCGGAAAACGCGGGGGGTTTTGTTGAATAAATTCTTCAGCGTGCAAAGCTGTTCTGCAACCTGACTGCGGAACTCATCTGCAGAGCGCAGAGCAGCCAAAGAGTGGTGTGAAGTTTCGCAGATGATGTGTGCGTTGGGGAGCTGCCCCAGAAAAGTATAGAGAGCGTAAAGGTGAGGATCGTATTCCTTGCATTGGCTTAAGAATGTTCCGCTGAAGGAGAACGAAACTCGAAAATCATTCGGGTACTTTAAAAGAAGATGCTCGAGCAGTTTTCCCATCGGCCAATAACATTTTTCGGCGACTTTATGGAAAACACTGCGGTTTTTCTCATCGCTGAAGAGCTGCTCTGCAGGAGTATTTTCGTCGAGTCTGACCTGACGCAAGCGGTACGGCTGATGCACTTGAAAATAAAAACAAAGAGCAACCATTTGAACGACTCCGGAGCTTGGATTTGCTCGGGAGTGTACCTGCAAATTTGTCTGAGCAACATAATCGTGGCGTCATCTTGATGTGGATGTCAGAAAGCGAGAGAGCTTGACAGCACAATGTTGGTCACTGTCGGATGCTGTGCAGGGCAGGGGAGCCTGCAGGAGCCTGCGAATATTGAGAATTCCTGCGCCGTGCCGTTGAGTGTCCCACCCCTCAGGAATATCCATCGCAAATGTTTTTGCTACGGCGAGAAAAAGTCGACTGATGTTTTTTTGACCATAGCGATGAGCGAGCCGCACTGGATTGTGCTGCTGAAGCCAAAGGGTTGCGGCTCCAGCTGTGAATGCAGTGGAGTAGCTCGTTCCACTGGACATGCGGATGAGTCCGCTCAGGGAAAGCAGACTTCCACCCCGGGTTTTGAGGTCGTAGGATTGTGTGTTCGTAGGCTGAAGACTTCTTAATTTTCTTTCCTGTAATCCTAAGTGGCACACATTTTCACCCGGAGCCGCCCAGGCAATACTCTTGCTACTGAACGCGGGTTTCCAATGATTTTTCGCACGCGTCGAAGCCGTGACAGCCACGACACCTGGCAGCTTGGCCGGCAGTGGAATGATGTCGACGGGCAGGGTTTGTCCTCCTGCTGCAATAACTATACTCCCCGCGTCGAGTGCTGACTCGATAGCTTTGCGGATGCGTTGCTGGGCGTCGAAAATCGCACCTAGACTGATGGTGATGACGTGTGCGCCCAGTTGTGAGGCCTGAGCTATCCCGCCTAACAGATTCACGAGATCAGCTGTGCCACCTGTTGAGATATTTCCCACCATGACCACACTGTCGGTGACCTTGATGGGAAAGAGGATCGAAAACGGCGCGACTCCCCGTAGCGACCAGCCACTGACATTTGTCTCTGCCATTGATCCGACAATAAGACTCGCTGTTTCAGTTCCATGACCAAAGTTGAGGCCTTTGTCGTTGTTGTCGAGGGGAGCAAGATGTGGCTGAACAAAGTTGAAAATTGCATCTCGCGTGGCTGGTTCGGAGATGTAATAGAGTCCGGCAAAGCCTTTGTCTGAATCGGCATGGCGTTGCAGCATAGGAAATGGAATGACGCCCGTGTCAATGTGCGCAACTCTAATTCCTTTGCCGGGGTAGGAAATTCCGTTTTTGGAGAGGAACTGATGCGCGGCATCCACTTCTAAATCACTCCAAGCCCATTCGCAGTCATTCCATTCGGGAATATGTGGTGGAGCGTTAATCTCTTGCGCAGTGTGCGGATTTGAGGGCTCTTCAGTGTTCGGGGCTAACTGGTCTGCGAACCCCACTCCGTTCATTGCGAATGTGAGAATTGCAATTTTCAGGGCAGCAGATGTGAACTGAAACCGGTCCATTGTTGACCTCCGGCGTTGGTTCAGGCTTGCAGGCGAGGGAGGAGAACTTCAAGAAGGCGAGAAGTCTCCCCCTGATTTGGCAGGTTGGCGAGGCGGGACGTTGTTCATGAGGAATCAAAACATCTCATGGGATGTATTCCATTGTTTGAACACCGTGGTTTGGGACTGTTGTTAAGGTAACGAAAAAAAAGGCAGCATGAGAACTGCCGATTCACCTGAAATGGTAAGGATTAGTTTTGTATTTAGGCGCAAATATAGGAGTTTAGTTCGAGCAAAGATGCAGTGAAGCTTGCGCTGATACGCTCGACCAATGCATTGTTTACTTCTGGCTGATTTGTTTGAGCTGATTTTTCGAGCTGCGCACAGAGTGCAGACATTTTCGCTGCTCCGATGTTTGCGGCGGAGCCTTTAAGCCTGTGCGCAAGTCTGCTTGCAGAAGTGAGTTCTCCTTGCGCAAGAGCTGAGCGCAACTCCTCAAGAATAGAAGGCGTGGAGTCTGCAAAGAGCTTGACGAGCTCAACCACTAAGCTCTCTGTTCCGGGCGGAGAAAGTTCCTCCAGCCCGCGGAGTAATTCGATATCCAGGCAAGACATGGATTGTATTTCTTGAGTTGTGCAATCAATCAAAATCATAATTTTATTCAACGCCCTTTCACAGAGCGTTGAGCATTGGTGTCACGCTCGTCTGGACATCCAGACTGAGGCCTGCACCATACACAGATTGAATTTTTACGTTGCTCGATACTCCTTCAAGAGCTCTCCTGAGTTCGAAAAGCTTTCGATAGAAGGCGTTATCGCTCACGCGTACGGGTCCCCATGCTTCACGTTTGAGGGTTTCTTTAGGCACCACTGTTCCTTTTGCCTTGATGAGTTGGGCAAGAAGCAGCGTTTCAACGGGTGCGAGAAATTGTCTTCCGACAGGACCAGTGACAACACGGTGTGCTGTATCGAGGCTCACATCACCGGCTTGGAGTGCGCTCTTTGCGGCCCTGTCTTGCAGATGAGCCAAGCGTGTTTGGAAGCGCGCCTGAACTTCGCGTGGTTTGATTGGTTTGAGAAGGAAGTCATCTGCGCCTTTGCGGAATGCGTCGACCAAGAAGTCGTCGGCTGGGTCGGCGGTAATGACGATGATTGGGCAATATGGCCAGCGGGCGCGAAGTTGGGGAACGATGTCGAGTCCGGATTGGGCATTCGCAAGATGGATGTCGACAAAGACTGCGAGCGGCTCAATATTAGGAACGCGGGAAGTAAATTCGGTTAGAGTCGAAAATGCCAATGAGCGCAGAGAAATTGATTTTTCAATGATCCGCGAGACCATCGGATCGTCATCGAGGGTGATCACATATTGGTTGCCGGCCAGTTGCTGCATTTTTCCTCCGAAATTTGCGTTCTGGAAAATATTGTTTCTTTCCTGGGAGGTTTTTCTAATGAATATTTCCCGAAACGCTACAAATTCGGCGGGACGCTTACCCAATTGTAAGACAAGGCGCAATGGTAAGAAAAAGCCGAGCTATATTTGTTTCTTGCTCGACTTAGCGATGTATTTTCAATTGTCTTCGGTCGCTCTTTTGAGGAACGAACGTGCTGATGCTAGGTTTCTTCTGCTTCTGAGCACGGCATTGACCATGTTTCCCTTGCTGTCGGTTGAGCGGTACATGTATTTCCACTCTCCGTTCACTTTCACATAAGACTCTTCGACCTGCATCCCTGAGCTGCGCTCGCGCGCCGCGCGTTTGGGTTTTCTAGAAACAACTTCGCCGAATTTCTGCACCCACTCGAACACGGTTTTGTGGGAAACTTCGACGCCATGCTGCATAAGTTTATCTGAGACGGCTCGGTAAGTGAGATTGTCTCTCTGATACCAGGTGACGGCCAACTCGATCACTTCCCACGGATAGCGATGTTGCTTGTCCAGTCTTTCAGTCATGTGTGTGTTCCTCTGAGTGAGTCGGACAGTTCACGCCGACCGCATCTCTTTTCGTGCCTTCGCCGGCAAAGTTTAGGCTTTTTAAATTCAATAAAATCGGCCGCTTCTGTTTTGAGTTCCATAACCGATTGAGAGCGCTGACGGGCAGGACTGCAAGCTCGACAGATTGACTCTCCCGTTTGGGGTGGATTGCGGTACTCTTCTGAGACTGATTCAGGGAGTGATGCAATGTTCTGCCGACCGATGCATATGTTGCTTTATTCCACTGTGTTTTCGGTGGCCTCCGGATTTGCGCGCCAGGTGTACGCCAATTCATCTGTGCTCAACACACCACCCAGGGCCGTCGCTTCTTCGATAGAATTGCAAATTTCTGAAGTGTTGGTGGATGCGCGTGTAAAGCTCCAAGCTGGTGAAATTTCCCTGGCTCAATCGATTTTGCAGAAGGCAAGACCGCTTCTTGGTGATGGTTTGTCACGTGTCATTTGGAACGCGCTGAATGTTGAGCTGAATGAAGCGAAGGGGCAGTGGAGCGAGGCGGCGTATTGGGGGTCTGCTGCACTTAGGGAGTATACGGCTCTCGTTGGAACGGACTTGCGCACAACACCGGTTATTTTGTGGAATTCTTCGGTAAGAGACCTGTTTTTCCGCACTGTAAAAAATTATCTTCAGTCGGGTCTTGTGCTCGAGGCGCACGCTCTGATTGAGAGAAGACGGACTGAACTTTCTCGTGAGATTCTTCTTTCACAAGAGGAAGTCGTTCTAAAAAAAGTATCCGATGAGTTGCGCAGAATCGACCGCGAACAAGATGCACAGATGGTCGAGAAGATTATCTTCAGAAACTATCCGTTCTTGAGTCAGGCGCTCCGAGAAATGCTGACGCCAGACACGGTGTGCCGTCTCGACGATGATTTTAGTAAACTCAAAGACAAGAAATCAGTAGCATCAGCGCTGATTCAGCGCCTGGGTGCAAACGATGACCTCCGCGATTTTAGCTACTCAATGATGGGATTGCCGAGTGCCCTGCGTCTCCTCAATCTTCCCGTAGATTCATTGCCCAGTACAGCCAAGTCCGAATTGCTTGATTTGGTCGAGTGGCTGCATTCGGTTCGTGAATACAACTACTCCTACGAGATCACGAGCAAACTGATTCAGTCTCAGAGTTTTGAGCCTCCGTTTACGCGCGACCGCATGCATATGCTGCATGCACGTACGCTCAACGGTGTTCATCGCCCGGTCGAAGCCGCTGCGTTTTATCGTGGACTTATTTTGCAATACCCACAGACAGACATAGCTAATACGGCTCGCCCGAGGTACGTGTTGTCTTTGCACTACGCGCAAAAATATACCGACGTCGCGCGTGAAGCCGCTACACTTTCTGGCATTGTCAGACCCCGTGATGTGACTTGGCGCACTTTCTGGGCAAGGTATCTGAGCCGCCAGTATTCGCTTGCCATCACTTCAACTGAACACGAGCAAAACCAGGAACAACGTGCACGTCTGCAATACTGGCGTGGGCGCGCATTTGAGAGCGAGGGGCTGCACCGCGAGGCCAAAGAGGCCTTCAAGCGCGTGCCGTTCGTGGAAAATCCATCTTATTATGGCTTGTTTTCAAGTTGGCGTCTCGAGCCAGGCCAGGTGCAGCCTGCTGCGGTGCAGCGCCCTGGCGTTGCTTTTGCTGCAAAGAAACTCCCGCAAACCTACACCGACGAACTTTCCGTGCTCAGAGCGCGAGTTAAATTTTCAGAGCGCAATGCAGCTGTGGGAGCGCTTGTTACGGGTGGTTTTGGCAACATCATGCGTGGGCCTTTGCGCAAGCGTCTGCAGACACTCGGAATGTCTGGCTCTGAACTTGCCGAGCTGCTCGTTCATGCGGGCGATGCTCACGCGAGTGTCCAATTTGCCTCGAATCAGAGAAAACTGATTGGAAATGTCCCCGTAGGTCGTTCCAAGGAATGGAAGGGCTTCGTGGAAAAAAACAACGATACCATGAAGCTCTTGTACCCATTGCCGTACAAAGAAATTGTTGCTGAAGCTGCAGAAAACCTTGGAATCAGTCCATGGCTCATCTTGAGCATTATGCGTACGGAGTCTCTCTTCCAGCCCACCGTGGTCAGTAATGTGGGTGCGCGCGGGCTTATGCAGATTATGCCAACATCCGGGGCGCGGATTGCTGAATTGAGCGGATATCCGGATTTTGAGCCGGCACATCTCGACCGACCCGAGGTGAGCATAGGTTTTGGAGCATGGTATCTCGCGCGCCTCCTCGACTACTACAGAGGCAACTTGCCGCTCGCAATTGCAGCGTACAATGCCGGGCCGGAGGCAGTGGATCGCTGGCTCGAAAGGAATTCGAGTATGAGTCTCGATGAGTTCCTCGAGGACATACCATTCGACCAAACGCGAAAATATGTGGCGACAGTGCTGACCAACATGGAGATCTATAGCCGTGTTTATTCTGGGGGCTCGAAGGGGATTGCGGTGAACATGTTTGTTAAGCTTCCAAAGCCTCGAGAAGACTTGGAAATGTTCTGATATAAGAATCTCTAGCCTTTTCCCGCGTGCTGATTTATACGCCCTCCTGCCCCTTCCGAGGGGCGTGTTTTTTTTGAACAAAACAGGAGAAATGGTGTGTTTCAGCCACGCGCTCAGGCGTCATGGAAAATTTCATCGGAAGAATCTGGATCACAATCTTCCGATGCGCTGTCCCCCATTCTTTCCATCCGTGGAGTCGAGAAGACTTACCCGAATGGAACGCGCGCACTCAAGGGTGTGAGTTTCGATGTTCCTCGTGGAAGTTTTGTTGCCGTCATTGGTCTCTCGGGTTCGGGAAAATCGACCATGTTGCGCTGCATCAACCGTATTCATGAACCCACCGCAGGTTCGATACTTTTCGATGGTCAAGAAATGACAACACTCTCTCCCAAAGAACTGCGTCAGGCGCGGCAGCAGATCGGGATGGTGTTCCAGCACTTCAACCTCATCAAGCGCCGTGATGTTCTAACCAATGTTCTGTCCGGAAAGTTGGGGCAAATAGCAGAGCTCCCCTTTGGCGGCATTTTCAAGCGCTGGCCAAAGGAATGGATTGATGAGGCGAACGAAGCTCTTAAACTGGTCGGAATTCCTGATAAGGCGCTCGTTCGAGCTGACGGTCTTTCCGGAGGGCAGCAGCAGCGTGTGGCTATTGCGCGCACATTGATGCAGAAACCCAAGCTGCTTCTTGCTGACGAGCCTGTGGCATCGCTCGACCCATCGACCAGCAATTCCGTGATGCAGTACCTCAAAATTCTCAATGAAAATCACGGAGTGACAGTGGTTTGTAACCTGCACTTCTTGAGCCTTGTGCGCGAGTACGCGACTCACGTGGTTGCGTTGCGCGGTGGCGAAAAAGTGTTTGAGGGCAAGCCTCTGGAAATCACTCCCCAGTGGTTCAGAGATATCTATGGCGAACAGGCCAAAGAAGTGGAGATTCACTGACCATGCGTATTCCATCCTTTGTACCGTTGGTTGAAAGTGAACGCCGTTCGCGCGAGCGCGTCGGCTTTGTGATTGAAATTTTGGTCTGGGGCTACCTCGCCCTCGTTGGCGCGCGCATCATCTGGTGGGACATCATTCTGCCCTTCATTGAAGGCTATGCCATCGACGATGTTCCGCGTGCGTGGGCGCTTTCGATTGTGGAGAAGCTCGCCTACGACAGCAGGTATTCTGAATTTAGCTGGACTGCGTGCGGAATTGTGTTTGCAGTCGGTGCTCTGATCGGCGCTGCTGTGGGTGTGACCGGGCGTGGATTTGGTCCATGGGTTGCCAGCATTTCCAAGCTTCAGGTTAACAATCCCGAAGATTCCATTCGTATCCGTGAACATTGGTCATTTGCGCGCAAGGAAGGTGTTTTATTGCTCGCGCTCACCATCCTGACCGGTTGGGTTCTGACCAAAGTTCAGCTCGGCAAGATGGTCGAGGTGGTCGGACTGCAGAGTTTTGCACGGCTGGTCATGCAACTTGCGTGCGGTTTACCCGTGATCGGGCAGCCGCTTTTTGTCGTCCTGGAAACTCTCTTCAACGGAATTGTTGCTCTTCACAACGCTGTATCCGGATTGTTCGGCACTGCGGGTGAGCCATTGACCAAGTTCACACTCGAATGTGTTCCGACCGATGCATCGTACTACGGCAATGCTGTTTCGAAGCTGCTAGAGAGTGTTTATCTCGCGTTTATGGCAACCTTCTTTTCGGTGCCAGTGGCATTTGTGCTCGCATTTTTTGGTGCGCGCAACCTGACGAGACATTCGGCCTTCACACGATTCTCGTATTTTGCAGTGCGCCTCTACATTAACATCACCCGCTCGATCGAACCTATTATCTGGGCGATCTTGTTCTCGGTCTGGATAGGCATCGGGCCATTCGCAGGTGCTCTTGCGCTGATGGTGCACAGTGTTTCGAGTCTCGTGAAGCAGTACTCGGAGGCCATTGAAGGCGTGGACGACGGTCCAATCGAAGCACTTGAAGCCACAGGCGCGAGTCATGTAGCGGTGGCTTGGTTCGCAGTTGTGCCTCAAGTCATTCTTCCCTACCTGGCATTCACAATTTACCGCTGGGATATCAACGTGCGCATGGCCACAATCATTGGTCTGGTTGGTGGCGGCGGTATTGGTGGTCTGCTGATTCAGGAGCAGGGTCTGGCACACTGGACTCAAGTGGGAACACTTGCAGCGCTGATTTTCATCGTCGTTTGGACGATGGATTTCCTTTCTGCAAAGGTGCGCGAAGCGATCCAATAAGGTTCGGGCGTGATGAAAATTCTTCAGCTGGGGCTGATGAAATACGAAGAGGCTCTCGCGCTCATGGAAGAGATCCATGGTGCGGTGGCCTCTGGTGCCACTCAAGAGGAAACCTTGCTCATCGTGGAGCATCCTCCGGTCGTAACCATGGGGTTACGCGACCGATCCACGGATCTCGTCACCCCGCTCGATGCTCTCTCGGTGCACGGCGTTCATTTTCAGAAGATCGACAGAGGCGGCAGTGTCACGGTTCATGAACCTGGGCAGCTTGTTATTTATCCGATTGTTCGTGTCGATGCGCGTCGCTTGACGGTGCGAAGGCTTGTTTGGGCTCTCGAGGAAATCATGATTCTCGAGTGTGCGCGTTGGGGGGTTGTTGCTGCCCGAGACGACATTAACCCAGGCGTTTGGGTGGGCTCCAACAAAGTCGGTGCTGTGGGCGTTCGTGTTGCAAATCATGTCAGTAAGCATGGTCTTGCACTGAATATCTCGAACACGCTGAAGACTTTTTCCCATGTCGTCCCCTGTGGCATTCAGGGCCGGGGAGTCACGTCATTGCGAACTGAAGTGCAGAAACTTGGAGTGGAAATGAATCTGCCGCTCATCGGAAACCGGATGGCGGCAGACTTTGAACAACGGGTTGTCGGCTTTCGGGCAGAGTGACGCTACTTTTCAGTAGCGACTCCTCCCATGAGCTTATTTCTTGGCAACAAGCTTCAGGTTCAGTTCGAACTCATCGCTGATGATCTTGTCAGCGGTCAACTCCTTAAAGAAGTTACCTGAGCCGTATTTGAGACCCCATTTGGTGCGGTCGATTTTGATGGTCGCTTCGCCGGTTGCAGCGCCCTTATCCATCATGATTTTTGCAGGGAAAGTTACAGGATTGGTTTTACCAATCATGGTGAAGTCGCCTGTGATGGTCACTTCATCTTTCTTCTTTGGATCTGCTTTCACGCCTGTGATTTTGAACGAGGCCGTTGGATATTTGCTGACATCAAAAAAGTCTGCACTCGCCAGATGTCCCACAAGTTTTTTCTGATAGTCGGGGCTGCCTTTAAGATCTTCGTTGGCAATTGTGCTCATGTCGATCACAAAACTTCCCGCTGTGAGTTGACCCTTCTTATCGAAGGACACGCTGCCTTCTTTGACGTTGATCGCACCGTTGTGGGCGCTTCCCATTTTCTTGGTGCCTTTCCAGCCAACAGCGCTGGCAGCTGCATCAATTTTCAAAACATTCGAAGCAAATGCGGGCAGGGAAACCATTGTTAGCGCAACTGCAAAAAAAGATGTCTTCAACATGGCAAACCTCATGCAAAAAAAGAGTCACCCACAAATTGGGGTGACTCAATTATCCATGCAATTGAAGCGGGGGCAAGCATCTGTCAGTCAATACCAGGAGATTGACAACCCAGATACCTCAGAGTGGCTGAGGTGCTGGAGATTTGTATTCATACAAACGCTGCTCAACCTTGACTCCATTCCAGGAGTAAAACTCTTTCTCAAACTTTTTCTTGTTCGGGGTAGAATCTTTCTTTCCTGGGATTGTTACGTTGGCGTACCCGAAGATGCGACCATTGAAACCTTCAAAAAGGTTGTCCACGGTGACTTCCTTGACCTCAATTTTAAAGCCACGTGCCAGCGCAGCAGCCCCTTTAACGTCGAGGGTGTTTTTGGCCAGTGTGATGGCGCCTTCGATGCCAGCATCACCGACACTTGTGGGCGACGACGCTGCCGAGAGATAGCCATCGGCGAGGATCTGCGGCTTGAAATTGAGGCTGAACTGCGGAGCCGCACTGTTCGATGGAGTGGGTGCCAATTCGAGGTCGAGATTCACAGTTCCGCGGATTCCCACTTTTGCATCAATTGAGCCTGGACCCACAGGAATCGTAATGTTCTTGAGGGGGACATCGAATGCTGTGTTCCAGATGCGTGCTTCCTGGTCGTCGATGCGTCCGCGACGAAAGACCTGTTTCCCATTCACGTAGATTTGTGTTTCCCGCTGTTCCGAACCATCTTCAAGACGAACTACACGCTGCACGACCGATGCAAGTGATGGTGCTTGAGCGTCCAGCAAGCGACCTGAGACTGAGTGCATTGTGGTGCGGTCAGGACCGGATGGGATTTCACGCTGGGTGATGTTTCCCGAAGAACGGACGTGTGCCAGGTCATGAGTGACTTCATGGCTCCAGCGGGTGTTTTCGGGCGAGTCACTTTGCACGGGCATCGAGTTGGTGAATGTCGGCCTTGCGGCTGCTGATACCGCCACTGTGCCGAGATCATCGGCGTTGGTGCGCAGAGTTGCGCCGAAGGCGTTCAGTTCACGTTCGGTTTTGTTAAGCGCGTTCAGGTATTCCGAAAGAGGCACGACGCGTCCATCGTGAAGTTCAACTCCGGTGGTGGACATTGGGGCATCCGTGAGCACATCTTGGCGAGTGAAAGCTTTGAACATCACACGCTGCGCAGTTTCGTTTGGTTTCAGTTTAATTTGTGAGAGGCTGTCCGCTGACGCATGGTGCGACGTCAGAGCAAGAGCGGAAAAAGCTATGATGCCCGACTGCAGCGGTGAGTTTGTCAGGTGTTGCATCTGGAAAGCCTCCTAGGGATTTGATTAATCATATTAGAGAATTATGTTTTCCGGTCAACATCTCAGCCGAGCTTACTGTTTCGTGCGAGCTGTGGCAACTTAGAAACTCTTGCGGATGTGCAACCTTTGCTCCGGAGCGTCCTCACAGGAATGACACAACCCTCAGTGAAAAGAGATAAAAATGAGATGAGACGAAGGCATCTGCGCGGAAAGGCCAGGTGGGTTCGCTTGTTCGCGGTCTTAATGATGTTTGGAGTCGCCATGGGGGTCGTTTGGATTTCCCAGCGGCAGGTGAACGTATCTCCCGGCTCTCATTCTGTGGCTGCTTATCTTCAACCAGTGGAAGCTACTCATCCCGCTGAATCCGTGCCTTCAGGAGCGCTGGATGGCTCGTCCGAGCGAAGCTATTCCTCGAAAGACGGGGTTGCTTCCGGAGCCAAATGGGTCATCAGCGAAGGCGAATTTCAAGCTATCGCAGCCGCTGTGCGCAGCGGAGATGTCACCGTTCGCAACAAGTCTCTTAATCACCTTCAATCTCTTGCAGAGTTCAGTGCAAATCTGAGCAAAATACGTGAGGAGTTAGTGCGGATGGACTCTGCCGATGAAGCTTTCGCACCTTTGGTGGCTGCGTTGGCTGCAGTGGGTACCGCCGAGATTCAAAATGTGCTGCGAGAAGTGGTTGAGCAACGCAGTGGGGATTGGCGCTGCTACTCTGCGGTTGTGCCATCCTTGGGACTCCTGACACAGCCCTCGGCATCGACGGTTGAGTTTTTGGTCTCACAGTCGCGCCATCCTGATCCCGATATCTCATCAACGGCTGCTCTTGCAGTCGGCTCAATTGTGCACACGCTCAGCAAAACCGACCCGCGCAAGGGCGAAGAGCTTTTGGGCAGTTATCTCGCCAAAATCTCGAGCAACGATACAACGCTCGATGATTTAAAAGAGAGTCTTGCGGTTGTTGGTAACTCTGGATTGAGCTCGGCTGTGCCAGTGATTTTGAAGCACGTTAATGATCCTCGTGCTGATTTGCGTGCGGAAGTCGTTATGGCTTTGCGTTTCATGCGCACAACTCAAGTTGAAGACGTACTTCTGTTGCGGCTTGCGCGCGAAACAGATTTGGAGGTGCGCCTGCGCATTGTTGACGCGCTCATTCATGGACCAGTACCGGAGAGAGCCCTCTCTCAGATAGCATCTGCATTGAAACAGCGAGGCAAAACCGAATCGGTGCTGCGCGAAAAGCTCCTTGAGCTATTTTTTCATGTGAATCTCGATTCTAACGCGAAACGGCGATGGAGCGAGTGGCTGACTCGTTACGTTGAGGATGAAACGGATTCTGCTGTCCGGCGCAAAGCCAGTGCTGCGCTGCAAGAGCTGCTGCGTGCACCCTGACTCGAGCTGTTTTCAACCCTCAAAAATCGGGGTAGCAGGGCGTGTTGCTGTAGCGCACTCTTGCTGTCCAATCCACGTGCCCAGATTTTTGGTGCTCACGGTCTGCGATGTTTCAAAAGGAAGTACCCACAAAGGAATGCCGTTGTATTGTGCAATCTCAATGCAGCGGGGCTGAAGCACTTGTGCACCCGCCTGCGTAATAGCAAGGGCTGATGCAAAGCTCATGTGGTCGAATTTTTTGGCTTGCGCTGAACTTTTGGGATCGGCGTTGAAGATTCCCTCGACGTCTTTGTAAAATTCAACGTGTTGGGCACCAAGCGCAGCAGCCAACGCCACAGCGGTTGTGTCGGAGCCGCCGCGTCCGAGCGTGGTGATGTCTCCGGTTTTCTTTGACATCCCCTGAAAGCCTGCGACGATTGCGATTTTATTGTTGCTGAGAGCCTGAAGAATACGCTGTGGTTTGACCTCAAGAATTCGTGCTTCTGTGTGCGCTTCGTTGGTTAAAATGCCGCTCTGGCTGCCGGTGAAACTCACGGCATCAATACCTGCGCGTGCCAGAGCCATGGCGAGCAGTGAGATGCTGATGCGTTCTCCCACGGAGACCAGCATATCGAGTTCCCGCGAGGGTGGATTGGGGTGAACTTTATGGGCGAGCGAAATCAATTCGTCTGTGGTGTCACCCATTGCACTGACTACGACCACCAACGCTGGATGGGTTGTCATCTTATTTTTGATGATTTGTGCGATACTCAGAAATCGTTCGGGGGAGCTGACAGCAGCACCCCCGAATTTCATAACGATACTCGATTGCGGAAGAACCATTCTATCAGCCTGTTCTGTTAAGAAGCTCTCTGACTGTGCGTTGGATTTCATCGACATCGAAGGGTTTGGTGATGTACTCGTCGCAACCGGCTTCAAAGCCGCGGCGGATGTCTTCCTCGGTTTTGTTGCCAGAAATGAATGCGACAGGCAAATCCTTCAACATCGGTTTGGATTTCAGAAGCCCGCAGAGTTCGTAGCCATCAACCCAAGGCAACTGGATATCGAGAAGAATCAGGTCGATTCTTGTGTCTTCTACGATCTTGGTGAGCTCCATCGCATCCTTGGCCACGAGAACACGATAATTGTCTTTTTCGAAGATTCTCTTGATCGCGTTGCGCATGACGAGCTCGTCATCGACTACGAGGATGGTCTTCGTCTCGAGTCGCTTAGAAGCTGCTCGATAATCATCCAAACTCACGACCTTGCTCTGTGCAACTGCTCGTTTGTTGAGCTCTGCAACCTGTTTCGAAAGCGATTTGTCGCCGAATCTGCGCCTGTTCATATGTGCAACCTTGTTGTTGAACTCTTGGTCGAGCCTCCTCAGTGTAACTGACGCCTTCAGGGGTGCTCGATGGGCGCTGTGTGCCATGTTGCAAATTTGACTGACAAATGCTGCCGAGCGTATAATCCGCAACGCTTTGGAAAAACTCAACGTAACACAAAGCTCATTTGAAGTTCTCTAGGGTTAGGAGGAACAATGATTGAGGTGAAAGACCTTATGAAGCTCTACGGAGAGCGAAAAGTTTTGCACGGTCTCAACTTTTCTGTTGGCGTGGGACGTGTGTGTGGTTTTTTGGGTCCGAACGGAGCTGGAAAATCTACGACGATGGATATCCTCGCTGGTTTGCTCGGGCCAAGCGACGGAACCGCGAAATTATGTGGGCTCGACGTGGTCACACAGACCCGTGAGGTTAAGGAGATTGTCGGATACCTTCCGGATAATCCTCCGCTCTATAAAGAGATGACCGTTGTTGAGTTCGTTAAGTACGTCGCCAAGCTGCGTGGCGTTCCTGCCAATCAACGCAAATCTGCCGTCGATCGAGCGCTTGCAGATTGTGCTGTTACCGACGTTGCGAATCGTTTGGTGGGCAATTTGTCGAAGGGTTATCGTCAGCGCGTGGCACTGTGTGCAGCGCTTGTGCATCAACCCAAGATTCTGATTCTCGACGAGCCTACGGAAGGTCTTGACCCCAACCAAATCCTTCTCATCCGCGGCCTGATCCGCAAGCTGGCCAAAGAACGCACGGTTATTCTGAGCTCGCATATTCTCTCTGAAGTTCAGGCGACCTGCGACGATGTTATCATCATCAACCAAGGACAAATTGTGGCTCAGGCATCCTTGGCTGATGCAGGTACCAGCAAGCCTTCAGTTATTTTCTCGTTTGCTGACCGCACGGATGCTGCGCTGAGTTGGTTCAAAGAGAAAACTTTCGTATCCAAAGTCGAGCTTTTCAACGAGAAGCCCGATAGCGTTGTCGTGAACTTCAAAGATGATTTCTACGGTGATGCTAAGAAAGCAAACATGGTTCAGGTCAACAGCCAGCTTGTACAGCAGGGCTTCGGCCTCACCAGTGTCTATGAGCACCGAACCGGTCTTGAGTCACTGTTCTTCGATGCCATCAAGAATCAAAGTCCAGCCGTCAGGGGGCAAGCATGAGTGCTGCATTGACCATTGCACAACGAGATTTTCGTGGATTCCTTGGCACTCCGGTGGGCTGGATTGCCGCATGTATTCTTTTCCTTGTTTCGGGTTTGCTTTTCACTATCGTTACCGGGCAGCTGTTGCTCAAGGGTGAGTCGGTAGATCCCGTAGCTGAAATCATGGGTAGCCTAATTGGCTTTCTGAACTACATTAATATTTTCGTAGTGCCGATTTTCACAATGCGCGTCATGAGCGAAGAGCTTGCACAAGGTACTTTCCGTTTGCAGGCTGGCGCTCCCATCAGCTCCGGAGAAATCGTTGCCGGAAAATTCCTTGGCATTATGTTCTATTTTTCCATCATTGGCCTGCTGTTGCTTATTTATCCAGTTTACGTTTCTGTGTTTGCAGAGCCAGACTACAAGGTCATGTCATTAGGATTTCTGGGTCTGATTCTCAACATTGCAGCAATTGTGTCGATTGGTCTTTTTGTTGCTTCGCTCACCCAGAATGCGGTTATTAGCTATCTAGGCTCCGTCTTTTTCGTCATCCTGTTCCTGTTCAGTGCTTATATTAAAGGTATGCCTGAGTGGTATCAGCGTTCGGTCAATATTCTTGAACTGGGCAATGAATTGTCACGCGGAATTCTCAAAACATCATCGGTGGCCATCTACCTTGCGATTGTGGCTACTTTCCTGTTCTTGAGCCGTTTGGTCGTTGAAACCAAGCGTTGGAGAGTTTGAAATGAAAAAATATCGTCTTGAACTTTCAATTGGACTCATTCTCGCATCGCTTCTCGTGCTGCTCCTGTGGAGCAATCTGGCTGCAGTTGCCCCGCAATTGCCGATTGGCTTGCTAGCAGCTTGTCTTGTTGGTCTAATCTCTGTCATTGCGCCATGGCCAGAGCGCGATTCTGAAGGCCGCGTTGTCTCCTCTCCCACCGAGCGTTATGCGCCCAAGGAGTTTGCACTGGCGGCTGTTTGGAGTGTCCTGGGCATTGTTATCATCATTGGTGTGGCAACTCTTCTAAACCGCGACCGGTTCAGCAAGACCTTTGACCTCACCCAGCGTAAAGTGAATTCGCTGAGCACAGAGACGTTGAATGTTCTGAAGGAATTAAAGACCGATGTTCAGATCGTCTGTATTCCTTCTCAAAATCAGCAAGAACGCTACTGCGACGAAAGCACTCAGTTGCGGCGCCTTTTCGCAGAGAATTCTCCGAAGATTCAGCATTTCGCGCTCAGCCTGGATGATCCCGAGGCTTTCCAACAGGTGCGTCCGGGCGGCTACAGCCGGCTTGTTCTTTTGACCAAAGACAAAGCCCGCAATGAGGTTGTTGGTGCGGTAACTGAGAGCAAACTCACCAACGCGCTTTTGAACCTAACCAAATCCAAGCGCGCAGTTTATTTCCTCACGGGCAATGGCGAACATGAAACATCTATGGAGGGCGGCCGGAACTTCTTCAACGTGGCTGAGATTCTTCGCAATCGCAATTACGAAGTGATTCCTCACAAGATCACCGAAGAGCTTCCTGCTCAGGCTCAACTTGTCATTGCTGGGCCGGCTCAAGGGCCATACACGCAGCTTGTCGAGAACAGTCTGCGTCGCTTTCTGGCGCGCGGGGGGCGATTGATTTTCGTCGTCAACCCCTATCGTGAGCCAGGGATGCCAAAGCTGTTTGCAGATCTCGGTGTTAGGCTTGATTCCTCGGTTCTCATCAACAACCGTGGTGCAACTCAATTTGGTGCGCAGCTGGCGCAACTTGATCCGATGCGCCCACCAATCATTATCGGTGAATTTTCCCGGAACTCGCCGGTCACGAGCCCCTTCCGCACAACTGATGTCGGCCTTGCAGACGGAGCTCGTGCAATGAGCTTCGCTGCTCCTGCGTCAACTGATGCAAATGCATTGAAGGTCAAGGGCACAGAGCTCATGTCGGCAATCCACTCTGCACCCGTCACTCTCACCGAAGACCAACGCAACCGTCTTCCTTTGGAGGGTGACTTGGCGCTGAAGCCAAACGCTGGTTTCGACCCCAACAAAACCTATACAGTGGCTCTCGATCTTGAAATCGAGAATCCCGCGAAGTTGGCAGAGGGCTTACCAAGCGCAACCTTGGCGTCGAAGGATTCGGTAGCAAACGTCGGACTCGAGAGCGGCACAACGCCTGATAGCGCTGACAAGTCCAAGTCAGATGCAGCAACTCCCGCCGCGTCTGCAGATAAAGCGCCCGCAGGTGTTGTGGTTCTCGGTTTCGATCCGGTTGCTTTTGAACGCATTCAGCTGGTCACGACCAACATCATGCCAATTGCGGTAGCTCACCTTTATAAAGATCGCGACCTCATCAGCATACCTAATAAAGATTTCGCTCCGAAGCGTTTCAAGCTTGAACGCAATCCAGGAAACTTTGTGCTGTTGTTTGCGTTCATTCTGCCTCTCCTGACTGCTCTGGCTGGCCTGTATATCTACGTTCGTCGGAGGTCTGCATGAAGCCGTGGCTCAAGATCACTCTGGCAGTGGTCGCAGGCGCTGCCATTTGGGGAGGGCTGGTGCTCGACCAGCACCTTGCTGAGAAGGAAGAAGTGAGCAAAAAGCAGGAAGCCAAAGTGCTTGATTTTGAGAGCAAAGATGTTCTTAAAATCACGCTTCAGAACAAACACGGTCAGTTTGTTTTTCAGCGTGACACCGCGACATCGGATTGGAGGTTGGTGCAGCCACAAGGCCCGAAACTGGATCAGGATTCCATTCGGAACATGCTTGCCGCAATTCAATCTCAGAACTACGAGCAGCATCTTGAAGAACAGCAGAAGGCAATTGATTCTTTCAAGAAAGGTGATGCAGCTTCAGCTCAGGTTTTCGGCTTCGAGAAGCCGCGCGCGTCCGTGGTTCTCGATGTCGCAGCAAATAAAGAGGCGGGCACAAAAGCACGTGAGCTGAAGTTCTGGTTGGGCGGTGATCTCGCGTTCGGAGCGGGAGCGGGCGCGGCTTTCAATGCAGTCTCGAGCTATGCAGTGAGTTCCGATCGCAAAGGCCTCATTGTAGTCCCGCACTCGCTGCTCACTTCGTTGGAAAAAGATCTGAAAGATCTGCGCACGAAAACCATCGGTGATTTCCTCACAGCCGACGTTGCTTCTTTTGAACTTACCAAAAGCGATGGCACGCAACTTGTTCTCTCAAAGTCGAAGGACAACGGTCAGAGCATCTGGTCTGTCAGCAAGCCAAAGCAAATTAAGGCTGACAACAATCAGGTGGGTCTCTACCTTGATTCGTTCACTCGGCTCCGTGCGGACAACATCACCGAGTCTGCGGCAATCAACGAGCAAAACAAAACTGCCCTCGGCTTGGCAGCACCGAGTGCTACGCTTGTTCTCAAGGCCGAAGATGGAAAGGTTCTCCAGACGATTCAGATGGGGCTCACGAAGGAGTCGCTTTACCTGACGCTGGCCGATGGAGCTGTCGGAAGTGTCGAATTGACAAAATTTTCCGACCTTGCGCCCTCTTTGAAATTCTTTCGCGATCGTCGGGTGTTTGCGGGTGTAAGCTTCAACGATATCAATCTGTTGGTTACGAAAGCTGGTCAGCGATACCAGAAGGAAGGATCGGCTTGGTATAATGCTTCTGCGGATGCACCCAAAGATCCTAAAAAACCAGAGAAAGTTGCCGTCGATGACGCCAGAAACTTTGTCGAAGATTGGGAGTTCTCAACTGCGGAAGATATCCTAGATGCCGACGAAACAACTGAATTGGCGAAGTTTGGACTGGATAAGCCCCTGACTCAATTTACTTTGGGTTCGACGGACGACAAAAAGCCACAAATTCAGGTGACGGTTGGCAATCGAGTTCCCAATAACGAAAAAGCGGTCTATTTAAAGCGAGCCGATAAACCCGAAGTTTTCGTGATGGAAACGAAATGGCTTGACGTGCTCACCCGTCTTGATCAAGGAGGGCAGAGTCCACAAGCCAAGAAGTGAGGACTCTTCGCCTATGTCAGCCAAGACTGAACTTATACTGGTGCCCGTTTCGACCCACACTGGTGAATTGCGCATTCTCGTGAAGCGTGATTCCTCAACCGAGAAGCAGACCCTCCCAGGAACTCTTCTCAGAGCCGATTTCCTGCAAAAATCTGGCCTCGAGTACGCACTGCGCGAAATTCTTTCGCAGTGCGATGCCGAGGAGCTTTCCTCCTGGATCGCATCGTCCAAGTGCAAAGATCGCGTCGTGGATGTGTACGACCGCGATCTCTTGTTTGAAGGCGCACAGAGCGTTGCAATCGTCCGCGTTGTAGCTATCCCGAGCGAGCTCGCTCCCGATGCGCGTGGGCTCTGGTTGACCCCTGCAGAGCTGTTTGCCGAAACGAGTCACTTGTCGCACGACTGTCGCTTGTTCATCCGAGATGCATTGGCCTCGGTTCCCTATTGGATCCGTCATTCTTCGCTGGCATTCGAGCTTCTTCCTAAGGTGTTTTCCATCCAGGATCTGCGCCTTCTGGTTGGGCTTCTCTCGGGGCAGGATATTGACCCTGGGAATTTCCATCGTCGCCTGAAGAGGCTCGATTTACTCAATCCGCTCGTCGCGGGGCAGCGAGTGCACAGGTGGGAGTTCGCCTGGGGCAAGGGTGAAGTTTTGAAGGGCGAAGGGCTTATTCCTTAAGCCCTTTTTTTTTGGCACGTGCGCTTGACCTTCATTCCGCGAAAATCTATACCCACGGGCGTTCCCCAGTAGCTCAGTCGGTAGAGCAGCGGACTGTTAATCCGCGTGTCGTCGGTTCAAATCCGGCCTGGGGAGCCATCTCTTTCAAGCTTGCCTTGCACTGCTCTCAAGCCACATCTAGTTCGTAATCTTGCCGTTCTTCGCTCTTGGCTTGGCCAAAGGGATACACGAATATTTTGAGCAATTCTGACTCGTCGAGTTCAGTCAAATCCAGATTGCGGCAGCCGATGTTGCAGATTGTGAGCTGGCTCTCTTTGTTCAGATTGACCCAGCGCGGGCGCGTTTGGCTATCGCTGCCTAGGCCGAGCGGATCTGCATGGGGCGTTAAATAAATCGATTTACTGACCGAGTATTTGAGTTCTGGAGGCGGATAGCCTGCGTTAATGAAGGCCATGATTTTCGCTTCGGGTTCGATAATTGCCATGAACATTGAGGTGTGGACTGTTCCCAACAGAACGCCCTCTGCGGACAATGAGGCCATGTTGAACAGCTTCTGAATCAGCAACTCACTCTCTTCTGTGAAGCCTCCCGTGCCCAGGGCTTTGTTGAGAACAAACTTGATTGTGTATGCACTTGTGGCGGCTGCTAGACCCTCACCGCTCGCATCACCCACAGCAAGAAAGATTCTTCCTTGGTCGAGGTTTCGAAGAATCCACCATGAACCGCGATACTGCGTCGAAGAATTTGTTTCGACTTTGACCACTGCGTCGCCTGCAAGTTGCATTTCGCCCGAAGCTCCAAAATCATCGAGTAGGTGTTGGCAGAAATCGCGCTCGAGTGACCGCACGTTCTTGCCCTGAGTACGAGTTATCTCGCGCGCCTCTTTGCTTCCCACTGCTGCTGTTTCGAGACCTAGAATATCGGGAGCCTCAGATTTAAGACTCAGACGCCAGAATTGCTGTCTGTAGCTCCACAGCAGCAAAACAAAGCTGGCGGCAAGCCAAAGGAGTGCGAAAATCCAGTCACTGAGGAAAGATGGGCGGTCGATTGCGACGTTCGCAGGAATTTTCCCGGCAGGAACAATTTGAATGAGGAATGTGTTTGTATCCTTTGACTTCTGCCATGCAATCCAAATGCTTTTGCGCGTCATGGCAAACTTGTGTTCCTGTGCACCGCTCTCACTTGTGCGCGAATTCATGAATGCTTGAAGCTCACTTGTCTCGATTTTGTATTCAGCGAATCCTTTAGAGTAAAGAAACTTCTGGTTCTCTTTGCTGTACAGTGCAATCTCGCCAGGACGCTGCTCGGCTTGCAAACTCGGCAGCAGTTCCTCGGAGAGGGTATGAACGATCCAAATCGACCAAGGGTTGTTCGATGCTCTGGCTTTATGCGCAACCTGAAGCCACTGGGCGTTTGGACGCAGACTTCGGATAAAGCTTGCATTTGATGTCTGCTCTGCGGTGATGCCCGAGATGAGCTGCAAGGCACTGGCCTGAGTTTCATTGCTCCAGGGGATGGGCGAATCCTTGTCGCTCGCGAAAAGCTTGATAGCCTTCGGTGACATCAGGGTTGCCGAAACACTCGGCTCAAATCCCTGTCGTCGTGTGACAATGTGGGTTGCGAGCCATTCCGGTTGGTGTTCGAATAATGCTGACCAAGTTCCAACATGGCTTTTCAATTCGCCTGGGGACATGGAGTTGGTGAAGGCAGAAAGTCGTCGTGAGATGTTCGTCCAATAGGCTGTGCGTCGCTCAAATTCTTTCACTGCGTTGGTCGTGAGACTCGAGAAAGCGTTCAGCTGATTGCGTTCGTCGGCTTCGCTCCAATCTGAGCGATTCATCATGACGAAGAAGGCAATCCAGACGCTCAATACGAGCCAGAACCGACCTTCGCGGTCGATAGCAGCCTTATTCAGCTTGTAATATGCCTTGAGCCGTTCTTTCACAGTCCACTCCTTCGACCGTGCGCATCGGCGCTCCTGGGAAAGTATTTACAGGACTGTCATGGTTTTGACGTTCTAGTTTTCTTGGCAACCAGATCCTCCGACATACAAAACGCGCTTTTACTTCACACGAGGAAGGATTCTTTAAATGCAAGCTCCACAAAAAAATCAGCGAAGACAATTGGGCATTCTCTCGGGTCTGTTGGCCGTGGTGGCCTTCTCAGGATGTAAGCCACGCTCCTACAATTCGGGCGTTTACGAAGCCCCAGGAAATGCAGATCGCCCGGAGCGCTTGGGTTTGCCCGCAACAATGCCCTGGAGCGAATTGAAGGATCTCAAGGCGGCAGAACGCAGCGTTCCTTGGACAGATACCTATTGGCCTTTGTTTCAAAAAGGTATGGCTGTGCGCTGGGCTGTTCCTGAAGGAGGAGCCACAGCTTTGCCAAAGAACCCTGAAACTCCTTGGCGGCAAGTGTCGCAGATGCTTGAAGCTTGGAATCAGGGCGACAAGGCTCGTTTGAATTTGCTCTCGCCAGCCGAAAAATATGAGCTCATCAAGCTTGGCGATGCAAGCGTGAATGCTTCCCTCTTGGCAGAGCTCGAGGCGAACGAAAAACAATTTCTCAGTGCACCCGGCCTCAAGGAGTCACGCGATCGTCTTGAGGCCATCGCCAAACAACAGCAGCAGATGAAGCTGCAAATTGACCAGTTGTCGCGGGAAATAAATGCTCTGGTTTCGAAGGTGCGCGACGACAATGCAAGCGGCCTAAAACTCAAAGGCTTCCTGAAAGATCCAGCTTTGCGAAATAGGGTTAACCGCGAGGAAGTGCTTCAGCAGATTTCGGTTCTTCAAAATGCGGTGGTGAATAATATTGCTGGCATCAAAGCAAAACAAACCGCTTTGGACAACCTCGAAACACAAGCAAAAGACTTCAACAAGAAAAAATCTGAGGCCAAGGAAGTCTACGACAAGGAACTCAAGACCTGGCAAAAATCTGGCCTTGCCGTTGCGGGAAAGATGTCCGACTCACTCAATATGATCTCTACGAGCTGGGAGAATTATCTCAACTACAGCAGTTCCTACGATGAGCCATGGGAGTGGATGGGACATTGTCATGGTTGGGCGGTTGCGGCTCTCAATGAGGCAACCCCTAAACATGGTGTGCTTGTGCAGCGTGCTGGAAAGGAAATCTTCTTCACTGAGGGAGATATTCGCGGCCTGCTGACAAAAGTTTACTCTGACCAATCACCTCCAGCAAAATTCGCCAGTTTGCGCTGTGATAGCGACAAGCTTGTCAAAGACCGATTGGGTCGCGTAGCAGATGGTAAACTGTGTCTTGGTGAGAACAAAAAGTCATGCACGCAAACAGACAAGGGAGAGATTGTCTACATTGCAACTGGGCAAAGCCAGCGAGGGTTATCCGTCATTGGAAGCAAGGTGAATGACGATAATCCGCGTGTTGCTGTGTGGACAGGCGGCGGAACTGAAGACTCGGTTCAGGTTGCTATTTATCCGGATCTCGATACGTTCTCAAAAAATCTTTCCAAAATCCGTGCTCGTGATTACTCAGGTAGTCAGCGTGGTATCTTGAACATTTCACTCTCTTGCCGCGACACAAATCCGATGACCTTACACATGGCACTGAAGGGATTCATTGCAGACAAGAAAATCGGTTTCGTGATGGACCGCACTCGAACCGCGCAGGTTTGGAATCAACCGGTGCACAAGTTCGAAATTGCGACGCTTCCTATCAAAAAGAATGACAAAGATGGAACTCTGAGTGTTCCCGGGGAACCCGTGGCAGTCGCAGAAGTTGATGATCTATTCCGCGATTTCCGCGCAAAGGGCACTGCATTTCTGGTTCAAATGAAAGTTAAGTTGCACTATGGTGTCGAGAATGGTCCTCGCTTAACCTATCGTGCTCCAGATGAAGCAACCGATGTCGATACGGTTGTCTACACGCTCGAGCTCGATGCCAAACAGAATCTCATTGGTGGTGAATGGGGGCTCATTCCGACAACTGAAAATGCGAAGGACTCTTCATTAGCTGCGGGGCGGAGTGGTGCAGGACCTGACTTTCTTTGGTTGATTGATCAGAAGGAAAAACCAATCAAAGGCAAGCTCGATCATGCCTTGATCGATAAGATCCATCGTTGTTCTCTGGAGGCCAACAACATTCAGAAATATCCTTGGTCGGTCGGCGGGGTTACGCTCGATTACACCATCTGCAAGGTCGACTGAGGCTCGCTCGGCTCGAACGTTTCCTAAAAGCGCATGAAAAAAGCGCCGCTGTGGGTTTCTTCCACAGCGGCGCTTAACTTTGAGCATAGAAGGTTCAAGTGAGCCCGAGTTCCTTTTGCAAATCGCCCGAACGGTACATTTCAGTGACAATGTCGCAGCCACCAACAAATTCACCATTGATGTAGATTTGTGGCGAGGTCGGCCAATTGTTCATGGCCGAAAGCGTTTTCCACAGATCAGGATCGGAATCCATGTCCTCTGTTTTGAATGGCACATTCAATTCATTGAACACGCGCACGACGCGTGCTGAGAAGCCGCAGCGCGGTTGGTTCGGCGTGCCGCGCATGTACACCACAACCTTGTTGTTCTTCACGTCCGTTTCAATTTTATCTTTCCAATTTGCGTTCATATTTTTCTCCTGAAGACCTTCAAGTGAACATCATTTGCTTTGGTTTTTCCACCGCCCATTCGTCGGGTGTGTGGGTTTTCATGGTGAGTGCATGAACTTCGCCTGTCGCGATTTCGGCTTGAAACAGATCGAGAACAAGGCGGTGCCGCGCAAGCAGTTTCTTGCCCGCAAACACCGGCGAAACCACAAGCACAGCATAGTGATCGTTGCCACCACTGAACTCATTCACCACGATTTCTGCGTCAGGAATTCCCTCAAGTATTCTCGCTTTAACCTGCTCTTTATTCACAAGACCCCCTATCGACCCACCCAAGATCCGTAACAACCGTAGTCGAGGAAGGCAAGTGAATGCAGTCTCTTGAGTTTTGAGCTTGGTATTCCGAACCAGCTTAAAGGGGGGGAGAGGAAGAATGAGATTTTCCACTCGCATCTTGCCCTTGGCACTGGCTTTTTTCGGGACGTCGTCCTGTAAGAATGCCACGTTGTCGGCGCAGGCTCTCCAGCAAGGGCAAGTGAGTCGCCCCGAAGCTCATGAAATTCTTAATATCTTTGAAATGAGGGAGGATATTCGCTTTTGGGCGCCGCGGTGCGGGGTCAGCGCCTCAAAGCAGAACTGTGACATTGGTGATGCTACTCTTTTCAACGGGTTGCTCTGCCTATCCGGGGAGGAGCTAAGCTGTGAGGCAGTGCGGCGCTCACAAGGGAGCGATGGGCGCATGTGGAGAGCCGAATTTCGGGTGGCATCGGATGCAGTGAATAGCTTTTCGCGTGACATGGCCATGGGTGTTCTTGCGTATCTCGTGGCAACCCGCGACGTCGAGCTCGCACGGCGTTGGATGTCATGGATTGAAGCCAACGGTCAGCGCTTGTGCCGAGAGAGCAGCGACAATCGCTGTGAGTTCACACCAGGGTTTTGGCTTTTGTTCCGAGAGGTGTGGGAGTATCTGGGCTTGCCCCTAAATCAACCGATGCGCACCGCAGTGGTGAGCGACACGCTCATGGCTCTCTTGCAATCACAATTCTCTCCGCCTGGTTTCGAATTGCATCTCGCCGGTGTGAATTATCTCGTTCGACGCGGCATGAAGCAAACGGGAGCCACATTGGATTCGCTTGCACTGGCGCTTGTTTCAAGGCAGCCCGATAATCCCTTTTTTGCGTATCTTCATGAGGGAGCGACGGGGCGAGTGATTCGGCAAACGCTCCAATGGTGCCCACGCACAGCGCCGGCCATGCGGGTAGAATGGAGTTTCGAGCGCAATCAGCAAGACAACCCCTGGGAGCGCTCAATGGGCTGGGAATGCATCATGCTGACGAACTTTTTGATTCGAGATCTTAAAGCAGATATCTTAAATCGATAACAACATTTTGCTCTTCTTCGCCGAGAGAAAATGCGCACTCCTGAAATGCAGGAGCACCAATCCGAAGACCTGGGTTGTTTGAGAAACCAAAACCCTCAGCAGGAATTCCGAAGATCCCGAAGTTTAATTTTTTATCGAAGTTTTCATCGTGGAACAGCGCAACGGCGTAGGTGCCCCAGGGAAGATCGTTGAATGCAAAGCTCGAAGTTTTCAGCTCTGCAGCCTTGATACAGAGGGTTGAGGTTGCTGTGCGCGCTTCAGCCGGGAAGCCTTGAGGGGTCGAGAAGAGACTCACGCAAACCTGACCCTGAATGTTGCGCGTTCGATCGACGCGCACCTGAATGCTGCCGCGTTGCTCCATTGAGAGAGAGCTTGCTGAAGGAAGCGTCTCGTCTGAATGTGCACGAACCGACCACAACGCAAAAGCGAGCGCAGCCAGACATGTGGTGCGTATTCGGAATGACATGGAGATTCCCTCTAGTTCAAATTAGCTCGGGAATTTTTCCCCGAAACGTTCGCGCATCATGGAAAGGACTTGTTCAACAACATCTTCAGTGCTTGGTTTGCAGTAGTAGTCGCCGTCCGACGCATATGGAGATCGGCTCTCCAGAGCACACAATGTTCTTGGAGGAGCATCGAGATGTTCATATCCTCTCTGCACTTCCAACACCTGCTGCAACATATAGGCCGATGCACCACCTGGCACGTCTTCATCCAGAAATAGCACCATATTTGTTTTTTGTAATGATTTCAATATTAAACCCTGAGTGTCGAAGGGCAAAAGAGTTTGAACGTCGATAATCTCGGTTGAAACTCCGAGTTGAGCGAGCTCCGTTGCAGCCTCTTGTGCGACACGCACGCATGCGCCATAGGTCACGATGGTGATGTCGTTGCCGGGTTGAACAACCTCAGGAACTCCGAGCGGTACACGGAACTCAGTTAGGTTGTCGGGTATTTTCTCTTTCAACCGATAGCCGTTGAGTACTTCAATAACGAGTGCCGGATTGTCACCCGCAAAAAGGGTGTTGTAGAGGCCTGCAGCCTGTGTCATGTTGCGCGGGACACAAACATACATACCCCGCAGCGCATGCAAGATCATGCCGATTGGAGAGCCTGTGTGCCAGATACCTTCGAGGCGATGACCTTTGGTGCGGATAATGACCGGAGCCTTCTGGCCACCAGCGGTGCGGAAGTGGAGCGTTGCAAGGTCGTCGGACATGATTTGCAACGCGTAAAGTAGGTAATCGAGATATTGTATATCCACGAGTGGACGCAAGCCACGCAGTGCGCAGCCGATACCTTGACCTAAAATTGTTGCTTCCCGGATTCCTGTGTCGGTGACCCGAAGATCGCCATATTTCGCGTTCAATCCTTCGAAAACCAGGTTCACATCACCCAGCTTGCCGACGTCTTCGCCAAGAGCAAAGAAGCGTGGGTTGGTTTTGAAGAAATGATCGAAGAGTTTGAGCAGAACCACTCGACCATCAACCACCTCTGAACTTTCAGAATAGGTCGGTGCAACAGAGGCCGACTTCATCGGTGTTTCAGAGGACTCGCTATAGAGGTGTGAGCCATAGCGGCGCCTGTTGGTCTCGAAATATTTTTCGGAGAAAGCGCGCAGTTCTTGCGCCGCAGGGTGCGTTTCACCGCGCAGAGCCAACAGAGCCTTGCGTATATTCGCATGAATCAGTTTACGGTTCAGTGTTACAGCATTGCGCAGATCGTCGGCGCAGGTTGCGACTTGTGCCGAGGCCTTAAGTGACGCAGAAGCGGCCGCATCCAGCAGATTCTGTGCTTGTTGTTTTTCTTCGCGCATCGGCGCGAGGTACATTTCCCAAGCCTCTTTGCGCGCCTGTTCAACGAACGCACGATCTTCGTTTTCCATTGAATCGAGTTCGGGGTCGGTTACAAGGCGCTGTTCAATCATCCAGCGGCGCATGCGCTTCAAGCAGTCATGATCTTCTTCCCAGGCAAGACGCTCTTTGGTTTTGTAGCGTTCGTGACTACCGCTGGTGGAGTGACCTTGCGGCTGGGTCAGTTCAACAATGTGAAACAAGGCTGGCGTATGCTCGCGGCGCGTTTTTTCGACACCGAGGTGATACGCCTCTACGAGTTTCGGATAATCCCAGCCAGCGACCACGTGCAGATCGAAGCCCTTGGCGGAGCCGCGCGATTGGAAGCCTGCGAGTGCTTCGGAAATGGAGCTTTTGATAGTTTGGTGGTCACGCGGAACCGAGATGCCATAGCCGTCATCCCAGACGGACATGACCAGAGGAACCTGGAGTACCCCTGTGGCATTGAGAGTTTCCCAGAAAATACCTTCGCTTGTGCTCGCGTCCCCGATTGTACCGAAGGCCACCTCGTTTCCTTGGCGCGAGAATCCGCCCCCAGCCGATGAAAGAGCTGGTTCGTTGCGGTAAAGCTTTGAGGCATAGGCCAAACCGAGCAGGCGGGACATTTGTCCGGCGGTCGGTGAAATGTCGGACGACGACTGTTTCTTTTCCACAACAGGCAGCCAGTTGCCTTGGGCATCTAGCATCCGGGTGGCGAAGTGGCAGTTCATCTGCCGGCCGGCCGATGCGGGTTCGTTTTCAACCACGGTGTCGGCGTACAGCTGAGAGAAGAATTCGCGGACTGAAAGCAGGCCTGCCGCCATCATGAAAGTTTGGTCGCGGTAGTAACCGCTGCGGATGTCACCTTCGCGAAATACTTTGGCCATGGCCAGTTGCGGAACCTCTTTGCCGTCGCCAAAGATTCCAAACTTTGCCTTGCCCGTGAGCACTTCCTTGCGCCCCGCCAGACTTGCCAATCGGCTTCGGTAGCCAACACGGTAATCGGCAATGATCTCTTCTCTGGACAGTTGGAGTTTTCCTTTTGCTAGAGAAATTCCGTTGGGTTTGGCAGCAACTTTTTCCATGCTCCGCTCCAAATAAAAATCCGGGGGTCTGTTTTTCACCCCCGGACCATATCAGAGTGGAGTGTGAATTCAACAACTCAAGGCGCGATGGCTGTTGACTCTTGAGCCAAATTCGAGCCGTGGCGCACGGGTTGCGCACGATTTCGGGCAAACGCCTGGGCTCCGAAGGTCATAAAACGTCCCAAGTACTCCTGCACCAGGAGCAATGGGTTTACCCGCTGCTTGTCGTGCGAGGTGACCCAACTCACCGAGCCTTCAGGGTTGATGAAAGCATCCACATCGAAGGCATCGACACTCTGCTCTTGGTAGGCCTGAATCTGAACGATGCGCACACGCAGGCGGAAACCGTCATTCTGTACAACCAATTTTTCCTTGCCACGCAAAAGCATGATGCCGGAGCGCGGAATACCAAGCTTGAAGATACGCACAGCGAGCTCTGGTCTCTCTTGAATCACGAGATCGTTGAAATAGGTCACGTGGGCATGCAGGGTGGAGGTCAATTCCTCCAAAAACAGATTGAACGACTGCGTGAGGATTTCAGTGGGCTGATTTCCAGGAGCCGTTTTGCCACATGCTAAACGTGCCATGTTTTGGATCCAGAGAAGCTCTGAATGTTTCATGATTTTCTGCCTCGTGAGTTTGCTGAAGCATACCATGAAAAACGATCAGAGGAGAAATTCCGCACCCAAAAAATATCGAAAGGTAGACTCGCGCGCGGAGTCGATGAGTGCGCTGTAGCGTGTTGATGAGAGCACACTTGGAGTGAAGGCAGAACTCTCACTCGTGTACAGGAGCGATGCAGACAGATTCATATTGGTCTGAACTCGCCAGGCAAGCGTGTTTTTCCATTCAATGGTGCTTGTCGAGTACTCCGCCGAGATCTCCCCAGGTGTCCACTCGTTCGACTTTCGTCCGAGAGCTGCAATCTTCGCTGCAAGAGAAGGGGAAATATACGACTGGCCATGACCACTCACATTCCGGAAATGAGAAATGAGCATCAAGCCTGGGGAAAATATAATGCGTGGGGTGAGATTGAATTCGAGAAACGAACCTTCGTTCTCAAGCGCCTGCACCACCAGCGAAGATCCCAAAGCGAGGGAGTTCCAGCTGCGTATGAGGGGGAAACCAGACGGGTTCTGGAAGCGAAAATTTCTGCTTCCAAGCCATTCGATGTCGAGCGACCAAGCACGGATGTCTGCTGCAGGTAGAGCCTCGGCCGAGAGAATCCGTTGCCAAGAGAAAAGAGGTTGCACAACAAACCGCGCTACCTTCAGCTGGACAGCAGGTGCGAGATGCAGTCGTGAAAAGTTTTCGCGGAATGAGTTTGCACCCAAAGTGTATGATGCGCGAAAATGGGTGGAGAAGCTGCTGAAAGGAATCCAGTGCAGTCCGGAACTGATTCCCGCATTCCAGCCTGAGCTGCGGCCGCCCCGCGCGTAGGTGGGAAAGATGGGATCGCCCGGAGGTGCGTAAAACGTGCCCGTCGAGTTGCCCGCAACAACTGCGGCGGTGGCGTCGATGTTTGCCTGCCAGTTTAATTCGTCGCTGAATCCCTCGTAGCCTAAAATAGTGTTTCCAGAGAACACACCTTCGCCGCCCTGAAGCTTCAAGGTCTTTATGGTTTTTGCGGCATCGGCGGGTGAAAGTTTGTCGGCTGCAGTGTCGTAGTCGGTCTGGCTTTTTGAGTTGAGCGGTACTTTTGAGCCCGAGAGCCATCCACCCTCCGCACCCATGTATGTGGAAGAGCGGAGTTGCCAGTCCATGGCATTGGCGTGCGTGGGAACTTTTGCAATCCAAGCGAGAGCCAGCACACTGGCGATGTTTGCGCCATATCCGCTCTTTTTCATGCGATTCCAAAAATTGATGTTCACCATGGAGTGTAACCTCTGTGTCTCATGAGTCTGATTCGCTGGCAGAAACCAGTTTTTCAAACTCATTGAAGGGCTGCAGACGCGGTTGCAGAAAAAGCTCTTGAGCGCGCTGCAGTGCACTTTTCTCCCAAGCACAAAAACGGATTCTCGATGGTAGATCAACACTTGATGTGACGCCCACATGCCTCATGAGAAGCGCAACAGTGGCATCCAGAATCTCTGCTGACTTCACCCCAAAGCACACAGGAAAATCACCTCGGAGTGCATCAGCAATTTCCTGTGGGAGCGACGCATCATGAAGGGTCAAAGTATAGATTGCGTGCACCTGGAACTTCCACTGCGACCAATTTCGAGCTGCACGAAACTCGTTCAGTATTCGTGCCGACGTGGAGTTGGTTTTGGTCCACAAATTCAGCGTCATGCTGGGAATGAGCTTGATGCGCTCGAGCTGCTCGAGCGTCCACTGCAGCCCATTTAAGCGAGCCGATTTCTCGGTGAGGTCAGGAAATGACCATTCGATGGTGGCAGAGAGATTTTGCAAGGTCTGGACTGCGGAGTCGGTTACAGCTCCCACTCCCACGGCCATGGCGGAGTATTTGACAGCATCGGTGTCATGCGCTTTGACGCGGTTTCGCCAAAGCAGGTTGAAGAAGTGAAGGGCTGTGGTGCTTGTAAAGACGTGCAGCTCGCCTTTGTTCTGGAGGGCGGCGGACATGGCATCCGCGTTAAGGTGAGAATTAGCCTTTGCGCGCAGCACTGACCATTCATGATGAGGGGGTGGGTGGGAGTCTTCAAGTGCCACGCCACAGCGGATAGCTAGCATTTGTGCTCTCTCCTGGAGAATCATCCTGCGCACAAACTCTGGGTCATTCACTCGAATCAGGGGTGCGCAACGTCATGAGCTTATCATATCCTGAATTCAAAAGTTGAGTGTGCAGACTTCTGGCCAAAGAGCTGCGCCGTAGATCGTCAAAGAGCTGAGCGTGATTAGAGGTGCGGGCTTTGGTTTGCCAATCTTCAAATGCCTTGAGTTCGAGTGTCATTTGCAAGGAGCTGCGGAGCCCCCGAGCCTCGGCCCAGGAGGTGAGGTTGCGATCCTCAAGATGAACCGCAAGAGCTGTGTGGCAGTTTCCACCTGTGAGCCATAAAACTGTGCGTTCAAATGCTGCTGAAAGCGATGAGTGTGGGTGATTCAAGACACTCAGTGCTTGTTTCAATTGAGCATCGTTGTCGCGGCATTCAATTGCCACAATGCCTTGCGCTGGAGCCGGTGTGGAAAGTTGAGCGGGTAAGGTCAGCATGGACTCAGTGTGGTAGAGGTTGAGCCTGTCGATTCCTGCACGCGCGAGCATGATGAACGAAAACTCATTCGCCTCTGCGCGCCCGAGGCGTGTGTCGACATTGCCTCGCAGCACTCTCAGGTCAAGCTCCGCTCCCGCGAAGGCATCGCGCAAAAAACCTTGGCGGCGAGCGCTGGTCGTGCCCACAGGTTTTAAACCAGTCCAATCAAGTGATTTGAGTGCTTGGAAAACTTCTAGTGTTGTTTTTTGCAGAGGATTTGCACCAAGAATATCCTTCAGAATCCTGAGTAAATCTGGCGAAAAAATCATTACGTCTGCAGGATTTGCACGTGGCAAAACAGCAGCAACATGCAGACCCTGCGTGGTTTCCACAGGGAGGTCTTTCATGCTGTGCACGGCCAGATCTGCTCTGCCTGCAAGAATTTCTTCTTGCACTTCCTTAACAAACAGGCCTTTGCCCGTTTTTAAGTGAGCAGGCAAATTCGGATCGTCAAGCGAGACTTCTGCAAGAGCACCGCGCTGCATTTTGTCGCCCGAGGTCACCACCAGGTTCAACTCGACCTGGATTCCCTGTCCTTCAAGCAAACTCTTTACGGTGTTTGCCTGCCACAGGGCGAGCGCACTTTTTCGAGTTGCAATGCGGACAATCCGTGCAGAGGTCATTTTCAGTCCTTTTCTTCTTGGGAAAGCTTGAACAACAGCTGCAGCACGTCACCGACCGAATTGGCGTCATGTTCTATCCGTAAATCTGCTCGTGCGAGGAAAGCTGGATGTGAGACAAGCTTTTTTGCAACGGCATCGGCGGTAATGCCAATCTGCTTTTCATCCAGTTGAGGAGACGCCTTCAGGCTCTTGTTGACTTCCAGAATCACGATCTGACGCACCCAGGCATGGAATTTACCGATATTCACCAAGTTCTCGCGTTGTCGGCGTTGTGAGGTGAATTCGGCGAGTTCATCGACGATGATTTTTTCGGCTGCCGCAGCAGCAGCCTTCCTCGCCACGCGGCTCGATTCCATCACTTTATCGAGATCATCGATGTCAAAGACGAATATGTTTTTCAGTTGTCCGAGTGCTGGGTCAACGTTGCGTGGCACGCTGATATCCACAATGACTGCTGGCAATCCCGAGCGTCGGCGTGTCAGAACATCGCCGTGTTCCGGTCTCAAGACAAACTCCTGCGCAGCTGTTGCAGCGATAATAACATCGTATTCTTTGAGTTGCTTGAGGCCATCATCCAAATGAATGGCGTTTGAATCGGGTACTTGTTCACAAAGCTTGCGTGCGTTTGCCAACGTTCGGTTGGCGAAAGTGATTTGAGTTGCACCGCAGGCTCGAAGATGTTGTGCGGTGATGCGTGCCATTTCTCCTGCCCCCAGGAGCAAACAATTCTGGCGGCTCAGATCTTCAAAGACACGCTGAATGATTTCAACAGCAGCATGGCCAATGCTGATTGCATTTTTTCCGAGATCTGTTTCGGTGCGAATGCGTTTGGCAACCTGGAATGTTCGATTAAAGGCAGCGTTTGCCTCCTGTGTACACAGCCCACGGCTCACAGCAGATTGATAGGCGTCTTTGAGCTGCCCAAGAATATGGGGCTCACCAATGACGAGCGAATCAAGGCTCGCCGCAACTCGGAAAAGCTGATGAAGGGCTTGATCGCCAGTTTGCCAGCGCAGCCACGAGGATACGTTTCCGGAAATAGATTTGCTGCGCGGGGAGTCAGCGTTCGGGCTTGTGCGGTTCTTGAGAGTCCACTCTGCGTAGGAGGAAAAAATAGTTTCGATTTTCGACGGAGCAAGGTCGCCGAACAAACACAGATCAAAACGATTGCAAGTCGAGATGACAACGACTTCAAAAGTCTCTGTGTTCATCGTGGCTGCGATGATTTCTTTCAGCGCGGCTGGCCCCTGTGGCAAGGCATAGCCCTGCGCCCAGAGTTCTCTGACTTCGACCGGACAACGGGTGTAGTGAGCACCACAGTAGATCATCGAGGTGTTGCCTGAAGTGGATTTTTCAGGTGAGTTGTTCTTTGTCATCGAACAGAAACCTCATGGAATTCCGATGCTAAGGGCGTTGCAAAGAATTCATGCCGGTTTTCAAATGCAATGCCTCTTCCTAGCATCACCATGAGCTTAAGAATCATGCATTCAAGGCTCATGTTGTGACCCGAGATCGCGCCGTGTCGTGCAAATGCTCGACCATTTTCGTAGCTTTGCAAATCAATGCTTCCGGTTTGGCATTGCGATCCAATCACAAGGGGAATTTGCTTTTGTGAGGCTGCTTCAGCAAGGTTGAGCCAGCAAGGATTTTTGAGCGGCAGATTACCCACTCCAAAGCCCCGCACGAGGATGCCCCGGTAGTTTTTAAGAAGAACATTCTTCAACTCGGGAGACAATGGTGCGGAGGGAACCACATCAAGAACGAAAACATTTTCGCAGACGCGTGTGTCGACCGACGGGCGATGACGTCGTGCTGCCGCAATAGGTGCCTTAATCAGATTTTGGCTGACACTAAAATGGACGCCGAAATGTCCCAAGGGAGGCATGTGCTGCGAAGCGAAAGCATGAAGGTTTTCGCTACTGCGTTTGGTGACGCTCGAACCACGATAAACAACACTGTCGAAGCAAACCATCACTTCAGGATAGCCCATGGTGGCGAGCTCAATAGCGTCGATAATATTCGCGCGAGCATCGTTGCGTAGCTCGGAGAGTGGACGCTGCGAGCCTGTCAGGACAACAGGTTTGGTCAGCCCGGCAAGGAAAAACGACAGGGCTGTGGCCGTGTACGCCATGGTATCTGTGCCGTGAATGATCACCACACCATCAAATTTTTCCCATGAGTCGTGAATGATTGTGGCGAGCTGACTCCATAAATGCGAGTCGACATCTGAGGAATCGATGTTGGAGACAAGCTCGAGTTCAATATCGGCCAGTCGGCTGAGTTCGGGAATCTGAGAATGGAGTTCTTCGAGAGTGTTTTTGTCTTGTCGGGCGGCCTGCTGCTGTGGGTCGAGAACCATCGCGAATGTTCCGCCGGTATGCAACACAAGTACTCGAGGTAGTTTTCTGTTCATTCGTTTTTGCACCTTATTGCCCGCGACCAGACAGGTTCCAGATTGTGCCGAACAGAGTAAGTGCCAGCAGTACCGACCCCCAAATGGAAAGATGTGCGCCACGTTTGCCTGTCCAGCCCCAGAAGCCCCGCCCAACAAGCGCGAGTAGATACCAACTCCAAACCGCAAACGCCCATACAACCTTGAGTGGCGAAAGATGTGCACGCATTTGAGCTTCGAGGATCAGCATCACGCCTGTCGCCAGGCTTGTACTGATGAGGAGAAAGCCAACGAGTGAAACGCGGCCAACGATGGCGTCAAGGGTTTGCAGGCTCGGCATGAATCGGCGCTGCTCTAAGACGTGTGATTTGAGGCGTCGATAATCCCAGATGTACAGCAGCGATGCAGAGAAAGCGACCAAACACAGCGCCTCGCCCGTGAGGGCTGTAGTGATGTGCAGAATCGATAAGCCTGGTAGCGTGTGAATTTGAGCTGATGCGCTTTCCGTGAGGAAAGGTGCGGCGACGTTCAGAGCCCACACAATGGCACCAGTCAGAAAGCCGAGTGGTCTGAGTTCAAGTTTGTCTCGTTCAAGGAGAACCGCGACGATGGCAATGAGTGTGGCGAGCCCCGACAAAGCGATGGGGAGAACCGTTCCGGCAGGCGAGGCGATAAGTAGGGTCAGGTGTGCTGCGCTCAGAACCAGCCCGCACAGAAAAAAACTGCGGGCGGCACGACGGCAGTATTCGGGCCAGGCCTTTTCCGTATTGCGTCCTTGAATTGCAGCTGCGTCAAGAATCATTGCAGCACTGAAGAACGCAACAAGTGCAATGCGCACAACTGCTTCTGCACTTTGCATGTAGCCGAGCACGATGAGTGCTTGTTGCGGGTCTTTGTCCATGTTCTTGTCCCCATTCAACTCTTTTTGACGCGTTTAAGAATTAAAACAAAAAAAAATTAAAACAAGGGATTTTAGTTGGTTGATTACGTCAAAAACCCTCTCAATCAAGTTCCTGGGCAGTTTCTGCTCATGCCCGGGCAATCGTTGCCGATACCCAGTGTAACTGCTGGGAAATGGTTTCCCAACGGTGGAAATGGCTCAATTAGAGGAAAAGACGCCATGACTCATAGCACATTACATTCTTTTCGGAGGGTTTTTCCACTCCTGACTTTAACCGGGGTGCTCGCTGTCGCGTGCGGTTCTTCGGTAAGCCAGATTGTGAAGAGTTTCTCGTTCAATCTGGAAGAGCGCAAGGCTCAGCTGGTGACTGAATTTTCGACAGAAGTCGCTCTCAATATGGAGGTCGCGATTCCAATCCGCGACATCGGCTGGGTTCGCCTGATTCCCGCAGTCGGCCAGCGCGGTTTCCAAATTGCGACCGACATCGACTTTTCTGCGTTTGTCGACCCGGCTCTGGCAATCGGACGGACACGCACTTTGCCCAACGGTGTGAGTTTTCCTTCTTACGTGAGCACGGATCTGTACTCCGTTGAGCTCAAGAAAGATCAGAATTTCAGCACCAAGTTTTATCTCGGAACTTCTTCCGAGAAGAAGTACGTTGGTGTTGGGCTTGAGCTTAAGTTCGTCGACTCCCGCTTCCCTGAGGGGTTGGCTATTTCACAGAACCTCCAAGACGCCTCGCGCCGCAACGTAGGAGTGGTCTCCTTTTACGGTCCGAAGATGAGCAATGGCAGGATGGTTGCCCCCGGTGGAATCTTCATTGCCTCCGACATCAATGCCTTGCGCGGACAGTCGGCAGCTCAGGGTTTCACGGTCAGCACCGCTGGTATGGAAATGCAGTCCGTCGAGCTGAGCCCGTATGACGGTTTCGATGTGGAGGGTAAAAACTCCCGCACATACAAACGCCCTGATCAGCAGTTCAGGCTGTTCAACAAGTTCAGAGGTGCAGGACGTCAGGCTGGCTTAGTGGATTAAGCCTGACTCCAAGCGCTAAGCTTGCATGGCCTCCGTTGCCGCGGTACCTAGTAGGCAACGGAGGTTTTTCTATGGAACATGACCACCACCATTCGGGACGAACACCTCCCCCGGCGTGTTCGGAAACCATTGCTCAATGCCTTAAGATGGTCATGTCTCTTTCAGCGAATGATCTTGCTCAGCCGTCCAGCCGTTCAGCGCTCAGGGCACTGCGTGACACAATCGATGCACTTTTGAAAAAGCATGAGGAAGTTGTTCCCTCACCGGACGTTTTTCACGAACGCGGCAGTACAAATGTGTCTTCACACGCTTCCCGAGCTTTCTTCACCGAGGAAGAAATCGAAAGTGAAATCGCTTCTGACTCGACCACTGCAGGGGTAGAAAGCAGAGTCTGGCGCAGTCGCCGCAAGTCATCGCAGGAAAAAGAGGAAAAGCGCGCACGGCTCGAAAAGCGTGAAGAGATTCTGCGTAACCTGCGCAATGCTGTTTCGGAATTCAAGGCTGAAAAAAACGAAGATGCCTCAGTCACGACCTCGTTTGGCTCTTCACAGCCAGAAATTGATCCGCTCGATAAATTCGAGATGCGTCGCCAGAGAGCGTCTTTTTGGCCTCAGGGGAGCAAAGAGTGGGCGCGTCAATTATTGGGTGTTGAGCTTGGAATGGATGCCAACGAAAAGCGACAATGCTACCTCGAGATGGTTAAAGCGTGTCATCCAGACCACAATCAAAATATTGCACCCGACGCCATTCAGTTGATTAACGCAGCGTGGGAAGTTCTCCGCTGACAGGAGTTTCGAGAATGCAAGATCAGCACCGTCATGGTCCATCGTGTGGTTGCGTTAACGAAAAGGGTGAGCCTCTTTACGTCACAGCTCCATCTGAAAGCACTGAAAAGGCGCTCGAATATTGCGAAAAGAATATGCGCAATTGGCTTGGCGAATTGGAAACATTGGTCAAAATTCCGAGTGTTAGTTTGGATGGGTTTGATCCGGGTGCAATGAAGCTCAGTGCCGAGGCTACCGCAGAGTCGTTGCGCCGCGCTGGTCTCGACAAAGTCGAACTGTTGTCCTTCGGAGATGTTCATCCATACGTATATGCTGAGTGGATTCAAAAGCCCGATGCACCCACTTTGCTTCTTTACGCACACCACGATGTTCAACCGCCTGGGCGCGATGAAAAATGGAAATCAGCACCGTTTGTACCGACCGTTTCAGGAGGCCGTTTGTATGGTCGCGGCTCTGCGGATGATAAGGCGGGAATTCTTGCGCACGTCGCAGCCATTGCTTCGTTCTTGAAAACGTCTGGTGAGTTACCAGTCAACGTAAAAATTCTGATTGAAGGTGAGGAGGAAACTGGTAGCCATCATCTTGCAGAATTTGTGCGACGCTATCGCCATACTCTGAATGCGGATGCCATGATCCTCACCGACTGTGCCAATCTCGATTCAGGGGTTCCTAGTGTGACCACTGCGCTACGTGGGCTTGTGGCGCTCGATGTGGAACTTGAGGCTCTCACTCATCCAGTTCACTCAGGGCTTTGGGGTGGCATTCTGCCCGATCCTGTTCTGGCTTTGAGCAAGCTTTTGGCCACCTTGACCGATGCGCGCGGCCGCATTGCTGTGCCCGGGCTCTACGACGACGTTCGCCCTCTCTCACAGCAAGAGCGCACAGCATTTGAATCCATCAGGATGGCGGAGCTTGCGCGCCGCGCAACAGGTCTTTTGCCCGATTTACCCTTCGTTGTTTCAGAGGCCGATTTCGCTTCGGCTCTGTGGCGTGAACCAGCTCTGAGTGTAAATGCGATTCAAAGTGGGAGCCGTAAACTTGTCAGCAATGTCATTCAAGACGGAGCTTGGGCTCGTGTTTCGATTCGAATCGTGCCCGACATGAAGCCGGAAAAAGTTCTTGCAGCGCTGGAAAATCATCTGCGCCGACATGCTCCTGCGGGCTTCAAGTTGAATTTGGTGCCGCAGGCTGCCGTGAACTGGTGGTGTGTCAACGATCTCAATGAACCTGCCTACCAAATCGCTGCACGTTCGCTCGAGAAAGGATACGGACGAACCACGCAGTTTATTGGCTGTGGAGCGAGTATTCCTTTTGTGCAGCCGCTTTCCGAAGAGCTGGGAGGGATTCCTGCAATTCTCGTTGGAGTCGAGGATCCCTACACAAATGCGCATTCAGAAAATGAAAGTTTGAGTCTGGATGATTTCCGAAAAACTCTTTTGGGGCAGATTCACATGCTGGCAGATTTCAGCAAGTACAAACGAGCCTAATTAAGGGGTATCGTTGAGAGCAAACGAATCTTGAACCATGGCGTAGCCGAAGTTGCCTTCGCGCCAAACTTTGACCTTTCTGACTTTACCCGATTTGCCGGCCACCTTACGTGTGAGTTTTTCCTTCGGGAATTTTCGCTGCGATTTCTCAGACAGCTTCACAATAAGCAGCGTGGCTGGTTCGCTTATCTTCTTGGCCTGTGGATTTGCGTTGCGGTTCATTTGGATACTGACTGCAGGCTCACCATCCCAGGAGAAGAACCGACCCTCGCTGGGTTGGTACTCTGCCAACACCTGTGCAGGCAGGTCTGAGACAAAAAAGTCTTTGTCAGCAAAAAGCTCGAATACGATGTCGTTCATGGCCTTGGAATCGCCCTCGAGATCGAAATCTGGAGGATAGACCTTCGGACCAGGAAGCTGCGCTAGCTCGGCGATAGGGTCGAGCGGTTCATCGGAAGGTGGCTTGACGATGAGGAAAGTGAGCGAGGCGGCAAGCACGGCACTCAAAATCGAGGCCGTAAGCGGTGATGTTTTTCGCAATAGAGTGATTTGCGGTGGAGCGAGGGACGCAGAAGTTTCCGCGTTGGATGCGAGAATACGATCGCGCCATTTACTTTTGGTTTCTGTATTGGGTGCCAGGTTTTGAAAATGGTCAACCACCTGCTTCTTCCAGCGGGTCGCGGAGGGGTTTTGATGGTGGTTGTCTTGGTTCATATCTTTGAGCTTCCCTGGTCTCATAATGAACTACGGTCGTTCTCCGCGATTTATTCCATCAGCGGCATTTTTAATCACTTTTTTAATTTAGCCACCGTTCGACTGAGCGTACTCATTACAGTTCCTATTGTAATATCAAGGATTTGGGCAATTTCCTTGTAGCTGTACTCCTCGGCTGCCAGATAGATAATGCTTCTTTGCCTCGGACTGAGCTTTTCAAAGCGTTCTACCCAGCCATCATCAAGAGCCTCCTTGAAGAACTCGGCCTCCTGCTCGGCAAGACTCGTACCCTTTTCGCTCAGTAGTCTGACCTCGGCGGGGCTACTGTGCGAATCCTGCCTGAAGTCCGCTTCATCCCAGTCATCGAGTGATTTGTGGCTGAGCCGGCGTGAAGATTTTTGGCGTTCGTCAATAAATGCGTTTTTTGTAATTTTCATCATCCAGTTGAGTAGGTGCTTTTCGATGCTTGTTGCATCGACTCTCTGCACAAGCTCGAGCGCCTGACGAGGCTCTTCAACTTGATAATTCGTTGCGAAAAATGCTGGGAGTCCGCTGAGTGCCTTCACGAGAGTCTGTTGAACCAAGTCTTCAGCCTCAGGTGCATTCTGTACCAGACTGAATGCGAATCTGTATAGATTGTCCCAGGATTTTTCCGTGTGTGCGAGAAAAACCGCACTCCAGGAATATGCTTGAGGGGTGTTCAATCTTTCGACTCCATGACAACTTCACGTTCAGATAGCTGTACTGATGAACCTCTGTAAAAGCCAGAATTTCTGTACGAATCAAGCAGGTGCAGAAGAGCTACGCGTCCGAAAGCAGCGAGCGGGATGGCAAGAATGACACCGTAAACTCCGAACCAATCACCAAAGCAAAGAACCGAAATGATGATCATGAATGGGTGCAAACCTGAGAACTGACCCATGATTTTTGGCGTCAGAATGATTGCGTCGAGAAGTTGAATGAGCGCGAATGCGATGAGCACGCCGATAATGACTGGCGTAGGGGAATTGTTAGCAAGAATAATAAGGAATGAAAATGTACTGCCTACAACGATATCCATGTAAGGAATGATGCGTGCCACTCCTGTCAGCACACCAATCGCAACTCCGCCGGGTAGGCCAGCTAATGCAAATCCAGACGCATAAAGGGTCGACAAAAGAGAAATGACAAGCAGTTGTCCGCGCACCACTGCACGCAAAGTGCGATCAACCTGCAATGCAAAAATGCGCACATTGTGACGTAGGTCAGGCGGAATGAGGTTGGCCGCTTTTTGCAGAAGCCTTCTAAAGTCACGCATGAGAAAGAATGCAAAAACCGGAGCGAGAACGAGAGCCAGCGCCCAGCCAGCAACCATGCGGGTATTGTCAACAATACGCGAAAATGAAAGCGACTGAAGAATGAGGTCGGTGGACAGCTCGTAGTTATTGAGGACCGATTGGAATTTATCGAGTTGCCTAGATGAACCCGTGAGGTTTGCCAAAGACTTCTGGAGAGATGGCAGAACGGTCTGTTCCAAATGCTGCTTGGCGCGCGGTAGGGATTTGATCACCTGTTCCAGCTGATGAGCTACAAGTGGAATAACGTACCATATGGCAATGCTCAGAGCTGCAATAATGAAAGCGATGACCAAACCAACAACAAACGTTCTGCGCAGACCGCGATTATCAAGGCGCTCGATGGTCGGATTAAAAAGCCAGGCCAGCACCAGCGCCAGCAGAAAGGGGCCAATCACAATTCTCAAGAACAATAGACATGCGATGGCCATAAGCAGCAGAGACAAAGCGAAGTAAAATGAGCGCCGGGTGTTGTTGATCATGTATTTTGGTCAAGCTCACTCAGTTGTTCATCGACTTCTCGGATCTCACCGATGATTTCCTTCAATTCGGTTTCACTGATGAGGGTGCGTAGCTGCTCTGGGAGTCCGTCTTCGTGCCACTCATAAAAAGTGCGGCCGAGCTCTGCGAAGAGCTCCTTCCGACGGTTCAAATGTTGCATTTTGGAGATCTGTCGCTTGGCGACATCGACGCCGCGCAAGACCTCCTGGCGACCGATACGAGCCACGTCATTGAGTGATTCCTGAATTTTCTTGAGTTCGTCAGGGAAGGTTTTCATTGTTGCTCCTTAGCGACCCACGAATTCTGCACCGCCGCGCATGAAACTGCAATTGATACAAAAGGTATCAATGCCAGTGATTGAATGTGTGTGAGTTTATATAAGGCATGGGCGACAAGCGAGAGGAGAGCCCAAAGTAAAAGGGTTCTCTGCAGAGCCATGGCCATTCCTTGTGCTGCAAGTGGGCTGAGTGCCAGAAGCAATTCTGAACGCCCTCCTTCAACAGGGGTTCCAGGACGCTGTTGAGCCACATAAATGGCAAATGCAGAGGTGACCACCAGTGCATAGAGCACGTTGAGCTGCATGGGCATCACCAAGTAAACAGAGCAGCACAAAGCCAGCAAACTGAGCTGTACATTCAAAGCCCCTGGGTTGAGTTTCTTGTGCATCAGCTGCCACGAAAGAAGAGCGCCAAAGCAGCCCGCAACGGCACTCGACAGGAGAATCCCTTCAGACGAATAATGGTAGTGCAGAGCCAATAAGTAGGGCGGTAGCGCAACAACTAGAAAGCTGAGGAACGTTCTCATGCTCCAAGTGGTCAGATGTCCCGGGCGAAGACCCAGCCATTGGCTCAACACGAGAGCCAGGGCATGCGTCGCTGTGGGGCGTTGGTTGTCGATCGCGGCACTCGGATTTTTCAAGGTTTCACCTGCCTCTGCTCAATCAACGGGTGGAGAGTATCGCGGATACTTTCGTCCAGGACACAATCTTACTGCCGCTCTCGGATTACAGCAATCGCGTTGGTCGTTGGTTCTCCCCTCGCTAGAGAAACCTTTGACGACAGAACGCTACAATCTGTTGGCACTTGTTTCTTATGGTTTCCATTTTCAACTTTTCCAACGCACCGGGATGGTGCTCGGAACAGGGCTTCAGGCCATTCTCGACCGGACTTCTAATCGTGGTTACGAACCGAATTTTGGTGTGGTTCTGCCCACTATTTTGGGTGGATTTGTGCAGTCTCTTGGCGCGAATTCGCGCTTACTATTACTCGGAGAGCTCGGGGTGTCTTGGTATCCCTATTCACAGTGGCGTGTTGAGGAGACAAAAGCTCTCTACGAGGGCGGCGTGCTCGACCAAATTGCCCTCAGTGCGCAATTGGACTTCCGATTGCAGAAGCGTAACGCCTTTTCCCTTATTGCAGGTTGGCGTTTGTCGGCGGATATGTTGATTGGCGAAAAGGTTACGGTTGCAGGGGAAGGCAATGCCTTTCCGTCCATGCGTCATGAGGGTTGGTGTGTTGCTGTTGGCATTACACGGCAGGTTACCGAAACGCTCACGGGAGTCCAATCTGACGATTGACTCCCGTGACGAGCAAGCATACGCGCTTGTAGAACAACACGTCCGAGTAAAGCTCAGTGTTTGGTCGTGTCTTCAACGAAGATTTTGATAATCTCGTACTCTTTTTCGCCGCGCGGCAAATTGACCGTAACAATTTCTCCGACTCGCTTGTTGATGAGTGATGCGGCAAGAGGGCTTGAGAGCGAGATCGCGTTAATCTTGATGTCGGCCTCGAGGTCGCCGACGATTTTGTAGGTTTTCTCTTCAGGTTTGGCATTCTCCGTGACATCGCGCAGTCGGACACATGAGCCGAAAACAACTTTGTCGAGGGTTCCTGGCTCAATTTGAATGACTTGAAGTCGGGAGAGTTTGTCTTCCAGCTCCATGATACGGCCTTCAATAAAGCTCTGACGTTCGCGTGCGGAGTGGTATTCGGCATTTTCTGAGAGGTCGCCGAGAGCACGTGCATCTGCAATTTCTGCGATGATGCTGGGGCGGTCGACTGTTTTCAGGCGTTTGAGCTCTTCTTTGATTTTCTCAAAGCCCGAAGGAGTGATTGGAATAGGCGTCGTCATGAGAATGCCCTTCATCTCAACATTCAACAAAAAATCGACCAGCTTTCAGAAAAAGCGGCCGATGCTAGTAAAACTCTCTCTCGACCAGGAATCTATCACGGCTTTTTCTGACCATCAACGTATTTGAGCCTGAGGTCGTAGAGGAGACCATCGAGGAGGTGCTGTTCTTCAGGGCTCAGGTTGCCTTTTGTTTTCTCTTTGAGCATTGACAACAACTCGATGTTTTGTGCTGCAAGTTCGAGGTTCTTTGCTGTTGCGCCGGTGTCGGGCTCAGGAACCAAACCAAGCCCAACAAGTGCTGCGTTTCCGAGCGAAAGAGCGAGAAGGCTGAAGAGTGAGGAAGAGTGTTCCACGTGTGTGCTCCTGGGTTTGGTACCGATGTGCTCTGATAGCATTGGTTCATTGACATAACTGAAGCGCACCGGTGCGACTCGTTTTATTCTATAAATTGTTCAGGTTCTTTCAATACCGGAGCACATGAGGTCGAGCCGATGCCTTTTGCCTTGCAAGTCATGGAGGGACAACTTCCAGGCGAAATACTGCCAATTTTGAGCAACGAGATTACTCTGGGACGCTCCTCGGGGCAGCTTTTGCTCGAGGATACAGAGGTTTCGGGGAAGCACTGCACGATCCAGATGCTTGCAGGGGAGCTCTTCGTTGTTGATCATGGGAGCCGCAATGGGACGCTCGTGAATGGGCAGAAGGTCGATAGGCTCAAGCTCCGCACTGGCGATCGGCTCAAGGTGGGTGGCAATGAGTTTCGGATTGTGGATTGGCCCATGGCATCGGATTTTCTCGATCCAATGAAGATGCTCGAAAACTGGTGCAGCAGTCTCGCACAAGGCGAACGAGACGGTTTTTCTCAAAACATTGCCGAGCTCATCCGCAAGGAGTGGCAGCAGTGCCTCGAGGATGTTCACTTAAAGCTGACCCTCGAGGCACGTGACGGCCGTGTGGTGAACTACAGCGTTCCAGTGAAAGAAATCGTTGTAGGTCGTTCGGGTGTTGTTCCTCTTCTTGCTGAAGATGAAGAGGCATCTCGAAAGCACGCTCGGTTTTATGTGCGCGAAGATGGGCGCGTTTGCGTTGAAGATCTTATGTCTGCGAACGGAACCTTTGTGAATGAAGAGCGCCTCGCAGGGAGTCGACCCCTGTCTTCAACCGATATTATCAGACTCGGCAAAACGAGAATGCAGGTCAGCACGGTATTGCCGGAGTTCATTGACCCAATTTGAGTGCCAAGTGCTTGTGTAAATCTTCCGCAGAAAGATTCTGATTCTGCTTACACTCGTGAGCAATCTGCTCTAGGTTCGAAAGATTTTTCAAAAACACCAGACCTTTAAGATCTAGCTTCTGATTTTCTATAGCCTTGATGCCAGAGCCGCCCACGACGACCGGACTGTGTGGCGCAACGAGAACAGAAAGTTTCTGGAGTGAATGGATCATTGAAGTAATGTTGAGCGACGACGCGCAACTCACAACGACGAGTGTGGGCTTTCTGCGCATGCAGTATTCTTCCACATCGACGATAGGTGTGTTTGCTCCGAGATATGTCACTCTAAAGCCCCAATGTTTGAGGTAAAGAGCAACTCTCAGAAGACCGAGTTCGTGAAGCTCATGGGGCAGGGTGGCACAAACCACCAAAGGTTGGGCCTTGTCTGGAGATGCGCTCTCGCCATTGTTCAGATAAAAGAGCCCGAGCAGCATATGCTTGAGACGTGCGGTAAGTGCGTGCTCTGCCGCAACCGTGATGGCTCCCTGGTGCCAGTGTTCTCCGACTTCGACCATGAGGTCGAGTGCGCTGTCGGCAAACGACAATGCACTGTCCGAAAGCGCATAAACCTGCTCAAGTGCACGAATCGCGGCCTCAACGTCATCTTTCTTCAATGCATCTAATATAGAGTGGAACGGAACGGGGAGTTGTTTTTTTTCTTGAGCCAGCAGTTCCACACTCGGTTCATGTTTTTGTGGAGCACTGAGGTCAAAAAACGCCGAGGCCTGTTTTAGAAGGTCTTCTCGACCTTGGTTGGCTATTTGTTTGAGGTCGTTGCCCTTGCCACGCAAATGCATGACAAACCAGAAAAGCTTGAGGTCTTCCTGTGTGTAAAGCCGATGCCCACCGGTTGTCCGTTCGGGAGAAAAAATAGAGTATCTTCGCTCCCATGCGCGCAGCGCTGAGGTCGATACGCCGACGATTCCGGCGAGCTCCTGGATTGTGAGGTGCTTTTTTTCTTCTTTCATATGAGCCGCGATTCAACTCCTCTTTTCCCTGTTCGAAACTACATGTGCAGAAATTGAGGCAAAGATAAAATCAGGGAATTCGCAGAAATTAGGGCTTTGGCCGAGCACGGGAGCGGCTCCACTGAAAACCGGGATACGCCCTCCTTGGATAACTTGAGGTCAATATTGTTCAAGGTTCAGGCGAGGCCTGACAAAAGTTTCGACAAAGCCTCTGAACTCACTGATATGAGCCCAAAGATGATTGGCTTTTTTCTGTTGGCCGAACTTTTGCTGTTACCTCCGAGGGAGCCGCATGCCTCGTGGTTCTGCCCGATACGGAGAGACGATATGAAGAGCAAAAGATTTATCTTGCTTGGCGTGCTGTTGGCCGGATTGGTGCCGGCCTGTGTTTCGAGCCGACAGGAAGACCCGGATGCGAACGTCCGTCCTGTCGGTCAGGATGAACTCTATGGAGTGATTTACGACGAGCGCGAGAACTATCCCTGGCTTTCGTCAAAACACGATAAAGGCATTTACTCGACCAATTCTCCTAACGCACCGTTTGGTCAGGATCCGCTCGAGTATTCTAATTTGAAGAAAAAGATTCAAAAGACATCAAAGAAAAAGAAGTGAACTGGCTTACATGGTGCTCACGCACTCTCCGGTAGAACAGCAGAGCCCCCGGGCTCGGAGTCCGCTCCGGTTTGGGGGCAAACTAGCAATTGATACTCCCACCTGATTGTCTCTCCATGAAAGGTCAGGCGCATGTCAGTCATGAGTTCGATTTGTGCGGTTGCATCTGAAATAAGTTGATTCTTGGACCAAACTGCTGAAATCCGAACTCCATCGGGCTGGCAATCCAAAGCGAAATAGACGTGAGTGTCGCACGACTGCGACAAATCCATGCTGGCATCCAAAAATTCAACAACATAACTGGTCAGTTCTTGATCGCCCCGGGTTGCTGAATACAGCGGATACGGAATCTGACTGCGTTCAATCTTCAGTCTGGGGCGTGGCCTCATTTCAGATCGGCGCAGGCATGACTCGATTTTTTTGATGAGAGGATGCAACAGCTTTTCAGTGTCTTCACGAGATCGTGAAACGCAAAGTTTGGGTGTCGCCTGTGTCGTGGGTGAGGGCAAATGCCGGCTCAACAGACAGTAGGAGCGGAATGCAGAAAGATGATAAATGCTGCCGTAGTTGAAGACTCCAGACAATGGGAACGAGCGTTCGAAAGGGGTGCCATCGTGCCAGTGATTCTCGTGTCCCGTTCCAGAATCACTCGAACCTGATTCTTTTTTCTGCTGCCCCTCACGGCTGAAAAAGAAGGCAACAACCAGCATGTAGCAGCTGACAGCAATGACGACCGTCGCTACGAAGCTGATCTCTGCAGAGATAATTTCATTTGAAAGAATGATGCTCACACATGCCTCTTGCCTTCATTTCAAGTGTGCGTCAGACATAAGCAAACTCCCAAACGGTTTTTGCAGCCCTACGTCTGAATTTTGTCGAGGTGCATATTCTGGTCGACGGCCTTGCGCTGGGTTAATCTCAAGGTCTGGAGGGTGAGAAACGTGCCGCAGGCTTTGGACTCATTGCCGCCACCCGCCGTAGAATGGCGTCGCGAGAGCGACGACGAACGTCGGGAGCGCCTGGAAAAGTCGGGGGTGCTCAACCCGCAGGTCAAACCTGCGCAGGGGAGCGGTACTCCTGCAGCTCCGGGTGCCTCGTCCTCTTGGTGGACTCCTGATAAATTTGTTGCTGATGCTCAGGAGCAAAAGAAAACATCGCAAAAATTTTACACGCTCTGGTGCGGGGTTGACCTGGCGCGCTGGAATCCGGTGAAATCACCACGTGATACAAGAAACGTCGCCGATGGATCGTTCGGATTGAATTTTGAACTGACTCATCCGCAATGGCGCGTTTTGAATGCGCAATTTGGCTTCGGCCCCAAGGCCGTTTTTTATCACGGCGGCCAGTATGCAAAACTCAATGAGCCTCCCTTCTCTGGGAGCGGATATGCGCGTTTTTCTTCCGGCGAACTTGGAATTCAAGCAAGCCTGACCCAGCGTGCCGATGAAACTCAAAGCGATTGGGTTGGTCTCTGGTCGTGGAGCTTTTATTATCTTCCTGTGCGTTTCATTGAGGCTGAGTCAACATCTTCAGTCAGCATGATTCCACGCTCAGATACTTATAGCCGCACGGCGTTGAGTCTGCCTGGAATCGGGTTGCAAACTGCACTTGGCTTCGACTGGAATTCGCTGCTTAAGGTGGACATGTTTGCTGGTATTCAAGGTGCATGGCCTTGGCAGCTCCGCTCACGTGTGGGTCTTCAGTTCTCGATGGCCTTGAGCCACGCTGCTCACTCAGCCTCTGCTGGGATGCCAACGCCATGAGTGCAGCTTTATTCTGCGGCTGGCTCCCGCTGACTTTGCTTTGTGTTTCGACCGTCTGTGTTACATGCACCAGCGTCGGAAAAAACGAACAAAAAGAAACTTTGGAAAGAATATTGAAGGTCGAGGAAGTGCCCAAGGCTGAGCCCACCGAGGCGCCGACTCCGGCAGTCACTGTTGCAGCGGCAACGCCCACGGCAACTCCGACTCCTGCTCCAACAATCGACTTGCCCGGGGGTGTCCGAGCCAAGCCAGCCCCCAACCTGCAGCAGCCTGCTCGTATGGATTTGCCACTGCCTCGCGGCGTGGTGCACGCGGATTTGTTTCATTTCATCAATGCGCATGCCGAGGTCATTGCAACCTACCAACCGCTGGCAGAAGAATGGAAACTGTATGCTCGCATGTTCACGCCTGAGAGCAACATTTCAGTCGATGAGATTGCAGCATTGCGAGCTCGGGTGCGGGAAAACTTGGCTCGTGCGCACTGGCTTTTTGCTTGGGGTGTCTTTCAAGCCTCTGGGCAGTTACTCACCCTGAATCAAAAGTACACACTGATGGTTGATCGCCAGCAGGATTTCATCGAACGCATGAATATTCTCGTTTTTTTGATGGGCGAAATGCAGGCCTCAGGCATGAAAACAAATCACCGCGCATTTCTGCGCGAGTTCTACAAATACGTCAACACGAAGCATTTCAAGCGCCCCATGCGCGACCGCCCCGGCAAGCCGGTGGGACCACTGAATCCTATTCAATGATGCAAGCAAGCAGTGTCTGGAAGAAATGAAGACATTTGGGTTGGCAGCGCGTGCGATTCAAGCTCAAAGTTCGGGAAGTGGTTGCCCAGTGGTGTAATCACCAAGCGGATTAACCTCACGCCACTGATTCTTTTTCAGATCGGTCATGACGACGCTGTCTCCGTCGCGCCCAACCAAATGGTTCGGTGAAAGCGGTACCTTTCCACTGGGTGTATCGAGCACGTATTGTGGAATAGCAAAACCCGTTGTGTTGCCTCTGAGACTACGCATGAGGTCGAGGCCTTTTTCGATGGGCACACGCATATGTGCGGTGCCTTCTACGGTTTGTGCCTGATATAAGTAGTACGGGCGCACGCGCATCCGTACTAAACCTTCAAAAAGTGCTTTGAGGCGCTCCGCGGTGTCGTTGATGCCCGCAAGCAGAACACTCTGGTTGCCTACGGGAATGCCGCGGCTCAGCAAGGTGTCTATTGCCGCTGATGCTTCGGGTGTGAGTTCTTCAGGGCAGTTAAAGTGAGTGTTGATCCAGAGCGGATGATAGCGTGCCAGCATGTCTGCAAGCTCTTCAGTAATCCGGTAAGGCAGAGTGACTGGAACGCGCGTGCCAATGCGGAGAATTTCCACATGTGGAATAGCACGCAGGCGCGAGAGCAGGTTTTCGAGAGTGCCATCTTGCGCAATGAGCGGATCACCACCGGTGATAAGCACATCGCGTATCGAAGGGTTCTTTGCGATGTAATCAATACCTTGATCAACAATGCGTGGATTAAAATGCAATCCAACTTCTTCGTCTCTTCGTTTGCGGAAACAGTACCGGCAATAAACCGGACACAATTGTGCCACACAGAATGCGACTCGATCTTTGTAAACGTGAACGACTTCTTTCACAGGTGAGTTGCCGACTTCTTGAAGCGGGTCGGAAATGCCGATTCTGTCGACCGTCTCCTCAAGACGCGGGAGCGCTTGTAGGCGCACCGGGCAGAATTCGTTTTCAAGATCCATGAGCGCCAGATAATAAGGTGTGACGCCTGCCTCGAAGAGATCTTTCAGAGTGGAAAAAGCCTCTTGCTCGGACGCAGAGAGTTTGAGGATCCGTTGTGCTTCTTCGGCTGAAGTGACCTGATTTTTCATTTGCCAGCGCCAGTTGAGGAACTGCTCTTCTGTTGTGCCAAACAGCAATGCACCACGGGCAGTCACTGATTCTTTGCGCGTGGCTGTTTGCCTGTGGAGCGGCGTGAGCGAACGGAATGGCATGATTCATCCCCTTGAAGACCAGGTCGTTGAGAGTCTATAACTTGTGGACGCGGCTTGCGGAAGGGTGTTCCACGAGTCGGGCGGGGCTGTTCATCGGCTCTCAACAAGTTGCTCCAGGAGGCCGCTATGTCCCTGAAATCATCGCACCACCCCGAATCGGGCACTGTGGCCGTCATTCTGGCAGGATGCGGAGCAAAGGATGGTTCTGAGATCACCGAGGCTGTCTCGCTGCTTGTTGCATTGAGCCAACAGGGCTTTCAGGTGCAATGTTTTGCTCCAGATAGAAGCACACATGATACCATCAATCACTTGACCGGCGCCCCTCACCAGACGATGCGCAACCAGCTCGAGGAATCTGCTCGTATTGCGCGCGGACGCGTTCAACCGCTCTCGGAGCTCCGTGCACAAAGCTACGCTGCGGTCGTCATTGCGGGCGGATTCGGTGTGGTTAAGAATCTCTGCAATTATGCGGTGGCAGGCCGAGAGGCTCATCTTGAAGCAGATGTACGCGCTTCACTTTTGCCGTTCGTAACCGCTCGCAAACCTTGCGCGGCATTGTGCATCGCACCCATGGTACTTGCACTCCTTTGTAAAGAAGCGGGCATTAAAGAAGCTGAGTTGACTCTCGGTAGTGGCGCAGCCCGGGACGCTGTAGCTGCGCTGGAATTCTGGGGTTCGCGACATGTGCCGACCCAACCGGGTCAGGCCTGCATTGATGCGAAAAATCATCTCGTGACAGCTCCTGCTTATATGTACGACGATGCTACTCCCGCAGATATTTTTGCCTCAGCAATAGCGCTTGTGGCGGGGCTATCAAAATTGATTGAGACCTCACATCGTGGCTCATGATCCAACCCCCCTACGTCCTGGTCTGGCAGCGATACTTTTTCTTCTGAAAAGGTATCTGTTTTCCTCTTGGACTGCCCGAAAAAGGAAATCTCAAGCTGCGTTTGGCGTTGCGCTTCCCGTTGTGGGAATTGCTGTGGGTGTTTGCGCATTCACGGTGGTTCTGAGTGTGATGGGAGGATTCGTTCAAGGTCTCAAAAAGCGACTTCTTGGTGTTGAGCCACACATTGAAGTCGTTGTGCGCGAAGGATTTGGTCGAATCCCAGCGCAAGCAGAGCTGCTGCGCCGATTGCCACAACTTTCAAACCAAATTGTCTCCGTTTCTCCGTTCATCAAGAGCGACGTGATTGTTCAATCGAGCCGTAAGCCCATGACTGCATTGCTTTGGGGAGTTGATACCCAGAACGCTGAAGAAGTTATGCGATTTAATTCTTATTTTTTAAATTCAGACTCGCGTTTCTCGGAGCTTGCAGAAGATGCTGAGGCTGAAACGTCTCTGCAAGACGAAAGCCAAGCGGGTGGAACCTTTCCAACTCTTTTTGCAGGCGAAAAGCTTCTTAATGTTCTCGACAGCTCTGTTGGCGATCGGCTCACATTGATTTCCACTCAGCCCGATGAAGGATTAGGAGGATTCGCTCCAACTCAGCAACCGGTTGTGGTCGCTGGTGCCTTTCACACAGGCTCTATGACCCACGATTCCAAAGTGATTTTTGCTCGACTCGAGCTGGTTCAGAAATTCATGGATGCCCCCGGAGAGTGGTCTGGGATTCAAGTGGCTTTGAGGGAGCCCCTGGAGGCGGAAACTGTCGCGCTCCAACTCAATGAAGCTCTGAAAGCTGATGGGCTGCGCGCTAAACCTTGGACGGAATCCAATAAGGCACTGCTCAAAGCACTTCGACTTGAACGCTGGGGCATGTCTTTTGTTCTCTACATGGTCATTTTGGTTGGTTGTTTCAGCATCACAATTACGCTGGTTCTTGCAGTTCGACGCAAAGCTCGGGAAATGGCCATTCTGCGCTCTATCGGGTTGCGGCGCGTGGATCTTGGTTTGCTGTATCTTCTCAAGGGTGGCATTATCGGCCTCGTTGGGGTTGTGTTGGGACTTGGATTCGGCCTTCTTTTGTTACAGGTTGTCTCGAAAATTCCGCTCTCAATCATCGAGGATGCCTATCCTGGCCACGGTTTACCTGTGCTTGTTTCGTGGAGTGACGTCATCAGCGTGAGTCTGGGGAGTCTGTTGCTTTCGGTTGTTGCAGCGATATGGCCCGCGCTTGAAGTGATGCGGATCGATCCTGTGGAGACTCTTTCTGATCGTGCTGCCTGATTTGTTCGTCTGAGAGGTTTTTTAAAAAATGCTGAACGCTTCCGAAAATGAAAAGTCTCCCACTGCGACTCTGTCCGGTCGGGTTGGCTCTCATGCTGATTTGGCCGTGGAAATTCGCGATCTACGCAAGGTCTACAATATGGGTGAGTTTTCCCTCGAGGCGTTGTGTGGCGTGAGCTTCACCATTCGCCGGGGCGAGGCTGTGGCGATTGTGGGTGAAAGTGGATCAGGTAAAAGCACTTTGCTGCATATTGTGGGTGCACTTGATTCGCCCACATCGGGTGATGTGAGGGTCGGCGGACTGAATCCATTTCAAGGAACCGATCACCAGGTCAGTCATTTTCGCAATCAACACGTCGGATTTGTTTTTCAGCACAACAATCTTTTGCCTGAATTCAATGCACTCGAGAATGTTGTGATGCCTGGTCTAATTTCTGGGAAGAATGCGACACAAGTTTATCGCAGGGCTCAAGCGCTTTTGGAGCGTGTTGGTCTCGGCCAGAGGGTCGCACACTACCCCGGGCAACTCAGCGGCGGCGAGCAGCAACGGGTTGCCATCGCGCGCGCCCTAATCAATGAACCGGTTCTACTTCTGGCTGACGAGCCCTCAGGCAATCTGGATAGCCGAAATGCGGCCAACATCCATGCTCTATTTGCTGAATTGAATCGCGATTTGCACACCACCTTGGTGATCGTCACACACAATCAAGACTTCGCACACACCCTTCCACGCCGCATTGAGATGCGTGATGGGCGAATCGTTGCTGACTCTGCGGCTGCAATAAGCTCCCCGTAAATTTGCAAATTTTTCGATGATGGGAAATAGTCGCCCGGCGTGCCATCTCAGAGAAGGGTAAACGATCTATGACCAAAAGGTTCTGGCGCACCAGGCCCACCTTACTTGTCCTGACGTGCATGACAGTTCTTTTTGCGGCTCTGCTGCTGCGTCGCCATGGAGCATTGGCATCAGAAGCTGAAGCTGCGCCAAAGGTTGTTGAAATCAAAGTTCAGGGCAATCGCGCAGTGCAATCCGAAGCTGTTCTTGGTCTGATGGAGACCAAGGTCGGCGGAGAACTCACACCTGAAGAAGTCAGCGACGATATCCGCAGTATTTTTAACAGCGGCTATTTCCGCGACGTCAGAGTCGATGCCCAGACTCGCCCCAACGGAGTTGCGCTGTTGGTTGTTGTCGATGAAAAACCGAGTGTGAAAGAAATTCGCTTCACTGGTTTCGATGCTATTTCGTCGTCGACCGTCTCGGAAAAGCTGTTGGTGAAAAAGTACACCATCCTTGATGAGCGTAAAATCACCTCAGACCTGCGCCTCATTGAGCAGCTTTATGTTGAAAAAGGCTATTATCTTGCGCGTGCATCTTACTCTGTGGAAGAGGTTGCTAACACGGAAGAGGTGGTGCTGACCTACCAGATCACCGAGAACAATCCTGTTTGGGTGTCGCACGTTAACTTTATCGGCAATGCGTTTTTCGGCGACACAGAGTTGAAAAGCAACATGGCTACGCGAGAGAAACGCTGGTCTTCTTGGCTCACCAATAGCGGTGCTTTCAAGGATGAATTCGTAAACCGCGACAAAGAATTTCTTGCGTATATCTACCGGGACAACGGTTATGCAGAAGCTAATGTTTCATCTCCTCAATCGCGGCTCGATTCTGGTCGGCAGACGGTTGATGTGAGCTTCAATATTGACGAGGGTGAGCGGTTTCGGGTTGGTTCGGTCACAATTACAGGTGACCTCCTGCTCAACGAGAAGGGCGAAAAAATTTACAGCGAGGCTGACCTTCTCGAAAAATTGAACATGAAAACAGGCAAGTGGTTCCGTATATCTCAGTTCCAAAATGACATGCGGATGATCACCGACCTCTATGGAGATCACGGTTTCGCTTTCGTCGATGTACTGCCAAAAACCCGCGCCGACTCAAAAGAAAAGAAAATCGACATCGAGTTCGCCATCACAAAAGGCGAGAAGGTTTACTTCCGGAACATTGTTGTTGAGGGCAATGCGAAAACCAGAGACAATGTGATTCGCCGCAACATCAAGGTTGCCGAAGGTGAGCTCTTTCATGCAACTCGCTTGGAGAAGAGCAAGGCTGCCATTGAGCGTCTCGGTTATTTCCAGGAAGTGCAGATCACACGCGAGCCCGATGTGCGCAACAAACGCATGGATTTGAGGGTTAAAGTCAAAGAAAAATCCACAGGAACCCTGAGTGCATCTTTTGGTGCATCGCCATCCTCTGACACCCGTTCAATCAACTTCTTTGCACAAGGCTCATATTCAGAAGCCAACCTGCTTGGTAAGGGTTGGAACGCAGGTTTGTCTGCGAATTATTCGCCTACGGGAAGTTACAGTCTCAATATTAACCTCACCGAGCCGAGCTGGAACGACGGCCCCTGGAGTGTGACTGGCTTTGCCAGCTTCGAATATGAGCTCTCTCGCCCGATTGCATTTGAGTCCGAGCGTTTCTCAAAAACTGTGCGTGGTGGTCTGAATGTTGGACGTGAGATCATCGAGGATCTACGCGTCAGTGGTGGTTACTCACTCGAGCGAGTCACCCGCAACAACGTTACCCCCATTGGTCGGCTGTTTACCAAGCAGGGAACAACCGAGAAGTTAAGTCAATCAGTCAGCTTCGATAAAACCGACAATTACCTCATGCCCACAAGTGGTTTTTCGCTTTCAGCGACCAACTCGGTCGCAATCAAAGGGCTCGCGGGTACCAACCAGTTCGGCCTCGCAGAGCTTGCGGTCAACTATTATGTGCCACTGTTCATTGGGGAAGACTTCAAAACCAATTTCCGGTTTGTCGTGGAACCGACCTTGGTTTACCCAATTCAGGGCAGCCCGATTCCTTATTGGGAGCGTCTCAATTTGGGAACGCTCTACAACATGAAAGCCTATTATCAGGAAGAGAAGGTCATTGGGCCACGCATTGAAGTGGTCAACGGCCCTTTTGCCCAATCGGTCGATCGTATTGTTGTGGGCGGCAATCGTCGCCTTTACGGTGCGGGTGAGTACTTTATTCCCCTCATTCCAGAGGCCAACCTCAGGCTCGTGAGTTTCTGGGAATCGGGTACCGTTCTCGACGATAACGAGTCACTTTCAATGGAAAAGTTCAAGCATGACTTGGGTTTTGGTCTGCGGTGGCAGACTCCGATTGCCCCCTTCCGTTTTGAGTGGGCTTGGCCGCTCGAGAAGGGTCGTCTCGGCGAGCAGGAGTTCATCTTTTCCGTGGGTAATGATAATGTCTCGAGCTTGACCCGTTGATTTTTATAGAGTGACCCGGATTTATGGAGGTTTTCATGCTGGTGAGCGCATTGTTTCGCAAAATTTCAACGCTGAGCCTGGGTGTCCTTCTGGCATCGACTGCATTGTCTGCAAACCAGCAAAGCGCATTTGCTGCTCCCGCCGGTGGCAAGCCGGGCGTGAATGCAACCCGTGTTGCTCTCATCGATTTCCAGGTTGCCATTCTTCAAACAGAAGAAGGCAAGGCGGCCAAAGCCAAAATTGAGAAAGAACTCGATTCACGCAAAAAAGAGCTCCTGACTCAGCAGTCCGAGCTCAAGAAAATGGAAGATGATTTCGATGCGAAGCGCTCAGTTCTGACAGAGGAAGATAAAGCTTCGAGAACCCGTGAGCTGCAAGGCAAGTTGATGGCGTTCCAGCGTTCTCAGATGGCTCTCGAACAGGAAGTGCGCCAGAAGGAAATGCAGGAAACACAGAAAATCTTCCAAAACCTTTCTTCACTTGTGGAAGAGTACGCCAAGAAAAATAATTTTGACTTGGTTTTCGAAAAAGGTGCAGGTGCGGTTCTCTACGTTGCGCGTGGTTCAGACATTACATCCGACATCGTTAGCCTCTACAATCAGCGCCACAAGGTCAAAAAATGAAAAGCCTGACTCTCGCGGAGCTCGTCGAGAGGTTTGGCTGTGTTGTTCACGAGTGCTCTGGAGTGGCCGCTTCAGAGCCGCTGACTGGCATTTCAACTTTGTCGTCAGCAGAATCGAGACAAATCTCGTTCCTAACCAACTCGCGGTATTTTGAAGATGCGCTCACCTCGAAGGCGGGCGCAATTTTGTGCAGTGCACATGATGCGCAGCAGCTTGCTGCGCGCGCTCTTCAAAGCGGAGCGACTGAGGTCAATAAGACGCTGCTTGTGTGTCGTAATCCATACGCGACTTTTGCTCGCATTTCGCAATACTTTTTCGAGCCACGGCACGATCCGCATGGTCGCCCCGCCTTTGCATACGTCGATGCAACTGCTGTGATTCACGAAAGTGCAAACCTTTTTCCCTTTGTTTATGTTGGCCCAGGTGCGCGCATTGGTGCACGTAGCGTGCTCTATCCGGGAAGTTTTGTTGGTGCAGCTGCAATTGTGGGCGACGACTGCCTCATTCACCCTAATGCCGTCATACGCGAGGGCTGCAAGCTGGGCGACAGATGCATTCTGAATCCGGGGGCAGTGGTCGGTGGCGATGGCTTTGGTTTTGCTCCCGATGGTGCAGAGAATGTTAAAATCCCCCAAACAGGTGGTGTAGTTCTCGGCAACGACGTTGAGCTCGGAAGCAATGCTTCGGTCGATCGTGGTGCTCTTTCTGACACTCGAATCGGCGAACAAACGAAAATAGATTCGCTCGTTCAAGTGGGACACAACGCAATTGTTGGACGCGCTTGCTTTCTGGCCGCGGGAACTGGCGTTGCCGGTTCAACCGAGATTGGCAACAGGGTGACCCTAGCAGGGCAGGTGGGTGTCGTAGGCCACATAAAAATTGCGGACAACATTACTGTGCTGGCACAAGCTGGTGTGACCAGAAATTTGGAGGAGGCTGGAGTTTATTCGGGCTTTCCTGCAAGACCAAACCGCGAACAACTTTCTTTTGATGCGAGTCTGAACTGCATGGTGAAAGACTACAACGAGAAACGCAAAGCCAAACTACAAAAATCTGAAACCAATGACCAATAATGTTACCTGTGGGAGTGTGCTGAAAATGGAATCTGCAAAACCTTTGTTTGACTATCAAAGAGTGTGTGAACTCTTGCCGCATCGTCCACCTCTGCTTCTGGTCGACAAGGTCATGTCCATCGACTTTGATGCTCTCGAAATTCACGCTGTTAAATGTGTGACTGCGGGCGAACCCTATTTGGCAGGACATTTTCCAGGTCAGCCGATTGTGCCGGGAGTTTACCTCGTTGAAGGTTTGGCTCAAACCGCAGCTGCAATGTGTTTTGCAAATTTTGAGCGCGAGAAACAACAGGTCGAGAAAAAATGCATGCTCACTGGCGTTGATGAAGTCAAATTCCGTCGTCCGGTTGTGCCTGGTGATGTCATTCACTACCACGCGAAGTATGATCGCCACCGTGGACCGTTCGTATGGTTCAATGGTACTGCAAAGGTTGACGGCGAAGTTGTCGCAGAGGCTAAGTTCTCCGCAATCTTGGCCAAGGCGCCGCGCACCTAAGGTTGGCTGCCTCTAAAATCGCACTGCAACCCAGTTCACGAAGGAAGATTACCGTGAGTCACAATGTCACCATCCATCCGACAGCCATCGTACATCCGGGCGCTGAGCTCGACACCGACGTGGTCATTGGACCTTTTTGCACTGTGGGAGCGAACGTTAAGGTCGGTCGCGGAACGCGCCTCATTTCGCATGTCGTTCTCGATGGCCACACGACTTTGGGTGAACACAATGAGGTGTTTCCGTTCGCGAGTGTTGGCACAGTTCCTCAGGATCTCAAGTACAAGGGTGAACCAACACTCTTGTTGATTGGTGACCGCAACAAAATTCGAGAGTGCGCAACACTCCAGCCAGGTACCGTGCAAGGTGGGGGTAAAACGGTCGTTGGCAACAACAACCTGTTTATGGCCTACACTCACGTGGCTCACGATTGCATCATCGGCAACGACAACATTTTTGCCAACTCGGTGCAGCTGTCTGGGCATGTTGAAATCCACAACGGTGTAGTGGTTGGCGGAATCTCTGGAATCCACCAGTTCTGCCGTATTGGCGACATGGCCATGATTGCCGCGGGTTCCATTGTGGTTCAGGATGTTCCGAATTTTTGTGTTGCACAGGGCGACCGAGCAAGCCTGCGCGGCATGAACGTTATTGGCATGAAGCGTAAAGGGCTGACGGCTTCTGACCTTGCAGCGCTCAAATCCGTTTACAAACAATTCTTCCTCTCTCCCTTGCCGACGGTTGATGAAACCGTGGAAGCTTGCCGGAGCAAAGGCCTGCTGGACAATCCGCATGCCCAGCGTCTGTCTGAATTCATTCGGACTGCACGCCGCGGTGTTGTTCGCCCGGCCGCTGGAGGAAACAGCGATGAACTCTCAGCCACAATTTGAGAAGCGCGAACTTTCGGTTTGCATCGTGGCTGGTGAAGCCAGTGGTGATGCGCAGGGCGCATTGCTTGTTAAAGCGCTGCGCGCTGAACTTGATGCCTCCGGCGTTCGGCTGAACGCGTGGGGAAGTGGCGGCAAGCTTATGAAGGCTGCCGGAGTTGAGACTCTCGTGCACATCGAAGAGCTCAGTGCCATGGGATTCGTTGAGGTGCTGACTGTTTATCCGCGCATCTCTGCTGCAGCTCATCGGCTTGGGAATGCACTGAGTTTGCGTCGTCCGGACATTACGGTTTTGATTGATTATCCTGGTTTGAATTTGCGGCTGATGGAGGATGCTTTTCATTTGGGGTCGTGTGTTGTTTATCACATCCCTCCAAAAGTTTGGGCACATGGCGCTCGCCGAGCTGCGCGTCTCCGTGACTCCAGCTACCTTGTCACCTGCATTTTACCTTTCGAGGAGGCTCTGCTGAAACGTGCTGGGGTCAACGCACGCTTCATTGGCAACCCGCTCAAAGATGAAATTTCTGATTTTTTAAGCTCTGTTGAAAAACGAAAATCAGCCAACAGCAATCAAACTCTTGTTGGTATTGTTCCGGGGAGCCGAAGTGGTGAAATTGAAAAGGTCTTCCCCACGCTCGTGCAGGCTTTTGTGCGCACGAGGAGAGCCTCTGCACAGGAATTGAAGGCTGTTGTGCCGGTTGCAAACACCGTTTCACGGTCACACCTGGAGTCGATTTTGCTGAGGGAACTGGCTCAGGAAGGTGCTGAGAAGTTGCGGGCCGATTTTGAACTTGTGTCGGAATCTTCTCTCAAGTCGGTGCTCTCGGAGTGCAGCTACGCCTGGGTTTGTTCGGGAACTGCAGCTCTCGAGACAGCTCTGCTCGGCATTCCCATGTCGGTTGTCTACAAGATGCATTGGATGAGTTACGGTATTGCCAAGCGGCTCGTGAATTTACCGCATGTCAGTCTTGTGAATCTTTGTGCAGGGCGTGAACTTGTTCCTGAGTACATTCAAGATGCGGCAACCGTAGAAGCACTTTCTGCGCATGCTCTTGCAATTCTAAATTCACCTGAAAAATCTGATGCCATGAAGTCCGAGCTCGCCAGTTTGCGTGGAGTTTTTCCTGAGCACAGTGCGCGCAATGCAGCGCGTGCGATTCTCGAGTGCTATGGGCAGCTGCCCTCCGAGCCTGCGCATCGTTTTCACTACAAATCAGCGCGCGATGTCTGGCGTGAGGAACGCGAGTGGGGACTCAACCAGTGAGCAGCACGCAGACGAATACCTCGAACATCGCATCGGCAGATTCCACTGACCTGCAAAGCAAGACTCAGCGCACAGCACGTATCAACCATCCTTTGCGTTCAATCATCTGGAGAGCCGCTCGGCTAGACGTTGTTACAGGTGTTTTGATTAGCCCTGTGCACGCTCTGTGCGAGGTAGCCCTGGGATTTGTGACGGGTGCTCTGCTGCAGCTTATTTTTTCTTCTGCATCGGAAAATAATTTTCAACGTATATTGCCGAAAGCTCTCGCCGATCTTTTGCCTAATCTGATTTCTGCGAGTCGCGAACAGTGGATGACACTTGTTCCTGCAATGTTGGTGCTTGTGGGTTTTTGTCGCATGCTCACAAGCTTTGGCAGCAACTATTTGCTGGAACGTGCAGGGCATCGGGTTGCTCACGCTTTGAGAACACAGTTTCTCGATTCCTATTTGCAGACCTCTGGTCGCGTGCTTGATACACGCAATCCCGATGAGGTCACAAACCGCATTTTGCTTGACACAACTCTGTTGCAGGGGCTCGTGAGCAAGGGAACCATTGGTGCATTACGTGATGGGCTGGTTGTTGTTGGCACTGCGCTCGCTATGCTCTATATTGCGTCTTACTTTTTTATTGTTTTGTTGTTTGTTTTTATTCCTGTTTTCCTTGCATTACGTTGGGTTTCGCGGCGGTTAGAATTCTACACACGTGAGAGTGCTCGGCGTCAGGTGGAGCTGGCCACTCGTGGGATGCAGACACGCAATGGTCTGGCTGCGATTTACGGTATGGGTGCGCAAAGCCGTGAAAAGCACGACTTGCAGTTGCTCTCCAACGAGTACTTTCAATTTATTCGCAAAACCTTTTTGCTGCGTGTGGGTTTTCGACCTGCCATGGAAGTCTTCGCTGTTGCTATTCTTGCTCTGGCGCTGCAGTGGCGTCTCAACACGGCCGGTGAAGTGGACGTTGCATCGTATTCCACCGTTTTTGTGCTTGCAGCGTTGTCGTTTCGCCCACTGAAGAATGTTTCTGGTTTCGTTTCGCAGTTCGCCGAGCTGAAGGCCGTTTGGAGCCGTCTGACCGACGAATGGGATGTTGTTCATACTGCGACTCATCGGCCGCAGTATTCTTTGCAGTCTGAGGTGCTGCGCCCGGGCGTAGCATTGCGGGTTTTTGACCTTGCCTACGATTCTCTCGATGGTCGCCGCATTCTTTATCCGACCTCAATCGACTTCAAAGAGGGGCAACGCATCGCTCTTGTTGGAGAAAGTGGTGCTGGTAAATCAACTCTTTTGCGCTTACTTGCAGGACTTCTGCCACCGAATCAGGGACAGGTTGTGGGTGCCTCAAAATCGCTTTTGGCTACGCAGTCTCCCTATGTTTTTCAAGGCTCAATTTTTGAGAATATTGTTTATCCGCAGCTCCCAGAACAATCCTCGGAGTTGCGCCGTGCACGAGAGCGCGCTTTGGAGCTCGTGTTGACACTGATGCTGGCGCACACGGCTGCAGGAGCCGAACTTTTCTTGAACAAGAAAGTGGGTTTCATGGGCGAGGGGTTGTCTGGTGGTGAAAAGGCACGTGTCGCCTTGGCTCGGTTGTTGTTTGCCGACAAGCCTATTTTGTTGCTCGATGAACCTACGGCCAACCTGGATGCGACTTCCGCTGCGGCGTTTTGGGAAGCTGTCTGGCGCTGGCAACGCATGCCCGGGCGTGCTCGTACGGTTGTTGCTGTAACCCACGCGCGCAAAGAGCTCGAGCACTTCGACGAAGCCTATCTCTTTTCTGAAGGGAAACACGTTTGGAGTGGTTCCGGTAAAGAGGCATCTGTGCTCGAAATGTCCGATCCCCAGAAGCTCTTAAAGCATGTAGTTCCGGAGCCTCTGCCGACATGAGTCTTGCGTGGAGCGAATATCTGCGGTCGCAAATTGAACGTCCGCTGCTCTTGCGCGACGCGTGGTTCGCTGTTGTGAGTGCGCTTTTCTTGCTGCCGTTAAGTTTTGTGTGGTCTGCTTTGGCGGCTGTGCGTGCAAGGAAGCGAAAGAAGCTCTCTGCACATCATGGCAGTGAACCTTGGGTTATTTCAGTAGGAAACGTGTCGGTCGGGGGCTCTGGTAAAAGTCCGATTGTGCGCTCCGTGGCGCGTTTGGCATTAAATTCAGGTTACGATGTTGGGGTTTTTACCCGTGGGGTGGGACGCAATCAGGGCCAGCCTTTTCTCCTTTGCATCGATTCATCTTCGCAAGACATACCGACTGAAGCTTGGGAGAAGTTGAGCGATGAAACCATGGAACACCTTTTGCAATTGCGTCCGGTGCTCGCTCTAGGCGCAAAGATTTGGTTTGCTCAAGGGGTGAACCGCTCGCAGCTTCTCAACGACTTGCTGCACGCGCGGAAGGAATTTCAGTTGTATCCTTTCGCGAGCAAGCAGCGTCCTCTGATGATTTTAGTCGACGATGGCCTGCAGCAAACTGCACTCCCAGTGCACCGTGACGTGGTCGTCTGGGACCCTCATTCGCTCACATCTGCTCCGCGTTTTGCTTTGCCCTTTGGCCCCTACAGGTCGGGTTGGCGCTGGGCTCGGCCATGGGGAAAGTCTCTTCCACACGCTGATATTGTTGTTTGGTCGAGAATGCGTTCTGCCGCTGAGAGATCCGCTTTTGAAGACCAAACAAAAAGAGCAGCCTCGGTTCTTTTCGGTGAGCTGCAGCGGGGTACTCACTCGGATGCCCTTCGTCAGAAGGCAATGGCACATCCGCAAACGCAATTCAGTGCAGTTGAGAAGACCTGGCTTGCCCGGGTGAGCCTTGCAGAACCTGCTCCCGGCTTTGGACTTGAGGCGATTGATTTTGAGCAAGTCCCGAGCGAGGTAAGCTTGTTGTGCGGGATCGCCAGGCCAGATCGATTTAAAAAGTCATTCCTTGAATTTTGTGCTCAAGAGAGGCTGACGCCGCAAGTGGTTGGGGTGTTTCAGTGTGCTGACCACGGGGAACTCGACCCGAAGGTGCAACGTCTTTTGGACGAGAACTGTGCCGTGCTCACGACGCTTAAAGATCTTTGTCGATGGTGGAAAACCCCCGAGTTTAAGCAACTCATGAAGAAACAACGATTGTTTGTGTTGAGTCTTGAAGTCGATCTTATCTCAGCAGCCACCGGGGCGTCTGGGTTAGATGTCGAATGTTTTTTTCCCGGATCAAAAGAACAGGTGAACCATGACTGAACCTCTAACGAAGACTGGTCCGTGGCGGGCCAACGTGGCAGCACTGGTGAAAGTCGGTGACAAGTTTTTGCGCTGCGAGAGGAGTCAGCCGCGGGGAGTGTGGCAGACCGTTCAGGGGGGGATTGAGGAGTCAGATAAGTCCCTGCAGGATGCACTGTGCCGTGAGCTCCACGAAGAGCTGGGAGTAGATGTCGCGCATGTGAAGATTGTTGCCCGCTCGCGCAGCTGGAGGCGCTATTCCTTTCCCCCCGAGGTTCTCCGGGCTCATCCGGAACGCAACAACATTGGGCAAGAGCAGATGTGGTTTCTTGTTGAACTTGGCGACCCGTCCTGCATCGATTTGGAACGCTCCGAAGGCGAATTTTTTCGGGTTGAGCTGGTTGAGCTCAATCAGTTGCTTGCGAACATTGTGGCCTGGAAATTGCCCGTTATGAAAGATTTCTGCTATGAGATGGGACTGTTGTCCCCGTTTTCAGGTTGATTGAGGTCATCATGTCGCAAAACCAGTCGCCACTAGATCATTCTTCGAACACAGCAGGCCACCAGCCAACCCAGGCTGGTACTGCTCCAGCGGGCTACGCGTATCAGCCGTCCGATGAAATTGATTTGGTCGAGCTGCTCGGTTTCTTCTGGAAAATTAAACTTGAAATCGCTCTTGGAGCGGTTCTTGGAATTGCTGCGGGTGCGTTTGTTGCGCTCAAAGTTCTTCCCGTCAGCTACCACACTCAAATTCCGCTTGTGCTCGACAAAAGCGAACTCGCAGTGGCTGAGCCAAAAAAGCTGGTTGAATCTTTCAACAGTGCTTTGAATGTTTCTGACAACGCTCGTCTGATTTGGCGTTCTGTGTTCAATCAATCACCCGAATTGGCGCGCACTCTGAAAGAGCTCAATCTCAATGATGAGGCGCTGGCAGCGCAGCAAGCACTGGCTGATAAACCAGAAAAAGCACCGCTGCGCTTGCGTGAGTCTGCAAGTCCTCGCGACTTTGTTCTGGATGTGCGATTGCCGGTTCAAGGGCTGACCCAACGTTCGGGCGAACTTTTTGCATCGGCTATTCAAATGGCCTTAAGTGTCAATGCAGCTGCTGCGGCCGATGCCGATAAGGATGTTCCTTCCAAGCCAACCAATGCAAACGCACCGAGTGGTACACCTGTTCAGAATCTGCAGCCCGATGAAAGCTCGGTGGTGCGCGACCAGCTTTTGAAGGCACGACAAGAGCTTTTGAAAATTGAGTATCTGTGCAGTAAACTTGGTCGAAATCTTCCCGAATTTTTTGCGTTCGTCGGCTCTGCCGATGCAGACATGAAATCACTCCAGGTGAATTTGCCTGCACCTCCTGCAGAGGGTTCCAATACAACACAGAATATGCTGACCAGCGACTTCTACGAACAGATTGGGGTTCAGGGTCAGTTCGAGCGCATTCAACGCATGACCGCAGTTCTTTTGGCGGAAGGGCGCATGAAGCCTGAAGACGCCAACGACACGGTCACCCGAGCACTGCAGGTGCGCGATGAAATCTTTCAGTTGATTCCCATGGCGCGCCGCGAAGCCACGCGCATGGCAAGTCTCGGTTTTGGACGTCGTACATCCGTTCGTGGTGAGGTTCGTGCAGGAAGCACTGTAGCTCTCAATGCTCTTCCTATTTTGGTTCCCGCAAGTGCTTCCGGTTCAACTCTTTCGCTTGAGGCTCCTGTCAGCAAGCGCAAGATTTCGCTTGTGCTGGGTGCATTTCTAGGCGCGTTCGCGGGATTTGCCGTGGGTGGCTTGCGTGTTTTCCTGAAGAAGAACGGACAACGGTTGCGTGAGGTCATGGCTCAATGAAGATGCTCAAATACGCAAAACTTATCGACTCGGCGATGGATGCCATTGCTGATATTCAAGATGGCGCCACCCTGATGGTGGGCGGTTTTGGTTTGTGTGGCATTCCAGAGAATTTGATTGAGGCATTGAGGGTGAAGGGGGTTAAGAACCTCACCTGCATTTCCAACAACGCAGGTGTCGATGACTTCGGCCTCGGTAAGCTACTGCAAACCGGCCAAATCAAAAAAATGATTTCAAGCTACGTGGGCGAGAATAAGATTTTCGAACAACAGTTTCTTTCCGGAAAATTGGAGGTCGAGCTCACTCCACAGGGCAACCTCGCCGAGCGCATCCGTGCAGGTGGAGCTGGTATTCCGGCATTTTACACACCCACAGGTGTGGGAACACTGGTTGCTGAAGGCAAGGAAACAAAGATTTTCGATGGGCGCGAATATGTGCTCGAGCGTGCGCTCAAGGCAGACTTCGCTCTTATCAAAGCGTGGCGCGCTGATCCTCATGGCAACTTGCAGTACAATATGACCGCCATGAACTTTAACCCCATGATGGCGACTGCGGCGAAAGTGACCATTGCTGAAGTCGAGGAAATGGTGGGTGAGGGTGAAATGAACCCTCTCGCAATTCACACGCCAGCAGTTTACGTGAAGCGTTTGTTGTTGGGGCGTAACTATGAAAAGCGCATTGAACAGCGTACTGTTCAGGCACGTGTTTGAGCGGAAGAGAGCACTACCATGAGTTTCAAACTTTTGTCCCGAGAACAGCTTGCCAAACGTGCTGCCGCAGAATTGCGCCCTGGAATGTATGTGAACCTCGGCATTGGTATCCCCACGCTTGTGGCGAACGAAATCACTCCCGAAATGAACATCACCCTGCAATCTGAAAATGGCATTCTCGGCATGGGGCCTTTTCCGTTCGCTGGGTTCGAGCGAGCCGATCTCATCAACGCGGGCAAGCAAACCGTGACCTTGTTGCCCGGAGCGTCTGTGTTTTCCTCGGCCGATTCTTTCGCAATGATTCGCGGCGGGCATATTGATCTCACCGTTTTGGGCGCAATGGAGGTGTCCGAAAAAGGGGATATCGCCAACTGGATGATTCCCGGAAAAATGGTGAAGGGAATGGGTGGTGCCATGGATCTCGTTGCCGGTTCACCGAATGTGGTGGTGGTCATGCAGCATTGCGCTCCCGATGGCAGCCCTAAGGTTTTGAAGAACTGCAAGCTTCCCCTCACTGGTAAAAATTGTGTGAAGAAGATTATTTCGGATCGCGCGGCCATGGTTGTTACGGGCGAAGGATTGGTTGTTACGGAAATTATCCAAGGTCTGAGTTTCGAAGAGCTGCAGGCCTGTACCGAAGCCCGTTTGTTGAAGTCGCCTGAAGGAATCAAGGTTCTCAATCCGTGACGCTTGCTGCTTGCAAGGCGTTATTTGAACCCTCGCTACCTGCGCATTTGGTGCAGAGTCTGCGTGTTACGGGGTGTTCGAGTCGCTTGTGGCGGTTGAGCGTGCCGGGTTCTAAAAGTGTGACCAACCGCGCCATCGTCCTTGCCGGTCTGGCGGGGCAGCCCATTGAAATAATTTCGCCGCTTCTTGCCGACGATACCTGGTGGGGCTTCGTTGCCCTCGAAGGGCTGGGTTTCGATTTGGATGTTTCACGGCTACCAGATCGCGTTGTTGTTGGAGCCTGCACTCGCTCCGATAATAAAAGAGTTGAACTTCATTTAGGGCAGGCTGGTACTCTTGCACGTTTTCTGCCGGCATTGTTGCTCAATTGGAAAACCGTGCAATCGGGCAGCGCGCTTGAATCGTTCTTTCTCGATGCCAATGCACAACTCAAACGCCGGCCGCTCACACCTTTACTGCAAGCGTTGCGTGGTCTTGGCGCGCAAATTGAATCCGATGTATTGCCCCTTGAAATTCGTCCGGCTGTGCTGCAAGGCGAGACAACCATCGACGGTTCGCAGTCGGGGCAGTTTGTCAGCGGCCTGCTGATTGCTGCCGCAGGAGCGCGCAGGGCGGTGCGTATTATGCGCACGCAGGGGTTGGTGCAGCCCGATTACGTGCGCATCACTCTGGCCATGCTCGCTGAATTCGGGGCGCATGTGGAATACGATTCCGAGCTGCGTGAATTTTCGGTCGCAGCACAGGAATGGAAACCACCTTCTTCCTACACAGTAGAAGCCGATGCCTCCACGGCGTGTTACTTTATGGCGCTGGCTTGCGCACTTGGTGCTGAGCTGCAAATAGAAAATTTAGGAAGCTCAACCTTACAGCCCGATTTTCAGTTCCTCGGATTGCTCAAGCAGTTTGGATTTGCGGTTCATTGGAATGCGCACAGCTGCGGTGTTGCTGCTGAGCTTTCAAATACAAATGCAGCTTCAGAGTGTGCGCTTCACTTCGACATGTCTGCTTGCAGCGACCAGGCCATCACCGCAGGGGTGATGGCGCTGTGCACAGGGCGTGCGCTGCATGTTTCGGGGGTGGCGCACATTCGTCATCATGAATCCGATCGCATTGCAGCCTTCTGTGCCAATGCGCGCGCCTTGGGAGTGGCCGTGCAGGAATATCCGGATGGATTTCTGGTTCCCGCTGGAACCCGCGCGTTCGAACTCGCAGGCGCGTGGCGTACACACAGCGATCACCGCTTTGCACTTGCAGGCATTGTGCTAGCAGCATGTGCACCGCAGGTGAGTGTGTTAGATGCGGGCTGTATGAAAAAAACAGCGCCGCATTTCGTTGAACAGCTCACTGGGTTGGGTTTTCAATTTGCTCAGGGAATAGTGTAAACGCTGCACGTCCGTGGGCGGAGGTTGGCGTTGGCGGTCACATTTGCGGTCCAGTTCACCAGGACGGGGACTTTGGAGCAGTATTGAACATCACCACTCGGATCGCAGTCATCTGCCAGACCATTCCCGCTCGCGGTTACATTGTTGTTGCCTAATTGTCCTTCGAGCCCTTCTCCCCAGCACTTAACTTCACCATCAAAGGTGACTGCGCAGGTGTGGCGTCCACCTGCACTCAGTGCAACGACATTTGAGTTTGCAGATCCCAATGTTGAGACTTCTACGGGACTCGAATTGTTTGTCGTTGCATTATTTCCAAGCTGTCCGCTTTCGTTGGCTCCCCAGCACAGCACAGCATGATTCGAGCGGAGAGCGCAGGTGTGGTTCCGGCCTGCAGAGAGTGAAACCACATTGGAAAGGGTTCCTGCTCCGGCAATTCCTTTGACTTGAACAGGAGTGTGGGTGCTTGTGGTGGTGTTGTCGCCCAGCTGGCCGCTTGCATTCAAGCCCCAACAGAACACCGCGCCATCGTTACGCAAAGCACATGAATGCTTTTCACCCGCTACAACCTGCGTGAACCAAGTCGTGTTGCTTGTCGTGCCTTGTGAACCCGCGGCAACCGCAATTGCAGTGTTGCTTGAAGTGGTCGCAAGAGCAGCGCCAATTTGGCCATTAGAGTTAGAGCCCCAACAGTAGAGCCCAGCTGTGAAATCAGCATGATATTTGAGCGCAGCACATGTGTGCGACCCACCAACAGCAACCGAACGGACATGAGCCAAAGCTGGGAAGGTGTCTGGAGTGCCAGGAACCAATCGAACAACCTGAACAGCGCTGCTGCTGTCTGTTGTCGAATTGTTTCCCAGTTGCCCAGACGCACCTAAGCCCCAGCAGCTCACATTGCCCGCAGCTGTCACTGCGCATGCGTGAGAACCGTTTTTGCTCGCAGAAATCGCCACAGGATCGGTGAGCCCTTTAACAAGGGTAGCACTTGGAATTTGTGAGGCAGAGGTCGAGACACCGCCGCGGCCGAGCTGGAAGAAGTCATTGTTACCCCAGCAACTGACACCCTGTGTAGTGCTTCCCAAGAGGCAGGTAAATTCCTTCCCTGCTGCAATCTGGGTATGCGTAAAACTCGGAATGTTTGTTGTAACAATGGCTGAGGGCATCTTGAAATTGCCGTTTGGATCTCCGAGTCGCCCGCTGCCGCTGCTTCCCCAACATTTGGTGGTTCCGGTTGCTTCAATCAGGCATGTATGAGCATTGCCCGCAGATATGGATACAAAAGGTGAGGCTGTGCACGTGCGGCATCCACTCGTAGTCACGTAGTTCGGTTGTTGACCATCACTGTGCATTTCGAGTGCTGTGGTCGCAGCGCCCTCGGTTCCGCCCTGGCGCACTGCAAGTGCTTCGAGTGTGCGTGTGATTGTGTAATTTGCGCTGTTAGCAACCGCACTTAAAATCTGCGTGACCGGCGGGTTGAAGCCTGCACCCGCGAGTGTGCCCTGATTGACAAGAATATTCGCTGTTGCAGAGCCCGTAGAGGTTGTTTTGGTGGGCGGTGAAGGCAGAAGAGGCGTTGTTAAAAGTTGCGCCGTTAGGTCTGTGTTGAAGGTTGCTGTTCCCGTTGAGCCTGCAATATTTCCAGTACTGGCAACCGCGCCAGGTGCAGACGTCGAGGCTTCCCAATTCAGATTGCTAACGTTCGCAGATGCCGTAATATTACTGCTGCTTTCAACAAGGCAGGTGTCGGAAATTGTGGGTGTCGCTGGTGCAACTGCAGTCAGCGTGAAATTCGAAACGACCACGGAGTGAGTGCTCAATGCGGTGCACGCGTTTGAAGTGTCGCAGGCCTTGAGTCGATAACGGCAGGATCCAAATGCTCCGGAGGTTGCAAAGGCGCCTGTGATGCTCGTGTCACCGGCCGTTGAAGAGATTGTTGCAGGACAAGAAAATCCCTCCGAAATACTCGCCGCCGTTTCGGCTGATTCAAGAATGTACGTTAAGGTGTCGTTTTCCACGTCGGTGGCTCCGGTGCAGCCACTCAGAGTCCAGGCACTCCCGTCTGAAATTTTAGTGCGGAAAACGTTTCCAGTATCTAGACCTGTGCAACTCACAGTGCCCGTGGGTGCATCATTCTCAGCCGCAATATTCAAGGTCACTGGCTCGGTATCGCTGAGTGCACCTGTGCCTCCGTTTGCATTATCATTGATGCTGATATCGAAGCTGGCGTTGCCATTTGAATTCGCAGCAAGGGTCACTGTTGCGGTGCAATTAGCACCGTCCTGTCCAAAGGTAACTCCGGTGATCTGGGCTGTAGCATTGCTAAATGTTGCTGATGCGCATGCAAGAGCGCCATCTGGGTCGTTTAGCGTAAAGGGAACAACCGGAGCAGGGTTTGGATCCTCTGTGACGGCAGGCAGGGTACCCAGGGTGATTGTCGGTGCATCGTTTTCACCCGTGATGGTGATTTGGAATGTTCTTGAAGCTGAGAGTTGCGTGGGGTCTGTCACGATGAATGTTAGGAGAGTGGAACCTGTGGCATTCAATACCGGAGTGACTCGCACCTCACAGTTTGGAAATGCGCCGGCAAAGGAGATTCCAGTTGTCGTTGACACTTTGCTTTGGTCGTTTGAGAGAACAAGGATACCTGTGCTGCAGGAAAGCGGGTCGCCATCCGGGTCGCCCAGAACAACAGGAATTGCAACGAGTTTGTCTTCAGCTGTTGTCTGGTTTGCAATCACACCCATGGTTGGACTGTCGGGCCGCGGGTTCACTTCCAATGTGAAACTTTCCAGATCCTGAGCCAGACCATCACTGAGTTGCACAGTGACCAAACTGCTACCGCTTTTGTTCGCAGCCGGAGTGAGTGTCATGAGGCATTTTCCGGGCTGATTGCCTTCGGTGAAACTCACGGCGTTCAATGGCAAGAGTGTTGAGTCAGTGGAGCTCTCGACACTCAAGGCAGCTGCACAGACGAGTGCGCTGTCAACGTCAGAAACAGTGAGTTCAATCGCCGAAGTCGGGAGATCTTCGTCAGTGATTTGGTTTGCGATGGCTTCCAGAATAGGGGGATCGTTCTCAGCAGCAACATTCAGTGTCACTCTCTTGGTATCACTGAGTGATCCTGCGCCTCCGTTCGCACTGTCATTGACGATGATGTCGAAGCTGGCAGAGCCATTTGAATTCGCTGCTAAAGCCACAGTGGCTGTGCAGTTTGCTCCATCATGTCCAGATGTAACTCCCGTGACCTGGCTACTGGCGTTGCTGAATGTAGCAGATGAGCAATCAAGAGAGCCATCGGGATCAGTAATCGTAAAGGGTACAACAGGGTTCGTGACTGGATCCTCGGTCACAGTGGGCAAGACACCCAATGTGATTTTGGGAGGATCATTAACTCCAGTGATGGTGAGGTTGGTCGATGCTGCGGAAGAAGTGAGTGTGCCATCGGTGATTGTGAAACCCAGTGTGGTTGTTCCATGCTTATTGGCAACAGGTACAACAATCGCCTTACAATCGCCCCAAGTTCCCGAGAATGCAATCGACTGAATGAAAGAAGCATCTCGCGTGAAGCTGAGGTGTGTTGCACTGCAACTCAGTGCACCATCGTTGTCTCCCAGTGTTAAGTTGATTTCTATTTGCGTATCTTCATCGATTGTTGCAGTGGCCGGTGCCGTAATTGTCGGCGCATCGTTTTGTGAAGTTACGGTCAAATTGACTGTTGCAGCGGAAGTTCCTCCAGCTCCATCAGCAACATTCAGTGTGATGATTGCGCTGCCATGCTGATTTGCAGCTGGCGTAATTGTAAGTGTGCAGGCTGTTGTTGCGACTCCATTGGTCACACTCAGAGTTCCACCCGTGACAACGAGTGACCCTGCCGGCAATAGAGTTGGATTGTTCGCACTCGGAGTCACCGCAGTTCCGCATGAAATTGAATTAGTGTCGTCAACCAGGTCAAACATGATGGTCTGATCTGCAGGCTGTGGGTCTTCTGGCATGGATTTCGACGTAGTTGAGAAATTCTGCAGCTGAGGAGCATCGTTGACCGAATTGACTGTCAGAGTGAATTTCTTGGTGACTTGCGTTTCATTATCCGAGAGCTGAACGGTGATCGTGGATGTTCCGTGTTGGTTCGCTACTGGTTTTAGAGTCATTCTACACTTGCCTGAGCTGGGCGGATTTTCATCGAAACTGATGTTTGCTGGGTTGATTGGTAGCAGGTCAGCATTCGTAGAACTGACGACCGAAAGTGAGTTCGCGCAAGTGAGTGTTGACTCTAAGTCGGCAATTGAAATGTTTCCAATCGACACGGGAGTGTCCTCGCTCGTGCTGATATCGGGCAAGTCTGAGAGCGTGGGGGCGTCATTTTGCGGAGTCACATTCAAACGGATGTAATAATCAGTGTGATCGGTTCCGTCTGATGCTCTGATTGTGATGTCTGAGGAACCAGAAGCATTTGCTGCAGGGGAAAGAGTCACTCTGCATTTTTCGCTATTATTTGTATCGATGGCAAAACTGATATTCTGAGTCGGCAAAACTGACGTGTCGCTCGATGAAGTTGCAGACAAGCTACCGCCGCATGTGAACTGTGAGTCGACGTCTGCGAGAGTCAGGTTGCCGAGAATCAGGGCAGTGTCTTCGTTTGTGTTGAGTGTTCCCGGATTACTCAAATCCAAGCTCAGGGCTGCATTGCCTTCGAGTGTTGGAGCATCATTCGTGGGTGTTACGGTCAATGTAAACTGTTGCTCTGCATTAAGCGAACCGTCAGAAACACGCACTGTTACAAGCGCCATACCATGTTGGTTCGCAGCTGGAGTTAATCTAATTTTGCATTTTCCCGTGTTTGTTGTGTCGTCTGCAAAACTGATGTTTCCAGTCGGCAAAAGAGTTGTGTTGTTCGATGAAACAGCCGACATGCTTCCATTGCAGGTCAACGTTGTGCCAGGATCGACGTCGTCGATTGCCACATTCAATATCTCTTTTGCTGTGTCTTCAGCCGTGCTTGTGTCTGAGATGGCAGACAGGGTCGGTGCATCATTTATTGAAGCTATGGAGACAGCTTGAACAAACGGCGCACCGCCATCTGCCAGCGTCACGGTGATGTCTGTGCTTCCACTCGCATTCGCCACAGGGTTGAGCGTGAGCTTACAGCCACCGCTGATTGCCGAAGCCACGTTGGATTGTCCGTTGGTCACCCGTAAAGTGTTGCTGGAAGAGTAAGTCACCATGGTTGGGCAATTGAGATCACCGTCTACGTCTGTCACATCAAACCGTAATTCGAATGGCAAATCCTCGGTGGGAGTTCCCACAATCTGTTTTGTACCGACCACAAACGGGTCAGGTTGCCCTGCCACGTTTACTTTGTACGTGAAGTTAGAGGTCGTGTTGAAGTCGGTCAGGGCGATGTTTAGTGTAACCAGTCCGAATTTATTTGCCTCGGGAACCAACTGAACCTGACAAAAGGGAAAGACTCCTGAAACGGTGATTTTCGATTTCTGTAAAATAGCTTGGTCGGGCGCACTCAAATTGAAATCATATACTGCAGAGCAGAGTCCCAAATCACTCTCATCATCTTGCGCGAGCAACTGGAAAGTGGGTGTTGTTGAGATCGTCACATCTTCATTGATGGTTGCAGTTCCGGTTGATGCATTTACAGTTCCGCTTGGCCCCGTGAAGCCAAGGAAAATCGGAGAACGATTTGCAGCCAGCACGTTCACAACCACCCTTTTTTCATCGGAGCATTGGCCGCTCGGGTCGCACGCCTGGTAGCGGAATTCATCTTGGCCTATAAAAGTTGCGACCGGCTGGTACTCAAAGGTTTCTGATGATGTCTGGCGCAGAACACCTTGCTTACTGAGAGTAGAAATCCGGTAGAGGACACTATCGCCATTGGGGTCTGTCGCTGCCTCGGCTGTGTAGTTCAGTACGCTTCCCTGATTCATGCTCTCGGTCTGCAGCTCTGGAATTTCACCGGATTGAAAGACAGGTGGTGCCGAGCGCACGGTGACAACCTCGCCGGCAATCTCATAAACTTTGTTTAATCCCCACAGCACGCGCACAAGGCATTGAACCTGGTCGCCTATTGCAAAAGGCTGAGTGTTGTAGAGGTATGTTTTGCTCGTTGAAGGAAACGTCCAGTCAACGAGTGTTGTATTGCTCTTCTCCCAGCGGAAAGAATACTTCATTTGCTCGTTGCCCTGTCCGTCAATGCTACAAGAGAGTGGTTCAACATTTGAGATGCGTTTATTGGTAAAAAACACACCGCCAAAAAAACCTTCCCCTTCGAGAGCGTCTACAGATGCGCCAATCGCATTGAAGCGAATGACAGGATCCGACTTTTTAAGGGAATCTCGCAGGAGTTTGAAATAGCCTCCAACTAACGGCTCTTTCAGAGCAGCTGATTTACGGATTGCATCGACCAGGCTCGTGCGTGTTTGGGTGTTGAGATTTGGTTTAACATATTCGTCAATAACTGCAGAAAAGTCGTTGATAGATTCCAGCGGCAGGCGGTTAACGAGTTTGATAAACAATGAAGTATTACTTTCAGCGGGGTCGAGTTTGCTGAGTGTCGCGAAGTAAAGTTGCCGTGATGCACTCAAGCTCAGAATCTGAGTTAGAGCAGCAAAATCAGTGGCCGCGCTGACTGCAGAGAGCTTTAATGAAACACTCAGGTAGTTCTCTCGATTTTGATTGTCGTCGGAGAAGGAAGACCAAAGCTGCAAAACCTTCGCAATATTTTCGCGATTCGCCTTCGGGAAAAGAGTTTCGAGATTTGTTTTTAGGCTCTCGTTCTTTGCTGCGAGGCTCGCAAGTTTTTGAGCTTGGTTGAGAGCTTCGATTCGCTCTGCCGCGGCAGCGGATTCGATACCTTCTGCAATTTTTTGCAACGAAGCATCCACTTCTTCGGCAATGCTGGTCAGCGTGCGAATGGCACCGGGCACCTGGCTGCGGGTCTCGTTTTGATTTCTAACACTCGCAACAGCTTTAAATACGGCATCCAGGGTCGTGTTTTTGTCTGACTGAGCGGGTTCACGGTTCAGAATGACACCCACGAGAGTGTTTAGGAGTTGCCTTTCATCTTCGGTCAGATTCGCAGTCAGGTTTTTATAAGTCGTACCCAGTGCAGGGTTCGAGATCGTGGTTTCGATTCTCTGCTGCATGGCAGTTCGTTCTTTGTTTTCCCATTTCACTGATGCTGTGGAATCGCAGCCATTGAGCATTGGATTCGAAACGAGGACAAAACAAAACAACGCGAAAATACGCCATTGCACCGGCATTTTCTCGGAATTCTTTGTTTTCAGAAATGTCGGGCATTTCAGCCGACGCCTCATTCGCCCTCCTAATGAGAGCAATTTCGGCTTTTTCGGGAAACTTTTGAGGATACCTGGGCTTTGCGTAGCGGGCTTAAGTTGAGTTTTTCTTCAAGAAACTGTTTTCTTTGTCGAAATTATTCAATCACAAAATCATTGTTCTTTTTTGCTTTATCCAGGAATTCCTGCTCCGCATTCTTTGTCTTCTCGAAAGTTTCTTTAGAGTTTTTGAGACCCTGCCTCAGCTGCTGCGACGGATCGGGTTTTGGCGTTTTGGTTGGCGCGGCTGTGGGTGTGGGTGTTGGGTTTTTGACTTCCGGAGCCGCTTGGGGCTTTGGACTCGGCACCGGAGTGACTGCTGCTGTGGGTTGGCTATTCACTTTTGTAGCTGGCTTTGCCGTGGGTTTTGGTGCTGCTTTCGTCGGTGTTGCTACCGGAGGCACTGCTGGTGTGGGGTCGACCGTGCGACCCTTCATTGGAATCATGATTTCGGACGTGGGCAAACTGGGAGCAGGTGTCGCTGTTGGTGTTGCGGTTGGTGTCACCTTGGGAGCAGGTGTCGCCGTTGGCGTTGCTGTTGGTGTCACCTTGGGCGTTGGTGTTGCCGTTGCTGTTGGTGTCACCTTGGGCGTTGGTGTTGCCGTTGGCGTTGCCGTTGGCGTTGCCGTTGGCGTTGCCGTTGGCGTTGCCGTTGGCGTTGGCGTTACTGTTGGCGTTGCCGTTGGCGTTGCCGTTGGCGTTGCCGTTGGCGTTGCCGTTGGTGTTGCCGTTGGCGTTGCCGTTGGTGTCACCTGGGGTGTGGGTGTTGCAGTGGCTTTTGCTGGCACAGGGCTCTGCTTGTTATCGACCGTGCTTTCCTCAGCCTGCGCTGTGTTCTCATCAGCCTCTTCTTCGCTTGTGTTTTGGCTATGGTGGTATGGAGCAATAAGCTCACCTTGCGGGTTGATTGCCCAGCCGCCCTGAAGAGGACACTTGAGGATTGGAATAAGAACTTTGGTGCCCGGTGGAATTTTCGTGTTGCGAAACTTCTCGAGCTTCGGATTCATGGCTATGGTTTTTTCTATCCATCCGCGTTTGCCATAGACAGGTTCAGTACCCAGGTACCAGAGCACCTCAGAGAGTGTATCGCCCTCGCGAAAAACAAAAGATGCTTTCTTTGGACACTCTGCTGCGGATGCCAGTGAAGGGCTCAACAGGGTCGCAGATAGAGTCAGAAACAACGATGAGACCTGTGTCAGCGACAAATTCGACAGACGCGCCATCTTGTATCCCCACGCGAGCTTCTTTAACATAACAACAATGCGCAGTCATTTTGACAAACATCTTTGCCAGAGTAACACATTCAATCCATGTTTTGCGACGCATGGGTTGCGTCGTTTTTTCGTCTCTGCCCTGATTGGCGTGAGCTCTAGTCTGGCCCCACAGTGCTCCTTGGCGCAGACACTCGGCCAGAAGCAGAGCATTCCCGCTCAGCCAGCGCCATCTGCTTCTCCTCAGGGTGCTGCACAGGTGCAAACTTCGACCGATTCACTCCTGCGTCTCAATGCAGTGCGCCTCCGTATTTTCTTCGACACACGTTTGTTTGAGGCCAACTCCGACAAGCAGCGGCTTGAGCAGCTGGCCACGTTCTGCAGAGTTTGGCAGGAGGCATTCCTGCGGGAGAAGGGTCCCTGGGGTTTTGGGATAGCGTCTGAGGTCTCGTGCACTATCTTGTCACCTAGTGTCTCTGCTGCGCCGGCTGCGAAAGAGAATTTCGATGCCTGGACACTCACGGTCGAGAAAACGACGCTTTTCTCAAAAGATGTGATTCAGGCTCGGTTGTGTCGGCCTCGGCTCTCTCCGCCTAAGCCCGGTGAAAACTTGGAAGACGATGCTGAGCAGGGCTGCGAAGCGAAAAAATCTTTCCCGTGGTCGGATTTTCGCCTCCGATTCGTGAGGCACAGAGCTTTTGTTCGACTTCTTGTTGCCTCGCTTTACGATCAGCTTCCCCTGCAATCGATTCTCTCCCGCAACCTTGTGCGTTTCGATAAACTCAGAGTTGAAGGCTTCCCCGAGCCCAGCTCACCTGAAGTTAATTATCCTCCACCACCGAAGAGTCTTGTTTTTGTTGAAGCACGCTTCGAGCCCGGTACGAACCGTTTTCGTTTGAAAGAGATTGCTGAAAAGGAAGCCATTCAGCTCACTGTGGGGCAGTCGGGTACTGCGTGGATTGTCGGCCGTGATGGTCGCGGGGCACGCAGTGATGAGTTCACAAAAAATATTGAAAGTGCCTACGTCGCGCTTGCTTCCATCTTTCAGCTTGACCGTCTGAAGTATGAAAAGAAAGCAGTTGAATCGGTGGCGAATACACTTATCAACCGTGCAGCCACGAACTTTTTTCTGCGCGGTGCAGGTTTATTTGCTGCACCGGTTCTGGCGCAGCAATCAGGAGTGGGTGGTCAGGTCAATTTAGGTTTACGAATCCGCTCTAAATATGTTGTATCGCTTGGCTCCAATTATTTGAGCTCGCAGTATCGGGTTGGAACGCAGGTGGTGGAGAAGGATGGTTTTGAACCTTCAAATGGCACGGCGGCGGTGAACCTTAAAGAGCTCGACGGCATGCTGGAAGGGCACTACATTTATCCTTTGCGTTTGGGCAAATTAGCACCCATCGAAATCTCTGCAGGTGCGCGTCTGGGTTATGTATCAGGCTCGGGCGATTTCAAGGCACCCGGCGGTCTGCCCGAGGAGAACCTCACACTTCGGAGCCGTTCCGTTGTTGTTGGGGCTGCGTTGGGGATTGCGTATCCATTGTCGTCTGCCTTCCAACTCGCAAACAAATCAACCCTTGGTTTTGCGCTGGCCACGAGTTCGTTAAGTCTCAAGAGTGGGCTTGAGTGGAGTTGGATTCTTTCAAGGATTGTGATTCCTGGGCGTCCCGATCGTCCTCCTGGCCTACAGCTTGGTCTCTCGGCTTCGTTCGCATCTTTGGCGCGCCGTTTTGAAAATAACGACGCTGCGCGCAGCTACAAAACAGATGTCTCTCTCAACGGCATCCACAGCAGTCTGTTTGTCGAGAAAGCGTTCTGAATTGAGTTTCGTTTAAACTCAGTTGATTTTTTTAAAATGCGTTGCATTTTTCTCTTTGATTTTCTTGGAAAAAATTAAGAACCAGAGTCAGCACTGCAAATTTTTCTCAAGTTTGCGCATCATCTTCCGAAACCCCCTTCAACGTGCGCTGGTCAGCAGCATGTAGGTGCCACAACGCAACACAGTTGCGGAGTGCGCAAAATGAGCCGCTGGTTGACCGTTGCATTCGGAGGGATTGCAAATGAGTTGGCTCCATCGTCCGTTTGTCGGCTTGATCGCTTTGGGCTCCGTAGCCATGCTGCTCTCTTGCCAGCCCAGGCGCTTCAACGAGAACACCTCTCAAGCAGTCGGCAGCGGCGGAAATGCCTTCGTCGAGGAGTTGCTCAACCATCATCGCAACACGATGTCCCCCGACCTTGTTGGTAAACTCGGCGACACGAGCTTTTACGTGTTCAACCGAGGTTGTGCAGCGGGCATGCCCTCAGACGAGGTGGCGCGCCGCCCCATCGATGGCTCGCGCGATCCGGCGTTCAACAACAGCCCCGACCCGTTCCCGCACCCTGACACTTGCCAGAACAGCTACATTGACCCAGCCAACTACGACATGCGCGCGGTTGTGAGAAGAAAATTCGACTCCACGCCGGGCTCAGGTTCTCCGGGAACTCCACGCATGGAAGGTCAATCATCTGTTGTGGATGTCTTCCAGATTCCGCCGAATAGCCCACGCTTCAAAAAGCGCTGCTACAACTCGCTCCCCAGTGGCCGTGCAATTTATCGTGTGTTCAATAAATCTGGTTCTTCATTCAGCGGCGTGCCCTATTATGAGGTGCGCTCCCACGACGTAACCGTTGGCGTGATTGTCGACATTCAAAGAGTCGTGAACGAAGGGTTGGATAGGAGCGCTTCAGATCAAGTTGACCTCGAGGGTGGATTCTACCCGCGCGTTTATCTGATGCCTGGTCTGTGTGGTGTGGGAACTCCAGTCAGTTCGAAGATTGGTAAGACCCCGGGCGGTTTGCCTGGTTCTTTACCGGCACCAGGAAGTTGCAATCCATCGGCGCAGAACCCAACCGCTCAGAACCCAGCTTGCAAGCCCAACCCAACGGTGCAGAACCCAATGCCCGGCAACCCATCTGTTCAGCAACCCAACAGTGGGAATCCGACACTTCAACAACCCGCGGGCGGTAATCCGACACTCCAGCAGCCCGGTTCCGGTAATCCTGCGCAGCAAGGTCCCGTGCTGATGCCTCGCGGTCCGAATGGTTCCTCACAGCAGTGAGGAACTCGCTCACGATAAGGGTGTTCGGGTGACATGAAAAAAGCCTGAGGGAAACCTCAGGCTTTTTGTGTTTCGAGCATTTTGGTGAGCTTGCGGGCGAATGCTCCCGGGTTACGGACGGGCGAACCTTCTGCGAGAAGCGCAGTATCATAGAGGACATCGACCCACTCTTCGAGCGCAACATCGGCAGGATTGCTCTCTGCCTTGCTGACCAGTGAGCGAATAATAGGGTGGCTTGGATTCACTTCCAAAATGCGTTTTGCTCCGGTGAATTCCTTATTTGTTGCCTTCATCATGCGCTCCATATGCGCGCTGAGTCCGAATTCGTCGGCGACAAGGCAACACGGACTATCCACCAAACGTTTTGAGATTTTCACATCTTTTAGGCTTTCTCCACATTTTCTGCGGAAGATCTCAAGCAGCGGGGCGATTTTCTCAGGAGCGAGCTCGTCCTCGTTCTGTTTCTTTTCAGGTTCCTGTCCGACACCCGAAAGATCCAAATCACCTTTGGCAATTGACTTCAGACTCGCTTCACCGTGCTTCGGATAATCCATCACGAACCACTCATCGATCGGATCACTCAGCAGCAGGACTTCAATTCCGCGCGAGGTGAGCGCCTCGAGGTGTGGGCTGGCCGAAACAGCGTCGTATGACGACCCGCTGAGATAATAAATATCTCGCTGGCCATCGGCCTTACGCTCCCAATATTCCTTGAGAGAAACCCAGCTGTCGCTCCCAGTTTTGGTGGAACGGAAACGCACGAGTTCAGAAAGTGTTTCATGACTGTCGCGATCGAAGTGGAATCCTTCTTTCAGCACCGCGCCAAAGTTTGCATAGAAGCTCGTGTATTTTTCAGGCTCGTTCTTGGCGAGGTTCTGCAACGCTCCGAGAAGCTTTTTGACGATCTGTTTGCGGATAGCGGGGAGCTTGGTGTTCTGTTGAAGAATTTCACGCGACACGTTCAGTGGAAGTTCATCGGTTTCAACAACACCACTGACAAAACGCAGATACTCAGGAATAAGCTCTTTGCACTTGTCAGAAATGCTGACGCGCTTCACGTAAAGATGCAAGCCGTGTGAATCGCGCTGATACAGGTCAAAAGGCACCGCTGAAGGAATGTACACAACCGCCTGGAACGGGGTAAGCCCCTCTACGCTCATGTGCTCCCACAACAAAGGCTCTTGCCAGTCACCGCTCAGTTGTTTGTAGAGTTCCTGATAATCTTCGGGCTTGTTGTCTTTCTTGGCGCGTGCCCAAACAGGAGTGGACTTGTTGAGGCGCTCTTCCTTGTTGTCCTTGTCGAGCCAGACAATCGGATAGGTGACGTAGTCAGAATATTTACGAATAATACCCTTGATGCGCCACTCTTCAAGGAACTCTTTTTCATCATCCTTAAGTGTCAGTTCAATGCGTGTTCCACGCGCCGACTTACTGCCTGAGGCAAGGGTGTAAGTACCATTGCCGGTGCTTTCCCACAGCCATGCCTGTTCTCCAGAAGCAGAACGGCTCTCCACAGTTATTTTTTCAGCAACCATAAAGGCTGCGTAGAAACCAACGCCAAACTGTCCGATCAGGTTTGCGTCTTTTTTGTCGGTCTCGGTGAGTTTATCAAGAAACTTTTTCGTACCCGAATTCGCAATTGTACCGAGATTGGAAATCAGCTCATCGCGAGTCATTCCAATGCCCGTGTCTTCGATAACCAGCTTTCTGCTTTGCGCATCAACGCTCAAACGAATTCCGCTCTCGCCTTCCGCCGCGAGCAAGTTCTTCTTGGTGATCTCTTCAAAGCGCACTTTATCGATGGCGTCTGATGCGTTTGAGATCAGTTCCCTCAGGAAGATTTCTTTATTGGAGTAGAGGGAGTGGATCATCAGGTTGAGGAGTTGCTGGGTCTCAGCCTGAAAGGAATGGACTTCTTGTGACATGAATGCCTCCGGACGTTGAAATCGCCGTAAAGTTAAGGCGGATACAGGCAACGTCAAGGGGTGTGTGTATTTAAAATTTTATTCATTATATTAGGTTATTAGAGATAACCCAAGCGAACTCTGCAGAAGTGGAATGGGTTCCGGTGGGGGTATCGAAGTGCAGAATCGGGCCGTCGCTCGGGATGTTGGTTGGTTCAATTCCAACCGTAGAGTGCGGTCGTCCATCGCCCCAGCCATTGTGGCACCACCAGATTCCCACCCAGGGCAGGTGAGCGTTCTGAAGGACGTCGATGCGCACACCCAGTTTTTTGCGGATGAGCGATGTACAAAATATCCCTCCCGGTGTGGCCTGTACGTAGAATTTTGAGGCCAACGGTTGGGCATCGGGGGCGAATTTTCTTGAGGCAAGAATCTCAACTGCGAAGTCAGACTGCAGGAGCGAATCGAGTTCAGAGTGCCCGCGCACAATTCCCCATTCCACAACGTCACCCGGTTCAGCAGCGAATAAGGCATGCGATGCGTAAACGCCCAGTGCACAAAAACTCGCATGCAATTCGGGGTTGAAGGTTTTCAGCGGAACGGAATTGTTGAACTGAACTTGAAAGTGAAAGGCTCCCCACCGGCTTGCAGGAAGAGTTTCGCTTTTGCCAACGATAGTTCGTTTAAAATGTGCACTGCCCCACGACCAGCCACTGCTTGACTGGTTGTCATGAGCAAAATTGAGGTCGGGAGACTTCCCCCAAACATTACCGTGATCGCGCAGGTTCCAAAGAGCAGACCCACCCACAGTCGGATAGCATTCGTCGCCACCCCAAGCATCGAGACTGGTAAACTGCATTCTGTTTTCATCGCTGAGGGCATGCTTCCATTCATCCGCAAGCGGCTCGACCAAGAGATTTCCTGCAGGACTCACCAGGCGAGAAAGCTTACCCGTCGTGTGTGCCACGCCCAGAGTGGTGGAGCCAGAGACGAGCTGAATCTCGTTTTGCGGAGGGGTCATGAGAAAGTCATCCTGCAGGGGTGTTTTTTGAGGATTCGGAAAGACGCAAGTCGGCAACGATCTGCTGGAAGATGCCCGAAACCTCAAATTCTGCGACGCGTTCCTTGCGCGCGAGCAGAATGCCCTGTTGAATTTTGACTCCATCGCGACAGCTTGGACATCCGCTCAACACCACGCTGGCGGGAGCCGAACGAATCTGGTCGAACAGGTTCTCAGCAATCTGGGTTCCAATGCGCGGGTTCTTCAAACGCGCTGTTCCAGAAAGGCCGCAGCAATTGTCGTATGCCTCAACACCCGAATAGTACATTTTGAGCAATTCAAGCTGCGCAGCAGTGGCTTGTTTTGTATTATGGCAGGGCACTTTGAGGCCAACTGTGCGCTGGATTTTTTCGCTCGGTTGGGGCAGCTGAGGCTGTGGGATTTTTTCCGAGCTCAACTTTTTCATAAGTTCCATGGCAATTTCAGCCGTATCTTGAACTTGGTAGTCGAGCAGAGAAAGGTCGAATGAACTCGGAAGCGACGCCTTGGCCTTGAGGTATTCAAGTTTCTCAGGCTGCTTGAGCAGTGCTTTGAATTCGCGGATGGCCTCGCAGCAGGTAGGACAGTTCGAAAAAAGAACGAACTTGGGTTGGCCATGAGGTGCACCTGCGCGCCATTCTTCAACGAGACGGTGAATGCACTTAGCAATTTCGACGAGCGAAGCCATATGTGCTTGTTTGGCGCGCTCATGTAAACCTTCGGCTTCAAACGGAAAGCCACAGCACATTTTCTTTTCCAAATCGACAAGACGCACTCTCAGAACCGATTTGAAATAGGTGTCTACGGCTGTTGTGGCCTGGGGCAAACCGAAGGTGTCCATGCAGCCTCGGTAGCGGATGTATATAGTGTGCGGTGCAAGGGTGTCGTGTGCAGCAACTGCATTGCCCAAGTCCGGCTTGACCAAGACGAAGTTATCGGCTGAGCGCAGTTTGTGGCCGTGCGCAGCGGGCTCATAGTGGGAGACCGAGAGAGTCGGAGGCACAGTGTAGGTTTTGAGCCAATCGGGCACCGTTTTCATTTTGCGAATGACATTGAGCAACGGCAAACCCAACTGAATGAAGAACGCCAAGAGCTTGTATGTGAGGGGCTTGAAGAAATCATCACCCATGAGTCGCTCATAGAGGAAGCCCCAGAGTTTTGAGCCCATTGAGGGCAACTTACCCATGGTGTGGTAGGCGCGCATCAGTGGATGCACATCGATTTCAACCGGACAAGCTTTGTCGCAGCGACGGCAATAAAAACACTTCTTGAGCAATGAAGCACTTTCGCTCAGCATCTGCTGTGTCGCGCCCATAATTTTGTCGAACTGAGCTGAGTTATGGGTCGATCGCGCCGAGGCGCGCAAGACTGCAATGCGCTCCATGAACATCAGCACATTGCGCTTGCTTGGAAGAACGGGCTGCTTACTTTTGCGTTGCCCCTTTTTCTCAAGCTGGTGCTCGGCATCAATAACAGGGCAGACCTTACAACTGTTGCAACGTGTGCACTTTTGTCCTTCGCTGATGGCAAGCTTTTCTGACTCAAGCATTGTTTCATCGGCAAGTTTATTGCCCGACTTCAGAGACTCCTGGATTTGCCGTGAGCTGATGTTGAGAAGGCGTGCACGCAGGGAGCGCGACAGACTCGTGCGCAGGAAGAGAGTTTCCGGGTTGAACAGGTCATCAGGGTCGAGGATGTCTTTGATACGGCACATGCGCTCGAAGTCATCTTTGGGGATGTGATTGATCCAGAGGAAAGCGGCTTTACCTGCGACCCCGTGCTCGCCTGTGAAACGCGCACTGCCGTGTGGATCGTTCTTTGGGGCGAGGTTCTGAGCCTCATCGATAACTTTTTCGAGGTAATCCCAGGCCAGAGTTGCCTGCTCTTCATCGTAGAGGTCAAATCCACCGATGTTCCAGTGGATGATAGCGGTGTGACGCGGAGTCAGGTGCCCAAACAAAACGTCTTGTTTGCGGTCAGCCAAGCGTGCGGGCTTACTGCGCTCAACGATTTTGAGAACCTCCGGCAGATACTCGCTCCGGATTTCCATGTCGGTTTTGCATTTGGTGCGTAGCTTTTTGGGAAGCTCCTCGCGCGGACGTTTCATCAATTCGAATTCATGCAGGCCTCGTTTTACATCGAGCACTTCAGTTTTCTCGACGTGGCGCATTTCTTCAGAGGGTGTCAGGCCAGCATCTGCAAGGGCAATATAGGCTGTAGCCTCGCAGCGCTGCAGACGCGTTCGACAGGTGGTGGCATCTTGCTCTTCAACAGAGAGAATGATGACAGCCTCATCTTGCGGTGAAAAAACGTGCGGAAAATCTTGCAACAGGAAACGGCGAATGCTGTGTCCTGTGATGATTTCAAAGTATTCCGGGTGATCGCGCTGGGGCAGTGATTTGATGGCTCGCGTAACGCGTGTTGCAGCCTCCACGGATTTGAAGTGCCAGCGCGCTCCCATCAAGTATTGTCTTGGCTTTTCGATTTCAAACGTGACTTCATAAATGAAGCCTGTGGTGCCCTCTGCGCCCACGAAAGCAGACAGCGGCAGCTTTGGTGCATCTGCCATGGTGTCTGTTTGCAGATAGTTTTCGGGCTGCTCGGCTCTGAGTGCCTGCTGCGCCAGCATATTTGCGTGTGCTTTCATTCCCTGCAGGGGCACATTCACCTGTTCAGGTGAGGGCTCACACACAGCTTTCAACTCTCTCTTGGCAAGGCCTTTGAACTCGCGGTCGAATTGGGTGGTATCGTGAACGCTGAAAAACTTTCTCGCCATGAGGAACGGTTCGTTTTCAATGTCTTTGGCTTCACGTTCGTTGGGTGCAAAGCATACCGCCGTACCGCGCGATGTGACCGCTCGTCCATGTATTATAACCTCATAAGCCTTGCGTCCGCCGTTGCTGCCAGTTGCTGCAATACCTCCTGTGGCTGCACGCGGAGTGTTGGGGTCACAGCGCAGCACATATCCGCGCTTGTTGAGGTAGTTGACTAGATCCTTGAACGGCACACCTGCACCCACCGTGACCTCAAAGTTGCCATTGCAGCGACGGCTGGGGCGGATTTCGGAAATGTGATCGATGCCGCGCAAGCTAACGGTAACTGCGGGAGCCATGGGTGTGACTCCCATGTTGTAGCCACCGCCTTCTCCGTAAGGAATCATCGGAATTTTGTGAGTGTAGAAGAGTTTGACGAGCTTCTGCAACGCATTCGAAGAATACACATGGATGACCGCTTCTGTGACAAGCGCGCGGTGCTCCATGCTGTCAGCGGAAAATGCTTCGCGGTCGAGCCAAAGGGCTGAGAAGTTTCCGGCACCAACAATAGCCTCGATGCGCGACCTCAGTTCCGACAGTTTCTTGCGCAGCATGAAGGTCTTCGAAATTCGGGTGACAATAAACTTGATGATGTCGGGCGAGACGTTGCGCTGCAACTGCGGAAGCACGTGTGTGTAGAAGTCTGTTTCGGTGAGCAGGTTTGGGATGAACGTGTGCGAACCGGAGGTGTCGCCCCCCGTTTTGGCGAAGAGCTTTTGCGACACATCAGCAGGGAGCGGCGGCATTAAGCCGGCAACGTCGAGCCACTGGTCTAGTCCGTCCATTTTAACCCTTTCTTGCACACGTGATGTGTGCTTCCTCTCCGATTTCGTTCAAAAGTCTTGGGTTTGCAAGCGTGTCTCATCGAAGTGAAGCAGCCCCCCAAGAATTTTCTTCCGAACCGTCTGGAGTTGGTTTGATTTGTACTGTTCGTGAGAGGCCGGTCCGAACTGGGCGACCTCGTGGCTTCTGCGATCAAAAATCTGAATTTCCAAGGGAAAGAAACGCGCGTTCTCTTCTGGAATCAGCCCCATGAGAAGCGGGTCGTCTTCTGGCTCAAGCCCGCGCGCGTGGCGCAATTGCCCCGCAAGTGAACTGAGCACCAAAAATGCAGGGTTGGGGGTGCGCACCAGGTGTCTTACAGTCAATTGTATTGATTTGTACTTTGCACTCGAATGAATGTTCTGGCGGCCTTTGCCCTTGGGTTCGTCGAAAGACATGCTCCAGTCGACTCGGTTGCACATCTGCATGAATTCCTCGGGACTCACAGTACCCGTTTGCAGCAAATCATATGCGAGAGACAATTGTCGGTGCGCACTGCTCAGATTTAGCAGCGCGTTGCGGGTGCGTAAATTCAAAACCTGGTGGGGAATGATGATGTCGGTTTCCATCAAAATACGCAGGAGCTTGGCGATGTCGTGCGCCTCGGAAACCACGAAGCGAACTCCCAGGTAATCGAAGACCTCTTCAGCCATAGCCTCAGGTTTGTGCAGGAGTTTGAGCAGAACGCTGTGTCTGGTTTTGGCTTCTTTCCACTCCAGGTTGACGAGCTGGACTTCCAAATTTTGCGATTGAGCCTTCCAACCCTGATCTGTGCGTTGCGAGATGATTGAGCGGATTCGTCCAAAAATTTGTTCTCGGGCCGCATCGAGCTCTCTGAGCTTGCCGTTGAACTCGAGGTGCGAGATGGCGTTCATCACTTTGAGCAGCGCACATGACCATAACCGCAAATATCTGCGCCTTGGAACGCGCTGGCTTGCAAACACAAGCAGCCGCCTTGGATCCTCGAGGTGAAGGAGCTCGTTGGGAACTGGGAAACGCTCACGCTCGTCGGTGGAGAGCAAAGTGTGTCGTATAAAAAACAAGGCCTCACCAAAAAATTGCTCTATCTGTTTACGGTGTTCAAACTTGCTCAGGTCAAACCCGCAGTGCCGCAGAAATTCAGCTGCTCGCTCGCGGTGAGGAATATTCATGTTGCGATGAGCGAGAATGTTTTGTTGTCCCAGCACAACAGAAAGCTCTTGCCAGGGCATAGCCCAGATGTTCTCCGCGGAACGCTTCATGCTTAAGTGCTCAGCAGATGTGTCTGCCTGAGAGGGAGTGTCAACGTATTCCAAGGTGCCCTCGTTTATTCTTCGAGCAATCGTGACAATATAATACCGACTCTTTCCGCGGAGTCACCTTATGTCTTGGGAGGCAGGCATATGAACTGTGACAAATGCACTGTTAGTTACTCGAAGCAAAAGTTGTGCGGGTGGCGCATTGGTCTTGGCGCACTGGCAGTCGCACCTGCGGCTCTGTGTCTTACGCCTCTGGCATGGGCAGCCGCATCTGGTTCTGTGCCGGCCGGCAATAAACCGACGCCCGACCCTTCACCCTACGAGCGCAAGGTCTCACTACCACCGCTTGTGTTGCTCGCACCCGACCAAACGAAAGGGCAGAGTTTTGAACCCCAGAAGTATCGCCTCTCGTTCGTCTGTTTGTTGGGAACCTGGAACAAGCAAAGCGATCAGGTGCATCTCTATTTTGAAAAGAACCATGAATTTTTTGTTGAACGCAAAATCGCGGCAGTTGCTGCATTTTCGCACGACACAGCAGAGAACCTCAAACTTTGGGCGGAACAACGCAAGCCACGTTACCTTTTTGGTCTTGCACCAACAGAGTTCGTCGATCAGCTGAAGAATCCGAAAGTTCCGACCTGTTGGCTGCTCTCGCGAGAAGGTCAGTTGTTACGTAAGTTCGAGCTTCCAAGTGAGAAGGATTTGGGTTCTGTTTACGATAAGTTGAAACGATGGACTGATTTTTGACGGCCAATTAAGTAACATTGACTCGCCGCGTCCAAGCTCCCTAAAATTCTAAACGAAATCATCCATGAGCGTGGGGGCTTCAAATGGAGTTAATTCAAAGGGCGTTTTTGTACGGTGGCTGGATCATGTACGTGATCCTCTTTTTCTTCATCTGTGTAGTTGCACTGGCTCTGTGGAGAGGATGGCTTCTTTATTATGTCTTCGACACACAGAATGCTCGTGGCATGTGGTCAGAGATCTACAAACAAGTTGCCAACAATCAAATTGAGAGTGCAATCCGCTTGTGTGAACGTCAGCCTGCAAAGCAGATTCTTCCCCGTGTGTGGAAGAAAGGTTTGCAGAGCGCGAGTCGCACGGCCGAAGAAACTCAGAATGCAATTGAATCTGCAACCCTTGAGCGTCTTCCTCTCGTTAATCGCTACCTGAACTACTTCGGTACACTTGCTAACATCACTACACTTCTCGGTTTGTTGGGTACTATTGCTGGTCTCATCATTTCCTTCAGTGCGGTGGCAACTCTTACGGGTGCTGCAAAGCAAACGAAGCTCGCCGAGGGTATCTCGCACGCGCTGTATGCAACCGGTTTCGGCTTGGGTACTGCTCTTGTGGCCATGGTTGTTCACGGTTTGTTGACCTTCAAAGCAAATCAGACCACCGAGACAACAGATGAGTTCGCAGCCAAGCTAATCGAGTTACTGCAGATGCGTCGCGCGAACCTGACTTCCAAGTCCTCTCCTGAATAACGAAGTTACCGCGAGGAAAAGAAATGAGCGGATTCAAGCTCAAGAAAAGAAAGCAGGTGCAGACGGCGTTCCAGATCAACGTGACGCCGATGCTCGACTTGTTCTCTGTGCTCATTATCTTCCTGCTTGCAACTTCTGTTTTTTCGGCAACGGGCGAGACACTAATCGAAGTCCCCTTCTTGTCGAGTCAGCCGCCTCCAAAGCAGGAGGAGATTGAAAAGAATCCCGAGAAGACCGTCAGCATCACTATCGACAGCAAGACTGTGAAATATCAGCAAGCAACGACGGCAAGCTCGGTCATTCAAGAAGAGATTGAAGTTCCGCTCACCGAAGAGGGGCTCGATAAGATTCAGCAGAAGATTTACGACATTCGTAAGGTGACTCCGAAATTCGACAAAGTCACTGTCTTCACTCAAGCGGAAGTTTCGTACGAAAAATTGATCATGGTTCTCGATACGGTGCGTGAGTACAGGTCAGGGCGAGCTCCCATTGAATTTCCACCTGACTACAAGATGCCTGCGGGTGTTGACCCAACAAGTCTTGTGACAAAGGTCGTATTGGGTAACGTGATTTTCGCAGATTGAGGTAAGCATGGCCGGTGTAGATGTAGGTGGCGACTCCTTTGAACTGAATCTCTATCCGATGTTGGATGTGTTCAGTATTCTTATCGTGTTTTTGCTCATGAACTTCTCTGTGAGTGGCGAGAGTGCAGAGGTTTCTGCGAATCTTGAGCTACCCATGTCTTCTGTAAAAATAAGTCTCGATTCGGCTGCAACTGTGGCAATCACTCGAACGGAAATAGTGATTCAGGGCGGGCTTAAAATTCCACTGACGCCCAATTCTCAAGATGTGGTTGAAGTTTACAAAAAAGACGGTCAAGGCGCAATTCGCTCTGCTTATGATTCATTCAAAAAGCTTAAAGCTCAGAATGAAACTCTGAAGAACCGACAAAAGAACCTTGCGCTCAGCAATTCAGATATTTCAACACTTGTTATGCAGTCGGATAAATCGATTCCCTACAGAATTATCAAAAGAATATTGGCCTCGGCGCAACAGGCAGAATTCATTTCCTGGAAGTTTGCAGTTCAGAAGAGGGATGTGAACTAAATGAAAACAAGCTGCAGAATCATGGCTGCAATTTCTACGTTGCTGGTGCCGACTCTGGCTGAAGCTCAGAAGGCAAATACGTTCAGTAACTTTGAAATTCGTGTGATTCGGCCGAAGTATTTTCAAAAATCTGTGAGGCTTGAGGCCGGCGCAAGCCTTGGCGCCGTGATGAACAGCACGTTTACTTATACGTATTTGCCTGGACTCAGGGCGTCGCTCCACCTCACCGAACTTGTAGAACTTTTTGGTGAAGGTGCCGCAGGCATCACTATAAATAAATCAGACTGCACGGAACTCGGCGGTAAATTCAACATTGAACCGATCGTTGAAGAAACCGAAATGCTTGCTGGTGGAGGAGTTGCTCTGACTCCTATCTATGGAAAGTATCAGCGCGCCAGTGGCGATGTGCTTTACTTCGATTGGTACTTCACGGGTGGTGGAGGGGTTGCCAACATGAAACGTCGTAAGCAGGGCTGTCGAACGCTGCTTCCGAACGAGCAGGCAGCGCCGCCGAAGCCCTACACGGCAACTCAGTTCAATCTGGGTACAGGGCAGCGTTATTTTGTGTCCAAGAATCTCTCTGTAAATTGGGGTTTCAGGCTGTTTTTTATTACCGGATTCGAGGGCTCTGGAATGTCGCAAAACGCGGTCCTTACGGTCGGAACGGGTTACTTTTTTTGAATGGGAAGCTCACAGCAATGAGATCAGACATCAGGTCAAAGTTCTCTCTTGTGAAAGGGCATCTTGTTCCCAAGGCGCTTGGGCTTGTGTTGTGTTGCGCAATCTCTTTCCGGGCAGACGCGGGACCGCTTGATGACGCTAAAAGATTCCGTCGCTCTGGAGATTACCTGAATGCAGCCCGGATTTTTTATCAGGTTGTTGCGTCCTCGGGCGGCGACACTCGCTCTCAAGCCGAGTTCGGACTTGCGGATGCGCTACGTGGTGCTGGTTTTCCCTACGGAGCAGCGTTTTTCTACGGCAGATTGGTTCAGCAGGGAGCCAGGAACGATCTGTTCCGCCCCGCCTTGGAAGCCCTTAGCGACATAAACGCCCGCACACCTCTTGGCCGTGCCAGTATCGCTGGTTTATTCCAAACCAAACTAGATCCATTGTCTATTCCACCCTCGGCGCAGGGTTTCTATTTTTACTACAAGGGTCTCGAGGCATTCGATACGAATCCAAGTGTCAGTTCGAACCTCGCGCGTGCGAAGGCCGATTTCGATCGGGTGCCACCAAATAGCCCGTATTTTGCACTCGCACAGCTCTACTTGGGGATGATTTACTCATTCACAGGGAATGAAGACCTTGCAATTGGCGCATTTAAGCGTGCTCAATCGAGAGGCCAAAGCGGCAGTTTGAAGCAGCTGGCAGCGATGAACCTGGCGCGTGCATTCTATGAACGCAAAGAGTTTAAATCGTCACTCGAACAATACTCAAAAATCCCCCGAGAATCCGATTTGTGGCTCCAGACCCTGCTTGAAGGGGCATGGGCGTTCTTCCTCATCCAAAAACACAACAACACCCTTGGCAACATTCACACAATTCATTCGCCGTTCTTCCAAAACAGATTTTACCCCGAGAGTTATATCCTCAGTGCAATTACCTATCTGCGTTTGTGTCGTTATGAGAGCGCAAAGACCTCTTTAAAACGATTTGGCGATCGGTACCGTGCAAAGTTCTCGGACTTGAACCTATTGCTCAAATCATACAACAAGCAGTACTCAAGTTTTTATGATTTGATTGCGAATTACACCAATACGAAGCGCCTCAACCAGTACACAGCAGCCGTTGATATTGTTGACTCGGTGAGCCGAAGCGACGGTTTCAAAGAAGGACAGCAAGTGGTGCGCGGGTTAGATCGTGAAAAGGCGTTGCTGCGCACCCGAGGGGCTCGTTTTGACGGCCTCGCTGAGGTTCTTAAGAAAGTTTATGAAGACTTGCGTGTTGCAACTGCTGAACGGACTGGCCAGCAGTCATTCGACCAAGGTGTGCAGCTTTTCCGGCATCTAAAAGATCTCAGTAACCAAGCTCAGCTTATTAACCTCGAGTTGCTCGGTGGAATCACAGACAAGCTGCGCAACGAGTATCAGGGCGATGATGCACCCGCGGATAAAACCGAATGGGGTGAAGGCATGCGTCCATTGAATCTTGGCCAACAGCTCGAATTCTGGCCGTTCGAAGGCGAGTATTGGGAAGACGAACTTGGAGCCTACGTCTACAATATTGATTCAAAATGCCCCGGCAGTGGTGGCAAAGGCAGATCAAAATGAAGAATTTAATAGGTTTGAGTGCATTCGCTGTTCTTGCTGTTCAAGCTCTCCCAGCTCAGGCACAGAGCCCCGCTTCGCTCGGTGGCTCGGGGCAGGCGAAGGTCAGCACATCGCAACAGCCTGTGACTGTAAAAGAGCGCACAGATAACGAGGTCGAGCGAAAGAAAAAGCAAGGCAAGTCCCAACGCGAATTGCGCGAAGAAAAAGGTGGCGGTCTTTCTCGGAGCGACTTCGAGACTGCGGCAATCGAGAAAGATTTAAGCTCAGCACTCGACAACGAAATTCGATACATGGAGCCTCTGGTTGCGAAGCTTCGGCCTAACTCCGAGCAGCGACCCGAGATCATGCGGCGCTTGATTGAAAGTCTTCATCAGCAGTCTCTTCTCGCGTTCTTTAAAGAATCGCGACAATACGATGAGACGTGGAATAAATGGGATCAGGGTGGACGCCGTGGTGCCGAACCGCGCCTCACCATGACGAAGAGCAAGATTGCAACCAGTAAGGTTATTCAGCGCTGCCAGCAATTTATTGTTGAATATCCGAAGGGGAAAGGCATTGACGAGGTGACTTTCCAGCTTGCCTATGCCTTTGACCAGCTTGGTCAAAACAAGGAAGCTGCTCAGTACTACAGCCGACTTGTTGCTAACTATCCGAACAGCAAACGCGTTGCCGATGCACACTTCGCATTGGGTGAATATCACTTTGGCCGCCTCGATTTTCCAAAGGCGCTGACCTCGTTCACCGAGGTGGTTCGTTACACGCGCGCTCCCATTCGTCCATGGGCAGAATTCAAGATTGCATGGTGTCTTTACAATCTGCAGAAGTATCAGCAGGCACTCGAACGTTGGCAGCTCGTAGTTAATTTGGCAAATACATCCAACACAACCGCAAAAGGCGCGCGCCTAAAGATGAAGGATGAGGCGCTTCGAGACATGCTTTTGGCGTACGTTGAATTGGGTCAAGTCAAGGAAGCCATGGATTACATGACCCGCAACGCCAATGAAAAGAATATGGGTGACCTATTCAATAAGCTTGCAGGTCTTGTTCAGGATAAAGGCGAATATGACAAAGCGGTTGTCGTTTTAAAGACCTACATTGCAATGAAGCCCAACGATTTTCGTTCGGCTGAGCTGCAGATTCAAATTGCCGATACGGCAAACCTCAAGAACGACAAAACTCTGCTGTGGCTGGAAATCATTGCGCTCAACAAGAACTATGGACCAGATTCAAGTTGGGCAAAGGTGAATGCGAACAATCCTGACTTCAAGGAAACTCAAGAAAAGATTCACAACGTGAGTTACACGTATGCGAAGAAAATGCACTTCCTGGGCCAAAAGGAAAAGCAGCAATATTATCTCGAGCAGGCGATAAAAGGGTATAAAATCTATCTTGCAACTTATCCCAATCGGAAGGAAACCAACGAGATCCGATTCCTTTTGGGCGAGCTTCAGTACCTGCGCGATCAATTTCGCGATGCGGGGAAGACTTTTGCGTCCTTCACGGCAAAGAAAGAGTTTCGTACGGCTGATCCACAACGGTACGAAAAGGCTTTCGACTATCAACGCACCTCAGCTTATTTCGTGATTCAAAAAGAAATGGCCGGTCTGCGTTCTCAGCGGTTTAATGCAGCTCAACCGAGCCGTTCATTGTCACCTGATGTTCAAGAATACGTGACCGTCTGCGATTCCTACGCATCTCTTTTTCCAAAAAAGCAAGGAACGCTCGACTGCCAGGTCGACACAGCAGAGATTTTCTTGAAGACCAACAATATTCCTCAAGCTGAAAAGCGCTTGATGGTTCTTGCGAAAGAGCGAGCAGGTCAAAAGGAAGGAGCTGCAGCAGCAGAGTTCCTTTTGCTCCTCTCGAAGGATGACAAGAAAAAACTTATTAGCACAACCGATTCGCTTCTTCAGATTCCTCAATACAAGGGCGGAGAGCTTGGAAAACGTTTGTCGCTCATCAAGAGTGCTAACCGTTTCGATGAGCTCAAGGAGCTCGAGAGTGGTGGTAAGTTTGAGCAGGCCGCGCAGGAGTTCGAGCGTCTCGCAGCCGATCGAGCCTACAATAAAGCTGACGCAGCCCTTTTTAACGCGGGGGTAAACTACAAGCGTGCCAACCGTCTTGATAAGGCGACTGCGGCATATCAACGCGTTATTAATGAACATCCAAAGAGTGAACTTGTCGATGACGCTATGCTTGAAATCATTGACCTGACTTCTGGTCGGTTGCAGCTCCAGACTGCAGTCAGCTATGTGCGCATGTTTCTCACGCGATATCCCACCAATCCAAAGTCACCCAAGCTCATGGCGGGTGCCTGTGCTTATTATGAAGCGTTGTCGCAGGCAGAACGTGCACGTGAGGTTTGTCCTCAGGTTATTAAAGCGGGCGGGCCTGCAGCTGCAGTTGCTGCTGAGTCTATGGCAGGCGTGCTGGAGCGCGCGGGGCGTTACCAAGAGTTTTGGAGTTTTGCGGAAAAAGATTTGCTCCGTTTCTCAAAAACAACCACTGAGAAAATTGAAGTTTGGAACCGTATTGCCGAGGCAGCAAAAAAGGCTGGTAATGGCGGAAAGGTTGCTTCAGCGCAGCAACAAATTATGAAGCTCTACAACGCAGATAAGGGATCTGTGTCTGCTGGACCACCTCTTTCGTACGTAGGTGCTATTCGCTTCGCTCAGGAATTCCCGAGTCTGGAGAAGTTCAGGCGCGAAGTGCTTGTTGGCGGTAAATCAGGTGCTGAATTCCAGCAGAACATAATTAAGCGCAACGCCGAGCTCAAAAAACTGACCGATAAATTTACGGGCATTGTTCAAAGTGTCGGTGATGCAGAATGGTCAGTCGCGAGTCTTTATGTTGTGGGATATGCGCATGAGCTCGTTGCAGCAGAGCTTCTCAATCCGCCACAGCCTCCTGGAATCACGGGAGAGGGGTGGCAAAAGGTGAAGGCAACCCTCGCAGGTCTGGGTGTTCAGTTGCAGAAAAAAGCAAAAGACTACTACCAAAGTGGTGGTGACATCGTTGCGAAATTTAACGTCTACACCGACTACGGTCAAAAGGTTTTGTCTGCTCTCGCTCGACTTGAGCCAACGAAGTACCGCAAATCTGAAGAGTGGATTCCGAATGTGATGTTTGTGGGTACCGAGGTTATCGATTCTGCGAAGTACAAATCTGTTCTTGATCCGAAGGGATTCTGAAAATGAAATCGGTGATTTCTTCATTCGTTGCAGTTTGTACTTTGTTTTCCTCGGCCTATCTGGTTGCGTGTCAATCCACCCAGAGTGAGCAGGCTCAGAGCGCAGATGCGCCAGACGAAAATGAAGATAAGCAAACTCGGCAGAAAGGTACTAAAGGCAAGGAGCCTTCAGCATCTCAGGAACGCGGCACCCAGCAACAAAACGGCGGTGGTGCGCAACAGCCCAAGAATGCTCCGTCAGCTCAATCTTCGGTGAGCTACGTGGTTACTACTCTTGCGAACGAGGAAACCTTCGTCGGGCAGATTGCTCAACCGAAAATTGAGGATGTTCTGCGCTCACTCGAGCAAACCTATCGAGAGCGCAGCGACGACGGTGGAGCAGTTATTTCATACTTGGTCTTTCGTCGGCTTTCGGGAACCAGCCGTGATTTTCTTTCTGTTCTTGAACGACGCGGTTCAACAGCATCATCGCGTGATCCTTGGATACTCTTAGAAAGTTCTTACACAGCCCTGCTGCGTAGCGATTATGGGATGGCTCAGTACCTTCTCGATACCGCAGAGGCGGTGGGTAAGGGAGCTGCCAAAGTGAATGCGGCAATCATGCATGCCCGTGGTTTGATGCACTACCAGCAGAAGAAAACTGTGCTCGCGATGGCCGCTTTTCGTGAAGCAGCAAAGCTTTCGTACGAACCAGCAATGCTGACGCTCGCTCTTTTTGCGCTTAAAGTTGGCGACCATGTGGGTGCGCTTGAGCAATTAGGTAAGCTCAAAGATTTTGGCATAGGAAATTTGAACGTGAAGGCTGCTCTCGGGATCGCCTACAGACAGGCCGGCAAGCCTGAAGAGGCCGCGGAATTTCTCAATCAGGTCGTTCGCGGTCGTCCCAGCGATAAGCGCGTGCTCTGGAACTACGCTTTGGCACTTTCCGAGATCCCTGCCAAGCGCCGGGATGCCATTGCGACTCTTGAGAAGTACAGCAGTGCTGAGGGTTACTTGATGGATATCGACAATCGTGCGCGCAGCCTTCTTGAGAAGTTGAAGGCTCAAGAGGAAGCAGCCAAAACACAAGCGAGCAAGCCCCCGGAAGCAGCTCCAGAGGCTAAGCCCGGGGGTCAATGAGTTGAGAACAGTGTTTGGTCGTTCTGACGAAGGGAATTGAGATATGGCTCTGTTTCTTGTCGCAAATAAAGTTGCGCCCGGCTACCCAGATTCCTTTGTGCTTGAATCTGGGCAGGTCATCATTGGGCGTCTGACGACCAATCACCTTGTGATTCAGGGGAACCTCGTTGAACCCATTCACGCGATGATTGAAGTTGATCCTCAAACGGGTCAGGCTGCCGTTGTCGATATGGCGAGTGAGCATGGTGTCAAGGTCAATGGTCGTCCGATTGATGTTTCTGCGAATATTTCAGTGGGCGACGAAATCACCATTGGTGATGTCACAATCACAGTAAAGAAGGCTGCTGATACTGCTGCAGCGGCTGGTGCTGAAAATGAAGATGAGCAGACTGGCGACAGCAAGGGAACACAGTCCAAGGCTGCCGTTCCTCGCATTTCAAATTCAAGATTGCTGTTCACGGCGGAAAAGGATCGTCGCACCGGGAGCACCCTCGAAGTCGTCGCATTCTGGGATCAAAGTATTCTTGATGTGCGCCATTACGGTGGTGAGCAGCTCAGCACAGATGAAGAGCGCAGCAACAAAGTTGTGATTGGCAACGAGTCCGATGGCGATTTGATTGGCGTGGGTCCAAAGGCAAATACCCGTAACCTCAAGATCGCTGATGTTCGCGGCTCGAAGGCAGTGGTCTTTTTGAACGATGAGATGCGTGCTCGTGTTCGTCGTGGTGCTCGATTCGAGCAGGTCAAAGGGCCGGCGGAAGTGCAGTTGTCTGCAAACGACATGGTTTTGTTGCAGCATGGCACGCTGAGTTATTTCATGACCCGCGTGTCGCTGCCGAATCCTGTTTTGAGGAAGGTCGACGACCTAGACGGCAAGCCTGTCATCTTTGCCTACGCGGTTGGGCTTTATCTTGCGCTTGCCGCGTTGCTCCTCATGGTCAATGCAAACTATGTACCGAGCGAAGCTGATAAGGAAGAGGCGTGGAGCAACGTCTTTACTGTCACCACTCCCACACCCAAACCCAAAGACAAGAAAGAACCACCGGCACCCAAGCCAACGGTTGCCGTGAAAACCCCGGCTCCGGTGAAAAAGCCACCCGAGGCTAAGCGCACTCAGCCTCCGGCTCCTCAGCCGACGGCCAAGCCTGTGGCGAAGCGCCCCGAACCCAAGCCCGAGGCGCCCGCGAAGAACAAGGGGCCAACCACCGGCGAGAAGAAGAACACAAAGGACACTTTTTTGGGCAACAAGGCCAATGCGAATCCCGGTAACAGCGGAGGTCCGCGGGGTGGTACCTCGGGTGCGTTCGCAGGTCAGCGTCAGGGCAACGACAAAAACAGCATGATGGGAGTCGAGGGAGGCAAGAAGGATGAACTGGGCGGCCTGAACCTCGATGTCCTGGGCAACTCCATCGGCAAGACAATTAACGCTGAGGGAGCAGGCAAGATTGCCACGGGAGTCAAGTCGACGGGCGGCGGACTTGGAGGCGGCAGTGGTAGCGGCAAGCGCGGTTCCTTTGGTTTGGGAGGAATTGGCGAAGGCAACTCGATTTCCTCTGGTGGACCCGGCGATGCACTGAAAGGGTTGGGAGCAGGTGGTCTTGGTTCCGGAGGAAGTGGTGCTGGCGGCCGTCGTGACAGCGGTGGTGGCAAGCTCTCTGTGGGTTCGGTCAGCGCTCCTGCGGGAGACAGTGTACTAGAAGGAAACCTCAGCCGTGAGGAAATCGAGGCTGTGGTTAAAGCTAACTTAGCCAAGATCAAGGCCTGCTATGAAAGGCAACTCCAAGCAAAGCGTGGCATGGCAGGTCGTGTCAAAACCAAGTTTTTGATTTCACCCGAGGGGCGAGTCACGTCGTCGAGCGTGACCAGCTCAGAGTTGAACGACCGTCCCACGGAGAACTGTATTGCAAATGAAATTCGGCGCTGGAAGTTCCCACTTCCTCGTGGGGGTGGTGAAGTCAACGTGAACTATCCGTTCGACTTCCGGCCGAGCAGTTGAGCTGCACAAACGTGCAAATCAGACCACTTGACTTCATTGAAAAAATTCCCCTGAGGCGCCAAAAATCTATAACTTCTTAAAATTGCAGTCGCTTCCATGGGTTGCAACAAGCGGCGAATCGGTCTAGGGTTTATTCATTGACTGAGCAACCAAGAGAGCGCCCGCCGGGCGCAATCTTGGTTTGTTTACCGAATTTGACACACCTCATTCAAGCCAGGCGAGGGTTCTACCGAGCCTCCATGGGGCGAAGATTTTAAAATCTGCACGACTCCATGGCTGCGGTGAGAGTGTTGGGTGTCCAGATCACGGGAGTGAGGAATGTTTTCAGGTCGTTTGAGCAGATGTGTAGCGCTGTGTGCCGTTTTGGCATCAGTGGGCTGCATCGCAAAACGCGAAACTTCAGAGCTGTTCTTGCGTGGCTCAATCGCAGAATCGTCTGAAGTCGTGCAATTGGATCCCGTTTTTCTTTCGCGTCAGCGGCAAGTCGAAACCCGATTCTTTGGATTCGATGACCAATCCACTGCGGAAAAGCCTCAAGGTTCTGACGTCAACGACAGCGCGGTCGCTGAAAGCGAAGCCGAGGATGTTGATGTGACTATCGTTGCAGGTGGTGTTGGCGCTCCCTCTGACTCAATCACCAATCGGCTTTTCCCGGTTGATTTGAGCTGGCCTTTGGATGGTCATGTGACCAGTCCCTTTGGAATGCGTCGCGGTCGTCTTCATGCGGGCGTTGATATTAAAGGTTTTAGAGGCGATCCGATCATTGCTGCAGCTGACGGGCAAGTTCTTCTTGCAAAAAGAAAGCGCGCATATGGTGTTGTCGCGATTGTTGGCCACGACCATGACACGCAAACCCTATACGCACATATGCTTCGCCTAGCAGTGCGTGAAGGTCAGTTTGTGAAAGCGGGCGATCTTCTCGGTTACGTTGGACGCAGCGGTCGTGCCACGGGTTACCATCTGCACTTTGAAACTCGCGTTGCAGGCGGTGTTCCTCAAGATCCTATGCGTTTTCTTCCTTCGACTCGCGCGACACGCGTCGGCTTGTCTCCGGATTCAGCTTTCTTCCGCTGAGGAACAGCAGCCTGTCGGCTGAACTCGTTCAGTACAATGGCTGTCGCACTGGCCACGTTGAGACTCTCAACGTGGCCAGTTCCTTTTATACGCAATTTGAAGTCTGCCGATTCAAGGATGGGCGAGGAAATGCCCTCTGACTCCGAGCCCATGACCAGCACGCAGCGCTTGGGGAGCCGCGTTGCGTTGAGATCTTTGCTTTGTCCGTGACTCGATGTTGCAACAATTGTCCAGCCCTGTTCCTTACGCAGTCGCTTCAGTAAGCCCGCTGCGTCTTCGGCAAGGTAGAGGTTGACGTGCACGCCACCGCCCTCCGCGGTACGGTGATAGGCTCCAGAAAGGAGCGCTTTCCTTGATTCCTCTCCAACGTTGCACAGAATGATGTGCTCGACGCCAAAATGTGCAGAGGTTCGAGCTATCGCTCCAAGATTGTGGGGATTGGCAATTCCATCGAGGCACAGCAAACAATGCGAAGCGCTTTTCGCAATTTTTTTCACTGCCACGCTGAGTTCGTCTTCTGATTTTAATCCCTGACGTTCAACCAGCAAACACAAGCCTTCGTGATGTTCCGATTCGCAGATTTTGTTCAGGTCAGCGTCGGTCACTATATGATACGCTTTTTTCTTCTCTGCCATAAATTTAAGGAGAGTGCCGAGCCTGCCGCGGTTGGTTTCGGTGCAATACGCACGAATTACGGCCTGAGGAAAGCGCTTGGCGAACGCAAGGCAAGCATTGCGTCCGTAGATTTTTTGTTCAGAGGATTTCATTTTTCGCCTATGAGTTTGTCGATGTTCAGGAAATAGCTTTCTTCAAGAGCATCGAACTGGAGTTCGGCTCCACAGCTGTGGATGATTTGAGGGGCTCTCTTTTTGAGGAGCGCTTTTTTGTGGTGCGCAACGGAAAGTTTGCAGCTGAGTTCGAGATTACACTGCGGACAAAAATAGGGAGCGAAGAATGAAATCACCTTCGCTTGTGCGAGAATCTGGGGAACGATATTGACCTGATCAATAAAAACGACGGAGCATTCTTCGAGCGTCACCTGTGCTTTTTGGGTTAGCTGATACATGAATTGCGACCACTCTCGAATTCCCAACGAGTTTATCGAGCGCAGTCCCGATAGGTTCATAATGTAGGACTCGGCGGGCGGCAGCGCGACTTGCTGTGTTTTGAAATTCTCGTGGATCTCACCATCGAACCAAACCATCAAGGTGGATTGTCCGCCCTCCTCAATACGAATTTGCAGATTGTCGTATTTATATGTTCTCGATTGAGTCATGAGATCCTCTCGCGCGACGGACGTTCCCTTGATCCATATAATATCCCATTTCTAATGCAAAAAGCCGTGCAACTTTAGCAGGCAAAACGGACAGACGCTCGGTAATCAAGAACAAAGCGATTGAAGCTTGACAGGTTATCCACGAAACCTGTGGATAAGTGCTAAATACGCCTTTCTTTTTATTCCGTAAGACTCCGTTAATAATAGAAATATTTTTTATTTTCAGGCTAAATGAGGATTTTTTGGCAGTACGCCATCAAACACTACAGGTAGTGTTCGATGGGTTTTGAGATCGCTATTTGCAGATACTGTTCGTGAGGCTGTTCCTGTGCTTTAAGTGAGGCATTGTCCGATTCTCGGAGGGTGACTCATGAGTCTTCGCGACCAACTTTTGAAAGCTGGATTGGTCTCAAAAAAGCAGGCGAAGCAGGCCGAGTCTCAGGCTAAGTCGCAGGCTCATCAAGCAAAGAAGAGCAAAACTGTCGCCGAGGAGCTTGAGGCTCAGCGTCAGGAAGAACTTCGGCAAATCGAAAACGAGCGTCTGGCGAAACAGAAAGCTGACCTCGAGTTGAATATCCAACGCGAGCAGAAGCGCATTGAACGCGAAAATCACCTGCGCTGTATGCAGTTGATGCGCTCAAATGCAGTGAACGAAAGAAACGCGCCGGAGCAGTATTACTTCTTAGAAGCAGGGCGGTTCGTGCGTCGCGTCGGTGTCAGTGCCTGGCAACGCGAGATGCTGGCTCGCGGCAGGATGGCCATTGGAAGAATTTATGAGCAAGTAGATGAATTTGTAATTCTACCGTATCATGTAGCGCAAACTGTTTTAGAGTTGAATCCATCAATGATTCTCACCTTGCATTCCCCTGTCGCGGATGACTCGGAAATCTCGGTGACCGAAGAGTGAACCAAGAGAGGGATCTTTATGTCGAATGCCAAGGTCGTAGGGGTTTTGCTGGGTGGAGTGTGTTTGGGTGCCGCTGTGGGCGTTGCGGTGACAACCACCGTGCTTAAAAACAACTCATCAAAGAGCGCTGCATCCACCGGAGGGTCTTGTTCGGTTGATGGTGCTGCTTCAGGTGTCCACGCCGCCCTTTTTGAAGTGGATGGCAAAGTTTTCAATCGCGAAGATCTCCCCTCTGAGCTGCAGGATCAGCTGTTTCAAATGCAAAATCAGTTGCACGATGCATCTGCCAACATGGTGCGCGAAGTTGCCCTCCGGGTTGCACTTGCTAACGATAAGAAAATCAAAATCGCAGCAGGCAGCGACATTCCTGAATTGAAAACTCTGATTCAGCCCAAAGCGGTTAGCGAAGCTGACATGCGCGCATTCTTTGAAGCTAACAAGGGCGGCTTGCCCCCAGGCACCACGTTTGAGCAGATTCGTCCGCAGCTCGAACAGTTCATGCAGGGTCAGCAGCAGTCAGAGCAAATCCGTGCTGAAGTGGCCAAGTTTGAAGAGAAAGGTCGCTTGAAGGTTTTGCTCAAGGCGCCTGTCGCACCGCTAGTGAATCTTGATTTGACTGGTCTGCCTTTCAAGGGTGCCGACAAAGCTCAGGTTGTTGTTGTTGAGGCGTCCGATTATCTCTGCACGCATTGCCGATCCGCTAACATTGAAGTGGATAAAATCATCGAGCAGTACGGCAGCAAAATTAAATTTGTGCAGGCTAACTTTGCGCTGCGTCCTGATGGCTTGAGTGGTTATCTCGCGCGCGGTGCATGGTGTGCAGGTAAGCAAGGCAACGATCAGTTCTGGAAGTTCCACAACAAGGCTTTTGCGGTTCCATTGCAAGCTGCGAATCCTGTCTCTCCAAACACGGAGAAGGAATTCACCAGCACAACAATCCAGGCAGCTCAAGATGCAGGTATTGAAGTGAAAGACTTTGAAAAGTGCATTGCTTCGGAGGAGTCCAAGAAAGCCATTAAAGATACCAGCACGATGTTGAGTACCGCAGGCGTTACTGGCACTCCCACATTCTTTGTCAACAACCGCAAGGTTGGTTCCGCAGCTCAACTGGGCTCTGCTATTGCAGTTGAGCTTGAGCGTTTGAGCTCGAATCCCTCCAAGGCAAATTGAAAAGCAAAGAGTGTGGCTCTCTTGAGAGCCACACTCAACTCTCGGCGCATTTCACGTGAGTAGCTCGACAAGAATCGCACTTCGTCCCGGAATCGAGAGGCTTTGCGAATCAGATTGCGTGATGAGCTCAACCTGAGCCTGAAGGTTTTTGTCTAGGCTCATGAGAACGCTACTTCCTATTTTTTGCTGTGCTGGAAGTGAAATAGAGGACGGATGCTGTCCAAAATGTACACCGGCGAGAAACTTCCGGTTTCCGCTCTCGAGGAGCTGCAACTGGAGCTCGCTTGCGCTTGAGATTGCGCGTGCCGGCAGGTCGAGAATTTTTCTCAGTGCAGACCAGGCCTCCTTCTGCGGCATTGGACATGTGGCAAGGTGCACATGTGCTCCATGCTGCCCATCTTCTTTCAGTTTGAGGATTGCTGGTGAACCTGCATAGATGGATTTGTTGCTGAAAGTCGCCTCAGTCGTCCAGGATTTGTTGAGGACTTGGATTTTCTCAGACCATAGATGCCCCTCAATGTGACCACCCGCCGCTGTGTCGGTCAGATCACACGTCTCGGTTTCACTTTCAAGAAGTGCGCCATAGTCATCGAGATAGAAATCAGTTTCAGAGTAAAAGACTGCAGGTAGCGGGCTGAGTTTGTTGTTTCTGGTTTTGTAGCCAGTTCTTGGAAGCGAGAGAACGCGTCCGCCCTTGCTCCGGAAGTTTTTGAGTAGGTGCCGCTCCGCTGCGGTAAGCTCAAAGGCATGTCCCGGAAGGACGATGAGTTTGTAAGCATCTAGCCGATCTTTTTCTGCTTCTAATGAGGGAGCAAACCAGAGGCCAAGACCGCTCTGCAGACAGAACTGGGTGATGTGGTCGATCTGCTTACGGGTGGTGTAGGTCACGCTCTGTGATGTGATTTCATGACTCCAAAGACTCTCTGAGTCGTGGATACACAGTACGTCGCGTGCTGCCAGTGGTAGGGCATCTGTAAAGCCAAATTCGTTCTTGAGTTTGGTAAAGGTGTGATTCTTTGCTTCAATCAATTTTTCCTGTTGCGATTTTTCGATACGCACATCGTGTGGAACAACCCCGTCGTGGTATTGCTCGCACCCTCCAGGCATGCGCTGCCAGCTGAAATAAAGCATTCCTGATGCACCTTGAAAGGCTGATTGCAGGCCCCAAAGAAACAGCCAATCAAAAGAGAATCTGCGGTTGGTGGGCTGCCAATTCACCTGCAGCGGCTGTTGCTCAAGAATCAAAAAATGCCTCTGCTTGGTTGAGCGCATCAGTGCAAATTGCCATGCAGATGTCACGGGATGTGGTTCGCTCTCCATTTGGTAGTGGTCGAAGCCCGAATAGTCGAGATCCTTTGAGGCCATCCAAGGGCAGAGGTCTGTAAAAAGTGTCATCAGGTTGTGGGTCACGGGGCGGTTCGGGCTGTGCTTGCGGATAATTTCGATTTGGTCGCGCTGAAATGCACACAATGCCTCATTGCTGAAGCGCCTGAAATCGAGTTCCAAATGTGGGTTTTGGTCGGCCCAGGAGGCTAATGGCAGGTCGATTTCTTTAAAGCTGCGATAGTGCTGCGACCAGAAGCAGGTGAACCAGTTTTCGTTGAGCGCTTCAATTTCGCCGTTGTAGCGTTGTTCGAGCCACTTGTGAAAAGCGGTTTTTGCATTCTGCGTAAACAAGAAAACCGAATTGTGGCACCCGAATTCATTGTCAGTTTGCCACGATTTCACTGCTGGATGATTGCCGAAACTTTTTGCGAAAAGTTCAGTGATGCGTTTATTTTGTTTTTGATATTCGGGGTGATGAAAATCGTAATGCCGGCGTGAACCAAAGGGAATTTTCTGGCCAGTGCGTGTGACCGGAAGGATATCTGGATGAGCGTCGATGAGCCATTTTGGCGGTGTTGCCGTGGGCGTGCAGAAAATTACCTCGATGTTGTGTTTGTGCGCCAAATCAAGTGCATCTTTGAAAACCTCGGGTTTCCACACGCCTGGCGCAGGTTCAACTTTTGCCCAGCTGAATTCGCCGAGCCGGATTGTGTGAATGCCCTGCTTAACCATTCGTTTGAAATCTTCCGTGAGTCGCTCTTTATTGGTGAGCCATTCCAATCGACCTGAGTCGACCCGTCGGGTCAAGGTCTTTTCGTTTGAAATGTAGTCGGGGTAGTAGGCTGCACCAAGTTTGAAGAGGTTTTGTTGAGTTGAGTTCATGATGTTAAATTTTCCTGTTACTCGATGGTTTCTAGCCCAGCAGAAAAGCCTGCAGAAGGTCGGGTGACAAAAATGTCAGGCAGAATGCCGGTTGCTTGCGTGTAGGGATTGTTCTTGTCGGCAAAGCGCTCAAGCAATGCATCGCAGAGATTGCGGTGCACAAGTTGAACAGTGCTGCCGCCAAATCCTCCCCCAGTCATACGCGGCCCAATTAAGCCGGTCAGCGCAAGTGAGGGATGTGCTCGACACAGGTCGCGCACCACAGTCTCCATGGCCTCACATGCAACATTCAACTCAGGGCAAGTGACTTCATAGAGTGCATCGAGAGATTTGTGGCTTGCACGCATCGCCTGGTTGAGCATCTGCAGGTCGCCCGTGCTGAGAGCTTTAGTAGCAGCCAGAACGCGTGCGTTTTCGAGCATTGCATGGGTTGCGCGTCGTGCAAGAATTTTGTGATCTTTTTTACCCGCCAGAAGTGTTTCGATGTTTTTCAGGAACTCATCTTCGGTCGCAACTTCCTTGAAACGAGGCAAGCGGGCCAGCTCTCCGAGCGAGTGAGCTCCGAGCCCTAGCGCTTCGTTGATGCCTTTGAGAGCTGACTCGCAGGAGGCTCGACGTTCGTTGTAGGCACTCTCTGCGAGAGAATGGCTCACCCCTGTTTTGAAAATCACGAGAGCATGGTTGTGGAATTCCTCGTGTGCCTTCGCGTATGAGATGTGGAAACTGCGCGCAACCGGAAACTCGAGAAAATCAACTCGGGTATAGTGGTCTGGGCGCGAGCACAACACAGCAAGTTGATCCATCAGCCCACACCGAGTGCCCGCAAAGCGATGCTCGACCAGCATGGCCAAGCGTGCCAAGGTCGCTGCATCGAGTGGGGCGCCACTGAGGAAATTGAGCTGTCCGAGCAAAGAAATGCACAGTGCTGCAGAGCTGCTGAGGCCTGCACCCTGAGGTAGAGTTGAATCCAGAATGAGGCTCAGAGTTTTTTCCGACCAAGGTGTGCGGTTGATTTGCCGGGTGAGAAGTGCAGCCTCAAACAACGCAAAACTCCCAATGACGTAACGTGCCCAGTGCCCCATCCTGAGTTCGGGGAGAGCAACGGGGTCACCTTTTTCGAGGCCAGTCGAGAGCAAATTCGACGCCCATTGAGTGATTTCTGCAGTTGATAACTCCAAAGTCTCATTCGCTGTTCGGGTGGCACAAAAGATGATGCCCTCGGTCGAATTGAGAAGCTTGGTTTCGCAGCGCAACCCCAGGTCGAGTGCTGCAGGCATAACCATGCCGCCGTTGTAGTCGGTGTGTTCACCAATCAGGTTCACCCGTCCCGGAGTGAAGCTAACCAATTTTTGAAGTGTTGATCCGGGATCGTTGGGAAGCGGATGGACGCCAGGAGTGATTTTCATGCAAGACAATCCTTTGTCTGTGTGGGTTCCTGATTAGAAATCAAAAGAACCTATGTCGACTTCAATTTTTCTGAGTTCAGCCGCCTTCTCTTCCGGATAGGTGTCATTGATGAAAAAGCCCGTGCCACTTTCAACACCCGCGAGATACTTGAGCTTCTGAGCCGTCCGGTAAGGCGGATATATTTCGATATGCCAATGGTAATGAGAGCAGTTTTCGTCGCGGGCTGCCGCTTGGTGATGAGCCATAATGTAGGGCATGGGGAAGCCAAACAGGGCGTCGTATTTCATGAGAATGGTTTTGAGAGCAATCGAGAGTTCTCGGCACTCAGAGGGTGTGAGCTGTTGTAAAAGAGGCCGATGAGCGCGTGTGGTGATGTGAACTTCGTAGGGATAGCGCGCTGCAAACGGAATAAAGGCAACAATTTCCTGACCCTCAAAAACAATCCGGTTTTTATCCTTCAGTTCGTTTTCTGTGAGCGAGCAAATCAGACATTGCTTGTTTTTTTCAAAATGCGCTTGTGCAGCCAGGTGTTCATTTTTGATGAACGGGGGTAAATGATTAAATGCGTAGATTTGCCCGTGAGGGTGATGAAGTGTCACTCCAACTTCAGTCCCTTTGTTCTCGAACGGGAAAACAAATTCTATGTTGGGGTCGCGCGAAATTTCTTTGCAGCGATCTTGCCAGACGTGAACTAGCCCTTCGATTTGCGAGAGTGGTTCGCGGGCAAGGGTTGAGTCGTGGCGGGGTGAGTAGAGAACGACCTCGCATTTTCCTGTGGGAGTTTCACCAGACAAGGAGAGCCCAGGAAACATGTTTTCAAACACAGCCCACTCGTAATTACCGACACCATGTGGGACTTCGGTGTCCAACTGCGTTCCATCTGCAAGTGGTGTGGTCGGACAGAGGGGGCAATATTCGCGTGGGGGTAGAAATGGGCGATCTTGTCGGCTTGCAGAAATGCTTACAAACTCGCCGCGCATGGCATTCCAGCGCAGGTGAGGCGGAGTCCATGTGCCCGGACGCACCAAACCTGCTGCGGTAGGTTGGTGATCTTTTGCAAAAGGTGCACGGCTGTATTGAATCCAGGCGCGGCCATCAGGCTTCCGCCATTCAAACTTGTGCAGCATGGTCAGGATCTCCTTGTTTGACCCAACACTTTAGCGCGTTTTGTGGAATGGGCAAAGCAGGATTGGAACGGAAAATCATGGAATGACGTATTTACTGCACATTCTCGGACGGGGTGAAGTGAGAGGGGTGGTTGCATTACATGACGTGTTGCTGCCACAGATGAAGGCTGGGCTTGAAACCTGTTGGAAATTTGAAGTGCCTAGCTGACCCGAGGCGTTGTTGCCCCAGCAGTAGCTTGTACCCTCAATGCTCATGGCGCAGGTATGAGCGTCACCTGCGGAAAGCGAAACGATTGTCGCAGTAGCAGGAAAGTTGATGGCTGTGGGAGATTTCTTGCAAAAGGTGGCGTTTACAGCGCCACTGCCTGAGTTGCAGTCATCATTTGAGCCATCGGTTGTGGTTACGCTGCCTACGCCAAGCTGGCCTGTGTTGCCAAGACCCCAACAGCTGACGCTGAAGTCATTCAGCAGAGCGCATGTGTGATATGTTCCGGCAGAAATTTGTACTGCATTTGAGTTGATGTCTGCCACCTGCACGGGAACATTGCTTGAAGATGTCGATCCGATACCCAGCTGCCCAACAGAGTTGTCCCCCCAGCAGTAAACATCGCCACCCGAGCGCAGTGCACATGTATGACTATAGCCGGCTGTGAGCTGTAGCACATTGGTACCTAATTGTGAGGTCTCAACCGCAACTGGAACACTGCTATTTGATGTGGAGTTGTTTCCCAATTTGCCTGAGGCGCCATTGCCCCAGCAATAAACAGAGTTCACCCCAGAGCCCTGATTTTGAATTGCACACGCATGTTGATGTCCTGCGGAGAGTGCAAACACATCTGCGTTGCTACCTGAGAATGCGCCTTTCGAGACTGCCACAACACTTCCGACCGAAGGGGTCGTGTTTGTGCCATTGCCCAGTTGTCCTGAACTATTCAATCCCCAACAGTGCACGTGCCCCGAGCTGGATGCACCTGTATCATTGAGAATGGCACAGGCGAATTGACCAAATTTTCCGCCGCTGATGGCAACGGGAGTGCGGCTGGCAAAGTTGATTGCGGATGCAAAAGAACTTGTTGCACCACTCGATCGACCGAGTTGGCCGTGCGTATTGCTTCCTGCACAGCGAATTTCTTTGCTCGAAGTGCCATTGCCAAGTGCGCAAGTAAAATCAGAACCCGCCGAAACCTGCAGCGGCGTGAATGAGGCAATACTTATTGTCTGCGGGAAATTATATGTCGTGGTGTTTCCTGTTCCCAGTTGCGAAGATGAATTGCCTCCCCAACATTTCAAAGTTGAAACATCTATGAGGCAGCTGTGTCCGGTTGCCGCTGAAATCGATGCAAGATTTCCGGTACAAAGTCTGCACACAGAGGCAGTCGTCACATAGTCGGGCTGGAATCCATCCAGATTTACGGTTGTCTCTGAAATGCTATTGGCATGATTTGCAATGTTTCTGATGGTTATATTTTCAAGCGTACGGTTAATCGAATAGGAGGTTGAGGTACCTGAAATTCTGGGGGAGAGACCAAAGGCTGTGTTGTTGTTTATTCCACTCAGAAAATTGATGGAAGTTGCTTCAAACAATGCTGTGGTTGAGACCTGCGATTTGTTGCGTGTTGGCGGTGAATCGATGAGATAGGAAGAGCTAAATGTTGTATCGAAGGCGGTGGGTGAGGTCGAACTTGTTCCCGTGCTTGCAACAGCTCCTGTGAACCTAAGATTCGAACTGTGGCTAAATGAGTTGATATTACCTGACTTTGAAAACTGAGCTGAACTTGAGACAGTGCAGATCGAGTTGGAGGTAGCACTGAGACTTGGTTTGCTGACGCTTGATATAGAAAGCTGGTAGTGGTTGAGCTCAACTGAAAACGAAGAAAATGCGGTGCAGGTCGACGCTGCATCACAGGCACGAACCTTATATTTGCAGGTACCGTAGTTCGGGGAAGTTGTGTACGTTCCCGTGAGCGAACCAGTCGTAGAAGTAAATGATTCAGGGCAAGTGAATCCTGAAATGTTCTGATCCGATTGAAATTCCATTTTATAGGTGAGTGTGTCGCCGGAGTCTATGTCACTTGCGCCCGTACAGCTCAAATTCCACGTCGCCCCGTTTCGGCCACTGTACCTAATTTCCGCAGTCGAACTTCCTGCACACGAGATTGTCCCGGTAGGCGCATCGTTGGTGTTGCTGACTTGAAGAGTAAAGACGGTCGATGCAGTCAGCACTTTGTGATCGGTAGCAACGCCATCATCTGTTAATGTGAAGGTCAGCTGTGCAGAACCAAACTGATTGGCCAAGGGTGTGAGCGTCGCCGTGCAATTCGGCCAAGTCCCCCCCCAAGCCACGCCACTGTTCGGTATAAGGGTTGTGTTGGTTGATGACATACTCAGATAGATAGAGCTACAGGTATAACTTTTGTCCGGGTCGTTGGCTGAAAAATTGATGGTCAACGAGCTGTCTTCTGAGGTGGATTGTGGCGAGGAAATTGAGCTGATTGTGGGGGCATGGTTGATGGGAGTGACGGTCAGTTGAAAGGATGCTGAAGCTGTAGCCGCGCCGTCATCGACGGTGAAGGTCAAATTCGTTGAACCGCTTTTGTTACTGACCGGTGTAACTGTCGCAGTGCAGTTTGGAACTGTCCCCGAAAAGGAAACTGCACCTGAGTTTGCAACGAGATTGTTGTCTCCGGTTGCATAAC